>Ga0308156_1000054_pt1 | contig 416027 bp, 349 predicted proteins | sample PhyAR2_FD_201041 | JGI IMG/M metagenome (GOLD analysis project Ga0308156, IMG submission 201041) | Phyllosphere microbial communities from UC Gill Tract Community Farm, Albany, California, United States - DLSL A.R2 | ecosystem: Host-associated > Plants > Phyllosphere > Unclassified | place... | reverse complement strand
CCAGCTGAGCTACGCACCCATTAAGTAATTTTGAGAAAACTACTAAAACAGTCGGGGCGGCAGGATTCGAACCTGCGACCTCCTGGTCCCAAACCAGGCGCGATGACCGGACTACGCTACGCCCCGAATATATAGAAGAGCGGAGGGTAAGGGATTCGAACCCTTGCGACACTTTCGCGTCGACAGTTTAGCAAACTGCTCCGTTAACCACTCCGGCAACCCTCCTTTTTGTTGATTTTTTAATGATCGTTGTTCCGTTATTGCGAGTGCAAATATAGAACAGATTTCTTTATTTACCAAATAAAATTCAAGAAAAATTTGTGTATTTTTGAAGTAATAAATCATCCAAAAACCAAACTGATGCGTAAAACATTATATATCATCGGATTAAGCACTTTTGTTTTTTCATGTACTTCTCAACAAAATGTAAAAAAAAATACATACAAACCGAAAACCCCGGTAACACAGGTGAAACCGACAGTTCAGACAACCCCTCCGGTTGCTCCGAAACCCAAAGTAGTATCTGATCATGGAGTAGATTTTTTTACTACTAATATAGCAGACCCAACAAAAAATGACAATACCGCAAGTTATGGCTCTATTGTATCTGCAAAACCGGCAGGATATAAAGTTGTAAAGACTTATTTCCCTGCAGTAGCCCAAAACTTCAGACAGCGATATTTAATATTACACTATACCGCTCTTGCAGATGATAAATCGATTACTGTTCTTACCCAGCAGGCGGTGAGTGCCCATTATCTGGTAAACAATACAGGAGATAACGAGATCTATCAGTTGGTAGACGAAAATAAAAGAGCATACCATGCAGGCGTAAGTTCATGGAGGAATGACAAAAACCTTAATGATACCTCTATTGGTATTGAAATTGTAAATGCCGGCTATACTACAGATAGCACCGGTAAAAGAACATTTGCTCCTTTTAGTGATGACCAGGTAAAAAAAGTGGCCGCATTGGTTAAAGATATTGTGACAAGATATCAGATTCAGCCTACTTATGTACTTGCTCATTCAGATATTGCTCCTACAAGAAAACAGGATCCCGGACCTATGTTCCCATGGAAAAAGCTGTATGACGAATACCAGATTGGGATGTGGTATGATGAAGCAGCCAAGCAGACTTATCTTGAGGCAGCACAGGCAGATATTATCGCAAAATATAATGATCCCGGCTTTATTTTCCTTATCCAGACTTCATTACAGAAATTTGGGTACGGATTGGATCTTAGCGGAAAATGGGATGATGCTACCAAAAAAACAATTGAAGCATTTCAGTACCACTTTCGTCCGCAGAATTATGACGGAATCATGGATGCCGAAACATGGGCAATACTGCAAGCTTTAAATCAAAAATATCCGGTAAAATAATTCAAATTAAAGCGCATCGGTTAGATGCGTTTTTGCTATCTTTAAACGATCAAAAACAGTAAAATATCTGTAATGGAAAATTTCAGGAAAGAAAGTGATCTATTAGGCGAACTGAATGTGCCTTTAGATGCTTATTATGGGGTTCAGACACAAAGAGCTATCAACAATTTTAAAATTTCAGGACAGCTTTTGTCTTCATATCCGGATTTCATAAAAGGGTTGGCTTTTGTAAAAAAAGCAGCCGCAAAAACCAATTATGAATTAGGACTTCTGGACGAAAACCTATATTTTAAAATAGCAGAAGCATGTGATGAAATTGTAGACGGGAAATATCATGACCAGTTTCCGGTAGATATGATTCAGGGTGGGGCAGGAACCTCCATCAACATGAATGCAAATGAAGTAATTGCCAATATCGTATTGGAAAAATTAGGAAAAAATAAAGGAGAATACGAATTCTGTTCACCGAACGACCATATCAACCTTTCCCAGTCCACCAACGATGCTTATCCTACAGCCATCAAAATGGGATTGCTGCAGATGAATGTCGGGCTGGTAGAAAAGCTTGAAAAAATTATTGCTGCATTCCGTGCAAAAGGACAGGAGTTTCATGATGTGATCAAAATGGGCCGTACACAGCTTCAGGATGCCGTTCCGATGACTTTGGGACAGGAGTTTGAAGCCTATGCTGCTACATTGGAAGAAGATATCTCTAAGCTGAATAACAACGCCAGTCTTTTTGTAGAAGTGAATATGGGGGCAACAGCTATCGGTACAGGATTAAATGCTCCTGTAGGATACGCCACACTTTGTGCTAAAAACTTAGCTCAGATCACAGGATACCCGATTGTTTCAGCACCGGATTTAGTGGAAGCAACGCCGGATACAGGATCTTATGTAATCTACTCTTCAGCAACCAAACGTCTTGCCGTGAAATTATCAAAGATCTGTAACGATTTAAGATTACTTTCATCAGGTCCGAGAGCAGGTCTTTTTGAAATCAACCTTCCGCCAATGCAGCCGGGATCTTCTATCATGCCGGGTAAAGTAAATCCGGTAATTCCGGAAGTGGTCAACCAGGTTTGTTTCAAAGTATTCGGGAATGATCTTACCGTAACTTTTGCAGCAGAAGCAGGACAATTACAACTTAACGTAATGGAGCCGGTACTTTCTCATGCGATCATGGAAAACATCAATTTCCTTTGCAACGCATTAGATACCCTTCGTGAAAAATGTGTGGTTGGAATTACTGCCAATAAAGAAATCTGTCTGAATATGGTGAAACACAGCATCGGTATTGTAACAGCTTTGAACCCTTATATCGGATATAAACAATCTACACAGATTGCCAAAGAAGCATTGGAAACCGGAAAAAGTGTTTACAACCTTGTTCTTGAAAAAGGAATTCTTTCCCAGGAGAAACTGGATGAAATCCTTGATCCGAAAAATATGCTGAAACCGCATAACAAATAAAATCTTTAAACGATGAGTAATCAATGATAATTGATGTCTTAAAAAGCTTCTTATCATTGATTATTCATCATTAATCACTTATAATTCCCGTGAGGTTTTTAATCATAATTCCTGCCCATAACGAAGAAGATAACCTCTCCTTTACACTGGATTCTTTACAAAAGCAAAGCAGCAAAGATTTCAAAGTAGTGGTAGTAAATGACGGTTCTGTAGATAGAACCCCTGAAATCATCAGGAAATATACCAGGACTGATTCCCGTTTTGAAACAATCAATCTTCAGAAATCTGAACATCAGCCGGGATCGAAAGTCGTTCATGCTTTTAAAAATGGTCTCCGGACTCAACCGATGGATGAATTTGATATCATCTGTAAATTTGATGCCGATATTATCCTTCCGGAAAACTATCTGTCAGCAGTAGAAAAAGCTTTTGCAAGCAATCCGGAATATGGTCTCGTAGGAGGTCTTTTATACATAGAAAAAGACGGAAACTGGATCTATGAAGGAAATTCCAATAAACATCATGTAAGAGGCCCTATGAAAGCTTACCGTAAAGAATGTTTCATTCAGATTGGTGGTTTAAGAGAGACATTGGGATGGGATAATATAGATTCCATACTGCTGGAAAATCTGGGATGGAAAGAAGTTGTTCTTCCGGAACTCCATGTGAAGCTGATTAAAGTAAAAGGAGCCGATTACACGATACGGGCAGCGGATTATTATGGCAGGTATTTTTATTTCTTAGGCCTGAACAGGTTTCTGGCTTATATTGCTTCTTCAAAAGAAGCGATGAAAAGCAAGTCTCCATCATTTTTCTTTGATATTATCAATTCCTATGAAAATTGCAGATCAAAAAAAATGGAACTTAAAATTACAAAAGAAGAGCAAAAAGCTGTTAATGATCAACGTTGGAGAATGCTGAAGAAAAAATGGCTGAAAATGTAAAAAAAAACATAACTTATTATTTGTAAAATCAATAGGAATGGGCTTTAGCCCGTTTAATCAAAAAATAAAATCCATCGGCTTTAGCCGAAACTTAAGAATGTAACTCCCAGTAATCCGTGAAAAAAATAGCTTACATAGAAATAGATACCCACGCAGAAATTGCTCAAGCCTTCATGGATATTATGAAAGGTTCTCAGGATTTTGCTGTAGATTATTATTTTTCAAAAAGAATTAAAGATCAGATCATTGATAGCAATGAAAATGTTTTCCTGTCAGACAGTTCTATGATTCTGGATCAGTTGAAGGGAAAAGAATATGACCTGGTTGTAATTGGAACTGTACATCGTTATTTTAATACATTTTTAGCAGTAACAAAAAAGTACAATACAGCAATCATTACCCATAATCTTAATTTTACAAAAGCTTCAAAACTGAACCTGCTGAAAAGTATCTTCAAAGGAGATGTTATTTTCAGACTTAAATTATGGTTGAAAGAAGGACTATTTTACAAAACCAAAGTTTATCAGACATCCGGATCTCTTTTTGTGCTGGATGAAGCTTTGACTTCAGAAAGACATCAGTTTTTGCCGCTGTTTTATACCAGAGATTTTGATAAAGCAAGAAATGAAAACCTTGTGGTGGTAATTCCAGGTGGTGTTTCACAGAAGAGAAGGGATTATACTTATATTTTAAAAACTATTCAGGATCTGAATACAGATAAACGTTATGAGTTTGTATTCCTTGGAAAAGCAAAGGATCATGAATTAAAGCAACTTGAACAACTGTCTCAAAGACTGCCTGAAAATATCAGTATTACTTATTTCTCCGAAAGGATTTCCTCTGAAAACTTTGAAAAATGGATGCAGAAAGCAGATGTCCTGTGGTGTCCCATTCAGCAGGATACAGAGTTTTTCAGCATGAAAGAAACATATGGGGTAACTAAAATGACGGGAAACCTTGGTGATGCTGTCTCTTACGGAAAATTGGCTGTTTTTCCGGGAAATTATCCTTCAAAACTAGATTTTATCATTCCTGAAAAAGGAAATGTTATTGAACAGTTGAAGACCTTATCAGAAACTCCTTTTGATTTTTATAAAACTTACAGCAGAGAAGTGGTGCAGAAAAAACTGGAACAATTCTTAATCAGCCTGATATAGGTTTTTAAAGTAAATGTCTTTGCTTTCTTCGTAAAAACCTATTTAATTTTAAATACACTCTTGATAAACTTCATATTCAGATAGTCTTCAATGGGGAAAATCTTGGTGAAGTAATTTCCGATGTAGATCAGGATCAGTACAACTGCCGGTTTATAAACCAGGTTGATCAGATTGCTGTTGAAGTTGGGAAGAACAATAGCCACGGTAATTGCTAACGTACAGATAATGGAAACAAAAATCATTTCAATACTCAACGGTGAAACTTTAAATACAAAATAGTTGAAAATAATCTTCACAACATTGTAGATGGAAAGAGAAATAGCCGTAGATAAAGCAATTCCGATCAGTTTAAGGTCTGTGTTTTTAATGAAATAATAGTTAAGCCCAATAGTCAGTCCGGCCAGTAAAAGCATCACCAGAATATTGAATCTGTAATATTTTGAAAGCGAAATAATATTTCCGTTGAAACCTGTTGCCAGATCTATCAGCACAGCAGAACCCCAGATCCATACTACAGGCTCATATTCTCTGAGCATCGTTCCGTTCTTGGGCATAAATTGTGTCAGATAGGGGAATCCAACCATGATGCATGAGAATAGAACAGCACCAAGGAAATATAACGTTAAAGATGTTTTCTTGTGAAACCTGTCCAGCTCTACCATATCTCCGTCTGCCAGAGTTTTGTTGATGATAGGAGCGGAAATATTAAATAATCCAAGCTGTGGAATAGAGATTAATGAGATCAGTGCATACAACACAGAATAGATTCCTACCTCTTCCATTCCCATAAATTCCCCGATCATAAAGCTGTTGATGGCCAGGTAATTTCCAAAAGTCCCCAGAAATCCGAAGAAACTGTAATTGAAGAATTCTTTCCAGAAATTATTTTTCTTAAAATAATCCGTATTAAAATCAAGCTTGATTTTCTCCAGTTTGTTAGTGTAATAAATATACCCCAAAAGCATTAAAAAGAATATTCCAAAAAAGAATGCAAAAGCAATTTTCTGTGATGTTACAGCGGTAATATTCTGTGATAAGGCAAAGAAAAAGAGGCAGAAAGCTCCCAGGTTTGCAATTTTCGGAAACAGATTGTCGAAAATATTAGAAACCACAATTCTTTTATAATTGGAGGTGTATTTATTGAAAATAGCACAAAACGAAAGAATTAAAACCAGCGGAAGAATCATTTCTTTGATCTTCCATGCTTCCGAGTGTCTGAATTTTGGATAAAAATAGGGAAGTATAAAAAATACAACCGTGAAAATAAGAAAATTGATAAAAACAGTGAGCAACGACAATGAGAGCATGTTTTGTTTTTTGCCGTCTCTTTCTACCGTGTGAAAAAACTTCACGTTGGAATAGGAAATTCCCAGGACTACAAAAGGAACCAGCATCTCTGCGGTAGGAAGAATGTAGCGAAGCTTTCCGTAAAATTCAAAATCATTCGGAAATATGAATATTGCGGAAACTGTGCCCAGCAAAAAACCAATATAACCGATAATGGAATATTTGAAGCCTTGTCTCGCTACTACACTCATAAAGTCGTTTTAAATGTTTTTAGGTATAAAAATAATATTGTTGATGTACTGGGTTTTATTTTTTTCGTCGTTTGTATTTTGTGTTATGATATCCTCTGTAAGATTTTCCAGGGTAAAGCTGTTTCTGTTCAGATATTTTGCTTCATATCCCCAGCTCATTACTTCAGATATTTCATTCCATATCGGAGTCTGGTGGTGTCTTTGTTCCATTTCAACCATCAAAGTCGGTTTGAATTGTCTGATGGTCCCTCTCGCTCCTGAAAGGGTTTTTATTTCGTTTCCTTCAACATCTATTTTGATAAAATCAAGCCTTTTGAAATGTTCCAGTGCAGCCCATTCATCCAGTTTGATTACTTTTACTTTTTCCGTATAGCTTTTTTCTTCTCCTTTTTCTTTGTAAGAAGTGTTTAAAGTACCGCGGGAAGCAACTGTTTTTCCGTTAATAATGGGTACTTTGAACTCGGCAATACTGTTTTCATCAGAAAGAGCCAGAGGAAAGACATGCATGGCTGGAAACAGTCTTTTCAATCGTCTGCAAAGCTTTTTATTAGGTTCAAAACCATAAATATTATCATGGTTCAATGAGTTTTCCAGCTGGTACAGGAAAGTTCCTACATTCGCACCAATGTCCAATATGACAGCATTTTTAGGAAGGTATTCTTTGATCCATACCAGTTCCGGTTCTACATTGCGTTCCGAAAAATTATTTTTGTTAAGATTATTTAACGTTTTAAAATATCTTTTTTTGTAGAAATTCGGACTTATATATTGTAGTTTCTCTGCGATTTTTTGGTATAAAGACATCCTATGCGTTTTGACGAACAGCAAAGATAAGCAAAAATGTAAAACTTTTCTTAAAAAATGTTAAATATAATAAGCTGATTTTCAATAATTATCTTTGGTTTCTGTTTTTGTAATCTATTGCTTTTAATGGATTTTACATTTGTCACAGAGGCATTTTTATCTCCCGAACTTTTGTAAATTATTCAGAACCAGAAGGCTTAATTATCTTTGAAATCTGTGTTGCCTGTGGGGGAAACATCTGTTTTTCAGGATCAATTAAAGAAAAGGAGTGTTCAGGAAATCATTGAATGGTTTCATCAGCTTGAAAACTTTAGTCATATTTTTCACTGCATTTTTATCCAGTACCTCCTCGTCTTTTAAAGAATATACTACAATAAAGTTTTTAAGTTTCAGATATTCTCCCATAGGATCTTCTTTTTCGAAACCTTGCGGGATTTTTTTCAGTTTGTCGTCCTGGTCAAGTTCCGGGAAGTGCTTTTTGAAATCTTTATTATTGAGAATTTTGAGGAAATCATCACCATATAACGATATTTCTTTGCGTACTTCTTTCAGAACTGAAGATTCAGGCATATAAATTCCTCCGGCTAAAAAGGATTTTCCGGGTTCCATGTGAAGATAGTAACCACCTTTCTGATTGCCTTTTCCCATTCCCAAAGAAGCTCCGAAATTAGTTTTATAAGGCGACTTATCTTTTGAAAATCGCGTGTCTCTGTAAATTCTGAACAGCGCTTTTCTACTGTCAATTTTAGCAAGTTCTTCATCAAAACCAGACATCTCTTTAATCAGTTCATCCAAAAATGAAACAACATTTTGCTGAGATTCAGTGTAAAGGGTTTTATTTTCATTAAACCACTCGCGGGTATTGTTTTTATTTAATTTGTTTAAAAAATCAAATGTTTTAGAAGAAATGCTTGCAGACATATTGGGTGAGGTGTTTTTTAGAGTTGTTGCTAAGTCAGAGTGGGCAGGCTTTTCAAGCCCGGAATTTAGAATTGGAAATTCGTACCACAATTCAAATGTACAAAATCTATTCAGGTTTTAAAACTTTCAGTACGGGTAATACCCGAATATTAGATGATAAAGGAATCTGCAGTGGTGGATTGGTGATTAAAATAAGGCTGCCAAGTACCAAATACCTGAAGTTCTCCTTATTCATTTGAAGGTGTTTTTCATGTTATTTTAAAGTGGTCTTCTGTCATGGGATGCGATGTTTTGCATAATAATATAAAAAGAGAAAAATTTACGTTCTATGGGTTTATTTTTGAAAATTCATAAATATCACAGAAAAAATCAATCCAATTTAATAAAAAAAAATAATGTTTAACAAGTCCTTAGTTTAAGGCTGTTTTTTTTACATTTAATTTTCAAAAAATCAAAGAAATATTAAAAGATTCTGAATTTAAGATTGTATATTTAAAACTTTATTCAAAAACAAGTCAAATATTTGTTGTATCTTTGCAAAAATTTTAAAATAGTTAATGAATTTATTTACGGAAACCAATTTAAGTCCTGATATCCTTAAGGCAATTGGCGAACTGGGCTACGAAAGCCCAACAGAAATCCAAAAACAGACTATCCCTTTTATTCTTTCAGATATTCGCGACTTGATCGCACTTGCGCAAACAGGGACAGGCAAGACAGCAGCGTTTTCGCTTCCGATTTTGGATATGATTGACGATACGAGTCGCAAAATCCAATTATTGGTGCTTTGTCCGACACGGGAATTATGTCTTCAGATTTCGAAGGACATAAAGAATTACTCTAAGTACATGAAAGACATCAAAACTACTGCAGTTTATGGTGGAAGTAGTATTGTAGACCAGATGAGATCTTTGAAGGATAAACCACAGATTATTGTGGGAACTCCGGGAAGAGTAATTGATCTTATCAACAGAAAAGCACTTGACTTTTCTGCGATTCATTGGTTGGTATTAGATGAAGCCGATGAAATGCTTTCTATGGGATTCAAAGACGAATTGGAAACCATTCTAAGCGAAACTCCGGAAACTAAACAAACTTTCTTATTCTCTGCAACGATGAATAAAGAGGTGGAAAGAATTTCCAAAAATTACCTTACAAAACCACACCGTATTTCAGTAGGTTCTATCAACGAAGTGAAGAAGAACATTACTCACGAATACTATGTAGTAGGGTACCGTCAGAAAAAAGAAGCATTGAAGAGATTAATTGATGCTAACCCTAATCAGTACTCCATTATCTTCTGTAGAACGAGAATGGAAACTCAGGAGGTAGCAGATTTCCTGATGCAGAACGGGTATGCAGCTGATGCTCTTCATGGTGATCTTTCTCAGGCGCAGAGAGATACGGTAATGAAGAAATTCAGATTGAAAAACATTGATATTCTTGTAGCAACAGACGTTGCAGCAAGAGGATTGGATGTAAACTCTCTTACACACGTTATTCACTTCTCTTTACCGGATGATCCTGAAGTATTCGTTCACAGAAGCGGAAGAACAGGTAGAGCTGGAAAAGACGGTATTTCTATGGCCTTAATTAAGCCTGAAGAAAGCAGAAAACTGAAGCAGATCAAATCTGCAACAAAAATTGAAATTAACGAAAAATTCATTCCTACAGGTGATGATATTATCAAAGCTCAGGTAGGAGGTGTATTCGAAAAATTATTGACGGAGCACGAGGATCTTTTCGAATTTGATGATAGTTTAATCCCGGATCTAAGCAAATTTACAAAAGAAGAACTGGTGCACCAGCTGCTACAGTTCCAATTGAAGGATCTTGCTTTATATTACAAAGATAAACACGATCTTGTTGAGCAGAAATTAAGCACCAGAGATGATGATTACTCAAGAAGAGACCGTGGACGTGATAGAGACAGAGACCGCGGACGTGACAGAGACAGCAGAGACAGAGATCGCGGAAGAGACAGAGATCGTGGTGGAAAGCCAAGAAGAAGAGATGAGAGCATGGTAAGATTCTTCTTTAATCTTGGAAAAAAAGACCACTTGAAGAAGCTTGATGTTTTAGATATTATCAATAAGGCTACTGGTGATGGAAAATCCAAAAAAAGAGCTGAAATCGGAGATATCGAAATCTTAGAGAAATTCTCTTTCTTCGAAGTTGAAAAATCGTTTAAAGACAACGTCTTGAGCAATATTCAATCTATGAAGTTCAAAGGAAAAGATATGAGAGCTGAAGTAGCAAACTAAATCTCACAAATTACTATATAAAACCGGCCTTAAGGCCGGTTTTTTTATTTGATAATCAGGAGTTAAGCGAATGTTAACAAAACTTAATGTCATATAGTTTCACGTACAATCCTTTTTTAAGAAATTTGCACTCGAATTATAAATACTAAAAAATGGGAATTGGTAATATTTTCCACGCTTTTCAACCAAAAGATAAAATCTTCTTTGTACTTTTCGAAAAAGTAACTGAAAATCTAGTTGCAATGTCAGAAGATTTCAACACAGGAATCAAGGATTTCGATCTAAATGATGATTCTATGCTGAAGAAAATGAGTGACTTCGAACACAAGAATGATGAACTTACTCACGAAATTTTCGTAGAATTAGGGAAAAACTTCATTACACCTTTTGACCGTGAGGATATCCACACATTGGCAACAGGACTGGATGATATCGCTGATTATATCTACGCTTCCACAAAATATATTTTCCTATACAAATCACCTGAGATGAAGGCGTATTCAGACTTCTCTTTATTGATCCATAAAGCATGTCTTGAAATTCAGAATGCAATGAAAAACCTTAAAGGGTTCAAAAACATGGAGCAGGTGAAAGAAGCTTGTATTAAAGTGAACTCTATTGAAAATATTGCTGACGATTTGCTTTCCAATTCAATGGTAGAATTATTTGAAACCAATGATGCTATCAACATTATTAAAGTTTCATCTGTATTGAACTATCTTGAAATTGTAACAGATAAAGCAGAAGATGTTGCCAATACAATCGAGAACATCATGATTAAATACGCCTAATACATAGCAAAAAATGGAATTTCCGATTTTACTTGTAGTTATTATTGCGTTGGCCCTGATCTTCGATTATATCAATGGTTTTCATGATGCAGCCAATTCAATTGCGACTATTGTTTCTACAAAAGTTTTAACTCCATTCCAGGCTGTACTTTGGGCAGCACTTTGGAACTTTGCAGCATTCTTTATTGCCGCTTATATTATTGGAGAATTCAAAATTGGTAATACAATTGCCAAAACAGTTAACGAGAATTTTATTACCCTGGAAGTTATATTTTCCGGTCTTGTGGCAGCTATTGCCTGGAACCTGCTTACATGGTGGTTCGGAATCCCTTCTTCATCATCACATACGCTGATTGGAGGTTTCCTGGGAGCGGCTCTTATGCACGCTTTCATGATGGATTATCATGCGGTGGCGGCAGCACAGCCAGAACTTGGAATGTGGGGTACCGTTAAAGAAGCTTTCAGCCAGGTCACTCATCAGAGTGTGGTAAAGTTTGATAAAGTAATTCCTATCTTCCTGTTCATTTTCATGGCACCGATTATAGGGATGATTATCTCAATCATCATTACACTGATTATCGTACACCTTTATAAAAGATCAAACCCGCACAAGGCAGACCAGTCTTTCAAAAGATTACAGCTGGCTTCTTCAGCTTTGTTCAGTTTAGGACATGGTTTGAATGATGCACAGAAAGTAATGGGTATCATTGGTGCGGCGCTTATTTACTACCATGTTGAAATGCTGCATGATCCAATCTATCTGAACATTCCTGCTGCAGGACGTTTTGATTATTTCGCTCAGCATTACCTTTGGGTTCCTTTGGTTTCGTTCCTTGCTATTGGTTTGGGAACAATGAGTGGAGGTTGGAAGATCATCAAGACCATGGGGACTAAGATTACTAAAGTAACTTCATTAGAAGGAGTAAGTGCAGAAACTGCAGGAGCTATTACTTTATTCATCACAGACCACTTTGGTATCCCTGTATCTACAACACATACGATTACAGGTTCTATCATCGGGGTAGGATTAACAAAAAGAATTTCTGCCGTAAGATGGGGAATTACTGTAAGCTTACTTTGGGCTTGGGTTCTTACCATTCCAATCTCTGCAATTGTTGCAGGAATTACTTACCTGGTGGTAACCTTCGTTTTCTAGAAAACAAATCATATAATTATACAAACTTTGTCCTTTTGGGCAAAGTTTTTTGTTTTATAAAGCCTTGAAAAAGAGTGATCTGTTTTTTTTTATAGTGTTTTTTCCATTATAGGTTTTTATTTATTATATAATCTTTAATTATAAGACACTGAAAGGTGTTTTCTGTAAAAAAGTGTTAAATTTGCAATCGGAATAAATAAATTTAAACACTATTTAATGAAACGTACTTTACTATTCGTTTTTACAATTGCGACTTCAAGCATTTTTGCACAAACCTGGAATACTACGGGTAATGCAGGAACTAATCCTTCAAACAATTTTATCGGAACAACGGATAATAATCCAATTGTTTTTAAGCAGAACAATCAGCAGATTTTCAAACTCGATGGCCAGAGTATTAATATCGGAAGCGGAATTCCCGGAACAGGAAACCTGCAGCTGGCTCTTTCCCCTTGCAACAGTTGTTATTCTCAATGGGCTCAACCCAATGATGCTGTAATGAGACTTTTAAGCGGTAAAAATCTGAATATCCATATGGATAATAATAATGCTGTAGATCCCAATGCAGATACCAGTACTCCTAACTCGCCCGGAATTTCGAGAGTGCGTTTCTCTGATGGAGTTCATAAAAACCTATTGGTTCTTTTCAATACTGGAAAAGTAACGATGGGAACGGAACTTTATGATAATGATCCTAACTTTATTTTATATGTGAGTAAAGGAATAAAAGCAGAACAGATAAAAGTTGAAAATCCTGCAGCTAACGGCTGGGCAGACTATGTCTTCAAAAAAGATTATAAACTTCGTTCGCTTGAAGATGTGGAAAAACATATTTCAGAAAAAGGACATTTACCTAACATTCCTTCTGCAAAAGAAGTAGAAAAAGATGGGATTAATTTAGGTGAAATGGATGCGAAACTTTTGGAAAAAATAGAGGAATTGACCCTTTATTCTATCGAGCAGAACAAACAACTGAAATCTCAGTCTGAAGAAATCAGAGAATTAAAATCTCAGGTACAACAACTTCTTTCTACAAAAAAATAAATATCCATGAAAAGAAAACTTCTTTCAGTAGCTTCTCTGCTGATTGGTTTTATGGGCTATTCGCAAACTGAAGTCTACTTCAAGTATGATGAAGCCGGAAATCAACGATATAGGGGAACTAACGCAGCTGGAAAAAATGCTCAGGAAATTGTTCCAAAAGAAATCAAACTAGAAGAAGCAAAAGAGATTGCCATTAGCCAACAGTCTCCTGCTATTGACGAAAAAACATTCTGGAAGCAGATCAGGCTCTATCCTGTTCCTGTAAACGACTATCTTACTATTGACTGGACTGAAGAAGTAGACAGTTTGATCGAATCTGTTTCACTATATCAGCACAGTACCGTTCATTGGAAATTCCAGCAACAGAATATTCCGGGATTAAATCGTCAGGTAAAAATTAATATGACCGGATATGATTGGGGAGTTTATATTCTTCGTTTCACCTTGAAAGACGGAAGGGTCTTTGGTAGAAATGTAACTAAGAGGTAGAAAACCGGGAATCTAAGAATTAAAGTATTGAAAGATTTAACATTTTTCTTTCTCTTTATTCAACATGATTTCTAATGTCAATTATTATTCATCAATTTACTATTTATAAAAAACTAATACAACAATGAAATTATTTTCATCATTGATGTTATCCTTGTGTTCAGTATGGGGACTTGCTCAGACCATACTTTACCAGCCCGAATCCACCTCACGGACGGTTCAGGATCCGCAAGCAGTGGTCATGACACAAGGATTTTTTGCCAAATCAACTGTTTCAAATCCTTTTCTGGCAAAAATAGGTCCCGCTACGGAGAACCCGGGTGGAGGACCCGCAAATTCAAATGCAGGGGTTAATAATCCTAACGGGACTTCAGCTCCTGCAGGTAAAAGTTTCCATGATACAAAAGGTAATATTGAAGTAGCAGGTGGAGGTCAACTCCAATTTACTTTACCTATAGCTCTTCCTCCAGGTATAAAAAGTGTAGCTCCTCAAATTAATCTTGTCTATGCCAGTGGATCAGGAAACGGTATTGCCGGATACAGCTGGAACTTATCAGGAATTACTTCTATTTCAAGAATTGGAAAAAATATTGATAAGGATGGCGAACCAAAAGGGATTCAGTTAGACTATTCAGATTATTATAGTTTCAATGGACAGAGATTGATTCTTAAATCCGGGGAATATGGCAAGGATGGAGCAGAATATGTTACCGAGAAGTACTCTAATATTAAAATAAAATCTGTAGGTACCTATGGTATCAACGGGCAAGATGCGGGTCCCGCCCATTTTGAAGTTACTTTTGAAGATGGCTCACAAGCGTGGTATGGTAAAAATGAAGCAGGATTTAGAGGAGGTGTTGTTGTAACCACTCCTTTAGAGTACAATATTGTAAAATGGAAAGATGCACAAGGAAATTACATTAGTTATAGCTATGAATCTGACTCTGATACCGGAGGATTCAGAAGTTCTAAAAATGTTGTGCGGATATCAACGATAGCATGGGGAGGAAATGAAACGCTCAATAAACCTCATTTTAACTTAATTGAATTTACTTATAATGACAGAGGTATAGTAGAAGAATCCTATGTACAGGGATTAAGACATACACAAAGTAAAATTTTAGCAGAAGTTAAAGTCAATTCAAACGGTAGTCAGTTTAAAAGATATGTTATTGAGTATGTTAATAATGATACTAAGTATAAATTTGTTAATAAAATAACAGAATATAATGCTAATAATGAGCCTGCAAATCCTGTAACTTTTGAAAATGAATCATCTCCGCAGTCATCAAATATGTTTAATCAGAATTCCAGATTTGATGAAATTTATGGAGATGGTGTTATTTCGGGAGATTTTAATGGAGATGGAAAATTAGATTTTGTAAAAAAGAATACATTAATGCTTAGCAGGCTTGATGGAAATTCAACATTTTTCACAGTACAGTACACAGGAACGGCAGTATCAAAAGGATCTTTTTTGAAGAACGGAAAGTTTAGCCCAAAAGATGTTTTGTATACACTATCTGATAATGAACCGGATGGAAAAACCAGACTTAAAATTTATGATTTTAATGGGACCAACTTTGAAGAGATTACCTCTAAAGAGTTAGATTTTTCACCCTATAATTTTGGTAGTACTGCAGGGTACACTCCTATATATGGTGCATCTAATCCATTAGTGGCAGGTACCTCTACTTTAAAATTCCTGGAAGGAGACTTCAATGGTGATGGAATATCGGAGTTTATTATTTCTACCTTAAAAATGGTACAGGAGGAAATATGGGGACAGGACTGGAACGGATATCCTGAGCTTCAGGGAGCCGAAATTATTGGAAATGAGATTTTTGATTTTTATTTTGATCCGTTGTCAGGAACTTTAAAAAGAGTAAATCTGCCTTTAAGTGATTACAGTAAATATATAGGGCAATATTTATTTACCGATCAATGGTATTATAAGCCAGTTCCAATTGGGGATTTTGATGGTGATGGAAAAACAGATCTTATCAGCCTTCTTAATGGAACCAAGGTATATTCCTTAAATAATGCTACAAAAGAATTTGAGCTGAAAGTACAATCACCGGCGCAGATTTCAGTAAGAGGAGTGGCTTTACTTGGAGATTTTAATGGTGACGGAAAAACCGATGTGATGTCTCCGGTAGCGGAAGATTCTGCAGATTGGAAAATGTTTATTTCTACCGGTAATGGAGTAGCAGAATATTATTATTCGAATCTAACACTTTATAAACCTGAACATACCGGCGCTCCTACTAAGCGAAGACAAACATTAAGAAATTATTTTACCCCTGACCTGAATAAAGACGGGAAAAGTGATTTCCTTCATTTTCAGTCTGAAGTATGGTTCAGAGAATGGGCAATTAATAACCCGGATTCAAGCTACGGATTCGTTTATTTCAGGAATGATGGTACTGACAGTACTGGTAAACCTATATTTACCACAGCATATAATCTTGCCTCGAAGGAAGAAACAGCATGGGGAGATAAGAACGATGAAGATATTAACTATTCTAATTATGGAGAACATTATTTTCCACTCATAGGAAGCTTCCGACTTTCACAGCTCAATACTGATTTTGCTATTATTCATAAAACCAAACTTATCACATGGGATTTTGGAGGTAAGCTGGATAAGATGGCAAGGATAAAGTCTATTACACAAGGAGGAATCAAAACAGATATAGAATATTCTCCTTTGATCAATGAAGGAAATATTTACAAATCTTATCTCGATACCAATCCTGTAAGCTATCCTTATATCAATGTTAGAGAAAACCTGAATTATTATGTGGTTTCTAAACTGATCCAGGATCAAAGAAAGCAGGAATTCAGATACAGAGATCTCATCGGTCATTTGAATGGTAAGGGTATGATAGGTTTTAGGCAAACGGCCCAATCAACATTTTTTGCCAATGGTTTTGAAAATACAAAAATCTGGACTGGCTCAGAATTGACGCCTTTAAATGAAGGTCTGCCTTATAAAGACTGGTCTATCAGAACGTATGATGAAAATAAAATTTTCCCGGCAGATATTTCTGAAAATAATACACAGTTATTATCATTTAAACAATATGATTATAAAATTGACAAAATTCTGAATGGGCAGGTTGTAACAGCAGCAGTAGCTGATGCAAATAAAGCTAAAGTCATTACAGCAATTGTTCCAGATAACACAAAATCTAAGGATTTCTTAACTGGAACAGTGATAACCGGAAATGTAACGTATGGAGACTATTATCTTCCAAAACAAAGTATTTCTAATGTTAATAATGGATTAGCAATTACCACTTCTACATTTGATTATTACCATAATCCGTCCGGAGTTGGTGCAAATTACTATATAGGCCGTCCAAAATTAAAGGATAATGTAACTCAGGCATATGGTGATAGCAAAGCCAATAAAGAGGAATATAGCTATGACAATAATTTATTAAAAACTTTAAAAACCTGGAATAGGGATAATACTGCTTACTTAGTTGAAACCTATAATTATGACAGCTTTGGGAATCTTACTGAAAAAACCATCACAAACAGTACCGATTCGCAAACACAAACTACTAAAACAGGTTATGAACCACAGGGTAGGTTTGTCAATAAAAAAACCGATAACCTTGGGCTGATTACCCAGATTGAATATAATAATTGGGGACAGGTTGTAACTCAAACAGATCCTTTCGGGAACACTTTAGAAAATACATATGATAAGTGGGGAAAACTATTGACTTCTAAGAATAATTTAGGAGGAATGACAACTTATCAATATGAAAGAGATGATAATTCTAATATTATTAGTACCGAATATAACCCTGATGAAAGTATTTCAAAAAAATATACTAATAAACTAGGGCAGGAGTATAAGATATCTACGAAAGCTTTTGGCCAGGGAAAATATGTGTCTCAGGAAACCCGTTATGATGTGTTAGGAAGAAAAACAATGGAATCTGATCCTTATTTTGAGGGGCAGGGAGCTGGCCTATGGAATACCATTGTTTATGATGATTCAGTGTTTCCTGCTAAAGCCACGGCTACTGCATCCAACGGAAAGCAAACAGAAACATTTGTTTCAGGATCGACAACTACAATAAAAGAACTAAATGGATATCAGAGAACGACTTCTAAGATTTCTGATGCATTAGGAAATGTAGTTTCAAGTACGGATAAAGGAGGAACAATACAGTTTGTTTATAATGCAGCCGGTGAACAGGTAAAAGCCCAGTACGGAGAAAATATTGTAATAACCAAATATGATGGATGGGGAAGAAAATCCGAATTTAATGACCCTTCTAGCGGCACTTACAAATATGAATATGACGGATTGGGGCAACCCAAAAAGATCATAAGTCCTAAAGGAACTAAAGAATATAAATACAACGCTTTAGGACAGCTTATTTTAAATAAAGAACTTTCAGTTGCTGACGGGGGCAAGGCAACAGATAAGACCATATCTTTTATCTATGACGATAAAGGAAGGCTGACTTCAAAATCAGGAACTTCTAACGGACTGCCATATAGTTCTGCTATTTCTTATGATCCTCAGGGAAGAATAGTATCGACTTCAGAAAACAGCAACGGGAAATATTTTATTCAGAAAGGAATTACATACGATGATAAAGCACGAGTGATTTCCTATGAAAAGCAGTTGTATTCTTCAGGTGTTTTGACGAAAGTACAGATAGAAAATGTCTACAGTACATGGAATGGTGAGTTATATCAAATAAAAGACAAAAGTTCCGGAAAAATATTATCTCAACTTAATGAAACGAATGCCAAGGGCCAGATTCTGAAAGCTAAATTAGGAGCAGCGGAGATAACGAATACTTATGATACCAACGGTTTTTTAAGTACTACTAATCACTCTTCACAAGTTAAACCAAGTATTTTACAGCTTTCTTATTCTTTTGATGCTATTAAAAATGAATTAAAAAGCAGAACTACAGGTGGTGATTTTAATATCGTGGAGTCTTTTGATTATGATGATAATAACCGATTAATCAATTGGACAAACCCTGTTACAGGAGTAAAGCCTACAATAAATAGAAATGTATATGATGTAAAAGGCAGAATTGTAGAAAATGATCAGGTAGGTAAAATTAAATTTGAAAACTCTTCAAAGGTCTATCAGGCTACAGGGATGACCCTTAATACAGCAGGGACACAAAATTATAACAATGATTTGATTCAAAGTATTGTTTATAATGAAAACAATGATCCTGTATTTATTGACGGAATGAAGGGAGATGTTGCTTTCCAGTATGGTCTGGCAGACATGAGACAAAGAGTTACCTATGGAGGTAATTTTAACCCTGATGGAGAAGGTAAGTTTACAAAATATTATAGTGAAGACGGAAGCTATGAAATATTGAAAAATAATGCTACAGGAAAAGAAAAACATGTTTTGTATATTGGAGGAACACCGTATGAAAGCAACATTGTATTTTTAAAAGATTTTACAGAGAGTGTTGGATCTTATAAGTTTTTGCATAAAGATCATTTGGGAAGTATTCTGGCTATAAGTAATGAAGCTGGAAATAAATTAGAACAAAGACATTTTGATGCATGGGGTAATTTCACGCATTTGCAAATAGGAAGCGGTCCGGTTATTACAGATAAAAATAGTATTGACAATTCTTCTCTACTCATAGATCGTGGATATACCAGCCATGAATATTTTGCAGAAGTAGGAATTATCCATATGAACGGGAGGTTATATGATCCACTATTGAGAAGATTTTTAAATGCTGATGAACATATTCAGGATCCATACAATACCCAAAACTACAATAAGTATGGATACGTAATGAATAACCCATTGCTCTACAATGACCCGAGTGGAGAATTTGTTTGGTGGGTACCGGCAGTAGTGGCTATAGTTTCAGAATTTTTTACGATGTACTATACACAGACTCCTTTTGATCCGATGCGTTTTGCTGGAAGTTTGGCCATGTCTTATGCAAGTGCCGGACTTGCAGGGCAGATAGGAGATGTATTTAAAATTGCATCAGTAGTTAATACATTGGGACCAACAGGAACTATTCTGGCCAGAGCAGGAGCTCATGCTTTAACACAAGGACTCTTATCTTATGTACAGGGAGGAAACTTCTGGAGTGGTGCATTAAGTGGCGCATTTTCCAGTGCTTCTAGTGATTTATTAGAAATGGCGACAAGTAATGTAGGATCAAATAACATCCTGAGAAGTGATGGGTTTGCATTATTTAATGGAGCGATAAGTGGTGGTGCAGGTGCTGTACTTGGAGGTGGAAACTTCTGGATGGGAGCCGGACAAGGGCTTATTGTTACAGGGTTTAATTTCCTTGCCCATAAGATTGAAGAAAATAATCTGATCCGAAAAGCTTTTGAGGATCCTGATGGAAAACCAGCCGAGAATATGGAAAGTGTAAAAGACGCGTATGGAAAAGTTAAAAAATTGTTTACCAAAGCTATGTTGGCGGCAGTAAAAGCAGTTCCTATCAGCGATATTAAACTGGATTTAGAAAATAATATTAATCCGAATGATGACTTTGCAGCCGATACACGATGGGGAGAAAAAACAGTTTTTACCACTAAAGGAGTAAAAGGTAAAGTATTGAGTGTTGAAATATCAGGAAAAATAGTAATAACTTTGTTTAAAGGTTCTTTTTCTAGCTGGGTAAATTTAGGAAAAAGTATATTGCATGAATATTATCATGTAGCTGATATGAGATCACAGGCATATAAAACACAGTATATTAAGACAGTGAATACTTATAAAGATGCTGAAACAATAACTGGTAGTTTAACCGATTGGTCTGAAGGCAGAGCATTTAAATTTATTTTTAGTCTTGGTGATACAACAAGTGTATACAAAGATTATAAACATTTATATCATAAAAAGAAGTAATGAGAACACTATGTTTATTATTAATCAGTAATTGGCTATTTGCTCAATCTGTAAGTATCAATGCAAAACAATTAAGTCAGTCAAAAATTTTAGTGAGTATTAAAAATACAAGCAAGACTGAAACGATTAAGCTGGTAGCAGATAATAGAGCTTTAATATACTCTTGTGATTATAAAAATAGATGGCCATCACTCAGTAATTTTGCAAGATTGGCGATTTGTTTTGAGTATCCGAAAAATTATGATTATCAATCTAATATTGTACCCATGAGACAAAAAGAAAAAATGTACGGAATAGATCAGGATCTCTCTGCTTCAGAATATATTTCCCAGAATATAGTTGAGATTAAGCCTCTAGAGAAAAAAGAAATCATTTATAATGTTTCCGACTTTAATAATAGCTTAGTCTTTAAGAAAAAGAAAAAATTTACAGTAAGGCCCAAGATTATATACTTTGGAGAGCATATAGAAAAATATAGAAACTCCTCAGAGATAAAAGAAAAATATTTCAACAAAAATATTTCATCTAATACTTTTGACTTGACTACGTATTTTTTTAAACCATAATTAGTCAATATTTAGATTCATCTTCAAAATCAAGCCCTCTTATGATCATCATAAGGGGGCTTTTATAATGAATATTCTGTTAAATCTATGACATCAAAAATTCTGAGGAAACCATGAGATTTTTTGTTTTATAAAGACTTGAAAAATCGTATTTTTGTTCAAATTAAAAGATTTTATGGAATTTTTAGACAGATACCAGCAGATTGTTGCGGACGCCATCACGAAATATACTTTTAAAGATAAACCTTCAGAGCTTTATGAGCCGATGAACTATATTATTTCCCATGGTGGAAAGCGTCTTCGTCCTATTATGGTGCTGATGGCTTGTGAGATGTTCGGCGGAGATCTTAAGCAGGCAATTAAACCCGCATTGGCTATCGAGTTTTTCCATAACTTCACGCTGATCCATGATGATATTATGGATGAAGCTCCTTTAAGAAGAAATAAGCCTACCATTCATACTTTACACGGTCTTAATGTGGGAATTCTTTCCGGAGACGGACTGATGCTTAAGGCCTACAAGTTTTTTGAGGATCTGGAGCCTGAAATCTTCAAAGCATGTATCAGAATATTTACCCACACAGGACTTCTGCTTTGTGAAGGACAGCAGTATGATATCAATTTTGAAACTCAGGAAGATGTTACTTTTGATGACTACATCAGAATGATTACCTATAAAACAGGAGTTTTGAGCGCTTCATCATTTGAGATCGGAGCTTTGATTGCAAAAGCTGATTTTAAAGATGCAAAAGCTATTTTCAATTTTGGAAAACATATCGGAATTGCGTTCCAGATTATGGATGATTATCTTGATGTATTTGGTGATCAGGCACAGTTTGGAAAAAAACATGCCGGAGATATTTACGAAAACAAGAAAACTGTTCTGTATTTGTTAGCAAGAGAACATGCTACCGATGAAGAAAGAAAAGAACTGGATTACTGGTATTCTAAAAAGACAGAAAACGTTGATAAAGTATACGGAGTAGAAAAGATATTCAGAAGAACAAAAGTAGACGAAAAAGCATTACGTCTGATCGAAAAGCATAATGAAATCGGACAAAGCTATCTTCAGAAGATAGATGTTCCTGAGGAAAAGAAAAAACCTTTTATCGAACTGGCAAATTATTTGTTGAGAAGAGAAAGTTAATAGAGGTAGTAGAGGGTAGGCAGCAGGTAACAGCAATTTACCCGCTGCCTATTTACTTCCACCTAATATCTATATGATGAAATTCAGAACAGAAGTTGATATTCCTGCATCAGATAAGAAGATTGAGATTGAAGATAAAATATTTTCAATAGGCTCATGTTTTGCCTCTGAAATGACAGATTTGCTTAGGAATGGACAACTTCAGACACTCAATAACCCTTTCGGGACGATATTTAACCCTTTTTCAATCAATCATGCAGTTAATAGGTTACATGATTCTGCGTTTTACGAAGAAGAGGAACTGATTACCTATAATGAAGAATATATTTCTCTGGATCATCACACCAGTTTTGACACCCGGTATATTCATCAGACCCTAGACAAAATAAACGGAGCTATTGAAGCCGGAAATGCCTTTCTGCAGGAAGCTGACTGGGTCATTATCACCTATGGCTCCTCATTTATTTACGAGTTTCTTCCCAAGAAAAAGCTCGTGGCCAACTGTCACAAAATCCCGCAAAAGTTTTTTGAAAAAAGACTGCTTTCCCATCAGGAATTGACGAGTTCTATTTATCAGACGATTCTGGATCTTAAAGACATTTGCAAAGAAGGAGTGCAGATCCTGTTTACTGTTTCACCCGTAAGGCACACTAAAGATGGAATGGTAGAAAATCAGCTAAGTAAATCCAAATTAATCACCGCTATTCACGAGTCCATTTCTCTCTTTGAAGACTGCCATTATCTGCCGGTCTATGAGATTTTGATGGATGATCTGCGGGACTACCGTTTTTATAAAGAAGATATGATTCATCCCAGCACACAGGCGGTTAATTATATTTTTGAGAAATTTGGAAACGCCTATTTTTCAGCAGAGACGCAGCATTTTATCAAAGAAAATTTTAAGATTATCAAGGCGCTGGAGCATAAAACCAGTGATAAGAAAGACCCTAAGTTTATAGAATTCAGAGAGAAATTGGATCAGAGAATTGAAATTCAGCGTAAAAAGGTAAAACATAAAATATTTTAAATGCTTGATTTTACCAGAATTGACTACCTGAAAAACGGCAATGAAAGGCAAAAAAGGGCGTATGATGTTCTTGCAAAATATCAGATTTTTGAAAAATTAAAGGCTTATTCACCCATTTTGGCAGGAACAGTTCCTATTGAAATTGATATCGAAGGAAGTGATCTGGATATTATTTTTGAGGTTGATTTAAGATTTGAAGAAGACTTTCTGGATGATTTAATGTTGAGCAGATGTATTCCTCACGATGTAACCGTTGAACATCCCATCATAAACGGTGAAAAATGCATTACATTGAATTTTATGCTGGAAGGATTCCCCATTGAGATTTTCGGCCAGAATAAGCCGACAAATGAGCAAAATGCTTATCTCCATATGGTAGCTGAATACAAAATATTAAAGGAAAAAGGAGAAGAATTTAAACAAAAAATAATAGAACTTAAAAAGCAGGGAATAAAAACCGAGCCGGCCTTTGGAATGTTGCTTGGACTTGAAAATCCTTACGAAGATCTATTGAAATTTTAAATAAAATGATTGATACACATACACATCTATACGCAGAAGAATTTGATGAAGACAGAAAAGAAGCTATTCAAAGGGCTTTAAATAAAGGAATTACAGAATTCTATCTTCCTGCTATTGATTCTGAATCCCATGAGAAAATGCTGCAGCTGGAAACAGAATATCCTGGACAGATTTTTTCAATGATGGGATTACATCCTTGTTATGTAAAACCGGAATCGTGGGAAAGAGAGCTTGTAATTGTAAAAAATTATCTTGATCAACGACATTTTCCTGCAATTGGGGAAATAGGGATTGATCTGTATTGGGATAAAACAACCCTGGATATTCAGGTGAAAGCTTTTGAACAGCAGATTGACTGGGCTATAGAAAAAGATCTTCCGATTGTAATTCATACAAGAGAAAGCTTTGATGAGACCTTTGAAGTGCTGGAAAGAAAAAAACACCCGAAGCTCAGAGGAATTTTTCATTGCTTTTCAGGAAATCTGGAGCAGGCACAGCACGCTGTTGACCTTAATTTCATTTTGGGAATCGGTGGAGTCGTAACGTTCAAAAACGGGAAAATAGATCAGTTTCTGAATGAAATTCCACTGGATAAGATTGTTCTGGAAACAGATTCTCCTTATCTGGCGCCGGTTCCCCACAGAGGAAAAAGAAACGAAAGCTCCTACCTTGATCTGGTAGCCGGTAAACTGGTGGATATCTATGGGAAAGATTTCTCTGAGATAGACCGCATCACTACAGAAAATGCAAAGAATCTTTTTCAGTCATAAAGGTTCTCAACTTTAAGATAAACAAAACCCTCTTCAATTTTGAAAAGGGTTTTATTTTTTATTTCTTTCTGGTGAAATTCTTGTTTTTAGGCTTTTTGAAACCTACTGAAGCTCCTGTAGAAGGCTTTTTACGGTTGTTATTTGGCCTTGAATTATTACTGTTGCCTGTTTTAGGTTTCTCACCACCTGCATTAAAAGGTTTGTTGTTAGAATCCCTTTTCTGGGCAATCAAATCATCAGTATGGAACGGATGGTCTTTGATTACAGGGATTTTCTTCCCAATCAATTTTTCAGTATTCTTTAAATTCAAGAGATCAAGTCCGTCTACAAAAGATATAGAATTACCTTCAGCTCCGGCTCTACCTGTTCTTCCGATTCTGTGTACATAGGTTTCAGAAACATCGGAAAGTTCAAAATTGATCACGAATTTCAATTCATCAATATCAATTCCTCTTGCTGCAATATCTGTAGCAACAAGAACTCTTGTTTTTCCGGATTTAAAGTTATTCAAAGCATTTTGTCTCGCATTCTGAGATTTATTGCCATGAATGGCTTCAGCAGAAATATCGTCTTTCTGAAGTTTTCTGGAAATCTTATCTGCACCGTGCTTCGTTCTTGCAAATACCAATACTGAGTCTGAAATGTCATTTTTCAGAATGTGAGAAAGCAAATCCAGTTTGTTATCTTTTTCTACAAAATAGACAGATTGTTTAATGGTGTCTGCTGTAGAAGAAACCGGAGTTACTTCTACTTTTACCGGATTATTCAGGATAGAATTAGCAAGTTTCTGGATTTCAGCCGGCATTGTTGCAGAAAAGAATAAAGTCTGTCTTCTCTGAGGTAAAAGTTTGATGATTCTTTTTACATCATGTACAAATCCCATATCCAGCATTCTGTCTGCTTCATCAAGAACAAAGATTTCAAGGTTTTTTAAACTGATGATGCCCTGAGCAATAAAGTCAAGAAGCCTTCCTGGTGTCGCTACCAGAATATCGATCCCTTTTCTCAAAGCAGCTTCCTGGTTTCCTTGTTTTACCCCTCCAAAAATAACAAGTTGCTTTAATGGAAGATATTTACCGTAAGCATTAATGTTTTCCTCAATCTGAATGGCCAGTTCTCTGGTTGGTGTAAGGATTAATGCTTTTATATGTTTATTGGGAATTTTATTTTTGGATAAATTCTGTAGAATAGGAATAGAAAAAGCAGCTGTTTTACCAGTTCCTGTCTGTGCGCAGCCTAAAAAGTCTCTGCCGTCTAATATATCAGGAATCGATCTTTCCTGGATAGGAGTAGGAGTCGTATATCCCTGTTCCTGAATTGCTTTTGCAATAGGTTCTATTAAGTTTAAGTCTGTAAAATTCAAATGAATTATTTTAAAATTTAAATAAAAATTCCTTCAGTCTGAAAGAATTACATTCTGCAAAGGTAGTTTAAATATTTTTAAGTATCTTATTCCACTTTTTAGACTTATTTACTATAAGAAAAACAAAAATGGCCACCCGAATGTAAGCAGCCATTTTATTGATATGAAAATCTGAAGTTTATTTAAATTTATATCCTACACCAGCCTGCAGAAATCCGATTTTAACAGGAACTGAATTGCTTTTATTCACTTCTATAAAATTGAAATTGTATCTGGCATCAACAAAAAACTTCTCATTAATCTTATATTCTGCACCCAGAAAAGGAAATAAATTCAGGGTTTTTAAAGATTCGTAATTGTGTGTTTCAGCCTCATCAAAAACAGTATTCATTTTTACTTTGGATGAGATGTTGAATCCTAAGTTCATCCCTACAGAAGCAGAAAGCTCCCGAACAATATAATATTTTAATGAAAAGGGAACCTGTATCTGGTTGAATTTGTAATTTAAGTTCATATTACCCATGTTTACGACCTCGTTGCCTACCAATTCATACCAGGGATAAGCATCTTTACCACCCAATTGCGTATACAGTAATTCAGCCTGTAAGCCAAATTTAGAAGATATAGGCTGCTCTGCTACGATGCCTAAATAAAAATAGGATTTTGAATCCAGCCCGGTTCCAAAAAATTTCATATTGGATAAGGAATATCCTCCCTTTACCCCAAAGCTCACAGATGCCGGATTTTTTGTGGTTTCCTGTGCATTAAATATTGCTGAGAAAGCAAATAATGCAATGAAAAAAATGTGCTTCTTCATGTTTATTTTAAATGGTTAATAGTTTTACAAAAAAATAATTCCTCCAAACGAAGGAATTACTGTTACAAAGATAAATTAAATATTTTTTAGTGAGGCTATTTCACTTTATTCCATTGTTGATTTTTTCTTAAGTTTTCAAAAAATTGATAGACTTCTGAAAGTTTTTCACTTCCATGTTTTCCGTAATCTTCCACATTTTTTGAAGTGCCATCAGCGAATTTGATTCTTAAATAAGAGGTTGGAAGGTCGGTGATGTTTTTCTCACCATACTTATCGTTTAAGCTTTTTACATTGAGCCCATCCAGTAAGCTGATTAATTTATTGTAATCCTCTTCCTTGATTGTTCCTTTGAAAGTTCCTTCACGAGGCTTTGAAAACTCATCTTTTGATGGCTTATCATTAAAATTAAAATGTTCAGCTTCAAAAACTGCTGTTCTGTCCGGACTGATCGTCATTTTAAAAACAGGACAGAATCCGAAACACGGAGTAGCCTCATATTCAATAGTAGAATATTGGGAGTTAACTTTCTGAGAAGTACAGGAAAATAAAAATACAAATGCACAAAGGGTCAATAAATATTTCATAGTTTAAAATTTCGGAAATTCTCCCAATAATTGTTCCAAAAGATAAAATCTTCCTTTGTTTTTATGTTAAATATAAAATGGAAAACCTGCTTAACCTTTTATTTGAACCATTAAGATACCATGAAGATGTTAAGAATATGAAGATAAGCTTCGCTTTAAGCTTAAGAATCAGAATGATTTACTTAACTATACTTTATCTCTTAAATCCTTCTTAATGGTTTAAAATATTGTATAGAAGAAATAGAATTAATTGTATTAAAAAACAGCCTCAGATTTTCTAAGGCTGTTTTGTATGTTGCAGTTCAATTGTAAAATAAAACTGGTGAATCAATGTTTTTTCTATCCGTGTAGTTGTTTCCAAATGGCATCTTTCAGTTCCATAAGACCTTCTCCGGTAACTCCTGAAAAGAACAATGGCTGCTTGTTTTCAGGAAACTCTGCTGCAATTTCTTTTTTCAGTTCATCATCCAAAAGGTCAGATTTTGAAACGGAAATAATGAAATCCTTATCCAAAAGTTCAGGATTGTACTCCTTCAGCTCATTTTCAAGAATTTTAAACTCCTGGAAGTGATCTTCAGAATCCGAAGGAATTAAAAATAAAAGGATAGAGTTTCTTTCAATATGTCTCAGGAATCTGTGTCCTAATCCTTTTCCTTCCGCTGCTCCTTCAATAATTCCAGGAATATCAGCCATTACAAAAGATTTGTAATTTCTGTAGTCCACAATTCCAAGGTTAGGAGTCAGGGTTGTAAAAGCGTAATTGGCAATTTTTGGTTTTGCTGCAGAAACAGATGCTAAAAGTGTAGATTTTCCGGCATTTGGAAATCCAACAAGTCCTACATCAGCCAAAATTTTAAGCTCGAAGACTACATAGCCTTCCTCGCCATCCATTCCAGGCTGAGCATATCTTGGGGTCTGATTGGTAGAAGATTTGAAATGTTCGTTTCCTTTTCCTCCTTTTCCTCCCTGCATCAAAATGATTTCCTGCTTGTCATCAAGGATTTCTCCGATAATTTCACCTTCTTCATTTTTAGCGATCGTTCCAATGGGAACATCAATATAAATATCAGAACCGTCAGCTCCTGTAAGCTGGTTTTTCGCTCCGTTTTCACCGCGTTCTGCTTTTATGTGACGGGTGTATCGAAGCGGAAGTAAAGTCCATTCATTAGCATTTCCTCTCATGATGACGTGTCCGCCACGACCTCCGTCGCCACCGTCAGGACCACCTTTAGGAATATATTTTTCACGGCGAAGGTGGGCAGAACCAGCACCTCCGTGTCCGCTTTTACAATGGATCTTTACGTAATCTACAAAGTTAGACATATAGTTTGTGTTGCGAGTTGTGAGCTACGGGAGGAAATTTCTTATCCCGTACCCGTATCCCGATTATTTAATTTTCTCTACTTCAGCGAAAAGTTTTTGGGAAATCTCGTCAATTTCTCCAACACCGTTTACCTCTACATATTTACCCTGCTGCTTATAAAGCTCGGCAACTTCTGCTGTTTTAGTATAATATTCTTTAATTCTGTTTTCGATGATCTCTACATTGCTGTCATCTGATCTTCCGCTGGTTTCTCCTCTTTTCAGAAGTCTTTCAACCAAAATTTTGTCCTCTACTACCAATGAAAGACAGATGTCAATATCGTCATTCAATACTTCCTTAACGATGGTTTCCAGAGCTTCTGTCTGAGCAGTTGTTCTTGGATATCCGTCAAAAATGAAACCGTTGGTATCGGTAGGTTTTTTGATCTCATCGATCAGCATATCTGTTGTTACCTGATCCGGAACCAATTCTCCCTTATCGATGTATGACTTAGCCAGTTTTCCAAGTTCAGTGTCATTTTTCATATTGTATCTGAAAAGATCACCTGTTGAAACCTGTTTTAAATTGAATTTCTCGATTAGATTCTGAGCTTGTGTTCCTTTTCCACTTCCTGGAGGGCCGAACAGAACAATGTTTATCATAATGTTGATACGCTTTCAGCAATTGGCATTCGCTTCTGGCTCCTGGCTTTTGGCAGTTTGCTTTTTTGCTTTCAGCTTTTTTAAGTTATTATTAAATTTATTTCTTTATATAATGTTTTAAGCTAAAAGCTATCAGCTAATAGCCAACAGCGTTTAATGGTTGATTTGTCCGTCTTCCAATTGATATAAATTAGGTAGGTTTCTTCCCAATTCATCATAATCAAGTCCGTATCCAAGTACAAATTTGTTTGGAATTTCTCTTCCGATATAATCCAGCTTGAAATCTTTCTTGTAAATCTCAGGTTTCAGTAAGAAACTTGCCAGCTTTACAGATTTAGGACGTTGTGTTTCCTTAAAATATTTGAAAAGACTTTCAACAGTGTTTCCTGTATCTACGATATCTTCTACAAGAATGATGTGACGGTCTCTTACATCTTTGGTAAGTTCCATTTTCTGATAAACAATCCCTGTAGATTCAGTTCCTACATACGAACTCATTTGAATGAAGGCAATTTCACATTCCCCCGGGTAATATTTTAAAAGATCTGAGAAGAACATCACCACCCCATTTAAAACGCCAATGAATACGGGTACTTCATCTTTGTAATCTTCATAAATTCTTAACGCTGTCTCTTTTACAATTTCCTGAATTTCGGCATCCTTTAAATAAGGAACGAAAGTTTTGTCGTGAACTTTAATGCTTTCCATAAAATTTTTAGTAGGAGGCAAAGTTACGGATTTTTGATTAAAATACTTTCCTGTTTTTATGAGTTTGAAAGTTTGACGGTTTCGACACAACAAAGTGGGGGATTATGATGAAGGCTGTTTAAATCAGAATAAATATAAGTCATTGAACGACATAGAAAGGAATAGCCTTAGAAAAATTGATTCTTAAGGAGGTAATAAATGTCCGGTGTTTAAGAGGGGAAGAAAAAAGAGATGATAAATATCTTGATAATTTATGGAAAAGTGAATATTGTAAAAAATGACTACCTTTGTTCTTTCAAAACCCAAAATACGGACATGTAGGATATCATTTCTTTCAGATTCAATAAAAACAGTAACTAAGATGTTACTGGTGTTCAACTATTTTTTAAGAAAGAAATCATGATTTTACTACAACATATATCCTTTGGGTTTCCGGGAGGAGATCTTCTATTTAATAATACCAACTTAACAATACCATCTCACACCAAATCTGCTTTGGTGGGAAGTAACGGCATGGGAAAATCAACCCTGCTGAAAATTATCGCGGGGGAAATACAGCTTTTGAACGGGAATATTACTATTTCGGATTCTGTTTTTTATGTTCCTCAGATGTTTGGAAACTTTAATCATCTTACCATTGCTGAATGTCTGAAAATAGATCAGAAACTGAATGCACTCCAAAAAATCACCAATGGAGAGGTGGATGAAATCTATTTTGAAATTCTCAATGACGACTGGGATATTGAAGAGCGTTGCCAACACGCATTAGAACATTGGGGACTTGATAATTTTGATCTGAATCAAACACTGAAAGGTTTAAGTGGTGGCCAGAAAACCAAGGTCTTTCTTGCCGGAATTCAGATCAGTCAGCCTGATATCATTATATTGGATGAACCTACCAATCATCTGGATCTTGAGGGAAGAAAGCTACTGTATGACCTTATTGATAAAGCGGATGCAACAGTAGTTATCGTAAGCCACGACCGGACTTTACTGAATCTGGTTGATACCATCTTTGAATTAAGTAACCAGGGAATCGCCACATATGGAGGGAACTATGATTTTTATGCAGAGCAAAAGGAAGTGGAGGAGGAAGCCTTGCATAATGATATTCATGCCAAAGAACGGGCGCTGAAAAAAGCAAAAGAGAAAGAAAGGGAAACGCTGGAACGAAAACAGAAACTCGATGCAAAGGGAAAGCAAAAGCAGGAAAAATCGGGTGTTGCAAGAATTATGATGAACACCCTTCGGAATAATGCTGAAAAAAACAGTTCAAAGCTGAAAAGTGTGCATGCAGAGAAAATCAGTGGAATTTCAGATGGCTTAAGAGATCTGCGTTCCTCCTTAAAGAATTCTGAACAGATGAAAGTGAATTTTAACGATTCCAATCTGCATTCGGGAAAGATTTTAATTGCGGCTGAAGATATTAACTTCAATTATGGAAAAGGAAATCTATGGAAAGAAAATCTCAGCCTTGAGATCCGAAGCGGAGAAAGAATTTCAATCAAAGGTTCCAATGGCTCAGGAAAAACGACCCTGATACAACTTCTGCTTGGAAATACTGAACCTTCCGAAGGAAAAATAGACAGAACAGACTTTAACAGCATTTATATTGATCAGGAATATTCACTGATTGATAATGACTCTACTCTTTATGATTTTGTCCAGACCTTTAATGATAATGCGCTCCAGGAATCTGAGGTGAAAACATTACTGTCCAGATTTTTATTTGGTAAGGATACCTGGGAAAAAAAATGTGGAATGCTGAGTGGAGGAGAGCGTTTGCGGTTACTTCTCTGCGGGCTTTCCATCAGCAACAAAGCTCCGGATATGATCATCCTTGATGAACCCACGAATAACCTCGATCTTCAGAATGTGGAAATTCTCACCCATTCCATTAAAGATTATCATGGAACATTGATGGTGATTTCCCACGATGAAGTTTTTTTGAAGGAGATTGGAATTGATCGTGAATTGATACTGAATTAATGATTGTATTTCTCGCAAATTAAAAGGATAAAATAGATATTCAATAGGGGCGGGCTTTAGCCCGTCTTTCAAAAATCAATACAATTCCATTGGCTTTAGCCAAAACCTTACATAATAAAACCTGGAAATCAATTTCCAGGTTTTTATTTTCTATAAACTTTAAAAACTATTTATTTGTTTATTGTATTCAGAATAATCTCCATCTTTTTAGGCAGGTCATAATCTCCTGAAATTTCAATCAAAGGAGTGTTCATCTCAGACAGCCATTCCAAATGGGCTTTCAACGTTCTGTTGGCAATACCTGTATGGTGATCATAATCTTTAGCCCAATCCATAAACTCCTGAAATTTTTTTGCTCTTTCCGGATTGGTGATAATTTCTTCGCCGTATCTTTCATGCTCTCTTTTTCGGAGCCTTTCCAGTCGTACTTTAGGTGGAAGATAGAGGAAAATAATCAGGTCAAATGCAGGAAATACATTTTCACCCCAATGAATGATTGAGCCGCCAAAAATCCAGTTTTCGGCAGTATGAAGTTGGTCTGAAATAATTGAATTTCTCGTTTCAGGGTTTTGTCTTTCTGTAAAAGGGATTGGTGTTGGAAGCCAGAAAAAATCATCACTGTCGAAGTATTCAAGATTGAGTTCCTCAGACAATGCTTTTCCTAAAGTGGTAACCCCGGAACCTGAAGCTCCGAAAATATGTATTCTCATGACTTTATCCGTTTATGAATCCTCAAATCTGTGAAAGCATTTTAATTTTTTACGATCCAACGGTTGATTTCATTCAGTACCTCTTCCCGTATTTCTTCGTTAAGAATTTCGTGGCGCATCTCCGGATAGATCTTCACATCCACATGCTGGAAACCGTCAGCTTTTAAATGGTCAACAGTATGCATAACCCCTTTTCCAAAATCCCCGATCGGATCATTCTCCCCGCTTACAAAAAGAAAAGGAAATGACTTGGAAATAGTTGCAGCCCAGTTTCTCGCTGTCGCTTTTTTATAGATAGTAAATAAAGTATAAAAGGCATTATGACTAAACGGAATTCCACAAAGTTCATCATGTTCAAAAGCTTTTCTGTTGTTAGGATCTACACTCAACCAGCTGGTATCACTGAAATCTTTGTCCTTTTTAAAATGTTTGTTATTGACACTCGTGAAAACAGAATTCAAAAAAGTACGATGACGGGGAGCGATAGCTGTGGCTAATGACAAATAACCTCTCAATATATCTATTCCCGGTAAAGGCCCGCCGGTTCCTGTAATAATAGCTCCTGCAAATTTAGTGCTTGCCTTTTGAAGAAGACATCGTGTAATAAAAGACCCCATAGAATGCCCCAAAATAAAATGCGGAACATTCGGATATTGCTCTGCAAGATAATCAGCCATCATTTCGGCATCGGAAACAAGCCTTTCATCCGGCTTTTCAAGCTGAAAGAAACCGATGTCTTTTTTCTCTTTTACAGATTTTCCATGTCCCAGATGATCATAAGTCAATACAGCAATCCCATGATTGGCAAAATATGATGCAATCTCTGCATATCTTCCGCTGTGTTCCTGCATGCCGTGAACAATGAGAAGGGTGGCTTTTGTTGTTTCCGGGGAAAACAGGGTGTGAAAAAGCTGGGAGTTGCTGTTTATTTTTGATGGGAGGTATGATGATATTGAGGATAGTACCATAATGATAGAATTGAATGTTATTTTATCTTATCTCAATGTCAGGAAGCTTATAATTTCCGACAATTTCAATTAATTGAGTAGAATTGGCTTTTAAATTATTAAAGAAGGAATCGATATTTTCCGGATACCCTCTTTCACTCATTGCAAAAAGAAGAATACCTTTGTCTTTACCATTATTAATAAGTTTATAGCGATAAATATTCCTTTCAGCTATCAATATCTCCTTGCCATCCTTTGAGTTTTGACTAATAAGAAAATCCAAAATGTACTCACCATTATTTTCAAGAATCTGATAATTGACAACAGGATTGGTCTTTTTCATCTCCTGAAGTTCAGTTACTTTTTGATTAACAATATCCTTAAGATTGAAATCACCTTTTATAAAGTCGATTAAAACCATACTGTTGTATTTATTGACATTTTCATTTGAGCTTAAATATTCCTGTTTAAAATAGTTTTCATTAGGATGCGAACTCCAAACGAGATTGTATTCTTTTTGATTCAAATTAATAGGATCAGGTATATTTAAATAATCATTAATCTTATTTTTATTCTGAGCCTTAAAAACACACAGAGGAATTATTAGAAATAGAATGAGACTTTTAAATTTCATTTTAAATATTTATAGTAAATATAGGCTATTTTACAGAGGCATGAAAGTAAAATATTATAAATAGAGTTACATTCAACCTCATGATTTTCACCCCACCAAAAATAAAATTCGCCTCAAATTTGCTCACCCAATTTTTTAAAAGTAATTTTGCACGAATCTAAAAACAAAAGTAAAATATGTCAACTTATGTAGTTGTAGGTCTTCAGTACGGAGATGAAGGCAAAGGAAAAATCACGGATGTTTTATCAGCAAAATCGGACTATGTAGTACGTTTCCAGGGTGGAGACAATGCTGGTCACACGGTTTATGTAGGTGATGAGAAATTCGTTCTACACCTTCTTCCTTCAGGAGTTCTTCAATGCAAAGGGAAATGTATCATTGCGAATGGAGTAGTGGTAAACCCTAAGTCTTTTATTAGAGAAGTTGGTCAGATCGAGAGCAAAGGCTTGAGAACAGATCATATCTTTATCAGCAGAAGAGCGCATGTAATCATGCCTTACCACATCCTTTTGGATACTTACCGTGAAGAAGAACACGGAGGAACTCAGATCGGAACTACCAAAAAAGGAATCGGGCCTTGTTATGAAGATAAAATTGCAAGAGTCGGAATCAGAATGGTAGACCTTTTAAATCCTGAAATTTTAAGAGATAAAATCGAGAAAAACTTAAAAGTTAAAAATTCTCTTTTTGAAAAATATTACGGAAAACCAACTTTAGACGTTGAAGAAATCTACAACGAATATTTAGAGATCGGAAAACAGCTTCAGGACAGAATCGTTGATACTGAATTAGAACTGAACGAAGCAATCAGAGATGGTAAAAACGTTTTATTCGAAGGAGCACAGGCATTAATGCTTGACATCGACTTCGGAACGTATCCATACGTAACTTCATCTTCTCCATCTACAGGAGGTGTTTGTTCAGGAGCAGGAGTTCCGCCAACATCACTTCAGAACTTAATCGGTGTGGCAAAAGCATACTGTACAAGAGTTGGAAACGGACCTTTCCCTTCTGAATTAGATAACGAACTAGGTGAGAAAATCAGACAGATCGGTGGTGAATTCGGAGCTACTACAGGTAGACCGAGAAGAACAGGTTGGTTAGACCTTGTTTCTTTAAAGCATGCTTGTATGATCAATGGGATCAACAATCTTGTAATTACGAAATTAGACGTTCTTACAGGAATTGAAAATCTGAAAGTAGTAACACATTACAAAACTGAAGACGGAAAAATCATTGATTATTTCACTTCTTCAACAGAAAAGCTATACAATTACGAGCCAATCTACCAGGATTTACCAGGTTGGAACGAAGATATTACAAAAGCAAGAAGCTATGATGAACTTCCTGACACTGCTCAGAAATACATCGAGTTTATTGAGAAATACTTAGGAATCAATGTATACCTGGTTTCTGTAGGTCCTGAAAGAAGTCAGAACATCATCAGAAAAGAATTATTCTAATATTCTTAGATTATAAAATAACGAAGAGACTATCATTGGATGGTCTCTTTTTTTGTTTAAATGATCCTTGTCAAAGTTTTAAACCTTGACAAGGGTCGGGGTTCAAGAGTTAGGATTAATAAACTTAAAGAGATTTTTAGCAGATTATCCCGGTCATGAATTTTTATATACTTTTGTCTTGGAACAAAACTATAAACAGAAAATCAATCAGTATGGAAGAAAATAAAATACCCCAGCGCTTTCTGGATAATATTGTAATCAGCTTATACTTTACAATAGCTTATGCGGCTTTGCTGATTGTTTATTTGGGACTGCCTATAAGAGTCAGTTCAGATTTTTTGCTGATCCTGTTTATAGTCTGCAGTTTGATTTTTAGTATAGGCGCGATTTATTTTGCAGCTAAAAGTTATCAAAAAACGAAGATCAGTTCAATTATTCTGATAGTAATCAATTCTTTGGGATTATTGATACCGCTTACTCTTCTTCTCCTGCTTATATAATCTTCCCTACTAAGCTGTCAATCTGTTATTTGTAGTTTGTTGTTCTTATTTATTTTCATGGAAATAGTTCTGTTTTCCTGTGTGACTTTTTCTACTTAAAAATGTTAAAATTTAAACATTATCATAAAATTTTCTAATATTATGTTGTTTTGATAAAAAATTGGCAGATGTTTTGATATTACAACATTGCTTATCGATAAGAGCTAACAAAACTAATAATCAAAATTTTTAACAGTTTAAAAAAGTAGTAGTGATGAAACAACATAGTCAAAACCAGGAATTTCGTTTTAACGAAGTTCTCTTTGAGCACCGCAATAAAGAATATGGTGCCTATGCATTAAGAAACGAATCAGATCGAATATTAACCAAAGCGCTTTTTATCGGAGCAAGTCTAATGGCTGCAGTGTCTATTACCCCGTTTGTAATTTCTGCATTTAAAACAACTGAAGTTATAACAGATGGAGGTTATGTACTCCCTCCGCCAATGATCATTCCAGATGATCCGGTGATACCTCCGGTAAAAATTACTCCCGTAAAACCTGAAGTGGATTCAAATACGAAGACGTTTGACAGTACGGTACCTACGCCATCAAGTGATGCTAAAGATGATGTAAAAAAAGATCCTATACCAGATGATGCTGTAGCGGGTTTTGTAAATAATTTTAAAGGAGATCCGGTGACACCTAATACACCAAATGTTCCAACTGTATCGGTAGGTACAGGTCCTGTAATTACTACGCCTCCGCCAGTAATTACTGATCCGGTGGATAAAAATAAAATTGCAGAATCTGGAGAACTTGGTGTAGAAGCTAATTTCACAGGAGGAATAGACGCCTTCAGAAATAAAGTAATGAACAACTTCGATGGTTCAGGATTTGAATCAGAAGATGTAGTAAAAACGACAGTTACCTTTATTGTAGAAATGGACGGAACCATCTCAGGGGTAAAAGCTAATGGAACCAACGCCGACTTTAACAGTGAAGCTATGAGAACAATCAAAAACATCTCAAGCAAAGGAAAATGGATCCCGGCCAAAAACAAAAAAGGAGAATTCGTAAGAAGTTATTTCAAATTTCCTATCTCAATGAAGTTTGATAATTAATACGGAAAAACACATTTCAAATAGTTATCCACAAAGATTTTTTTTTGTGGATAATTTTTTTTATTGCTAAATTGCTTATTAACAATATTTTAACTCAATTTTGATTTTCTCCACTCACCGAGAGCAAAGAAAAAAGTGTATTTTTGAAACTTAAAGTTCTAATAATGGCAAAAATCATAGGTATTGCTAATCAAAAAGGAGGCGTTGGTAAAACTACCACCGCTGTCAACTTGGCGGCAGCATTAGGAGTATTGGAAAAAAGAATATTAATCATTGATGCTGATCCTCAGGCGAATGCTACATCCGGTCTGGGTGTTGAAGATGTTCAGTATTCTACTTATAATCTTTTGGAGCATAGTGCAGAAACAAGAGTTTGCATCAAAAGAACTGCGACTCCGAACCTGGATATTATTCCGTCGCATATCGATCTGGTCGCTGCGGAAATTGAATTGGTAGACAAGGAGGATCGTGAGTATATGCTGAGAAAAGCACTGGCCAGTGTAAGAGACGATTATGACTATATCATCATCGACTGTGCACCGAGTTTAGGTCTTATTACAGTAAACGCTCTTACTGCAGCTGATTCTGTAATCATACCGATCCAGTGTGAGTATTTTGCATTAGAAGGACTGGGGAAACTTTTGAATACCGTTAAAAACGTTCAGAAGATCCATAATAAAGATCTTGGGATAGAAGGTCTTCTTCTTACGATGTATGACAGCCGATTGAGATTATCCAATCAGGTAGTGGAAGAAGTAAACCTGCACTTCCCGGAAATGGTTTTTGAAACCATTATCAGCAGAAACGTAAGATTGAGTGAAGCACCAAGTTTTGGAGAAAGTATCCTGAACTATGATGCAGAAAGTAAAGGAGCTGTTCAGTATATTCAGTTAGCTGAAGAAGTTCTTTTGAGGAACGAAAACTTAATAAAGAATTAAATTAATAATAAATGCCAATAAGTGTATGCTGGTCATCACTTGTTAAACATCATTTATCAATTATATCTATGAAGGACAAAAAAAGAGCTATGGGACGCGGTTTGGGCGCTATTTTAAGTGCAGAATCTAAAGCAACTGTCAATTCAGCTACTGATGAAGGAGCAGATAAGTTTGTGGGAAATATTGTAGAAGTTTCGCTTGAAGATATCTATCCGAACCCGACGCAGCCGAGAACTTATTTTGATGAAAAAGCATTAAACGAGCTTGCACAGTCAATTGAAAACCTAGGGGTAATCCAGCCGATAACCCTGAGAAAAGATGGTGAAAAGTTTGAAATCATTTCCGGGGAAAGACGTTACAGAGCAACTAAAATTGCGGGGTTAACGACTATTCCTGCCTATATCCGCTTGGTAAATGATCAGGAACTTCTTGAGATGGCTCTTGTTGAAAATATCCAGAGAGAAGATCTTGATGCCATCGAAATTGCACTGACTTATCATAGGCTTTTAGAGGAAATAGGACTTACACAGGAAAATCTGAGCCAGAGAATAGGAAAGGACAGAAGTACCATTACCAATTCTATCAGGTTGTTAAGATTAAACCCTGATATTCAGAATGCTATCAGAAGCGGTGAAATTTCTGCAGGACACGGCAGAGCAATCATCAGTCTTGAAAGTGAAGAAGATCAGCAGGTTTTGTTCGAGCTTATTATCAAAGAAAAATTAAACGTTCGTCAGGCAGAACAGGCAGCTGCTGCATTGAAGAATCCAAAATCTCCCGCTGCCAAAAAAGCAAAAGTGGAGCTTTCCAATAACTATAAAAAAGCCCAGAAGACAATCGCTGATATCTTGGACGTAAAAGTAGAGATCAAATCTTCTGGAAATGGTAAAAAAGGTAAAATTGTCCTGGACTTCAAAAATGAAGAAGAGCTGGAATATATTTTATCCCATATTAAATAATGAAGAAAATATTTTTCACATTTTTCTTGTGTATCGCTGCATTGGCCTACTCACAAGTAAATCCTATTGATACCGTTCGGATGCAGACTCCTCCGAAAGAGGAACCCCGTGTGGTAAAACCAGGTAAAACAGAAGCAAAGATCATTGAAGATCTTGAAAAAGCCAATGGTCCCACAGTAAAAACCATAAAACTGAATCCCACCAGAGCAGGATTGTATTCTGCCGTTTTACCGGGATTAGGACAGTTTTATAACAAAAAATACTGGAAGATTCCCATTGTCTGGGGAGCGGTAGGAGCCGGAGTGGGTATTGCTGTATGGAATGACAACCAGTATAAAAAATATCGTGAATACTACATCGCGAAACTTAATGGTACTCCTAATGAATTTGTGGACAGCCACCCGTTTTTAGATAAAAGAGCATTGGGGAATGCACAGGACAGAGCGAAAAGACAAAGAGATTACGCCATTGCGATTACAGGACTTATTTATATTCTGAATATTGTAGATGCCGTAGTAGATGCACACCTTTACGAAAGCCGTCATGACCCGGATTTGGTTTTTAAACCATCGGTTATTCAGGATCAGTATGGGTACAGTGCTCCCAAAACAGGGTTCAGTTTAAGTTATAGATTTTAGAAACAACATATCTGCTAAAGACCTCAGTTGAAAGCAGTATTCAAAAATAAAAAAGATTATATGAAAATAGCATTAGTTGGTTATGGTAAAATGGGTAAGATCATTGACGAGATCGCGCAGAAAAGAGGTCATGAAGTAGTTGCCCGTCTTAAGGAAACCCCAACTGCTGAGAATCTTAATAATCCGGATGTTGTGATTGAATTCTCATTGCCGGAAGTGGCATTTGAAAACATCAAAGCTTGTCTTGAAAATAAAATTCCGGTGATCTGTGGAACTACAGGCTGGCTGGATCAGAAAGAAGAAATAGAAAAACTGGCTGTAGAAAACGGTACTGCATTTTTATATGGTTCCAACTTTAGTTTGGGAGTCAATTTATTCTTTGCTTTAAACGAAAAGCTTGCAGATCTGATGAAAAACGTAGATGAATACTCTTGCCAGCTGGAAGAGATTCACCACATCCATAAAAAAGATGCTCCAAGCGGAACCGCTATTTCCATTGCAGAAGGAATCATTCAGAACAATCCTAAATTCGATGCCTGGAAGCTGGAAGAAACAGAAGGGAAACAATTAGGAATTTTTGCGGTACGTGAAGATGAAGTTCCGGGAACTCACAGTGTATATTACAGAAGTGAAGTGGACGAAATCGAGATCAAGCACACTGCTTTCAACAGAAACGGTTTTGCGCTGGGAGCTGTGGTAGCTGCCGAATGGATCAAAGATAAAAAAGGAAACTTCGCAATGAAAGACGTTTTGGGACTTTAATTTGTAACAAATTCTGTAAATTGCAGACCAATAAACAGAAAATGATGAATAGTGAATTGTAAACAGCGGACTGCTTTTATCATTTATTACTCATCATTTTTATCATAAGAATAGGCACAAAAATTTATGAATTATTTTTTAACTTATACCGTATATGTCCTCATACTATCCGTATTGATGGGCATTTCATCTTGGAAACTGTTCAAGAAAATGGGCTATAGCCCTTTATTTGCTTTTATCCCTTTCTACAACTATTTCATCATTCTGAAAGAGACAAAGCATCCGAAATGGTGGGCGATCCTGTCTTATCTTCCGATTGTAGGGCCAATCATGATGTCTGTTTTCCACCTTTATCTCGTGAAAAAGTTTGGGAAAACCCTTTTCAAAGATCAGATTCTTACCGTGATCCTACCGTTTATTTATTTGGCGGTGATCAACTATTCTAAAGATGTAGAGTTAGAAGATGAAAATGCAAACGACCTGTTTCTTACAGATGAAGAGAAGAATGATAAAAAGAAAGATACATTCGTAGGGTCAATTACCTTTGCGGTAGTTTTTGCAACCATTATCCACGTTTTTGTAACACAGCCTTTCGGGATTCCTACAGGATCTATGGAAAGAACATTACTGGTGGGTGACTTCCTTTTTGTAAACAAATGGAGCTACGGGTACAGACTTCCGATGCGCCCGGTAGCAATACCTTTCCTCCAGGGGACGATTATGGATACAGGACAAAAGGGTAACCCGAAAGATGATCCAAAATCTTACGTAGATGCAGTAAAGCTGCCTTACACAAGAATTTTACAATTCAACAAGCCACAGAAAAATGATGTGGTGGTTTTCAACTATCCTCAGGATTCTGTGCATACAGCAATTGACAGAAAAGACCCTTACGTAAAACGTTGTGTGGCTACAGCAGGGGATACTTTTGAAATGAGAGCCGGAAGACTTTTCGTAAACGGAAAGCCGGAAACTGTTTTAGGAGATCAGGAAGTACAGCACAGATATATTGTAACAACCGATGCTCAGTTAGATATACCAACCTTATATAAAGCTTATGGATTTTTACCGGTTCAGGAGTTCCAGCAGGATAACGGAGGATTTATTTATGGTTTTCAGGGTTTAACCGACAAGACGGCTAAAGAAATTAAAGAACTCCCTCATGTTCTTGATATGAAAGAAGAAGTTTCAGCAAAAGGTGAAGCTGCAGTATATTACAGAGATGAAGCCAAAACTAAAATTGATACTACTCAATCTATTTTCCCAATCAACAAACCTTGGAATCAGGATTGGTATGGCCCGCTTAGAATTCCTAAAAAAGGTGATGTGGTAGCGATCAATCAGGAAACACTTCCAACCTATCAGTGGATCATTTCTGAATATGAGCATAACAGCTTAGAAAAGAAAAACGGCAAAATCTTTATCAACGGAAAAGAAGCAACCCAATATACTATTCAGCAGGATTATTATATGATGGTAGGAGATAACAGAGATGCTTCGTTAGATGCAAGATTCTTTGGTTTCGTTCCGGAAGAAAATATTGTAGGAAAACCGATGTTTACATGGATGAGCCTTCAGGGTGCTTTTGCAGACAGCAGTTCTACTTATCAGGCGCCATTCAAAATCCGTTGGGAAAGAATGTTCAAAGCAACCAATACAGGAGAAGCTAACAAAACCTCTTACTGGTGGATTGCTGCAATGATCCTGATCCTGTTCTTCGGATGGGAGTATTTCGTGAAATTATTCAGAAAGAAAAAAACTGAAGAATAGTGTTTAAAAGTAAAATATTTAATAGAGTCCTTTTAATAGGCAGCTTTATTGTAACTCTTTTTATTATTGCAAAACTCTCCGGGGTTTTGCAATATGCTTTTGTACCAACGGCAGGCAATGAACCTACCATCAAAAAAAAGTCATTTATTGTGATGACTAACATCCTTCCTTATGCCAAGTTTGAAATGATTGCTTACAATCAGAATAATTTAGATTACCCTCAAGGTGTCTATGTGCAAAGATTAATAGGAACGGAAAATGATGAAATTTTAATTAAGAATGGAAAATTATACATTAATAACACATTGGTAGATAAGTTTAATGTGAAGCATTCTTATAAAATAGGCAGAGACTATGCAAATGATCTCCTATTTAAAGGAACTGAAGAAAGTGAAATCTTTCAGATTGATGATAATTACTTCATTACCCAGTTAAGTGATAAAGAACTTAATGAGAATTTCTTTCATGAAAGGTTTATAAATTCAAATACAGATCAGGATATTCGCAAAATTTATCATAAAGATTGGAATGCAGATAACTTTGGACCAATAAAAGTTCCAAGTGGAAAATTATTCTTTTTAGGAGATAATCGTAATGCAAGTTTAGATTCCCGTTATTTAGGCTTTATTGATGAGAAGGATGCTGTAGGACGAGTAATTTATCCTAGAAACTAGATTATATTATTATGCAAAATATTTTATTACCGGCATTTTATTTGCCCCCAATTTCATGGTTTTCAGTATTGTTAAATCCTGAGAATGAAATTACATTGGAACAGTTTGAAAGTTTTCCCAAGCAGACTTACAGAAACAGAGCAAACATCTATGGAGCCAACGGAAAATTGTCTTTAATAATTCCTATCCATCATAACGGTAAAAGAGAATTTAAAGATATTGAGATCTCTTACCGCGAAGATTGGAGAGCCCTTCATTGGAAATCAATCAAGACAGCATATCAGGGTTCTCCTTATTTTGAATACTATGAAGATAAGTTTAGAAAAATATTTGAGCTTCAGGAAAAATATCTTCTTGATTTTAACCTTAAAGGGATAGAAATCATCCAACAGATATTGAAAACAGAAAAGGCACACTCTTTGAATGAAGAATATATCAAAAATCCTCAAAGTATTAATTTCAGAGAAAAGTTTTCGGCAAAGCTTCCGTCAGAGTTTCAAATGGAAGAATATTACCAGACGTTTTCTGATAAACTAGGCTTTTTGGAAGACCTTTCGGTTCTTGACCTTATTTGTAATAAAGGCCCGGAGTCACTGATGTATATAAAAAATGTAAAACAATCATATTAGCATACAATCGCTATTAGTGAAATTTCAGTATAGAACAGAAGAAGTTGGCGATTGATGTATCTCTTTTAAAAATAAATTTCAACATATGAAAAAGGTATTATTAGCTGCAGTTTTTTTAGCAGGTTTTAGTTTTTCTTTTGCACAGGAATCTAAAGCTAAAAGTATTGATCCAAACGAAGATAAAGATCTGATGACATGGTATCATAAAGATTTTGCAACTTCAAAAGTATATGGGGTAAATACGGAAAATGCTTATAAATACTTAGAATCTAAAGGACTGAAGCCTAAAACCGTTGTGGTAGGAGTTTTGGATAGTGGAGTACAGGTAGACCATCCCGGATTGGTAAAGAACCTTTGGTCAAACCCTAATGAAGTTCCCGGAAATGGTAAAGATGATGACGGAAACGGATATGTTGATGATATACACGGCTGGAACTTCATAGGAGGTAAAAACGGTGACGTTGATATCGACAATATGGAAGTGACAAGAGTCGTTGCCAAATACAAACCTGTTTTTGAAGGAACTGATTCCACTAAAAATAAAGCAAATCAGGCTCAGATGAAAGAAGAGTTTGATATGTATATGAAGGCTAAAGATATGTTCAATAAAAAAAGTATCGAGGCTCAGCAGAATTTCAAAACCTATTCAATGCTGAACGAGCTGATTCCTAATATGGTAAAATTATTAGGAGGTAAGCCTGTCACTGCTGAAACACTTTCAGCAATTAAAGCCCCTACAGACCAGAAAGATGCAATCGCACTGGAATTTTTGGGTCAGATTTCTCAAAGTCCAGAATTCAAAGGAAAATCTTCCGCTGAATTTGAAAAAAAGATGAAGGAAGAGATGAAGGAGGCAATAGACCATTTTGCTCCGGCAGCAAAACAATATGACCTTTCCTATGATACCAGAAAAGAAATTGTAGGTGATAACTATGATGACTATTCTGAAAAAAGTTATGGTAACAACCATTACGAAGGACCGGATGCAGAGCATGGAACTCACGTGGCGGGAATTATTGCAGGACTGCCGCAAGGAAAAGAAATTCAGCATGGGGTAGCTTCAAAGGTTGCTAAGATCATGTCTGTAAGAACAGTTCCGAATGGTGATGAAAGAGATAAAGACGTTGCTAACGCTATCAGATATGCAGTAGATAACGGAGCAAAAGTTTTAAATATGAGCTTTGGGAAACCAGTTTCTCCAGGTAAAAATGTAGTTTGGGATGCTTTTAAATATGCTGAAGATAAAGGCGTTCTTTTAGTAAAAGCTGCTGGTAACGAAAATGAAGATGTTGCAGAACATCTGGCATATCCTACCAACTTTAAAAATGTTACTGATGAAAAACCATTTGTAAGCAACGTTCTTGTAGTAGGAGCAAGTACCAATAAAAACAATGCTTTAAGAGCCGATTTCTCTAACTACAATAAAAAAATGGTGAATGTTTTCGCACCAGGAGAAGAAATCTATTCTACTGTCCCTAAAAACGAATACAAATACCTTCAGGGAACCTCTATGGCTTCTCCTGTAGTAGCTGGAGGTGCAGCCGTTTTATTAGCGTATATGCCGGATCTTAAACCTTACCAGATCATTGAAGCACTTGTAAAAAGCAGCAATGCAAGTACTGCAAACGGATTCACAGATCAATCACAGGCAGGAGGTGTTATCGACCTGAAAAAAGCTGCAGAATACGCCTATACTAATTTCTACAAAGGAAAGCCGGCAAGTACTGCTAAGCCTTCGAAATCCGTAAAAAAGGTTGTTAAAAAATAATTTATCTCTCTGTCTTTAAGGAGAAACCATAAAAAGTCCGAATTTTTTCGGACTTTTTATTTTTTATTTTAAATTTTGGCACGGTTTTTTGTAACTTTATAGTAACAAAATAATAAACAACAAAATGAAAAAGTTACTACTTGCAGGGATGTTAGGAACATCACTTTTTGCAGTTTCGTGTTCCTCTGTTAACAAAGCAGCTACATCTCAAAATCAAAGAGCCGACTTCCTGAAAATGAAAGGAGACTGGCAGATTGTAAGCATAGATTATGATAAAGGTTATAAAATTAAACCTTTTGACGAAGGTGCGGACGCACAGTGTTTCGTAGGAAGCCACTGGAGACTGATTCCTAATAACTGGACAGGAGCGTATACTTTAAATGGTGGCGGAGATTGCCCGGCAATTACACAGCCTATCAAGTTTGAAGTAAAAGACGGTAACACGTTTATGTTTAAAAAAATTGCTTCAGGTACTAAAGCAAAACAAAATACTGCAGGGTATACAATGATGTTAATCAACCAGTCTACAGATCAGTTTTCACTTCAGCAAGATGTTCCTTTTGAAGGAGGAAATGTAAAAGTAGTTTACAACTTCCAGAGAGCAGGAATGAAATAATTTATCAACATAAAAGATCAAAAAAATGAATTTTAATAAAACATACGTAGGAGCCCTTTTCTTGTCATCAGCATTATTATTGACAAGCTGTGAGGCGGTTCAGAATTCAAATCACCAACAAAGAGGTACAGCAGTAGGTGTTGCTTCAGGAGCAGTACTTGGAGGTATCTTGGGTAACAATGTAGGAAAAGGAGGAAACGGAGCTATTGGTGCTGTATTAGGTGGTATTATCGGTGGTGTAGCTGGTAATGTTATCGGTAACAAAATGGATAAGCAGGCCAGAGATATTAAAGAAACTTTACCAGGTGCTCAGGTAGAAAGAGTAGGAGACGGTATTAAAGTAACAATGAATGAAAGCATCGTTAACTTTGCATTTGACTCTTCAAACCTTACTTCTCTTGCACAGACTAACCTTGATAAGCTTGCTCAAGTATTAGCAAATAACCCGGATACTAATATCAATATCTACGGATATACAGACAGCGTAGGTAAAGATGCTTACAATTTGTCGCTTTCTCAAAGAAGAGCAGATGCGGTGAAAGCTTATTTAGTAGGAAAAGGAATCGCTTCAGGCAGAATGTTCACAAAAGGTGAAGGTAAAAATATGCCGGTTGCAAGCAACGATACTGATGAAGGAAGAGCTAAAAACAGAAGAGTAGAGTTTGCCATTACTGCAAATGAAAAAATGATTAACGATGCCAAACAAGGGCAGTAATTAATTTTACATATAAATATTTTCGTAAAAGACCGCCCCGGCGGTTTTTTTTGTATTTTTATGCTAGAAATTTTGAATTTATTATTTTTGTACTTGAAATAACATAAATGAAGAAATATTTAAAGCTGCTCCGTGTAGAGCAATGGGTGAAAAACCTTTTTGTATTTGTCCCTCTTTTCTTTTCAGGTAATATTACCAACATAGATCTGCTTACCAAAAGCATTTTCGCATTTGTTATATTTTCGCTTGCGGCCAGTGTTGTGTATATCCTGAATGATTACAATGATATTGAAGCAGACAGAAAACATCCTGAAAAAAGGAGAAGACCTTTAGCCAGTGGAGCTATTTCAAAAGCAACAGCTATAGGAATTCTTATCGGTCTGGTTATTACAGATATTGTTCTTGTATTTTTCACACAGCTCTACTTCCATGAGTTGCTTTGGAAGTTTGCTATCATCATAGGTTTCTATGTGATGATGAATCTGGCATATACATTTAGACTGAAACATGTTCCGATTATCGATATCTTTATTATTGCTATAGGATTTGTACTTCGTGTATTGGCTGGAGGTTATATTACAGGCATCAGTATTTCACAATGGGCTATTCTATTAACGTTTGTATTAGCACTTGTACTGGCAATTGGAAAAAGAAGGGGAGAGTTGATCAACGCACAGGTTTCAGGAAAAACAAGAAAGGCATTGGATGGCTATAATGTTCAGTTTGCAGATATTGCATTATCCATTTCTATTACATTGGCTATTGTGTGTTACCTGATGTTTACCCTGTCTCCGGAAGTTCAGGAAAGATTCCATGAAAGAGTTTTTTATACGGTAATCTTCGTGGTTTTTGCCTTATTAAGATACCTTCAGCAGACTTTGGTCTACAACAGAACGGAGTCTCCTACAAAAATTGTGTACCGGGACCGTTATATACAGGTTACCCTGGTACTTTGGGTAGCTGCATTTTTAATTCAAATTTATTTTAAGAAATGAAGCCGAATTTCACACAGAAAGTTACAAACTGGGGTAATTTCCCGGTAGTAGAGAAAGAAATGAGATCAGAGGACAGTTTCAAAAAAATAAAAGAATTTGTACTCAATCACAACGAAATTATTGCCAGAGGAAACGGAAGATGTTATGGAGATGCTTCGTTGGGAGAATCTATATTTTCAACAAAAAAATTAAATAAGTTTATCAATTTTGATCGTTTAAACGGAGTGATAGAATGTGAATCCGGAGTGCTGCTTTCAGATGTTCTGGAAATTGCTGTTCCGCAGGGATATTTTCTGTATGTTACTCCGGGTACAAAATTTGTATCAGTAGGAGGCGCTATAGCTTCTGATGTTCACGGAAAAAACCATCATGCAGAAGGGTGTTTTTCAGAATATGTGATTGAATTTAAACTCATGACCGAGAGCGGGGAAATTATTACCTGTTCCAGAGAAGAAAATTCAGAGAAGTTCTGGGCTACCATTGGTGGAATGGGACTTACAGGGATTATTCTTACGGCAAAATTTAAGCTTAAAAATATAGAATCCGCATACATTCGTCAGGAAAGTATCAAAGCAGAAAATCTGGATGAGATCTTTAAACTGTTTGATGAAAGTGAAAACTGGACTTATACCGTTGCATGGATTGATTGTCTTCAGAAAGGAAAAAACATTGGAAGAAGTATCCTGATGAGAGGTGAACATGCCTTTCAACATGAACTTCCCCAGAAATTTTCGAAAACTCCTTTGAGATTAAAGAAAAAATTATCACCTACAGTTCCTTTTTATTTTCCGGGATTTGTGCTGAATGCCCTTACGGTAAAAGTTTTCAACTGGCTATACTATAAAAAACAGTCTAAGAAAGAAGTTAAAAACTTTATTGATTACGAAACATTTTTCTATCCATTGGACGCTATTAATGATTGGAACAAAATCTACGGAAAATCCGGTTTTATACAATATCAGATGGTAATTCCTAAAGAAGCGGGAAAAGAAGGGATGAAAAGAATCCTTGAAACGATCGCGAAAAGCGGAAATGGATCATTCCTGGCAGTTTTAAAGCTCTTTGGAAAACACAATCAGGAGGCTTACAACTCATTCCCTGTTGAAGGGTATACACTGGCTCTGGATTTTAAAGTCAATTCAAAACTGAAAAAACTGGTAGACCAGCTTGATGCAATTGTTCAGGAGTTCGGAGGACGAATTTACCTTACCAAAGACAGTATGAGCAGATCATCGCTTACCAATTATCTGAAAAACATTCAAAATCCTAAATTTGTGTCTTTACAGCACAAAAGAATCATAAACAACAACTCATAATGATAGTTCTGGGAAGTACATCTGAAGTGGCACAGGCTTTTGTGGAAAAAGCACTTCAGGAAGGAGAAAAGTTTGAAAAAATCTATCTTTTTACCTCAAATAAAGAAACTACAGAACGCTTCGCAAGACATATTGATGTGAAGTTTCTGCAGCAGGCAGAAGTTATTGAACTGGATCTGACCAAAGAAATTGATTACAACAGATTTGATAATATCAATTCAAATGTATTATTTTGTGCCGTAGGATATTTGGGAGAAGGAACAGAAGAAGGACTGTATGACAACAGGAATACGGAACGGATCATAGACATTAATTATTCAAAACTGGTTCCTGTAATGAATTATTTTGCTCATAAATTTGAAAGCAGAAGATCCGGAACGATCATTGGGCTCTCATCAGTAGCAGGAGACAGGGGAAGACAGAGTAATTTCATCTATGGAAGTGCAAAAGCAGCATTTACAGCCTATTTGAGTGGCTTGAGAAACTATCTTTTTGACAAAAAAGTACACGTTCTCACGATAAAACCAGGGTTTATGGCAACCAAAATGACAGAAGGCCTGCCTTTGAACCCGAAACTGACAGCAACACCGAAACAGGCGGCTGCCTGTATTTATAAAGCCTTCAAAAAGGAGAAAAACGTGGCATATGTTTTGCCGGTTTGGAGTATTATTATGATGATTATCAGGAATATACCTGAGTTTATATTCAAGAAATTAAAGCTTTAAGAAGAAATGAAAAAGTTGTATTGTTTTGATTTTGACGGAACTTTGACCTATAAGGATACTATGTTTATGTATCTTAAATTCTACGATTCTACAAAATACCGGATACAATTTTTAAGACATGTACCGCTTTTTATTCTGTTGAAGTTAAAGCTTGCCGAAACAGAAAAAGTGAAAAAAAGTTTTATCGGGTCTATTTTAAAGGGGCAGACCCAGGAAAAGATCGAAATGAAGTCTAAACAGTTTTTTGAACTTCACTATCCTAAAATTGTGAGAGAAAATGCATTAGACTTTATAAAAAATATCGATAGGAATAATACACAAAGTTTATTGGTAACCGCATCCTTAGATATTTGGGTAAAGCCTTTCGCTGAGGAACTTAAAATGGAGCTTGTTTCTACGCGGGCAGAGTTTAAGAACGGAATTTTCACAGGAAATTTTGTAGGGAAAAACTGTAACGGGAAAGAAAAACTGGTAAGAATTAAAGAAGAAATAAACAATTCTAAGTACGATAAAATTATTGCATTTGGGGATACTTCCGGGGATCGGGCAATGTTGAAATGGGCAAATGAGGGACATTATCAATTTTTTCACTAATTTTGGAAGATAAAATTGTAAAAAATGAAAAGCCTGTTAATTGCATGTGCAGTAATATTGATAAGCTGTGCAAGCGCTTCATCTCAGAATTCTTCTGCTATGAAGGGAAATACTGAACTCCTTGTTTCTGAATCTCAGGGGGGAAGCGATAAACCTGGCTTTAAGATCATTGAAAACGAAAAAGAGTTTCGTAACATTATCCAGGGAAGTTTTGGTATCGTAGATCTGGGAAAAGAATCTTATATCAAATACCCTCAGTTTCCGAAAAATAAAAAAGTCGTTTTATACAATTTGGGAACCTTCAGATCAGGAAGCCACAAAATTGAAGAAATCAAAGGAGTATCTGTGAAAAATCAGATTCTCTATGTAGAAATTCCGGCCGGAGAGCCTTCCGGTGGCATGGAAATTCAGGTGATCTCCAGCCCATGGTTTATTTTTACTGTTCCCACAGATTACAAGTTTACCTCCGTAGAATTAAAATATTCAAAATAATAATGGATAAAGTATATTTAGATAATGCCGCAACCACTCCGATTGCAGAAGAAGTTATAGATGCAATGGTGGGCACTATGAAGATGAATTTCGGAAACCCGTCTTCAACGCACAGCTTTGGCCAGGAAGCAAAAATACTTATTGAAAATGTAAGAAGACAGGTTGCAGACTATCTTCATGTAACTCCTGCTGAAATCATCTTTACATCCTGTGGAACCGAATCCAACAATATGATCATCAAATCCTCGGTAGAACACCTTGGAGTAGAAAGAATTATCAGCTCTCCTCTGGAACATAAATGTGTCTCTGAAAGTATTCTGGACATGAAAAGCAGAAAAGGAGTAGAAGTAAACTACATCCGTCCGAATGAAAAAGGAGATATTGACCTTAAGAAATTAGAAGAGCTGTTAAAAGCTTCAGATAAAAAAACATTGGTAAGCTTAATGCATGCCAACAACGAAATCGGAAATATCATCAATCTTAAACAAGTTGCCCAGTTGTGCAAAGAGCATCATGCACTTTTCCACTCGGATACTGTACAGACGATGGCTCATATGAATCTTGATTTCTCTGATATTCCTGTAGACTTCGCTTCCTGTAGTGCCCATAAGTTTCACGGGCCAAAAGGAGCTGGATTTGCGTTTATCAGAAAGGCAACAGGTTTAAAAGGAATTATTACCGGAGGACCTCAGGAAAGAAGCCTTAGAGCCGGAACAGAAAATGTAAGTGGTATCGTAGGATTGGGTAAAGCATTAGAGCTTTCTCTGAATCATATGGATGAGTATACCAACCATATGCAGGATATTAAAAATTATGCAATCGAAAGACTTTCTGCTGAAATTGAAGGAATTAAATTCAATGGAAGAAGTGCTGAAAAAGAAAACAGTCTTTATACAGTTTTAAGTGCGTTGTTGCCATACAAAAATCCATTGATAGGGCTTCAGCTGGATATGAAAGGAATTGCAATCTCTCAGGGGAGTGCTTGTTCATCAGGAGCTTCAAAACCTTCAATGGTGATGATGATGGTACTTTCTGAAGACGAAATGGATCATTGTACACCATTGAGAATCTCTTTCAGCCATATGACAACTAAAGCGGATATCGATAGATTGGTGAATGCTCTGAAAGAAATTTCAAGTGACTACACTATAGAAAAAACTAATGTTGGGCATAGATAGTCTTGTGCGCTAAATATCGTAATTTTGAACATCCGATAAAGGATTAAAAGAAAAATAATATTAATTAAAATAAAAGAAACAAAATGGCTTTAGAAATTACAGACAGCTCATTTCAGGATACGGTTTTAAAATCAGACAAACCGGTATTAGTAGACTTCTGGGCGGTATGGTGTGGACCATGCAGAACTTTAGGACCAATCATCGAAGAAGTTGCTTCAGATTTTGAAGGAAAAGCAATCGTTGGGAAAGTGGATGTAGATAACAACCAGGAGATTTCTATGCAGTATGGAATCAGAAATATCCCTACAGTTCTTATTTTTAAGAACGGAGAAGTAGTAGATAAATTAGTAGGTGTAGCTCCAAAAGAGGTAATCGCTGAAAAATTAAGCGCTCACTTATAAAAAAATAAGTTTGATAATGAATGCCTTCCAGTATTGGGAGGCATTTTTTCTAAAATAATTTGCAGATAACAAAAAAAGGTGTAATTTTGCAACCACGAAAAAGAAACGACGTTCTTTAAAAAAATGATCCGGTAGTTCAGCTGGTTAGAATGCCGCCCTGTCACGGCGGAGGTCGCGGGTTCGAGTCCCGTCCGGATCGCAGAAGTTTTCTCAATTTACTTTTAAAAAATTGATCCGGTAGTTCAGCTGGTTAGAATGCCGCCCTGTCACGGCGGAGGTCGCGGGTTCGAGTCCCGTCCGGATCGCAGAAGTTTTCTCAATTTCTTTTTAAAAAAAATTGATCCGGTAGTTCAGCTGGTTAGAATGCCGCCCTGTCACGGCGGAGGTCGCGGGTTCGAGTCCCGTCCGGATCGCAAATAAGCATTTGGGTTAATCTATTACTTGCTTTAAAAGCTTTAAAGCCTGCAATTTTTTAAAATTGCAGGCTTTTTCTTTTTACGGCAGATTGCTATTTTTTATAAAAATGCTCATAATCTTCTGGCAATTTCATGGCAATTAAAAATTTTAAAAAAAAGTTGCCATGAAATTCGTTTAAATATTTGATTATCAACATGTAATACGCCTATACGACTTGCGTCGGGATGACTTTAGTTCGACATTTATTAATTAAAAATTTAAAACAATGTTAGAACAAAGTTATGGACTTACTTTTTTTTTAAAGAGTCCACAAAAGAAATCAATCCGAGACAGGTATGTCTATATGAGAGTAACTGTTGATGGTGTTCCAAGGGAAACATCAACAAAACGAAAATGGGATGTCCACAGGTGGGATCAGAATTTGGAAAGAGCAACGGGCACGAAAGAAGATGCAAGGACCCTTAATCACTTTTTAGATTCATTAGTCAATAGAATCAATAGTTATAAGACGGAGCTAATCAATTTGGGTCGAACTATTACAGCTTCCAATATCATCAGTTTTATAAAGGGAGAAACTTTATCTAAAAATAAAGTAATCGAAGAATTTCATAAACATAACGAAGAGATGTACGCACTGATTCCCGCTGAATATGCGGTTGGAACGTACAAACGTTTTGTGATTGCACTGTCCCATGTAAAGGAGTTTATTCATTACAAGTTTAACAAGGATGATCTTGAATTTCGCGAACTTAACTATGAGTTTGTTAAGGACTATGAATTCTATCTAAAGACTGTTAAGAAATGTGCAAATAATACGGCTTTAAAATACATCTCACAATTTAAAAAAATTGTTCTTAGCGCAGTAGCAAAAGAAATTATTCCTAAAGATCCGTTTGCGTTGTTCAAGGGTAAAAAAACAAAGGTAAAAAAACAGCCGCTGTCTCGAAGTGAACTTGATCGTTTGGAAAATAAGCAATTCACAACTGACCGGCTTTCTGTGGTGAGAGATATATTTGTGTTTCAATGTTACACAGGACTGGCTTACATTGATGTGTATCAATTGAAAAAAGAAGATATAAAAGATGGTTTAGATGGCAAACCTTGGATTATGAGCAGTAGGCAAAAAACTCAAAAATCCGGGTCTAATATAGACGTACCACTATTGCCCAAAGCATTGGAAATTATAGATAAATATAAAGATAGCCCTATCTGTGCTTCAAAAGGCAGTGTACTGCCCGTGAAATCCAACCAGAAAATGAATGAATACCTTAAAGAGATTGGAACCTTGTGTGGCATCACCAGCTCTCTTAATACACATAAGGCCAGGCGTACCTTTGCCAGTACTGTAACCTTGAGTAATGGAGTTTCGATTAATGTAGTAAAAGAAATGTTGGGACACCACTCTATAAAACAAACTGAGGAATACGCGATTACAGAATTGGAAACTGTTAGTAAAGAAATGAAAGAATTACACCACAAGTTGAGGGGTGAGGCCAAAACGGATAACCTTGAGGGCATCGAAAGGCAATTGCAGAATCTCGAGGATGACTTAAACGAATTGAAACACAAAAACATATATGTCGGTCTGGATGGCGTTTCATCTAAAGTTGCTAAACTGCAAGAATCAATCAACAAATTGAAAGAACAAATGGATGGGTGATTGTAACTAGTCGAATTGAAATGAAAGGAGGCTTTGATATCTATCAAAGCCACTTTGTTTTTTATTGTAAAAAGGTAAGGGTTAAAAATTCGACAGTGCTGCGATAACCTGGATGGTAAGAAGGTCGATATTTCACATATCCCATATCCTGTATCTGCTTAAAATATTTATGATAAGTCATGAGGTTATTAATATGTGATACCGCCATCAGCCTACTTCGGCTTACGTGTACAATTGTGGTTTCATTCTGTCCAAGAGCAATTTGTACTAACCCTGATAGTAGAGCCAAGTGCCAAACATTCAATCTGCGATCGTTAGAAACCTGCTTCAAAAAATTGAACCAAACGTTTTCATTATTTCTTGTCATCGCTAAAAAGTTTCATTATATCAGTTCTGTTGTAGTAGTATGATCCCATTACCTTTCGATAACGGACTTTTCCCGAAATCCTTAGATTTTGCACCGATGCTGGCGAAATGTTTAGAAGTGCACGGATCGATTTGCTTCTCAGCCATTCGGCTTCTTTGTCCTGTTGATTATTCTGACCACATTCGGCAGAATGTTGATCTAGTAGCAGTCCAATATCATTCAGCAATTGCATTCTAAATTGTCGTAAATCGTCTTTTGTAATTTGTTCCATTTCTTTTTGTATTTAATGCAATAAAAGTAGAAGTAAGAAAGGGATCGAAATTGAATATGTCCTTCTTTGTCCGGGAAAGGAGGTGCTTGACAATGGATTAAATCTAGGCTGATGCATAGCTTGTACAAAACCAGTAGTTTTATACGAGTTTGTTTTTCACTTTACGTTTCCATATGGAATTTTTTTTACTTTTCTCCAGCCTATACATCATTGCCTATAAGTCTTTCTAGATTGGTGTAAATACTGTCATTGTTGGTAGGAATTAATATATTATGTTAAATAATTAATAGTATTGTGTTGATTATCAGTTGATTTATTAGTATTTTTGAATTGCGGCTTTGAATATATATTCCGAGCCCAGTGTGTTCTTCGCTAAAGAAATAATTTAAAGAGTCATATAGGTGATGATTAGCGAATTTGGCGTTTTTGATATAATTATTATTGTGGGAGCTATCCAAGGAGCAGTGGGGGCGGGTTTCGTTGGGACTTATCCTTCCAACTCTCCCAATAAGAAATTACTGTCTGCTATCTTAATTACCCTTTCATTGTTTAATTTCAAAATCATAATACCTATTATTGGTTTTAATGGATATCCTGCATTGCAATATTTTCCCTTGGCAACAGATACACTGATTCAGCCTCTGATTTATTTATATACATGTTCATTGACTGAAAAGAATTTTGCCTTAAGCAAAAGGAAACTATGGCATTTTTTGCCTGGACTTTTATTTCAGTTCTATGTCATTATTGTATATGTCATGACCGTGATGGAGGTAGATTTTCACATAAAGTACACTATTGCTGTGCGGTACTTCTTTTATAATACCGTTAAATTGATTGAAAATATTGTGGCGCTTTTTTCTGCAGCTATTTATTGGTATCTGAGTTTCAGAAAAACTGCAAGGTATCGCCAATGGCTATTTATGAACCAATCTTCTACTCGTTATTCCGAACTTACCTGGCTCAGAAACCTTCTTATTGGTACAGGTATATTGGGTGGCGTATTGTTTTTATCGTCAATGCCAGTTAGTGTATTGGGGCTTGCTGACTCTCTACTGTACGTCAAAATTTTATATAGCTATTTTACTATTCTGATATACTTTCTCACGTTTCGGGGATATCAAATGCTATTGATTTCCGAAGTACAGGTATTACCATTATCTGAAGTTGCTCTTTCGAAGCATATAGCATTCATTGATTACTCTGACGTAGCTCGAGAAATATCCGATTTCGACGATAATTTTTCAAAAATTCAATCTGCATTAGTGGAGGTTATGGAAAAACGGCAACTTTTTATGGAGCCGGAACTGAGTTTAAAAGAAATATCAAAAATAATTGGTTTCCCGGCTGGGCAAGTTTCTTCTGCTATCAATGCCGGCTTTGGTAAGAATTTTCGCACGTGGGTGAACAGTTACAGGGTAGAAGAGGTTAAAAAGAGACTCGATGATCCCCGGTACAAGCATCTCAATCTTACAGGTATTGCTTTTGATTGTGGTTTTAATTCGGAAGCTAGTTTTTACCGGATCTTTAGACAATATACGGGCTATTCTCCTAAAACTTTTATGCAATCCATAAAAACAGGGGATTAAATGTTCACTCAAAACATGTTTTGAGTGGGTTGGCATTTTGATGTATTGTTTATTTGTACCAAACCTTTACCCAGACATTAAAATCGCAATTATTATTCTCGATAGTCATATCATGCTTTCAATTTTCATTTAATATATAGTTCTCGCATGGAGCTTTGCGGCAAGGTCATTAATGGGTTTTACAACATCATTGTGACAACAAATGTTTTTGAAAACCGCGCAAATATGGATTGACTCTAAGCGAATATCGAATCACTATTTGTAAATCAAGTTATTAGTCTGACATTAGCTTATGCCACAGTAAGATAGTGGAGCAATATGTAATACCTCAAAAGTAACCATGATATAACAATAATTTGATATATATATACTCAAGTTCGCGGTTGGAAAAATGCCCCCAATCGTTTGTCTAACCCAATAAACTTTCCGCTATGAAAACTTTTTTTAGAACAATATCCCTTAGAATCAAAGAAGAGGAGGAGAAACTGTCCCTAACACCCGACCATGTTGTTAAGGAATCACGTAACATGATCTTATATCTAAATGAGGTACTGCAGAAGTTAAAGGAACATGTTATCAATCACGATTTTGAAGATCAGGAGGAAGAGATTGAGTTCTTCAGGGTAATAAAACCTATGGTTACTGGAAGACTTTTGTATTACAACAAACTGTACCGTATTGAAACCGGACGCCCTTTGGAACTCGGTAAAATAGGTAGGAAATATTTTAGCAACATGCTTTCCAAATTGGAAAGTGATTATATAGATAACTTATCTGGTTCTGATTTTTATCAGTATTATAGGTCAGGGCGTATGGACAAGGACCTTGAATATTTTGTCCGTGGACATATTGATCTGCACCGAGGTTTACGAAGTCGTGTATTTGAAATTGATTTACGCTTCTCTACCTATTATGACTATGAAGTGGCCAGTATTTTTGAATTTGATCTTTTGTATGAATATCTACATTTCCGTATTAATTGTATGGTAAACAAGCCTGGAGAAGCCCCCTTTCAGGGTGTTGAAGTGAATAAATTTTTATGGACTGAATCAAAAAACGCTCTGATAGAACTTATTTATGCCCTGCACGCTTCGCAATCAATCGGATATGGCAAAATAGGTATCCGGCAAATTGCCTCCCTTTTTCAGGTTCTATTCGGTATACAGCTGGGAGATATCCATCACGCATTTCACCGAATGAAATACCGTCATGATGAAAGTCCTTATTTGAACCGCCTTATATCTGGACTTAAAAAGTATAGAGCTGAATATCCGTAGAGTAGGTTTACAGACAGTGTTGACTTTTATTTAGGGCAACAAGGAAAGTATGAAATACCAATGCCTGCCCATTGGTGTTCGAGGCAGCTATTTGGACTATTTCCTTCTATAATAATCTAGGATCAAGATTTCCCGGCGAGGCCGGGATTTTTTGTGTCTATAAAATAATTGATATATCAATGGGTGAAGCTGGGTAGGATATAGAGAATGGTTTATTGAGCTTTGTTATCAATAACCTTAAAACTTATTGCAATGAATATCGAAGGAATAGACAGAATAGAATTTTTAAGCTGGATGAAACGTATAGTTGACCGGCTGGATATTCTCGGTGAGCGGATGAAGGCATCGGAAAACAATCACAGTGCGATAGATGGGGAAGAGTTGTTAGATAATCAGGATGTGCTCCTTATCCTTAAAATAAGCAGCCGATCACTTCAACGCTTTCGTTCAAGCGGCAGGCTTCCCTATTATACTATTAGTGGTAAACTCTATTACAAATTATCAGATGTTCAACAGCTTGTACGGGAAAGTTTCTCCTTTCCAAAAAAGAAGTAAGGTAACGCTTGTCAAAGCCATAGAAGGTCATAGAGTTCCATATACGACCTGTAATAATAGCTCTGCTATTTATCTTCTCATATTCGGAGAAAAAAGATAAGATTATGAATGAGGAAGCTCCAAAGCAAGAGGGACAAAGGTCCCAGGAACAGCTCTCTGAGATCCTGTTGGTTCTCGATAAAGAGCAGAAGAAAATTCAGGCTGTAAAAGGCATAGATAAGAACGGAGAACTGAAGAAAGTGAGTCCCACGAAAAAGAACCAGAGCCAGTTTATGCAGGTGAACCTTACCGGGGATGCACTTACGAATTTTTTCTCAAATTTTTTCAGACAGCTGAAAGATCCGACACGTTTTTCTTTTTTTAAGGTACCTGCCCCCATTGCTGTAGATACTGCTGTAAAAATGCAGAAGCAAATTGATAATCCAGTAGATCTCGGCGAGAAAATTTTTACAGATTACGAGGTAAAGCATCAAATTCTTAACGAACAAGATAAAAATAAAAATGTGATGGAAACAACACCAACAACAGAAACAAAAACCGTGGCATCAGAAACTGATGGATATCGCTATAAACCCGAACAGATCGATTGGGAAACACTGGCTAACCTGGGATTAGGAAAGGAGAAACTTGAAAATTTAAATCTGCTTGATCCTCTATTGAAAGGGTATAAGACAAATGAGCTGGTTCCTGTGAGCTTAAACCTGGGTACTGCCATTACCCGTTTGGACGCGAGGCTGTCCCTGCAAGAGAATGCGGATGGCAAAGTAGTGATGGCAATTCACGGTATCAGAAAAGAGCCGAACCTCAATTACCCTTTTTTCGGCCATGAATTTACAGCAGAAGACAAAGAGAATCTGAAAAAGTCGGGTAATATGGGACGTATTGTGGATTTGGTTAACCCTAAAACGAAAGATACAATTCCCTCAATTATCAGTGTGGACCGTTTAACAAATGAACTTGTTGCTCTCAGATCGGACTGGATCAAAATTCCTGATGAGATTAAAGGTGTAAAGCTTAATGATGAACAGAAGCAAACTCTAATGGAAGGCAAAGCCCTTTACCTGGAAGGAATGATATCTAAAAAAGGAGAACCATTTGGCGCTGCAGTGCAATTTAATGCTGATAAACGATATGTTGAGTTTTTATTTGATAGGACTAAATCAACCCAACAAAAGCAAGCTGGGGAAAATAAAGAAACGCCACGAATTTTCAGAGAGAAAGTGCTTGATAATAAACAATACGAAAAGCTCAAAAAAGGGGAAAGCGTTTATGTGGACGGGCTTATCAATAAAAATGGGAAACCTTATCAGGGTTATATCAAGTATAATAAAGAAACGGGTGAAACAGGGTTTACATTCAATGATCCTGATAGAATCAAAGAACAGATAAAAACTGCCGATGCAAATATCACTCAACAACAGGATCAGGATCAACATGAGGGTCTGGATAGAGGAAGAGGTATAAAGAGGTAAATAGTTAAAAATTTGTAGGGACTGTCCTACTATCCTTATAACAGTGAAAGAATAAAATACGTATATGAAGACAGTGATTGCAGAAAAACCCAGTGTAGCTCGGGAAATCGCAGCTATTTTAGGAGCTTTAGAGAGAAAAGATGGATACTTTGAAGGGAACGGATATTTCATAACCTGGGCCTTGGGGCATCTGGTTGGATTGGGAATGCCTGAAGATTATGGTTTTTTAGGATTTAAAAAAGAGGTATTACCAGTCCTTCCAGATCCCTTTATATTGACGGTTCGCAAACTGAATAAAGATAAGGCTTTTAAAACTGACCCTGCTGCTTTGAAACAGTTGAAGATCATCAAGGAAGTGATTAATAGATCTGATAGCATTATTGTAGCAACAGATGCTGGAAGAGAAGGTGAACTGATCTTCCGTTATATTTATGAGTACTTGAAATGTAAAAAGCCTTTCCAACGATTATGGATCAGTTCTTTGACCGAAAAGGCAATAAGGAATGGTTTTGAAAACCTGAAACCAGGAAGTGAATTTCAGGGGTTATTCCAGTCTGCGCAAAGCCGTAGCCGAGCAGATTGGCTTATTGGGATTAATGCTTCACAAGCTCTGGCTATTTCTTCAGGTAATGGGATTTATTCCCTTGGCAGAGTACAAACTCCAACCTTAATGTTGATATGTACGAGATATGAGGATCATAATAATTTCAAAGTACAACCATTCTGGCAGATTGGATTAGAACATCGGAAAGATTTTCTTGATTTTAAAAGTCTATCTGTTATTAAATGGGAGGAAAGGAAGCAAGCTGAGGATGCCTGTCGGCTAATCTTACGAGAGGGGAAAGCCGTTGTATCATCGACGGATAGGAAAGAGGTTATAGAGCAGCCATCTCTATTATTTGACTTAACTGGTCTTCAGAAAGAAGCGAATAAGAAACTTTCTCTAACTGCCGAAGAGACGCTGGATACAGCACAAAGTCTTTATGAAAAGAAACTCATCACCTATCCGAGGACCGGCAGTAAGTATATCCCGGAGGATCTGTGGAGGGAGATACCCGCTCTGGTTAGATCTTTAGATGACCGGGCTTCACTTAAGGAGGCCACCGCGCAATTGAAATGGGGAAACTTTAACAAGCGCATTGTCAATGATCTTAAGGTGACTGACCATCATGGGCTGGTCATCACCGGTAAACTGCCACCGCTTTTATCTGCAAGGGAAAGTGCTATTTACGACATGATTGCATGTAGGTTACTGGAAGCCCTTTCTAAACCCTGTAAAAAGGAAATGACCAATGTCACCATCCAGGTTCTTCATTATGAATTTACGTTAAAGGGGACTAAGGTAGTTGAACTCGGTTGGCGTGCTATCAAAGGGGAGTTTTCAGATGAAGATGGTGAAGGTGTTCAGCAGATTCCTGACTTTCAGAAAGGAGAGGTGTTGAAGGTTCAAAGCGCTAACGTATTGGAAAAGAAAACCTCACCACCGGCTCTATATACCGAAGCAGGACTTTTAAGTGCAATGGAGTCGGCAGGTAGAGAATTGGAAAATGAAGAAAAGAGGAAAATTTTACAGAATATCGGCATTGGTACTCCCGCTACAAGAGCCTCAATCATTGAGACGCTTTTCACCCGGAATTATGTTGTGAGAGAAAAGAAATCCCTGATCCCTACAGAGAAAGGTTTGCGGGTTTACAACCTAGTTAAGGATATGAAGATTGCAGACGTGGAAATGACGGCGGCTTGGGAGTTGGAACTACAGAAGATTGAGAATGGAGAAAAGACCTCTAATGCTTTTCAAAAAGAAATTGAAGAGTATGCTGCATCTATCACTCGCGAGTTACTTACAGCACCGATGCCGAATGAAATAGATCCGGAGCTCACCTGTCCAAAATGTAAGGTGCAAAGGCTTATGATCAGAGAAAGTTTTGCAAAATGTCCGGCAGCTCATTGCGCCTGGATACAGTTTCGTAATATCTGCGGGAAAAGTTTAAGCTTTTCTGATTTAGATGCACTTGTTAATACAGGAAGAACCAGTTTGATTCAGGGAATGAAGAGCAAATCAGGGAAAAAGTTTGATGCCTATATCGTTCTGAATGATCAGGCGAAATCATCTTTTGAAATTGATAGAACAAAAAGAAGTAGAAAATAATAACTACGATTAATTGTAAACAGATTTAATGGTAGGAAGAATAGATGATTAGCAAAAAATTATGAAAACACCAATTAGCTGTTATGGAGGGAAGGGGGAATTACTATCAGTTATTAGACCATTAATACCCGAACATATTACTTATATTGAACCTTTTATCGGCGGTGGGGCACTATTCTGGTCTAAGGACCCTTCTCCAGTTGAAGTAATTAATGATGTGAACTGTGAACTCATTAATTTTTATGAGATGGTACAAAATGAATTTATTGCCCTGGAAAAGATGATCCGAAAAAGTTTGCACAGTCGCTCGTATTATAATGACGCTTTAGTAATTTACAATAGCCCACATTTGTTCACTAAAATTCAGCGTGCCTGGGCGGTATGGGTTCTTGCCAGCCAGTCATTCGCCTTTAAATTAGGTAGTGGCTGGGGTTATGAGAAAAGGGTGAAAAAGATAACCAGTGTCGTTGCCAATAAGAGGGATTCATTTAGTTTTGATTATGCAGAAAGACTGGAAAAAGTACAAATAGAGTGCGCGGATGCACTAAGAGTAATTAAAAGCAGGGATAATCCTTTTGCATTTCATTATTGTGATCCGCCCTACTTTAATTCCAGCTGTGGACACTATAAAGGATATAGCTTACGAGATTTTGAGGATCTATTAAAAACGTTGGAAGTTATTGAAGGTAAGTTTTTACTCAGTAGTTATCCGAGCGAATTGCTAAGTGGCTACGCCAGTAAAAACCAATGGAACCAGAAAAGTATTGATGCTCCTCTAAAAGTCTGTTCCGGTGTAGGAAGCAAAGGAAAAAGAAAAACGGAGATTCTCACTGCAAACTATCCTTTATCAAATTAAGGTTTTTACATACCGCAACTGAGTAAAAATTTAAAGTCAATAAAAGGAGCTTCTTAAAAACGGAAGCTCCTTTTTTTATTAATTGCGAATACTAAATTAAAATGTAACCTTTGAAGATAAAGTATTAACCATACAAAATCCCTTGTACTTGTGCGATCAAGTAGTGGCTATTAGTTTAAATATCAGTTAGTGTTGCCTAATGATAAATATTGCCTGTATAAATATTAGGCTCCACAATTATCGTATTGTCGTATCGATGAAGGCTGGTCAAAGTAAATAACGCTTTAAATTTTATCGAGATGTCTTCAACAGTCAATTTTAGTGATTCCTCGGGTAGCACAACTCCATAGAAAACAGGAACTAAGAGGCATATGTTTCCATTTAAGTTGTTTGCTGTAAATATAGTCTTCCAGTCAATTTTATTTTCTCTAATGACTTTCCTTATTGTTTTCTCAACACGGGATTCAACACCATCCGAAAAATATACATCTTTTACCATACCTGAATTACTCAATACGATTCCAATATTAAAGAAATGTACGTGGCCCAAACTTGCGCTATCCATTGCGCTAGCAGTGATTGTTTTTAATGCAGATTTTATTTTTGGAGGAACGATATAATTGCTTTGTGCTACTATCTTTCCGGAGAAAAGCAGAAAAGTTATAAAAAGACCTGATAAGATGAATCGTCTCATAATTTTCATTTTTATTTACTACATTTAGTTCCTTTATTTCCATATCTATATGCCTGCATGATGGCAACCATTGCATTCCAATTTTTAGGAATGACCGTTTTTAAGGCCGCCCCCCATATTGTTCCATCCAGACCTTCATAGGCCAGTGCTTCGACATCACCCCCAATGCCAGGAAACATTTCTTTAAGACCCGCTTCCATCTCTTTCCGATATTTCAGAAACATTTCATTATGTTGAGCATTGCTGCCATCAATATTCTCATATGTAAGTATGCCATGTGCTATCTCATGAAGTAGTGTAGCTGCAATATACTCCTGACTTGCGTTTTGCAACAATGGATTATTAAGATATACATCTACTTTTAATATTCCATTTACAAATCGAGGATAGGTTGTACCAGCGGCAAATTCGTTAAATTTAGGATAATTAGCTGGCCAGGCATCACGATCAAAAAAAGTTATATTGTATTTGTTATTTTGCCCAAAAATCTGATTGACTTTCTGAGCTATCTGATTTGTCCAGCCTTTGCCGGTAACCAAATTAACTGTGTTTTTCATGCAACTCTCTTTCATGTTATTCTTAATATCGGTTACTGTATTCCCATTGCTTGTGCTACCACCTCCAATTGGTACAGGGTTATTAGGAGCTACCGGCCCCCCGGCATTGGGCAGTACAGGTTCTGAGGGGAATGGTATATCAGTACCAGGGGTACTTGGAGTACGCGGTCCTGGTGCAGTCACTTCCACTGTAGGGAGATCAATTTCGAAAGCTGGACCATCGTCATCAAGGCTTCCTGGCTTCTTCTTTGGTTTTACCGGAGGATCTGTAGGATCATCCACCATCATAGCCTGTGATTTGTACTTCAGGTCACCAGTCACAAGCCCGTCTTTAAAACGTCTGCCCCGGAGGGGAATATTGTCAAATGGATCAAAAATAATAATGTCACCGGTAAAGTCCTCATTGGTCACAAATTGCCTCATGTCTTTAACTCCATCCCTACTTTTTGCAGCCAGATATGCTTTAACCGGCCGTATTTCCTGAATAGCTCCTAAGATAACCCCATTTGAATCTTTTTGAAACAAAATGTCCCGGTAGCCGACCGGAAGATAATAATCGATCAATGGAACTTTTAGAATGCTAGATTTGTCTTGAAATTTAAAAAACTGAGCATTTCCCCAATCCGGAGTTCCAGGATTACGGTGTTGCCCGGATACTGGCTGAATGCCTGATGGCCCAAGTGAAAGCCAATTTTTAGCTTCCTCCAAAGAAATAGTTGAAGATGACTTGACTGATATATTAGTAGCGTCCTTTTGACAACTGCTGATTGTTAGGAATAGCAGAATTGCAGCCTCCATGAATGGTTTCCGTTGATTAACAAATTTGAGCATAATATAAATTAAGGGTTAAGGGTTAAGGGTTAAGGGTTAAGGGTTAATTTGTTCTGAGGCATAATTATAGTATAGTAATTACTTAGCAAGAATTATTCGACCAAAACACCAAAAAACTCGATGGGAATAAACTACTAATCACGGGAATATATGTTTTCTTATTCTCCCATTTGTATTATCAAATCAGAATTATTACATTTAATAACAACGGCGCTTGATTTTGCGCCGTTTCTATTAGTGCTTCTTTGAACCCATATTTAAGCTATTTTGGAGGGCTTTGAGTAATTATCTTGGTTTAGTTTTATTATGTCTGTTTCATCTCTGTTTTCCCATATTTCCTTTATTTTTCTGCCTGCTTCTTCCGGACTAATACGGATATATTTGTCGAAATCCTGTAACTCTTATAGCTGCTGATTTTCATGATCAGCTCTACAGGTGTTCCTGCAAGAAACTCCTTGGCACAGAAAGAACGGCGGCAGGTATGGGAGGTTATCCATCCATATTTCGGCTTTGTTACCTCAGTATCCTGATTCCCTTTTTTATAGGAGAACTTGACCGTTTCACAAATACCTGTCTGTCGGCTAATTTTCTTTAATATTTACTTTGAAATCCGGGTTGTTTACAACGGGGATGACCTTTTTGAAGCGATTTATAAGTATCTCATTGGTCACGTCCAAAGACCTCACAGCGGAAAATTGTTACAGAAAAACTACTTTCAAATAATATGGGGCTTAGTGGTGGATTTACCTATGCACCAGAGAAAAAGATAGAGATAAGCTCAGAAGTAAGTACAGAAGAATTATGTAACGCACAGGTTGAAACATTAAGCAGGTGCGAATAAAGAAATAAAGAGAGAAATGCGATAGTTTTCCCATCGCATTTCTCTCTTTAGCATTTCTAATCAAAGGGTGACCCGGTTCGGGGTGTTCTGTTTCGGAAAGAATAAGGTTTATTATCAGTTTACTAAATATTATGAATTATTTTATTTTTTCATAATAATGATATTTTTTTGAGAATTTGAAATTTTGAAAGGTACCATTGTTAAAATAAATAATAAGTTGATCACCTTTTAGGATGATTTCCCGAACACTTGGATAAACCATAAATCCATCACTATTATCGTAGCCTTCCCAATGGGTTGCTTTCCCATCTATTTGAATATAAACTTCTCCTTCTTGTAATTCTAGAAGATCAAACAACATATATTTAAAGCCATCATCAGTTTCGCTCCACTCTTCAAAATTTTTCCCCGACTTCAGGTATAGTCTGTATCTGGATAGTATTTCCTTCTTTAGTTTAGAAATGGCCGGTGCATCAAATACTTCAATCCTTTCAGAATGTTTAATTTTCATGATTTGTATTTTACTGAGATAATTAATAACTATAATTAAAAATTCAATATGGAAGGACATTTATTTTATAAACATATTTTGGAGGTTTACGGGTAAGATCACGCATTAAATTTTTTTTGTAGGTTATTGAATCTATTAATCGCAAGAGTATAAAGGTCTTCCTAAAGGAATCAAGGAGGAGATGTAATACACAAAAAATACTGTATTTTCGATTACATAAATGTTATCACAATGAGGCGAAATACCGACGGAAATAGAAAAGAATATACATTAATGGTGTGGTTCGGATTTTATGCCCGTGTGGAAATGATACCTTTGTTAAAGTGGTCACTGATACCGAAAATCGACTTGGCTTTATAAGTATTTTGGCAGAAGAAATTGATATGGCTTTACCGATCGAGTAACTTCCATTTAACGAGACAAGCATTTATCCTATGGATGAGCAGGATGTTACCTTTGAAATTTTAAAAGGTGTGCTTAGATCGGAAGGAGCAGGTTAACATCGCATCCGGTGGCGAAGAATCGTTAAATTTTACAATGGTGAGGACACATATGGGGATTAGCTGTCCACCATATTGTTAAGCTTGGTTATAGTATATAGTATTAATTTCCTTGCGGGAGCAGGTATCTTGTTGTTTCGCGTTCAGACCAATCGACATTTCCCCGGATGATATGTTTTAGGCCATCGATATAGCTTGTGAATGCCGGAGATTTGGTAGTTTTGCTCAGAATTTTTGCCTTTGCATCAAAACGTTTCATATCGCTATCGTGAATTGCAACTGCTTTTCCAAAAGCCTCAGGTAAATCAAGATTGTATTGCTTCTGGATTACTAAGACCAGGTTATAAAGGTCACCGTGCTTTATTTCTTTATCCAGGCTATATAAATCGTTGGCCCAGCATACAATAATTTCTGCCAGTCTTGTGAGTTCGTCCATTTGTGGCGCAAACTTCCCCCAGTTTCCGGATATTCCCAGTACGGCGGGAATGGATTGGGTTGCTATGTTGGCTGCACCTAGGTAGGGACGGTGCATTCTATATTGCTGTAATGTAGGAATATGGTTATTTTTGATATTATCCAGCTGCCACAATGCTGATTGGAAGGTCAAACATAAGGATGTGGTAAATTGCCATTGCCATAGATCTGAAGTCATGGCCTGTATACGGCTCCAAACGTTGGCTAGGGCGGACAAGAAAGGATGTGAATATTTTATTATATGATCAGTAAAGAGCACAGCCATAAAATTTGAAATGAAACGGCGTAGTTCTCCCTTATCCGCAGTATCTCCTATGACAGGGTCGATCTGGTCATCTATTAAGAACAAAAGGCTGTTAAGATCGGTCAGGGCAAATAGTAAATCCCTGTCTGCTGTAGGAAACATCCGCGATACCATAAAAGCAAAACCCTGACTGCTGTAGGTTGCATAGGCTTTATCATCTGGCAGTAAGTTAAATTGCTGCAGCCATGCATTAGTATGTTGGGCTGCCAACTGTACAAGGGGATTTATTGCCTCATTAAATGGGCAATAAAGCCTGGGAAAAGTTATCTGCATTTTCTTTCGTTGTGAATATCATAAGCAGGGCTTCACCCTGCATTATCCTTTTAAAGATAATGAAAGGCACTGCAATTTTCCCTCAGCCTAATGATAAATGCAACGAGTTATTGTTTATACGAAGCTATTTGGCTAAAACAATTGTTGAGGAGATTCCTTAGATCTTTAAAAATAATTGGCTTTAATAGGTAGTCATAGGCTCCGGCTTCTAAACTTTCGCCCCTTGTTATTGTCTTATCCGCAGTGACAAGCACGGTGGGTATGAGGACAAAAATTGAGCTTCTGCTTAATTCTTCCAGCACTTCCAATCCTGACATATCAGGTAGTGTATTGTCCAAAAGTATCAGGTCTGCCGGGTACTCCTTTAACGCGATGAAGCCTTCCTTAGCTGTTTCAGCTACCCGAACTTTTGCACCAATACTTTGCAGATATTTGGAAATGTAAGTGGTCTGCATTACATCGTCATCGATTATTAATATTTCTTTGCCATACATGTTATTTTCAACCGGAAGTACTTCTGTTAAAAGCGCTGCGGCTTCTGATTTACCTGATTTTAATGGAAAGGACGCGGTAAAATTAGTGCCACGGCCCTTCATACTGAAAACAGTGATTTCCCCTTTAAGAAGGTCAATTGTGTTTTTTACAAAGTACAGTCCGAGGCCCGCTCCTGTTGAGCTATCCTTACTAGTGCTTTGATAGATCTTAAAAGCTTCATCCAGCTCTATCTGGCTCATCCCGTGCCCCTGGTCAGCGATGCTGATTGACCATCTGGAAGCGGTGCTATCAATGCAAATGGTAATGGTGCTGGATTTACGTGTAAATTTGATGGCATTATATATTAAGTTATTGGCAATCCTTGTTAATTTTTCGCTGTCGCCCTGAACAAAGGGAGGAACAGTGCCAATCTTTAACTGTAAAGTGACCTGCTTATGGGAAGCAACATAATTAAAAATAGAGATGATTTCTTCTATCCATGACCGTAGATTCATCGTTGAAATTTCCACCGGAAAAATACTTGCTTCCAATTTAGATACATCTAAAGCACTGTTAATGATACTTAAGGTTTGATAACAGCCCGCATTCAGGGTTTCTATATCGCCTCTAACATCTTTAAGACTGCTGTTTTTTGTTGTACTGTTGAGTAGCAATTGTGCGATGGAGAAAATGGCATTAAATGGGCCTCGGATTTCATGAGTGATCTCGCGGACGTAGGCTGCTTTGGCATTTACTGAATCCTGTAACTTTTCTGTGAGCCGTTCCAGTGTATCATTAGCATCTTGTAAAGATCGGTGTGCTTTTTTCTTATCTTGTTCCGTTAGGTAAATCACCATCATAACCAGGAATAAAATGACTACTAAACTAAGCCAACGGGTAAAACGCTCATGCTCCAGGCTCATTGCCATAGAAGGAAATAACTGATACTGGTAATTGTATTCCAGGATAAATAGGGTCAGAACTGTAACTAACAAGGAGGTAAGGATTACTGTTCTTTCCGTAAATATTAACAATGGAATGATGCCTAAAAAGACGATCATTAACTTAACATCTACATGAGCTCCAAAAAGTAGCCCAAAGTAAAGTACTGACGCGTTTTGGCATATATGGGTGGCTATGGTTGCTACTCCATACCTTTTTAAATGATTGAAACCTATTATAATGGCAAAAAGTAGTACTTCGCAGTAAGCACCCCATAAAATAGCCATATTTCCAGTATATAACGTAAGGAATGTACCTACAGAAAATGCCAATAATGCTGTGATAAGCGAAATAGTGTTAACGGTAACAATTACCTTTTTCAGATTTTCACTGGTACCACTTGTACCAATGTACCGAACAGAATTGAGGGAGTAACTCATGAGCAGAAGGGTTTGAGTAAAATAAATACATTCAGTTACTTGAAGTGTAAATCCTTTGTAAATGCTTTCAGATTAACAAATGGAATATGCCCTTTTAATAGTCTATCCTTATATTTAATTAATCCACAATATTTTAGCCTTGGAATTTGATTTGTCTCCTATTTACCCAAAAGAATGTCTGAAAAAACGGATAGCAGTTCCTTTTTCCCATTGATATACTTTTTATCAACTACCTTGCATTTTTCCATAAATCTTCCGTCAGGGACAAACAACAAACAAGCCGAGTAATCATGTTTTTCGGGAGTGCCTGAAGTTTGTAATTGTTCAAATTTTTCCGGGCAGGAACCAGATGCAGCGCGAAAGTGTACGATCCCAATGGTGTTAATATGAGATTCGATTTGTATAATAAAAAAGGAAATTGGGCTAAAGGTTACCATGTATAATTAATTAAACTAAGTTTATTAATACAATTGTCTATTGTTGTCAGTTGCAGTGTTTACGGAATTATACTGTCCTAATTTCGCTGCGCCAAAGAATATCGGGCTTATAATTTTCGAAATTCATACTGTGGTATACAAACATAATAGTCAGTAAAACGGAAAAAATCGTTATTACTGCTAAAACAATGATAAGGGTTTGAGACAAATGCCGGTAATAACGTAATTCATTGGCTAAGTAATCATCCATTTTATATTGGTTTAGGGCAGGGCCATTGCCCGGGGTTAGAGAAAACGGTTTGGTGTATAAAAACAAGTATCAGCCAACCAGACTCATATTAAGTCAAAAAACAGTAACAGCACAGTTGACTAAAGTGGATTTTATCTTATCTTGTGGGATTGTATAAGTTTTGTTTATTGATTTTCAATTGTTTATAAGGATGTCTTTTAATGTTTCTTTAAAAAATTGTTTCAATAATCCAAAATATGTAAAAGTTTTGAATCTGCCAAATATGGCAGATTGTATGCCAGAAATTGCCATGATTTTGCGTAAATGGATAAAAGGAATGATAAAATAGTACTATTGGAGTTAGGGGCAAAGATAAGGCAGGCACGGAAAAGCAAAGGACTTACCCAAGAAGAGCTGGCTTTAATGATCGAGGCTGAACCCTCGCGAATATCAGAGCTGGAACGGGGTATGCGCGATATCCAGTTTACGACATTAATTAAGATTATTTGGGAACTCGACCTAGAACCCAATGAATTAATACCCTACAATAAGAAATGATTCAAAAAAAAACCGGGGAGATCCCCGGTTCTATTTTATCTGAAATTAACTATAAAATCCACATGCGAGTGGAGAGCAATAATAGTTTTTTCTCTTGGACCGGGATGTTATAGACTGGTTAATCTCCAATTTTTATAAATCACAAAGAAGTAACCGTTGCTTATTGTTAAATGCCGTTTATTGAACTCATAATGTTATTGAGATCAAAAAGATTGTAAGAATTTTGCTTTAAGATCAATGGCTATTTAAAACTACTCTCCAATTAAGGACGGTATCGATTTTCCTATCTGTAGTTCCTTTGATATTAATACAGCCAAACATAGACGTTGGTTGGTCAACTTCTGCCACGGTACTTCTGTCTGTCTACATGCCTCATATTTTAGCCTTTGATAACAATCAAAGTTTACCATATGAGTGCAATTGAAAAAGACCTGTCTTATTTCAGGTTACGGTTACAAGAGTTACTTTCTATCAGTTTCCCCGAACTTGTAGGAGATACGGCATTTATTAATCAGCGTTGCGAAAACACAGCCTTTGTTTACCAGGAGGCTTTTTGTTCTGGAAACCCAATAAACCGGTGCAATGAAATTGCTAACCAGGTCCTTTTTGAAGGGCTTTACTTTTCGAGATTTGATACCTTATTTCAGGTAATATGTCAGGAGTTTGATACCCTAATGGCTGATGAAGAGCTTCGTCCTTTTGCCATGAAAATGTTTCCAGTCTGCGAGGCGGTTTTCAGTAATTACGTATTGACCGACGACTTTGCTTACACAACAGATTTCGACCTATTGTATACAGAACTGATAGGAACTGTTCAAATCTGGATTGAAGATCATGGGCTTTAGTCGGCGACAGCATTTGGAACGTAACATCCTTGCTCTACGGATCGCTTTTAAACTGGAAAAAGAGAAACGGAAGGCTGATGAAGCTGAAAGATTTCTATTAAAACAGTATAGTGGATTTGGGGGCTTGAAGTTTGTGCTGAACCCATCGGACCATCCTGCTGATATCAAGCAATGGACAGAATCTGACCGTCCGTTATTTGAGATGACACGCGAGCTTCACCAAGTGCTTAAAGATAATTTAGCTGACATAAAGCAGTACAAACGTTATGTAGATAGTATGAGAAGTTCGGTGCTGACTGCATTTTATACACCACCAGAGATCATAGGTGTTTTGGGGGAGGTATTTAAAGAAAAAGATATATCGATCCGAAATTTCCTCGAACCGTCTGCAGGTGTAGGTGCATTTATTGATTCCATGGCTCTTGATGAATCGGTGCAGGTTACTGCCTATGAAAAAGACCTTTTGACTGGAAAAATCTTGCATACACTCTATCCGGAAGGGAATATTCGTATTGCTGGTTTTGAAGAGCTGCCTGAAAAAGATCAGAACAGTTATGATCTCGTAGCCAGTAATATTCCTTTTGGGACAAACTCAGTATTTGACCTGTCATATTCCAGGGGAAAAGATCCGGCAAGGGCTCAGGCTGCTCAAAGTATTCACAATTATTTTTTCTTAAAAGGCACCGATTCGATTCGTGACGGGGGTATTTTAGCCTTCATCACCTCCCGAGGGGTGCTGGATAGTCCGGCGAATCAGGTTATTCGTGAAGCACTGATGAAAGAGAATAATCTTATCTCAATGGTAAGACTTCCCAATAACCTCTTTACAGATTATGCAGGAACAGACGTGGGCAGTGATCTTATCGTGCTTCAGAAGAATAGGGGTAAAGATGGCCTTTCTGAGATAGAGGAGGATTTTTGCACGACTTTTGAAACAAAGAATAATACCCACACTAATGCGCTGGCAATCAATTTGCGCATAGTCTTCGACGAAATCATCGAATCTACTGATCAATACGGGAAACCCAGAACGTTATTGCTGCATTCTGGGGGGACTTCTGGTATTGCTGCTGATGTAAAAAAAATACTTAGCGAGGACTTTAGGGATCATTTTGACCTGAAGCTATACCACCACGTTTCGCCAATTCAACAGGATATCGAAAAGGAAACCAGCCAAGTCGTGCAATCATCATCTGATCAACCGGATTATAAAGTTACTGACAGGGAAGGGCCGAAGCCCGCACCGCGGGATAGTACAAAATTATCTCCTCGGCATCATATTGGTGATGGGAACGTAATAACGAAAAAATCAGCTTTGGTGAAGGAGTCTACTTCTATAGAAGTACAGCTTAGCCTTTTTGATCTTTTTGAGAATTTTTCAGGGCCAACCACATCTCGAGTTTCGACATCTGCTAAAGCAGTGAAAGTGACAAAACCTGGGAAACAGCAGAATCAAATAAAACAAAAAGGTAAAAAGCCAACCTTGGATTTATTCAACATTGGTTCAGACCCTGTGACGATAAGGCCTGATTATAAAGACTATCAGTCAGGCACAGATAAAAAAGAAGTTGTTGGTGACCTGTTTTTTGAAGTCAACAATAATGATGAAGAATCATTACCAGGTACTGTCACTGTTGCACGCCCTTCTTTGTATAATGGAGCTATAATGCCTTTTTACCGCGATGATTGTCTCGTATCAGATAATGGACTTATTGGTTATTTGAGAAACGTTGATCATCATAAAGAGCGGGCGATGTTTCATCCTCTCGGCTTGTCTTTGTCCCAAAAAGAAAGGGCTGAAGCCTATATTGGCGTCCGCGATACCTACCTCAAGCTCTATCAAAAGGAAGCGGAAAACCATGTAGAGTATAAAGTAGAAAGGGAAAAACTTAATACGAAGTATGATGCCTTTGTAAGACAATTTGGGTATCTCAATGGTGCTGAGAATATTAAACTGCTTAAAACTGATAAGGCGGGCGGAGAAATTCCGTATTTGGAACGAGTCGTGGGTGGTGTGGTACACAAAGCCGATATATTCCGAGGGCCCGTAGCTTTTTCTACAACCGAATTAGCTACTGATAACCCTGAAGAGGCACTGGCGGCCTCACTAAACAAATTCGGTGGGGTCAATCTACCCTATATATCCGAAGTGAGCAACATGCCTGCTGATACTTTGAAAGAAGCATTGCAAGGACGTATTTTTTATAATCCGATTGAGAAGGAGTACGAAATATCCGAGAGTTGGATAGCGGGCAATGTTATTCAAAAGGCTAACGAAGTTAGGGCCTATCTTGAAAGTAATGCTGATGATCAAGAGGCAAAGGTAAGTCTTCAAGCTTTAGAGGAAGCCCGTCCGCGGCCCATTGAATTTGAAGAGTTAGATTTTAATTTAGGTGAACGTTGGATTCCTGCCGGGATCTACGCTCGTTTTGCTTCCAGCTTATTCAAAACCGATGTAGGGATTCATTATGTCGAGAACACTGATGATTTTTCCATTACCTGTACAAACAAAAATGTACATATCACTGATAAATATGCCGTAAAATCCGATAGCAGAACTTTCGACGGAATATCACTCCTTAAACATGCCCTGGTCAATACTACGCCTGATATAACCAAGAAAGTAACGATTGGTGATAAGGAGGTAAAAGTACGGGACATGGAAGCTATACAGATGGCTAATGCGAAAATCGATGAGATCCGCAACGCTTTTACCGACTGGCTCTATGGACAGAATGATGAGTTCAAAAAAAGACTGACTAATCAGTACAATGATACCTTTAATTGCTTCGTACGACCAAACTATGATGGAAGCCATCAGGATTTTCCCGGATTGGATCGAAAAGCTTTAGGCATTAACGATCTGTATTCGAGCCAGAAAGATGCGGTTTGGATGATTAAGCTTAATAACGGTGCGATCTGTGATCATGAAGTAGGTGCAGGGAAGACACTCATTATGTGTACTGCAGCGCAGGAAATGAAACGCTTAGGAATGGTCCATAAACCCATGATTATTGGCCTCAAAGCCAATGTTCATGAAATAGCAGAAACCTACCGCAGAGCTTATCCTCACGCAAAGATATTATATCCCGGAAAAGAAGATTTTACGCCGCAGAAAAGGCATCGGATTTTCGGTGACATCAGGAATAATGATTGGGATTGCGTTATCCTTACGCATGATCAGTTTGGGATGATTCCACAGTCCCACGAGCTTCAGCAGGAGATTTTGCAAAAAGAACTGGATAGTGTGCAAGACAGCCTTGAAGTGTTGAAGGCGCAAGGGAATGAGATTTCGCGGGGAATGATGAAAGGGGTGGTTATACGCAAGCAGAATCTTGAAGTGAAGCTTAAAACCTTGCAGTATGATATTGAAAACCGTAAGGACGATGTTTTGGACTTTAAAATGATGGGAATTGACCACATTTTAGTGGATGAAAGTCACCGTTTTAAAAACCTTATGTTTAATACTAGGCACGAGCGGGTGGCTGGACTAGGCAACATGGCAGGCAGCCAGAAGGCTATGAACCTATTATTTGCTATTCGCACCATTCAGGAAAGGACAGGGCAGGATATGGGTGCAACCTTCCTATCCGGTACCACCATCAGCAATTCTCTTACAGAACTCTACCTGTTATTCAAATACCTTCGTCCGCGGGCATTGGAAAAACAGGGTATCACCTGCTTTGATGCCTGGGCAGCTATTTTCGCGCGCAAGACAACCGATTATGAATTTTCTGTTGCCAATACGATTGTTCAGAAAGAACGGTTCCGATATTTTATCAAAGTTCCGGAACTGGCGCAATTCTATTCTGAGATCACCGATTACCGTACCGCAAAGCATATAGGAATTGACCGTCCGGAAAAAAACGAAATCCTCTATCATATTCCACCTACACCTGAGCAGGAAGTATTCATCAAAAAGCTCATGGAATTTGCCAAGACGGGCAATGCTGAACTTTTGGGTAGACCTCCGCTAAGTGAAAGCGAAGAAAAAGCAAAGATGCTTATAGCCACCGACTATGCCCGCAAAATGTCGCTGGATATGCGGTTGATCAGTGTAAAATATGATGACCATCCTGATAATAAAGCTTCTCATTGTGCGGCCAATATTGCAAAGTATTACAGGAAGTTTAATGCCCAGAAAGGAACGCAGTTCGTTTTTTCTGATTTGGGTACTTATAAACCCGGTGAATGGAATATTTATACAGAAATTAAACGAAAGCTTGTTGAAGATCATGGCATTCCCGCTAACGAAATCCGTTTCATACAAGAGGCTAAGAATGAAAAACAACGTAAAGAATTAATCAAAGCTGTTAATGAGGGCAAGGTTCGGGTTCTGTTTGGCTCTACGGATATGCTGGGTACCGGTGTTAATGCACAGAAGCGGGCGGTAGCTGTTCATCATTTGGATACTCCCTGGCGCCCCAGTGATCTTGTTCAGCGGGACGGTCGGGCCATCCGAACAGGCAATGAAATCGCCAAGTTCTTTGCGGATAATAAGGTAGATGTGATTATCTACGCTGTAGAAAAATCACTGGATAGCTATAAGTTCAATACATTATATAATAAACAGGTTTTTATCGAACAGTTGAAGGGCAACAATCTCGGAAAACGTACTATAGATGAGGGTAGTATGGATGAAAAGACAGGAATGAATTATTCAGAATATGTGGCGATACTTTCAGGAAACACTGACCTGTTGGAAAAGGCTAAGCTTGAAAAACGGATCGCGGGATTGGAGAGCGAACGCCAGGCATTTAACCGGTCAAAATTCAGTGCAAAATATAAGTTTGAAGATATATCGGCGGAGTTAAGATCGGTGGAATCCAGGATGGAGAGAATGAGCCTTGATTGGAAGAACTTACAAGAACGGATACAGAAAAGACCGGATGGAACAATTATTAATCAAGTGGAGTTAATTGGAATACCTCCCAGCGCAGATGTAAAGCAGATTGGGTTTAAACTTAATCAGATTGCAGAGAATATCCGTACTGGTGGGCAATATGAGGAGATTGGGAGTCTGTACGGATTTAGTTTGCTGGTTAAAACTGAGGTTTCTGAAAAAGAAGGCGTGGATATTAAAGTGAACCGGTTTATGGTTCAGGGTGAAGGTGGCATCAAGTATACTTATAATAATGGTGTGATCGCGTCGGATGCAAAGCTGGCAACCATGAATTTTCTAAATGCACTGGAGAAGCTACCGGGTTATATTCAACAGGACCAGAAGAAAATAGCAGAATTGCAAAAAGATCTGCCGGTGCTGCAAGATCTGGTAGATGGTGTGTGGGCAAAAGAGCAGCAACTGAGAGACCTTAAAATCGAACTTGCCGCAATTGACCGGAAGATCCTTTTATCTATCGGACCGGAATCAGGAGATCAGTTAACCGGGGAAAATCAACAAGTAGAAATTAGTGATCATGCTGATGTTGAGAAAGGAAGGTCAGTTAAGTTTTAAAATATTAATCTAATATTTTAGTGGGATCTTAGAACTGCATTTCTGTAACTGACATGAGTATTCATTTACCACACTGTTATCAACTGAAGTGATTTTCCTCTAAAGCTATCTCGTAATATGTTATCTATTCATTAACAATGAATAACGAATATATCTTATCATGTGAAAGATAACTATTCAAAAAAAAGGATTATCCGCTATCTTCAAAGAAGATTTGATTGTAGCCTTATTGTGAGCCCGTTCCTTAGAAAAGTTTAAATAATCTACCAAAAGTTATTCCCTATGAAAAAAGTGCAATTAAATTTCTTAGCCTTATTCACTTTAATTTGCCTGACGTATTGCAAAAAAGATAAACCAGATTGTGGTTGTAATTCAGAAACCGTTAACACTTTTACAAACTACCGCGGTTTACTGAATTTTGATTCTATCCAGCATAGGTACGTAATATATACTCCTTATCCTGGTGGTGTACAGAAGAACTATATATGTGATTCTACTATCGGTAAACTATATACAATATATACAGGTGGTGTCCTGTCTGTACCCGTAACATTTTCCGGGGAGCAAGCTAAATTTTGTACAGTAGATACGGTAGGATATATTGATTTACCAACATACATACGACTTAGCTCTATTTCACAATAAAATAAATAAATATGAGGTCATTTTTACTCGTAGCGGTCATTGCTTTGGTCGCCTGGACTACCAATGCCCAAAAACGTTATGCCTATTTGCCGGAAGGCAAAACAGAATTTGAGACTTCAACTGAGAAGGTTGTAATCCGCTATAAAAGCTCGGTTGCAGTGAATCGGCAATTACAAAAAATTGCGGATGATTCCGCATTAAGTCAAGTACGAAGCGGAAGATGGAATATTATCACACTTCAAAAAAAACTTAGAAATAAAGATTCATTAACAGCGGTATTGAATAATCTTAAGCAAGAGTCATCCGATCTAGATGTTGCACCGTGCCTAATTTATAAAAGCAAAATCTTGCAAGGTATGACTGATAAGGTACTGGTACGTTTAAAAACAGGTATAGAGTTAAAAAAACTTTCCGATACATTTAAACGATTGGACATCCAAACTGTTAAGGAAGATGAATATATTGAAAGAGAATTTGTACTTACAATAAATCCAAGAAATCAGGGTGATGCGCTCGATGTAGCGAATCAATTGTATGAAACCGGAGCATTTGAATTTTGTGAGCCCAACTTTCTGGTTTTAAATGCGTTCAATACTACTGACCCCTATTACAATCAACAATGGAACCTTCAAAATACTGGCCAAATATCGGGCAGTACAGCTGGAGCAGATATTAAGGCCTCACAAACCTGGTGTATCACAAAGGGAGATAATATAGTCGTTGCTGTTTTGGATGAAGGAGTTGACCTTACCCAGCCAGACCTCCAGGGTCGATTCGTTAGCGGGTTCGATGAGACCGGGCAAAGTAGCGGAGGGGCGCCGTCCGGTAATGATGCACATGGTACTGCCTGTGCTGGTATTATAGCTGCTAACGCAGATAACAACATTGGTGTCACAGGAATTGCTCCCAGCGCTAAAATAATGCCGGTTAGAATTGGCACTAACGGGATGATCGATATTTTTGCTGCAGCAGCAGGTTTTAATCATGCTGTTGCAAATGGTGCCGAAATAATCAGTTGTTCCTGGAGATTAGGAAGCAGCTCCCAATTTTTACAAAATGCTATCAATAATGCCCTTAGTACGGGAAGAAGTACTAAGGGATGTATCGTTTTATTTGCTAGTGGAAATGATAACAATGGTTCCATTGATTATCCGGCTAATCTACCGGGAGTGATAGCTGTCGGAGGGTCAAATATGTGTGATCAGCGTCTCTCTGTAAATGCTTCAACACCCGTCAATAGTTGTAACTATGACAACCGTGCACAGGTCGGCCCTTTTACTTGGGGGAGCAATTATGGAACCGGGCTTTCTGTGGTAGCTCCATGTATAAATATCCCTACCACTGATATTAAAGGGAATGCAGGATTAAGTGCAATAGCTACAATTGGCGGATGGAAAACCCCAAATGTTGATTATGTGCTAAATTTTGATGGAACATCTGCCGCAGTGCCTCATGCTGCCGGGGTAATGGCTTTAATACTTTCCATAAATCCCGGTTTACATTATACTGCAGCAAGAGCGATTTTAGAGTCAAGCTGTGATAAAGTTGGGGGCTACAGTTATTCTACCTGGCTGGCAAATGGTTCGTGGAATAATGAAATGGGGTATGGTAGAATTAATGCCTTACAAGCCGTAACTAAGGCATTGGAAAGCATCAATATAGCAGGGGTAGATTATTTTTGTGCAGGATCATCGGTTTTTAGTGTGCCAAATATGACGAATCAAACTGTTACGTGGTCTATAGCTGGATCGTCTGCTACCTTAAGCTGTACCAATTGTAATCAAACAACTTTAACAAAAATTGGTACAGTGCCGGTAACACTTACGGCTACGATTTCCAAAGCCTGTAAATCTACATCTATTTCAAAGCTGATATACGTTGGTTCTGCGCCTGTAAATCTTACCAGTGCACAAGGTGGCTGTAACAATGGGTTTCAAACCTGGACCCTTACGGCAGGACCGGCAGCTAATGCGAGTAACTGGAGTTGGACGGTCGATTATCTTTCACCGGGAAGTTCGATCAATCTATCAAGTTCGATCGGTCCTGCGACCTACGCGGAAGTCAAAGGCGGTGGCACGGTGAAAGTTACATATACGGATGTCTGCGGCACCGCTGGTAGTAATGGAATGACGGTGTACAGTATCTGCCCTACTGGACTAAGCGCAAATAGTTTTACAGTTTTCCCTAACCCAGCTGGTTCAAATGTTACTATTGTACCAATTTCTATCAATGCATCAAAAGAGGTCGGTTCTAGTTACAAAAAATCAGGCGAGATTAGCAAATCATTAGCGGGAAAAATCCACAGCATTAAGGTTATTGATATGACTGGCAAGATAAGAAAAGTCTTTCAGTACCCAACTGGCGGTCTTAACAAAGCTACTATTGATGTAAATGAATTGCTCCCTGGTGTTTATTTAATAGAAATTTTTGATGGTAAAAATGTCTGGCAGCAAAAACTTTCAGTTCAACGGTAGCTTTTCAAGAGCTATCCTCAAATATGAGCTTATAGAACCTAGAATTTGAAGCGAAAAATTTTAATATTAGGCCAGAAAGCAACCAATATATAATGGAAAAAATTGTTTTTCGACTGTAAAGGGATATGTGATAAGATCAAGGAGATAATCATTCGTGTCCTTCAAACGCCAATCAAATTGTAATACAAAGAAGCAGCCGGGAGTTTTACCTGGCTGTTTTTTTTGCCAGGAATAGCTGGAAGCAAGCTACGATCGTACTTTTTAGTATACATTATATTCATATTATATTACACGAAGTGTAAGATATTTCAATGTTTGTTAACAATAATAGCAATTGTTACGTCTGCCCTCCGGTGATGAGGCAAGGGATATGCAAGTCGGTCTTGAGATAAGCAGTAGTAGTAAAATGACTCTATGTAACATTTAAACAATTTGGGCTCCATCTTCGCCGGATGGAGTCTTTTCAAAAAAACCATAATTTTTATCGTAACGGTATTTCTGGATTTCTCCTTCATAATGAACTGTTAAGATATCTCCCATTGTATTAATTTCTGTTACGTTTTTATGCACAATATACTCATGATAGAAAGTTTTCTGACATAACCAAAACGTTGGTAGCCCATCTACTTGAATATAACATTCATTTTTTTTTAATTTTATGATGTTTGATATTATGTGAACATTCAGAATATCTAAAAGGCCTTCGTCTCGAATTTCAGTGCTTTTCATCCGCTGCGCCATCTTTTTTAGTCTTATTTTTAGACGATCGTATAGGATAATCCTTTTCCTGTTATTTATTTTTATAGCCTTCACTTGATTGCAGTTTTATAGAATTTCTAATGACTAGTTTTGAAATAATACACGATTCATTAGCTTGAGGTACTACGCCTTATAGTATACGCAATAATGCTCCGGGCCAAGTCAAGCTGGCTGCCACAAACTCATATAGTTCGGTATTATTGGTTTTAATCATAAAGTACCATACTTTTGCATTTTTAAATATCTTGTATCTATGGTAGATGCTTTATTAATCGATCCGTTATCTAGGACTGTATCAACTGTTCAAATTACATCAGATAAAGCTCTAATTCATAGTGAGATTAGTAGGATTCTGGTGTGCAACTTACAAGCTTGCGGCCTAAAATTTTCATCTGGTGAGGAATTAATAATTGATGAGGATGGATATACGAATGAAAGTAATCTTGGTTTTTCATTCAATTTTGATAGCTTCTTTTTCGGCAAGGCACTTATTGTGGGTTACAATAACGCAAATGGTCAGATAATGACATGTAGTGTAACTGAAAATTATATACGTTCTCGGCTTGCTTTCTATGATTACCGTGAAACCATTTTTTTTCGCAAGTTGATTTTTGAAAGGTATACCAGGATAAAACCTGGAAGTATAGTTACTCCAACATATGACATAAATTAAGTCAAACTTCATTTAATAAATACCCACCGCTAACGACCTTACATTTTATTTATGCGAACTATATTAATTGAGGTTATTTTTTACTGGGATGAATTTTCAGGTAGACCCAAGCAATGGCTTGCTGAAGGGATCAAATGTTTACATGCAGATGTTCAATTATTTTTAAAAGAAATTCGAAGAAATTCACATGGATACCCGATTTTGAAGGTAGAATTAATTGTTAACTGGCCCGGTTATGAGGATGTAGACGATGAATTGGTTATGTATGATGCTATTACAGCATTGGTGGACGGTGTGGGTTATTGCGTTTGTGATGATAAACGGCAGGTGATTTTATAACGCTTGTTTAAAACGTATTTATAAGCGGTATAGAAATTACGCCACTGCATGCTTTTAAGGTTGGGATAATTCTCCAATTGCGTATACTATTCTTTTAAGGTTCAGACCCTTAAACAGACTTTCAGTATTATTGCCAAGCTGGTAAAGCAATTTGACCGGATACATTATGTGGATATGAGCAAAATTGGTTAGTGGAGTACCCAAATAGGTAAGGAACTTATTAGAAAGTTTTATCCCAGTCAAACGTTATAAGTTTAATTATATAGTAAATATATCAGTATTATCGAAAAGAAGCTGCTTAGAGCGGCTTCTTTCCGGGTGGTGGCTGAACGAGATGTTGAAGGTCAGGATCATTTTTAATCCTTTCCATTTCACTTTCGATAATGTGGTTAACCTGTAATTTCACATTCCGGTAATTAGAATCTATTTGCTGTTTCATGGTATCTTCGCCATTGTCGTCACAGAATGAAAAGATCCGCGGTATTTTTTTGTAGGCTTTGGTTTCGGCGGCTACTTTTTGATTATCCACCACAATTTCAGAATGAAAGATCTTCTGCTCAATACGTTCGTCAAAATTATCAGATACCGCACCAACAAACATACCCTGGGTCAAGGTAGATATTTTAGAAGCTGGAATGAGGTTGTCCAGTTGGGTAGATATAGAGGTAGATGTATCATTTCTATTGATCGAAATACTTTGGCGCTTTTGTAACACTTTACCGAAACGCTCACTCAGGCTTTTGGCTGTTTCGCCCACTACCTGACCTGAGAAAATGTTTCCGACGGTATTCTGAATTACCTTGCTTTCTTTATCACCGTAATCACGGGTTAACTGTGAAAAGTCCTGAAACCCTAAACATACCGAGACTTTATTACTTCTGGCGGTTGCGATTAGATTGTCCAATCCGCGAAAGTAAATGGTAGGCAGCTCATCAATGATGACTGAACTTTTTAATTTTCCTTTCTTATTGATTAGTTTAACAATTCGTGAATTGTATAACCCAAGCGCTGCGGAGTAAATATTCTGACGGTCTGGATTATTTCCTACGCATAGAATTTTTGGCTCGTCTGGATTGTTGATATCCAGTGAAAAATCATCACCTGTCATGACCCAGTATAATTGGGGTGATATCATACGGGATAGTGGAATTTTGGCAGAAGCGATTTGGCCCTGAAGTTGGTCCTGCGCTCCTCCTTGCCACGCATCCATGAATGGCGAGAGATAATTTTCCAATTCAGGATATGAGGTAAGTATTGTGAATACATCAGCATACTTTTTATTAAGCAATTCAATGGCATGCGGAAACGTGCAATATTTACCATTGTCATAGATTCTCAGAAACCAAATGATAGCAGCCAAAAGGATAATTGGTGAATCGACAAAGAAATCACCTTGTTTGGTTATCCACGATTTGTTAAGATTGAGCATGATAGTGTATGCCGATTCGTAAGCATCAGATATATCGGTCATGAAATTAGGATTGATGGGATTACAGCGATGGCTGCGCCTTGGATCGTCAAAGTTGATGACGTAAAATTTTGGCTTTACCTTATACTTGTGAGCATGTTCCAGTAAGTGATTGTATGCAATGGTGGAAAGGTCGTCAAATTTGAAATCATATATATACATGCTGAACCCCTTCTCGATATGCTGTTTGATATAATTGTTAACAATTGCATACGATTTTCCACTGCCGGGAGTACCTAAGACAATGGTTGCACGAAACGGATTAACTACGTTGATCCAGCCCTGATTCCATTTGTTTTTATAAAAAAATTTTGTAGGAAGGTTTACAGAATATTCATTTTCCATCAACTTGATTTCTTGCTGGAAACTCTCATTTTCGTTGTTGAATACATCATCCATCAGATTATTCTTCAGTAGTCTGCTCATCCAGATACCAGACATTAAGAGTGCGATGTAACCTAAACTGATGGAGAGGATATATAGGAATGTTCCTACGGTAGGTAGGTCTAATAACGGTATATTAAAAAAGAAAAGAAGGGTTCCAACACCTAGCGCTGTATAAATTTTTGACCAGGTTATCTTTTCATTTTTAACCCCTTTCGTACCGAGGCAACTTAGCGCCAGTAGTACCAGTGCAAAAACTTTAGTGTACAGTGTATGTGAAAATAGTCCCGCTGTCCTTTGAAAATTTTGTAATATTTTATTAATAATCTCCAAGGTCCATCCTCTCTCGTGGAAGGCCCCATAACAAAGCCAATACAAATGCATGAGTACCAAAAGAATGCTTACTGCGCGCATGAAAGCCATAATCTTGGCTAGTCCTCTTAAATCATCTTCTTGCATAATAAATTGTATTAACAGTGAGAAGTGAATGTAGGAGAGAGGAAGACAGGGTAGTAGAAAACGGAATATTTTGGCTTTCTAAGAATTTGTTTGGCGATCAAGAATTACTTTCTTTCGTTCTTCTGCTCGTTAATAAACCAATGAATTGCATCTTTCAAATCATTGGAATGGAAGAAAGTTTTTAAAGTTTCACACCTAATTGTGTCCACGAGGTCGCGTATGTCTTTTATGGAATCTGGGTGCAGATAGAATAACCAATTTGTTTCAGATAGCAGCCTGTTAGCTTCAGAAATATGGTGTTCAAGCTTCTTTAATTCTTTCATATTAAACATTTTTATTGAAGTTAACAGAAAGCTTTGGGGTAGAAAACCTGTACAGGAGGGGATTTTTCCCCTTTTCTCTTTTTTTATTTCATAATGTGGCAAACTATATAACTCATGGTTTCAAACATTGGATAAATTGAAAGTAGTTAGTGGCAGACTCTTTAACGAATATTTTGCCCTGTATTGGGATACTCATAATAATAGCAATTATGCCCAATAAGCATGAAGATAATTTTTAGTTTTGCTTCCGGGGTCTACGTTTCTTCTTTTTATTCATAGCGTTTATAAAAGCCAATTCCGCGTAATCTTCTCCTTGTGATTCAGGTAAAAGTCCTCCGGTCATTTCGATAAAATTCACGCCATTATCAATAGAATTAGATTCCGTTTTATCCAGAAAGTCAAATACATTATGAGTCGTTGAAGCTGGCGGAGAAAGAGCAGCTGGTTTATCATTTATAACGGCATGAGTTTCTTCAGTGAATTTATGATCAGGTTTTTTGCCATTATTCCACCAATCATTAAAAATATTAGCGGAGAATTCTTTTCCCAGTCGCGAACCGTTCCATACTGTTTTTGAACGATGATCAATAAACGTAACCCCATAGATCCTACCTGTATCAGTCCTGCGTACGATGACATACATATTCTGTTCATCTAGTATTTTTTTGAACTGAATTTCAGTGCGGGATGCTTTGAAAGCAGTAGCAAGGTTATTTCTCAACTGGTTTCTTATTTTAGCATTTTTAAGTATTTCTTTCGACTGTACAAAATGAAGATCTAGGCCAGTATAACCGGCGCTCTTGCCAAAGAGGGAAGCTTTGAAAGGCGGACTGGCTTTTTCTCTGTTTTCATTAAGGGCAAAATAAATGAGTCCTTGTTTGGGTTTTCCATGCAGTTCGCCTTCTACTTTTTCGGTGGTAATATTAAACAAGGATAATAGGGCGTTATATTCACCTAAAGTTTGAAACCTGTACAGGGTTGGCAGATGCCTCACCACGGAGGCAATCTGGCTTTTTATATCCCCTTTTTTATAATCTACTGGACGTAATAGTATGGTATTGTCTTGCTTTTCTCTATTGGAAGTTAGAGGAGCCAGCCCATACTTTCTTTCAAGATCACGACAGATTTTCATAGAGCGTCTTTTCTCAAACCTGTCTGAAATCTTCCGGCCCTGCTCATCCACGCAGACTGACACAATATGAATATGAGTACGTTCTATATCGGTATGCTTAAATACCACAAATGGCTGCTTTCCATAGCCCATTTCCTTCATGTATTGAGTTGCCATAATTCTGAATTTTTCATCGCTAACCTGATCTTTTGGATCTGGATTCAGTGAAATATGCAGAATTGGTTTCTCTGTATTGCGGTTGGCAACAAGGTAGGTTTCAAAGGAACGGAGTATACCGGATACGGAGTACTTGCCATCATGTGATTCCATCACCATTTGGGTATGGAGTATCTGACCATTCTCTTTCTCAATTTTTTGATAGTTATAGGAAAGCGCTCCATAAAGGCTTTTCCCTCTTCCAATTTTTGCAATCATTTTACCTTTCTTTTTTCAGACATTTTGTTTCAAATTCCTCTGTTAACTGTATTATTTTCTTACATAATGTAGCCATCTCGATGGTCTGTTTTTCGAGTTTAAAAAGGAATGCTGCTGCTTTTTTCTCTGAAAAATGACGGTATAATATCTTCACTACCTGGTTGTAGTTCACTCCAACCGCTCTAAATTGACTGTATAGATTGGTGAGTTTAACACAAAAATCTATTGCTGCTTTATCAATTTTGACGGTTTTAACGGTCTTTTGAAAAATACAGGCGGTTATAAAATGCGCCTTTACCAGCATTCCAGACTGCTCAAAAAGCGAAAGAAACTGTGCGTGCTGCTCAGCGTTTAGAGAGATTGAATAACGGAATACCGCTGGGTCCTCTTTAGGGTTACGGCCTCCTTTACGTACTGATTTATTTTTGTCCTTGTCCATCATTGATCCAGTTTTAATTTTTAAAAAACCCCGACTTCGGAGGGTGTTTTTAGCTCCCGGCAGGGCAAGTGGTTTTGAGCAGCGGAGAAGCATTCGAGCAGCTCAAAACACAACTTGCTGTTATCGGGTGATAACAAAATCCGCCCTTTTGGGGGCGGATTAAATAGTGCCTGGGAAGCGGCCTGTGGGCCGCCAGTTTTAACCTCTGATAATGTTTGATAACTTTTCATAATTCTATTATTAATCCTTCATACAAAGTACGGGCTTACATAGCAGAGTCCTGCACAATGGGCAACTGCCATAAGCAGCCCATGACGGCCAATGTGTTACAACTTTATCAAAGCTGGTATGTATCTGCATTCCTTTGTATTGGAATCTGCTTCTGCATTTGTAGCTAGGTTGGTACGCCGGTACATACAAACTGGTATGCAAGCATATGGATATCGAAGCGTATAAAAATAAAGAGGTAAGGTTAGGGCTATATAGTTAGATGGCTATAAAAGTATCTATGCCACTACTTATGTGGGAAGAGATAAGCAACAGTACTTATTCAAGGATGTAGCAACTGCCATACATGTGTAGCAGAAGATATCAACGCAGAATTATAAATGTAAAGACTTATTTAAGGATGTGTTGCCATGTATCTATGTATCCAGAGGTGCATACAAGCTCCCACAGCTAAGTGAACAAGCATGGAAATATTTAAGAAAAGAAATAAGTAACTATAAAAAATTATAGAAATGGAAAAACGACACAAAACAATATTTATTGCTTTTTCGTCCCAGAAGGGTGGCGTAGGAAAAAGCGCATTTACGGCACTTGCAGCCAGTACGCTTCATTACAGGCTTGGCTACAATGTGGCTGTCTACGATTGTGATTTTCCCCAGCACAGCCTGGTAAAAATGCGAAGCCGTGATATGGTATCCGTTATGGAGAATGAAGTAATCAAAAGAATGGCATATAAGCAGTTTACTGCGATTAATAAAAAAGCATATCCGATTTTGCAGCATGGGGCCGAGGGTGTATTAGAAGCCGCGCACGAGTATATGGGCTCCTTACCGGTACCTCTGGACTTTCTCTTTTTTGATTTGCCCGGAACAGTGAATACACCCGGAATCCTGAGAACGTTGGCTGGCATGCACCATATTTTCACACCGATTACCGCAGACCGAGTTGTGATGGAAAGCTCGCTTGTTTTTACTCAGCTGATGAAAGATGTGATCATGAAGAGGGGTGAAAACCAAATACAATCCATCAATTTGTTTTGGAATCAGGTAGATGGTCGTGAGCGTTCTCCTCTCTACGATATTTATAACAGGCTCATTGATGAATTAGGATTAGGCCTGATGCAAAGCCAGGTAACAAGCAGTATGCGGTTTCGGAAAGAAAATGAGGCCAATGCAAAAACAGTATTTCGCTCCACCTTACTACCACCGGATGAAAGATTGATGAAAGCCTGTAGGATGGACCAGTTTATGACCGAATTTGTTAGAACTATTCAATTATAATGTTATGGACAAGGATGATAAGAAGAAAGTAACGCCTGAAATTGATGAAGCGGTGATGATGTCTATTATGGCTGGAGGCGTAAAAAAAGAAGGCTTGCATGTACTACCTGAAATATCAATAGAACCTGCAATGGATAAACCCATAGGTAAAGAAAAAAGCAGGCCGAAGAAAGGAATTGATGTGGATTACCAGCAGCTTTTTTTTAAAAGAGCAGAAACGAATGCCCGTGACGGGAAGTCTGTGTACATCCGCCCTGATTTTCACGAGCGCCTCTCTCGTATTGTACAGATCATTGGAGAAGATAAGATAAGTATTTATGCTTATCTGGATAATGTACTGGAGTACCATTTTCAGGAATTTGGTGAACAAATAACCACCACCTTCAACAATAAATATAAACCCATCTTATAAATAGAGTTATGGAAAAGAATAGTAAAAATGAAAAACCGAGAGTAGGCTTTAGGGACTGCAATGCCAAACAAAGTTACCAAAGCAGGTTTCTTAAAAACCAGTCACTTGATCGAAGGGGTGATAAAGCAATCTACATCCGTCCGCAATACCATGAAAGGCTTTTGCGCATAAGCCACATTATTGGTGAAGATAGCATTCCCCTGTATGCCTATCTGGATAATATCCTGAAACATCATTTTGATTTGTTTGAAGAGGAAATTGTAAAGGATTACAATCGTAAGAACAAACCCATCTTTTAGTTATGGAACTCCTAATCTTAAGTTGCCTTTTAATTATAATCTTCCTTCTTACAGAGGATAAATTATGGACACGTAAAAAGAGAATGAATAAAGAGATTACGGACAAGGGGGTAGTGCGACTGCCTGATATTATGGGGCAGCCAAAGACAGGAAGTAGCCATTCTCTGCCAAATACCCACAATGAAAGCCATAACGATGAACGTAAAGATAAAGCTGATAATTTTGATATTGAAATCGACAAGGAGAATAATAGTATCCAAATTCCAGAGGAAGAACTTGATAATGTTTTTGGTAACGGCCCGGATTTGCAGGAAGAGGAGGAAGAATGGAACACTTATGGGATATCCGGAAGCGACAGCGGTTTTGCTACAGGGGTTACCTTTGAAGAACTAAGCACCGTGGGGATGTTGCTTCAGCAGAAAGTACTGGAGCCATCTCAGCACAATAAAGCGGTGGGCATTGTTCAAAAGATTCAGGGAACCGAATTGTTTAGCTTACTGGAAAACTCTATGGAAGGAGTTTCTCAAAAGATCGCGGGCCTATTGGATCGAAGCCTTTCCGAAGAACTGGATTCTGGCTCTTCTTTTAAAGGGAGCAATAACCTTGAAGATTTTGATATCGGGGAGTTTGTGTGAGAAGAAATCATTTCTCATGCAGGCTCCCTTTTTTTATTCATTATAAAACAATACTATCATGAAAAGAGACTTACCGGTATTTAGCATTGAAGGAACCGATTTTTTGGTAGATGTATACCGATTGGAACTGCGGCAAAAGGATAATCCGGCAAATAGGATTTTGTTTGAAAATATGCGGGATGTCGATGATGGCTATACCATTAATTACTCCACTACAGCTAAAAACTTACCTCCATTATCAGAGCAGAACTGGATTACGGTAAAATTACCGGACTGGGTCGTGCTTGATCCACTGGGAATGGCTAAAAAATACGGGTTGACACAAGAAGAACTAAAAGGAAAGACTGATTTTGACCTCATGGTAGATCAGCAAGCATTTGATAAGCGGGTAAATCAGGGAATGTTGCCCACGGTCGAAATAGCAGGTCATATTTTTTATGTGGATGTAAGAATGGATATGCTTCGTCCGAAAGATGATTTTACGTCAAATGGGATTGCGTTTTCAGAAATAGACACTTATCATTTGGAAGTATCCGACGAATATCTAATTCCCTACAATCCAAAAACTCATGAATTTCAGGATCTCAATTTCGAAACGATTACTGAATATCCTAATGACCTTTTGGCTATTAAATTCCCTTGCGAATGGATACTTGATCCCATAGGATGGAACCGCCGGGAGGGTTTGAACTTACACCATGACATAAAGCACAAGGGGATTCGGAGCCACTTTCACGCTGAAGTTATACCCTGGGAGAAAACCTTTCTTCGGGACATTATTATCGAGAACAGGCAGAAGCATATTAGAGAGACTTATAACAACGGAATACGACCTGGTCCAGGCATTGAACAAAATGGAAAGAAAGGTCGTAAGAGGTAAGGTCGGCTTCGTTAATTTATAGTAACATCAGCTTGAATACCAGTTAACATTACCTTATAAGAGTCTTTTCATTATTTCTTTATATTCATCTATTCTCAGATTGCGGGAACTGACAACTTTCTCCAATTCCTGCTTTAAGTAAGCAGCTGGGTTCCAATTATTATATGTTTTCATTTTAATTCCATATTCCTTTATGAGATCTGATGACAACTTATATGCGGTCAACCCAAAATGACAATAATAGAACTTTCTCTCATCGAACCATTCCGAATAGTCAGGTGGCGATGCGATATCCCACGTTCCGCTGATCAACCTGTCGCCATCTGCAATTTCTGAAGGTAGGGAAAGTATTCTGTACATAAGTTCATGGTCAATACTCTTCCAGTCGACATCATCGGGATAATCTGGTGGTGCGGGTGTTTTTACCTGTGGCTGCAGACATCCTTCAGAATCTCTTTGCCCCTCGAAAAGTCCATCATCTTTAACTACAGCAGTACAATCTTCAATAAATTTATCCAATATACAAACAATACGTATGGCCAGATATCTGGCATTTTTTTTTGTTGCTCTTCTGTTTGTCCAATCGGACTGAAACCAGGAAATACCAGAGCCTAGTAAAACTCCAACCAGACCAAATATTGCTTCTGTCATTTTATTAGTTTTTATTCCTCCAATATAATGAATTGCCTCGAAATTTTGCCAGTTGATATTGGAAGCTCCTTTCTGTTATAGAAAATACTCGCTAAAAAAATGTAGTGCATGAAAATTCTGTTTTTTATCCCTCATTATGCCTTTGGTTTTGCAAGTATTTGTACATGTACTGCCAAATAGTACACCTTGCAACCGCTTTGTGGTAGCGGGTTTCCTAGCCTGATACATTTGCTCCATGATTAACAATTAAAATTTAAAATCATGGAAAAAACAAAGAAGAAAATTCTCTTTTCAGGAATCCTGATACTCTCTGCGTCATGGGTCATTGCACAGGGAAATGGAAGCGCTGGCATTCAGGAGGCAACCCAAATGGTAACCTCCTATTTTGACCCTGCCACTAAGCTGATTTATGCTATCGGTGCTGTGGTCGGCCTCATCGGCGGGGTAAAGGTCTACAATAAGTTCAGCAGCGGGGACCCCGACACTTCAAAAACAGCAGCCAGTTGGTTTGGGGCCTGTATTTTTTTGATTGTTGCGGCCACTATTCTAAGATCCTTTTTCCTTTAAGACCGTGGGCTATGTCAGAGTTTACAATCAATAAAGGAATAGGGAGGACTGTAGAGTTGTACGGACTGAAAGCCCAATATCTGTTTGTTTTTGCAGGCGGGCTGTTAGGGACACTCATCATGGTCATGGTATTGTATATGGCGGGGGTAACACCCTATGCATGTATAGGAACGGGTGTAGTAGGATGCAGCCTGATTGTGTGGCAGACGTTTCGTCTCAATAACAAGTATGGTCAGTATGGGATTATGAAGTTAGCCGCCAAAAAAAGACATCCCAAATACATTATCTCCCGCAAAGCCGTCTTCCGGTATTTCCATTCATCCCAAAAAAGTTAACTCCATGAAAAACACATCTAAAGCAGTGACCCTGGAAAGTATGTTTCCGTTATTGGGTTTTGAAGAGGGATTCTTGATCTCTAAAGAGGCAGATGTTACGGCCTGTTTTAAAGTGCGTCTTCCAGAAATTTTCACGGTGGGAACGCAGGAGTATGAAGCGATTCATTCCACCTGGCACAAGGCTGTTAAGACACTGCCTGATTATACGGTAGTCTGCAAACAGGATTGGTTTATCAAAGAGGATTATGAGCCTGAACTTAACCTTGAAGACCAGAGTTTTTTAGGGCGCAGCTATCAGCTGCATTTCAATGAGCGCCCTTTCTTAAACCATTACTGCTATCTCTATCTGACGGCTACCACTAAGGAGAGGATGCGCCAGCAAAGTAATTTTTCATCGCTTTGCCGGGGTTCACTGCTGCCTAAAGAGCGTCAGGACAGTGAAACCCTATATCGTTTTGCAGAAGCAGTCAGCCAGTTTGAACGTATTATCAACGACAGTGGCTTAATGTCCATGGTAAGGATGAGAGAAGAAGAACTTCTTGGCGATAGGAAAGAGCAGGGACTGTTATCAAAATACTTTACACTATCGAATAGCCCGGCGGGAGTCCTCCAGGATTTACATCTGGGCGGGGAAGAAATGCGTGTTGGCAATAAAAGATTATGCGTACATACCTTGTCCAGTACCGACGATTTACCAGAAATAGTAAGTTCTGAAACCCGGTATGAAAAACTTTCCACCGACCGCAGTGACTGTATGCTTTCATTCGCGGCGCCTGTAGGGCTTCTACTGAGCTGCAACCATATCTACAATCAGTACCTGTTCCTTGATAACAGTGATGATAATCTCCGGAAGTTTGAGAAGACAGCCCGCAACATGCATTCTTTGGGCCGCTACAGCAGAGCCAATCAGATTAACCGGGAGTGGATAGAAAAATACCTGAATGAAGCTCACTCCTATGGTCTGGCTTCCATCCGCGCGCATTTCAACGTCATGTGTTGGGCGGAAGATCCTGTTGAGCTAAAGCAGGCTAAGAACGATACCGGCAGTGCGCTGGTTGTTATGGACTGCATCCCGAGGCTTAACACCACCGATGCAGCGACATTATACTGGGCGGGCATTCCAGGTAATGCGGGTGATTTTCCGAGTGAAGAGAGCTTTTACACTTTCATAGAACCGGCATTGTGTTTTTTTAGCGGAGAAACCAATTACCGCGATTCTCCCTCTCCCTTTGGGATTAAGATGTCGGATAGGCTGACAGGAAAACCTATCCACCTGGATCTGTCTGATCTGCCGATGAAGAAAGGGGTCATTACCAACCGTAACAAATTTATACTAGGTCCATCGGGTAGTGGGAAATCTTTCTTTACCAATCATATGGTGGAGCAGTACTACCAGCAGGGAGCCCATGTTCTATTAGTAGACACTGGAAACTCTTACCAAGGGTTGTGTGAGCTTATCAAAGGGAGAACCAAAGGTAAGGATGGGGTATATTTCACCTATACCGAAGAAAATCCCATCTCTTTTAATCCGTTCCATACGGATGACAGGATATTTGATATTGAGAAAAAGGAAAGTATCAAAACCCTGATACTCACGTTGTGGAAGCGTGATGATGAACCGCCAACGCGCTCCGAGGAAGTAGCGCTGTCGAATGGAGTGAACCTGTATATCGATTATCTGAAAAAAGAGCCGGAACATTTACCCTCCTTTAATGGCTTCTACGAGTTTGTAAGAGATCAGTACAGCCTGGTGTTAACAGAGAAAAAAGTCAGGGAAAAAGATTTTGACCTAACTGGTTTTCTCAATGTTTTGGAACCCTATTACAAGGGTGGTGAGTACGATTACCTGCTGAATTCAGACAAGCAGTTGGACCTTCTTTCCAAGCGCTTTATCGTTTTTGAAATTGACGCGATCCGTGAGCACAGAATCCTTCTGCCAGTAGTCACCATCATCATAATGGAAGTCTTCATTAACAAGATGAGAAGGCTGAAAGGAATCCGGAAGATGATTTTAATTGAAGAGGCATGGAAGGCGATAGCCAAAGAGGGTATGGCTTCCTATATTAAGTATCTCTTTAAAACCGTCAGAAAGTATTTCGGGGAGGCCATTATTGTTACCCAGGAGGTGGATGATATCATTCACTCACCGATTGTTAAAGAGTCCATCATCAATAATTCAGACTGTAAGATTCTTTTGGATCAGCGCAAGTACATGAACAAGTTCGACGATATCCAAAAAATGTTGGGCTTGACAGAGAAACAAAGAGGCCAAATCCTCTCCATCAACCAGAACAACGATCCTTCACGGCTTTATAAAGAAGTCTGGATAGGACTTGGTGGCACCCACTCAGCGGTCTACGCTACCGAGGTTAGCGCAGAGCAGTATTTGGCATTCACAACGGAAGAAACCGAGAAGCTTGAAGTCATGCAGCTTGCGGCGCAGCTTGGCGGGGATATCGAAGCGGCTATTGGCCAGATTGCCGCATTAAAACGAGAAAACAACGACTAAAAATTTTAAAACAATGTATTCAATGAAAAAATTAATCCTGATGCTCGGTGCTATCCTATTTTTTAGCACAAGCTCACTTAAAGCTCAGTTTGTAGTAACTGACCCTGGAAATCTGATCTCCGGTATCCTGAATTCTGCCAATGAGATAGTACAGACTTCTTCGACGGTATCGAGTGTAGTCAAAAATTTTAAAGAAGTAGAGAAAGTTTACAGCCAGGGGAAAGAGTACTACGACAAGTTAAAGGCGATCAATAACCTGGTAAAAGATGCCAGGAAGGTACAGCAGACGGTTCTGATGGTTGGGGGTATTTCAGAGATGTATGTGACCAACTTTGGCAAGATGATCAATGACCCCAATTTTTCTCCACAGGAGATTACCGCGATTGCTTTTGGCTATTCACAGCTCCTAAAAGAGAGTTCCTATCTTCTAAAGGATCTCAAACAGATTGTAAGCAATACGGGACTTGAAATGAATGATAAGGAGCGAATGGATCTAATCGATAAGGTTTATAAGGAGGTTAGAGAGTATTACAATCTGGTGCGCTACTATACCAATAAAAATGTGTCGGTAAGCTACCTGAGATCCAAGAAACAGAATGATGGCGCCAGGGTGCTGAAACTCTATGGGACGGATAAATTAAGATACTGGTAAAATTCAGGCTATGATATTACAAATTGGATTTGAGAGCCTGCATGAAGTGCTTCGCTCTCTGTATGACGAGATGATGCCGTTATGCACCCAAATGACGGGAATAGCAAGAGGGATAGCGGGATTGGGAGCGCTGTTTTATGTGGCTTATAGGGTTTGGCAGGCGTTGGCCCGTGCAGAACCTATCGACGTATATCCTTTGCTGCGTCCTTTTGCGGTGGGGATCTGTGTGATGTTTTTTCCGGTGATAGTTTTGGGTACGATAAACAGTGTCCTCAGTCCTATCGTTACCGGTACCCATGGGATGCTCGAAGGGCAGACCTTGGATCTCCATAAGCTTCAGACTCAGAAAGACCAGCTGGAAAAGGAAGCCCTGCTTCGGAATCCTGAAACGGCATTCTTGACGTCTAATGAAGAGTTTGACAAGAAATTGGATGAGCTGGGATGGTCGCCATCAGACATTGCGGCTATGGCAGGAATGTATATAGAACGGGCTTCTTACAATTTTGAAAAGCAGATCCGCGACTGGTTCCGGGAACTGGTGGAGATTCTATTTGAGGCGGCTGCCCTGGTTATTGATACCATACGGACTTTTTTCCTGATTGTACTCAGTATCCTGGGGCCTATAGCTTTTGCCATATCGGTATGGGATGGTTTCCAGTCTAACCTTACTCAGTGGATATCGAGATATATCGGGGTGTATCTGTGGCTTCCCGTAGCGGATCTATTCAGCACCATGCTCGCAAAGATACAGGGTCTGATGATCGAAAAGGATATCGAACAGCTTTCCGATCCCAATTTCATTCCTGACGGGTCAAGCAGTGTGTACATCATTTTTATGCTTATTGGAATTGTCGGTTATTTCACGATTCCCACTGTAACAGGGTGGATTGTTCAAACCGGTGGCATGGGTGCTTTCAACCGTAATGTCAACCAGTCAGCGCGTAAGGCAGGAAGTCTGGTCGGCGCAGGAGTGGGTGCCGTGGCAGGTAATGTTGCAGGACAGGTAAAAGGTGAACTGTTGGGTAAGAAGTAGCCATTAGCTTTAAGATCAAAGTACGGCCGGAAGGGATACAGATGTCTTTATTCGTAGGGATCTCATTTTCCCTGTGCTTTCAGTGGAGTCTCCCTGCTTATAACCAGGTATCCCAACCGGCCATTTAATTTTTAACAATCATACTATGGAATTCAAAATATTAAAAAACATCGAAAACAGCTTTAAACAGATTAGGTTGTATGCTTTCCTGTTTGGGGGATTCTGCCTGCTGGTTACCGGCTTCTCGGTCTGGAAATCCTATCAGTTTGCCGAAGCACAGCGTCAAAAGATTTATGTGCTTGAAAAAGGAAAGTCGCTGATGATGGCCTTGTCACAGGATGCCAGGATCAACCGGCCGGCAGAAGCAAAGGAACATGTAACGAGATTTCATGAGCTGTTTTTTACCCTGGCTCCGGATAAAAGTGCCATTGAGTATAATATGAAACGGGCATTTCTTCTCTCAGACAAAAGTACGTTCAACTACTATAAAGACCTTTCGGAGAAGGGGTACTACAACCAGATTATTTCCGGAAATGTCCTTCAGAGGATAGAGATAGACAGCGTTCACTGCAACTTTGAAAACTATCCTTATGCGGTGCAGACCTTTGCCCGGCAGTATATCACGCGCAGCAGCAGTATTACAGAGCGAAGCCTGGTTACTTCCTGCATTTTGGTGAATTCAGTGAAATCAGAATCCAACCCCCAGGGATTTATCATCGAGAAGTTCACTGTATTAGCAAATAAAGACCTGCAGGTGGTCGATCGTTAAATCTAAAATCAGCCCTGAATGGTGATCACCCGATTATCGGGTGAATATATATCACTGTTAGGGAATGTAACCTTAACTCGTACATCATGAAAAATATAAGAAAGATGGTAGGGACCCTGGAGTCGGATATCAAAACATATTGCAATAGTCTGACCCACCGCCAACGCCTCAGATTTATCCTGATCATTTCTGTCATCTACCTATTAATGGCAATAGGTACTATGGTGTGGATCTACCTGGATGCAAAAAATGGAAAAAGGGGCAATGAGATTGATCACATCGTTAATCCGCTCCCTGCCTTACAGAGGAATAAGAAAGTAGCCATTGTGACTGCTGAATGTAACAACAAAATTAAAGATTATGGAAAAGGAAAAGAAGAATATGGTGCTTATCCATGAGGCGGGAGAAAACAAAAATAAGAAAGAGGAAGCTTCCACCAGGAAAAAACCGGAGTTTAAGAAAGCCGCTGTATATGGTCTCTTGACTATTGCTTTTGCAGGATGCCTATACCTTATTTTCCAGCCTAAAGAAGATAAGGTCATTACAAAGGAGGGCCTTAATAATGCCGTTCCGCAAGCTCAGGATGCAGGGTTGCAGGGCGATAAGGAGAAGGCATATGAACAGGAGCTTTTGGAGAAAAAGCAGAATGAACGAAAAAATGCGATGCTGTCATTGTCAGATTACCTGAATAAACAAGACAGTACCCCGACAGACAACCCGTTATTGAGCGATGATAGCCGGAAGCGAAGCAATCCTGTTTTATCAGACCGGCAGAATTATGATGAAATTCAGAATACCCTGGGGAATTTCTATCGAGATGATAATCAGAATGAAGCCTTACGCAGGGAGATCAGGGAGCTGAAGAGGGAAAAGGCCAATGCTGTTTCTTCCCAGGAAACGCCCCCTGATCCAGTGGCTATGATGGAGAAATCGTACCAGATGGCGGCTAAATACCTGCCTCAAATGATGCCGCAGCCAAAGCCTCCCGCTCCTGATACAGCAAAGAGCGTAGCCGATCCCAAACGGTATATTGAACCTGTTTACTCCACAGAAAAGAGTATCGTGTCTTACCTGAATCGCAATACAGGTCAGACCGATCAGGAATTTGTCTCTTCGGTGCTGAATGGATCAGGAAAACGGTTTTTTGACGGGAGCTCTGGCGATCAATTTTCTTCAGTTAAAGTAATGGCCAATAGCATCCAAGCCTGTATCCACCGTACACAAACTGTCACGGCAGGCAGCAGTGTCCCTTTACGCCTGTTACAGGGCATACGGATCGCTGGAATGAATATTCCCCCAGGAACTCTCCTTACCGCAAGAGCCAGTATGAGAGATGGAAGACTAGGGTTGGATATCAGTTCAGTGGAGTATAAGGGAAGTATTGTGCCGGTGGATATTTCAGCCTATGACCTGGATGGTCAAGTTGGGCTTAATCTTCCTTACACGCCAGATGTCAATGCGGTTAAAGAAATAGCTTCTGGGATGAGCAGTTCCGCGGGAACCAATATTGTACTGAGCAGCTCCACCGGGCAGCAGCTGATTTCAGACCTCACCAAAGGAGTAGTACAGGGTACGACAGGATATCTTTCCAAGAAGATAGCAGCCCCTAAAGCCACTGTAAAGGCGGGGTATCTTCTTTTCCTACTGCCTAAAAACAATAAAAACAATTAGAACGAATCATTAAAGAACAATTATGAAACATCATATTAGAATAGTCGTCATTCTCCTGTTAGCCTTGGTATCCAATCGAGCCTGGGCGCAGACGGACAGTACGGCAATACCAACAGATAGCCTGGCGGTACCTAAAGTACTTCCGCGGGTAGAGTCTTATAGCACAATTGCTCCCTATGAATTACGGGTAACCTATGGGAAGACCACACATCTGATCTTTCCCTCCGCGATCCGCTATGTGGATTTAGGGAGTGAAAACATTACCGCTGATAAGGCAGGTGATGCTGGTAATGTACTACGGATTAAAGCGGCTGTAAAGGATTTTACCGAAGAAACCAACTGTACTGTTATTACTGATATCGGGAAGTTTTACCATTTCAATATCCGGTATAGTGACTACCCGGAAGCGCTTGCCTTTAGCTTATTGAAGGAAGAAATGAAAAGCACTGGAAGCCTGACTCCTACCGAAGAAAGTGAAGCCCTCTTTAAGGAATTGGGCTCTGATCCGCCAGCACTATCTCATTTAGTGATGGAAGCCATCTACAAAAGGGATAAGCGGTTTGTCCGTCACATTGGATCGGAAAGCTTCGGAATAAAAGTGTCACTGAAAGGGATCTATACCCTGAACGGGAAGCTTTTCTTCTACCTGCAGTTTGATAATTCTACCAATATTCCTTTTACCATAGATTTTATCAGCTTTAAGATCATGGATAAGAAAATCGGTAAGCGCACTGTGATTCAGGAACAGACGGTAGAGCCTCTCGGGAAATATAAGGAACTGGATCAAATTCCCGGAACAAGCACAGAAAGAAATGTATACCTATTGGAACAGCGTACCATCGCTGATGATAAGCAACTGATCATTGAAATCTTTGAAAAGAACGGTGGCCGGCACCAGGTATTGACTTTAGAGAATGAGGATCTCATCAAAGCAAGGCTTGTAAAAGATATGCACCTGAATTTTTAATAATCATCACTTTTAATAATCAGAGAAATGAAAAATACACTTTTAATATTAATGATGCTTTTGGCTGGCTTTGAGCTGGCGCAGGCGCAAAGGCATTTGCAGGGGCAGAAAGGAATTGAACTGTCGGTAGGCAGAGTCTGGAATGAAAATTTCCTGCCCACTCCCTTCTATCTGCATGTTGGGATGACGGTAGCGAAGAAAAAGGGAAATTATCTGCTTTGGGCCGCTGAATATTCCCACAGGAAGTATGCTTTTGAATCGGTGGAAATTCCAGTTGAGAGCTATACCGCAGAGGGCAGCCACAACCTGTATGTACTAGGTGATTGGACAAGGACCGTATCTCTCTATATGGGGTTAGGAGCCGTGGCGGGCTATGAAATCATTAATGATAGTAAGAAGGTACTGCCAATGGGAGCGGTTATTCTCAATGAAGATCGTTTTATATATGGAGGCGGGGTACGTCTATCTCTGGAAACATACCTGGGAAATAGAGTGGTGCTTCTTGTGCAGGGAAAGGCGCGGTATGTGATGGGAACAACTTTGGAGCGCTTCCGCCCGGGAGCAGGCGTGGGAATGCGGTTTATTTTCTAATCTAAAAACAACTACAATGAAATATACTTTAGACCAGTCAGTATCAATAGCAAAAACAGCTCTCATTAAGAAGCCAGGTATCTTATTACTACTCTTGTTTACCTGTTTTACACTCATCTCCTGTTCCAAGGAGTTGGAGATTCAGACTAACTTTCCTTTTGAGCTAGAGACTATGCCAGTACCTTCTTCAGTACCAGCTGATCAGGTGGTAGAAATTCCCTGTTATATAAAGAGGCAGGGATTTTACCAGGAATCTAAATATACAATCCGGTATTTCCAGTATGAAGGCGTGGGCAGCTTGAAGTTTGCAGGAGATAAACCATTTATCCCTAACAAACTGTATAAGGTTCCGAAAGATTCTTTTATGCTCAACTACAGACCGAAGACAAAAGACAAACATTCGTTTAAGATATGGGTAGCAGATCAATTTGGAAATGAAAAGACCGCCGAATTTGATTTTAATTGATATGGGTTAATGGGTAATTGTAATGGTAACGGCCGGGGATTCTTCCCTGGCTTTTTATTTATGATCATCAAAGTGAAATAAAATTGTAATTCCAATTTAATACGACACGTTTTGGCGCTATGGCTGTATAGCTTTGCGGTATGATTCAAAACATTGAACTGCAATATGCATATGTTACGAAGAATTCATGAAAATATGGGGTTTTTACGGAGTATGTATATGGATTATTAATAATATTTTTAACCCGTTAATTATAACACAAGCCTATGAAGAAAAATTATTTTGGTGCAGTCCTATTATGCACCGTTGTTAACCTGTATTCCCAACAACAGGTTCAGTGGCAGAAAGACATCAAATCCTCGACGCAGGATTTTTTAAGCCAGGTTACCACAACAATTGATCAGCAATATCTGATCACGGTAAGCTCGAATCGGAGCGACAAATTACAGTAAGCCATAAGTAGAACAATGGATATGAACTCGTATGTTCACTTAGGAAATAGTTATTATAGATAAAAGTAAGAAAAAAGAAATAGTATAATTCCTATACCTAATTTCTTCATGCACGTCAAGATATTTTAACCTTATCTCCTCCGTGTAGGGCTTTTAAAGCCTCAAGGTCATTCAAGACTATATATAAAGACCCTGATTCTTTAATCGGGCTAAATACCATTTCTAAAAATAAGCAATATGAAAGCAATCTATTTCTCAGGGTAAACCGTGTCCTGTCGAAAAGAATAACGGTCTTTCCCTTACGGGAAACAACAATCTAATTTTTAACTCACAACAAAAAACACGATGAATAATCTTTATTGCGGTACACCTACCAAGTGTACTACCCCGGGCATGTCGGCCCGGAAAAGCCTATTACAAAGGAAAATCCTTCCTTTATTGTGCTTCATGATCGGATTTTGGGGGTATTCCCAAACGGAAGTTTATTTCAAATATGACGAAGCAGGTAGCCAACGTTACCGTGGACCTGAAGACATTGCAGGAAAGTCTACAACACAGTTTAAAACCGCTTCGCCTTCCACAAGTCAGTTGATGGATGAAAAAACATTCTGGAAACAGGTGAGACTATATCCGGTTCCGGTAAATGATGTTCTTACCATCGACTGGACGGAGGAAACAGACAAACTCATAGAATCAATATCTCTTTTTCAGCATAGTACAGTCCACTGGAAATTTCAACAGAAGAATATACCCGGTCTTAACCGTCAGTTAAAAATCAATATGACTGGTTATGATTGGGGAGTATATGTATTACGATTTACCCTGAAAGACGGAAGAATTTTCAGTAAAAACATCACTAAAAGGTAATCCCTATGAAAAAGTACAATCATAAAAAAATACAGCTATTTTCATCGCTCATATTATCTTTTATATCCGTATTCTGCTTTTCACAGAATTTTCATGATACTAAGGGAAATATTGAAGTCAACAGAGCTGGGCAGCTACAGTTTTCTTTGCCTCTGGACTTGCCTCCTGGTATTAAAACAATATCACCTCAGGTAGGTTTAGTTTACAATAGTGAGACAGGAAATGGTATTGCTGGATATGGATGGAGTATTTCAGGAATAACCACTATCAGCAGAACAGGTAAGAACATTGAAAATGAAGGAGAGGTAAAGGGAGTTCAGATGGACTTCTCTGATTATTACAGTTTTAATGGTAAAAGACTGGTACTGAAATCAGGTGTATATGGCAAAGACGGTGCTGAATATGTAACAGAGAAATACTCCAACACCAAATTTAAATCAATAGGAACCGCAGCCGGATGGTATGGTCCGGAATATTGGGAAGTGACTTTCGAGGACGGTTCCCAGGCATGGTATGGCCGCAATCCAGTTGCCAGAATACCAAATGAATATAATATAAGCGAATGGAAAGATCCACAGGGAAATTACATTTCTTATAGTTATGTCCAGGGAACCCGTACAGCCATGATAAGCAGCATAAGCTGGGGTGGGAATATGGATCTGAATACCCCTCATATGAACACCATCCAGTTCTCCTATAATGAGAGAGACTTAAAAGAGGATTCATATGTACAGGGCCTCAAATCTTACCAAAATAAGATTCTTTCAGAAGTAAAGGTACTTACCAATAACAATCAGTTTAAGCGATACAGTATAGAGTATACAGGCAATGGAACCAATTACCAGTTTGTCGGGAAGATCACCGAATATAATGCTAATAACGAGCCTTCCAATCCGGTTACTTTCACCTATCCGGGTATGGTCAATTCTTCCTATGCAGAATATACGGCTGAGCCTGAACCTTTTAATGATGTCAAATTAGTGGCAGATTTTAATGGAGACTCTTATTTGGACTTCCTAATGAATAATGGTACGGTGAAGTTGGGGGCTTTTAACGAGACTTTTTCAACAGTTTCTACAGGTAAAACTTTCGCTGGTAACGCTAAGGTAGTGAGTACTTTATTGGACGAAGAAGGCCAGGTATATAATGGAAATGGAATTGTTGAATATAAAGACAGTAGAATTTATGGATATATTTTTAGGAATAATGATTTTGTAAAAGTATTCGATAAAAGTCTGGGGAATACTGTTTTTAATGGACAAGGTGATAATTTAATTCTTGAAGTAGGAGATTTTAATGGGGACGGTATACCTGATGCTTTTCTAGATGATGGTGCCCCGACAGGATTCAATGTAAAAGGTATCGTCGACCTTAAAAACCCGGCTACTCCTTTAATAGGACTGCTGCTTGATGCTGGAATTAATGAAAGCGGCTATAAGGACCGGAAGTATTTGGATATAGATGGAGACGGAAAAGTAGAAGTTATCAATGTCGCTGATTCACAGTATACCGTTTTTGAGTTTGTAAAAAACAGCGCCGGGCAATATATACAGAAAATAAGATTTTCAGGAAGTCTTTTGGAAACCAAAGATCCGGAATTCCCTGTATTGTATGGTGACTATAATGGAGATGGAAAGCTTGATTTTGCTATTCCTATTACCGATTATGCCATAGGAAAACCTGATGACTGGAGGTTTTATATGGGAACGGATAAAGGGTTTGCTCCATTCTTAAAACAGGAATTTTTTACGTATAGAAAATTCCAGAAAGAAATGACAGGGAATTACGCCAAGTTTGCTAAAGAGTATTTCTTTTCGGTTACCGATATGAACAAGGATGGAAAGTCTGATATTGTACAGGTATTTTCCTATAACCAGATCAATATGTTCAACGCAGGTGGCTCAAGGGATTTTGGTTATGTTGTAAGTGCAAAGATGGCTAATGGATCAGATGTTAACGGAACGCCGAACTTTACTCCCAACTGGTCATTTCAAAGTCCAACATATAGCACACAGGATCTGCTTGATCTTACCTTGTTTAGTCCTATTACCAATTCCATAAAGTCTGGGAATAATTATTATAATGTCTTTTTATACTGGAAGCAGTTCCTGAAAAAAATAAAAGGGCCTACTCCTGTTTCTGAATTGGCTAGAATGTCTTCAATTACTCAGGGAGGAGTGACTACTGCTGTAAAATATCTGGAAGTAGTTCCGGGTAATACCACAACTCCTGATTTCTACAAGAAAGAAAAGAAAGAGATTTATCCTAACTATGCTATGACCAGGGTAGATCAGGCATATGCCGTGTCCCAGCTTATAGAAGAAGGCAGAAAGCAGGATTTCCGTTACAGAGGACTAGTAGGAAACCTGCAGGGTAAAAAATTATTAGGTTTTCAGCAGATTGCCCGCTCTTCCTGGTATGCTGATGGTTTTGAAAACACAAAAATATGGTCGGGATCACAAATAGATCCAAACTTAGATGGAGCGCCAGTAAAAGAATGGAGCATCAGGACCAACAATGAAAGTAATATTTTCCCGGCAGATATTTCAGAGAATAATACCCAGCTGTTGAGTTTTGAATCTGTACAATACAAAGCAGATAAGTTGTTGAATGGTCAGGTGGTTACTTCTATACCTTCTGGATATCAATCTAAAATTGTTACTGCTATTGTTCCTGAGTTTACCAAGACGAAAGATTTTTTAACCGGAACATTCACTCAGAAAGTAACAACCTATGAGAACTACTATCTGCCATCCAAAATTGAGATCAATACTAACAATGGCTATGGAGTATCTACCACTGAGTTTGACTACACCCACAATGTCGGCGGTACAGGAAATAATTATTATGTTGGAAGACCTACCAATAAGGCAGAAAAAATAGAAGCATATGGGGATGTACAAAATACTTTTACGACTTATACCTATGAGAATAACCTTTTAAAAAGCAGCCAGTTTTTCCCTGGAAACAGTGTAGCACAAGCTGTAACAGAAGAATATTCTTATGACGGATTTGGAAATATTACTGGTAAAAAGACAATTTCAGCCTTAGACGGAAATTCAAAAGCTCAGAAAGATGAGTATGATCCAACAGGAAGGTTTATCATTAAAAAAACAGATAATCTCGGACTGGAAACAGGGTTTACGTATAACAGTATGGGGCAGATCCTGACCCAAACAGATCCCAATGGCAATACCTTAACTAATATCTATGATGTATGGGGTAAGATTCAGAGTTCTGCTTCAAGCTTAACAGGGACTACAACTTACCAGTACGCCAAAGACAACCAGTATAATGAAACTATTACTCGTAATGATCCTGATGGCGATGTAGCAAAGGTTTTTACTAACAAGCTGGGCCAGGAATTTAAAACATCTTCTAAGGCCTTTGCACAGGGACAGTATGTTTCTAAAGATGTACAGTATGATGTCCTTGGCAGGAAAATCAAGGAATCTGAATCTTATTTTGAAGGACAGGGAGCCAGCCAATGGAACACCTTTGTATATGATGATACCGTATTCCCTGCGAAGGTAAAAGCTACGGCATTTACAGGGAAACAGACAGAAACCATTATATCAGGGCTTACCACAACAGTGAAAGAAACCAGTCCACTGGATTACGGCAGAACAACTTCCCAGACGCTCGATGCCTTAGGAAATGTACTATCATCTACCGATAAGGGAGGAACAGTAAAGTTTACTTATAATGCTTCCGGCCAACAGACTCAGGCCAAATATGCCGAGCATATTGTGACCACGATGTATGATGACTGGGGCAATAAAATACGGGTAGAAGACCCTTCTACCGGTGTTTATGAATACCAATATCTGGGTTATATGGGGACTCTGTCAAGAGTAATAAGCCCAAAAGGGGAGAAACGATATCAATACAATAACCTTGGGCAGCTTGTCCTGCAGAATGAAAAGTCCACTACTGGAAGCGAAACTGACAAAGCGATAAACTTTTCCTATAACAATAAAGGCAGGCTAACAGTAAAAGAAGGAACTTCTAATGGAAAGAAATATACGTATACGATCAATTATGATCTTCAGGGAAGGTCTACCTCTTCTTTACAAGACACTCCTGAAGCAAGTTTTTCACATAAAAATATTGTTTATGACACCAAGGGTAGAATTAGCTCTTATGAAAAAGCAATACAGACTTCTATGGGAACTACAACTGTTTCTATCGAAAATGTGTATAATGCATGGAATGGCGAACTTTACCAGGTTAAGGAAAAAACATCTGGAAAAGTTTTATGGGAACTGAAAGAGTCCAATGCAAAAGGGCTGGTGGCAAAAGCAAAGTTGGGTGCTGCAGAGATAGTGAATGCGTATGATTCTAACGGATTTTTGACCAATGTAAATCATTCTTCAGCAGTTAAACCAGATATACTTAAAATCTCTTATTCTTTTGATGCGATTAAAAATGAGCTTAAGAACAGAAAATCTGGAACTATCGAAACGGAGTATTTTGATTATGATGATAACAACCGTCTGGTAAACTGGACAGATCCGATTTCAGGAATTAAACCTCTTTCAAATAGAAATATTTATGATGCTAAAGGTAGAATACTGGAAAATGATCAGGTGGGAATTATCAAGTATGAAAATGCAAGCAAGATCTATCAGGCTACTGGGATGACCCTGAATAATGACGGGATGCAGAATTATGATCAGGATTTGGTGCAAAGTGTTCTGTATAATGAGAATAATGACCCTGTATATATTCTTGGCGAAAAGGGGACTGTTGCATTCCAGTATGGCTTAACGGGTATGAGACAAAGAGCAACCTATAAAGGGATATTTGACCCTGAGTCAGATGGAGAATTGACAAAATTATATAGCGAAGAAGGAAGCTTTGAAGTAGTAAAAAGTAGTATAAATGGAAAAGAAAAACACATCATTTATATTGAGGGTACACCATATGAAAGCAATATTGTATTTTTGAAGAACTTTGATACGAATAGTGGTTCTTTTAAATTTTTGCATAAAGATTATCTTGGAAGCATTCTTGCCATTAGTGATGAAGCAGGAAATATGCTTGAACAAAGGCATTTTGATGCCTGGGGTAATTTAACTCATCTTCGAATTGGAAATAGTAAATTAGCTGTTGGCAAAGAGAGTATAGCCATACTGATAAACAATTCCGGAGGGATGCTTATCGACAGAGGCTATACCGGTCATGAGCACTATATGGAAGTGGGTATTATCCACATGAACGGTCGGCTTTATGATCCACTGCTCAGAAGGTTCCTGAATGCGGATGAAAATATCCAAGACCCATTCAATACCCAAATCTATAACAGGTATGGGTATGTAATGAATAATCCACTAATCTACAATGATCCAAATGGAGAAATTGCGTGGATTGTTGTAGGAGCAATTGTAGGCGGCTATTTAACAGGAGTAAAAGCGAACGGTTCATGGAATCCTGTAAAATGGAACTGGGGAGCAACCTGGGGGAAAATTGCGATGGGGGCTGCTGTTGGTGCATTTACAGGAGGAGTTGGAGCGGCTGTAGGTTCTGCATCCCTTGCTGCCGCAGCAACCTATGGAATAAATGGTGGTCTTCTGGGAGGAGCGATTGCGGGTGCTTCAGGAGGAGCAATTGCAGGAGCAATTAACGGATTTGCCACTGCAGTAATGTTTGGGGAAGATGTAATAGAAGGAACACTAGTGGGAGGTTTATCTGGTGCAGCTATAGGAGGTGCTGTGGGAGCAGTATCCGGAGCTATTGGCCAGATGGCAAAAAATGCACAGGCTGCTAAAATAGGTGCTCCTCAGGGCACAATCCTTAAAGATGCTCCTATTGAAGTAGGCAGAACCCAATGGACATTTAACAATACACCAAAAACTACAACTGTTGGGGCAACAGCGCCAAAACCGCAGACCGGGGAGCTTGTAATTGGAGAAGTCAATGGTGGATTTGCAGATGAAGTTACTGGCTATCAGCTTGCTGATGAGGGAGCAACCAAGATACCGATATATAAGGAAACACCTAAATTCAGCTATCAAGGTGAGAGTACTTTTGATAAGACATTTGCTACAAAATCTACAGAGACTGTAGTCAGCGAGAAGGCAGTACATGGAAACTCCTTGAAAAGCCTTAGACCAACATGGGGGTATAGACTTTATTCAAAAGATGGCACCTTCTTGAAAAATGGAATTACTTCGAAAGAAAACCCATTAAAAAGATATACTAAAAAATTTATGGAAGATAAATTTATGATTCCCGAAAAACAATTCCCTAACAGAAAAGCTGCCTGGGAATGGGAGTACAATGAAAATCAGATCAATAGAGGACCTTGGAATAAAAATAATCATTAATATTATGGAGCGTGTAAAAGATAATATTTTCGGCTGCTTTTTCAAAGTTGGATTTAATCCAGAACTTGAAAAAGATGATTTTACGAAGTTAGCAGAGTTTTTTAGGCCCTATATTTGGGGAGAAAATGGTATTGATAATGCGTTAGAAAAACTTCATTGGAGAGATTATGGAAATGATTTGGAATTGGCGTTATTCCAATTCAATGTAAATCCAACTTACGTGGAATTACAACATTTAAAAGAAATAGAATCATACCGCAAAAACGAAAAGTCTATAGGCATTCCTATTATTGTGAATGAAGAAAATTTCTTCAAAAAAACAGAGAATGAACGGTACGAATTCTTAAAGCAATCTGTTCTACAAAAAATGGAATTGCTCGCTGAAGTGGTGAAGAAACGAAAACTGGATACGAATATGCATGCCCTAAAATCTGATCTGGAAAAAGTTTTGGAAGAATTCCGTATTAAGTAGTAATTTTTTAAATGAAGCTGTCCGGATTTTTCGGATAGCTTCTTTAAATCTAAAGAATACTCTTTAAGAAGCTTTTTATCAAAAATAATCTATGAATAGTAAAGAATTTAAGAGCATATTTGGCAATATTGCTAAAGAAAATGGTTTTTTACAAGCCTTTGGAGGCTGGTATAAAGAAAGTCCAGAATGTATTGCAGTACTTGAATTGCAAAAGTCGAATTTTGGAGATTATTATATACTTAATATTAAAATTTTTATTCAAGGTTCCTTTGACAGAATTTATTCTCCTACAAAAGACTTAATAAAAAGTCCAATGGGAGATATAACTGCAAACGAAACAGATGCATACAGGAACATATTTAACTTTGATGAGCCATTAGATGATTCTTTAAGAATTGATAAATTAAAAGAATTATTTAAAAACCACATTGTTCCGTTTACAACTAAAACATCTACGAAATTAGGTATAATGGAACTTGGGGCAAACGGGCAAATATTCATTCTTTCATCAGTAAAAAAAGAACTGGAAAAACTTATGACTTAATTTGTATAAAGTTCTTATAATTCTTAAAAGAGTTACCCGTGCATACGGGTGGCTCTTTCTAAAAAACCAGTTTATGAATAGTAAAGAATTTAAGAGTTTATTTGGCAATGTTGCTAAAGAAAATGATTTTTTACAAGCCTTTGGTGGGTGGTATAAAGAAAGTTCAGAATGTATCGCAATACTTGAATTGCAAAAATCAATGTATGGCGATTATTATATGCTCAATATAAAGATTTTCATACAGGGAGCTTTTGATAGATCATATTCTCCAACAAAAGAATTGATTAAAAGCCCTATGGGAAGCATCGGCAAGCAATTAATGGATGATGCTTTTTCTTTGGATAAGCCCATGTCTGATGAGATCAGGACTGAGAGACTGAAAGAACTTTTTAGTAATACTATTATACCATACGTCAGTAAACTTATGACTAAAGCCAATATTATTGATTTAGAAAGCAAAGGAGAAGTAATGCTTCTTTCCTCAGTAAAAAAAGAACTGGAGAAACTTATGAAGTAATTATTTGTAAGGTTATTATAATTCTAGAGTTGCCCGCAATTTGGGCAACTCTTCTTTAAGGAGTGAAAATCCTTTTAATTCTAAAAGAAAATTTATTATAAACATATTATATGAAAAAACACTTAATAAGCTTAGGCATAGTTATCGGAACTATGTCTTTTGCTCAATCTACAGACGGACCAAGATTTGGTGTTAAAGCAGGAGGGAACCTTTCAAGTTTTACTGGAGGCGATTCTAAATCTAAAATCGGATTTTATGCCGGAGCACTTGTTAATATCCCAATATCTGATGCTTTTAGTGTCCAACCGGAGGTCGTTTATAGTCAACAGGGAGCAAAAGCAAAAGACGATTACGAAATGGCAACTTATACAGTAAAGAATATGGAACAAACCCTTAGTTATATCAATGTTCCTGTGATGCTACAATACAATGTCACTCCTGAATTTTATCTTGAAGCTGGCCCTGAGTTTGGACTCTTAGTCAACGCACAGGCGAAAGGGGATATTAATGGCAGTAGCTACAAGGCCAATAATAAAGATTCTATGAAATCTTTTAATTTTGGAGCAGGAATTGGTCTCGGGTATAGATTCACTGAAAACCTAGGAGTAAATGTCCGCTATATTGCCGGCGTAACAAAAATTTTAAAAAATGACTTTGGAGATTCTTCAAAAAACACCAATTTCCAATTAGGTCTGAATTATTATTTTTAAGAAGAATAGAAAATAGGGGTAATAGCCCCTCATAGTGTATTTTATTTATATCTGCTTCTTCATTTAAAAAGATCCCTCCTGATGTAATCAAGAGGGATTTTTACTGACATAAGTTATTATAGTAGTATTTGGTCTTTATATTTTTATTCAGAATATTTCCGATGATCACAAGCGTTAAAAGTGGAAGACACAACTATCATCAAATATTTGGGCATTCTCTTACAGTGCTATAAGGTTAAACATAGAAGAGAAAAACATGTGTTTATGTAAATTATAACACGGGTTTATTATCCGTGTGTAATTTTATTAGATAGGTATATCAACAGCTTATAAACGTTTTCAGGATATAGTTTTTGGCTGAAGGGTGAATAAAAATAATCTTACCCCGCTTGGTTTTAGAAAGCCAAAATCATACCTGCACAAATGTTGATAACTCTAATTTCGGATAAGGTCTTTTTTGTAATTATTTTAAATCCTTTATGCATTTACTCCAGATTGTCCATTTAGTTGCATCTGCCGGATTTACTGCCTGGTCATAAATGTATAGACGAAATTTCGCTATTTTCTTTTTAGAAAAGATGGCTAGATCCGCAAGGGTTAAAGACATAAATGCAGTATATGCAAATCCACCGTGATCTGCTTTAACTTCAATCTTTGTGCTTTTGACCCACTTTGAGCCATCGGCAAATAAAATGATCACACCGTCTCCATTTACACTTAGATCGGATTCAGTGGTACGTAACCCTAAATAATAGGCTGACTTGGCTTTTTTTATTATTTTATAAAATATCACAGGTGAGATATCGCTTCCAAGTATAATAGGAGTATGGATATCAATCTCCCCTGTAAATTCATCCACATTTCTTTCGATACTTGTACATAAGACATTGGCATCATACAAAATCGTTGTGGTCAAAAAAGGAAACATATATTCATTTTGCCAGTCATAACGAAAATAGATGACCTGCTTTGTAGTAGTATCTTTAAGTACAAAAATAGGCTTATTCAAAACCGTAACAAGTCCTTTAAAATCCTCTCCAGATGGATTAAGGATTTTCTCCACTAAGAATATTCTATTGCTTAGGGAATCGATTACAGTGTTAGATCTGTGATTAGGGTCAGGATAAGCAACATCAGGACTGTAACTATTCTGGCAGTCTTCAATCCTGGTATAAAACATAAAATCCAAATTGGATTCCGGATCATCCATAAGTTTAAAATATACGCCCATATAGCTCAGGCAATCATCACCTAGAAAATTCCGGTTAAAACTTTGACCATGTAGTGTAACTGCAAAAAAAATAAAGAAAATGAGTGCCATCAATGCTTTCATGGGTGGAAATTGGATTAGGGAATAAGCTTTGGTATGGATGATTAGGTTCAACTATACTTAATAGTTAAGAATAATAACTAATGTAATATACCTATTTCCTTGAATCTAAACAATAAAAAGGCCTCGAGCAAATGCTGTATCATTACGTTACAGTTTTTAAAAAAAGGGTTTGTTCAATAGCTAGGACCGTTGATAATTTCGGAACTCAAGAGAGTTCCGTATTAATATGCTGTAGCCGGTCAGGTATAACGTAGCATTGGCTTTTGTCGAGAGAGCGAGGTTCTACCTGACGGGCTACGCCATTTTGAGCGCAAAAATGTGGTCCCTCCGCCTCGGAAGGGACGGCATTTTTGCCGCCGATTTTGCCATCAGACGGGGATAGGTACAGAACGAAAATCTTTTAAGTTAAGAAAGAATCCCCTGTATGGGGTCATTCCATTACGAAATAACCCCCATAACAAGGAACAGCCCATTTGAGCCAATGCTGAATTGATATAAAGGTCTTGGCTTTCTAAGGCTTCCGCAAGAGAACAGCTAGGGGTGTCGTCTGATATTTCGGATTGCTGTAATAGGTCGCCATATTCGTCAGTGATAAAGGGCAGATTGTCTACCGTTTCAAATTTATCAGAGTTTGGTTGTCTAATCTCGCTAATTGTAGAAAGGATAACTTGTCCTGTAAATTGGCTGTTCCCAAAATCAAGGAGGTAGGTTGGACGATCTCCGTAATTTGAATAGCCTTCAAGTTCTTTCAGAATTTCGGTAGTTTCAAATCGCGCTTTTACGGTATCTACACAGCAGATATATAATGTTGCTTTTGCAGGTTTGGGGATCTTACCTAAAGTGTCCTTCTCAAATTTTCGGGTTTCAGCTTTCCAGGAAGTCCCTGTCCATCTGTTGGCTCGGTTAATCAGCGCCACGGATTTATAGAGTCCTTCTTCGCATGAAGCAAACCGCTGTCTTCCTATATTGGCTTCTCTTACCTTACCATGATCCCAAAGGCGGATAGATAAACCGGGGTGTCCCAATTCAATGAGGCTGTGGTTCATTTCCAAAAGACCTGTCAAGACTTTTGACCCTGTGCCACCAGCTCCAATAAGATTTACGGATATAGGATTGGTCGGATTGAGAAGGTCTTTATGCGTATAATGCATTTTTGGTTTTTCAGTATTCATTTTAAGAGGTGTTTTAAGGTTATATTGCTTTGTTTGAGTACCTCAATTGGGAATTTTTCTCCCGTGTTAATAAGGTGTTTCCAGAGACTCACGCAGTTCCCTTTAGTAGGGTTGTGTCCTGCCATCAGATGGCTGAAATAGCTATTGAAGAAATAATCTTCCCATGTCTTGGTAAATTCTTCTAATGAAGCAATTTTCTTTATCCGTACATCTACTGTCCCCATACATACTTTTCCATCTTCATAGACATTAAAGAAAGGAGCATAATAAAGAATTGATTTTTCGGCAGGTCTACGATTGTTCGCCAGTGCAAATACCGTAAGACTCTGCCTATTGGCTACCCACAGTAGCGGTGGTACATATGCTTTTCCATCAGGCAAGCCAATATTTTCAGTAAAGCAAAGATTCCTTTGTAAAGCCTTGGTATACCATATTGCTTTACTATTTAAAGGGTCAATATGCAAAATATGACTGCCCATAATACCGCGAGACTGTAAACAGCAAACTTTTTCTTCTGTAGTGGATAAGGCTTTAGTCAGTGCTTTAGCTTCCCTTACGGTTAATGGATGGGCATTAATAGGCGTTCCTGTATTATCCATATCAAAATACTCTACATAGGCGTCCGGTATACTTCCGTCTGTCTGATAGAAAACCAGCGCTGATTTAGGGAAATATAATTGACCTAGTTCTGGGGTAATATCATGGAGTTCTTTCATGTGGTTAGGGGTTTATAGTGATACAATAGATAGCAGAGGTCATCTAACAATGGAAGAAGACGGTTTTCAAAATTAAGGTTTGCTAAGGGAAGTTCTTTACCATCAAAGGACTTGGTAATAATGGGTTCTTTTATTTGGCTATATTCCTGCAATTCGTTGTTAACCGTTTGTTCAAGGGTTTCACTGAGCCATCCGTGGTCATCTGCACAGAACGAAATATATCTGTCCATCGAAATAATACTATCCCGGTCATAATCCTCCGCTTCACCATTGGGTTGGGCATTTTGAAAAATGTTTTTTTCCGGGTATTTCTCATAAATAGCAAAAGCTTCATAGGCCAATCGCTGGCAATCTATATCAAAGGTGTCTTTGATTTCAAAAGAATCTAAACGTATTTTAAATAAATCTAAATTACTATGATTAAAAATCTCTTGTTCCATATAATCACCTATCTGCTCTGCTTGTGTAAATTCGGCTATGCAATCTTTCTTTCCTTCTTCATCTTCATCTTCAATTAACCAGTCTTGTAACATTTCATACTGCCAGTAGAGATAGCTGTTTTCCGCGCGGTAGTAGGGAATCCCTGCGAGATGATAGAGGTAGGAAAAAACAGATAGAAGCAAAAGCGCTGTATTTTTTCGCTGTGGCTCTTTAAGCATTCGGTAGAGTGGCATGACCGGAATATAATAAAGGCTTCCCCCTGTATTATACCGCTCTGTACAGGCGAGATAGATTTTCTTATTGTCCTGTATCAGTCTAACATCCTCGCAATTCTCCCAATGTTCTCTCAGTTGTTTCTGAATGTCCCATAATGCAAGTGCCATATTATAGGGATAGCCGAATGAACGGGTTGCCATTGGTTTCAGATTGTAATGATTGGCGAGATGGGAAAGGGATTGGTAAAAATCCTTTTCCTTTTTTGCAGTTTCGTTACAAGCTTGTATCGTTTCAGCTTCCTTCTGTTTCGGTAGGAATGCCGTTCTCAAAAAACTAAAGGGAGCATTGTAACCGGGACGGGCTGTAGCCTGTCTTTTTTTACTTCGCTGGCATCCTTTGGTTTTTTTATCCAAATTGTGAAATCCATTAACTGCTTGTGTAACGTCTGTTGCTTCGGGTCTTTGAGTGGTTTGATAGCCCCTGATATTATATGTGGTTGCATAAGTCATTGTTTTACGATTTAATAGGTTAACCTTTTGTTCCAATCACGCTCTCGAATTGGTACTGTACGGTATCATCTTTGATCACGGGTGCAGATATTTTGGCAGTGGTCAGGATCGGGTATGTGCCTGAATAGAAATTAAGTACTGCCTGAACGTTCCACTTTGGCTCAGGATCGGTAAGTTTGATTTCCTGTCCTTTGTCGGTAAAGAGAAATACTCTTTGTAGTTCTGTTGCTAATAACATGATTTTTCATTTTTAAGGGTAACAAAAATTATTCTTCTATCTGCGCTACTTTTTCTTGCGGTATTTCCTCAGTGCTAAAAAGATCGGGCGCAAAATGACGGGCGAAATCATCCTGTCGTTTCCGTATGGTTTCTGCATATTCAGGGTAATCGGAAGTCTTTGGCAATGCCGTCCATGCATCTCTATACCGCTGGTCTTTTTCAAAGGTGTCTGCTTTCAGCATTGCATTGCGGTATTTTTTTTCCCTTGCTTCTTTTTCCAGTTTTTCCTTATCGGTTTTTTCCTTTTCCATAGCGGACTGCATGCGAACTTCGTCTAACTGCTTCATGAACGATTCCATATTAACCATTAAGCCCGAAGCAGTTTCCAAAGGGTGCTGTATTTTATTAAAAAAACCTTCATCCAATTCCATCCCCGTTCCGCGAAGTGTTAACGGTGGTATCAAGTCTTTTGCCTTATCCCCGCACGAGTCATTTTGTAGAAGTATTGAAACAATAAGATGGTCTGTTTCTCCTTTTGCTATAATCAGGTGCAGGTTGCCTGTTATATTGAGCTGTGTTATCTGATTAAAGAAATTAGTATTCATAGTCTTGTATTTTTAAAATCGGTTTCTTAGAATTTTAAGTATAGTTAATCTTGTATCCGTTAGCTTGTATGATGCCTTCTAACAATTTTCTTGCATGGCAAGCGATTAATTTATCGGCATTTGTCATTTCCAAATAATGAAGCTTTTCAAAATCCTTCACCATTAGGGCTATTATTTTTAATGCCCGGTACTGTGTTCTATTGACCTGATTGCTCATTTGGTTTTGTTCTTCTGATTTTATCTTGAACAGTTTCTCATACATGTCCTGCCAGTATTCCTGTCTTTCCTTGTCAATGGGCTGAGGTGGGGTATGCTGACAATCTTTGAAAAACTCTGCCATTTCAATGGCTTGATTCAGATCGGTAATTTGTATCTGAAATCCGTTTTTATCTTTTACTTTCATTGTTTTATGATGTTTGGTGTTATTTTAATTGGTGAATAGGCAGTTAGATGGAATGCATCTTTTCTATAATATCCCAATCAATGGCATCCAATAATTCGTCTAAACTCTCAAACCACGGAGTTTTATAAAACTGTCCGGTGATTTTAGCGCTACCCGAATTCGGTGTTTTGACTTTCTGCACAATAATTTGTGTCCTGCTTCTACTGGTTGTTTCACTAGGATAGAATGGCTTTGTAAAGGTTATTATGCTTCCTTTCTCCTTTAAAAATTGTATTCTTTTTTTCCTAGTGTCATATTTCTTATTACTACCCTGTTTCATATAATGGTCTTTTATTTGGTGCTTTTATAATAGACTCTAAGGTTTTTAACCTGCTTTCTGTTTGAAGGGGCTATTGGTTTCCAATGTTCAGCCATCTCACAGAGGATAGCGTGATAGATAATCTTGGCAGTCCTGTAACTGTCTTCTTCTTCGTTTTCATAGTTCAAAACACCACTTTCAATGGCTTTAACAAATAGTCTTTCAATTTCCCGTAGGGGATGATTTGCATGTAGTAGTCCTGCGAGCTGTTCTGTTAATTGCTGTGTCGTCATAATAAATTGTGTTGAGAAGGCAACCACCACATGGTGGTTGCCTAGAGGTTATTATTAATTAAGTCTGAAAATATCCGCTCCTTCTATGGCGAACGCTCCACAGAGTTCAAATGCTTTTTGTGTCTTCATTTGAGCGGTACCACCCATTACGATCGATTGGAGTTTGGCTTCGTTATCCTTGTATTTGCGTACATTCTGATAATATCCTGTTACAGCATTGTAAGCTCCAAAGAGCGTCCCTTTGGTGGTTTCCATTTGCTGTGTATCACTAACCATTGCATAGGCAAAGGCATCCTCAACGGTATTCTTGAATACTGTGGACACTTCATCATCAGCGCCTTTTTTAAGCAGGTCTAAGGTTTCTTTATTGGGGCATAATGCTAACTGGATCAGCTTTTTCACTTCCTTGTCTTCTATCCTTATGTTTGCCCATTCATTGAAGATATCTTCTAATTGATTACTCAGCGTATTGGCTAATCCCATTACCTTATGGGCATCTTCCAAACGTTCTTTAGCCCCCGCTGTGTGCTTTATGCGCACAACATTACTCATGTTGCGGAGTGAGGCATTGAGGGTATTCTGACAGACAATGCGAATCGGGGTAAATGCGGCGGTTATGCTTCCACTGCCATCATGTGAGGTAGTGAGGAAGATATACTTCTCGGTTACATCATCGCCATTTCCTACCCGGATATAACCGGGGAGTTTGGCGGTAATGAAGATGCGTTCTCCCTGTCCCAATGCTCCGGCAGTTTCATACAGTATACCATCACCACCACCGACAATGGCATCAAAGAAGGCGAAGGCACCGCGGTTTTGTATGATCTGATAATCTTTTCCTACAACTCCTAGCACTGCGTTGTTATCTGTGCGGATGTTGGCAAAGTAATTGGGAACTTCCGTTTCGTTTTCCCGGAATTCTATACCGTCCGATGTTTCGATAATTCCTGATCCTTTTGTATAAAGAGGTGATTTGGCAACTTCATAATCAAGTCCGGCAAACCTGATGGCCTCTTCACTGGTGGGGTAGTCCTGTACGATTTGTCCTAAGTTGTGCCATGCTTTCTCTTTTACGGTAAAAAATGAATAACGTCCCGTTTTGCTGTTTAAATTTAAATTGTGTGCCATGATATTGAATTTTAAAATGATTGTTAAAAAGTTTGAAAAGCGGGCAATCTTGTAGCAATGATTGCCCGGATAGGATTACAGGCTGTCTTTTGTTTCGCCTGTTGAATGATCTGTTTCGTTTTTGATGTCGAGGGCTGAAGGATTATCAAAGACGTAGGTGAAGATTTCCGCTATTTCGCTTACGGATAGCTTACGAGCGTACTTTGCTTCGTTATAGGCTGGTGTAATAATTACTTCCTTATCCGATTGGAAAGCCAGTGCTACGGGAATACCTTGTGTTCCTTCATCTACCCAAAGGGTAAGGCTCAGGTCATTGGCGAACTGGCTGGCAATGATTAAGGTATCATAGCCAGTATAGCCACCATCTTCCTGTACTTGGTGGATTGTTTCATCCTCAAACCAAACTCTGGCCAATCGGTTAAATTTTTCCTTTCTCTGGCTTGCCATCTCCTTGGCAAAGAGCATCGGGGACATGGGGGCGCTTATCGTATCTCCCTTACGAGAGAGGAGGTTCTGTATTGTGAACTTGAATGTTTTCATTTTGCTAAATTTTGAATTGATTGATTGTAGATGGTCAGAAAGGGAGGTCGTCTGTTCCGCTTTCCTTAGCTGTTTTTTTGTTTTTCTGCGGTTCAGGCTTTTCTTGTGCATTGCTGTTTTTTCCGCTACCTCCATATAGCTTAATTTGAGAGGTATGGAAATTCAGTCCTGCATGTGTTTTTCCGTCTTTCCCTGCCCATGCTCTTGCTGACACTCTCCCGGTGAGTTCCACGAGTGTTCCTTTCGCAAGGAATTTAGCTACCCCTGTGCTGAGCCAGTAGGAGCAATCGAAATACGTGGGCTGGTCAATACGTTCGCCCTGTTTGTTTTTGTAGCTGTCGTTCACTGCCAGGGAGAAGCTTACTACCTCTTTGTTGGCTGTCGTTGTGCGTACCTCAGCATCTGCTGTTAGTCTTCCAATGATGTTCATGACTTTGTTCTTTTAGTGTTAGAGAATCTTTTTTTGTTCTCTTTTTCCCTGTTGGCTTCGTTTTTTCGTGATACTTTCCAAAAGAAAAACCGGAAAAAAGAAAGCAGATATGGAAGACGAACAAAGGGAAAAGCCAAAAGGAAACGGAATAATTGGGGGGACCCATTTATGGGGGGAAACCGTTTATGCCGTAGTCTTTTGGCAGGCGTGTGCGTGAGGTGTGCGTCTTACCTTAGCTGCCTTTTATCCGGTTTCTTTGGAAAGTATTACTTGTGTAAATTGTCTCTGTGGGAGTAATGGTACCATTAGGATCAATGACACCAGGCATGGGAATAGAAAATAAGTGGGTGCAAAAAAAGCAGAGGGAGTGTGAAGTAATATATTGTCGGGATTACTATTTGATAGTAGCGATCAAAGGAATTATTAGATGTAGAAAAATCAGTTGTTTCGACGATATGGTTTGATATTTTATGATATAAGTCTCTTGTTGTTAAATAATTCCTATATTTGTTTCGGTAATGTTTATAATTTGTGATCTGAATTTTTTCAGCACAAAAGTGAAGACAGCTGGAAAACACTTCATTCCCTGTCTATGTAAAATCTCTGACTCATTGCAATGAATAGAATGATCCCCGAATAAGATGTTTGTTTTAAAGAAATACAGGGACTTCCAAAAGGAAGTATTTGAAAAGTACAGCCAGCTTATATTCTCCCACGTTTTTAAAAAAGTAGGAAAGAGAAATGATGCACTGGATATTGTGCAAAATGTTTTTATTCATTTATGGAAGTACAGGAAGCAGCTGAAAAAAAATGTTGCTGATGCGATTATCTTCCGTACCTGCAGACAGGAAATCTATCATTTTTACAAAGAATACCATTCCGGTGTATTGGGAGCATCTGTTTCCCTTGAAGAATTGCAGGTTGAGATTTGTGATTACTCAGAAGAAGAGCTGGAACTCCTGTTGGAAAAGGAGCGTCGTCTGGAAGCAATTTATAGTACTCTTGACCTGGTTCCCGAGAAAAGGAAGCAAATTTTTTTGCTGAGTAAAATTGAAGGAAGGACCAGGGAAGAAATAGCCAGTGAGATGAATATGTCTAAATCAGCCATAGGTAATCAGATCGATAAAGCGATGCAGTTTCTTATAAGTAAATTAAGAAGATAGGTAGGGCCGTTCTAAAATAAGGAAGTGATCTATGAGAAATAGTGCTATACTTTTAATAATTGAACTGTTTTATTTACTCCTTAGCTTTTTGATATCCTTTTTTAGTTCCAGATACATTTCTTTTACACTCATGGTATCCGGTTCATTGTATATTCTATAATCTTCCGGTAACAGGCCGGTGGCATATTGCCATATTTCCAGGATGGCACTCATGGGTATATCATATGGCTCATAGTATGAGTTGTCAGCACGTACAGTTATGGATTGTTTGTTTTTAGAGACAAATACTTTGTAAGTAATGCCTTCATTTCGGGTAACGAAAATATATGCTTTATCCGGTTTTAAATCCTGTATTTTTTCAACATATTTTCCAATAATGTAAGAGCCATCAGAAAACGGAGGCATGGAATCTCCATCGGCAGGAAAGGCCCGGTACTTACCATTAGTTAAAAAGGGTAAGGAAATTCTCTGCAGGCTTTCTATATATTCAGGATCAGAATAGCCATTAAGATAACCCATAGAAGCTTTATGGGGAATGATCTCAATAAAACCTTTCTCCTGAGGATCGACTACAACGGGCAGTACTATTCTGTTGTCCGTCAGATTAATCATTTTTTCCAATGGATATTTTCTTATATCTACAGTAAGAAGAAGATCAATACTTATGTTAAAGTATCTTGATATTTTAATTAAGATTTCAGGTGCTGGCTGAACCCTGCCGCTTTCGTAAGCAGCATATGCGGAGCGGGTAATGACAAGAATTCCTGCCAGGTCCTCCTGACTGATTTTTTTTCTACCTCTTAAAAGCCTTATGTTATCTGCAAAAAACGACATTGTTACAATTTGTAACAGCAAATATAGTGATTCTGTTACAAACTGTAACTAATTTTGTCTCATGGAACGCGCGATAGTACATATGGACATGGACACTTTTTTTGTGTCCTGTGAGAGACGAAATAATTCAAAACTTAATGGTATTCCTCTGATCATCGGCGGTGGTGATCGTGGAGTTGTAGCATCATGTTCCTATGAAGCAAGGAAATTCGGAGTTCGCTCAGCCATGCCTATACGAATGGCTCTCAGGCTTTGTCCTGAAGCTAAAGTAATCCGGGGTGATCATGAACTTTATTCTAATTTATCAAATACCGTCACAGAGATTATTCAGGAAAAAGTACCGGTGATGGAAAAGGCAAGTATCGATGAGTTTTATCTTGATTTGTCCGGCATGGATAAATTCTTTGGCTGTTACCAATGGACTAACGAAATAGCATCCTCTGTTACCAAAGAAACAGGACTTCCGATAAGTTTTGCTTTATCCACCAATAAAACAGTTTCAAAAATTGGAACCGGAGAAGCGAAACCTGTAGGAAGGCTGGAAATAAAGGAGCGAGATATCAGGCCGTTTCTTAATCCCTTATCAATCCGAAAGATTCCTATGGTAGGAGATGCTACTTACCGGCTACTTTCGCGGATCGGTATCAGGACTATACAAACGTTATCTGAAATGCCTGCGGAGGTACTTCAGCAAATGATTGGGAAAAATGGAATGGAATTATGGAAGAAAGCCAACGGGATTGATGAAAATCCTGTTGTCCCGTATTTTGAACGTAAATCCATTTCAATGGAAAGGACCTTCACAGATGATACTATGGATATCCATGCAATACGGGTACTGATATCTGGAATGGCGGAACACCTGGCTTACCAACTTCGCAAAGAAAAGTGGCTGACTTCGACTGTTGTGGTCAAAATCCGTTATGCCAACTTTGATACGGAAACCAAGCAGTGCAGGATTAGCTATACTTCGGCAGATCATACACTATCCAGGTTGGCATTAGAACTATTTAATAAAGCCTATACCAGGAGAATGCGTCTGCGTTTGGTTGGCTTACGTTTTACGGGCCTTGTACATGGACTTCACCAGATGAATTTATTCGAGGATACAGCAGAGATGATCAGACTCTATCAGAGTATGGATCAAATTAAAAACCGCTTTGGAACTCACGCTGTAGGCAGAGCGTCAGGTTTTAATTTTCACGATACCCCTTAATCCCCCCTTATCTATGTTTATCAACTGTCATTCATACCACAGCCTGCGCTACGGAACTTTATCAGTGGAAGAACTGGTAAGGCAGGCTCACCAATCCGGTGCCAGGGAGCTGGTCTTGACTGATATTAATACGATTACCGGAATTTATGATTTTAAGAAAGAATGCGAAAAGCATGGTATAAAACCTATTGCAGGAGTTGAGATCCGAAAGGATGGAAAACTGTTGTATATCGCTATTGCCAAAGAATTTAGTGGAATCGGAGAAATAAACCGGATCATTACGGATTATAATTGCCAAGGAAAGGAGTTAACAGAGACCGCACCTGTATTCAGTAGCGTACTGGTAATTTATCCTAAAGAGAACATTCCTGAACAGCTTAGAGAAAATGAGTTTGTGGGTATTCGCGAGGAAGAAATCACGATTCTCATTCGTTCTGATTTTAAGAAGCTAAAAGATAAGATGGTAGTATGGCATCCTGTTACTTTTGGGACAGAGCAAGAATATGAGCTGCATTGTATTTTGAGAGCTATAGATCATAATATTTTGCTTCCAAGACTGAAAGAAACAGACCATTGCAAAACATCTGAAACTTTTAGAAACGTAGAATCTTTAGAATTGGTTTATGAAAGATATCCTGAGATCATATGGAATACAAAGAATATTCTAAATGGTTGTTCGTTTAATTTTGAGTTTTCAACCCCAAGGAATAAAAAGTACTATACGAAATCTAAGGAAGGAGATCTGCGATTTCTCACCAGGCTTACCCAATTGGGATTGAAACATCGCTATGGACCGGATAATGTAGCGGCCCGAAGAAGAGCAGAGAAAGAGCTCAAAGTAATAGACCAGCTGAATTTCAGCGGGTACTTTCTTATTACATGGGATATTATCAGGTACAGCAATCGTATGGGATTTATGCATGTAGGCCGGGGAAGCGGTGCCAATAGTATTATCAGCTATTGTTTAGGTATCACAGATATCTGCCCTCTGGAATTGGATCTTTATTTTGAAAGATTCCTGAATTTAAACCGGAAGAGTCCTCCAGATTTTGATATTGACTGGAGCTGGCAGGATCGGGATACTATTTTGCAATACATTTTTGATAAGTATGGGAAAGGACATGTTGCGTTTTGCGGTACGAATGTAGAGTTCAAATATCGTTCAATATTTAGGGAAGTGGGTAAAGTGTTTGGCCTGCCAAAAGAGGAACTCGATGACCTGGCTACAAAGCCTATAGAGAGCCATGACTCAAACTCAGTTGTAAAGCTTGTTCACGGGTATGGGCAGATGCTGGAAAAATTTCCGAACCAAAGAAGTATGCATTCCTGCGGGATCTTAATATCAGAAGAACCGATCACTCATTTTACAGCATTGGAGATGCCTCCTAAAGGTTTTCCGATTGTACAGTTTGATATGCATGTTGCCGAAGATATTGGCTTTGAGAAGTTTGATATCCTTTCCCAAAGGGGATTAGGAACGATTAATGATACCATCAAACTTATTAAAAATAACAGAGGAATCAGTGTTGATATCCGAGATACGACTATTTCAAAAAATGAGAATAAGGCCAATGAGTACCTTTCTCAGGGCAGGACAATAGGATGTTTTTATATTGAAAGCCCGGCTATGCGTGGACTTTTAAGGAGATTGAAATGTGAAGACTATCGAACACTGGTAGCGGCATCGTCCATCATCAGGCCGGGAGTAGCACAAAGCGGGATGATGCGCGAGTATATTTTTAGGCATAACAACCCTACAAAATTTGAATATTTCCATCCGGTCTTTAAAGAACAGCTCGGAGAAACGTATGGAATCATGGTGTACCAGGAGGACGTCATTAAGATCGCATTGTATTACGGAGGACTGGAAGCTGCAGACGGTGATATTTTAAGAAGGGCAATGAGTGGAAAAGGAAGATCATTATCAGCGTTACAGAGGGTAAAAGATCATTTTTTTGAATCCTGTAAACGGCAGGGGCATCCTGAAGAGCTTTCTAAAGAAGTTTACAGGCAAATAGAATCTTTTGCAGGCTATTCCTTTTGTAAGGCACATTCTGCATCTTATGCGGTGGAAAGTTACCAAAGCTTATACTTAAAAGTGTATTACCCCTTGGAATTTATGGTATCTGTTATCAATAATATGGGGGGCTTTTACCGTACTGAAGTGTATGTGCATGAGGCCAGGATGTCAGGGGGAATCATTCGAAATCCCTGTGTGAATACCAGTGGTTATGAGACTGTATTGGAGGGGGAGGAAATTTATTTGGGCTTTATCCATTTACAGGGCTTGGAAACCAGTATTGGCCAAGGTATAGTTGAAGAACGTAGGAGAGGAAGAGAATATAAATCTTTAGATGATTTTATCCGCCGTATTCCTATTGGCATTGAAACCCTGCAGCTCCTGATTTTTATTGGTGCTTTCCGGTTTACGGGTAAATCCAAGAATGAGCTGCTGGTTGAGGCAAGACTTCTTTTGAGCACGTTTAAACCAGAGAATCGGGGACTATTGCTTATTGATGAACCTGTTAAAAATTACCAGCTCCCACAGCTGCAACGAGAACCCTTTGAAGATGCCTTTGATGAAATAGAATTGTTGGGATACCCGGTTTCCTGCAGCCCCTTTGATCTCTTAAAAACCAGCTATAGAGGGGATGTAATGGCAAAAGAGCTGGTGCAACATCATAAAAAGCAAGTGAGGATGCTTGCGTACCTGATTTCCCGGAAACATGTACCAACGAAAAAAGGAACCATGTATTTTGGGACCTGGATTGACGTTAACGGGGATTACTTTGATACAGCCCATTTTCCCGACAGCTTGAAAGCCTATCCATTTCAGGGAGGCGGTTGTTATTTACTGTTGGGCACAGTTGAAGTAGATTTTCATTTCCCTACCATCACTATTTTGAAGATGGCAAAAATGCCAATGATTCCTGATCCGCGATATGCATATGATAATGAGAAGCAGTATGATGTTCACCGTCAAATCAAAGAAGATGTAAGTATGACTCATCGGAAACCTTACCCGCAGGAGCATGAAATTGGTCTGCCGCGACATAAGATGGGTTAATCTGTACATTGTTGATACGATTATTAGAATGTTAAATATTTATAATTAATGTTAAAATATACTAAAGCACTCCTGTAGAGGGGTGTTTTTTTTTGCTTTCCTAACTATATATTCATAGAGGACCTAATGAATACATTCTATGAAAAATAATGAGACTAACGAGCAAGAAAAAAAAGAGCACGAATTAACCCCGGAAGAGTCAAAGATACTGTGGGAGAATATTTCAGTGGGTATTGACCGACAAGAGAAAAAGAAGAAAAAGCAAAAGCTGGGTGTTACTACTATGATCATTGTACTTATGGTTATAGGTTTTTGGGGATATCATCGGATGACGAGGCCGGAGGTATTTATGGCAGAAGACAGAGACATAGAGCTTGTCTTAAAAGACGGCACGAAAGTAAAACTTTTATCTGGTGGAAAACTAACGGTGGAGAGGTCATTTCCTGCTGATACGAGAGAAGTTCATTTGGAAGGCAATGCTGTATTCCGAGTGACAAGATCCAGGGCGCACCCTTTTATTGTGTATGGAAATGACTATCAGGCTAAAGTTCTTGGAACGGCCTTTAAAGTGCTGCAGGAGAAAAATACTTTCAGGGTGGAATTGTATAAAGGAAAAGTGGCTGTCTCTGAAAATGAACAAAAAGACAAAGTATATGAATTGTCTCCCCATGAAGCATTCGATAATTATGGAAGCCGTAAAGTAGCTGTGGTTACAGGAATCTCAACAGTGGCAGGCACGGAAAAAACCTCCAAGGATAATATACAGCATATCAATCTGCAATTTGATGGTGCCCGCTTGGATGAGGTCCTCTTGGTTATAGAAAAAACGTATGGTATAAGGGTGGAATATCCAGCAGAAGCTGCCGATACTCTTATTTCAATGCGTTCGGACAATAGAACAGGAGAATCGGTTCTTCAGGCACTGGCATTATCGACAGGCTTAACACTTAAAAAATATGATACAGGATATCAACTGGAAAAGTAAGATCTGGCAGCTGCTTGGTGTTGCTTTCATCACAGGGAACTGATGGTTCAGATAAAATATAAAGGCCGGTATTGCGAGTACCGGCCAGAAAAAAATTAATAATTATCAGAAGAATACTAATTTTTAACTATGCAAAAATATGAAAAATGTTATTTGCTTAGCAGGAATGCTATTATTTATTGGCAGCGCTGCATTAAAAGCCCAGGCGGGCATTTCCGGAAAGAAAATTAATTTCGAGACCGGGAAAACAACGGCAGCCAAGGCCGTTGAAGAATTTTTCAAAAAGAATAAGCTGGAGCATTCCTTTTCTCCAGAGCATTTAAAACAATTTACTATAGAAGGTGTCAAATGTGTCAATGTGGATGCCGTCATTTGTTTAAGGACCATGCTCCATGGTTTACCGTTTGAAGTATTGTCGAGAGATAAAGCTTTTATCATTATCAGGTATAAGGAAAGTACGAATACTGCGGGTTTGTCCGAAGATTATCTTCGTCTTTTAGAATCTGATACCCTTAAAAAGAAACTGGCTCTTTCCGGGGAAAAACCGCAAAAGATTGATGAGATCATTTTGAACGGCGGGTACTATAAGATAAAAGATCGGGAACGCACCGGGAGCATATCAAAAGTTACAGCAAAGGAAATCCAGAATCAACCGGTTACTAATGTTTTATCTGCAATACAGGGGCGGATATCCGGGGTCAATATTACGCAAGGATCGGGAGTTCCAGGTGGCGGGTATGATATCCAGATCAGAGGAAGGAATAGTTTAAGGACGATCACCAATAGTGAGATTGACGGCAACCAACCTTTATATGTGGTGGATGGAGTTCCCATTGGAGGAAAAATGACCTCTTTATACTCCGGAGTAGCCCTACCCGGTGCCAATATCAATCCTTTGAACAGTATCAATCCTAATGATATAGAAAGTATAGAGATTCTCAAGGATGCAGATGCTACGGCTATTTATGGTTCACGGGGGGCGAATGGGGTAGTGCTTATTACCACAAAGAAAGGAAAATCAGGAAGGTTGGGACTTCAATTTAATACCTTTTATGGGCTAAGTAATGTGCTATCCAATTTGCATATGATGAATACTCAGCAGTATTTGAATATGCGTAAAACAGCTTTTGCCAATGATGGAATCACCAATTATCCGGCTACAGCTTATGATATCAATGGAACCTGGAACCAAAACCGGTACACAGACTTGCCTCAGAAACTAATAGGAAATACTGCTACAACTTCTAATACGCAGCTTTCATTAAGCGGTGGCAGCAGAACTACTACCTTTTTGTTAAGTGTAGGCCATAATGAACAGACCACTGCGTTTAAGAAGGATTTTAAGTATAAGAGTAATACGATTTCTACAAGTATCAGCCATCAGTCAGAAGACAAGCGCTTTCAGCTCAGTGTGTCCAATCTCTTTTCTGTACAGAAGAATAATGTATTAAGAACAGATATGACCAGGCAGGCTTACTTTCTGCCACCCAATGCCCCTGAATTGTACAATTCAGATGGCAATGTAAACTGGGATAATAATACTTTTTCCAACCCGGTAGCTTTATTCAATAGCACGTACACCAATGAAAGTAAACAGGTGCTTATCAATGTTAATACAGGGTATGAAGTCATTCCGGGGCTGCGTATTAGGTTGAATGGTGGAATTAACTATCAGAATTTCGAGGAAATTGCTCTCCAGCCCAATACGATGTACAATCCGTCGTTTGCTTTAGGACAAAGCAGTGCTACTTCAAAGGCTTCGCAAAGCAACCAGGACCGGTTTTCTTTTATTCTGGAACCGCAGGTGAATTGGGTATTTAAGAAAGAGAATCACGAACTGGATTTACTTATTGGGGCTACATTACAGAGTGAAGAAAATAAGCAAGCTTCACTGACAGGTATTGGCTTTGAGAGCAATGCTTTTATTCAAAATATCGGCGCTGCCGGGACCAAAATCATATCCGATCAACTACGTAGTGAGTACCGTTATGCTGCTGTATTCGGGAGGGTGAATTACCAATATAAAAACAGATACATCCTCAATATCACCGGAAGGAGGGATGGAAGCAGCCGTTTTGGACCCAATAAACGGTTTGCGAATTTCGGTGCTGTGGGCGCAGCCTGGCTCTTCTCTAAAGAACCTTTTCTCTCCGATGTGCAGTGGTTGAACTTAGGTAAACTCCGTGGAAGTTATGGAACGGCTGGAAGCGATAATATTGGGGACTATCAGTATCTTGATACCTATATTGTTTCTTCTTCTTCCGTTTACAACGGTACTACCGGTTTAATTCCCTCTCGACTATATAATCCTGATTACAGTTGGGAGAAGACCCGTAAGTTTGAACTAGCGCTTGAGTTGGGCCTCTTGGGAAATAAACTGAATATTACCGCTGCATGGTACCAGAACCGCTCTTCTAATCAATTGGTAGGTTATCAGCTTCCATCAGTTACCGGTTTTGGCACCGTGCTTGCGAATTTGGATGCCACGGTACAAAATACAGGCTGGGAGTTTGAAACCAGCGCCCGTCCTTTACCCTCTGGCTCCCTGCAATGGGAAACCGGATTTAATATCAGCTTCCCAAAGAATAGGCTGATCTCTTTTCCCGGACTGGAAGGTTCGACCTATGCCAACCAATATGTAGTCGGGCAGCCAATTTCCATTGTGAAAGTATATCATTTGGAAGGGATTAACCCAAATACCGGGCAATATCAGTTTACTGACTTTAATGGCGATGGAAAGATTTCTTCCCCGGATGATGCCCAGGTGATAGAAAACATTGGGGTAAGATACTTTGGCGGGTGGAATAATACGTTGAGGTACAAAAACTGGGACCTTTCGTTTCTTATTCAATTTGTCAAACAGCGAAACAGGAACTACAATTATATAATGCCTGTACCTGGCAGTATGAACAACCAGCCTGTGGAAGTCATGAATGTATGGTCTGCAGATAAGCCGGGTGGTTTCTATATTCCCTACCATTCCGGAAGCAGCGCTTCACATATCCTGATGCAGAACAGTGATGCAGCCATTTCGGATGCTTCCTTTATCCGGCTTAAAAACGTGCAGCTGGGATATCATATTCCTTTACAAGGGAGCATGTTTAAAGATGTAAAGATCTATTTCCAGGGCCAAAACCTGGTCACATGGACAAAGTACTTTGGTATTGACCCCGAGTTTTTATTTATGGGATTCCTTCCTCCGTTAAGAACCTTTTCTTTTGGAATCCAGTGTAACCTTTAAAAATCCAACCTATGAAATCAATTGAATATATAATAGCAGCTATAATAGCGATAATTTTAACAATCTGTATTTCCTGTGAAAAACTGATTGAAGTAGACCTTCCTGACAACCAAATCCTATCAGAAGGACTCTTTGAAAATCTACAGACTGCAGATGCTGCTTTAGCAGCACTCTATGCAGGTATGAGAGATAAATCACCTGTTGCAGGGACCAGTTCGGGCGCCTTGCTCGCTATTTATACCGATGATCTGGACTTCTACGCCAGTGCCGGGTCCAATGGCACCTATGATCTCTATAGGAACCAGCATATAGCGACCAATACGGATATTTACTCTTATTGGAGTGATGCTTATCAGCAAATCTATTTAGCGAACAGTATTATTGAGCGAGTGGATCATTCCGGCTCGCTCTCAGGACCTGATAAAAACAGGATTAAAGGCGAAGCACTACTCTTGCGTTCGATAATCCTCTTTTATCTTTCCCAAGTGTTCGGAGATATCCCATATCCTGTTACCACCAATTATCAGGTGAATCAGTCGTTGTCAAAGACACCGACAGGAGAGGTTGCAACGAAACTTAAGAATGACCTGAATAAGGTCATTGGACTATTAAAAGATGAGTACAGGAATCCAGAAAGAATATACCCTAACCGAAAGGTAGCAGAATTGATGCTGGCTAAGATCTATCTAACCGAAAAACAATGGGCAGCAGCAGCAGCACAGTTGAAGAATATAACGCAAAATTCACAATATCAATTCCAGCAAGATATTACCAAGGTATTTACTAAAGCGGGGCGTCATATATTATGGCAGTTGAAGCCTAAACCCGGATTCCCTACACTGGAAAGCATGGCCTATTACTTTAATGGTGCAGCACCGAGTTCATTTGCTCTGACACAAAAGCTGGTCAACAGCTTTCCGGCAGATGATCTTCGAAAGGTGAATTGGATAGCGCCAGTCACCGTAGGGCAGAGCATCTGGTACAGGTCAGACAAATATAAGAACCGAATCAATGATTCGACGGAGTATTCGATCGTTTTCAGACTGGAAGAAGTGTATCTGCTACTCGCAGAGGCCCTGGCTCAGCAAAATAAGATTTTGGAAGCCTTACCTTATGTGAACGCAACAAGACAAAGGGCAGGACTGACCGCGATTAATAGTTCGATCTTAAAGGAGGAGCTACTAAGTGAAATCCTTCTGGAAAACCGCAGAGAGTTTTTTACCGAAATGGGACATCGTTTCATGGATTTGAAGCGTATGGACCGTTTGAACGATCTTACCCCGGTAAAACTTAACTGGAAAGACTATCACAGATTATGGCCCTTGCCGCAGCAAGAACTCCAATTAAACTCGAATCTAAATCCTCAAAATAACGGTTATTAGATATGAAAAAGTTAATGTGCATATATATATTATTACTAATAAGCAGTACCATTTCAGCACAGGGTGCTGCAGATACCCTTAAGAGCTGGATGGCTAAGTTTTACAGGCTTGGAAATCCTGTTCTGTCCGAGGATGGGAAATGGGCAGCAGTAAGAAAAAAGTATGATGCCAGTCAGGATACAGTGTTGGTGGTAAATACCAAAAAGCCTAATGCTATAGCAACAACTGTTGTTTTGGACGGCTCCGTTACCTTTTTAAAAGATGATGGACTACTGGTATTTGGAAATAGTCAGGCAGAGTTTGTTGATCTGAGATCAGGAAAAAGACGGCACTACGATAATGTAGCGGCGGCTTACTCTCTATCGGAATTAGCACAATATGGGATACTTACCAAAGATTCTGTCCTTACCATTTACACGCGGGATGGGTTAATGCTGCATAAAATAAGTAATGTACTTGGATTACCTGTATCTGATGGACGCCGGAGCCTGTATGTCGTAAGAGCTAATCGTCATGCCAGCGAGGCAGTGGCTATTTCCGGTACAGGAATCCGTATCCTAGCTACAATCAGCCACGCAGCTGCAAATTTGGAACTACTTCCCTCCGGTAAACAGCTGATTATTTCCGGGCCGGAAACCGGAAGCTCAAAACTGGGGTTAACCTTTGTTAATACTATCACTGGAAAATCCAGCACCTTGCTGGCAAATTCCGTTAATAAGAACGATTACTTTAAGGTTACAGAAATTGGGGAAGGAAAAGCGTATTGGATTGGGCTTTTTAGCATTGAAAAGCCAGCAAAAGGAATAGTAGATATCTGGTATGGAAATGATGATAACCTGGCAGCCAAACAAAAAGGGGTGAGAACAGGGAAGTACTGGCTGTGGAAGCCAAGCTCGGATGCATTTCAGCAGTTTCCTGATGATAAATATCCTGCTATGGCCCCTCTCAATAGTGAGCGATATTTTTTTGCCTATCATCCAACAAAAGGGCACAATTTTGTGACGTATAGACCACAGCTAATCGATACCTCAATATTTGATGCAGAGAAGAATATATATCGCCCATTGGGTTCTTTTAAGGGAGTTGTATATGATACCCCTGAACTCATCTGTTCGGATGATGGCCGGTTGGTTGTCGGAAGCATGGATGGGCAGAAGTGGATAGTCTTTAACCCGGAAAATGGATTACAGCACAGCATTAACAAAGAAGGACTACAAAATCCCACTTTTTCCGGTAACAACCAGTCTATTTTTTTTGAGAGCGAGGATGACTTGTGGAAGTATGATTTAAGGACTAAAACTTTAGTAGCGATGCACATAGCTCCTGGAAAAGCCGTGAAGATTGTCAATGTCAGAGAGTATAGTCTATTGCCGTTTTCTCACATTGATAGAAGGAGTTTAGTAGCTGACAGGCCCACACTCCTAGAGGTTGCAGACAGGTTTAAAAATGAGAAATCATATAGCCTTTTAATTGGTAGTAAAGCCAAAGAGGTCGTCCCTTCTACAGGGAGGAGAATACGTAATATCGTGTATGAAACAAAAATGGAAAATTTTTGTACGCTGGAAGAGAGTTATTCTGAATCCCCTGATTTATACCTAAGAAACCGGGGAGGGCAGAAAAAATTGATATTGAAGGGCAGATATAGGGATGAAGCCAGTACTTTGCTAAAGCAGGAAGTTATTCATTACACTACTGCTGAAGGATTACCCCTTCAGGGTGTATTGTATTATCCGGTGGGTTATAACCCTGGTAAAAAGTATCCGATGGTAGTTCATATTTACCAGATTCAAAGTGATAAGTCTAACGAATATCTGACACCAGGATATAACAATGCTGATGGTTTTGATATTCGCACATTGATTCAAAGAGGGTATTTTGTATTGCTACCTGATACGGCTGTGGGTCCGTTAGGAGCCGGTGTGTCAGCTCTTGATTGTGTCAATAAGGCCCTTGATGCAGTCAGTGCCAATCCAGCAATTAATATGAAGAAGATAGGACTTATCGGGCATTCCTTTGGAGGGTATGAAACTAATTTCATCGCTACACAGTCGAACCGTTTTGCTGCTTACATCTCCGGGTCGGGCGCCAGCGATATTATCCGTGACTATTTCTCTTATAATTATCATTATCCAGGGCCACGCTATTGGTACTACGAGACTGGACAATTTGATGTGAAGGTGTCATTTTTGAAAAATAAGCTTCTTTATCTTAAAAATGATCCGATTCATAAGGTTGAAAAAGTAAGTGCTCCTATTTTATTATGGACAGGGAGGCAAGATCAAAATATACCGTGGGATCAAACCATGGAGTTCTATATTGGACTTAAAAGAGATCAAAAACCGGTAATCGCTTTGTTTTACGATAAGGCAGGTCATATATTGGGATTTAACTCTGAAGAAAAAAGGGATTTATATAAAAGAGTGTTAGAATGGTGGGATTATTTTTTGAAAGACCAAAAAAATGCACCATGGATAGATGCACAGATGAGAAGTGGGGCTTTATAGCCCCACTTTTTGTGTTAAGGTCTAAACAGTTCATCACCGCACATGGTCGGACTTTGAGGAGCATCATGTAAGATGACAGACGGGTTTTCTGCCCAGGTACACGGTTGTCCACCTAGATTGCTGCATTTCTGCTTTGCATCAACACATTGTCCGGATACAGCATCGATGCGGTATGCATCAACGATAGCTCGTTTGCTGCTGTTCATTTTTGTTGCGAAAGCGGCACCTGTTCCTAATAATACCAGGGTCACAGGAAGAATCAATTTTTTCATACGTTAAAATTTGAAAGTTGTGCCTACTCTGGGATCAGGTTTTCGGCTTTCCCTGCTTTAATTAAAGTATTTGGATATGGGTTCTCGGAACCTATAACGTTTAAGTTCATTTTTGATAAGGACATAGAGGTAATGATCATCAACGATCATATGGGAGAAAGTTGTTTCATCTTTATTGGCAAGGTAAAAGCTTCCGATATATTCCTGCTTGTCGGTATGGTAGATATCCACGACCGAATTCTTTTTCCACATTTTTGAAGATTCGTGTCTGCCTTTTAAACTTGAATGGATAAAGAGCAAATTTCGATGTGATGCTTGTTCGCCGTTCACTTTGAGTGGTGGTGCACTCATTTTATGGGTTCCGTCTGAAAGCCTGCGTTCTTGTATTTTAGCGATTGTTGTTGTATCAATGGTGTGGAGTCGTCTAAGAATGTTGAGATTTTTATCCATTACGAGTATTTGGTTCCTGTATGTGTAGGTGTATAATACTTCATCTGTATTATTTGTAACTGCTAGTTTTCCGACAACGTCAAACACACCATCAACTTGTTTTTCAAGAATTGATGGATACATCTGTAATTTGGGTTTTCGTATCAAGTTCAAGCTGGCAAGCATATACCGCCGATTCTGGCTACTTTGAGTCCTTATTATAAAGTTAATAGAATCCACAATCGCCAGTTGGGTGAAAAAAGCATCCTGATGACTGATTGTATAAGCTATTGTATCACCCAAAGTTCCTCTATATATAATTGGTATACTGCCATCATATAAGTAATAATTGGAGTCTTTAACCTGTAATTGAATATTCCGGAAACGGTGGTCCGATGTATCCAAATGTATTTTGACTGCCTGGATTTTCTTTAATGAAGTATCGACAGCGGTTATCAGAAGAGGCGCAGTGACATTGCCAAGAAAAATTTTTCCATTACTGATGCCGGCAAAATAGTATGAGTTGAGGGCCAGATCTATAAATTTCTCTTGTAAAATAGGGTGAAGTAAAAAACGTCTTGTAAAGTTATTATCCTTCTTGATGATATACTCTGAACTGCTGAATAATATAGTTACTATAATGCAGCTACTTGCTGTGGTTATACTACAAAGCAGAACAGACCGAATTAATCGTATATTTCTCTTTTTCTCATAAAGAATAATACCTATAATTGCCAGTATAACACATCCTATATTAAAAATCAAATGTTCGGTCCATCCTAGTTTTTCCAGGATACCCCCGCAGGAGCAGGGTATAAAGTCACTATAATAGAGGATTAAAAATATGTAAATTGTAAATCCGCTCATTAAACTAAGGGAGGCATATAATCCGAGCAGCCGTGTTTTAGAGACACAAAGTAATAGGCTTATGGCAAATTCGATAATTATTACTGCGTATGAAGTGATTCCTGCAAAGGCACTCAATAACGGAGATTGCGCCAGTTGCAGTTGAAAATTTTCGAAGTCTAATAATTTGCTTACAGCAGCATAGCAGAATAGTAATACAAAAAAGTAGCCGATGATAACGGGAATTTGAGGGTTTATCTTTTTCAAGGCGTTATGTTTTGGAATCTGATGTAAAATTCGCCAACAGATGCAAAACAAAAAATATCAGAAAGTGATTTTGTTATGTTTAATATTAGCTCAAACATGGTGAAAAGTGGCTGAAATATGGCAGATACTTCCAAAGCCTCAAATCAGATTTAGAAATCTCGGAATTTGTTGTAGTGGGAAATTATATTGCTTGTTAAACAGTTTATACATGCTGCTATAATCAGTGAAGTTATTTTTAAAAGCAATTTCCTTTAGTGTAAGATCTGTTAACATAAGATCATCAATAGTATCAAGCATTTTTAATTTTAAAACAAAATTATGCAGAGTGGTTCCGAAGTATAATTTTGAATCTTTCTGAAGTTGTTTATAGCTTTTTCCGAATTCTGCGGAGAGCTTTGTGAGGGATATGCTTGTGTTGTTCTGGTAGGCATCAAGAAGCTGGGTAAGATATGCAGGTCTAAAGGCATTAAACTCTATCAATGAGATTGGCATACCAAGCTGATGGAGTAAGCTAACCGCTGTTGAAGATTCTTTATCGAGGATACTTATTCCTGTAAGGAGCATCACTTCAAAAGAGCTGTTATAATGCTGAAAAATGGGAACAACAGGGGGTTGTTGATCATCGGTTCGTGCAAGATGGTCTGTAATAGTCTGCTGGATAATATTAAGAGCCTGATCATCAGGTATTCTATCGGGATTTGATTGGAAACCTTTTAGGTCGTGATATATAAGAATCTCCTGTTTGTAATATGCGTTATCTGCGGGGATCAGATTTACCGTTTCTAAGAAATCGATACGGGTTTTGAGCATAGTAGCATTGTTGTTGAGGATGTGGGCATATAGGTTAAGGTTGAAAACGGTTGTTTGAAAGGGAAGCTTAGAGAATTTAACAACTGAATTTTCAAGTTTTTTGTCAAGAATTGCTAGTAATTGTACATGCATAGGACAATGGATTACTTGTTAGGAATAGTGAAATGATAGGGTAATGGGTTATTCGTATATGTTATGGTCTTTCAAAACCGTTCTCCATAAATTCAAGCGAATTGATCTATATTTAATCTTAGACAAATATATCACTATTTAGTGATATAAAATTATTATATTTGGATTGTAATTTTCTTCATTATCCATGAATTATGAACTTATGAAAAGGAAACTTGTAGAAGGCCCCATTAGGAATAAGAAAAAAAGCAAACAGAAATTTTTAAATGCAGTAGCATGGATACTTAAAACAAAAGGCTTTTCTGCCTTAAAGATAAATGACATTGCAGCAGTTGCCGGACTTGATAAAAAGCTCATCTATGATTATTTTGGTGGCAGCGATGGGTTAATAGACGAGTATTTGCATGCTCAGGACTTTTGGAGCAGTATTCCCCATGAATTGGATAGTGTAGACCTTAGTAATGGTGGACGGGAAACAGCGAAAGCTCTGCTGCTTTCACAGTTTGACTATGTTTATAAGAATAAGGAGCTGCAGAAAATTATCCTATGGGGACTTCTCGAAAATAGGAAATCCTTAAGAAGACTTGCCGAGAAAAGGGAGAAAGAGGGGGAGGGCTTATTAAACAATGTTGCAGACCCTCATTTTGGAGACAAGGCTCCACGCTTTAGAGCGATTATGGCTCTTTTGGTTTCAGGAGGGTATTATCTGGATATTTATGCTACTTCTAATAACATGACATTTTGTGGCTTGGATCTTAAAAGTAAGGTAGGTAGGGCAGAGGTTAAAGAAGCTATATCTTTTATTATTGATCAGGCATACTTAGATTTATAATCGGCCAGATAACTAGCATACTTAGATCAAGAACTGACATATACTTCCATCTTGAATATTATTTATTTTAGGGTTATTAATGCTCTAATGAGCTTTTATATAAGTGTCTTCTAATAAGGCTTCGTCGTGAAGTTTGCGTAATCCCTAAATACTAGCTTCTTATGAGAAATTTTTTCTATATCTATGTTCTGCGCGTAACTACTGATATGATTAACTTTTTATGTAAGTTCCAGAATCTCCGCTCCGGAATGATTGCGCATCGGTTCAATAACGCTAATAAAGATGTGAAAAAAGCAATGGATAATTTTGGGCTCACTGAAGAGAATTGCCGCGAAGTGGCCATGGATATTTTTGTCAAGCCTCTTCATACTCTCAATACATTGACTACACTATTGTTGGATGAAAATGACTGAAACAATTCATTTGAATCGCATTTGTTTAGAAGATTAAATTCCAATTTTTAGATTTAAACATTTGATTAATAGGAAAATAAGATGATAAATTAAATAAATTATATATATTTATTGCTCTTATAAGCTAAAAAGTTATATATTTGCACTCGAAATCGAAACTAAAGAGTTCTTTGATTCCTTGTTGTAGAGGAGTTTTGCAGGTTCAGATTATTTGGAGATTTCTTACTATCTGCTAATGATAATCAAGGCATTTTCATGGCAAAATTAGCATGATTAGTTGAGAGAGCCGGATGATAAAGCATTTAAAAGATAGGTTCGAATCCCAGCGGGATCACCAGATATCCAGAAGCAAAAATAGAGAGATCTAAAAATGATTTTTGGAAAATGAGAAAAAAGCGTGGCAATATCATGGCTGTTTTTATTCTCAAATCTAAAAGTCAATAAGCATAAGGTTGCGAAGAGGTGGGTTCAAATCCCGTCCGGATCGCAGAAGTTTTTCTCAATTTACTTTTAAAAAAATTGATCCGGTAGTTCAGCTGGTTAGAATGCCGCCCTGTCACGGCGGAGGTCGCGGGTTCGAGTCCCGTCCGGATCGCAACTGCAATATGAAAGTAGTATAAAATACTGTAAAATATATGTTTTACAGTATTTTTTTGTTTTACATGGGTTCTAAAAAAAGTGGAGAATTGTTCAGATACGAAGGTGGGGGATAGAAGATAATATCTGTATATGGCGGTTGGTTTACGAACCTTTTTAATAATTTTACTTTTGGAATTTTGTTTTAAAATGTTAATTTATGTTTTAAAACAAAATTAACTTGTACTACTAAAAATATTAATAATAATTATTACCTTCGTCCAATAATAAAAGCCACTGAATGTTGAATTAATGAAAATGGTATTTTAGGTTTATTTGTATATGGGGGAAATTTTTAAAATCAGGGATTTAAGGTATATACCCAGATGGTCGGTATTTTTTATCGACATTTCAGTTATTTTCTTTTCTGTTTTAGTCACGTATTTGTTATTAAAAAGTCTGGGGGTAAAACTTAACTTTATTGAATATCAAAATGAAAAAATATTTTCAGTAATTATTGTTAATATTCTGTTTATACTCCTGTTCAAAACATATGCGGGAATTATAAGGCACTCTACTTTCTTTGATTTTTGTAAAATTTTGTGGTCTTCGGGTAGTGCTCTTATTACATTGCTGGGAATGAATTTTATATCTGGACTGGCATTGGGTAAACCTCTCTTTTTATATCCGGTTCTGTTTTTATTTTTCTTGATTTCTATTTTTCTGATGTTCTTTTTCAGAATGATAACCAAGCAGTTTTTTTCTGTATTTATAAATCCTAAGGATGCTTCGTCCAAGGAAAGGGTTGCTGTTGTAGGGATAGGGGGGGCTTCTGTTTCATTAGCGAATGCTATTATTCATAATCCTGATCATCCATACCAGCTGGCAGGATTTCTTAGTGCGAGATCAGATTCTAAGAAAGCAATGCTATTAGGTCATAAGATTTATAATAAAAAGCAGTTTCTTAAAAGCAATCTGAGAGAACAGTTTGATGCGGTTTTGATCAAAGATATGATGACAAAGCGGGAAATGGAAGAATGGACAGCCCTCGCATTGGATAATGGATTGAAAGTATTAAAAGCACCTGTAGCCAGTATAATAAAGGAAGATGATGTTGTAAGAGGTATTCGCCCGCTTAAGATTGAAGATTTACTCAATCGTCCGGCCATTAAAATAGAGGGGGAAGAGGTAAGAAGTTTCCATGTTAATAAAACTATTTTAGTAACCGGAGGCGCCGGGTCTATAGGAAGTGAAATAGTAAGACAGGTTGCACAATTGAATTCATCGCTTATTGTGGTGGTTGATCAGGCGGAATCTCCTTTATATGAACTGCAGCTCGAGTTACTGGAGAAATTCCCGAATCAAAAATTCAAATTTGTATTGGCGGATATTTCAAATTATTCCAGAATCGAAAAACTGTTTGATGACTATCAGTTTTCAATAGTTTATCATGCTGCGGCATACAAACACGTTCCTTTAATAGAAGATAATCCTCATGAAGCTATTTTTGTGAACATTGGAGGAACTAAAAACTTAGCTCTTTTATCAAAAAAATATAACGTTAAGCGTTTTGTGATGGTATCTACCGATAAAGCTGTTAACCCAACTAACGTAATGGGAGCTTCCAAAAGGGCTGCTGAACTCTTTGTACAGTCTTTACAAAATTCCCCGGAGAACACAACAAAATTTATTACTACACGTTTTGGAAATGTATTGGGTTCCAACGGTTCTGTAATCCCACATTTTAAAAAACAAATTGAAAAAGGTGGTCCGGTTACAATTACTCATCCTGATATTATTCGTTATTTTATGACTATTCCGGAAGCCTGCGAACTGGTACTTCAGGCAGGAACAATGGGACAAGGTGGTGAGATCTATGTTTTTGATATGGGCAAACCGGTTAAAATCCTGGATCTGGCAGAAAGAATGATCAAATTATCAGGGTATACACCGGGTGTTGATATTAAAATTGATTTTATAGGCTTACGACCTGGTGAAAAGTTGTATGAAGAGCTTTTAACTGATAACTCCACAACTATTCCTACCCATCATGAGAAAATTATGATATCCAGAGACCCATTGATGGAGTTTGAAGATATAGATACTTTGTGTCAACAGATTATCATGTCAGCAATGAATAAGGATAATTTACAAATCGTGAAAATATTAAAAGTCATTGTACCGGAATTTATAAGCAATAATTCGGAATTTGAAGTTCTGGATAAAATATCTGAGCATGAAGTATATAAGTAAAGTATATAAATGAAATTAATGAAAAAAATAGTGGAAAATAACATTTTTCGTTATTTTATTTCCAAACGGAATGAAAATTGCTAGAAAAAGAATTGATCTAAATATAGGTGTTAAAATACACTTCACATCAGTAAAAACTAATACTATAGAATCTTAAATAAAATTGAAGTTAACTCAAGTGGACTTAGAACAAAAACATATGAATAAAACTATTATTGCATATATATTACTGTTGTCGGTTACTTTACTATCATGTAGACCGAAGCAAAATATGGTATATATATCGAAACATAATATGGAAGAGGAAGTTGCAAAAGCAAAGTTCCAGGGCTTACATATTCAGGAAGGAGATGTACTTTTAATTCTTGTTTCTGCACTGGATGAAGTTGCAGTAAAACCATTTAATCTTAACACTACAAATAAGGTAGGAAGCACTTCAAATGCCGGAATAAATCAATATGCGCAACCAAGTGAGTATTTGGTAAATGAGGAAGGAAATATATATTTTCCTGTAATAGGGAATGTATATGCTAAAGGAATGACACAGATACAGCTGAAAAATGACTTGGAGGCCCGACTTAAGAGGTATCTTACAGATCCTATGGTAAGCATTACTCTGAAAAACTTCAATGTAAGTATCTTAGGTGAAGTTAAAAATCCGGGACAGAAAGAAAGTGTTTCCCAAAAGATTAACATCTTTCAGGCATTAGGTCTTGCTGGTGATATGACAGATTTCGGAGACCGTACCAATGTAAAGCTAATTCGTACGGGAGAGGATGGTACTGATCAGATTGCTAATGTTGACCTTACCAGATCTGATATTGTAAGTTCTCCGTACTATTATATGAAACAAAATGACATATTATATGTACAGCCGGACAAAAACAAACAGGTTCAGGCTAACTCGAATCCAAACAGAGCTCTTACATTCCAGATTATTGGTGCATTATTAACGGCGGGTACGCTTATTATTGCCTTAACACGAAGATAGAATATGCAGAAGATAGAATTTCAGGAAAAGGAAGATAGTTTGAATCTAAGAAAAGTTATCTCTCAATACCTATATAAATGGCCATGGTTTGTTGCCTCTATTTTAGTTTTTGTCATAGGAGCTTACATTTATCTTAGATACAGCGTACCTCAATATGAATCAACAACGGTCCTTAAATTTGATAAAAAGCAAAGTAATCTTTCCTCGGCATTGTCTGATCTGGAGAATCTTGGGATGGGCTTAGGTAATGCTGATGAGTTGAAAAGTGAAGGAGCTGTTGTTACTTCAAGGCCTATTCTCATGGAGGTTGTGAAAAATCTTAATCTTAGTGTAGAATATTTCAATACAGGAGAAATTAAAGATTCACAACTATTTAGTAAAATCCCAGTTGTTGCAAAAGTATTATCATATAATAATAATGAGAATTTTAAATTTTCAGAATATACAATGATAGATTTAAAGGGGGATGAGTTTACGCTTCAGAATGAAAAAAAAGCGACTTTTAAAGGTAAGTTCAATATTCCTCTGAATTTAGATTTTGGAATAGTGATGTTTCAGAGAAATTCTGCTTTTCCTTTTAAATCAAAGTATAAAATAATTTTTTGGAATCCTATTGAGAAAGTAAAAAAATTAGAGAAAAAGATTGAGATAAACTTACCAGATGAAAAAGCCATGCTAATGGAGATAAACCTGATAGGATCTCTTCCTGAAAAATCGGAGGCTATTCTTAATGAGGTGACTAAGCAATATAATCTGGATGGTCAGAAAGATAAAAATTTACAAGCTCAGAATACTCAGGAATTCATCGACAAAAGACTGGAAGTGATTACCAAAGACCTTTCAGGGGTAGAAAATCAAAAAGAAGATTTTGAGAACCGTAACCGTATTGTAGACATCCAGGCACAGGCAGAGCTGGCATTACAGAATACAAGTGACAATACTAAAGTTCTCCTTCAGCAGCAGGCTCAGCTGGATCTTCTGAATTCACTTTCAGGAGAAGCTTCAAAAGGTAATAACCAGCTTATGCCATCCAACCTTGGGTTGAATCCTTCACTGGAACAAACAATATCTCAGTATAATTCATTGATTATCAGTAGAAATAAAACTCTTAAGCAAGCAACCAACGAAAACCCTGCTGTTATAGAAATGAACAGGGAAATTGCTTCTTTAAAGGAAGTAATACGTGATAATATCCGTGAGCAGAAGCAGACCGTGCAGACAGGTATTTCTCAGCTGCAGAACCAGATCAATACTAACAATAGTATGATTGAAAAAGTTCCAGGACAGTCTAAAGTCTATAGAGGAATTGAACGTCAGCAAAATCTTAAAGAGCAGTTATTTTTATTTCTTCTTCAGAAAAGAGAAGAAAACGCAATCAATCTATCAGTAAATGTACCGAAAGCTAAAATTGTGAATCCTGCATTTACAGAGGATATTCCTGTATCTCCTAAAAAAGATATTATCCTTTTAGGAGCGTTATTGCTTGGTGTATTATTTCCTTTTGCAGTTTTATATTTCCTTTTCATGCTGGATGATAAGATTTATACAAGAGATGATATTAAAGAACGTTCAGAATTGGGTGTATTGGTAGATATTCCTTCACTTAAGGATAATGAAAACCATTTGATACAGAAAAACGATTTTTCCGAGTTGGCTGAAGCCTTCAGGGTACTCGTTTCCAATTTGAAATTTGTATTACCGGTAAAAGATACAGCTAAAGTGGTTATGGTAACTTCTTCGGTAAAAGGGGAGGGGAAAACCCTGGTTTCTGTAAATCTTGCGCTTACTATTGCCAATAAAAATTCAAGAGCACTTCTGATAGGTTCTGACATCCGTAACCCGCAGATTCAGCGATATGACAGTGAGCCAACCAAAAGAAAAGGTCTTACAGAATATTTATATGATAATTCTGTAAATGTTGAAGAACTTATCCATACGTCTACTACCAATCCATCATGTGATGTCATTTATGCCGGAGCAATTCCTCCTAACCCTCAGGAGCTGCTTTCTAACGGAAGATATCAAAAACTTATTGAGGAAATGTCATCTCAATATGCTTATATCATTATAGACTCTGCACCGCTTATGCTGGTATCGGATACTCTTAGCATTGTTGATACGGCAGATGCAACATTATATGTTGTAAGATCCGGAGTATCAAGAAATATTTTGATAGATTTTGCTAATGATCTGGTGAGAGACTCTAAGTTGAAGAATGTATCTTTTGTCGTTAATGATGTTTCAAAACGTGCAGGAGGTTACGGATACAACTATAGTTATGGATATGGCTACAGTCAAACAAATGATAAAAAAAGTTGGTGGAGGAAAATCTTCAAATCATAAAAATGAATAAAATTTTAATTACAGGTGGAGCGGGTTTTATCGGTTCTAACTTAACAGAGTATTTTTTAAATAAAGGTTATTATGTAGTGTGCTTGGACAATTTCGCAACTGGACACCGTCATAATATTGAACCTTTCCTTGAAAATCCAAACTATCAGCTTATCGAAGGAGATATCCGTGATTTGGAAGTTTGTCAGAAGGCAGTGGAAAATGTAGATTATATTCTACATCAGGCCGCACTCGGCTCAGTTCCCAGATCTATTAAGGATCCCATTACAAGTAACGATGTGAATGTTTCAGGATTTTTAAATATGCTGACTGCTGCACGCGATGCCAAAGTAAAACGTTTTGTATATGCTGCTTCCTCATCTACCTATGGTGATTCTACATCATTGCCTAAAGTGGAAGATGTTATCGGAAGACCATTATCACCATACGCTATTACCAAATATGTGAATGAATTGTATGCAGATGTATTCGGAAAAACTTACGGATTGGAATGCATTGGATTGAGATATTTTAATGTATTTGGAAGAAGACAGGATCCTAACGGAGCTTATGCTGCTGTGATCCCTTTATTCATAAAACAACTAATCAACCATGAATCACCGAAAATTAACGGTACAGGAGATTTTTCCCGTGATTTTACATACATCGACAACGTAATTCAGATGAATGAGCTGGCCATGCTTACTGAAAATCCGGATGCTGTGAATACAGTTTATAATACGGCAGTGGGTGATCGTACAACATTGAATGATCTGATTGGATATCTTAAAAAATATCTTAGCGAATTTGATGGAGAGATTGCCAACATTGATGCTGTTCATGGTCCGAATCGTGTAGGGGATATTCCACACTCACTGGCATCTGTTGAAAAAGCAGAAAAATTGTTAGGATATAAACCTAGCCATAATATAGATAAAGGTTTAAAAGAAGCTATTAACTGGTATTGGACAAATTTAAAGTAAACATTTTTTAATTGAATCTTTATGAAGAAAGAACATAAAATTGCTATTATAGGGCTAGGATACGTAGGATTGCCTTTAGCCCGCTTGTTTGCCACTCAATATCCGGTTGTAGGTTTTGATATCAATCAGAAAAGGATTGCAGAATTGAATACGGGGGTAGACAGTACTCTGGAAGTGGAAAATGAAGTATTGGAATCTGTACTAATTCAGAATAATCCTTTTAATCAGGGAGCTGAAAAAGGATTATATTGTTCAGCTGATATCAAGGATATTCAGGATGCAGACATTTACGTTATTACTGTCCCAACTCCGGTGGATCAACATAACCGACCTGACCTTACTCCGCTGTATAAAGCTTCAGAAACTGTAGGAAAAGTATTATCCGCAGGAGATATAGTGATTTATGAATCTACGGTATATCCCGGAGCTACTGAAGAAGAATGTATCCCTGTTCTGGAAAAAGTTTCAGGAATGGTGTTTAACAAAGACTTCTTTGCAGGATATTCTCCTGAGCGTATTAATCCCGGTGATAAGGAACATACTGTTGAAAAGATCTTAAAAGTTACCTCGGGCTCAACACCTGAAATCGGGGAAATAGTAAATAATTTATATCAGTCTGTAATCGTTGCGGGGACTCATTTGGCTCCAACAATCAAGGTTGCAGAAGCTGCCAAAGTAATTGAAAATTCACAAAGGGATATTAATATTGCCTTTGTAAATGAATTGGCAAAAATATTCAATCTTTTAGATATTGATACTCATGCAGTATTGGAAGCAGCAGGAACCAAATGGAACTTTTTACCTTTCAAACCAGGATTGGTAGGAGGGCACTGTATTGGTGTAGACCCTTATTATCTGGCTCAGAAAGCGCAGGAAAAAGGATATCATCCTGAAATTATATTGGCAGGACGCCGTCTTAATGATTCCATGGGACAATATGTAGCTTCTCAGTTATTGAAAACCATGATTAAAAACAAGGTAACGATTAATGGAGCCACAGTTTTGAATTTAGGAATAACTTTTAAGGAAAATTGCCCTGATGTACGTAATACGAAAGCGGTAGATGTGATTCATGGGCTTGAAGACTATGCTTTACAGGTAACTACTTTTGACCCGTGGGCTAATCCTGATGAAGTAAAACATGAATACGGATTGGAGGTTGTGAATGAAATTCCACAGGAAAAATATGATGCCATTATCCTTACCGTTGCACATAAACAATTCAATGATCTGGATTTAAAAAATCATTTGAAAGAAAATGGAATAATTTATGACGTAAAAGGAATCTTAGAAGAAAGTCATTCAAGATTATAATAAATATGAACTAAATAAATATTTATTACTATAATAATGAATAGCAATACTTTACTAAAAAGTACATTAATATATACCATTGGTAATTTTGGATCTAAGATTTTATCTTTTCTATTAATTCCTATTTATTCCTACTATCTTTCCAGGAAAGAATTAGGGGAATATGACTTAGTGCTCACTAGTGTCAATTTATTAGTTCCTTTTGTTTCTTTGCAGATGAATGAGGCCATTTATCGCTGGTTTCTGGACAAGGAAAACGAAAAAGAAAATTATATTGATAATATTTTTAAGCAATGTAGTATTCTGCTATTGATTTCCTTTATCAGCTTTGAACTGTTGCTTTATCTAGCGGGGTATTTTTATCATATTCCTTACCAGAAAGAATTGTCACTGCTGATTATAAGCTCCTGTTTATTGCCTTTTTTTCAGCAAATATTAAGAGGATTGGGGTTAACGAGATACTATTCATTTATAGGGATTGTAAATAGTTTTTTTATATTTTCTTTTAGTTTACTTTTCTTACTGACAGATATATTTCATGATAAGGTACAGGGAATATTTTATGCACTTTTTATCAGTAATTTTATTGCAATTTTATTGATGTTGTTTAAGGTAAGCTTCCTGTTTAAGAAATATGTTAGTATAAAAATTAATTATCCATTACAAAAGCAGATTCTATTTTACTCACTTCCATTAATATTGAACTCTATAAGCTGGTGGGTAATCAATGCTTCAGACAGATATATTATTTTAAAATTTCTGACAATAGAGGATAATGGTATTTATGCCGTTTCTGCAAGACTTCCCGCTATTCTGACGATCTTTAATACCGTCTTTATGCTGGCCTGGCAGGATATGGCAATCTCCGGAAATGATCCCAATAATCCCTTTTTCTCAAAGCTGTTTAATAAATATATTGCTGTAAATATTGGATTATCAACTATTTTAATAGCTGCGACCCCATTAATTACGGAAATTTTATTTGATTCAAAATTTTATGAATCCTGGAAATATGCTACTCTTCTGTATATAGGATCTTGTTTTTCTTCGATTTCCGGCTTTTTAGGCGCTATTTACCTGAAAACGAAATCAACGAAGGGGATTTTTATTACAAGTATGATAGGAGCATTGGTAAATGTATTTATTTCAATGGCTTTTATTAAGTATATTGGTCTTTATGCACCTGCTTTAGGAACATTTGTCAGCTTCTTTGTTATGTTTGTTATAAGATATAGACAAACTGCTGAGATCTTAAAATTGGATATAGATATTAAGTCTTTTATCATACAGCTGTTGGTAGTTTTTGGTATAATTATTCTGTTATACGTCAACAGTAGCCATTTAATTTCAATATCATTAACGGTATTGTCGTTGTGTCTGTTCGGTTATTTTAATAAAGATATTTTTAAAAAAGTCTTTAATAAACTAAATTCTCTAAAAAAATAAATATGAATTCCAATAAAGAAAATATAAGACAATTAAAAAATATAATATCTGCTCAGCTTACTCCTCTCATTGATAATGATTTTATCCTGTTGGATATACCTAACCACAGAAATATTGGAGATTCTTTAATTTGGAAAGGAGAATTAGAATTTTTTAAAACATTAGCTCATAAGTGTATTGGGCAGTACAACAGATATACTTTCAAAAAAAGTGATATAAAATCTGAGAAGATAATTATTCTGCTGCACGGAGGAGGAAACTTTGGTGATATATATGAATCAAGTCAAAGTTTCAAAAGATATATCATTGAAAATTTTCCTAATAATAGGATTATTGTTCTGCCTCAAACAGTACATTACAATAGCGAAGCAAATTTAAAAAGAGATTTTGCTATTTTCAACAATCATCGTGATCTTCACGTATTGGTAAGAGACCTGCCTTCATACGATACTTTAAAAGCTAATTTTAATGAAGAAAAATTAAAATTAGCACCGGATATGGCTTTCTTTTTAGATTTTGATGCTGATATTAAGACCAATCCTCCTGAAACGAGAAAGAACTTATATCTGAACAGAACTGATGCAGAAGCAAGTAAAGATTCTTTCCAGAATGTCATTGAAGGCGAATATGATATAAAAGATTGGCCAACTTACAATTCTTCCTCAAAGAGAATGAATACCATTACCAATTATGTAGAAGCTCTGGACGGTAAGCTTTCAAAAGTCATCAAGTATCTGCCCGCCTCTTCTTTAATAATTGATAATGCTTACGGATTCAAAAAGAAGAATGGAATGGATCTGCACATCAACCGCGGAAAGGAGTTTATCAATCAATATCATAAAGTATATACAACCCGTTTGCATGGTTTGATCCTCAGTATCTTATTGGATAAAGAAGTTGTTATCTTAGATAACGTTTATGGGAAAAGTAAAAATTTTTACGATGCATGGCTGAAGAATTTTAATAATGTTAAACTTTATGTAAAGAATGAGTCCTAAAATTTCGGTAATTTTACCTGCATATAATGCTGAACAGTATCTTAGAACAGCGATAGACAGTATCCTGGCACAAAGTTTTAAAGACTTTGAATTGCTGGTTATTAATGATGGTTCCATAGATTTTACAAAAGAAATCATATTAAGCTATAATGATGATAGGATAAGATACATTGAAAATGAAAAGAATTTAGGATTAATAGAAACTTTGAATAAGGGGATCTTATTATCAAAAGGTGAATATATTGCCAGAATGGATGCTGATGATATATGCCATTCATCGCGTTTTCAAATGCAGATAGATTTCATGGAGAAAAATCCGGAATATATAATCTGTAGCTCATCCAGAAAAGAATTTGCCCATTCTATTTCTCATTTTCACCTGAGTGTGCTTCCGGTTGATGATACATCAATTAGAATACATTCAATTTTCAGTACCCCTTTTACCCATCCGGCAGTGATGTTCAGGGCAGGTATAATTAAAGAGAACAATCTTTTTTTTGAAAAGGATTATAAGTATGCTGAAGATTATCAATTGTGGATTAAAATTCTGCAATATGGCAAAGGATATAATTTTAGAATGCCTTTGTTGTATTATAGAGATACTCCCAATAGCCAGACCAATATCGGTTCCGGCCAGATAGAACAGAGAAAGAGAACAATATCTAATATTCAGCAGCTTGCTTTACAGCAGCAGAATATTATTTTAGACCAAAAAGAATTAGATTTTATTTATATTCTGTCTTTATCTGATAAGATTAGAAATATTAGTTTCGAAGACTTTTCAGTGGATTTTATTCTTTCCTTTTTTAAGAAGCTATCTTTAGACCTGAAATCAAATTATCCGAATAATAAATTTAATGTTAATTGTGTTTTAGGTAAAAGATATCTTAAAATTTTATTATTTAACTTAAAAAGGTTGCCATTTACTCAGTTAATGAAGTTAGCATTTAGTAAATTAACTTTTTTTGGAATATATGAATTGATAAATGAAAAGATTGGAAATAAATAATACTATAGATAAATTCACAAAATCTGATTACCTTATAGGTACATCTATATGTTTTGTGATTTCAATATTATATATGTTTAATTTAAACCAGATAGTAGTAGGCGGTTTATCTATTCTATTATTTCTTTTTTACTTTAATCGTATACGTAAAAGGGCTACCGTTAATGAAGCACTTACTATTTGTTTAATATTAACTTTACCTTTCAGCTTCAGCCCTTTAGTGGGAAGTAGCTTTTTCAGCCTTTTTATTATTATTCAATTTATATTTATCTGTGTATTACTTACCAGTAACTTTTCATCAAAAAAGAACTTGCTCATTCAAATTTTAGGGCTGGGGTTATTGTTGTTTTGTTTGGGTGTTTATTTTTTTAATCAGTCCAATTATCCGAAAATTTTGGTCGAAACATTGATAAAAACACTGTTATTTTTACTAATAATTATAATAGCGTTAATCAAGTTAAAAATGTCCGACCTAACTGTTTCTTCGATGATGAGATTCTATGTTTTCGCAGCATCAGTGGCAGGTTTAATGGTATTAATTCAATATCTGTCTTTGAAAATCCTTGGAATAAATTATCTGGGCGTTCAGAATCAGTTTGGTAAGTCCAGAACTGGTTTTGCCGGTCTGTTTTATGATTATAGTATTTCATCTATCTATTTATCAAGCGCCTCTTTGATCTTATTTTATGGATTCTTGACTAAGAGGTACATCATTAATTATAAATGGAGTATCATTTTCATGCTTTTTACTGTTGGAACCAGCGTATTAACTTCCGGAAGATCTGGTATAGCAGCTCTTTTTATAGCTCTTTTCTTTTTGCTTATATACCTGAGGAATATAAAAATTATTGTGATATCATTAATTGTGGGTTTTCCTCTGATTAAAACCATATTATACATATATTCTTTAAATAGAACAACCAATTTATCTAATGATTCCGGACGTTTAGACAATTATTTGAATGCCCTGAACTATTTTTATAAAAACTTCTGGTTTGGTTCCAGGTTTTTGGGCTTTAGTGAGACTTCAAAATCTATGTTACCTCATAATTTTATTTTAGATTTTCTGGTGCAGTATGGAGTTATTTTTACCTTGCTGCTATTATTATTTCTAATTGTTGTATGGTTTAAGGGTTTAAAAAGACAACCGATTTTGTTTTTTCTTTTTTTATTGATGCTTGTTGGAGGAAACTTCCATGCATCATTTATAAATACACATTATATAGTTATCCCACTTATTCTGATTATCGGAACACTCAATAATAATGAAAGTATATCATATAATAAATAGTTTAAGATTTGGCGGTGCTGAAAGATTAGTAGTTGATCTTTGCACTGAATTATCTGAAGGAGGTTCAGACGAAATACACTTGTTATTATTAGACGATATTGATACCTCTCTAAAAAAAGAAGTAGAAAATAATGGAAAAATAAAAATTGAAGTAATTCCTTCAAAAAGTCTATATGACATCCGGATACCTTTTTTTATAAGTAAAATAGTGGCAGATGCGGATGTTATTCATTTGCATTTATTTCCTACACTATATTGGGGAGTATTGTCTAAACTTTTCTTTTCTGGAAAACAAAAGTTAATATTTACAGAACATAGTACCGAAAATAACAGAAGGTCTAAATGGTATTTTAAAAGAATAGAAAAATTTATTTACTCCAAATTAAATTCTATTATCTGTATTTCGGAATCCACAGAAAAAAATCTTATTCAACATTTGGGATCTGAGTTTAAGGCGAGAATGAAGGTCATAAATAATGGAGTAAATCTTAGTAGATTTTATAATTCAAAAGCTCATTCCCGGACAGCGTATAATTTATCTGATAAAGATTTCTTATTAATACAGGTAGCAAGTTTTAGAGCTGCCAAAGACCAGCCTACCTTGATCAGGGCACTTACATTGTTACCTTCTCATGTAAAAGCAATGTTCGTAGGAGACGGGCCGGAGTTGGAAAACTGCAAAGAACTTGTTAAGAATAATGGTTTGGAAAATAGAGCCTTTTTTTTAGGTAACCAGGCCAATATTGCTGAGCTCATCAAAATGAGCGATGTAGTGGTGGTATCATCACATTATGAAGGTTTTGGTATTGTAGCAGTAGAGGGTATGGCTTGTAATAAGCCTGTGGTTGCTTCAAATGTTCCGGGACTTTCAGAAGTAGTTTCAGAATATGGAATATTATTTGATGGAGGAAAGGAAAAAGATTTAGTTGAAGTAATTGAAAAATTACATTCAAATTCATCTTTTTACAACACAACTGCCGAAAAATGTTTTTATAGATCAAAAAATTTCTCAATTGAAGAAATTGCAAAATATTATCGTGAAATATATTATACATTATGAGAAGCCTATTAATTTCTTTACTTATAGTTAATTTATCATGTGCGCAGGGAAAGTTTAGTTACAAAGATGTCCCTGATACTTATATTAAAAAAACTGAAGTCACTTCATCTTTCAATACTTTAAAAGCAAAATCTTTTGAAGCTGTAAAACTTCTTCCCAATAATTACAAAAAGGACGGATCAGAAGATTATACGGCATATATTCAAAAAGCAATTAATGAAAATGTAACGGTTTTACTACCCAATTTCCCTATTTTAGTCAATGATAAAGGACTTCAACTAAAGGATAATTCTACCTTATTATTTGATGATAATTCTCAATTGAAACTGAAGGCATCCAATAATCAGGGGTATGCCATAATTGATATTACAGGAAAGAAAAATGTCAGTATCTATAACCCTAATATTGTAGGAGATAGAACTGTTCATACAGGGAAAACAGGAGAATGGGGTATGGGAATAAATATTAAAGATGCTGTAAATGTAAAAGTTTATAATCCTGTCATCAAAGACTGTTGGGGAGATGGTATCTATATAGGGGGGAATGGTTTCTCCAATAATATTTCTGTAATAGGCGGTCTTATTGATAATAACCGAAGAAACGGAATTTCTGTTATAAGCGGGGACAATATTTTGCTGCAGAATTTAGTGGTTTCAAATACAAATGGAGCTAATCCTAAAACAGGTATAGATATAGAACCTAATACTCCTGATAATAAAAAAGTAAATATCTCATTACAATCAATTATAACATTTAATAATGAGGTGAGCGGGCTTGCCTTTTATTTAGCTAGGTTAAGAGGGGATACTAACGCCAACAACGTTAATGTGGTTATTGAAAATTTTAAAGATTTTTATTCCAAAAGTGGAATTTCCTATTCTAACCAGAAAAATGATTCTAAAAAGAAATTGATGGGGAATATTGTTTTTTCAGGTATTGACTTAAAATACAACAAAGTACCTTTTAATTTCTTATACAAGAACTCATCTTTGGATAATATTAATTTGAAGGTAAATGATTTTAAATCTGATCATAAAGATAATAAAGGCATTGTAACGGATTTACAAAAATTTTCACAGCAAAAAATAAAATACAATCAATAATTACTTTTGTTTTTGAAATGAAAAAATATAATATATAAAATATACTTATTTCATAAATAATAATAATAATTTTTCCCAAAAAAGTGATAATGGAAAGATTTTTGCTTGTGGTATATTGCTGAAAAAGACTTAAAATTGAAATAGAAATTTTTTAATATTCCCGGATGTTAAAAATATAATGAAATTGCTTATGAAACTTGAAAAACTGAAATATTCTGTAAACAATCAAATCATCTAACGTAGAATAGATGACATCAAGGTATTCAATTACCAATACATAGCTGGCGAAGATGTGAAGATGATGCACATTTATCTCTGCCACAAAGCTATTAAATCTCAAAAAACACGTAAACAAACCGGAAAATTAATGATTTTTCCGGACAGTAATGATGCAATGTTAATCCAAAACTAAGTTCTGTTTGAAACAAAGTTTTGGATTGGTAGTGGTTCATAAAGTAATATATTGTCTTTTTTAAAATCACAAATAAGTGAATTGAAAATAAATGAGTAAAAACAACAACACACAATAGATTTATGAGAAATTTATTAATTAGTTCTAGATTTTATAGAAATAATAATAAAAAAAAATGGAAGAGTTGAAAACTAAATTGGTACGGATTACAACAGTGCCGCTTTCTTTAAAAATTCTACTGAAAGGGCAGCATCGGTTTATGTCAGAGCATTTTGATGTAATAGGCGTTTCCTCACCAGGTAAGGAACTGGATGAAGTGAAAAAAGATGAAGAAATAGACGTAATAGCGATTGATATGTCTCGTAAGATTACTCCTCTTAAAGATATCAAATCTTTATGGAGTACTTATCGGTTTTTAAGAAAGGAGAAACCACAAATTGTTCATACCCATACCCCTAAAGCTGGTATTGTAGGGATGTTGGCCGCAAAAATGGCAGGAGTTCCTCATAGGCTGCATACAGTAGCAGGTTTACCATTGATGGAGGTAACAGGGGTGAAACGTCAGGTTTTAGATCTTGTTGAAAAATTAACCTATGCTTCTGCAACCCAGGTGTACCCAAATTCAAAAGGGCTGTCTGATTATATCATTGAGCACAAATATACAGACAAATACAAGCTTAAAGTAATCGGAAACGGTTCATCAAACGGAATTGATACTTCATTCTTTTCACCCGAACAGGTTTCAGATGATCAGAAAAGTCTTCTAAAACAACAATTGAAAATAAAAGACACAGATTTCGTTTTCGTGTTTGTAGGGCGTTTGGTGGGAGACAAAGGAATTAATGAACTGATAAAAGCATTTTCTGCTTTAAATAAACAGGAAAATCAGCAGCGTTCAAAGTTATTGCTGGTAGGTCCTTTGGAACAGGAGCTGGATCCGTTATATCCGGAAACATTAAATGAAATAGAAAATAACCCGGACATTGTCTCTGTAGGTTTTCAGAAAGATGTTCGTCCTTATTTTGCGATTTCTGATGCACTGGTTTTTCCAAGCTATCGCGAGGGGTTCCCTAATGTAGTGATGCAGGCCGGAGCAATGGAATTGCCAAGTATAGTTTCTGATATCAATGGATGCAATGAAATCATTGTAGAAAACGAGAATGGAGTAATTGTTCCTGTAAAAGACAGCGAAAGTCTTAGAGAAGAAATGGAGAAAATGATCTTAGACAAAGATTATTATCAGACATTAAAAAAGAATGCACGACCGATGATTGAAGATCGATTCGAGCAGTCTGTGATTTGGAACGCTATATTAAGCGAATACAGGAAACTGATTAAAGAAAGAGAATTTCGTGCTTAAGATTAAATAAGATGCGTAGTGTTTTAAAGTTATATTTTAAAATGCCTGTATTTTAAAACAATAAGAATGTTGATTTTGTGTGTGTTTTATAATCAATTTTCTTCAATGTTCTGAGTGTAACCTGCTAAGAGGTGTTTAGAACAGTTATATCTGAAATTTTTATATTTGAAAATGTGTATTTTACAAATAGCTTTAAAAGAAAAGGAATAGGTTCCTTTGGAAAAACTAAAAAAAGCTATATATTTGCACCAGTTAAAAACAAACGCTCGTAGATTGTTTACGAAAGTGATTTATCAGATCATTTACTAAATAAGAGAGTTGCTTAAAGCAGATGGATAAGGCATTTCTGAAAATCAGAAATTCGGTCCGGATTGTAAAAGTTTTGTCAATTTACCTAAAAAAAATTGATCCGGTAGTTCAGCTGGTTAGAATGCCGCCCTGTCACGGCGGAGGTCGCGGGTTCGAGTCCCGTCCGGATCGCAACTATTTAATCAAAATAGTACAAAATGCTGTAAAATAGATGTTTTACAGCATTTTTTGTTTTGTGCCTGTTCCAAATGGAGCTAAAAAACCACAATCTGGAAGTGACCTATTCAGTGACCTGTTAGAAAGGTTGAAAAAAGGTCACTAAAAAGTAAGAAAAAAGCCTGTTCATGGGCTTTGTTCAGAAATTGAACATCTTGTGGGAAGTTTTTAATGATTTTAATTTGAAATTTTTAAAAACGATACATATGAATAAGACATTCAACCTGCTTTTTTATCTCAAAAAAGCTAAAATCAACACTCAGGGAAAAGCACCCATCTACATGAGAATTGCTATTGACGGAAAAATTTCTGAGATCAGTACAAAACAGACTGTATTACCTTCTAAATACACTTTTAAATGAAGAAAAACGAAATCTCTATTTTGAGAAATTGGGTATTTCAAAAGCTGTAGTACAGGAACCACTATTTAATAATGCACTCCGGGTTAATAAATGTTTAGGTAATACTCCAGATATTCATTTACTCTTTTTTAATTTTCTTGAAAGAGGCAACAGATAAGTTTACAATATGTTAATGTATGACCATAAGTTTGTGATAGCTTAATTTTTATCTTTGGCACGCCTTATCAAATATTATTACTATGGAAAAAATAACAATCTTTTGTTTTCCCTTTGCAGGAGGGAACAAATACTCTTACAGGGGATTTATTGCACATGCTCCGGCTTCGCTTGATTTTGTTCCGTTAGAGTGGCCGGGAAGGGGAGCACGTTTTAAAGAACCTATCTTAAATGATTTGAATGCTATTGTTGAGGATGCTTTTAGTAATCTTAAAAATCAATTAGATTGGAATCAGCCTTATGCTTTTTACGGACACAGTATGGGAGCAATTGTTGGTTTTTTGGTGGCTCAAAAAATTGCCCAATCGTCATTACCCAAACCTCTTCATTTATTCTTTACAGGGCGGGCTGCGCCATCAGTTAAACCAAATCAGAGGGCAGACTTTCACTCGTTACCTAAAGCTCAATTTATTCAAAAAGTAAGAGAGTTGGGTGGGATGCCTGAAGAAATTCTGGGAAATACTGACTTGATGGATTTTGTTGAACCAATTCTGCGAGCCGATTTTGAAGCCTTGGAAAAACATGATTATCAACCAGCAGAACCGCTTGATATCCCTATTGATATTGTGATTGGTACTAAAGAAGATATTAGTATGGAACAGGCATTTGCCTGGAAAAAAGAAAGTACAGCATCGGTTCAGATAAAACAACTGGATGGTGACCACTTCTTTATTTTAAACCACTCCTTATATATGATGCAGTTTATGACAGAAAAATTAAAGGTAACTGCATATAAAGCTAACCTCAAATAGAAAACATATACAGATATTACTCTTTTCCCATATACTGCTAGCCTTCTTAGCCACTTTCAGAACATAATGACTTACTAGGTTTCAAATTCTTGCAATAATTTTTCAATTTCTATGCAAGAAACTTATCTAAAAATACTCATCATGGGAGCTGAAAAGAGCAGAAAGAAAGGTAAATATGGTATTCGATTGGTAGATTAAATAATATCATCAATGTTAATAATTTGCAACAAAAAAAGTTCTGGTTATTAATTAGATATTAAGTTTAGATTGTTCGTTAATTCTCGTTAGAAGTATTTTGTAATATCCAGCATAATTAAATACCTAAACGAATTTTTATCTTAATACTTAGTGAAATTATAGTACATACTTAATGAAACCATAACAAATTCGTAATATAATTATGTATTTGAGCGGGATATATTTGCACAATTAACTGATTTAATTCACAACCTAATGAATAGTAAGTTCAGATCAATAAGTGAATATTTAATTGCATTAAACACATTAACAAATAAAGGAATCACCTTTGTTTTAGGGACCGACCAAGAAGAATTTCTTTCTTATCCTGCTCTTTATGAGAAAGCGCTAAGTAGTTTAAAGTTTTTGCAGGATTCTGGGTTTATCCCAGGAACGGAGCTTGTATTCCAAATTGATAATCTCAAAGATTTTATTGTTACCTATTGGGCTTGTATCTTGGGCGGTTTCATTCCCGTACCTCTTTCGGTAATTCATCATGAAGAAGGTATTGAAAAATTATCCAGAATCTGGAAAACATTAAGCAATCCGTACTTGGTTGCCAGCAGAAGCAATGTGGATAAATTATCTAAAAGGTTCGCAGAATCCGAAGTCAATTTAAAGATTGTTTTATTAGAACAGTTAAAAGATGCGATCGGTGCTGGTGAAATATATACTGCCGGCTCAGATGATATAGCTTTCATCCAGTTTTCCTCTGGTTCAACTGGTGATCCGAAAGGGGTTAAATTGACCCATGGTAATTTATTGGCAAATATTGAAGGCATAGTAATAGGTGCTGAAATTGTATCAGAGGATAAATTATTGAGCTGGATGCCCCTTACTCATGATATGGGTTTGATCGGGTTTCACCTGGTTCCTTTGGCTCTCGGAGTTGATTTATACCTGATACCTACTGAGTTGTTTATCAGGAATCCAACTCTTTGGATGAAGAAAGCATCAGAACATAAGATTACCATTACCTCTTCTCCTAATTTCGGCTATCAGCATTTTCTCAACCAGCTTAACGAAAATAATTTCCACAATGTGGATCTATCTTCTTTGAGATTAATTTTTAATGGGGCTGAACCAATCTCAGCTAATATTTGCCGCGATTTTTTAAATAAACTAAAGCAATATGGCTTAAAAGAGAATGTCATGTTTACAGTTTATGGGTTGGCAGAAGCTTCTCTCGCTGTAACGTTTCCAGAGCCTTCTGTTCGATTTTCTTCCTTAAAATTTGACCGCAGAAAATTAGGTCCCGGTGAAAAAGCTCAAGAAATAATAACACAAGACGAATATGCTATTGAGTTGGTAAGTTGTGGTACGCCTATAAAGCATTGTTCGGTTTTAATAACAGATGAATCTCACAATGCACTTGAAGAGGGGTATGTTGGATTCATTAATATCAAAGGTGACAATGTAACTTCTGGTTATTACAATAATCAAGAAGCCTCAAATAAAGTAATTACTGCTGATGGATGGCTCAACACGGGCGATCTTGGGCTTATATTTAACGGCAACCTGTATGTTACCGGACGAATGAAGGAGCTTATTTTTCTTGCTGGGCAGAATGTTTACCCACATGATATTGAAAGAATAGCACAGGATTTGGATGAAATTGAAGCTGGTAAAGTTGTAGCTTGCGGTATTCCGGATGAGAAGTCAGGTCTTGAAAAACTGGTTTTATTTGTCCTTTCCAGAAAAAAAGCAGAAGATTTTTTACCGTTAGCGGCTAAGCTTAAAAGACACATCGCCGCCAAAGCAGGAATAGAGGTTAGCTGGGTGGTACCTATCAAAAAAATACCTAAAACCACCAGCGGAAAAATCCAGCGCGTGTTACTGGCAGATGATTTCATTGCCGGAGCCTTTACAGGTGCATTGTCTGCAGCTCAAGGGCCTAAAACACTTTCAATCAGTTCAGTGGATTTGGAAGCATGGCTGTGTAGCTGGCTTTCCAACCGGATGAATGTTTCGCTGAATGATATAGATCTGGACGCGACCTTCGCAGAACAAGGGGTAACGTCGTTAATGGCTGTTGAATTGGCCCGTGCTATTGAAGAAAAAACGGGTAAAACCGTAAGTACTACGGTAGCCTGGAGTTTTCCGAATATCAGAACCCTCACTCAATATCTTATTGATTTAGATGTGGAACTTGATCAGGAAAACAACAATCAACCGAAATCAGTAAACGAGCCTATAGCAATTATTGGTATGGCTTGCCGATTTCCCGGAGCTACCAATCTGGATGAATATTGGCACTTGCTTAAATACGGAAAAAATAGTCTTTCTGAAATAGAAAGTTCCCGCTGGAATAAGACTGTGGTAGAAGGTTTAACTTCCAGTAACAAAAATAAAACCGTTACACTTGGCAATTACCTAAAAGATATTGATCTGTTTGATGCATCTTTTTTTGGTATCTCGCCCAAAGAAGCCACAGAAATGGATCCTCAGCAACGCCTTTTGTTAGAGCTGGCTTGGGAGGCAATGGAACATGCAGGTATTCCACAAAATGAATTATCAAATACAAATACTGCTGTATACATTGGTGCAAGTGGTAACGAATATGTAAGTCTGACGGTAAATGATCTGGCAGAATTAAATGCCTATTCGGGTACAGGTAATGCTTTAAGTATTTTGGCCAACCGCTTGTCATATTTTTTTAATCTCTGCGGTGCAAGTATGGCGGTGGATACAGCCTGCTCCTCATCCCTTGTGGCTTTGCACCAGGCTTGCCAGCAATTGCGAATGGGAGAAAGCGATACAGCTCTGGTTGGTGGTGTTAACCTTATGATAAGTCCTGCTTTGAATGTTATTTTTTCAGAGGCTAATATGCTGGCTGAGGACGGGAAATGCAAAACTTTTGACCAGCAGGCAAATGGTTATTCGAGAGGAGAGGGAGGTGCAATTGTGATCCTGAAAAGACTGTCTGATGCGATTAAAGATCAAAACACCATTCATGCAGTTATTCGCGGAAGTGCACTAAACCAGGATGGCAAAAGTAACGGTTTAACTGCTCCAAACGGCAGGGCTCAAAAAGCGGTTATCCAAAAAGCAATGACTGCGGCTAATGTGCAGCCTTTGTCAGTTTCTTATATGGAAACTCACGGAACCGGGACTCCACTGGGGGATCCGATCGAGTACCAGGTTTTAGATGAAATTTTACAAAAAAACCGTTCACAGAATGAACCTTGCTGGATAGGTTCTGCAAAAACTAACATCGGCCATCTGGAAGCTGCTGCCGGCATGGCAGGGTTGATAAAAACTGTTTTATCGTTTCAAAATAAAGAAATACCGCAGCATTTAAATTTTAATAAGATAAACCCATATATTGAGAATGGGAACCAAAGTGTGCTTAAAATTCCAACGGAACATACCCCATGGATAGTCAAAGATGGGAGTAGAATTGCTGGCGTAAGTGCTTTTGGCTTTGGAGGCACTAATGCACACGTTATCCTGGAAGAGGGAGCAGTATACCAGGAGTCGGTTCTTTCAGTGAATGATGATCAGGTTTATCCACTGGTTTTATCTGCTAAAAATAAGAAAGCTCTAGAAGAGTTAACATTAAGTTATCAGCAGTTTTTAAATAAAACGGATAAAGCTTTTAAAGATATCTGCTATACTGCTGCTTTCGGTCGTACTGCATTTACAGAAACCTTGCATATCACTGCTTCCTGTAAAGAAGAAGCTTCTGAGAAATTAGCGTTAATTGTAGAAGGTATTGAGATAGAAGAGAAAGCGTTAGGTGAAAATTGGAAGGATATATTTAAGGATTCCGGATGTAATAAAGTTACAATACCAGGCTATCCATTTCAACGTCAACGCTATTGGGTAAATACAAACGAAGCTATTTCGTGGTTGGCTGCAAGTGATGATGAACAGTTTGATAAGCTGGATGAACATTTGTACGAGATAAATTGGATTGCAAAGCACTTTGATCATGTGCCTGTGAGCGATAAAAAAGGATCATGGTTAATTTTTTCAGATACGTACGGAATTGGTGATGAACTGGCGCAGAAGCTAAAAGATCAAGGACATTTTGTTTTTAAAATTTTTAAAGCAGATGTATCACAGCTGGATGTGCTTTTACAGGTAATTACAGAATCTATAACACTTCCATGGATGGGATTTGTTTATCTGTGGTCTTTAGAAGACACATCAGATGGTCTGGATAATATTTCATTTAGTCCGTATTACCAATTTTTGGATACGGTTAAAAAAATAAACAATATTGATTTTGAGACTCAGCCTGCACTTTGGCTCCTTACTAAAAATGCATTATTCCCGGGTGATAAAAATATATCCGGATTGTTCCAGTCGCCGTTTTGGGGTTTTGCGAAATCGGTACCTCTGGAATATCCAAAATTCTGGTGTGGTATCATGGATATCGGAAATCAGGACCCTGTAGTTACTATCAATCAAATTACACAGGAAATTTTATATAACCGTTCGGAAGATTTTGTCATCCTTCATAACGATCAGCGGAACATCTTTCGTTTAACCAAGGCTCCCGAACAAAATAAAAAGCCGCTTAAGCTAATGGGTACCGCATCTTACCTCATTACTGGCGGATTAGGATATTTAGGCTTAAAACTAGCAAAATGGTTGGCATTAAACGGTGCCGGGCAGTTAATTCTCAGCACCCGCAAACATCCGGATCTGGTAATAAAAAGTCAGGAACTTTTAGAACTGGAAAAAATTGGAGCTAAGATTTCCATTGTACAACTCGATTTAGGAAACGCAGAACAAATACAAAATCTGGTAAATGAAGTTCAAAAAAGTGATTTTAATTTAAAAGGTGTATTTCATGCGGCAGGTATTTCAAACTACAACCTGATAAAAGACTTGGATAGCAATCTACTGGATGAAACCTTAGAGCCTAAAATTAAAGGTGCCTGGTTTTTACACAAATCCACTCAGGTTGCCGATTTGGATTTCTTTGTTTGCTTTTCATCCATTACATCCGTTTGGGGAGGTAAAGAGCAGTCACATTATGCCGCTGCCAATCAGTTTTTAGATAGCCTAGCCCATTACCGCAAAAGCTTGGGGCTCCCATCATTAACGGTTAATCTTGGTCCGGTTTACGGTGGTGGAATGGCAGCCAAAAATGCTGATGTATTTAAAAAGATAGGGGTAGAAGAAATTCATCCGGAATCACTTTTTGCCATTTTATCTAAACTTATCGGAGGCAATTCTTCTCAAAAGATTATAGCCAAAGTTAATTGGGAAAAGTTTCAGCAGATTTATCAATTTCATACTACCAGACCCGTTTTTGATGAGGAAGTATCAATTGAGAAAATAGAAACAGAGTTCCAAAAATCTGATTTCTTATTGATCCTTGAAAAAACGTCAATGCCAGATCGCCCGTATGTGCTACTACACTATGTTCGTGAGGTAATAGGTAGGATATTAGGATATAAAAAAGGGGAATATCCCAATGTGGATCAAGGTCTCTTTGATATGGGAATGGATTCAATATCCGCCGTAAATATCAAAGAAAAATTAGAGAAAGACCTTCAAGTAAAGCTGAATCAGACGGTTGTATTTGATTATCCAAGCATACAAAATCTAGTTGATTTCTTTATTGTCGATAAACTGTCGGATTATTTTCCGGCAAGTATTGAACTTGAACCAGCTGATAAGTCCTTTAAATCTACTGATATACAAAGTATAGCTATAGATGACCTTTCAAATGAGGAATTAGAAAATTTATTAAACGAACAAATCAACAGATTTCTATAATGAGCTCCAATAATCAGAATTTGATGCGCCGAGCGGTGCTGGCTATTAATAATTTAGAAGTTAAACTTAAAGATAAAGAGAACGAAAGACACGAACCTATTGCCATTATTGGCATGGGATGTCGTTTCCCTCAGGGTGGAAATACGCCTGAGGATTTTTGGGAGTTAATAAAAGATGGAATTGATTGTGTAACGGAAGTACCTTCAAACCGGTGGTCTGCTAAAGATTATTTTGATTCAAATCCCGAAACTCCTGGTAAAATTTATTCTAAATATGGAAGCTTCTTGGATGGCATTGATCAGTTTGATGCTCATTTCTTCGGAATTTCTGCCCGTGAGGCTCAGGCTATTGATCCGCAACAGCGTTTATTGCTCGAGGTTACCTGGGAAGCATTAGAAAATGCCGGAAAAACGTTAGCGCAAATCCGGGGAACTGAAACAGGAGTTTTCATCGGAATTACCACAAACGATTACGCACAAAACAACTTAGATGATCAGCAACCGGAACTGGTGGATGCCTACTTCAATACCGGTAATGCATTAAACGTTGCGGCAGGTAGAATTTCGTATGTTTTAGGACTTGAAGGACCTAGTATGGCTATTGATACGGCTTGCTCCTCATCCTTGGTATCGATTCACCAGGCTTGTCAGAGTTTACGTAGTGGTGATAGTACTATGGCAATTGCCGGAGGTGTAAGCCTTTTGATTTCTCCAACCTCATCCATTGGTATGTCAAGGATGAATATGCTTTCTGCCGATGGGCGTTGTAAAACTTTTGATGATAAGGCAAATGGAATTGTAAGAGGAGAAGGTTGTGCAGTTATTGTATTAAAAAAATATTCAGATGCTTTAGCAGCTAACGATACCATTTTAGGTTTGATAAAAGGTTCTGCGGTAAATCAGGATGGTGCTAGTGGTGGATTAACCGTACCCAACGGTAAAGCACAGGAAAAGCTTTTGAAAAAAGCTTTAGCTTCTGCCAGAATGGAGCCTTCGGAGATAGATTATATTGAAACTCATGGTACGGGTACTCCTCTGGGCGACCCGATTGAAGTAAATGCACTTGCCAACGTTTATGGAAAAGACCGTCCGGGAGATCGCCCGTTAATTTTAGGAGCATTAAAAACTAATATTGGGCATACGGAAGCTTGTGCCGGCGTTGCCGGTGTAATAAAAACGGTGATGGCACTGCATCATAAAGAAATTCCGGCTGGGCTTCATTTAACTACACCAAATACGAAAATTTCCTGGACTGAGCTTCCGGTTATGATTCCATCATCCTTATTGAAATGGAAAAACGGAGAAAAGAAAAGAGTTGCTGGTGTAAGTGCATTTGGTTTTAGCGGCACCAATGCACATGTAATATTGGAGGAATATGTGTCTCAGGAAAATACCAGGATCCCTGAACAACCTGTTCAGCACTTGTTAACGCTATCAGCTAAAACTGAAGAAGGTTTGGAGCAGCAGGTTTTAAAATATCATAATTACTTAAAGAAGAATAAAGATTTACATCTGGGAAATATTTGTTTTACGGCTAATGCTTCCAGAACTCATTTTGATTACTGCTTCAGTATCCCTGCAGGGTCAACAGAAGAACTAATTACAGCACTTGGTGAAAAAGATAATTTTAACATTATAAAGGCAAAGGTTGATAAAAATAAACACCATAAAATTGCTTTTTTGTTTACTGGTCAAGGGGCTCAATATCCGGACATGGGTAAAGAGCTGTATGAAACACAGCCGGTTTTTAAATCAATACTGGATCAGTGTTCATTAATGCTGGAACCCTATTTAGGCAAATCCCTTACGGATATTCTTTATTTGCCGGAAAATGCCGCATTTCTCGATCAGACTGCTTATACACAACCTGCCTTATTTGCCTTAGAATACGCGCTTGCCGAACTATGGAAATCATGGGGAGTAATTCCCTCGGTTTTAATAGGGCACAGTGTTGGAGAATACGTAGCTGCTTGTCTGGCCGGAGTCTTTACGCTGGAAGAGGGATTAAAAATAATTGCAGAACGTGGTCGACTGATGCAGAAATTACCTGCAGGCGGTGCGATGGCGGCCATTTTTGCGTCGGAATCTGAGGTAATGAAATCTATTTCCGGGTTTGAAGATAAGGTTTCTATTGCTGCGGTAAATGGTCCTGGTTTAATCGTAATTTCCGGTGATGAACATGTAATAGATGGAATTGTGGAAAATTATCAACAAGCAGGAATACGTACTAAAAAACTGCAGGTTTCCCATGCATTTCATTCCCCATTATTGAAGCCTATTATGGCAGAGTTTAGGCAATTTATAAAAAGAATAAACTTTCAGTCTCCTAAACTTAAAGTAATCTCTAATCTGACGGGACAAATAGCCGATGAAACAATGGCTGATCCAGAATATTGGTGCAATCATATTTTGGCTCCTGTTGCGTTTTATAAAGGCATTCAAACCTTAGAAAAAGAAAAAACCAGCATTAATATTGAAATCGGTCCAACACCTTCGCTGCTGGCAATGATTAAAGATTATACAACTGCTGCAGATACGTTGTGGTTATCGGCCTTACATCCTAAAAAAAATGACTGGCAGTGCGTCAATCAGGCTTTGGCAAGAATTTATATAAGTGGCTATCCAATTAATTGGACGGCATTCTACAAACCTTATCAGTATGCTAAGGTAACCTTACCGAATTATCCTTTTCAAAAGCAAAGCTATTGGCTTGCTAAAAAACAAACTAATCAAACTTTTCAAATGGTTTCCAATACCCCGCTAATGAATAGGCCAGAATTAAATGGTACGAGTAAAAATAGTTTGCATAAGTCAGATGTTTTACCTGAATTAAAGAAAATTCTCGCTGAGATTCTTCATGAAGACCCTACCAAATTGGATGAACAAATGGACTTTGTAAAAATGGGTGCAGATTCAATTGTTTTGGTAGAGGCTTTAAAAAAGATAGAAACAACTTATCATGTAAAACTAAAAATTAGTCAGCTTTTTGGGGAGCTTTCTAACTTGGCAAACCTTGCAGAATATATAGAAGCAAATATGGACGTTGCCGAACCAATTTTAGCAAAAGGTCAAACCATACATCCTGAAACAATCCACCCTTCAGTAAATACTCAAAATTTACTGCCTTCAACTTCTCAGGATAGCAGTTTGCAAAGCTTGATGATAAAACAAATGGATGTTTTACAGCAAACAATAAATGCCCAGCTGCAGGTTCTGCAGACATCGGAACGACTTCCAGTTGAGCAAATTCAATCCTTTCAGCCTGTTAGCCTGGTTCAAGCGGTACAATCACCCGAAAATAAACCCGAAGAGTCAGTGGCTGATGCGACCAGTAAATTTAATGCAATTCGCTTAACAGAAGATCGGGAACTTACCCCAGATCAATCACAATTTTTAGCTGATTTAATTGTACGCTATAATCAAAAAACTTCTGAATCTAAAAAATATACCCAGCAATATCGCGGCGTACTTGCAGACTGGATCAATTCGCTTGGATTCAGGCTAGCGATCAAGGAAATGATCTATCAGATAGTATCTGTCCGGTCATCCGGTTCAAAATTTTGGGATAAAAATGGTAACGAATACATCGACCTGGCTATCGGATTTGGTGCGAATTTTTTCGGAAATAGCCCAGATTTCATCAAGGAAGCAGTACATGCACAGATTGATAAGGGTTTTGAACTGGCTGTTCAATCTGATATTGTCGGGGAAGTTGCAGAACTGATCAAAGAAGTTACCGGGCATGAGCGCATTGCTTTTTCAAATACCGGAACAGAGGCAGTGATGGCTTCAATGCGTATTGCGCGTACAGTTTCCAAAAAAAATAAGATTGTCATTTTTAAAGGGTTCTACCATGGTACTTTTGATGGTTATCTGGCAGAATCAACCCAAAATGGAGCGTTAATTTTTTCAAATCCAGCGGCACCGGGAACTACTCAGGGGATGATTGATGATATCGTTCCATTGAATTACGGCAGCGAGGATTCCTTAAAATATATTGAAGAACATGCAGATGAATTGGCTGCAGTGTTGGTTGAACCAGTACAAAGCCGCCGACCTGGTCATTTTCCAAAAGAATTTTTAATTAAACTCCGCGAAATTACTGCCCAGAAAAATGTTGCCCTCATTCTGGATGAAATTATTACCGGTTTCCGGATTCATCCAGGTGGTGTTCAGGCAGTTTTGGGTATCCAGGCAGATATTACTACCTATGGAAAAATCTTAGGAGGTGGTATGCCGATTGGTGTTATTGCGGCTAAAGCAAAATATCTGGATGCGGTTGATGGTGGCTGGTGGCAGTATGGTGATGAATCTTATCCGGCAACACAAATGACTCTTTTTGGAGGTACATTCTGTAAACATCCGTTAGCATTAGCGGCCGCCAAAGCGGTTTTGTTGCGAATGAAAGAGGCTGGCCCGGCTTTACAGGAAGCGGTTAATCAAAAAACAGATCGTTTAGCAACTGAGATCAATGCCTTTTTTCAAGAACTGAATATCACTGTAAAGGTGGTCAATTTCGGCTCCTTGTTCCGATTTGAACCCTTTGGAAAATATAACCCTTTATTACAGCCCATCGAGATGGATATTTTCTATTTTGCATTGATAGAAAAGGGAGTTTTTACTTGGGAACGAAGAATTAATTTTTTATCTGCAGCCCATACAGATGAAGATGTGGATTTCATCATAGCTAAAATTAAAGAAGTTATTTTTGAAATGATTGATGGTGGTTTCTTTCCGGAATCTGATGGACACCGGAGACCAGTAAAACCAAGAAAAAAAATCATTTCAGAAGCACAGCGACAGTTATGGGTGCTGGCACAAATGGACCCGGCCGGATCGGTAGCTTATAATGTACCCGTTGCACTTCATCTTTATGGTTCGGTAAATGCAGTACTTCTTCGGAAATCACTGCAAATAATTGTAGACAGACATGAAGCATTAAGAACCACTTTTAGTGAACGGGGAGATGCTCAATTGGTTCATGAATCCTTGAAAGTGGATTTTTTAGAGCAGGACTTTTCTTCCATACATATTGACGAAAAAGAAGCCAGGGTTAACGAATGGCGGAGGAAAATGAGCCAGACTCCATTTGATTTAATAAATGGCCCTTTATTACAGGCTGGTTTATTGAAAACCGATGAGAATCAGTATATTTTATCGGTAACGGTTCATCATAGTGTATATGATGGCTGGTCAGTAGGGGTACTTTCATCAGAATTAGGGGAGATTTATACCAAACTTTCAAATGGAGCTCCACTACATTTAAATAAACCTACTCAATTTGAGGAGTATCTTTTAAAAAGGGAACAGTTTAAAAAATCGTCTTCGTTAGCAGAACAAACTGCTTATTGGCTAGATCAATATTGTAAACCCTTAACAGCTCTTCAACTTCCTATTGATAAAAAAAGGCCAGTAATAAAAACCTATAACGGAAACACTATTTCCGTTCGTTTGAATCCAGAGATCACCAGAAAAGTTGCTACTGTTGGTAAGGAAAATGGTTTTACACCATTCATGATCTTATTTGGAGCTTACAGCTTATTGTTGTCAAAACTTAGCCAGCAACAGGATATTGTGGTAGGAATACCAGTGGCAATCAGGGATATCGAAACAGAAGCGGCTATTATTGGTTATTGCACCGATGTGCTTCCGATAAGAACAAAGATTCAACCCGATGATTCCCTTTTGGATTTTTTAAAATCTATCCGCAAACAACTTTTAAATGGTTTCGAAAATCAGGATTTTGCGCTGACAGAATTGGTTACCAGACTAAAAGTAGAACAGGATATAAGCCGTTCACCGATAGTAAGTACCTTATTTAATTTAAATCCAGGTAACGTGGTTTTACCTGTTTTCACAGGATTAGAAACGAATCTGCTTCCTAAAAAAATTGAATATACCGCCTTTGAGCTGATGTTTGATATCACAGAAGACCAAGGTGATTACATTCTGGAGTGTGATTACAATACTGATTTGTTTAATGAAACTACTATCATCAGTTTCATTAGGTATTACGAAAATATATTAGCGTCAATCAGTGCTGATACCAGTACTAAAATATCTCATGAAAGTATCTTATCGTTGCAGGATAAACAACAGTTGCTTGTTGATTTTAATAATACTTTAAAAGATTATCCTAAATATAGATTAATACAAGATTTAATACAGGATCAGGTTTCACTCTCTGCAGAAAAAATTGCACTGATAATTAATACGCAAGAATGGTCTTACGCTGCGATAAACAGTAGTGCCAATAAATTGGCGCATTATTTACGCCAGACACATGCAATTGCTCCTGGGAATTTGGTCGGTGTTTTTATGAACCGTTCAGAGCAAATGTTGATTGTCTTGCTGGGTATCATTAAATCTGGAGCAGCATATGTACCGCTTGATCCGGCATACCCAAAAGAACGCATCAATTATATTATACAAGATAGTGGGATGAAGATGATTGTGATGGATCAATCCTTATCTGATGCTGCCGTTGATATTACAAGTCAAGTTTTAATATGGAACGAAAAAACACTTGACGAAATAAATACCTATTCAAATTCCAACCCTGAAATAATTAATACTGCTGAAGATCTTTGTTATGTTATTTATACCTCCGGCTCTACCGGAGAACCAAAAGGGGTTGCTATCCGGCATAGAAATGCAGTAGCCTTTTTGTACTGGGCAATGGATGAGTTTGTACAAAGCAGTTTTGAGGTGGTTTACGCAGCTTCTTCTATTTGTTTTGACCTTTCGGTATTTGAATTAATTTTTCCGTTAACCATCGGAAAAACCATCCGAATGCTTCAGTCGGGGCTAGAAATTAAAGATTTTGTTGGCCAGGATGAGCGCGTACTCTTGAATATTGTCCCTTCAGTATGCGAATCACTTATCAAAGAAAAAATAAATTTAGATCAGGTTACCGTACTGAACCTTGCCGGCGAAGTATTTTCTGCTAATCTATTGCAAGGATTAGATGCTAAAAAAATAGAAATCAGAAATTTATATGGTCCATCAGAAGATACCACTTACAGTTCCTTTTATAGGCTTAAGGGTACAGAAGAAATTGTACCTATCGGGAAACCCATAGCGAATACAAAAGCTTACATTTTAGATCCGGATTTAAACCTGGTACCCATAAATGTTCAGGGACAAATTTATTTATCTGGCGAAGGATTAGCCAAAGGTTATTTGAATAAGGACCAACTAACCTCCTTATGTTTTATTGATAATCCTTTTGAACCCGGGCAGAAGCTGTATCGCACCGGTGATTTAGGGCGATGGATGGCTGATGGTAATATTGCGTTCGATGGCAGAAATGATTATCAGGTAAAAATAAGAGGATACCGGATTGAACTGGGCGAAATTGAAGCGGCAATAGAAAAGCATGAAGCAGTTAAAAAAGCGGTAGTTATTGTAAAAATGGTATCAGGTGCTGAATTTCTAACAGCTTTTTATACGTTAAAAGTTCCGGCTGAAATACATGAGATAAAAACCTTCCTTGAATCTTTGCTTCCGGGATATATGGTGCCGACTTACTTTAATTATTTGGAGCAAATGCCTTTAAACCCTAACGGAAAAATTGACAGGCACGCTTTAAAAATAATTGAAACTATGGATTCCCAAAATATTGCCTTTGTGGTACCAGAAAATGAAGTAGAGGAAAAATTATTAAATATTTGGCAACAGGTTTTAGGAATTTCTAAAATTAGTGTGCTGGATGATTTCTTCAACATAGGAGGACATTCGCTAAAAGCCAGTGAATTGATTTTTCAGATTTACCAGGTACTGGGAATACGGCTGGATTATAAGACGGTGTATACCAATAGCACTATTCAAAGCCTCGCCCAAGTAATCCAGTCACACAATGTGTTAAATGTTCAGGAAATTCCTTTAGTGAATTTACAAGATCATTATCCGGTATCGCAAGGTCAGAAGCGCTTATGGATGGTTGATCAGATGGAAAATAACCAGGTCGCTTATAATATGCCAGGTGTTTTTATGTGGAATATTGAGTTGGATAAATCAGCTCTTCAGTATGCGTTCGAGGAACTTGTTAAACGCCATGAAAGCTTGAGAACCCAATTTATTTTGGTTAATGGCGAACCTCGTCAGCAAATAGTAGAGGTAGCATCCTTTTCAGTCACTTGGGAAGATATTGATTTTTCTGCTATGCAGAATCCACAACAAAATATGATGATTCTGGTTGAAAAGGATATTAATACAACCTTTAATCTTGCGCAGGGACCATTGGTGAGAATGAAATTAATCAAACTGGGTGCCGATAAATTTGCTATTTATCTGAACATGCATCATATTATTTCTGATGGCTGGTCAGTTAAAGTCCTGATGAATGATGTAATGCAACTATATCATTCTAAGACTACAGGAGTTCCGCACAATTTACCGGTATTAAAACTTCAGTATAAAGATTTTGCAACCTGGCAGAACCATTTTCTGGCTACGGAAACAGAAAAACATAAAGAATATTGGCTTAATCAGTTTTCCGATGAATTACCGGTACTGGATTTTCCAACGGATTTTGCCCGTCCCGCTATAAAAACCTATAATGGAAATACAGTTTATCTGCAGCTGAACAAATCATTAACTGATTCATTTGAAAATTACTGCAAAGCAAACAAAACCACCTTATTCACTGCCTTATTAGCATGTGTTAATGGACTTTTATATATATACACTGGTCAGGAAGACCTCATTGTTGGTATACCTGTCTCCGGACGGGAGCATCCTGATTTAATGCATCAGGTGGGATTTTTTGTAAATACACTGCCCATCAGAACCCGTTTTAGCGGTAAGGAAAGTTTTAATATTTTACTGCAAAAAGTGAAGCAGTTGATGCTTGACGCGCAGGAATATCAGGCTTACCCAATGGAAGATTTGGTTGAAAATTTATCTCTTACACCAGATAGAAGCCGTTCAGCATTATTTGACGTACTGGTTTCTTTATTGGAAGAGGAGAATGAATCATTCAATTTACCATCCCGCATTAGTAAGTACGATTTTTCATTTGAATTTAGAAAAAAATCAGAAGGACTTTCATTGAGTATAGAGTATAATACAGATTTATACCGTCTTGAAAAAATGGAGCGCATGCTGATCCATTTTAGTAATTTGATCTCAGCGATAGTAAACGAAACCGATCAGGCCATTAATCAGCTGGATATATTAAGTACAGAAGAAAAAAATAACCTGCTGAATACGTTGACAGATACGGATTATCCTAAAAACACCACGATAGTTGCTCTTTTTGAAGAACAGGTTCAGAAAACACCTCAAGCCATCGCGCTTGATTTTGAAGGTGAAACGCTCACTTACCATGAATTAAATTTAAAAGCCAACCAGTTAGCAAATTATATCAGCAACCATTATACTGTTCTGCCTGATACAAAATTTGGAGTGTTGTTAGCCCGCAGTTCAAACATGATTGTGGCATTGTTGGCCATCTTAAAATCTGGTGGAACATATGTACCCTTAGATCCGGCTGATCCTGTTAGTCGATTACAATACATTCTGGAAGATACTGAAATGCTTGTGATCATTACAGAAAGCGAAGAATTGTCTAAACAATTGAATGTTGAAACCATCCAATTACTGAATTTACAGGAAAAGACTGCAGAAATAGCAGAATGCAATACAGAAAATAATCTGAACCAAAACGGTCCGGAAGATCTTGCTTATATCATGTATACTTCTGGCTCAACAGGGCAGCCAAAAGGGGTGATGATAAAACACCGAAACGTGGTTCGTCTGGTAAAAAACACTAATTATTATGATTTTAAAGAAGGCGACAGGCTTTTGCAGACCGGGGCTTTAACCTTTGATGCAATTACCTTTGAAATTTGGGGAATGTTGTTGAATGGTGGCCGCCTCTATTTGATACCACATTTGAGCCTCATTGATACTCCTTTGCTGAAAAAGAGCTTGCACGAAAACCAAATCAATATAGTTTGGTTCACATCCTCCTGGTTTAATCAATTGGCTGATATTGATTTATCAGTTTTTGGTAAGCTTAAATATTTACTGGTAGGTGGAGATAAATTGTCACCAAAACACATTAATAAGGTAAAAACGGCTTTCCCTGATTTAAAAATTATCAATGGGTACGGTCCAACTGAAAACACTACATTTTCCATATGTCATCATATTGATCGGTTCTATGAATGTGATATCCCGCTAGGTAAACCTGTTGCCAATAGCACGGTTTATATATTAAATGAAACCAGCAATTTATGTCCAGTTGGTATTAAAGGTGAGATTTGCGTTGGAGGAGATGGATTAGCCCGTGGCTATCTAAATAACTCTGATTTAACGGCCGAAAAATTTATCGATCATCCGTTTGTGCCAGGCGAAAAGCTATATAAAACAGGAGATGTAGGACGTTGGTTGGAAGATGGTACCGTTGCTTTTATGGGACGAAAAGATTCTCAGGTAAAGATCCGGGGGTATCGTATTGAAGTGGGTGAAATAGAAAATACGCTGCTGAGCCATCCTCTTATCGAAAAAGCAGTAGTTACCGTAGACCATTGTGAAGGGTTACAAGATCAGATTCTGGCCTATTTTACGTCTTCCAATTCACTGGATGGTACAGCGTTGAAAACGTTTTTATCTCAAGGGCTACCTTTATACATGGTTCCGGCTCATTTTATCCAGTTAGATACAATACCTCTTACTGCGAACGGTAAGACCGATCTAAGGGCATTGCCTAAACCGGTATTATTGAAGAATATCAATCAGGATCAGCTATCTGTTTTTGAAACTAAAACAGAAAAAAAGCTAGCTGGACTTTGGGAAGAGATTCTGAGTGTCAACGTAAATAGTCCCCATGATGATTTTTTCGAATTGGGTGGTCACAGCTTAAAAGTAATGCGCTTGTTAGAGGGTATTCACAGAGAATTCCAGGCTCAAATTGAATTAAGAATCATTTATCAGTATCCGGTATTGCACGAATTGGCATTGCAGATTGAAATTGCTGGAAGTAGTAGTGTTACGAACCAGATTAATCTTATTCCTTACCAGGATTCGTATGATTTATCTTACAGTCAGAAAAGCCTTTGGACTGCTTTACAATTTGAACAGGAACAGTCGGCGTACAATATTGTCGGGGCATACCTCATCACCGGAAACCTTCATGAAAATGCTTTTTGTGATGCATTCAAAGAAGTGGTAAAAAGACATGAAAGCCTGCGAACTAATTTTGTATTAATAGATGGTGAACCCCGTCAGTTAATTCACAATCCGGAAGGATATCCGTTGCAGGTTCAAATTTCTGATGTAAGAGCGGAGGAAAACCCAATGGAAGCTGCTTTGAAAATTATAGAAGAGGACGCCAAAACGGCTTTCGACCTGGAAAAAGATCAGCTTATTCGTTCCCGCTTATTACGGGTTAATGATGCGGAATATATCATTTTCATGAATATGCATCATATTATTTCTGATGGATGGTCAATGGATGTGATACTTTCGGAACTGCTTGCTGCTTACGATGCTTTTAGCAACAATACACCGCTCGCTTTACAACCTCTTGCTATCCAGTACAAAGATTATGCTGCCTGGCAGCATACTAATTTACAGGGAGAAAATCTGCAGAAATTAGTTAGTTACTGGAAAAATAGATTAGGAGATAAGCAGCCTGTATTAAATTTACCGTTTGATTTTGAAAGACCATTGATTCCATCTGCAAAGGGAGAAACGTTTGAATTTCTCATTGACGAACAGCTTACTTCTCAATTAACACAGCTGGGTAAAGCTAATAATACCACCTTATTTGTTGTTTTGCTCACATCATACAATATCCTGCTACATCTGCTTACGAGAGAGTCTAAATTTATTTTAGGTACTTCTGTAGCCGGAAGAACAAATTATGAACTTCAGGGATTGGTTGGTTATTTCGTTAATGTAATACCTGTGCAGACAGAAATAGATAATACATTAACCTTTAACCAACAGCTTCAGCAGCTTGATGCAGATGTCAAAGAGGATATGTTTCATGCATTACTTCCAATTGATGTGTTGTTAAGAGAATTAAAACCGCAAAGACACTCCGGAATAACTCCTCTGTTTCAAGGGCGTTTCGTATTCAATGATTTTGCAAGTAGCATCACAGAACTCAATGCCAAATTAAACAGCGGTAATTCTCCTTTAACCATTTCAAATATAAATCTGCCTAGTCTTGGAGCTAAATACGAAACAGATTTCCGCCTAACCCGTGATGGAACAATACTTATAGGAAGCTTAGAATACAGGCTGGATCTATTTAAACGGTCTACCATCGAAAAAATGGTTAGCAGTTATCTGGACTTGCTGAAAAATATTATTGAAAATCCTGATAAAACCATTAGCCATTTGGAAATAATAATGAATCAGAAAGCGGTTGATCAGCAAAAAGAGAAACAAGCAAAATCTCTTCATAAACTAAAAAATATCCAATCAATAAGCCTAAAGTAAAAAACCATAAGCCCTTTCTTCCGGCCCAGAGAACTCCCTCGGAAAGGAAGGGTTGGGATGAGGCTACTAAAGCATTTAAATAAATCATCAAATCATGAATACATTATCAGGTTACCGCATTTCACCACAACAAAGCCGATTTTTAACGGTGTATAACCATACCGAAAAACTGAATTCACAATTGGCTTTTACATGCGATGAAAACATTGATACCGATAAATTAAAAAACGCAATTACCAGCTTTTTTGATAGTGATATTATTTTTAAAACCACCTATCATCAAATTACAGAACCGTCTAATGCTTTGCAAATACCCGGGAATAAAACTTTGATTGAATTTCTGGATCATCCGGAAGTAATTTCAAGTGATGAAGCTATTAGCGGACTATTGTCGGATGAAATTAATAGAGAGATTAATATATCCGAAGGACCTCTTATTTGGGTAAAGTTAGTAAGGCTGCAAATTAAGCAACTTTTAGTTAGTATTACGCTGCCCGCTATTACTGCCGATTTACGAACGTTAGAAATTATTGCAGAAAAGATTTTCAGATTCTATGAAAACGGTGCCGAAGTTAAGAAGGAGGAAGCACTAAGCTATTTACAGTTCGCAGAGTGGCAAAATCAACTTTTGGAAGAAGAGGAAACTCAGGAGAGCTTGAAGTATTGGCGCAACAAAAAAATAAGTGGTTTAAACCAATTTTTAACTTTTGATCAGGATATTGATTCAAAAAAAGAGTTTGTATCCGCTAGCCATGTATTGGATATTAAAAATAACTCTTTGGCTTTACTGAAGAAGAATTTCCCTGATTATTCATCCGAAGAAATTTTGTTTGCCTGCTGGAATTTGCTTTTATGGCGCCAGCTTGAAACTACCGATTTTATTTCGGGCTATGTACATTCTTTCAGGGAATATGAGGAATTACAATCTCTTTGCGGTTGTTGTTGTAGAACCCTGCCATTTCACTTGGAGTGGGACAAAACCTGGCTTTTTAAGGATGTGCTTAGGCAGACAAAACAGGAAATAGAAACCATAAGCAATAACAAAGAAGCTTTTGAACATCATGTTTTTTTCAAAGGCGAAACTAAACCTAATAAGTCCTACACCATCCCTTATAGTTTCGAATACGCTGAAACTAGTTCCACCGCCATCCTTAAATCACAACATTTTGCCGTAATCCAGGCAGTCTCATTTACTGAGAATATCAAACTCAAACTGGTTTGTAAGCAAGTAAACGAAACCATCTCCGTAGAGCTGCAATACAATGCAAATGCTTTTAAAAAGGAAACGGTTTTATTTCTGGCAGATGCATTTGAAAATATTTTAAACGAGTTTATCTCTGAGCCTGTTAAGCCCATACTTCAGGTGAGTTTGCTGAGTGATTTATATAAGGCAAAACTTCTGAAAGAGTTCAATCAAACTTCTGAACCACAGCACTCTTTTGATACGGTATGTCAGCTTTTTGACCATGTAGTAACAACTTTCCCTGCTCATGTGGCGGTTGTTGCCAGAGAAAATCAGCTTAGTTATCAGCAGCTTGATCAAAAAGCAACCCAGTTGGGGCTGTATCTGAAAGAAGTTTACGGCATTAAGGCAGGAGACTTAGTGGGTGTGATGTTCGGTAAGAACGAAAACCTGATGATCGCTTTAATGGCAGTTATTAAATCGGGTGGTGGTTTTGTACCGATCGATCCGGCTAACCCTGAAGAACGTATCAATTTTATACTAAAAGACAGTGCCATTTCGGTATTGCTAAGTGAAACGGCTTTTGAAGAACGAACAGCTTTACTTCAAATTCCGACTTTAGCTATTGATAGTACTTCTGAATTCATAACTACAAAAGCAACTTTACACCAAAGAACAGCCGAAGATATTTTATATGTCATCTACACTTCGGGCACAACCGGTAATCCAAAAGGTACAGTTATTCAGGATAAAGCTTTACTGAATTATGTATCCTGGTTTACAGATTCGTTTAATATCAACGCAACAGATAGTTCTATTTTGCTGGGATCTTACGCATTCGACCTTGGATACACAAGCATCTGGGGAACGTTACTGAATGGTGGTGCACTACACTTGGTTGATGATGAAATGGTTAAGAATCCTGACTCACTGATTGATTACCTTACCGAAAATACAATCACCTTTATAAAAACTACTCCCTCGCTATTCCATACTGTAACGGCTTCTATACAGTGTAATAATTTGGCTAAAAGCAATTTACGTTTAATACTGTTAGGGGGAGAACCGATTCGTCCGAAAGATCTGGAGAAAATAATTGAGATAAAACCTGAAATAAACCTTGTTAATCACTATGGACCTACCGAATCAACAATTGGTACCATTGCTTATAAGATTGACAATACACAATTGGCTGAATATGCTATGTGTCCGGTTATCGGTAACCCGATTAGCAATAATTCAATTTATATAGTTGATGAACAGGGTTCGTTAGTTGCTCCGGGAATAGATGGAGAAATCATGATTTCGGGTAAAGGTTTGGCTGCTGGATATTTAAGAAGGGAAGATCTCACATTCGAAAAATTTATCGCTGATCCCTTTACACAAGGGCAAAAGATGTACAAAACCGGAGATATTGCCAGATGGATGCCTGACGGAACCATTCTGTTCAGGGGAAGAAGAGATGATCAGGTGAAAATACGTGGCTACCGGGTAGAATTGGAAGAAATTCAAAAGGTCATGCAATCTCTTTCTGGTATTGATCGTATGCTAATCGTATCACGATTTTCAGAAGATTATGGATTGGAGCTGGCTGCTTATTTTGTATCTCAAGATAAAATAGATACAGTAGAATTACGGATGGCTTTATTGGAAACTCTTCCGGATTATATGGTTCCTTCATATTTTGTTAGTTTGGATAAATTCCCTCTTACTGCGAACGGAAAGGTTGATAAAAAAGCCTTACCAGATCCAACACTGCTGAAAACTGAAAGCAAACATACGGCTCCGCGTACCAAACTGGAAAAAAGTTTGGCGGTGATTTGGGAAGAAATTTTAGAATATGAAAATATCGGGGTTTATGATGATTTTTTTACAATAGGAGGGCATAGCTTAAAAGCGATCAAACTGGTTACCCAGTTATCAAAAAAGCTGGATATTAAAATCAAGCTGCAGGATGTTTTCATTTATTCTACTATAGAAAAACTTGCCGCTTTTCTTCATGAAAATGGTGTGGTTAAATTTGCACCTATTCCGGTATTAGCCAGCCAGCCTTATTATGATCTTTCGCATTCGCAACGTCGCCTTTGGATCTTAGATCAATTAGAAAATGATCAGGTTGCTTACAATGTTCCAGCGGCGTGTATTATTGAAGGTAAACTTAATGCACAAGCATTTAGCAAAGCTTTTGTAAAGGTAACCGAGCGACATGAAAGTTTACGTACTACGTTTATCACGGTTAATGGGGAGCCTAAACAACAAATACATGCACCTGGCGAACTTTCTTTTGAGGTTAGAAATATCGATTTTCAAACTGCCCCGAACAAAAGAGAAAAAGCACAAAAATTTGTAGAAGCTGAGGCTGATACACCGTTCAATTTAGAAAAAGGTCCACTTTTACGGGCGCATTTACTACAACTGGAACCTGAGAAATACGTGTTTGTATTTAACATGCACCATATTATTTCTGATGGATGGTCGATTGGTGTACTCATTGAAGAAGTTTTAACACTTTACCATGCTTTTAGTCGCGATGAAGAAAACCCATTACCGGCATTAACCATTCAGTACAAAGATTTTGCGTCTTGGCAAAATCAGAAACTTCAGGATGAAGAAGTTAAGCAGGCACAAGCTTACTGGTGGGGAATATTTAAAGATGAAATTCCGATTTTAGAATTTCCGGGAGACTATTCTCGCCCTGCTATCCAAACCTACAATGGCGCTCAGGTGAACCTTTTATTAGACAGAACTTTTAGTGAAAGATTAGTTCAGTTTAGCAAGGAGCAATCTACTACATTGTTCATTACCCTGCTATCATCGATTAATGCACTGCTTTATCACTACACCGATCAGGAAGATATTGTGATTGGTACTCCGGTTGCAGGTCGGGAGCATCCAGATCTGGATAACCAAATCGGGTTTTATGTAAATACATTGCCGGTACGATCCCGTTTTAACGCTACAGAATCATTTGAAATGCTGGTGCGGGGTGTTAAGGAAAACATGCTGAAAGCACAAGAGCATCAGATATATCCGTTCGATCGATTGGTAGATGACCTGAATTTGGAAATGGACCTAAGCCGTTCTGCCTTGTTTGACGTGATGGTTTCACTTTCTAACCCAGATACAGCGGCTAAACAGTTCGAAAAATTTAAAGACATTCAGGTTTCAGAATTTACCATTCCATCTACCATTAGCAAGTTTGATCTTTCTTTCGATTTTCAGGAAACGAAAGACGGAATCAAGGTTAGTATTGAATACAACACCGATTTGTTCAAGCCTTCGCGGATGGAAAGAATGTTGAGACATTACCAAAAAATGCTAAGCGAAATTCTTCAAAACACTAAAGCTCCATTAAATGAGATTGATATTTTATCATCTGCAGAAGTAAAACAGCTTCTGGAAGATTTTAACGATACCATCACATCTTATGATACCGAGAAAACAATTGTAGATATGTTCTACGACCAGGTTGAAAAATACCCGGATACTATTGCGGTATCATTCGGAAGCAAATTAATAACGTATGCAGAGCTTAACGAACAGTCAAATCGGCTGGCTCATTATCTAAGTGCTCAGCTTTTATTATCTCCCGATTTACGGATAGGATTATTGATGAACCGTTCCGAAAAAATGTTGGTTAGTGTTTTAGCGGTGCTAAAAATGGGAGCGGCATATGTGCCTATTGATACGGAATACCCGCTAGATCGTATTGAATATTTAATACAAGAAAGTGGTGCTGATATTTTGATAACTGATTCTGCAGAAACGGTTAGTAATTTATCAGTTTCTGTAAAAGTGATTGATCTGTATGCGGTTCAGAATGAAGTAGCCGATTGTATAAGTGGTAATTTAACCAATCAAATCCATCCGGATAATCCAGCATATATCATCTTTACTTCTGGTTCTACCGGAAACCCTAAAGGTGTTATAGTGAATCACCGTAACCTGAGCAATATTTCTAATTCTTGGCGTGATGGATATAAATTGCATGAGTTTAGCCCTAATTTATTGCAGCTGGCAAGTATTTCCTTCGATGTTTTTATAGGAGATTTTTGTCGTTGTTTATTAAATGGTGGAAAAATGGTGATCTGTCCCGGCGATATCAGAATTGATCCGATTGCGTTATATGAAATAATCCACGAGCATCAAATCAATATCCTGGAAACAACGCCAGGCATTATACTTCCTTTAATGCGCTATATTCAGGAAAATAATCTGGATATATCTTTCATGAAGCTCCTGATTTTGGGTTCTGATACCTGTTTAATTGAAGACTTTAAATGGTTACTGAATTCTTTCAGTGACCATATGCGGATCATCAATAGTTATGGTACTACAGAAACCACTATTGATTCTTCTTACTTCGAATCATCTGTAGGGTTGCTGCCAAAAGAAGGTAATGTTCCTATTGGAAAACCGATGCACAATACCAGTTATTTCATCCTAAATAACAATAAGAAACTTGTCCCGGTAGGCGTAATTGGTGAGTTGTACATTGGCGGAGCGGGAGTTTCAAACGGTTATTTAAATAGGAATGAACTAAATGAAGAGCGTTTTATTAAATTGCCGGAAGTTATTCATTCTCAAAAAGTTTATAAAACCGGTGACAGAGCCTGCTGGCTGCCCGATGGGAATGTTGCATTTTATGGACGTAATGATAACCAGGTTAAAGTTAGGGGATACCGTATTGAATTAGGTGAAATTGAAAATATTTTGTTACAACATCCAGCAATAAAATCGGTTGTGGTGTTGGCAAAACCAGATCAGGATGGACATAACCGCTTAATTGCTTATTGCTCACTTAATGATGTAAAAGCTATTGCCAACATAAAGGAAAGCATTAAAAAGAGGCTCCCTGAATACATGTTGCCTTCATTTTTTCTAATTTTAGACGAACTGCCGCTTACTCCTAACGGTAAAATAAATCATAAAGCTTTACCAAATCCGGATATTAATGATTTGAGAAATCAGAAAGGATTCAGTGCTCCGGTAACTGAAACGCAGAAAAAACTGGCCACCATCTGGGAACGGATTTTAAAAATAGAGACTATTGGAAAAGATGACCATTTCTTTGAAATGGGTGGACATTCGTTAAAAGCTACCCAGGTAATTACACAAGTTCACAAAGAGTTTGGCACATCGATACAACTACGAGATCTTTTTACGAATCCGGTTTTAGCTGATTTAGCATATGTAATTGATGCTAAAGAGAAAACAGTTTATGAAAAAATAGAACAGATTGCTGATGCAGATTATTATCCTTTATCGGTGGCACAAAACCGTTTGTGGATCCAAGATCAGATGCAGGAAGGTTTAGCGGCTTATAATATTACCGATGCTTTTGAAATGGATGGGAGATTATCCTTGCCTGATTTCGAAAAAGCATACAAAGAGGTAATTAACCGCCATGAAAGTCTCCGGACCACTTTTATAGTACATCAGGGTGAGCCCCGTCAAATTATTCATGATGTTGATAGTAAGGAGTTTAGTATCACCTATAAGGATTTAAGAGATAAGCATGCCTCTACAGAATTAGTTCAACTAATGGTTGATGAAGAATCAACCGCCATTTTCGATCTGGAGAAGGGACCGCTTATTAAAGCTAGTTTATTACGGCTTACCGATGAAAATCAAGTGTTTGTGCTAACCATGCACCATATTGTTTCAGATGGATGGTCGTCAAATGTGTTTCTGACAGAACTGATGAAACTCTATCATGCTGGCATCAATGGGTTGCAAAATCCGTTACCTGCTTTAACTATGCAGTATAAAGATTATGCAGTTTGGCACCGCAACTTGTTAAGCGGCACCAATTTGAAAACCCTAAAAAATTATTGGTGCAATCAGTTTGCAGGTGAAATCCAAATATTAAATTTATTGACGGATAATCCTCGACCTGAAGTTAAAACCTATAACGGAAGCACTACAGCTATTGATTTTGGTGAAGCGTTAAGCGAGCAACTTCAATCTTTTTCAAAACAGCATAGTTTGAGTATATACATGACTTTGTTAGGGGTGATTAAAGTTCTGTTGCATAAGTATACCGGTCAGGAAGACATTATTATCGGTTCACCAATATCAGGACGTGTGCATAGTGATTTAGATGCTCAAATCGGTTTTTATGTGAATAGCCTGGCGTTGAGATCAAATCTTGACCCGAACCAGTCTATTGCAGATTATTTCCAATCCATAAAGAAAACAGTTCTTGATGCTGAGATCCATCAACTTTATCCATTTGAAAGTTTGGTAGAAGATCTTAAGCTTGAATATATGCCAAATCGTTCACCGATTACTGATGTTTGGATGCAATTGTATAATCAGGAAGTGGAAGCAAATTCAGAGGTATTGGGAGGATTGAAGGTAAAAGAGTTTCAGATTAATCATGCTTTTAGTAAAAATGATCTCACTTTCAACTTCGTTAATAATGCCGGATTAATCAGTTTGATTACTAATTATAATACAGATCTATTTGAAATAGACACCATTTCAAAAATGCAGAATGATTTGATTGTGCTGACCGATAAACTAATACAAAATACTGGATTGAAACTTTCAGAAATTGAATTAGTAGCAAAGAATGAAAGTACTGCCTTTATGGAGGCCATGTTTAATCTTTAATAAGTATTACAAAACCAGTTAAACCATTTTTGATGATAAGTAAAAAGCGCATAGGAATTATTGGTGGTATGGGTACACAAGCCGGTGCTAATCTGTTCCAAAAGTTAATTGATCTTTCTCCTGCCAACAATGATCAGGGGTTTATGGAAGTATTTCTCCACAGCAACTCACAAATTCCGGACCGCACCAGGGCAATTGTTTATGGCGAAGAATCTCCATTAAAGGAAATGATCCGTTCTATTGATCTGATGAATAAATCCGGTGTAGAACTGTTGCTATTGGCATGCAATACCATTTATCATTATTATGATGAGTTTGTAACATATGCTGATGCCATAGTTTTAAACCCAATCCATTTATTAAGAGAGTACGTTGTTGAAAAAGGATTTAAAAAAATTGGAATACTGGGAACCACCGGAACCATGGCTGCTAATATGTTTGACAATGAATTAAGGCAATATGACAAGGAGATTATTAAACTTGACTCCTGGGAACAGGAAAACCTATTTATGGAATCCGTTTACGGGAAAAACGGTCTGAAATCATCAACTATTTCTCAGGAAACGATTGATAAAATGCACAATGCGGTCAGATTGCTGATTGACCGTGGTGCCGAAATAATTGTGGGCGGGTGCTCAGAGATATCCATTGCTGTTCAGCAGAGTGATATACCTATTCCTTACATAGATACCATGGATTTGATGGCGCAGAAGGCAATAGAGGAATGTTATTATAAAGAGAAAGTATTGAATTATAACCAATAACCATTTTAAGTAAAATGATTCATATTGAATTTGGAAAGAAAGTGCAGCAAGCACCGCTGAAAATTGCAATAGAAGAAGCAAAACGAGCGATTACGTATCACGATTTAAATAAACAAAGTATCATATTGGTGTCTATTTTAAAGAAGTTGGGGGTAAAGAAAGATACGATTGTTGGTGTTGTGTTACCTTCAGGCATTAATTTAGTTACCTCGATTCTTGCAATTTTCCGTGCAGGAGCTATTTACTTGCCGGTTGATATTGAATTTGCACCCAAACGCCTTGCTGATATTTTTGAACAGTCTCCCTGCGAAATTATCATTAGCTGTATAGATTTAGATGAAGATATAATTTCTTTAGTCAAAAATTTTAGTCCAGAAACGCAGCACATTATTTTATTAGGGGAAGATGAACCTCTTGTTCTGCAAGCCTCAGATCTAGAATTTAAACGAGCTGTATCTCTGGTAAACTTGCAAATTGCTCCGGATGAAGTGCTTCAACCCGACGATGCCAACTATATATTTTATACATCCGGCTCAACCGGAAAGCCCAAACCTATTCTAGGCTGTCATAAAAGTTTAAGTCATTTTATTACGTGGGAAATTGATGAATTTAAATTAAATGAACAGATAAAGGTGAGTCAGTTAACGCAATTTACGTTTGACGCCTCGCTTCGGGATATTTTTGTTCCGCTTTGTGCAGGAGGTACTTTATGCATTCCACCAGCGGATGTAAAATTTAACTTCTCCAGGCTGATACACTGGATAGAACAGTCGGAGATTACATTGATCCATACAGTTCCATCTTTATTCAGACTGATTACAAAAGAATTGCAGCAGTCTGAAACAAAAGAGCATTTTAAAAGCCTTCAATATTTCCTGCTGGCTGGTGAGCCTTTATTCGCTAAAGATATAATGAACTGGAGGAAACAGGTTGGTGAACATACAGAAGTTGTGAATTTATATGGTCCGTCTGAAACTACAATGGTTAAAACCTTCCATCGTATTAAAGAAGTTCCACTATCTCCATCAGAAGGTATTCATGCCGGTAAACCCATCGCCAATACGTTTATTGCTATTTTAAACAATAATAAACAACTCTGTAACATCGGCGAAAAAGGTGAGATTTACATATGCACTCCTTATAAAACTAAAGGCTATTATCGTAATGATGACTTAACAAACCAAGTTTTTATTCAGAACCCTTTGGTAACTGATTTTAAAGATATTGTTTATAAAACTGGTGATTTTGGACGGTATTTGAAAGACAGGAGCATCGAAATTTTAGGGCGGATAGATGATCAGATCAAAATAAACGGGATTCGTATAGAGCCCGAAGAAATCAGAAAGTCTATTCTGGATACATGGGGTGTAGAAGAAGCTTATGTAACAGGTTATAAAAATAATGATAACCTCCACGAAATGGTTTGTTACTACACCGGACTTGAAAAAGACGATGCTACATTCAGAAAGGAACTGGTATCAGAACTCAATGAAAATATGATTCCGTCTTATTTCATCAGACTAGAAGCGTTTCCTTTAAATAGCAATGGTAAAATCAACAAAAAAGAATTACCTAAACCCGAAGACTTTTTAGTAAACGAAACCGATTATGAAGCTGTTATAAACGAAACCGAGCAAACCTTAGAAGAAATTTGGAAGGAGGTGTTGAATGTAAAGCGAATCGGCAGAAAAGTATCTTTCTTTAATTTAGGCGGAACATCCATAAAAGCTACTCAAATTGTAACCCGGGTTTTTAAAGCATTTAATACGCAAATAAGTATAAGGGCTATTTTTAGTTATCAAAGTATTGCCGAACTGGCTGCATTTATCGATAAATCAACTAAAGAAGACTCCACAGAAATTAAGGCAATTCCAGAAGCTGAATTTTATCCGGTTTCCCAAGGTCAGAAACGATTATGGATTTTAACCCAGCTGGAAAGTGATACAGCGGTTTATAATATGTCGAGTGTGTTTATCCTTACGGGGACATTAAATATCGAGGCATTGCAAAATGCTTTCAATAAGGTAATTGAACGGCATGAAATTTTGCGCACCACGTTTATCATCCAGAATGATGAAATAAAACAGTGTGTACATCCTGCAAAAGAGATTAATTTCAACTTGCCGTATCTGGATTTAAGAAATGATGCAAATGGAGAATCAAAAGCATTAGAGATTTCTGCTACCATAGCTTTATCATATTTTGATTTTGAACGTGGACCTTTATTAAAAGCAAACATCATCAGGGTAAGTGAAAATCAATATATGCTGCCTTTTACTATGCACCATATTATTTCGGATGGCTGGTCCATGGAAATTCTGATTAAGGAACTGTTGCTCATATATCAATCTATTGTAAATGAAACTTCATTAAATCTTCCGGGATTAAAAATCCAGTATAAAGATTATGCTACTTGGCAAACTGAGCAATTACAGGGTATAAAACTGGAGCAGCACAAAACATATTGGCTAGATAAATTAGGGGGATCATTACCCATATTGGAGCTGCCTTATGAAGGGAACCGCCCTGTTCTAAAAACTTTTAATGGTGCAAGCAGTACGTATACATTTGATAAGGATTTAATTAAAGATTTTAAAACCCTGTGCCAGCAAAATGGCAGCAGTTTACACATGGGTCTGTTAGCAGTAATGTATGCGTTGTTTTACAGATACAGCGGACAAACAGATCTTATTTTAGGTTCTCCGTCAGCCGGGCGTATTCATCAGGATTTGGAAGACCAGATTGGTTTTTATGTAAACCTGCTTCCTTTACGTACCGTATTTGAGCCCACAGATTCTTTTATTGCCCTTTTGGCAAAAGTAAAAGATACCACGCTAGGCGCTTATGAACATCAAATTTATCCATTTGACAGGTTGGTGGAAGATCTGCAACTTGCTCGTGAAATGAGCCGTTCACCCTTGTTTGATGTGGCTGTAATTCTTCACAATACATCGATCAAAGAAGAACAGCTGGATAAATTTGCTGGACTTTCTGTTGAACGGCTGGAACCTGAAACCACATTGAGTAAATACGATATGCAGGCTAATTTTTACGAGGAGGGAGATGCTTTAACGCTTAATTTGGAGTACAATACCGATCTTTTTAGCAGTGACCGCACCACACGGATGATTCAGCACATGAATCAATTCATGCAAAGTGTAACTGCTAATGCAGAAGAAAGTATCAATATGGCGAATATTCTTACCAGCGAAGAAAGGCATGCACTTGTGTACGATTGGAACAATACAATAACACCTTATTCGCAGGAAAAAACTATTCATCAATTATTTGAAGAACAGGTTCAGCTAAATCCTAACGGGATTGCTGCCGAACAAAACGAAACACATCTAACTTACCGGGAGCTGAATGAACAAGCTAATCAGCTTGCCAGGCATTTGTTGGAAAAAGGATTGCAAAATGGTGATAATGTGGGTATCATGACCGACCGCAACCTAAACATGCTTGTTGGGATGCTTGGTATTCTGAAAGCCGGTGGTGCCTATGTGCCAATTGATCCGGTTTACCCAATAGACAGACAGCTCTATATCTGTGAAAACTCTGCCATTACATTATTTGTTGCCGATCATCATTATCCGGTTATCAATAAATTGCCTAAAAAAGTGCCGTTTATTGTGATTTCCGCAGTTATTCTTGCGTCTTATTCGAACTATAATTTAGATTTTACAACAAAATCCAGTCAGGATCTTGCCTATACCATTTATACTTCCGGATCTACCGGCAGACCAAAAGGTGTTATGATAGCGCATCATTCGGCAGTCAACCTTATTGAATGGGTTAACAAAACATATAAAGTTGATAAGAAAGACCGCTTGCTGTTCATCACTTCCATGTGCTTTGACCTCTCGGTTTATGATATTTTCGGAATGCTGGCTGCTGGCGGTACGGTAGTTATAGCAACGCAGGAAGAAGTAAGAGATGTTGCCCGACTTAAAAGGTTGATGATGGATAAAGAAATTACCTTCTGGGATTCTGTACCCACTTCCATGAACCATCTTATTGCCGGATTAGAAGATGACGACAGCAGTTATATCCAAAACTCGCTTCGGGTGGTGTTTATGAGCGGTGACTGGATTCCGGTGGATTTGCCCGGACGAATTAAAAAACATTTCCCACTAACGGAGGTAATTAGTTTGGGAGGGGCAACCGAAGGTACAGTATGGTCAAACTTTTATCCTGTTAAAGAAGTAAAAGAAGGCTGGACGAGCATCCCATATGGAAAACCTTTGGATAATAACTTTTTCTACATTCTGGATGAATGGTTAAACCCTGTGCCGCAAGGTATTCCCGGTGAGCTGTTTATTGGCGGCGTTGGTGTTGCCCGTGGCTACGCAAACGATCCGGAAAAAACCGCTTATTCGTATATAAATGACCCTTTTAACCAATTGTTAGGGGGCATGATGTATCGTACCGGTGATTTAGGACGTATGTTACCGGATTGGAATATGGAGTTTTTGGGAAGGAAAGATCATCAGATAAAGATCAGGGGATTCCGTGTTGAAATTGGCGAAGTAAATACTGCGCTGGTACGAAATGAATTAATCAAAGAAGCAATTGTAGTTTCCAAAGGTGAAAAGAATAACAAATTTTTAGTTGCCTATTTCACTAGTGCGGTGGAACTGAAAGCAGAGGACTTACGGATTTTCTTGTTAGAGTCTCTTCCAGATTACATGATTCCATCTCATTTAATCCAGCTGGAAAAACTGCCGTTAAATGCCAATGGTAAAGTAGATCATAAAGCACTTCCTGATCCTAAAGATTTAAATTTTGTAAAAGGAAGAACGTTTAAAGCTCCGGTAACGCAAACAGAAATCAGGCTGTTTGAAATTTGGAAGCAGGTTTTAAATATTGAGCAGATAAGTATTACCGATGTTTTTTTTGCAATTGGAGGACATTCGCTGAATGCAACCCGGTTATTAGGTAGAATACATAAAGAATTTGGAGTACGCATGGAGCTTAGAAACATGTTTATTTATCCAACTATTGAAACAATGGCACCAATCATTGAGAGCTCATTAGAAAAAACTTTTCAAGAGATTACACAGGTAAAAAGCCAAGAATATTATGAATTATCCCATGCGCAACAGCGGCTTTGGCTGGTAAACCAAGCGGATAAAAATGATCTCGCTTACAACATTTCGACAGCTTATGAAATAAACGGAGATCTAGATATAGATGCCTTCGAAAAATCGTTCATGACCCTAATTGAACGACATGAAGTTTTACGGACCACGTTCGTTTTATTCGAGGGACAACCTCGTCAGCGTATTTCTGAACCTGGTATGACTGGTTTTAAAGTTGAGCAATTTGACATCAGTTTATTACCGAATGTAGAAGAGGAAGCGCAAAAACTGGCAGAAGTCGAAATGCCTTTCGATTTGGAAGAAGGTCCGTTGTTAAGAGTGAAAGTCATAAAGCTGGATGCAGCAAAATATTTGTTCCTGTTTTCCATGCATCATATCATTTCTGATGCATGGTCCATGGGAGTTATCATTAATGAAATAACTTTGCTGTACAGTGCATACAGTAAGAACGAGTCAATTTCATTGCAGCCGCTTTCGGTCCAGTACAAAGATTATGTATACTGGCATAAAAATAGGCTTAGCGAACAGCATATAGAAATCCACAAAAACTATTGGAAAGATAAGTTTAAGGGAACGCTGCCTGTGCTAAACCTGCAAACAGATTTCGAACGCCCGATTGTAAAAACGTATAACGGCAGGGTTCATTTTCATACCATTCCTGAGCAAATTTTTTCTAAGATTCGTGGGCTGGCTGACAAGAAAGGAATATCATCTTTTATTGTTTTAACAGCTATGATAAAAACACTTTTGTATCGCTATACCGGCCAGGAAGATATTATCATTGGGACACCAATTTCTGGTCGTGATCATTATTTGCTGGAGAACCAGATAGGTTTTTATGTCAATACACTCGCATTACGAACAGTTTTTAATGGCAATGGAACTTTTAATGAACTTCTTGAAGATGTTAAAAATACTATCCTTGGTGCCTTTGAGCATCAGTTTTATCCATATGATGAATTGGTAGCTATGCTACAGTTAGAAAGAAACAAAAGTCGCAGTCCATTATTCGATGTTGGTATTGAATATCAAAACATGGTAATAGAAGCTGAAGTTAAAGAGCTTAACGGAATCACGCTTCAGTTATTTAAAACAGAGAATAAGATCAGCAAATTCGATCTTTCTTTCCGGTTTTTCGAAAATGATGGGCAATTAACTCTAGGTCTGGTTTACAACACTGATATGTTCGTTACAGAAAGCATTCAATTGCTTTGTGACCGGCTAATGATAGTGCTTACAAGTGTTATGGAAAACCCAGATGTAAGAATTGAAGATATTCGATTATCTGGCACTGAACACACCAGTTTAATGACTACAAATGTGATCAGCGAGTCTTTCAATTTCAATTTTTAAACAGAGTATGAAGATAGATAGAACACAGTTTACAGATAGCAGTTATCAAACTTATTATGAATTCTGGAAGCAGTTTTTAGTGGATGATGATGAGGTGCAGACTTTTAATTTCAGCCAGAAAAATAACAGCACTCTTAATCAAAAGACCGAGATAGATGTCCACTCATTTGAATTAAGCGATGCAGCGGTAAATCAGTTAACTGAATTGGTAAAAGAAAGCGATTCGGGAATTTTTGTAGTGCTAACCACAGTTTTCGGCCTGATGCTGCAAAGATATACCCATCAGAGCCGAGTGGTTATTCATACGCCATTGTTTAAAGATCATGGTGTTCAAGAAAAATATGAAAATTACACGCCGCTGGTATTACATCCCAGACAAACACATACCCTGAAAGAATTTATAAATGAAGTAAAAGGAATTGTTGCGGAAGCATATCGATATCAAAACTTTCCACGAGTGTTGTTGGGTAAAAACCAGGCAGAAATGTTTCAATCTAATATTCTGATGAGTTTTGATAACATTCACCAGACCCCGCCGGCAATTGCGTCTGAATATGATTTGCACCTAAACATTGAAAGAACAGCTTTCGGAATACAATTATCAGCCTTTTTTAATCCCGTACATTTTGAGAAAGGGTTTATCCAGCGGATAAAAATGCATTTCGATAAGATGATAGGGTACTTTTCAAATCTGAATTTCTTGGTGAGTGAAATAGATATTTTACCTACTGAAGAACGTCAGCAGCTCATATTTGATTTAAATAACTCGTCTGTCAATCTTGAGAGTGTAAACACAGTGCCTGACAATTTTGAGCGGATAGCTTCATACTATCCGGATAAAGTTGCGGTTGATTTCGGTGAAATTAAATTGACCTATGATTTACTTAATCAGGAAGCAAATAAGCTGGCAAAACAGATCAGAGATACTTATCAAATTAAACCGAACCAGACGGTTGGTATTTTACTTCCACGTTCCGAGAAGATGATTATTGCACTTATTGCCATCTTAAAGTCGGGTGTGGCTTTTTTGCCAATTGATGTTAATTATCCTGTCGACCGTATTAAGTATTTACTGGAAGATTCCGGAACTACTTTACTATTAACAGATTTATCTGTAAATACAGAGGCTTTAACAGATTATTCTGGTGAGTTTATATATGTGGATCAGCTATCAGAGGAAGAAAATGCAGAGAATTTTCCTCCAATTAATAAACAAACAGACCTGGCTTACATCATTTATACTTCCGGATCAACCGGGAAGCCAAAAGGAGTGGAGTTACAGCATGATAATTTTATCCACTACATTGAGTGGGCAAATGATTATTATTTCTCTGGACAAAAAGAAATACACTTCCCCCTGTTCACTTCTCTGTCTTTCGATCTTACCATAACCTGCATTTTTACCACTTTGCTTCGTGGTGATACGCTTTTTGTATATCGCGACAGCATGGAGGTGGCAGCTATTCTTGAGGATATATTTGACCCTAAAACACCTATCAATGCAGTTAAACTAACCCCCTCACATATCAGTCTGGTAAGTCATCTTAACTTACAAAAAACCAATATTACTCACCTGATTACTGGAGGAGAGGCCTTAACCTCCAAGCAGGTGAAATGCCTGCAAAAACTTAATCCATCTATTAAGATTTATAATGAATATGGTCCTACCGAAGCTACTGTTGGCTGTATGGTAAAGGAGGTGCATAATGGGGAAGATATTACGATAGGCAAACCAATTATTAATACTCAAATCTACTTGATGGATGAGCACGAAAAACTTGTTCCATTGGGAATAAAAGGTGAGTTAGTAGTTGGAGGTGCGGGTATTTCCAGGGGATATTTTAATAAACCAGAACTTACTGCCGAGAAGTTTATTGCCAACCCTTTTTCATCAAAAAGTTATAAAATTTATAAAACAGGTGATGTGGGGAGATGGTTGCCAAATGGCGAACTTGAATATTTGGGGCGTATTGATAATCAGGTTAAAATCCGGGGAAATCGTATTGAATTAACTGAAATTGAATGTGTTTTAATTAGTCATCCCCAAATTAAGGAAGTATCAATTACGGTTAAAGAAGGCGCCGGATCAAAAACCTTGGTAGCCTATTTTACATCATCTGGCAGTTTAAAGGGAGAAACGTTGCGGGAGTTTTTAACTGTCCAGTTGCCTGATTATATGGTGCCCTCGTACTTTATTCAACTGGAGATGCTGCCTTTAACAACTAACGGCAAGGTAAACAAGAAGGCATTACCGGATCCTGATAAAGCAGTTCTAACTTCGGGATGCAAAGCACCTTCAAATGACAAAGAAGAAATAATCCAGAAAGTATGGACACAGGTTTTGGGTAGGGATAAAATTAGTGTAGATGCGAATTTTTTTGTAATTGGTGGCGACTCTATTAAAGCCGTACAGATTTCATCCTTATTATATCAGAAAAGCCTGCAGATTAGCGTATCAGATTTATTGACAAATCCAACAATTGAAAGCCTGGCAATACATGCAAAAGATATTTATGAATTTGCTCCACAAGGTTTTGTTAACGGAAAATTTCCGTTAACCCCCATACAGCATGATTTTTTTAAATCACCGCGAAAGTTTCGGGAACACTTCAACTTTGCTTTATTGTTTAAATTGGATTCGGGAACCGAAGAAATTGCAATCAAATCCATTTTTAAGAAAATTCAGGATCATCATGATGCGTTAAGAATAACATTCGATTTATCCGGTTCAGAAGTTACTCAAATAAATCATGGAACCGATTATGGATTTTCTCTGGAAGTGGTTGATTTACGGGAAGCATTAGATGAAAAGGAAGCATTAGAAAATCATGCCGAGACTGTTCAATCCAGTTTTCAATTGGAAACCGGACCTTTAATGAAATTGGTATTATATCGTTTTTCGGATAGTGATCGGCTGTTAATTGTGATACACCATCTGGTAATGGATGTTGTTTCCTGGCGAATAATTTTTGAAGATATAACGACTTTATTTCAGCAACATCAGATGGGTGAGGCATTGCAATTGCCACTTAAGACAGATTCATTTAAAGACTGGGCTTTGCAATTGCAGAAGTACGCTCTGCATCCCGACTTTCTAAATTCAGAGGTACCTTACTGGAATCGGATTGCAAGAGAACCTAAACAGATTATTCCCACAGATTTTGAATCCGAAGTATCCCTGCTTGAGGATTCAGAGAAATTTATATTCACTCTGGAAGAAGAGTATACCAAAGGTATTTTATTTGACCTCAGTGAGCAATTTAATACCGAAATAAATGATGTTTTATTAACAGCGTTGGGCTTGGCTGTAAAGCAGGTATTCAGTGTCAATACACTGTTACTGGATATGGAAGGTCATGGTCGTGAAGAGATCACTAAGCTTAACATCACCAGAACGGTTGGTTATTTCACTTCTACTTATCCAGTTTTTATAGATAGTTCATTTTATGACAACCTTGAAAATCAATTGTTGGTTGTAAAAGCGATGTTAAATAAAGTGCCATTTAAAGGTATCGGATATGGCCTCTTAAAGCATTTAGCGCCTGCACAATATACCTCCGAAATAGAAGTGAGTCCGCAAATCTGCTTCAATTATTTTGGTCAGTTTGATAGAGATATTGATCAGCTAGCTATCCCGATGGCAAACGAACCAACTGGGCACACACAAAATATTAAAGAATTCAGGCATCGTTATAATTTTTATATAACCGGCTATATAGAAAATAATGAACTTATTGTGCGTATTGATTTTAGCAATAAACAATACAGAAAAACAACGGTTGAGCAACTAGCATATGCTTTTAAAAGCTGTTTAATGAAAATTGCGGGCTTAACAACCCATAAAGAATTAATAGGATGAAGTATTTAAATAAACCTTTGTTCTTCCAAATGCCATGATGGAATCTTATCAGACTTGTAAATGAAGTACTCCTCACTAAAAACATACATTAATAAAATCAAGCATGTTTATTTTAAAAATCTTTCAAAACCGATCCAAACTGTTTTATCTTGCACTGCTCTTACTGGGCATCATTAACAGTTTAACATCGACCGTGTTACTGATGTTTATTCAAAGTGCACTACAGCAAAAACCTTTTCCTATTTTGCCGGGTTACGGCTGGGCGACCTTTACCGGTTCTCTGGTGATCGCCATAGTTTCAACAAAAATATTTCAAACCTATATCGTAAAACTCACACAGGAGATTTTGTACGACTATGAATTAAATGTCCTTGAAAAATTACGTTTTACATCTTATTTCGATTTTCAAAACCTTGGTTCACAGCGTATTTATACTGCTATTAATGATGTAAGAGTATTGGCGATGGTACCTGAAGTATTGGTGGTTATGATTAACTCGTCTATTCTAGTTTTTTGTGCCTTAGGTTATATGTTTTGGATTTCTCCTGTCGGAGGGGCCAGCATGCTTTCCTTGATGATCTGTTTACTGGTATTTTATATGTTCCGCAATAACGTGATTAAAAATAATCTAAATAAAGTACGGGATCTCCAGGATACTTACCATAAATATTTACTGGATTTATTGAATGGTTTTAAAGAGGTAAAAATGAGCATCAGCCGGAATGAAAATCTATTTAACAAATACTTAAAAGCAAACCGAGTAGAGGCACGGGCAATAGGTCAAAAGACCGCAATACGTTATTTGGATAATGAACTGATCGGCAGATATAGCTGGTATATTGCTTTAGGAGTGGTTTTGTTTGTATTGCCAACATTGTTAAATATGAACGCTATGGAATATTCGCCTTTCATCATTGTTGTGCTTTTTTTAATGGGTCCATTGTCGTTGTTGGTAGGAATACTATCTCACTTAAATAATATCAAAGTGGCCATTACCCGCATCGAAAAAGTAGAAGCAGATATTAATGTAAAATCAAATTCGGTTCTTGGGCATGGTGATTTAAAAGAAATAAATAAAAACTTTGATGAGCTGATATTCGATGAGGTTACCTACAAATATTTCGATGAATCCAAGAAAAGTACCTTCACCGTTGGTCCAATAAATCTAACCATTAAAAAAGGTGAAGTAATTTTTATAACTGGAGGAAATGGGAGTGGCAAAAGTACGTTTATCAACCTTTTAACAGGTTTATATAAAGTTACAAGCGGTGCAATTTACTTAAATGGCACTCACATTACACCGCAGCTTCAAGCCAATTATCGTAATCAGTTTGCTGCCATTTTTACAAATAATTATTTGTTCGAAGAGAATTACAACGATTTTGAGCTGCATACGGGAAATGAAGATCTAATGGCATATACCGAAATAATGCGATTGAAAGGTATCCTGAAAATTGATGATCTGGGTAAGAAAATTAGTAACGGTTTATCAAAAGGGCAGAGCAAGCGTTTAGCCTTAATTTACGCCCTAATGGAGCAGCGACAAATATTTGTTCTGGATGAATGGGCTGCAGAGCAGGATCCTATATTCAGAGCTTATTTCTACGAGAAAATTCTTGTTGACCTTAAGAATATGGGCAAAACGGTGATAGCTGTCACGCATGATGATCATTATTTTCAGCATTGTGACCGGATACTGAAATTTGATTATGGGAAAATTATTGAAGATAAAGCTGCACTAAAAAGAAGAGAATTTTTAGCACACTAGAGTTTTGCCTAAACTAAGTTAATAATTACAGAAATAAATATACCTACTTATGATACCTAAGAAAATGGGGCTTCAAAGCCTTTTAAATACAAAACCTGTTTCAGTGAACCTAGTAGATTTCACAGAAGTAAAGTCATCGTCCCTGCGACTTGATAAAGGAGATATTGCCATGTATACGGCTCCAGAGTCAATCTCTTTGGAAGACTGGATTAAAGAAAACAAAGTATTAGTTGAGAAGAAATTTTCGGAAGAAGGATTAGTTCTTTTTCGTGGTTTTGAAGTAAAGGGAAATTCGGAGTTTAATGCTGCCACGCAATTACTATCAAATGAATTGATGGATTATTCTGAGCCTTCTACTCCCCGCAGTAAGGTGGCAGATAAAGTATATACCTCTACCGAATATCCCAGAGACCAGTTTATACCGATGCATAACGAACATTCGTACAGCAATCATTGGCCACAAAAGTTATGGTTTTACTGTGCGCAGCCTTCAGAAACAGGAGGTCAAACTCCTATTTGTGACAGCCGTAAAGTATATGACCTGATAGATGCTTCGATTAGGGAAGAATTTATCCGCAAAGGCGTGATGTATGTGCGCAATTTTAGCGATAAACTCGACTTGCCCTGGCAAGAGGTTTTTCAAACAGAAAGCAAGACTGAGGTGGAAGATTATTGCCGTAAAGCAGGTATAATTTATGAATGGAAAAGTGACGGAAATCTTCGCACTAAGCAGGTTTGCCAGTCGATATTTCGTCATACCCAAACCAATGATTTGGTTTGGTTTAACCAGGCACATCTTTTTCATATTTCTAACCTGGAACCTGGAGTACAAGAATTTTTAATTGACCAATGTGGTATTGACAATGTTCCAAGAAATAGCTGCTTTGGTGACGGAAGCCCAATTCCAGATGTCTATTTGACAGAAATCCGCCGTGCATACGAAAAAACGAAATTGATATTTGATTGGCAAAAAGGCGATATGCTGATGATTGATAATGTACTATTTGCTCACGGAAGAAATCCATTTATGGGGGATCGTAAAGTGATGGTAGCTATGGCAGAACCATATCATCATCAAACGAATAAAGAAGAGCCAACCAACCAGGAAGTGGTGTCAGAAACTCGCAGGGAGACTGCTCAGTTTTTTGTTAATATGTCGGCTGATGATCAGGACCACGATCTGTTAAAATACAAGCTGGCTATAGCTTACCGTATCATGGTGTCTGAAAATCTGGATGAAGGTGGAATTAGCGGTCATATAACGATGAGGGTTCCGGGACAGCCGGATGCCTTTTGGGTGAATCCTTTCGGTTTGCTCGCAGAAGAAGTAACTCCTCAAAATCTTATCAAAGTGGATAAAACGGGTAAAGTACTTGAAGGGGATTATCCGGTAAATGTTGCTGGATTCTGTATCCATGCCGCTATTCATGAGGCCTGGCCAGATCTAAATTGCATAGTTCATACACATTCGCCATGGGGTACGCTTTTTAGTGCCCTTGATCGTCAAATTAAACCGATTGACCAAAACTGTTGTTTGTTTTTTGAAAACCACGCGTTGTATGAACAATACAATGGGCCCGTAAACGATCCGCAAGATGCATTTAATCTGGCGAAGGCCCTTAACGGAATGGATGCTGCCATATTGCGTAATCATGGTATTATCACGTGCGGAAATACTATTGAGGCGGCTGTCATGCGGATGGTTGCTATAGAACGGGCATGTCGTTTGAATATTTTGGCATTGGAACAGCAAGATTTAAAACTGGTAGATGAGGATACTGCCAGGATTACCCGCGAGTGGATAGGCAATGATATCGGTTTCGCTGTCGAGTTTAATGCCTTGATGAGAAAGGTAGAACGGTTATATCCCGAAATTCAACAAACTTAACTATGAACCATTTATAATACTTCCTGCAAAACCAGTATCATTGTCTTATTCAACATATATAGGCACATTCATTAAATGTGCAAAATATTGTAAATCAGTGAATTGATTTGTGTGTTTATATAAATAAAACCCCGAAATTTAGCAAAAAAGCTGAGAACCGGGGGGGTAAGTTTAAAGTTTTGTCCCGTCCATAAATAAGTCGATTAGTTGTCAACTTATTTCAGGACGACTCAATAACTTTTCATAAAATTCAGGATTATCGTAGAGAGTGGTCGTCAGGCAGAAACCTTTACACGATAAAAAGAATACTGTTTTATCTTTAAAATAATTTTAAACTAAAAAGCCGGTTCTGAGCAGAACCGGCTTGCTATTTATTTGCAAAAAGAATTTAAAGGGTTTTTAAGATAATCTTTCCCCTTCGGAGGCTGTACAAAATAAGGAGTTCCATAAGTATTTCCCAAGTGGAAAAAATCGGTGGAGATTACTTGTGCACCACTGCTGAAAGCAGCCTTAGACCGAGTGAAATCGTTGATTTTGGCTTCATAGGTTTCAATATCTGATCTGGTTCTGACTATAAAACCCTGCTTTACCAAATCCTGTATCTCTTGCTGTCTTACGATGGCATTATCCCGTAGTATAAACCCTGCGAAAGAATCATCAGGCTCACTGTTCAGGAACATCACTCTTTCTTTTAATGAACCGTCTATGAGGTAAGGATTGTTTTTTGAAGATAAAGTTCCTGCACTTCCGGGAAGCAGCATAAAAATGAATTTTCCTTTGCTGTCGTTCAGTTTAGGCCAGTTATTGTGAGTTACAGCTTCTTTGAGTGTACGGTATTTACCCTGAACCTCTTTTGGAGTGATGATTTTGTCTTTTCCGAGATATTTTACAATCTCTGTATCCAGATCATCATAAGCTTTTTTATCAAAAGGAAGGACTTTTGTACTGTTTTCAAGAATCGGAAAGCCGGAATCTTTGGCTTCGATCATCATGAAGACAGGAGTATGATCAGGATGTTGATCAGACCAGGTTTTAAGAGCGGTAAGTGCATCTTTCAAAGTGGGATAGTGCGTTCTGAAATCGATATCCGCCATATGCAGTACTTTGAAGCCAGGCTGATCCAGGCCTTTTGTATTGAAAGGAGCCAGGTCTGTTACTCCCTTTGCTTTTAATATCTCATAGGTGGCAGGATGGCTGAATCTGTTACCTTCCGGATCATAGTATACATCTATTTCCAGGCCCCTCAGATTGGCATTGAGCTGCTCTGTGAAATCAGGGTGGTTATAATTCAGCCCTTCTTTCAGGTCCATTCCGTAAGGGTGGTACTCTTTAAATTTGGCTTTTTGCTCTTCAGACATCATACTGCTGTATTTCTGCATCATTCCGTTGATGATAGGAGTGACCAGATCCAGTACTTTAGGGTCTGCCGGCTGGGCGTATGAATTATGAGTTCCTACAATCTGCAGTTGATTGATTCTTAGATTCTGGCATTTATCCTGTGCCTGCAGCAGGGCTGTCATACAAAATGCAGCTCCATACATATACTTTTTCATATGAATAAAAAACTTTTGATTAAAAATTGAAGTTGAATCCCAGCTGTCCGCGCATTCCTGAATAAGAAATATTTTCTACCCGGTCTTTCGTTCCCATATAAAAGCGGTTGGGTTCATTAAGAATATTGTTAAGCTCTATAAACAGACGAATCTTCTTTGTAAGGCTGTAAGAAGTGGAAAGATCTACTGTAAAGTTTTTATCAAAATACTGATAATGATCTGCCCCCGCGGCCGCTCTGATTTCGCTTACATAATTTCCTTTGTAGTTTCCGGCAACACGCACCATCAGCCTGCTGGTTTCATAGAACAGAATGGTATTGAAAATATGTTTGGCCTGATTGGGAATGGTGGTAGACATTGTTCCGGTCTGTTTGCCGTTTTCGTACACTGGCATATTCATTTTGGAAGAGATATAAGTATAGTTCCCTTCAAAACCGATATTTTTCAAAAATCCGGGTAGGTTTTCAAAACGTTTGGATATTCCGAATTCAAAACCAAATAGTTTGGCTCCTTCAAGGTTTTTTGGAGCTGTAAAAGTATACGTTCTTCCTGCCAGATCTACCACAGACTGGTCTTTGTAAATAAGATTGGTGATATCTTTATAGAATACTCCGGCTGTTATCAGATCCAGTTTACCGAAGTAGTTCTCAAACATAAGATCAAAATTATTTGAAAACGTAGGATCCAGTTTGGTATTTCCCTGAGTAATGGTGTTGGTAATGTCATTGACGATGGTTCCGGGATTCAGATCGTTGAAGTCCGGTCTTGCAAAAGAGCGGGTGTAAGCAAGTCTCAGGATTCTGTCACTGCTGATATTCCATTTCATATTTACCATAGGAAGTACAACATTGTAAGTTTTATTGTCTTTAATGTCTTCTGTTTTACTGTCTTTATCAGAGGTTACTTTTTTGCCCCAGAAGGTAACGTCATTATATTCATTTCTGAAACCTCCCAGTACCTGAAGCTGGTCTGAAATCTTCCAGGTTCCCATCAGGTAAGCCGCCCAAACATTTTCAGTACCTCTGTAGGAACTTGTAATATTTGAGTTGCTGTCTTTACCGCTCACCTGCATCAATCCTAAGCCGTTTTGTGTGGCAGGATTGTACATCTGATCAATCTGCACATTGGTAATCTGATCGATGATCACTGCGTTGTAAGGGTTCCCCAATGGATTCATGAAACCTCCTTTATACTGAAAAGCTTCACGCTCAAGCTGATTCAGATAAGTTACCGGTGTTCCGGGAATTCCCAATGATGATTTGGGCATCCAGACAAGCAGAGAACTGTTGACGATTTTATTCTTATTATTGTATTTGGTCCCGAATTTAAGTTCAAAATTATCGGCTGCTTTATATTTAATATCAATTTGCCCTCTTAGATCTGTTTCGCTATTACGGTTCTGGCTTAAAATAATCTGATTCAATTTAAGTTTATCCGCTGCAATAGCCTGCTGGTTAGAAGGCAGAGTATATCTTCCGGTATCGCCAATGCCGTCCGGAGCGTCCATTGCCATATATTTTCTTCCGTCAGCAGAAAGATTTCCATAAGTCATTGGCTGCATAAAATTGACCATAGGATAACCTCTTTCATGAGGATCAAGGTTATCAGGAGAATTGAATTTAAACTCAGAACGTGCCTTGGATACGGACCAATTGACCTCCATACGCTGTCCCACCTGATGATTACCACCCAGCTGCATAGAATACAGATCTGTAAGATAATCTGCATGACGAGCCTGAAGAAGTACATTTTTACTGTCAAAATTAAAATAGGTTTCCCTTACGGACTGGCCGTCTTTGTACTGGCTGTATAGCGCTTTGGCGTATAATTTATTCCTGCTGTCTATCTCATAATCCAATCCTACATTGAATCCCAAAGTTCGTCGGTTCGCAAGGTAATCGCGAAGCTGAAGCTGATTGATGGAGTAGGAGGCTGTTTTATCTTTCAGTCCATAGTTATAAATATTCCTCATCTGGTCAATAGCCGTGGAACGTTCCCAGATCACTGCTGAGGTAATGAATTTCAGCTTATCGGTAATTTTATTTCCATAGACAATGGATGTATTGTAGGTAGGTGATTTGGACATATTGACATAGCCTGTAGCCATACTTATAGCCAGAGTTTCTTTATTGGGTGAAGTTTTCGTGATAAAATCCACATTTCCGCCAATAGCATCTCCATCAAGATCGGGAGTTAAAGCCTTAGACAGACGTACATTCTGAATAAGCTCCGAAGGGAAAATATCCATCTGAATTCCACGGTTGGCATTGTCGCCGCTGGCACTTGGCATTCTGTTACCATTCAAAGTGGAAGCAGTCCATTGTATTGGCGTTCCTCTTACCGCTACAAAACGTCCTTCACCCATATCTCTTTCAATGGAAACACCCTGCATACGCTGTACGGCATCTGCGGCATTACGATCCGGCAGTTTCCCGATAGCATCGGCAGACAGTACTTCCGTAATCGTATTGGAGTTTTTCTTCATGGTAATTGCTCTCGCCTGTGATGCTTTATACACACTGGTAACCACTACTTCCTGAAGATTGTTTTCTTTAAACTTGGCTCCGAATTTAATTAATCCAAGGTCTAATTCCTTTTTATCCGTAATGGTGAAAGGAATATAAACATTATCATATCCCTTGTATTCTACAACAAGCTTATAACTGCCATCATACACATTATTGAGAACAAAGGAACCATCGGTATCTGAAGTTACCTTCTGTCCGCTGTTTTCAATATAAACCAGGGCATTTGGAAGGTTTCCCTGACTGTCTACTATAGTTCCGTGTACGGTGGTTTGTGCAAAGGCCAATGGCCCAAGAAGAAAAAATGCTGCTTTTGTTAAAAAAAGTCTTTCTCGTGACATCCTTATAAAGTTTGGTGCAAAGATGTCAGCTCCCTCAAAAGTTTTCGTTCATTTAAATTTTATACAACTCCTTCAGTTGAGTTCGAGGTGAACAATATTGTAAATCAAACAGTTGCTAATGTTAAATAATTGTAACTAATGAACAAGCTGAGAAGGAAGACAGTCAAATTCCTTTTTAAAATATTTATAAAAAGTAGATTTGGATTTAAAACCACATTGAAATGCAAGGTCCGTAACACTTGCTGAAGGATCTTCCGACAGAATCTGTTTAAAATGTTGTATACGGCTTCTATTGGTATATTCGTGGAAATTGGAATGAAGATGTTTATTAAAAGTGATGCTTAAATCCGCTTTGCTTATTTTCAGATGATGCGAAAGCTGGTCTAAGGTAAATTCCTCATCCAGATATACATGACTCTCCTGATAGAAAGAAATAATGGCACTTTGTACAGAATCGAAATCTATTTTTGAAAGATCTTTATACTGATAGGTTTCTTTCGGGGCAGAAGAATGTGATATATTTTGCTGTTCCTGCAGTTTGTGCTGGTACGTTAAAATATAAACGTACAAAATCCACCCGAACTGAAAGAGAAACAGAAGGCTGTAGATCTTCTGATAGATCAAAGTATCCCAACCCAATTGATAGACCATCCAGAAAACCAATACTCCCAATAATACATAACCAACCAGATAACGGAAATTACCGGCTACCGGATGTGTAATGTTTTTGCGGTATCTTGTCAGTAAATAAATACACAAAACAAGACACACGATCCAGTAATAACTGTAATAAACGAAATAGGATTTGTAAGAGGCAATCGCCAGATCTGCCCAGGAAAGATCAAGCATTTTGGCAGAAGTTGCAATCGCATGATGAATAACCACCAAAGTCAGCGGAATAACGAGATATTTAAGCTTATCTCTCCATTTTGCATGAATTAAATGGGTAGTGATATAAAGAAAAATAAGCCCTTTAAAAACCCGAAGGCTTCCCGGAATTTCATATAAAACAGATTCATAGCCAAATCTTTGGATGATGAAATATTCATAGCCCATATCCAGTGCAACCACTCCAATGTACAGGAGCAGCATATTCAGTACAGATTCCCTGTTTTTGATAAGGGACATCAGCAGCGTAAGGGTGATAAGTGCCTGTAGTACAACTACCATAATGATATATAACATGATAACTGATATTTTGCCAAAATTATAGATAATATGGGCATGGCATCTTTAACAAATTATTAAATATGAGTTTAGAAATATGCAATTAAGAGACAAATTCTGATCAGTTTTTCAGGGATTCCCGGTTTTGTATATTGAGAGGATATTGCTATTTTAGCTAGTAGCCAATTCGAATACCAAAAAGGAAATTTATCATTACAGATTCAATATCTGCTTCACTTTAACCAACCACCGATTAATATTCATGAAAAAACAATTTCAAAACTGGACGCTCTTCTTTGTTGCAGGAATTCTAGCAATAATTGCCGCGTTGATTGCTTCTGTTATTCTAATGACAGGAGTTTCTGCCGCTGATGGATTGTTCGGCATGTATATTCTGTTCAGCCTGATTCCCATAGTACTCGTGATGATCATAGACCGGATTCTCGTATGGAAATTCGGAAATAAAAACGTCAATAAAGTTCAGTTTTCAATACTGCTGTTGATTGTCTTATTATTAATGGTAAGATTTGTGGTTAATTTGGTTATATAAATTATTCCTATGAGAAAATTGTTGCTATTTTGTATTATTATGATCTCTGGGGTGTATTCCGCACAGCCTTTTACTCTGAAATCCACAGGAGAAGCAAAAGAGTTCAGCCTTACTCTTTATTACGGCGCTCAGGGAAAGGGAGCTTTTGTGCAATATTCCGGAAAGAAAGAAATCATTCCTTTACAGGTAAAAAGCTTTAGAGTTGATACGGATGGGAGAAGTGATGGGCGGCCGGATATCCAGTATTACATCTGGAATGAGATGATTGGAGGGAAAATAAATGGAGTATACAAGTTTGAAATCATGCAGCATCAGGCTTCAAACATGAGCTATACAAGAGCAAAAGACAACAGAAAGTTTACACTGGAAATGGTTGAAGATGAAAAAAAGTACGACGGAAGCGGCAAGTATCTCCTGCATGGGGCTTTACTTTCGTTTAATCATTTTTATAATAATCACTTCACCATTACTTATCCTGATGGAAAAAAAACGACTATAGAACTTCCGGCTCCTGATCAGCCTTCTTTTGTCAGACAGAGCATTATAGAGGATTATAACTTTGACGGCTATGATGATATCGCATTCTCTGTTCCTGATGAAGGAATGGGTGTTTACAGAATGTTTGATATTTATCTGTACAATCCTGGAAGCAAACGTTTTGAAAAACTTAAAGAACCGGATTATTCCCGCTCAAGCTGTTCATGTCTTTGTGATGTGACTGTAGAAAAAAGTAAGAAACTTTTAAAAACAGGATGCAGAGGTGGGGCAAGATGGCATCAGGATGTCTACCGCTTCGGTAAAAACGGGATCTTAGAATGGGTTGCCACGAAAGAACAGCCATAAGAATAATGTTTCTGTCCAACGTTTGAAAATACCTTTAAAATCTATTATTTATAAAACCTTGTACGCTATAACTCCTCATTTGCAGTGATAAAGCCTCCGTTTTTTTACGGTATTTTTAATAATGTCTTTTGTGATTCAATTTTAGGTCTGATATTTGTACTGGGTAGCCAAACTAAATGGCCGATTTATTTATGAAAAACATATTTGTGAAAAAATCCTTTCTTTATGCTTGTTTATGCGCAGTTTTTCTTGTTTCCTGTAAAAAGGAAATAGATAAAATAAGCGATACCTTTAAAGATACCGTTTCTTCTTCTGAAGTACAGGAGGCAGAAAAGGATTCCATAAAGAAGGATTCTGTTCCTGTAGTAAAAAAAGAATCTATTCCACCTGCCATGCAGGAGAATGGTTTTTACAATGCTTTTGTTCTTCCAAAGGATAAAAAGATGCGTGATTCTATTTATGCTGAATACAGTAAGAAATACAGTGTAGAAGAACGTACCGCTATTTTAGCTCTAAACAGACTGGATTCTAAAAGTAAATGGAATGCCGATACACTAGTGGTTCCAGCGAAAATAGATACAACATTGATGGCATATTCACCATTCCCAATGCAGTTGGATGTATTAAGTGGAGTGAAAAAGTTTGTCATATTCTCGTACCCAATACAAGCTTTTGCGGTATATTCCAATGGGAGCCTTGTGAAATGGGGACCTACAAGTATGGGTAAAAAGGCAGCTCAGACAACAAGAGGACTTACTTTTGCCAACTGGAAAAAGAAACTGGCTATTTCCACAGTGAGCACTGAATGGAAACTTCCGTATAATTTCAATATTCACAATATTGGAGGGATTGGATGGCATGAATACACGCTTCCGGGATATCCTGCCTCACACTCATGTCTTCGATTGCTGAGAAAAGATGCGCAATGGCTGTATTCCTATGCAGATACCTGGATACTGAATCCTGGTGGTGCTACAACGAAGGCCAAAGGTACAGCAGTAATGGTATTCGGGGATTATAAATGGGGTGGAAGAAAACCATGGAGAAAGCTTTTAGATGATCCTAATGCCAACAATATATCCGTTGAAGAACTCACCAAGCTCCTTGAGCCTGAGGTTCCGAAAATGTTGAAAGAACAAAGCAACAGAGAAAAAGTGGTGGATTCTATCAAAACAGCAAAAGCAATGGCTACACCTATTCAGAATGAAAAGCCTGTAGAATCTCCGTCTAATTAATTTTCTTTTCAAACTGTAAAGTAGATTCTTCAGCAAACTTTCTCAGCTTAAGCATTTCATCTTTACCTTTATGCTGCCCGAATCTTGCAGCAATATAAGTAAGAAGAATAAAAAATAACATGACAAAAGAAGCGCTTAATGCCCAAGGGTATTCGGCGCTTTTTATTTGCTTTTCTACGTAATACATCGTGAAGAAAGTCATCCAGAGAATAGAAAAGGAAAAATACAGAAACATAAAGAATGTCCATACAGCAGAACTGGGACCAAATACTCCGCGTATCGCTGTATGCTCATCTTCCATTTCTACCCGCAGGGCAAGACATGGTTTCCAGTAGTTATCATAATCTGTTTTTATCCAGATGGTAGCAACTTCCTTATTGATATTGCCTGAAAACTCGTCTTTATGTTCTTCCATATATTTTTTCAGATTTTCAGCGTACTCTTCTTTGGTAAGATGAGTAAACATTTTAAATCTTGGCCGGGTTCTTATCCTATCTAATGTGGTCTCTTCGGTATTCATAATTTTATTCTTGATAAGGAATGGGATCTTCAAGTGCAAAACTCAATGTCAGTTTTACAGATTGTCTTTCAATAACCATTGTGATATTTCTTCCTTCATTGGATTTCATGAGTTCTACAATTTTTTCCAGAGTCATATCTGATGTTCGCTCTCCATTGATACTTATAATTTTGTCATCTTTTTTCAGACCTGCTTCATAAGCGGGGGAATCTTTTCTTACCCCTGCAATGGAAAATATGGGTTTCAAACTGAACTTATACTGGAAGGCGTCTTTATAAACCTCAGTTGTTGCCATGTTTGATTTTTGGGTCTCAATTTTTAATTTATCTTCCTGCCATTCCAGGCCGTCTTGTTTGAAATCGAGGCCACTCATATTAAAATGAAAAGGATCGTCAAAATATCTGTTTTTCCTCAAATACAGTTTTTGGTTGGGATAATCAAAAACTACAGTAAACCTTCGCATAATTTCGCTTCCCACAGAACCTTTTCTGCTTTCTACCAATTTTACATGCTGGATAGAAAATTCATCCGGCATAGCAGTAAGAGGTTTTTCAAATTTAAAATTTCCAAGATAGAAATTATGAATACGGCTTCTTTTACCATAAATATCTCCATTGAAACCGCGCCCCAGAAAATCATCAATATTAGGCCTGTTGTAGACAAAGTTTTTAATAAGAGTAGGGAAGAGCCATATAGCATCACTGTTGCCAAGGTCAATTAAAAGTTTCGAATCTTTCTTCTCATTGGTCATTTCTACACCAGCATACAGATAGGGTTTGTCTTTTTCAATCGTGATTGGGAATTCTTCAAATCTTTTAGTTTTCTTTTTTAGAAGATCAGCATTTTCATAAACCGTTATTTTCTTTGAGGCATAATCAATATAAATAGGATGATCTTTAAAAAAATGATATCCGATTACTCCATTTACAGGAATTCCTACATGAGGCGAAATATTAAATTCTTCATCAATAATAATATAGAGAGACATGGAGGTGTTAACAATTTCATTTCCTATTTTGCCCAAATTACGTTCAGATTTTAAGCCGTCAATACTTAAACTTCCCCCAAGACCTGAAAATTTAACTTTTTCAACATTACTCAGTTTCAGTTCTTTATTTTCGAGACTGAAAAGAATAGTCTCCGAAACTCCCGTATCCAGCAGGAAGGTAAGTTCCGCACCATTGACATTGATAGGAATAAAGATAAGATTGTTGATAAACTGAAAAGGAATCACCGCTTTTTCCGTATTAATCAACTCAAAAGAGTTCTGGGCATTTATAAAAATGCTTAGAAATAATCCCAGTAAAAGCAATTTGAATTTCATTTACTGAATTTACTGAAATTATCTATATGTTAACAAAAAAACATTCCAAAAGCTGGAATGTTTATATAAACTACAATGAAGTAGGCTTATTCGTTGGATTTGTTTTAAATTGGATCCTGGTTATTTGGAAAAGAATTCCATCAGATCCATATAATTTTTCTGATTGACACCATGTCCGCTCATATATTCTCTGAAAGTGAAATAACAGCTAAGATCATACAGAAGGTCGGCCGCTTTTCTTCCCCATTCAAGTGGAATTACAGCATCATCAGAACCATGTGAAATGAAGAAACGAAGTCCTTCCAGCTTCTTTTTATCTTTTACAATATTGTCCAGAATTTTATCTTCAGGATAACTGCTTAGACAGGCAACATAATTAAACAATTCAGGATGTTTTAAAGCCAAAGCATAGCATAGAATTCCTCCCTGGCTGAAACCACACAGATGAGCTTTACTTTCTGTAAGTCCATAATGGTTGATGATCTTAAGCATACTTTCCAAAACTGCATGTAAAGATTCCTTTGCCTGAGGAACATCAATGAAATTTTCGGGATCGTTGAAATTGATATCATACCATGAATATCCTTCAAATTGAGTATCACGCGGAGCTCTGAAACTTACAATGATCCAGTCATTGGGAAGTGTTTCCCTGAAGCTGAAAAGATCCTGCTCATTACTGCCGTAGCCATGAAGCATAAAAAGAATAGGGGTATTGGAGGTAATATTTTCCGGCTCCCTTACTAGATAATCTAAATTCATACAGCAAAGATAATTAAATTACATACAGAATCTTAACTTTTATTATTCATACAATGAACTTTAGCCGGATGATGCTTTATGTTTAAAGATTGTTTCTTTGAAGTATATTTTTTGACTTTAGAGACGGGTTTTTGTTTTTGTTGATTTGATATTATTTGGAAATCTTTGTTGGAAAATTTTCATAAAAGTTATTTTTATATTAATAAAAAACTTATATTTGAAACATTAAAAAATCTATTTGGAGAAATGAAGCAATTTTACAATTCAAAAAGTTTACTTAGACTTTCTTTTTTATTCGTTTTATTATTTTCTGTAATTACCGTTGTCAATTCTTGTAAAAAAGATGACGATGAAGAATTTAAGGATCATGTGGTTCAATTTGAAGTGAAGACTACTACAGGAGGGAGCATTATAAGTGTTGTAACACAGGTGGGCACAGCTCAGAACACGATATACAATACTCCGCAGTCACCGATAATTTCACCATGGACAAGTGGGGAATTCTTTGTGAACTCCAGCCAGGCACAGTTGAATCTTGATGCTAATGCGTCAATGCCGGATGATAATTCTGAGTTAACGATCAATCTTTATATAGATGGAGAAGTTGTAAGAACTGTTAAGAAAAAAGGGAAAGGAGTATTAGTTGCTTCTATCGATTACAGTTTCCTGGAACCATAAAATATTTCAATATTTATATACAAAAAACCGCTCTTAGAGCGGTTTTTTACTTTTCAATCAATTGCTGCTGTACTGCAAGATTGATCAGTTCTGTTGAGTTTTTTGCCTGGAATTTCTGAAGCAGATTCTTACGGTGGGTATCTACAGTAAGAGGGCTTAGGAACAGCTCCTCGGCAATCGCATTACTTGTTTTCCCCTGTGCTACCATCTGCAGGATCTGTTTTTCTCTTTTGGTAAGCCGCGGTGTTGGGAGGTCTTGTTGGGAAGGACGGGTGATGATCTGTTTTGTCTCATTACAGAAAACAATATCACCTGATAGCGCTCCTCTGATGCATATCACAAGCTCATCGATAGACGTGTTTTTGAGAAGATAGCCACTCGCTCCGTTTTGTATAGACTGCATGATGATGCTTCGTTCAGAGCGATTACTGAACATAATCACTGAAGTATTCGGAGAAATTTTCTTTATTTCTCTGCACAGTTCTGTTCCATTGGCATCGGGCAGAGTAATATCAAGAAGGATGATATCCACCATTTGCGACCGGATAAAGCTGATCGTTTCTGCACCGGAAGTAAAACTTCCCGCTATATTGAAAAAAGGCTGGCTGTTAAGCAACATTTTAAGACCTTCGATCACAATAGGATGATCATCAACGATGACTATATTTATTTTTTCATTCTCCATGGATGTTGAGTTCTATATTAATTGTTGTCCCTTGATGATCAGAATTGATTTCCATTTTTCCTTTAAGATAATTGACCCTGTTTTTCAGGTTGCGAAGTCCCATACTTTTGGTGGTTTTTTCTATATTTTTATCAAACCCTTTTCCGTTATCTTCAATTGTAATCAGAAAACTTTCACCGGATTGGGAGCATTGAAGCAAGATGCTGCTTGCTTCAGCGTGTTTTATAGCATTAGCCAATAGTTCCTGTACGATTCTGTAGATATTAAGCTGGATATTTAAAGGTAATGCCCTGTCAATATCAATGGCCTGGAAATCAATTTCGAGGTTTTTTCTGTTGTAAAATTCACACAGGTCATGTAAAGCGGTTTCCAGACCAAAGTTAAGCAATGATTCAGGCATCAAATTCCTGGCTACATGTCGGAGCTCACTTACAGAATTGTCTAGTTGTCCTAAAATCTTATAAAATTCCTGATCTTTTTCTGGATTAAGGTGGCTGGAAGACCAGACTGAGAAATTAATCTTAACTCCGGCAAGCATACCGCCAAGACCATCATGAAGATCTCTGGCAATACGCTCTCTTTCTCTTTCTTCACCGTCAAGAATTGCTTTGGTAAGTGATAATTCTTCTTTTTGTTTAATATCTTCTATTTTTTGCTGAAGATTAATTTCCTTTTGTTCAGATAGTTTTTTATTTTTTCTGTAAATAATATATAGAAAAATAAGAAGACCGATGAAAGATAATAAGGCCAGACTTAATAACCATAAATACGAATTTTTTTTGCTTACTTCCATCTGTTTCTTTGCCTTCTCGGTATACAGCCACGCAATTTTTTTCTCATCTTCGGCTTTTCTGTATTTAGCTTCCAGAAGTGCAATGTTTTTGTGAATGCTGATATTATTAATGCTATCAAGAGAATTAATATATTCGGTAGCATAGAGATTGGCTTTAACAGTGTCTTTTAATGCGGTATAATTTTTAAAGAATTCTCTCATAACCTCCTGTTTTGTTCTTTTGTATGAGGTTTTCTGATAGACTTCTTTTAAAATGTTATTAGATTGTTTGAAGTTTTTAAGCTCTTGATAGATTTGATGTTTGAACAGTTTTATCCTTTCCGTAATATTGGTGTTTTTATATTTTTCTGCATTTTGCAGACCCAGATCAAAAGTTTTAAGAGCTTCAGGATAGTTTTTTTGCTTCATCTGGTAATATCCTAAATTGCTTAAATATAATGAGTTGAAATTAGATTCCGGGTAATTTTTAATGATAGAGTAGGTTTTATTCAATTCTATTTTTGCCTCCGGTAGTTTATCCTTTCTCATCAGGCATTCTGCTTTCAGTAAAAGAACTTCTCCCATTATACCATTAGATTGGGGAGTTTGCTTTTTTAATTTGCTTAAAAATAATTCTGCCAGATTACAGTATTCGATCGCTTTTGAAAAGTCATGGGAGTTATAAAACAGAAGGGCAACATTTTTATACAAACCACCTATAAGTTCATTATCTCCAATGGATATTGCAATAGGGACTGCTTTGTTAATAATAAGATTCATAGCTTCTGTTTCTTTGGTCTGCATTACTTTTAGCAGAGACAGATTTTGAAACATAATGATTCTTATTCTTTTAGCTTCAGTACTTCGATATTTTTTTAGGGCAGATTCTGCGGTGACAAAATCTTTTTCAAGAAGAGCAGCAAAATCAGGTTTTGTAAAGTGGATGAGAGCCTGATAATATAATCCAATATCTTTGTATATCTGACTTTTAGAAGAGCTTTCCAGACCTTGTTTTAAGTATTTATTATAATTGTCTAAATCCTGTCTTGTAAAATAAGTAGCACATATCTGGTAGGATTTTATGGCCTTTATAGTGTCTATAGTTTCATGATTAGCAGCTGCAACCAGACTGTCGAAATTACTGTTCTTTTTTTCAAGATAATAAAAATATGAGCCTTGAGCAGATACATATTGTGATCCCAAAGTAAATAGAAGTAAAAGCAAATATTTATTTATCATCTTTTTTTTACAATATAGTTGTTGATAATTCAAAAATAGAAAGACCACCTAAAATTATAAAATTAAAATCATCAATTATATTATAAACCTAGGAATTACGATTTTGGGTCTGTATCTTCAAATATACAGGTTTAGCAGATGTTATGATATACCTAAAAATCAGTAGAAAAAAATACACTTTTTTAAGGGTTGTATTCTGTTACGTCCGCTGATAGTTTTGCAGAACAGACAATAACAAAAAATAAACTATTAAGAATGAAAAAGAGAATCTTTATCCTGGGAATGATTTCCCTGTTTGGGAGTATGCATGCACAGAGAATACAGAAGGGAGAAGCTCAGATCAATGTGGATATTGGAGTAGCAAACGGATGGGGACTTCCTGTATCAGTAGGAGTGGACTACGCTATACATAATGATATCACAGTGGGAATAGAAGGTAGTTATGCTACTGAAAAGTATTCAGGAGACATTAAAGGAAGCTGGTTTGGAATAGGAGCTAACGGAAACTACCACTTCAATACTTTGCTTAAAATTCCAAATAAATGGGACGTATATGCAGGAGCTACCTTGGCATACAATTCTTTTTCCTATAAATATAACGGATCAGATTTCGATTATTTTGATGGAAAGTCTTCAGGAGTTGGTTTCGCAGGACAAATTGGGGGCAGATATTTTTTCACCAAAAATCTTGCAGCTCATATAGAATTGGGTGGAGGATCTGTAGCTTCAGGAGGGAAAGCCGGGCTTACTTATAAATTTTAAACTCTATTATTATTTTCAATACAAATCAGTTTTTTCATAGCCTATACGATATCAGCAGTGACAGCAAGTTTTAAAAAATGGTAACTTTCTCAACAGAGCCGTGAATATATTTCACGGCTTTTGTATGGGCTTTGAAACAAAAAAAGACTGTTTTATACAGTCTTTTTTATTATATGAAGTCTTTTTCAACTTATTGAACCTTTACAATAAAGTAGCTTTTCTTACCTTTTTGCAGCAATAGGAATTTACCGTCAATAAGATCAGTTTCATTAGCGGTAAAAGTATCATTCACTTTTTGCTTGTTAACAGAGATTGCATTTCCTTTGATCTCTCTTTGAGCTTCACTCTTAGATTTTAAGAATCCTGATTTTTCAGAAAGAAGATCTACTATATTCACTCCTAAAACATCAGTTTTTGCAATTTCTTTCTGAGGAACGCCGTCAAAAACCTCAAGGAATATTTCTTCATCAAGGCTTACCAGATCTTCAGCAGTAGAACGTCCGAAAAGAATTTCAGATGCTTTCAGTGCCTTTTCATATTCTTCTCTTCCATGTACCCAAACCGTTACCTCTTCAGCCAGTTTCTTTTGCAACTTTCTTTCGTGGGCCGCTGTTTTATGCTCTTCGATTAATGCTTCAATCTCTTCTTTTCCAAGGAAAGTGTAGAACTTGATGAATCTTTCCGCATCATCATCAGTAGCATTCAGCCAGAATTGATAGAATTTATAAGGAGATGTTTTCTTTTTATCCAGCCAATAATTTTCTCCGCTTTCAGACTTTCCGAATTTAGAGCCATCAGCTTTCGTAATCAAAGGAACCGTTAATGCAAACGCTTCACCCTGGGCTTTTCTACGAATCAGTTCAGTTCCTGTAGTGATATTTCCCCACTGGTCAGAGCCTCCCATCTGTAGTTTTACATTGTTATTTTGGTAAAGGTGAAGGAAATCATATCCCTGAATTAACTGGTAGGTAAACTCTGTAAAACTCATTCCGTCAACACCAGCGTCTCCGGATAGTCTTTTCTTTACAGAATCTTTAGCCATCATATAGTTGACTGTGATATTCTTTCCGACATTCTTAGCAAAATCAAGGAAAGAAATGTTCTTCATCCAGTCGTAGTTGTTCACCAGTTCAGCTTTATTGGGCTCATTTCCATCAAAATTTAAGAACTTTGAAAGCTGATTTTTTAAACAGTCAACATAGTGTAAAAGAGTTTCCTCATCCAGAAGATTTCTTTCAGCTGATTTTCCGGAAGGATCACCAATCATTCCTGTAGCACCTCCAACCAAAGCAATAGGTTTGTGGCCATGCTGCTGGAAGTGAGCTAAAATTTTTATTTGAATAAGACTTCCGATATGTAAAGAATCGGCAGTAGGATCAAAACCAATATATGCAGTAGTTACCTCTTTATTCAGTTGTTCATCGGTTCCAGGCATCATATCGGCAAACAGACCACGCCATTTCAGTTCTTCTATAAAGGAATTCATTGATTGTTAACTTTAAAATTTTAAGAAGCAAAGATAGTAAATTCAGAAGGAAGAGAAAAAGAAGAAACCGCAAATGAGCAAAATCATAAAAACCTAAAATACCTTGATAATAACTTTGCCAGCGTGAAACAGGTTCGATATTTTTCCCTTTTGCAATTATGCTCCAAATACGCTATATTTGTTATTAATGAACGACGAACAGCTATTCCTGCTCATACAGAAGGCCAAAGATAAAGATCAGAAGGCCCAGACTAAACTCATCAATGTTTTTTGGGTGGATGTTTTCTCTTTTGTCATGAAAAAGGTGAGAGATGAAAACGATGCTGATGAAATTACCGTAAATGTTTTTTCAAAAGTATTGTCGAAACTGGATATGTTTGACCCTCATTTTCAGTTTAAAACCTGGATATTGACCATTGCACAGAACACCGTTATCGATTTCTGGAGAAAGAAGAACCGTGAAAACGAAGATGCTGTTGAAAATCTTGATGAAGTCAAAAACCAATATGCCAAATCTCCGGAAGAACTTCTGATTTCTGAAGAAGAACAAAAGAAAATCATCAAAACCATAGAATCTCTGGATGCCAACTACCAGGATATTATCAAGCTGAGGTTTTTTGAAGAAAAAAGCATCAAAGAAATTGCTGAAGAGCTGGGGATTTCCGTTGCCAATACCAAAGTACGGGTAATGCGTGCTAAAAAAGTCTTAGCAGAACTGTTGAAGAATAATGAGTTTGATGATAATTAAGTATATAAATCAATACAAGATATTCAATAGAAACGGGCTTTCAAATGTCATTCTGAATGAAATGCAATGTAGTGAAGAATCTCATCAACTTATTCATTAATAAGATTCTTCCTTCGTCAGAATGACAAGATTCAAAATTGGCTTTAGCCAAAACTTATTACCTAGAAATAAACCTCTTCTTTTGTTTTCGGAAGAATAATTTTTCTTTGTTTATCCTGATTTCTGTTTTGAAGATTAATCTTTACACCTTTATGAATATAGGTTTCTTTTGAAGATTTACCATATTCAGCTGTATTTTCTACCTCGTTTGTATAGTTAATCTGCCCTGTTGATAGATTGAAATCCACATCTTTCCAGTAATCTCCGGGTCTTCCATACGTGGAGGAAGTTCCTATGAGTTCAAAATGTCCGTTTTGAAATCTGTACTTGTCTGTAACATCCCATTTCCAGCTGCTTCCACCCATTTGAGAAATGATGAGAATTCCTTTTTCTATTTTAGTTTCTCCGTAAGGATCACCCATCATACCACCTCCACCACTTTCAAGAATGGCATTTCTGGATTTTTCAAGAAGAGTCCATTTTCCGCCTGCATTTTTCAGAATTTGAATCTCACGGATTTTTCCCAGTTCACCTTCATCTGCTGTTGTATAGATGAGTACTTTTTCAGGAATTTTATCACCATCAAGATCTCCGTCTATCGTTTCCAGAAGGGTAGAGCCTGCTGGCTGAAACTGTTTTTGAGCAAGGCATAATGTTCCGGCGGCCATACATAAAAGAAATACTGTTTTTCTCATAAAAAATTTTGAAAACTTAAATGTACAATGAAATTTTTAATTATCAGTTTCATCAATATCTCTGGTTGATGGTTTCCATTAAAAATTCCTTAACTTTGAACTTCAATTTTAGAAATGGAAAATTCAGTTCAAGACACTACCGTTCAAAAACCAAAATGGATCCGCGTAAAACTTCCTACCGGAAAGAATTACAGAGAGCTGAGAACTTTGGTTGATAAATATAAATTAAATACAATCTGCCAAAGCGGAAGCTGCCCGAACATGGGAGAATGTTGGGGTGAAGGTACAGCAACTTTCATGATTTTAGGAAATATCTGTACAAGAAGCTGTGGATTCTGTGGCGTAAAAACAGGAAAACCGCTGGATGTAAATTGGGATGAACCTGAAAAAGTAGCAAGATCAATCAAATTAATGAAGATCAAACATGCCGTTCTTACTTCGGTAGACCGTGATGATCTGAAAGATATGGGATCTATTCTTTGGGGTGAAACAGTGAATGCTGTAAGAAGAATCTCTCCGGGAACCACGATGGAAACTTTGATTCCGGATTTTCAAGGAATCACAAAACATCTGGACAGACTGGTAGAAGTTGCTCCAGAAGTGATCTCACACAACATGGAAACGGTAAAACGTCTGACCAGAGAAGTGAGAATCCAGGCAAAATATGAAAGAAGCCTTGAAGTATTAAGATATCTGAAAGAAGCCGGACAAAGAAGAACCAAAACAGGGGTAATGCTTGGATTAGGTGAAACGAAAGATGAGATTTTCCAGACAATCGAGGATATTAGAAACGCGAATGTAGATGTTATTACCCTTGGACAATATCTGCAGCCGACTAAAAAACATCTTCCTGTAAAAAAATTCATCACTCCTGAAGAATTTGATGAGTTTGGAGATTTTGCAAGAAGCTTAGGGTTCAGACACGTTGAAAGTTCTCCTCTTGTAAGAAGTTCTTACCACGCAGAAAAACATATTCATTAAAATATAAACCGTTCAGCAATGAGCGGTTTTTGTTTTTTTAGGTAGCAGGGATTAGGTAGCGGATTATAGGTGTGGATATCAGATGTTAGGGATTAGCTAATAAATGTGACAATCCTTATAATAATGTCCTCTATCATTCCCCTCCTTTGGAGGGGTGGCAAAAATTCAAAGAATTTTTGACGGGGTGGTTAATGTAACGTTTCATTTAAATATCAATAGCAACGGACTTTAGTCCGCTTATTTATAGAATTAAAAATCATCCGGCTTTAGCCGAAATCTATTTATTACAAGCCGTTTCCTTTGTAATCACTCCAATCCGGCCATTGATTTCAATGGGTTTAAAATGTTTCTTCTTAAATTCGGAAGGGGTTTCTCCCGTATGTTGTTTGAATAGCTTATTAAAGTAAGAAAGACTTTCAAACCCTACCTGAAAGCAAACTTCAGTCACAGAATAATCCTTCAGCAGAAATATTTTAGCCTGATTGATTCTGTAGTTATTAACAAAATCTGTAAAGGTCATATTGGTCTGCTTTTTAAAATAACGGCAGAAGGCAGGAGTGCTCAGACTTACAATTTTGGCAATTTCATTGACATTGGGTTTCTTGTCGTAATTTTCGTGGATATAATCGTAGATGGTTCCCATTCTGATTTTATCATTCAAAAACCACTTAATTCTGGTATCTTCCTTATTGAGTTCCTTTACTTCCGTTGAATCAGCGAGAATTTGCAGAATTTCAATTAATCCTACCAGGGATTCAAAGGAGTTTTTATCTTTAATGATCTGTAGTTTTTCAACCACTGTATTTTTTGTTTCTCCGGAAAATGAAAGCCCGAGATACGAACGTTCCAAAAGGTTTTTAATATTTTCAAATTCCGGAACGGGAAGAATAATATCCTGCAGGAAGCTTTCCCGCATCTGCAGCACAAGCTGTTGACACTCTGTTTGAATACCATAATCAAAATTAAGGTGGGGAACATTAGATCCAATTAATAAAAGATCACTGTCTGTAAAGGCAGAAATATCTTTTCCTACATGCCGGATTCCGTTCACCGCTTCTACATAGACCAGTTCTATTTCCGGATGATAATGCCAGAAAAAACAATTTTTCAGGGAAGGGGCAAATAGTTTGAATGATTTCCCTTTTTCAAATTCAATAATTTCTTTCTGGATTTTCATCTTGTTCTCATTTGATTGTTTCTGAATATAAAATTAAATAAAAAGGTTAATATGGAGCAAATTTTTATCATTCAAAGAGGAGTGAAATTCAAACTTTCTTGCGATTTTTGCACTTTCAAAATGAAGAGACTCAGGCATTTTAATTTGAAAAGAAATTAATTCAGAAAAAAGATTTAGATATAATGAAGATTGATAAAAGAATAATACCACTGGCTATCGGTGGTTTGGGAATAGGAACTACGGAGTTTACCGTAATGGGACTGTTGCCGGATATTGCAAAAACACTACAGATTACAATCCCGCAGGCCGGACATTTAATTTCTGCGTATGCTATGGGAGTAGTTATCGGAGCTCCGATTCTGATCGGGTACTCAGTGAAGTTCCCTCCTAAAAAAGTTTTGATAGCTTTTATGATCCTTTTTACCCTATTTAATGGTCTTTCTGCAATTGCTCCAGGATATGACAGTATGTTGATTATCCGTTTTCTGTCCGGACTTCCTCACGGAGCATTCTTCGGAGTAGGAACAGTAGTTGCCTCAAGAATGGCAGGGAAAGGGAAAGAAGCATTTTATATATCAATGATGTTTACAGGGCTCACGGTTGCCAACCTGGCTATGGTTCCTCTGGTCACCTACATTGGGCATACATTCCACTGGAGACTGTACTTTGCTATTGTAGCGGTGATTGGTCTTTTTGCCATATTATTTTTGAAACTGTGGCTTCCCGCCATGGAATCCAACCAAAATACCCACTTCATAGAAGAGTTGAAATTCCTTAAAAATAAACAGTCGTGGCTTGTCCTTGCCATTACAGCGATTGGATTTGGAGGTCTTTTTACATGGTTAAGCTATATTACCCCTTTGATGACTGTTGTTGCCGGAATCAAAAGCAGCCAAATGGCCTATGTGATGGTTCTTGCCGGAGCCGGAATGGTAGTTGGTAACCTGGTAGGAGGGATTGTTTCTGATAAATTAGGACCTGAAAAAACATGTGCCCTTCTGATCTTTTTAATGATGCTGTCTCTTGGAGGTGTTTTCTTTCTTGCAGAACATAAGAATATTGCTTTGGTATTGACGTTTATGTGTGGCGCTTTATCTATGTCTATTGCATCACCTATCAATATTATGATGATGAAAGCTGCTCCAAAAAGCGAAATGATGGCTGCTGCTTTTATGCAGGCAGGTTTTAATATTGCCAATGCAATGGGAGCTTTCTTTGGAGGAATTCCTCTGGAGTACGGGTATTCATTTAACTATCCATCGCTGGTAGGAGTGGGAATGACTTTTATAGGAGTGGTTATAAGTGTAAGGTATATGTATCTGTACGGTTCAAAGACTGAAGAAGAAGTGGCTGCAGAATGTGTATCTTGTGATAAGTAATAAGATCGTTCTTACGGTTGAAATAAAAAGAGCCTGTTTCTCATTGAAACAGGCTCTTCTGTATAAAAATAAGTTTTATGCCTCTACTTCATCTCCATTTTTACACCAATAGAGGGCATTGTATAAATTTTCTTTGGGGAAAGATTTAAACTCTCCCGGCATCAGGACACTGAAAATGCTGGTAAAATCACGTATACCTTCTTTGTCAGTAACAATGGCTGACCGGTTCCAGTTGGTAAGATTTTTCAATCCTAACAGCAGATCCTCAAGCCATGCTCCCATGGTAAAATTATCCAGATCGGTATCCAAATACAATAAGTAATTCAGCTCACCGAATTGCTCTACCTTCTCTTTTACGCGCGGAATTACCAGTCTTTCAAAATCCTCTTTCGTTACTTCTCCCGTTGCACTGAATGCTGCAACATTTTCCGGGGCTTCTGGAATAATTGTTATCATAATAAATATTTTATGGTGGTTTGAGTTTAAAAGGATAACAATAATTACACCATAATTTGATGATAAATTGTTAAAAAAGGTATAAATATTGTTACTTTCAGTGTAAAATACTAATATGGATCTCAAATCAAATGAACCTTTTTGGCTTTTAAAAAACGGACTGTTAGCTTCTTATCCTTCTTTACAATCAAATGAAAAATGTGATGTTCTCATTGTGGGAGGCGGCATTACAGGAAGCCTGATTGCCCATCAGATGATAGAAGATGGCTATACTACCATCCTTATTGATAAAAGAGAACTCTGCAATGGAAGCACTTCTGCTACCACTTCAATGCTGCAGTACGAAATAGATGTTCCTCTTTATGAACTGATAGAAAAAATAGGCAAAAAAGGAGCTGTTTTAAGTTATAAGGCCTGTAGTGATGCCATTGATACACTGGAGAAACTTTCAAAAATGATTAAATCAAATGCAGGTTTTAAAAGAAAGAAATCCTTGTATTTTGCTTCAAAAAAGAAAGATACAGAATGGCTGAAGAAAGAATATCAGGCGAGAAAAGAAAACGGATTTGAAGTGCAGTGGCTGGGAGAGGAACAGATTCTGAAGAAATTTGAATTTGAGAACACCTATGGCGGAATATTATCCAGGCAGGGAGCCAGTATTGATGCTTTTCAGTTTGCCCATGAACTTTTTATGTACAATGTAAAGAAAGGACTGAAGATCTTTGATAAGACAGAAATGGTAAAAGTGGAGGAGCATAAAGGTTTTAACTTGGTTACCGTAGACAGTGGATATCAGATCAAAGCAAAAAAGATCATTTACTGCATTGGTTATGAGAGTAAAAATTTACTGAAAGAAAACTTTGTGAATCTGAAAAGTACGTATGCTGTTGTTTCTGAAATAGATAAAGATAAGTTTAAAAATATCAGTAATACATTGGTTTGGAATACCGATGATCCTTACCTCTATATGCGGACTACTGACGATGAAAGAATGCTGATCGGAGGAGGAGACGAAGACTTTTATGATGCTGAAAAACGGGATGCTCTCCTCAATAAAAAAGAAAAAGAAATCCTTAAAAATCTGAAGAAAATAAAACCTGATTACCATTTTTACCCTGATTTCGTGTGGGCAGGAACTTTTGGAGAGACTAAAGATGGTCTGCCTTATATCGGGGAACATAAAAAATTGAGAAACTCCTATTTTGTATTAGGTTTTGGAGGAAATGGGATTACTTTTTCGGTTACAGGGATGGAGATGGCTTCTCTATTTATGAAGAACAAAAAGCATCCGCTATCAAGGTATTTTAAATTTGGTAGATAGTCCCGGTTTTTTAACCGCAAAAGTCACAAAAGTCTTTAAACACTTAAGTTGTTTTAACCTGCTAATCAGTGTTCAAGAAGTACACTTAAATTTTTGAAAGCCTTCGGTTTTTAATCTATATAAAAACTGTTTAGATTCCTTCGGAATGACAAACTGCCTGTATAAACTAGTGTTTCAATTGTGTCATTCCGTAGAAATCCTGCTTAAATTAATTGAAAAAATGTGATAAATAGATATTTCAACAAATATTCCAATTGGGGTTGCTCAATTCCCCTCCTTCGGAGGAGTGGCAAAAATTCAAAGAATTTTTGACGGGGTGGTTAAAAAAACAGGCAGTCACAAAAAGACTGCCTGTTCAACTACAAACTATACCCATTCTTTTTAGCCAGTTCAACAATAGAACTCTCAATGGCTTTTCCCAGATCATCAGAATCGTCATTGCCTCGTTTCTTCATTTCTCCGTCAATGTAGGTCTGACGCTTTTTGGAAAGTTCTTCAATTTCTTTCTGAATTTTATCACGAGCGGCAGACTTTGCCGTAATCGTTTTTTGAATTTCTTCCTTGCTTTTTCCTTTAAGCTCGGCAGGAAGTTCGCTTTCTTTTACATTGGCAATAAATCCGGCATCCTTTTCAGCTTTATCCACCAGATCCCAGTGATCGTTTTTGTAAGCATTCTTTTTAGATTTGGCAACGGCCCTTTCCACTAAGTTGGATGCTGACTGTGATTCAGCGTTTTTATCCTGAGTGATCTGCTTTAGTCTGTATTCCGAACCGTGATTTCCGTAATAGATATAAGTATCATTCAGCTTTGCATTGCATTCGGAAATTTTAATATCGTAAGGTGTTTCAATATAGATTACTTTTCTGTCACTGTCGATATTGAAATATTTTCCACCTCCTAAAGATGCTCCGTTTTGCCAGAATGTCTGGATTCCTTCTTCCCGGCTTCCGCAGAAAATAGTGTTGGTATAAATATTTTTATCCTTTGCTTTTGAAACAACATCCTTATAATTTATTTTTCCCTGATTGAATGCTTCATTTCCTGCAATATAAATCAGTTTCATACTTTTATCATTGCTGTCCCAGTTCAGGTTGGCAGAAGCATCACGAATAACGGCACCGCAATATTCACTGCCGCCATTGGTTCTCAAAGCGAATAGTTTTTCTGAAATAAGATCAAGATCCTGAGTGAGAGGAGCAACCTGACGGATGTAATTTTCATCACGAATTCCGTCGTTGCCATATTCATACAGGGCAATTTCAATCTGGGGAGATTTTTCGTTGTACTTTAAAGTGGTCAACGTATTTACAATATTCCACAGCCTGGATTTTGCCTGATCAATCAATCCGTCCATGCTATTGGAGGTATCCAGTAAAAGAGCGACCTGAATTTTATTGTCCTTTAAGCTTGCGTTGGCCGGAATCAATGTTCCTTTTTGTGCCGGTAAATGGCTTTCAACAGTACTTTTTGTAGAGAGGCTTTCCGGAATATTACCGGAGCTTAAAAAAGCTGTACTCGCTGCAAGTGCTAAGATTTTTAGAGTTGTCATATTGTTATTTTTTTATTGGTTATTTGTTGTAATGAATGAATAGCGTTTCATCGTTTATTATTTTAAATTCCTAGAGTAAAATTACCCCTATTTAAGGCTGAAAATCAGGCAACTTGGTGAAGTAGCCTTTTGACTTGGTGAGTTTTGCTGGAGGTAAAAAATAAAAGACAGCTCCTCAGGGAACTGTCTTTTAAATCATTTATTTTTTAAAGGATTTCATATCGTGTTTTGATGCTGTATTTCAGCTTGATATTTTCAATGTTATCGAAAGAATAATCTACCGGAGCATCAGCCATTTCCAGCTGGATATTGCTTGCTCTTCCTTTATAAGCTGCGGGCATGATCATATCGCTGGTATAGTCTTCTATTTCTACAATTTCAAGAGCACTTCCTGTCTTTTTACCCATACTTTCCAGCAAATAATCTGCTTTTTCTTTAGCGGCTTTCAGAGCATTGATCTTTACTGCTTTTCTGAAATCTGCAATTTTACTATTCTTTACCTCTGCGATGTTCAGGCTGCTTACCCATTTTTGATTCAGGTCTTCAAAAATTTTACTCAGACTTGATTTTGCGCTGGCTTTAAACTGATAGCTTTTAGTAAACTTGGCTGTTTTAGAGTAAATATTCTGATACATTGATTTGAACTTAATGTCTTCGTTCTTTACGCCTGCATTCTTTAAGGTTTCAAATAACTTCTTCTCATTATCTGCCAGATCATTTTTGTTGTCTGCTTTTATTCCGATGCTGAAGATGATTTCATCCGGTTCTACTTCCATTTCCGCAACACCTGTTACTTCAATTGCATTTTTCTTTACTTCCTGTGTCTGAGCATTTACAAAGCTTCCAAGAGTTAAAATTCCGATTAATAAAAAATGTTTCAATTTCATAATTTCCTGTTTTTAAATTTTTAATTACTGATGTAAAATTACGCTGATCAGAAGCCCGAAACCGGGAGACTTGGTGAAACAGAGCTTTCACTTGGTGAATAGTTTTTGAGTACACTATATATATGTATATCTTTGTTTTATGAAAATGTTTACACTTCTTTCAATCTTTTTACTGATGCTTTGGGGAAATACAATGTCTTCCCAGACTAATAACACTACTGCTGCGGTGGAAGATGTACAGGTAGAAACAAAGAAGCTGAAAAAAGCAATGGACACGAAAAATGAACCTGCCCAGGCAGATTCTTATTATAATATTGGTGAAACCTTCTTTAACAGCGGGAACTTTCCGAAGAGTGAAGAGTATTATACCAAAGCCAAAAATCTGTATGAAAAACTTAATGACAAGCCAAATATTGAAAAAGCAACCCGCAGATTGGCCCAGTCACAGGAAAAACAGAATAAAATAACCCCTGCCATCAGCAACTATAGCAGAGTGGCACAAATGGGGTACAGTGAAAAAAGTAAGGCCGTTAATTCCAATGATGTTACAAGGCTTTCTTCTCCTACACCAGAGCTTAGGGCAGAAGCTATCCAGAGTAATATTAACTTAAGTAAAAAAGAAAACGAACAAGGTGATCTTGCAGAAAGCTACAGTCAGCTGGCTGATGTAAATCTTAAACAGAAAGATGTTTCCAGTGCCGAAGAAAACCTGAATACAGCCTATAAAATTTCTAAAAGAGAAGCGCCGCAGCAAGCTTTGGCCATCAATCAGAAGCTTGCAGATCTTTACGTTGAAAACAAAAATTTTGAAAAAGCTATTGAAGCTAAAAAGAAAGTTTTGAAGGAAGATTTTGTAAAAGAAAACTCACAGGAAAAAGTTAATCAAATACAGGAACTGGCGGATATTTATATTAAAAAAAATGATCCGAAAGAAGCAGTGGATCTGTTGAAAAATGCCTACGGGATTGCTTTGGACAAAGGTCATACGCTGGAAGCTCAAAGAAGTGTAAAAAAACTGGATAGCCTGTATGCCATTTCAGGAAATATTGATGCTTCCGTTCAACTGTACAGAGACTTTCTGGGGAAACTTCCCAATCTTGTTTCAAAGGACAGAAGTCTCGTAGACAATAAAATCCTGGAAGATACCGAACAACGAATTTCACAGCTGGAAAAGGAAAGAGAATTGAAAGACGAGCTTATCCGTAAGAAAAATGTATTCAACTATAGTTTGATCGGAGCTTTGGTTCTGCTTACCGGATTGATTGTTTTTATTTTCAGAACCCTGAAAAAGGTCCAGACAAAAAATAAAAAAATTGCACTTCAGTCTTTACGCAGGGAGATGAACCCGCATTTTATCTTTAACAGCCTTAATAGTGTTAATCATTTTATTGCGACCAATAATGAGCTGGAAGCCAATCAATATCTGACAAAATTCTCCAAGCTGATGCGTGGCGTGATGGAAAATTCTACTGAAGATTTTATTCCTTTCCAGCAGGAGCTTGATCTTCTCCAAAATTATCTTGCCCTTGAGAAGACGCGTTTTGCTGATAAATTCGATTACGAAATTGATGTAGATGAAAGTCTGAATATGCAAAACCTGCAAATCCCGGGAATGCTCATACAGCCGTTTCTGGAAAATGCAATATGGCACGGACTCCGCTACAGAACAGAAAAAGGTTTTTTAAAACTAAACTTTGAGAAAAGTGAATCCTACCTTAAAATCCTTATTGAAGACAACGGAATAGGTATCGAAGAAAGCAAAAAGCAGAAAACCCAGCATCAGAAAACAAGAGAGGGCAGAGGAATGAAAAATACTTTGGAAAGAATTCAGCTGCTCAACGATTTGTATAAAAAAGATATTACCTGCTCTGTACAGGATAAAGAAAATAATACCGGAGTTTTGGTAACGCTACAGATCAATTTGATCTGATCTGAATTCAGGTCAGATCTTCTTTATAAATTGATAGCAATTTAGGATAATATAAAGAGGAATATAACTCTATAAGCTCTTTGGTCAGATTGTATGATTGATTAAAAATTCTTAATTTGCATCTGCAACCCATTGGCTGCCACCTAATATCTGACCTCAATGAAAATAAAAGCCGTAATTGTAGACGATGAACTCATCGCAAGAGAAGTTTTACGAAGCTATCTTACCAAATACTGTCCACAGGTGGAAATTCTTGGCGAGGCTGAAAATATTAAAGAAGCAGTGCCATTGATTGCTGAAAAGCAACCTCAGCTGGTATTCCTGGATGTAGAAATGCCCTTCGGAAATGCTTTTGACGTATTGGAAGCTACCAAAGCATTTTCCTATGAAACCATTTTCATTACTGCGTTTTCACAATATTCATTGCAGGCGTTAAACAAATCGGCAAGTTATTATATTTTAAAACCTATTGACATTCAGGAGCTGATTCTTGCGGTGAATAAAGTAGTAGAAAGTCTTGAGAAAAAAGAAGAACTCAACCGGAATAAGATTCTGCTTGAAAACCTGAAGTTAAAACCTGAAAAACAGCAGCTGATTCTTCCAACCCTGCAGGGATTTGATGTCGTAAAAACTGAAGATATTGTGAGACTCCAGGCTGATGGAAATTTTACGCAGGTTTACCTTACAGATGGTTCAAAAAAGATGGTATGCCGCTTTTTGAAACATTTCGATGATCTGCTGGAAAGTCCGTTTGTGAGAGTTCACCGTTCCCATATCATCAATACAGGATTTGTGAAATCTTACCATAAAAGCGGAACCGTAATGTTGTCTGATGATACGGAAATTGAAGTTTCAGGAAGCTTTAAAGATAATTTCCTGAAAGTCTTTTCATAGAATTTATGGGTCCTTAACAGACCAAAGGCATTATTTTTGACGTTTTATTATAACCACCAAAATATTTCTGTCATGAAAACCATTCATAAAATTATACTTCCCGTTTCATTGGGAGCTTTAGGGCTTATCGTTTTCAATTCATATTCTGTAAGAATTCCCAGGGGTGCTTCTGCGATAAAGAATTTTGATCTTAAAAAATATCTTGGCAGATGGTATGAGATCGCCCGTTTTGATTACAGGTTCGAGAAAAATATGGATAATGTTACTGCAGAATATACAGAGAATCCGGATGGAACAGTTCAGGTCAGAAATAAAGGGTACGACTACATTAAAAAAGTATGGAATGAATCGATCGGGGAAGCAAAATTTGTAAAAGATCCGAAAGAAGCCCGTCTGAAAGTTTCATTTTTTAAACCAATCTGGGCCGGTTATAACGTTATAGATATTGATGAAGACTATCAATATGCTCTGGTGGCAGGAAGCAGTTTAAAATATTTATGGATTCTGTCCCGTACCACTACTATTCCGGAAAGCATCCGCCAGCGTTTCCTTCAGAAAGCAAAAAAAATCGGTTATAATACCAATGAACTGATCTGGGTAAAACATAATCAATAAAAAAGTAAAAGGGCAAGATCGTTTAAAAACTGATTGTTTTCAGTGATTTGCAAATTTGCCCTTTCGCTCTTTAGTTTTTAATATAGTCTTTCCATTCCTCAAAACGATGATCAATAACCTGTTTCATCAGATCATAGTTTTCGTAGGTATCCTCAATGTGGTAGAAGGTTTCATATTCATAATCACTTTCCTCAGCTTTCGCATCAAAAATATTTACGTAATCATCAGCAAACGAGCTGTATCTGTTTCCGAAATCGGTATCATCCGCATAATAATCCTTTGCAAAAAGATTTCCCAGCTCATTCAGGTCATATTCTGAAAATTTTCCGTCGCAGGAATCCATAATGAATTCTGCACCAGTGATTTCTCTGCGCTTTATTTTTTCAATTTCCTCTTCACCATCTTCTTTCAGTTCATCAGAAATCAGATCATTCTGAATGCACCAGTTCAGGAACATTCCCGTATGCGTTGCTCCGTTTTTCTGAGGAAGTTCCTCAGGAAAATCACCACCATAATGCCATGAAGCATCATCATATTTAGACATAATTTGTATTGTAGTTTTAAATAAATTTCGTCAAAAATAGAAAAAATCAATTTATATTGCTGCAGCCACAGAATTTTCCGTCATTTGCATAGAATTTTTTTCAACAAAAAAGCATATGGAAAAAGCTGTTCTGATTACCATTGGTGATGAAATCCTTTCCGGAAACACGGTAGATACCAATTCTAACTTTATTGCTGCTGAACTAAAAAACATAGGAATAAAAGTTACTCAGATTCTTACAATCTCAGACGAAATTGAAACCATTAAAGAAGCATTGAATGTTGCTTTTGAAACAGGTGACCTAGTCATTACAACGGGAGGACTTGGGCCTACCAGAGATGACAAAACCAAAAAGGCACTTGCTGAATATTTCAATGATGAAATTGCTTTGGATGAGGTGACATTCAATCACCTTAAAGGATATATGGAGAGAAGAGGAAGGGCAGATATTCTCGAAAGAAACAAAGAGCAGGCTTTTGTCCCTACCAAATCCATTGTTTTTCAGAATCATTACGGAACGGCTCCATGCATGATGATGGAGCTGAATGGTAAACTGTCTTACAGCCTTCCGGGGGTTCCTTACGAGGTAAAACCACTTATCAAAGACCAGATCATTCCTTATTTACAGGAAAGATTCAGTCTTCATTATATCCATACCAGAATTGTTTCCGTTGTGGGAATTCCTGAAAGTATCCTTGCAGACAAAATTGAAGACTGGGAACTGGCGCTTCCGGAAAATATTGCACTTTCTTATCTTCCGGTAGGAACCCGTGTAAAGCTTCATCTGACAGCTTCCGGCGATAATGAAGAACAGCTGAAACAAATCACTGAAGAAGAAATTCAGAAATTACTTCCCTTAGTAGAAGGTCATGTAATTGCTGTATCTGAGGATAAAATCGAGAATATTCTGGCAGAAATGCTTACCGAAAGAAATTTGACCATTTCTACAGCAGAAAGCTGTACAGGAGGTGAATTGGCAAAAATGATCACTTCAGTCTCCGGCAGTTCAAAATATTTCCATGGCGGAATAGTACCTTATGCCACTGAAAAGAAGATTAAAATTTTAAATGTTTCTAAAGAAACCGTAGATCAGTTTACTGTGGTAAGTGAAGAGGTTGCCCAGGAAATGGCAAAAGGCTGTCAGGAATTATTTGAAACCCATATTTCACTTTCTACAACTGGTGCTGCCGGCCCTGGAAAAGGAGAAGATGGGAAAGATATCGGAACGGTATATTATACGATAAGGATTAATGACAAAGCAGAAACATTTAAATTATACATGCCGCATCTGGAAAGAGTAGACTTTATGAACTTCGTTTCACAAAAGGTAATTCAGGATCTTGTAAGTTTACTTATAAACAGTTAGATACATTTCTATTTTTTAATTTTTTTTTAATTAATTTTAATAGAGTTTTTCACACTTTTTGAGAATCATTCAATAAATTTCAAAAATCGTGGAAAATTCCAAACAGATCTTTCAGACCAACAGCAAAAAACGCTGGAAAAGTGTACAGTGGGGAAGCCGTATTTTTATCTTTGTAGGAATATTGCTTTTGCTTGCTTTGGGGCTGATGATGACCCTGGACAGAAGTCCTAAAATTCCTTTTAAAGAAGATTATAAAGCTGTAATTACTGCCAATAAACCTTATCTTCAGGAGAATAAAATTTCCAAAGAATATAAAGGTTTCAGAAGCTTTATTTCGGAAAAAACAATCCATACCAATCTCGACAAAATTCAGAAGGCGAGAGCAGAAAGATATAAAAATCAGAACAGAAACTGGGCTCAGTTTCCAGGTGGAATCCGGTCTGCATTCTATGTAGCTTGGGATCCTCAGTCTCTCATGTCTCTGAAACGAAATATAAGACACGTTAATCTGGTTTTCCCGGAATGGTTTTTCCTTGACCCGAAAACAGGAGATCTGAAAACCAATGTAGATCCCGAAGGATACAAAGTGATTAAAAGAACAGGAGTTGCCGCAATGCCAATGTTGAGCAACAACTCTAATCAGGAATTCCATTCAGAAGGATTGGTAAAAGTTCTTAATGATCCTCAGAAAAGAACCCATCTGATCCAAAAAATTACCCAGCAGTGTAAAAAATACCATTTCAAAGGAATCAATATTGACTTTGAGGATATGAACCTGAATTCTGATGAAAACCTGATTGCCTTTATGAAAGAGCTTTCAGAAACTTTCAAAAAGAATCAGCTGCTGGTGACAATGGATATCATGACGGATAATGATGATTACAACATACCAAGATTAAATCCTTATGTAGATTACTTTGTATTGATGGCTTACGATGAATATTCTGCCGGAAGTGATGCCGGTCCTGTTTCTTCTCAAAAATGGATCGAAGAACAGACCGGAAAAATCGTAAAACAAACTTCTCCGCAAAAAATTATTCTGGGTCTTGGTGCTTATGGCTACGACTGGAGCTCCAATAAAGATGATAATACCTCTGTAACTTATATGCAGGCAATTACCAAAGCCAGCGCCAGTAAAGCAGTCATTGATTTTAATGACAATACGTTTAATTTAAATTATTCTTATACAGATTCTAAAAATTTAACCCACACCGTATTTTTCAATGATGCCGCTTCTATTTTCAATACAATGCGTTTCTCCTCAGAATATCCATTGGCAGGAACAGCACTTTGGAGACTGGGAAGTGAAGACAGCAGAGTCTGGAATTTCTATGATAAAGACCTTACGTTTGCCGGCCTTTCCAAACTGAATCTGAAAACCCTGGAAAATGTAAAAGGGCAGACTATGGTAGATTACATCGGGGACGGAGAAGTATTGGATGTTCTGAATACTCCTCATGACGGGAAAATTGCATTGGAAATTGATCCGAAAGAAAAAATAATTACAGACGAAAACTACATCACTTATCCAAGTTCTTACGAAGTAAAAAAATACGGAGGTGCTCCCCAAAAAGAGCTGGTGCTGACTTTTGATGATGGTCCGGACGAAACGTATACTCCGCAGATATTGGATGTATTGTCCAAATATCATGTTCCGGCAGCATTCTTTTTGGTAGGATTAAATGCAGAAAAGAACCTTCCGCTTGTTAAACGGATTTACCGTGAAGGACATGAGATCGGAAACCACACTTTCACCCATGAAAATGTAGCAAAAGTAAGCCCTGAAAGAGCTTTGCTGGAACTGAAACTGACAAGATTACTGATAGAATGCGTAACAGGACACAGTACAATTCTGTTCAGAGCTCCGTATAATGCCGATTCTGAGCCTACCACTTCAGAAGAGATTATTCCGGTAGCACTGGCAAGACAACAAAATTATCTTGATATCGGGGAAAATATTGACCCTGAAGACTGGCAGCCGGGAATAAAAGCAGATGAAATTGTAAAACGTGTAATGGCCGGGCTTAAACTACAGAGAGGAAATATCATTCTTCTTCACGATGCAGGCGGAGATACCAGAGAAGAAACGGTAAAAGCTTTAAAAATACTGATCCCTACACTTCAGAAGCAAGGCTATCATTTTACCAATCTGACCAGTATTCTGCATAAAACCAGAAGTGAACTGATGCCTGAAGTTCCGAAAACAAAGTCATACTATATTATGCAGCTCAACCTTGTACTGGCCACTGTAATTTATGGAATAAGCCATTTTCTGGTAGCTTTATTTACCATTTTCATTGTATTAGGATTAGTCAGACTATTGCTGATGGCATACTGGGCTTTTAAAGAAAGAAAAAAAGAGAAAAAGCTTGGCGAATTTCCCGTCTTGGAATCTTATCCTAAAGTTTCCATTATTGTACCCGCTTATAATGAAGAAGTGAATATTGTTTCTTCCCTGCAGAATCTGTTGAAGCAGACCTATCCGAATTTTGACATTATTATGGTAGATGACGGAAGTAAGGATTCCACTTATGAAAAGGTATCAGAAGCATTCCCTGATCATCCGAAACTGAAAATTTTCACCAAAACAAATGGCGGAAAAGCTACCGCCCTGAACTTAGGAATAGCACAGACGGATGCAGAATATGTAGTGTGTATTGATGCAGATACCAAACTGCAGCAGGATGCCGTAAAATATCTGGTTGCGAGATTTTTAAATTCAGATCCGGAAGAAAAAATTGCAGCCGTAGCAGGAAACGTGAAAGTGGGAAACAGAGTCAACTGGCTTACCAGATGGCAGGCTATAGAATATACGACGAGTCAGAATTTTGACAGGCTGGCATATGCGAATATCAATGCGATTACCGTAATTCCGGGCGCTATCGGAGCTTTTAAAAGAGCTGTAATTATTGAGGCAGGAGGTTATTCATCAGATACCTTAGCTGAAGATTGTGATATTACCGTGAAAATTTTAAAAGCAGGATATACCGTCGCCAATGAAAACAGAGCGGTTGCCGTTACGGAAGCTCCGGAAACTGCGAACCAATTTTTAAAACAGCGCTTCCGCTGGACCTATGGAATCATGCAGATGTTCTGGAAGCAGAGACAGACTTTCCTTAACCCCAAATATAAAGGATTGGGACTTTGGGCAATGCCGAATATTTTATTATTCCAATATATTATTCCATTTTTCTCGCCGCTGGCAGATGTGATTATGTTCTTTGGAATTTTGTCCGGAAACGGAGATAAAATATTCACCTATTATCTGATCTTTCTTTTGGTAGATGCTTCCTTAGCTTTAGTGGCATTTATTATGCAGCGTGAAAAATTAATCAATCTGCTGTATATTATTCCACAGAGATTCGGGTATAGATGGCTGATGTATATTGTTTTGTTTAAAAGTTTAAGAAAAGCACTGAAAGGCGAAATGCAGTCCTGGGGGTTCCTGAAAAGAACCGGGAATGTGAAAGAGATAGCAACTTCTTAAGAAGCTGGGAAGCCGAAAGAATGAGGCTGGAAGTTATTGTACGATTTTCATAACTTCCAGCTTCCATCTTTTATAAATTTTTATAATGCTGTAATGTTATTTGTTTAAATTTGTTTGCTTAAAAAGTAACAAATACGAAATAAATCATACATATTCTAAAAATTGTTATCATAATGAAAAAAATAACGCTTTCTTTGTTTTTAATAGCAGGGATCTGTACTCAAACGACTATGAGCGCACAAGCTAAAGCTGCTAAAGTAGCAGTGAACAACACAGATAAAGGTTTAGACCTTAGCTTGATGGACACTTCGGTGCGTCCACAGGATGATTTTTACAACTACGTGAGTGGAACCTGGATGAAAACTGCCAAAATTCCATCTGATAAACCAACTTGGGGAAGCTTCAATAAACTGGCTGAGGATACGGATAACAATTCCATGACCATCCTGAACTCTCTTCTGAAAGATAAATTTGCTGACGGAAGTGAAGGGAAAAAAATCCAGGATCTGTATGCTACTTACATGAACATGGAGAAGAGAAATGCAGACGGAATCAAGCCTATCCAACAAAACCTGAATAAGATTGATGCTATCAAAAACATGGCTGATCTTCAAAACTACCTTACTTCTGTAACTAGAGAAGGGGAGAACGTTTTCTACGGATGGGGTGTTGACGCAGACCTTAAAGATTCTAAAATGAATGCCGTTTACTTAGGAAATCCTTCTTTAGGTTTAGGAAGAGATTACTATCAGAAAGTAAACGAAAAAAATACAGAAGCTATCGCTGAATATCAGAAATACGTAGCTTCAATGCTAAAAGAATTAGGGTACAAAAATGCTGATGAAGCAGCAAAAGGTATCGTAGATTATGAAAAAAGTATTGCACAGACGTATCTGACCAACGAGCAGAGCCGTGATAACACGCTTCAGTACAATCCTAAGACGATGACGGAGCTTTCTGCTTTGGTAAAAAATGTTGATCTTCCTGGTTACCTTAAAAAAGTAGGAGTAAATACAGATAAAGTAATTATCAGTGAATTAGGATTCTATAAAGATTTCGATAAATTAGTGAATGCTCAGAATCTTTCTGTGATCAAAGATTATCTGAAATTCCACATGATCCACGGAAGCGCTTCTTACTTAAGTGAAAACTTAGGAAATATGAAGTTTGCTTTCTATGGTAAATACCTTAGAGGACAGCAGGAACAAAGAGCTCTTAACAAGAGAGGATTTGAGCTGATCAACGGTTCTTTGGGTGAAGCGTTCGGAAAATTATATGTTGAAAAATATTTCCCTGCTGAAGCTAAAGCTCAGATGGTAGAATTGATCGACTATTTAAAGAAAAGCTTCGCAGTTCATATCAATAACTTAGCTTGGATGTCTTCAAAAACTAAGGAAAAAGCAATGCAGAAACTGAACAAGTTCACGGTAAAAGTTGCTTATCCTGACAAATGGAAAGACTATTCAAAATTAAATATCATTTCTGAAGCAAAAGGTGGAAACCTGTATAAAAACCTTCAGAACATCGGAGAATGGCAATACAATAAAGATTTAGATAAAATCGGTAAGCCAGTGGATAAAACAGAATGGGGAATGACTCCACAGACTGTAAATGCATATTACAACCCGGTAAACAACGAGATTGTATTCCCTGCTGCAATCCTTCAGCCGCCATTCTTCAATCCTAAAGCTGATGCTGCTGTAAACTTCGGAGGTATCGGTGCCGTTATCGGTCACGAAATGAGCCACGGATTTGATGATTCAGGGGCGCAGTTTGATGCAGACGGTAACTTGGTAGACTGGTGGACGCCGGAAGACAAAGCGAACTTCGAAAAAGCAACAAAAGCCCTTGCTTCTCAATATGACAAATATGAGCCTGTAAAAGGAACCTTTGTAAACGGTACTTTCACAAACGGTGAAAATATCGCTGACTTGGGAGGAGTAAACATTGCTTACGACGCTCTTCAGATGTACTTAAAAGACAAAGGAAACCCAGGGAAAATCAGTGGATTCTCTCAGGATCAGAGATTCTTCCTAAGCTGGGCAACGGTTTGGAGAACATTATCCAGTGAGAAATATATGGTAAATCAGGTGAAAACTGACCCGCACTCTCCGGGATACTTCAGAAGTTTTGGTCCTCTTATCAACGTTGACGCTTTCTACAAAGCATTCGAAGTGAAAAAAGGAGACAAATTATACAAAACTCCGGAAGAAAGAATTAAAATCTGGTAAAAATAACAACCGCTCAGCAATGGGCGGTTTTGTTTTTTTAGGTAGCAGGTGGCAGATGATAGGTAGCAGATAATAGGAGTTAGGGATTAGGAGATCGGAAAATTTATATTTGTCATAACGACTTCCATCATTCCCCTCCCTCGGAGGGGTGGCAAAAATTCAAAGAATTTTTGACGGGGTGGTTCTAAACTAACATTAAACATTTAAACAATGAACATTCAACCCTGAATTACCAATTACCATTCATCACATATCATTAAAGTTTGTATATTTGATAAGTTTGTGTAAAATCAAAAATAATCTTTAATGAAAAAGCTAAATATTGGAATACTTGCCCTTTCAGGTATTGTATTTCTTAATTCGTGTGGTGCAGCAAAGACTGCAGGGACAGAGAATAAAACAGAAGCTACGGCAAAAGTGGCTGAACCGGTAAAAGAAGAAGCAAAAGAAGAGGGAATCAATTTATCGTATATGGATACCAGTGTCCGCCCGCAGGATGACTTTTTTAGCTATGTGAACGGAAATTGGGTGAAAACTACTCAGATTCCTTCCGACAAAGCCAACTGGGGATCTTTCAATGCTTTGAGAGAAAATGTGGATGATGCTTCATTAGATATATTAAACAAAATCCTTACAGAATCATATCCTGCCGGATCAGAAGGACAGAAAATCCAGAATCTGTACGCTTCTTTTATGGATACCAATAAGAGAAATGCAGAAGGTCTGTCACCAATCAAGGCTGATCTTGCCAAAGTAGATGCTATTAAAAGTCTGGGTGATCTTCAGAAATATCTTTTGGAGGCTACAAGATTGGGAGACAACTCTTTCTACGGATGGAGAGTGGGTGCTGATATGAAGAATTCCAATATGAATGCAGTATATCTTGGTGGTCCGGATTTAGGTTTAGGAAGAGATTATTATCAGAAAGTAAATGATGCCAATACTAAAACATTAGCTGAATATCAGACTTATGTTGGAAAACTATTCGGAGTTTTAGGATATAAAAATTCTACTCAGGCTGCACAGAATGTGGTAGACTTTGAAAAGCAGCTTGCCAACTACTTATTGACGCTTGAGCAGAACAGAGATGCCAACTTAAGATACAACCCTAAAAATGTATCTGAACTATCTGGCCTTGTGAAAAATGTTGACCTTGCAAAATACCTGAAAGATGCTGGTGTAAATACAGACAGAGTGATCATCGGAGAACTGAAATATTACCAGAATATGGATCAGTTCATTACTCAGAAAAATCTTCCTTTATTGAAAGACTATCTGAAATATCACATTATCAATGGAAATGCAAGCAATCTGGATGACAGTCTGGAACAGATCAGATTCGATTTCTATGCGAAATACTTACAGGGGCAGAAAGAACAGCGTCCGATGAACAAAAGAGGGCTTACCCTTGTGAATGGCGTTCTTGGAGAAGCTTTCGGGAAACTATATGTAGACAAATACTTTACTCCTGAAGCGAAAAAGCAGATGGAAACGTATATTGATTATCTTTTAAAATCATTCAAATCCCATATCGCAAACATAGACTGGATGTCTCCTGAAACTAAAGTAAAAGCTCAGGAAAAGCTATCCAAATTTACCGTGAAAATTGCTTACCCAGATAAATGGAAAGATTATACACAGTTAAAAGTAGAATCTCCAAAAGAGGGAGCAACATTATATTCTAACCTTCAGAATGTAGCAGCATGGCAGTATCAGAGAAGTTTAGATAAAGTAGGAAAACCTGTTGACAAAACAGAATGGGGAATGTCTCCACAAACGGTAAATGCATACTACAGCGGATCAAACAACGAAATTGTATTCCCTGCAGCTATTCTTCAGCCGCCTTTCTACAATCCTAAAGCTGATGCAGCAGTGAATTTCGGAGGAATCGGAGCCGTTATCGGTCACGAAATTTCTCACGGATTTGATGACAGCGGTTCCCGTTTCGATGGTGATGGTAACCTTAATAACTGGTGGACGGATGCGGACCGTAAAAACTTTGATGCAAAAGTAGGTCAGCTGGCAGCTCAGTACAGTGCTTATGAACCTGTAAAAGGAAGCTTTGTGAATGGTAAATTTACAAGTGGAGAAAATATTGGTGACCTAGGTGGAGTAGCTGTTGCTTACGATGCCCTTCAGATGTATTTAAAAGATAAAGGAAACCCGGGTAAGATCAGCGGATTTACCCAGGATCAGAGATTCTTTATGAGCTGGGCTACTGTTTGGAGAACAAAAGCTACCGATCAGTATATGATTAACCAGGTGAAAACAGACCCGCACTCTCCGGGAATGTTCAGAGCTTTCGGGCCACTGGTAAACCAGGACTCATTCATCAAAGCATTTGACATCAAACAAGGGGACAAACTATATAAAGCTCCTCAGGACAGAATAAAAATCTGGTAATTTTACCTTAGAAATTGTTAGAAAAGAAAGAATCCGTCTCAATGTGGGCGGATTCTTTTTTTTAATATTCTTTCTTATAATTCCGGAGCACAAACTTTATTCCGGTTTCTATAATGTCTCCCATGCTTTTACAGTACTTGAAATTGACATCATAGGTGAGTTTTTGTAAAGCAGTCTTTAGTTCTGTAACATTGGCTTCCGGTGCAATATTGTCTTTTTTCATAATAGAAATAAGTTCATCAAATCTGTTTTGACTGCTCGTTACTCTTTTCACGATTTGTGAACGTACTTCCTTGCGGTATTGCTCTATAGAACTAGGCTTCAGCTTTTCCAGTACCATATTGACCATTTGGCTGTTTTCCTTGAAATACTGCGGAAGATAGACTTTCAGATTTCCCTCATACGTTTGCTGGTCAAAATCAATAGGACGAATTCTGTAAATCACCTGGTCGAAATCATGGATGGGAATAACAACATAATTATAAGAACGCATGTCGCCAAGAAGACCAATAAGACAACGCTCATTGAATTTCACAAATTCCTTGGAAATCTGTGCTTTTTCAAGTTCTGAGCAGCTGGATAAATGTTTCTGAATAAAAACATCTCCGGGAATTCCCAGAATATGTTCTTCAATCAAAGTATTTTTGTAAACCAGAAAGTTAATCCGGTTGGGAGAAAGCAGGTCTTCAAGTTCCAATCCGAATATTCGGGAAGCATCGGCCTGTTTAATATAAAAATAAGTATAGTTATCGTTCAGTACATTTCTTACCCGGATCCGGAAAGGTTTGGAATTCCCGAAAGTACAAAAGTCAATGGTATCCACTTTCAGATAAGGTAAAGTAGCGATATCCCCATCAGAATGAAGCAAGGTGTAAATCTTATTTAAATTGGCTTCTATTTCTTTAAACTCAAATTCAGGATATAACACCCCAAGCCACAAAGTATCTTTGCCTTCTTTATCCAGAATTCTCACACTGTCACTGAACCTAAGCAGATCTTCATACAGAAACTTGATTTTGGTAGTTCTGTTATATTTTTCCAGATACTGCTGTAATGCTTCTGAAACTGGAAATATGGGTTTTCTGAACGCTATTTTTACATCTTTCATGACACTGTTCACTTTGATTAAATATAAAGATTTTTTTTTGTAATAATTGAGGAATCCTTATTTTAACATTCATTGGATACTTTTGTATAAAAAATAAAGCGGACAAAATTTTATTTATTTTTTCTTGAATTTTTTTATTTATTTTTTCATAGCTTAGTGATATCGTAATATGGTGATTTTATGTTGAATAAATGTAGATAAATTTAGATGATCCAAGAAAAATCTTAGTAAAATTTTTTATGTTACAGTTTTTTTTTAAATTTAAACACTGGATTGGTAATTTATTTGATTCATCTGTAAATTACTCAAAGACAGATCTAAACCAGAATAAGAAATCTCAAAATAACAATAATATGGCAATGTTTAATTATGGTGTTGGCGGAAACGAAGTAAAAGTAGACGCTAATGAAGCTATTCAGGAAATACAGGAAAATAAATCACTGATAGTAAGCCAGCTTACAACAGAAGAGTCTTATACTCCTGAAATCGTAACAGGATTAAAAACAGTGGAAGACGTTTTCAAACATTTTCAGCCTTCAATATCGGTACAACACGAAACCGAAGACGGAGGAGTGGTAGAAGAAGAATTCCGTTTTCAAAACCTTGGAGACTTTACCCCTAAAAGCCTTACTCAGAAGTCAGATTATCTGCAGCAGCTGAGCATGGAGCAGGAGCAGTACAATAAAATAGTACGTCAGCTGAAAACAAACAAAATTCTACGCAATATGCTGGAGAACGATCAGACAAGAGCAGCGTTCGTAGAGGTATTGAAAGAAGTGGCACAAGAACTTGAAAAATAATTAAAGACTTACATTAAATCATGGATAGCAAATTACAGGCACAAGAAAGCCAGCAGCAGGGGCAGCAGCAGCACTCGGGACAACCGAAAGGCAACCCGCTTGCAGAGCTCAATAAAATGGGAGGATTTGGCTTTGTTGAATCCGTTGTAGACGGTATTGCCAATATGAACCCAACAAGAAAGGCAAGAAAAGAAATCTTCCTGAATGACAGCAATAAAGCAGACGAAAGAAAAGAACTTCTTCAGAAGATCAATCTTTGGGTAAACCTTTTAGAAGGTAGCGAATCTGCAGATAAAATGGCCGATACATGCAAGAGTAAAGCACAACAGGCCGACCAAAACCTAAAAACAAACTTAAAAAATACACTGGATGCCGTTCGTATGCTGGAAACCAACTACAGAACAGTAGCTCAATTCTACAAAAACACAGAATTGGATAAAGTGGATAACGTAAGTATCGTAAATGCAAGCCTTGAACAGGTTTCCGATCTGGATAATCCTTTGTTCATTGATGCAATCTCAGAAGAGTTCAAAAATTATTACGACCGTCTTGATCTTAGAGATAACTATTCAATCCTTGCAATCCCAGGATATTTAGGATCTAACAAGGTTATCGAGAAGTGGGCAAAAATCTGTAACGAAAACAAAGTAATGATGGTTACAGACTTCGCCAACCTTGATAAACCGGATGACGTAGTAGATTTATTCCATTCTGCGAACCTTACCGGGGGAGAACTTCACAGAAGTAACGTTATTATGACGTGTAACTGGCTGGTAGGACGTGGTAAAGCTGAAGAAGTAGGGGAAGAAGAAAACGTAGAACTTCCACCTTCCACTTCATTGGCAGGAAAAATCCATAAAACCCTGATGTCTCAGGTAGCAGCAGGTAAAAAACATGGTAACATCAACGAAGTAGACGCCGTAAAATTCGAATTGAAGAAAAGTGAAATTTCTCAGTTGGAAAAAATGGGTCTTGTACCAATGGTAAACGAGTACGGAAAAATTATGGCCTTCTCAGCGAAGACCTTATTTACAGGAGACAATATCGGTCTTCAGACGTATTCTGTAGTTCGTGTATTCGATTACGTAACCAAAGTACTTCTAGACTTCCTGAACAGAAGAGCTTTCGAAAACTGGAATGCTAAAAACGAAGACGATTTGAGAAGACAGATCGTAACTTTCCTTGATAATATCAAAGGACCGGACAAATTGATCGAGAAATTCAAAATTGTTCGTTTCGAGCAGGATAGAGTAAACAAAGACAGAGTGTGGCTGGATATCCGTATGACGCCTTATTTCCCTACGAAAAGTTTCGTTATTAAACTTGACGGACACAAGGGAGATGATGGTAACGAATGGGATGCAGAATATACTCAGGAGTAACATCAACGTACTTTACATAACAAAAACCGATGCAATTTTACATCGGTTTTTTTTCAACCAACACCTATGAAATTTAATATGAATAAGAAACTTATCATTGGCTTGCCCGCTATATTGATGGTGCTTTTGTTAAGTTGTGAGAAAAAATACCAAAGCCCAGGCCAATACGAAAATGATCTTTTTGCAGACGAGCATCAGGAAGGTAAGGCATACATCATGAACAAAGATGAATGTTTTAATGCCAGTGAACTGGTCATTGCAAGTTCAGACGTAAAGCTGACAGACAGTTCAAAAGGCCGTGGAAAATCATTTTACCTTTACAAAGTAAGATCTGGAAAAGTATTAAAAACAGTAAGAGATTCCACCGTAGAAATGCCTATGTTGTTTTTATCCCAATATAAATTAAAGATAAAAAACACAGATTCTATGTATGTTTACCTGAAGAATCTGGAAGGATACCGCTTTTTAAAGAAAGACAGAAACCTTAATTATCAGTGGCTAAAAGCTGCTCCTGTTTATAATGTGGATAAGAAATAACTTTGAATCTGTTATTTTTTTTATATCACTGTATAATGATTTTTTATATTTTTGTTTTTGAACAAACACAAAACAAAAATGAAAAAAAGCGTAATCCTGTATGAGGATATAATCCTACATCCTCTCAAACAATTTAATCTGAAAAGTAATACCTGTCTCAATAGCTTCCGACTGGAAGCTAGTTAAATTTTATTAGCCATGACAGGGAAAATTGCCGGGGATCAGAATCCTCGGGTTGGAACAGCGTGTTCCTACGAAATAAAGCCTTCAGGACTTTCATTCATACTGAATGGAGATTATGAATGGTATCTTTTTAAGAAACAGAAAAACGGAAGCTGGAAAGATATCACCGGAAAACCAAAAACCGGTGAAAAAGTAACCTACAATTTTGGAGAAATAGCACTGGGAATAGAATTTCAAATGAAGGTGTATGAAACTAAAAAAGGGATTTTACCAGGTTTTCCAGTTACCAGGGAACTGGTTGGCAGCCTTACCATTATTCCTAACAGCAACAAGGTTCCGAAGATCGATAAAGTAATACTCTTTAACAGAGGAGCAAAGGATGCCAATATAGCCAGCTATCGCGATACTCTTATTGCGCAGGCTCACTGCATCGCCATGTTCAATAAGGAAATAGAATTTCACCTTTGGGAAGATGATGCTCCGGGTAAAGGCCATGATGCCAATATTAATAAAAACAACCGTCACACACGCAGCTACAAGGCTCGTGTCAATGAAAAAGGAATTGCGGAAGTATCCATTCCTCTGATGTCTGATGAAAAAATCCTTCATCAGATGGCCAATCAGTTTATGATGAGAGGTGATAAAAATGAAGGAGCCAATCATGAATATTATGTTACAGCAACTTACTCCGGGAAAATTCAGGGAGCCAGCCAGGTGAATGTGGATGTGGCCAATCCGGATGATAAAGCACAGCCTCAAAGTCAGCTAAAGCCACAATCTAAACCTAAACCGCAACCTCAGAAAGACACTCCAAAATTCCCGGCCGGACAAGGAAGTGCACCCAAACAACCCGATCCTAAAGGGAACATCATAGAAGCTGTTTTCATTGATGATACTGGAAAAGAGCTTTCCAAAGTAGCTTTAGGAGATAAAGTGAGGGTAAGAATTCACTCCAAAAATATGGTGGGAAAACACATTCAATATATAATCTGGAAATATGACACTACTTCTAACGATGAAGTCTACCGAAGCAGAATGATTAAAATACCTGCAGATATATGCGACACTTCAGGGTTTATCATTAGCAAAGATATTTTTGAAAAAGGAATCGGATCGCCGATAGGCGATCCGGATGCAGATAAACAAAACTATTTTATAGAAATTATCTCCAAAGAACTTTCTGCGGAATCTCAGAAATTTGGGGTAAATTCGGAAGGCCTGATGCAGGTGGAAAAGGTGAAGAGTGCGGCGGGGGTGCAGAAAACGGAAAAACCTGAAAAACAAGGAAGTTGTATTTGCCAGGAACAATATAAAGACTTAGTTTGGGGAGAAAAAGTGAGTTGTGAGTTTAGAAAAAAAGTAGTACAAATATGTTCTGAATTATGGGGCGAAAGTAGAAAAATGGAGATGGCAAGTGGGTTAATGGTTGTAATGAATGTAGAAACAGCAAGTTCATTTAAAGCACACCAAATAATGGGTCAAACTTTAAAGAATGTCAAGGCTGTAACAAAAGATGATTTCTGGCTTGTTCAAAAAGATAAAAAAACGGGAAAAGAAGTTCGTACTTCACGAGCAGTTGGGTTAATTCAATTTACACAATCTGCATTACAAGCAATTGGAGAATTTAAATCTGGTAGCGGATTCGATAAATTACATGAAGTAAAATTACGTTTTGCAACAATGGGAGAAATTAAACAACTTGATTATGTTAAAAAATATTTTGAACCTTCAAAATATAAAATTAAAACCCCAGAAGACATTTATTTACATGTATTTGCTCCTAAAGGCGTAAATCAATCAGATAATTATGTTTTATATGAGAAAGAGACTATTGAATATACTCAAAATGAAAGTGTTGATAAAAAGAGTAAAGGAATAAATAAAGGAGATGGTAAGATTCAACGTTCAGAAATTTTAGAAAGATATCATGATAGTTATGACGAAGGAAGTAACCATAAAACACAAAAATTTACTTGTAATAGTTCACCTGAGAAATCAGATGAAAAGCAAACATCAAAATGCCTGGAAGATTGTTCACAATGCTTTGAATATGCTGATGTAATAGACAACCCTAAATTAAATAATCAAAGTAGTAATGTAAACAAAAACAGATTTCATAGAACTCCTAGGTACAATAATAAACACCCTAAAGGATATTATCATACAGGTACGGACATTTTAGCAGCTTTAGATAAAGACTTAACATCAATGCTTTGTGGAGAAGTTGTAGAAGCACTTGACACAAAGGGAGATCTAGGAAAAATAGTTACTATTAAATCAAAAGATAAAAATGGTAAATTTATTTGGATAAGATATTGTCATTTAAATTCATATTCTGTATCAAAAGGACAGAAGATAAAACATGGAAAAGTTTTTGGCAAATCAGGTAATACAGGTAATGCAAAAGATGTTTTACCTCAGTATTACCACGTTCACATTGAAGCATCAACTGATGGAGTTTTCTATGGTGGAAATACACGTGTGGATCCAGAACAGTTTATGAAAACAAAATTTGACGATACTGTAAGAGGAAATCATATTAAATAATAAGAATGAATAAAATATTTTTAATAGTAATTGCATTTGTCACCTTACAAAGCTGTAATGGACAAGAAAAAAACAAGGTTAAAAACTCTAAAAAAATTGATAATTCTCAAAAAGTTCAAATTACAAACCAAGATGAGAACTCTATCAATTTTCTAGATACAAAATACCAAGTAACTGGTTTTTTTATTCCAGATATCACCAATCCCTATCCAACATATACTTATTCGGATAAAAAAATGGGTATTTTCAGTGTTGACTTTATTGGAAAAAAAGACATAGAACAATATTTCTGGAATCCCAACAATTCAAAAGGTTTTTTTTCAAAGTCCGTCAATAAAGAAAATGATTCTCAAGATTCAAAATTGATAAAAAACCATATTAAAGAAAACGATTATTATATAGTTGCTTCTTATTTACCAAATAAATTCATCTCTTATACAGGAGGGGAAGATGGAGAATTTGAACCAAAGCAAAATGCAAAAACAACTTTCTATTTATATGAAAACAATAAATGGAAAAAAATAGGAGAAATGGAGCCTTCAAAGATTCCAGAAGATATTTTAGCATTTGAAACAAATCTTATTCAGAAAGAGCTTTTTAAAAATCTTAAAAATAACTCATCAACTTATGATGGTACTCATTCTATTTCAATAGAAACAGAGCCTACAACAACAGGTATGGCTTCTATATCATATAAATTTGATATAAAAAAAAATAATGTATTCTTATCATTAAATACATATAAAGAGTCCAATCTTTGTGAAGGCAAATATCTAGGTATCGAAAAAGACAATCAATTAGAAATATATTATAGTGGTGATCAATTAAATTGTGTAGGTATTGATCCGAAATTTATAATTAAAAAAGATAAAACTCAATTTTATATAAAAGGAGTTGGAGGAGAATCTACTAATAATGAATGGATATTGATGCAATAAGTCAATTTTTACCCAATTTATAAACCAAATGATGAAAACCTTTTTAACATTACTTTTATTTCTAATTATTTGCTCTTGTAAAGAGGCAAAAGGAAATATTTCAAATCCTCTCTTATGCCCGATGCACAAGATTCTTTTAGAGAGTTTGCTACTGAAATTATTAAGGATAAAAATATTGATCTTTCACAAATAAAAGAGGAAAATAATACATCTAATAATCAAAAACTCTTCCTTTCGATTTTGACAATTACTATTCTATCTGTAATGAAAATGAGAATGAGTGTCAAAATAGATATCCTTCATACAAGTATCCTGAAAATAAGAATATTTTGGAATCATTTGGCATTAAGGATGCTCCAAGCAGTTATTTCCTACTTCCAAAAATCAATAATTTTCAGCCAATAATTCTCGCTTATACTGATTCAGATGTTGAAGGCTATTATTTAAAAGTTGTTGAAAAAAACAAACTAATTTCATCTTTACAGATAGCTAAATTTGATGGAGAAACAGTTGAAGATTTTGTAATCACAAAAGATTTTGAAGTTGAATTATATACAAGGAAAGGTGCAAGTGAAAAAAGCATTTAAAAAAAGAAATATAAAATACAAGAAGATGGTTTTATCAAATAATTCTTATATCGATCACTAGTAAATATACCTTCAACCAGATGATGAAAAACTTTTTGATTTTAGTACTACTCGCACTTCTCCCATACTCCTGTAAACAGTCTAAAGAAGAAAAGCAAACGAATGAAAGTCATTCGGAAAACATTGACAGTTACTTATATAAAGGTAAATGGCATGTCATTAATAAAGAAAACAATGAATATTATTATTGTACTGATGGAGATCGATTTTTCGAAATAAATAATGATAAAATTTACGATCATACCCCTATGGAAGATACCACTTTTAGTATTGATCATACTAAAGAAAAAGGAGACAAAACTTTTTTATATGGAGATAAAAACGAATCTTCTTATTACATTATAAGCTGGGTTGATAAGAATAAAGGAATTATATCATCCCAATTCAATACGTATGAACCTAATCTTTTTATAATAGAAAAAAAAATAACAAGTATTGAGAATAAAACCTGTCAGTCAGACGCTAAATCATGTGAGTTTAAAAACCTGTCAAATAAGTATAAATTTATTTTAGAAGCCGCAGAATATAAAAATGAGAAGGAACAAAAATATCCAACTTCAGCGTGGATTATTATAACAAATAAAAAGAATGGAAAATTGCAGGAGATTCATTATGAACCAAATTCATGGACAACTTATAGTGATTTGCCGTGTAACAACTTTTTTGTAAAAGATTTTAATTTTGACGGTTTAGAAGATTTTGCAATTGTTTGGGATCAGGGCGGTGTCGAAAAGTTATATGAATATTATCTTCAAGATAAAAATGGAAATTTTTCTGCTGTAGAAACTTTCCCTTTACAACATGGAATTTTAGCAGAAAATATTGATGTAGCAAACAAAACAATTACAACACAAAGTATTATAGGATGTTGTCATATTAATATAAATAAATATAAACTTAATTCTAATACTACCTGGGATATTTCTTCGGAACAGCAGGAACTAAAGAAAAAATAACTTATAATATATAAAATATGACTTGCAAATGATGAAAAACTTTTTAATTCTGCTTGCACTTATGCTGCTTGCTCAATCTTCAACAATAGTAAAAAAAGCAGATTCTATAACAATTCCTAAATCTTCTATTTGGTCAACTGACTGTACAGCTAATAAATTTATTAGTATTAAAACAGACATTAACAATATACAGTTTACAGTCCCTGGTAGATTTTCTATGAATGCTCAATTAAAAAAAGTAGGCAATAATAAATATGAATTTTACATTACCGATTTTCCTCCGATTATTCCTCTTCCTGATGAAATGCAAAACTGGGAAAATTTAGATAACAAAAAGGCCGTTGGTTACATTCAAATAATTGATGAATCTAAAATAACCTTAACATGGTTTGGCTTCTATAATAAAAAAAATAAGAAAAATATACAAACTGAAAATCCTTTCAATAAGAAGCATAATGTTTCTGCAAACCTTATTAAGTGTTCTGAATAATATAAAATATTTTTAGTAAGTTATGAAACAACTTTTAGCCTTTATATTGTTCTCAATTGCACTTTTTAGTTGTGAAAAGAAAATTGAAAACTCGAAACCAAAGATTCAAAATATTCAGCAGACGCAAAAAATTTCTGATGCTACAAGGAACGATACTAATTTTTGGAAAGGAGAATATCATTTTGAAGCATCAAATAGAGACGAAGCAAAAACTATTTTTAACATCACAATAAATTCTCTTGAAGATATTTCTATTGATATTACTGAAGAGGGAACAACAAATAAATATTCTAAATTAAGGGCAGAAGAAGTTAATACTCAAGAAATTAAAATAAAATATGATGATTCTCCTGATGAGATGGGAGTTATTTACATTGAAAAATTAGATGACGATTACTTTATTTCAGGAAATCCAATATACTTTATCAACCCCGGAAATAATGAAATGGCACTACAAAAAATTAATCCTTAATGTTTCGAAATGTTTAAAACTAGCTGATGAAACCCTTTTTAACTTTATGATCATTTATATTTTTTTCATATTTAAGTAAGTAGGAAGAGAAGAGTAAAAAAGATATATAGTTGTAAAAACTATAATCCAAAACAATAAAATATTATGGGCTACATATTCCAAAAAATCATGGGAGACCTGCTTAAGCCCTTTCTAAAGTTTAAAGATATTTAAAGAATAAAATAAGCCTATCTTTGCAACATTGAAACAATGTTCAGATGTGAAGAGCTCTCTTCAGTGATTTAAAACAAGATTGATTTTTGGAAAAAAATAAAACAGCCTCAGAATTTCTACACGTTGGCAGCAAAATCCTGGAATGGTATAAAAATAATGCAAGAGATCTGCCTTTCAGACAGACAAAAGATCCGTACAAAATCTGGATCTGTGAAATTGTATTTCAGCAGACAAGGATCAATCAGGGACTAAATCATTATAATAATTTCATTAAACGATTTCCCAATGTAAAAACGTTGGCAGAAGCTGAAGAAAATGAAGTTTTACTCTATTGGAAAGGATTGGGATATTATTCCAGAGCGATCAATATCCATAAAGCTGCCCGTCAGATCATGAATGATTATCACGGCGTCTTTCCTGAACAATACGAAGAAATTTTAAAACTTAAAGGAGTTGGGAAATATACAGCAGCAGCCGTTTCAAGCATATGTTTTGGCGGGAAAATACCTGCTGTTGACGGGAATTTCTACCGTGTTCTGAGCCGTCTTTTTGCTGATGATTTTGATATTTCTAATTCAAAAGCTTTTACCTATTTTTCTGAGCTGGCTGCTTTGGTGATGCCGGAAAATGTGGGGGATTTTAACCAGGCGATGATGGATATAGGCTCAGAAATCTGTAAACCTAAAAATCCAATTTGTGGAGAATGTCCCATCAATGAAGACTGTCTGGCATTTGCTATGCAGAAAATTTCAGATTATCCGGTAAAAACAAAAAAGGCAAAAGCAGAAGATCTTGCTTTGACTTATTATTTTGTTCACAGAAACGGCCAGTTTCTGATCCGCCAGAGAACAGATGATTTCATATGGAAGAAGTTATTTGAGTTTCCGGCAGCCATTTCTTCGGATATGGAACCATTCATTACAGGTTCAAAAACGGTTGCTCATAAACTTACCCATAAGAATTTAAGCATTGAAATATTGAATGTTGAGGTTACTTCACAAAAGATATGGAATGATTTTATCACTGAAAATCAATACCTGATTACAGATGTTGAAGGCTCTCACGAAAAATCGTTTCCGAAGCCTTTGGAAAATTACATTCAAAATATTTGTAAATAGTTGTTACTTAAAATTAAATCCTACTATAATACTAGCAGGATTTAATTATTAAATTTCAAATATATCATTTAGAAATTTGTTCATAGATGGAGCAAGTAAATTATACAATTGCTTTTTGTCTTCGGGAATATCATCATCTGATATTGTTAGAAAATATATAACTGGGACAGGAACATCTAATGCCTTTGAAATTTTTTCTAAGGTTTCAGAAGTTGGGTTATATTGCCCTGTTATTATTTGTGAAACAGCGGTAGTGCTTTTACCAATCTGCTCTGCTAAATCTATCTGAGTTATATTCTTTTTTTTAAGCAATAACTTAATTACTTGTCCTATTGTCATTCTGATTCTTGATAAATATTTAGTGCTACTAGAGTTAAATCTTTAAATAGTGAAACCCACTTTAACCACATTTGCATTTTTTGACATTCATTAATATCTTTTTCTAAATCATTATTTAAACTGATTAATAAATGTCTAACTTCTTCTGACATTTCAAATTGTGTCAGTGCATAATTTATTTGTTGTTTTAATTCTATTTTTGAATTCATTTTTTGAAAGATTAAAATTAATAATTAGTCTACTCTTATTATTAATTTTCGAATCTTCCTCATCATCGAAATGTCTAAAGAAATTTTTCAGCATAAAAATTAATTTTCGACGATCATTAATCTTAAAAAGTCTGAAAATCTTTTTTATGAAAGTATTGGCTTTTTTAAGTATTTTTTTCACTAATGGAAAAATATCTTTGGAATCTTCTGAGGCTAAATTCTTATATTTTTGTTTAATTTTTTTTACTAACCGACTTATACGATTAGCCTCATCCATTATTTTATGGCTTAATAATATCGATTGATATTTACTCCAATTTTCATAAATACTTACCCATTTATCGGAACTAATAATTTCCTGAAGTTTTTCAAGTTGTTCCATCAATTTTTTAGTAGAATCATTATGGGATTCTACATATGAGAAAGTCTCTATTGCTTTTTCTACATCTTTACTTGATAAACTGTACATATTATTTTTTATGTTTAACAAATTTAAGTAATGCTTAAATAATAGGCAAGTTTTATTTTAAAAAATTTAACTAGTTGATTTTCTTTAATGCTTTATTTTAATTATATGTGCTGAAATTTGAACGTTTTTGATATTGTTCGCTTTGAAAGATATTAATTGCAAAACTGCTTGAAATGCTGAAATTTGTCTTCTGAAATCTGAAATCTAATTTGTACTTTTGCAAAATGATTAAAAAAGTCATTTTTATTTTTGTATCACTGCTTTTAATTTCATGTGGAAAAGACCCTTCACCAAAACCTTATGGAGAACTGCGTCTTGAATATCCTGCACCGAAATACCAAAAGTTTGAAAACGATTGTGCCTATACCTTTGAGTATTCGGACTTTGCTTCTATTGCACCTGCTAAAAAACCTTGCTGGTTCTATGTGAATTACCCTAAAATGAAAGCAAAGCTTTTCGTTACCTATTACCCGATACAAAACGACTTTGCAGACCACATCAAAGAAGCTGAAAAAATGGTATATGAGCATACCATCAAAGCCAGTTCTATAGATACAAAATCCTTTGAATACCCTGAAAAGAAAGTATACGGGAACTTCTATGAGCTGAAAGGGCAGAGTGCTTCCAACCTTCAGTTTTACATTACAGACAGTACGAAACACTTCGTTACTGCTTACTTATACTTTAATACGAGACCGAAACCGGATTCTCTTGCGCCTGCAGTGAACTATATCAAAAATGATATGAAACACATGCTGGACACTTTTGAATGGAAAAAATAATTACTTTTAATATACATTGAAAAATATATGAAACTTTTAGTTGTAGGAAGTGTTGCATTTGATGCAATTGAAACACCATTTGGTAAAACGGATAAAATTTTAGGAGGTGCAGCCACTTATATCGGAATCACTTCATCAATTTTAGGCGTTAAATCCGGAATTGTTTCTGTAGTAGGAGGAGACTTTCCACAAGAACATCTTGAGATGTTCACAGACAGAGATGTAAATATCGAAGGAATTGAAATCGTAAAAGAAGGAAAAACATTTTTCTGGTCTGGAAAATACCACAATGATCTGAACACAAGAGATACTTTGGCTACAGAAGTAAATGTGCTGGAGAATTTTGATCCGAAAATCCCGGATTCAATGCAGGATGCCGAAATTTTGTTACTTGGAAACCTACACCCTGGAGTTCAGTTATCAGTACTTGAAAAAATGAACAACCGTCCGAAACTGGTTATTCTTGATACCATGAATTTCTGGATGGATTCTGCATGGGATATCTTAATGGATATGATTGCGAAAACAGACGTAATTACGATCAATGATGAAGAGGCAAGACAGCTTTCTGGAGAATACTCTTTAGTGAAAGCAGCTAAAAAAATTCATACAATGGGACCTGAGTATGTGATCATCAAAAAAGGAGAGCACGGAGCTTTACTTTTTCATGACAATAAAGTATTTGCTATCCCTGCACTTCCGTTAGAAGATGTTTTCGATCCAACAGGAGCCGGAGATACTTTTGCAGGAGGTTTTGCGGCTTATCTTGCTAAAAAAGAGAAAATAGATTTCGATACCATGAAATCTGCTCTTATCGTAGGATCTGCCATGGCTTCATTCACTGTAGAGAAGTTCGGAACAGAAAGAATAGAAGAAGTAAGCGAAGCAGATATGTTCAGCAGATTGAGACAATTCAAAGAATTAACGACTTTTGATGTTGAACTGCAGTAAATAAGTCTTTTTAAGAAATATTTATAATAAAAAATTGAGTGAAATTCGTTAAGAATTCTAAATTTGCAACTTGTTAAAATAGTAAAATGACAAATAAACTAAAAATCACTTTTCTCCTTGGGATTTTCATCATGATATTCTCTTCAAATATGATGAATGCCCAGCTAAAACAAGGAGATTTGGTGGATGGTATTGCAGCTGTTATCGGGGATGAGATTGTTTTGGAATCTGATGTACTTGAGCAAATGAATTATGGAAAACAGCAGGGAGCTGCCAACACAGACAAATGTGAGTTCCTGGAAAACCTTATCAGCAACAAGCTTCTTGTATATGAAGCAAAAAAAGATACCTTAATTGAAAACCGTTCTGCAGCAATCAAAGAACAGGCTAACGCAAAATACCGTCAGTTGCTTTCTCAATTTCCGGATGAAAAAACATTGCTTGCCGCTTATAAGTTCAGAAACGCTTATGAAATGAAAAATGCTATCGAAAAGATAGATACTGACCAGTATTACGGACAGGCAAAATACCAGAGAGTTACTGATAAAGCAGACGTAACTCCAAATGAGGTAACTGACTTCTATAATATGTATAAATCACAGCTGCCACAGGTAAAAGATGAAGTTACTTTAGCTCAGATTATGATCTATCCTACCTTAACGGAAGCACACAAACAAGAGCTTATCAACAGATTGAAAAAAATCAAGCAGGATATTCTTGGAGGGGAAACTTTCGAGAGCCAGGCCAGAATTTATTCTGAAGATGAAGGATCGGCTGCTAACGGAGGATTATATAAAAATATTAATAAAGGACAGATGGTGAAGCCATTCGAGGCTGCTGCACTGAACCTTCAGGAAAATGAAATTTCAGATCCTATTGAATCAGAATTCGGATTCCACATTATCCAGTTGCTGAAAAGATCAGGTAAAGTGTATGATGCAAGACATATCCTGCTAAAAGCTGTACCTACTGATGATGAGCTTAAAACTGCAAAAGCAAAACTAGACAGTATCAGAGGTCTTATCGTGAATGGTAAAATGACATTTAAAGATGCTGCTTTTAAATTCTCGGATGATAAAAGAACAAAATTCAACGCAGGGGTAATTCCCGGAGCAGATGGTTCTGACAAAATTGAAAGAGAAAGTATTCCGGGAACAATCAGCTACGAATTGGCAGGATTGAACAAAGGAGACATTACTACAGCTTTTGAAGATGAAGAAAATAAAAGAAAGCAGATCAAGATCATTAAAATTGAAGATGTGATTCCTTCTCACCAGATTACACTGGAAACAGACTTCAGCAGAATCAAGCAGATGGCACTGAATAAAAAGAAAAGTGAAATGGTTGAAAAGTTTGTCAACTCTAAGTTACCGACAACTTTTATCTCTATTGACGGACGTTACGACAATTGTAGCTTTAAGTCTAACTGGAAGAAACAATCCATAGCAAAATAAAATGAAAACCTTCAGAAGTTCTGAAGGTTTTTTTTTATGCCTTTTATCTAAGATGATTGCTTTAATCTGCATTCAAATTCTTAATGAAAATATCACCGCATATTCTCTTGAAAACCGTTGTTTTTAGTATTTTTACACATGAGCAATTTTATAGATTTTAACGCTGCAAAAAAACTTCATGACATGGTGGCTACCCAAAATAGAATTTCAACCCTTTTTAATATTAAATATCCCATTATCCAGGCAGGTATGATCTGGCATTCCGGATGGAGGCTTGCCTCTGCGGTTTCCAATTGTGGTGGTTTGGGCTTAATTGGAGCAGGAAGTATGTATCCTGATATCCTGAGAGAAAATATCCAGAAATGCAAACAGGCTACAGATAAACCTTTCGGGGTAAATGTGCCGATGTTATACCCTAATATGGAAGAAATCATTCAGATCATTCTTGAAGAAGGAGTGAAGATTGTATTTACATCAGCAGGTAACCCGAAAACGTATACGGAAACCCTTCAGAAAGAAGGAATAAAAGTAGCTCACGTAGTTTCCTCTACCAAATTTGCCGTAAAATGTGAAGATGCAGGAGTAGATGCTATTGTTGCAGAAGGTTTTGAAGCAGGCGGCCACAACGGAAGAGATGAAACAACAACATTCTGTCTGATTCCGAATGTAAAGAAACATATTTCTAAGCCGTTAATTGCTGCAGGAGGAATTGCTTTAGGTTCACAGATCAAAGCAGCAATGATTCTTGGGGCAGATGGAGTACAGATCGGATCCCGTTTTGCTGCCACTACAGAAGCCAGTGCCCATGAAAACTGGAAAAAGAAAATCACAGAACTGCAGGAAGGAGATACCCATCTTACTTTGAAGGAGCTGGCACCTGTAAGAATGGTTAAAAATAAATTTTTCAATGAGCTGGAAGACATCTATCAGATCGGAAGAAATAAAGATGCCTTGGTTGCCTCATTGGGAAGAGCCAGAGCAAAACGCGGAATGTTTGAAGGAGATATGGAAGATGGTGAGCTGGAAATTGGCCAGGTTTCTGCACTGATTGATGAAGTTCTTCCGGTAGAAACTGTTTTCAGTCACCTGTTAAAAGAATTTGAAGAAACAAAAATGCCAACTTTTTAAATATAATTTATTCAATGGAGGGAAGAATAATTGATGTAAAGGGTAAAAAATTATATATAGAACATAATAATCCGTTTGAAGACAGACCTACCATTATTTTTCTGCATGATTCATTAGGATCAGTACAGCTGTGGAGAGATTTTCCGGCCAAATTATCCGAAACCACACAATGCAACACTCTTTCATATGACCGTTTGGGCTATGGAAAATCAGATCCGATGTCTACTCATGAAAGACCGGTAAATTATATGGAGCTGGAAGCAGATCTGTTGAATGACTTATTGATTGAAATGAATATTGATAAGGCTATTCTATTCGGGCATAGTGATGGTGGAACCATTGCTTTAATCACCGCAGCAAAATATCCGGAAAGAGTAAATACCATTGTTTGTGAAGCAGGACATATCTTTGTGGAAGACGTCACTTTAAAAGGAGTGTATGATGCCTGGGAAGCCTACAAAACAACCAATCTTCCCGAACGTTTACAGAAATACCATGGAGATAAAGTAGAAATGCTTTTCAAGGCCTGGACTGAGACCTGGACTCGTGAAGATTACAGAAGCTGGAATATTGAATATCTTTTGAAAAATATCATAGCTCCATTATTATTTATACAGGGAGAAGCGGATGAATACGGAACATTGGATCAGGTAGAAAAAACAATTACCCAGGTGAGCGGAAGTGCTGAAAAATATATTATTCCTAATATCGGGCATACACCGCATAAAGAAGTTCCTGAACTGGTGTTGGACAAAGCTGCAGCATTTATTAAAGAAAATTCTTAAATCAGAAACTTTCTGCACAATATAAAATAAGGCACCTTTCAATGGGTGTCTTATTAATTTAAAAAGGAAAAAATTAAAATAATATCCCTTTCAATTACAGCAGTCGGAGTTCTCCAGCAATATTTTCCTTTGCCTGGGCTTCATATTTCTGCTTAAAATAATCTGTTTTAAAGATACTTTCAAGTTCCAGAAAATGTCTGAGTACTTTTTTTCGTCCAGGTTTATAAAGGAAGTCAGGATAAATGGAATATTCTTTTCTGATATTTTGAGTGTATTCCAAATAGGTTTTAAAATCTTTTCCCAAAACAGAAAGATCAGCATCTAAAAGATAATTAGTATCTTCATGATCAGATCGTTGATGGGATTTTGTTGCCAGGATCTGCTCTGAAATTATTGAAATCTTATTTTTATCTAAATAAAGTTCTGCAAGTCTTTTTTCTGCTTTGGCCGCACTTTTCTCTTCATTAGTTTTGGAAGTTGCATCGTAGATAACGTCATGGTAAAATACAGAAAAAGAAATAGCTGTAAAATCTGAGATATTACTTTTCACCATTTCAAGTTCATTGAACATGTTTTCAAGATGAAGAAGATTATGATAATGCCTGCCTTTTTCAGAGTATCTGGTTTCAATTTCCACCCACAGATCACAGATTAATTGCTGATCTTCTGTAAACGGAGTGCAAAGCTGGTCAAATTGATTTTTCAGATTCATAGAAATAAAGGGATAAAAAAAGGAACTTTTAAAAAGTTCCCTGATTTGCTTCCAGAACAGCCTTCAGCTCAGCCCAGCCGCCGCCGTTATAACCGTCTTTTAATCCTTGAGCATTAAGATAATCCAGTGCTTTTCCACTTCTGTTTCCGCTTCTGCAGAATAAGATTACTGGTTTTTCAACAGATAGAATTTCATCCTGTCTGTCTTCTACTTCACCAAGAGGAATATTCTTAGCACCATCTATATTACCGTCCATTTCAAGCTCCATTGGCTCACGAACGTCTATTAATTCATAGTTTCCGGATTGTATTACTTCTATTAAAGACATAGTTGTTGGGTTTAAACATTAAATTAGAAACGAAATTACGCAATTTTTTTTTGAAAAAAATCCTAATGAAAACATAATTTTTCAGAAAAGAAGCAGGGCAGGAACAGGAGTTCAGACGAATCTCCACAGAAATCAGAAGATTGATAAAATAATCTTAATTTTGCAGTGTGAAATTATGAATGCAGGCGCTGAAAAATATTCCCAACTGATCAAGTCCAAAGCAAAAAGTTTTGGATTCCAGAGTTGTGGCATTTCCAAAGCTGATTTTCTGGAGGAAGATGCTCCTCATCTTGAAAAATGGCTGAAGAACAATTATAACGGCGAAATGAAGTACATGGAAAATCATTTCGACAAAAGACTTGATCCCCGACTTTTGGTTGAAGGTTCAAAATCTGTAATTTCACTTTCTTATAATTATTTTCCTGAAGAAAAAATCTCCGTTCTGGAGAATTTTAAAATCTCAAAATATGCCTATGCAGAAGATTATCATGAAGTCATCAAAGAGATCCTTCGGGAAATGGTAGCTGAGCTGCAGGAAGAAATAGGAGAGTTTGGTTTCCGGGTCTTTGTAGATTCTGCACCGGTGATGGAAAGAGCCTGGGCTAAAAAATCAGGAATAGGCTGGGTAGGAAAAAATGCCAACCTCATTACCAAACAAAACGGTTCTTTCTATTTTCTGGCCGAAATTATTTGTGATCTGGAGCTGATTCCTGATCATGCAACCACAGATCATTGCGGAAGCTGCAGAAAATGTATTGATGCCTGTCCCACAGATGCTATTGTTTCTGAAAAAATTATAGATGGAAGCCGCTGCATTTCTTATGCAACCATAGAACTCAAAAACGAAATTCCTGATTATTTTAAAGATAAAATGGAAGACTGGATGTTTGGTTGTGATATCTGCCAGGATGTTTGTCCCTGGAACAGGTTCTCAGCGCCTAATAAACAAAGCCGTTTCCAACCCAATGAAGCCCTGAAAAACTTCAAAAAAGGAGAATGGAAGGAACTTACTCAGGAAATTTTCTCAGAAATCTTCAGAAAGTCTCCCGTAAAACGTACTAAATTTGCAGGTCTGAAAAGAAATATTGAGTTTTTACAGAAATCTTCTGACTGATTTTTCTCTGAACTTTTGGTGACAATCCCTCTTTTGGAATTTTTTGAAGTTCCAAACCAGAGCTGATAATCGACCATTCCTTAAATTTTTGGCTTTAAGGAGGTAAAGATTTATACCAATAAGTTACTTGAAAAACCTTTCCTATAAAGAAAAATTGATTTTCAGGAGATCAGAATCTCACCGAAAATCAACGTTTTTTTTGTATTCTTTTAGGAGCAGTTTTTACTCTTACTTTAAACCTTTTTTGGGATTTGATAGTTTTACGCATATTTATGAATATTTCGTAACTAAATATAGCTAATTTTTCGATTAAAACAAATACTTTTACTAAAAATTAAAGATTAAATTTTATTAAAACATGACGGTGAAAACTATATTAATGTATCTCCTGAAAGTGGTAGGAATTATTTTAGGAATTGTGGTAATTTATGTAATTCTCGGATTGCTGATTCCCTATATTCCGGTTTCGGCTAAAAATGATGGACAGAAGAAAGAAATTCCGATTTATATCTATACCAACGGAGTGCATACAGATATAGTTATGCCTGTAAAAAATGATCTGCAGGACTGGAGTCTGAAAATTCCTTTCGCCAATACAAAATCAAAAAAAACAGATTATCAGTATATCGGAATAGGCTGGGGCGACAAAGGATTTTATCTTGATACGCCTACCTGGGCTGACCTGAAGTTTTCAACAGCGGTGAAAGCTGCATTCTGGCTAAGTGATTCTGCTATGCACTGTACTTATTATAATACCATGAAAGAAGGTGACGATTGTAAAATGATCATGATCAGCAGAAGCCAGTATGAAAATCTGGTAAAATTTGTTGAAGATAAGTTTGACAGGGATCAGAACGGTAATTTCATACTGATTCCTACAAACGCTGTATATGGTGATAATGATGCCTTTTATGACGCAAAAGGTACCTACAGCTTTCTTTATACATGCAATACATGGTCGAATAATGCTTTAAAGGCTGCTGGTCAGAAAGCGGCCCTTTGGACTCCGTCAGATTTCGGAATTTTCCAGCACTATAAATAGTTTATGAAGAGGATTTATCTGTTTTTCATCACTCTCTGGTTGTTTTCCTGTGCTCAGGAGAAAAAAAACAGTATCACACATACTGCTGAAATACCTGCTGTGGCTGAAAAGAAACCTGATGCTGACCTTTCCAGAATAAAAATAAAAGCTGAGGAAGCATTGGGGTTCTGTAATTCAAAGAACCTTAATAATGATTTCTGTATCCTTATTGATATGAGTCTCCATTCCGGGGTGAACCGCTTTTTTGTCTGAGATTTTAAAAAGAATAAGATCTCAAAAAAATATCTGGTTGGCCATGGCTGTGGCTCCAATTCATGGAGTAAGGATGATTCTAAAGCAAATCCGGGATTCAGTAATGAGGATGGAAGCCACCTTTCATCCTTAGGAAAATATAAGCTTGAAGGAAGAGGGTACAGCGACTGGGGAATCAACATAAAATACCTGATGCACGGCTTTGAAGAAACAAACAGCAATGCCTTAAAAAGATTTATTGTCTTTCATTCCTGGGATATGATGAGTGATGATGAAGTCTTTCCAAAAGGATCACCCGAAGGATGGGGCTGTCCTACCGTTTCCAACAATGCTATGAAGGAAATTGATCCGATGATTCAAAAGTCGGGAAAACCTGTACTGATGTGGATCTATAATTAAATCTTTAACTTTGTTTCATAACAATCGTGTTAACTGATTCCTTCTTATGAAACATACCCTTTTCCGCGAACAACAGCTCAATTGTGATATAGAAACGGCATGGAAATTCTTCTCTTCAGCCAATAACCTTTCAGAAATCACCCCAAAAGACATGGGTTTTATTGTATTGACGGAAATGGAAGATGATGAAATCTGCGAAGGAATGCTCATCGACTATTATGTTTCACCATTGTTTGGTATTAAAATGAAATGGCAGACGGAGATTACCCATGTAGACTTCCAAAAAAACTTCATTGATTTTCAGAAAAAAGGTCCCTACAAATTGTGGAACCACCATCATGAATTTATTCCCAATGAAGACGGCGTTCTGATGAAAGATACCATAGATTATGAACTTCCCATGGGATTTCTAGGCGAAATTGCCCATCGTCTTTTCGTTAAAAAGAAATTGGATCATATCTTTGATTACCGTTTTCTGGTACTTAGTAAATTGTTCTAGCTATTCAATTTAATTATTCAATAGAAAAGGGCTTTAGCCCGTTAAACATAAAGCAAAATCAATTGGCTTTAGCCGAAACCTTTAATGATTTTATCTATATTCCTACGGAAGAACAGAAGCTATGAATAAATATAACGTTCTGTTTGTGATTTCGCAAGAATCTAAATTCCAATAATTGGAATTATTCATCTATTGTTTAAGTTTTTTTAACAATTCAATGACCGTATTTTCCAGCAGAAATCACTATTTTTGCCATATATCGTTTTTACTAAAAAACTAATGTGTTCTGGTTGACATGGCAGGTCTGAGGTCATTTTTCTTATTTTATATCATGCTGGTTTTTACCCTTTTCAATTCGAATTGGGCAGAAAAATCATTGCAGAATGTTCCTCACGTTCCCCATGTAACCAATATTTATCTTCTGGATGTTTACGAAGAGGCAGATATGAACACGCATGCATTGCCTGCTGCTGCCAAAATTGTAAAACATTCCGTCAAAAAAAGTGATCCTGCAATTGCGGATTTTTCAGGAATTTTAAAAGTTATTCCGAAAATCAACCTTCCGGAGATTGCTGTATCTACTATTTGTGGAGTTAAATCCTTTCTCCATCTCCTCCAGTTGTACTAAGTTTAAGTTATTGAAAATCAGATTATTTTAACAAAAATTTTATAACTTAAACATTTAAAAATGTATTTTAAAACTGTAATAATTTGCCTTTTGGCAACATTATTCGCTGTGTCATGCAGTAAAGACAAGGAGAAAAATAATAAAAAAGACAAAGAAGTTCCCGTACTGGAAATCAAAGAAAAAGATACTTTGGTGAGCAACCAGTTTGTCACTGATATCCAGGCTAAAAAGAATGTTGAGATGCGTTCCAGAATCGGAGGTATTATACAGCATATTTATGTGAATGAGGGACAATTTGTGCATCAGGGGCAGGCTTTATTTAAAATCAATGATGCCGAGCTGCAGATGGAACTTCTGAAAGCCAATGCGGCATTAAAGCAGACAGAAGCTGATGTTCGTATTGCAGAAGTAGAACTGAAACAGATTCAGAGTCTTCATGCTAAAAAATTTGTGGCCAACAACGAGCTGGAAATGGTGAAGGCAAAGCTGTCTTCCGCTAAAGCAAAACATGCTTTTGCCGATGCTGAAAAGAGAACCGTTCTTCAGAAAATAAGCTTTACAAGGATTACGGCGCCTTTTGATGGGGTCATTGACGTGATTCCTCATAAAGATGGAAGTTTGGTGGAAAATGGTACGTTGCTGACTACACTGTCTCAGCTGAATGAAGTATATGCGTATTTCTCAATCCCTGAAAACCTATATTTTGAGCTTTTGGCCAACGATAAGATCGGAAGTCACCAAAAGATAGAACTGACACTGCCAAACGGAGTCAATTACCAGTTCAACGGAGCTTTGAAAACCGCTGAAGGGGAAATCGACAGAGCCACGGGTTCTATCCGTTATAAAGTACTGTTCCCGAATCCGGACCGTCTGATCAAACACGGAACTTCCGGAAAGCTTATTATTTCCGAGCAACAGAATAATGCAATTCTTATCCCTCAAAAATCAACCTTTTCCATTCAGGATAAAACCTATGTTTTTGTAGTGGATAAGCAGAATAAAGTGAAAATGACCAGCATTAAGATCGGAACTACCTTAAGGGATTCTTATATGGTAGAAAGCGGTCTTAAGAAAGGAGATTTAATCATTTATGAAGGCACTCAGTCTTTGAAAGACGGTGATATTATCAGAATCAAAAAGAAGTATTAACCTTTCATAATCTTTAAATCTATTGACTATGGTAGAAATGTTTATAAGACGAAAGGTTCTTTCGTTGGTTATTTCCATATTATTTGTACTGCTGGGAATAATGGCTTTATTAAAGATGCCTATTACCCAGTTTCCGGACATCGTACCACCTTCAGTAACGGTTACGGCAAAATATACAGGAGCGAATGCCGAAGTATCTGCCAATGCAGTAGCTCTTCCTCTCGAAAGGGCAATCAATGGGGTACCGGGAATGACGTATATGTCAACAGTAACATCCAACGACGGTCTTACCCTTATTCAGGTGTTCTTTGAAGTAGGAACAGATCCTGATGTAGCGGCGGTAAACGTTCAGAATAGAGTAACAACAATTTTGGATGAACTTCCTGAAGAGGTGATCAGGGCCGGAGTTACCACTGAAAAAGAGGTGAACAGTATGCTGATGTACCTCAATATCACGAGTACAGATCCAAGCCAGGATGAGCAGTTCATCTATAACTTTACGGATATTAATGTACTTCAGGAACTGAAACGTATTGATGGAGTGGGACGTGCCGAGATCATGGGGCAGAAAGAATATTCGATGAGAGTATGGCTGGACCCACAGAAAATGGCCGCTTACAATATCTCTGCGGATGAAGTGATTACCTCACTACAAAAACAGAATATTTCTGCAGCACCTGGGAAAGTAGGAGAAACATCAGGGAAAACTTCCAGTCAGCTTCAGTATGTGATCAAATATAAAGGGAAATTTTTTGAGCCTAAACAATATGAAGAAGTTCCCGTCAGATCTGATGTTGACGGAACCATTTTAAAGCTTAAAGATATTGCTAAAGTTGAATTCGGAGCGATGAACTACGGAATGGTTTCCAAAACAGACAGGAGGCCATCCGCATCCATTATGATGAAACAACGTCCGGGCTCCAATGCTTCCGAGGTGATTGAAAGCGTAAAGGCAAAGATGGAAGAATTGAAAGTCACATCTTTCCCACCCGGAATGGAGTACAACATGGCGTATGATGTATCCAGATTTCTGGATGCTTCCATCAGTGCGGTACTGACAACTCTTATCGAAGCCTTTATTCTGGTAGGAATTGTGGTATTTATCTTCCTTCAGGACTGGCGCTCCACATTGATTCCTGTGCTGGCTGTTCCGGTAGCGCTTGTAGGGACTTTTGCCTTCATGAATATGCTTGATTTCTCTGTCAACCTTTTAACATTGTTTGCATTGGTTCTGGCCATCGGAATTGTGGTCGATAATGCCATTGTCGTTGTTGAAGCCGTCCATGTCAAAATGGAAGAAGGAATGAATGCCATGGATGCAACTATCAGTGCAACCAAAGAAATTGCAGGGGCAGTAGTTGCCATTACCATTGTAATGTCAGCCGTATTTATTCCTGTGGCATTTCTTGATGGTCCGGTAGGGGTATTCTATCGTCAGTTTTCACTGACACTGGCAATCAGTATTGTGATTTCCGGAGTGAATGCATTGACGCTTACACCAGCGCTTTGTGCAATTATTTTAAAACCTCACCATCATGATAAAAAGAAAACCATCATTGACAGGGCTTTCCAGAGTTTCAATACAGGTTTTGAAAGGTTGACTAATGGATATGTAGGTATTCTATCAAAATTTGCGACAAGAACTACAGTTACTTTTGGACTGCTGTTTTTATTCATTGGATTGACTTTTGTGACCAGCAAATTCCTGCCAACCGGGTTTATTCCCATGGAAGATCAGGGAATGGTGTATGTAAGTGTGACCACTCCACAGGGAGCAACAGTGGAAAGAACTGAAAAAGTCCTTGATGAAGTGACCGTTATTGCCAAGAAGATTAAAGGAGTTGAAAACGTTACCACTCTTGCTGGTTACAGTATCGTAACGGAAATCGCAGGTTCATCATACGGAATGGCGATGATTAATCTTAAAGACTGGAAAGAAAGAAATATTTCCGTGAATGATCTGATTACAGAGCTTTCTGACAAAACAAAAAGCATTGCTGATGCCCAGATTGAGATCTTTGCGCCGCCTACAGTTCCCGGATTCGGTAATACCAGTGGTTTTGAACTGCGTTTGCTGGACAGAACCGGAGGAACCATTGAGAACACAGATAAAATTACCAAGGACTTTGTTAAAAAACTGAATGAAGCTCCTGAATTACAGAACAGTTTTACCAGTTTTGATGCTACTTTCCCGCAATATATGATCAATGTAGATTATGATATGGCAGCGAAGAAAGGAGTTTCCGTAGACAATGCGATGTCTACATTACAGACAATGCTGGGGTCCTATTATGCTACGAATTTTATCCGTTTCAGTCAGATGTATAAAGTGATGGTACAGGCGAGTCCTGAGCATAGAGATACTCCTGAAAGTATTCTGAATTTATATTTAAAAAATGATAAAGGCGAAATGGTTCCCTTCTCTACCTTCATCACTATTGAAAAAGTGTACGGACCCGAAGTACTGACGAGGTACAATATGTATATGTCTGCGATGATTAATGGAGAGCCTGCAGACGGTTACAGCTCGGGAGATGCTATTGCTGCCGTAGAGCGTGTTGCCAAAGAAACACTGCCAAGAGGATTTGATGTTGAATGGTCAGGGATGACAAGAGAAGAAATCTTATCAGGAAACCAGACTGTTTACATTTTCGCGATCTGCCTTTTATTCGTCTATCTTTTACTGGCGGCGCAATACGAAAGTTTCCTTCTTCCGATGCCGGTATTATTAAGTCTTCCAACGGGGATCTTCGGTTCCTATGTCGCATTGGCACTTGCGGGGTTAGATAACAATATTTACGCCCAGGTAGCATTGGTTATGCTGATCGGACTTCTGGCTAAAAATGCCATTCTGATTGTGGAATTTGCGGTGGCAAGAAACAAACAGGGATATGATATCATTCCGGCAGCGATTGAAGGGGCAAGACAGCGTCTGAGACCTATTCTGATGACCTCTTTTGCATTTGTGGCAGGACTTATTCCATTATGTATTGCATCAGGAGCAGGAGCCATAGGTAATCGCTCCATTGGTACGGCAGCGGCAGGAGGAATGCTGATAGGAACTATCTTCGGATTGGTTGTGATTCCGGGACTGTATATATTCTTTGCAAAACTTGAAAATAAGAAGAAAGATGAAAAGATTAAATCATAGAACTATAATATACGGAATTGCCTCACTGAGTCTGGTTTCATGTGCTGTTCCCAAAGTAACCGAATTGAAAAAAGCCCAGGAATTACCGAATGAACTGATCAAGACAGATAAAAATAAAAATTCGGATGAATTTCAGCAGATCAACCTGAAGGCTTACTTTACAGATCCGCAGCTGCTCGAACTTTTTGATAAAGTAGTAGAGGCAAATCCGGATTTCCAGATTGCACAGCAAAGAGTGGAAATTGCCAACAGTTTCCTTCAAAGATCAAAAATGGATTTACTGCCTTCTCTTGAAGTGGGAGTACAGGCTTCCGGCGACCGATACGGAAAATATACAATGGAAGGAGTTGGAAACTATGATACCAACCTTTCTCCTAACATCACGGAAAACCAGAAAATTAACAGGGATTTTACCCCTAATTACTGGCTGGGAGCAAGAAGCAGCTGGGAAATTGATGCGTGGGGCAAACTGAAAAATAAAAAGATTGCTGCCCAGAAGAAGTATCTGGCTTCTACAGAAGGATTGAGGTTGTTGCAGGTAGAACTTTTCACGGACATTGCCAATCTATATTACCAGCTGGTGGCTTTAGACAACCGTCTTGCCATTTACCAGAAGAACTACAACCTTCAGCAAAGAGCATTTGAGATTGTTCTGGCACAGCGTGAAGTAGGAAAAGCTACAGAACTGGCAGTACAGCAGTTCAAAGCACAGAATAACAACTGGCTGGCAGAGATTGAACATATAAGGGTGGAAATTGTTACAGTGGAACAGGCTATTACTACGTTGACAGGAAGTTACGGTGGAGAGGTAAAACGCGGAAAAATATTGATGCCTACCAATATGGAAGTATTGAATAAAACCATTAATGTAGAAGGAGTTATCCATTCCAGACCTGATGTAGCAGCAAATTATTATGTTTTAGAGGCTTCACAGGCCGATGCTAAGGCTGCGAGAGCTGCTTTTTATCCTAAGATTGATCTTGGTGCAGGTTTCGGACTCAATTCTTTTTCTGTAGAAACATTCTTTAAACCAAGTTCATTGGCTGGGCAATTGTTGGGTGGATTGATGGTGCCTGTTTTTAATAAAGGACAGTTGAAGTATGAATTCAAAGTAGCGAGTAAGGAGCAGGAAATTGCTTTTTTAAACTACCAGAAAAGTATTACGACTGCTTTTAACGAGCTCCAGTCGATTCTGAAACAGACTAAGATCTATGAACGGGTTTTGAAGCTGAAATCAGAAGAAGTAGGTTTCCTGGACCGTGGTGTGGAGGTTTCCAACGATCTCTATCTGACAGGATATGCCAATTATTTTGAGCTGATCAACTCTCAGAAGAGCAAGCTGACTGCTGAACTGGATTTATTACAGTTCCAGCACCAGAATACCAGAAATAACGTCCTGCTGTTTAAAGCACTGGGCGGGAAGCTGGATTAATTTTTACTTTTTTTTACGATGAAGGAAGCTGTCTTTTAGGCAGCTTCTTTTATATTTTAACGCTGTTCTACGGGTTCCCGTAATGGGAATTGAGGTAATTAAAGGATATTGCGTTAGATTCTAACTTTATATAAGTTGAGTTAACTTTTTTTATATGTTCCAAAAAAAGAGACTGTCCAACAGGGCAGTCTCTTTGTATATGGTTTAAAAGGAATCTGCTTGTACCGCAGAAAACATTTTATAAGTACATATTATTTAACAATCTGAATTTCAACAGCGGAGAAACCTTTAGGAGACTTCTCTTTTTCGAAAGATACCTTGTTTCCTTTTTTTACCGGTTCCACACAATTGTTGTTGTGGAAGAAGATATTTTCTTTAGAATTGTCTTCAGTGATGAAACCGTATCCTTTTTCACTAAGGAAAGTAACAATTCCTGTTTTTCTTGGATCTTCCTCAATAATAGGAGCAGCACCCAGTTGAATATCATCAAGGTTTACTTCCTGTCTTTGTTCAGGTGGGGTAGAAGTTAATCTTCCGAATTCGTCTACATACATGAAGACATCCTCCGCTCCTTTGTTGTTGTTCGTTTTACGTTCTTCGCGTCTTAGCGCCTTTTCTTTTTGCTTTTGAATTTTTTTCTTGAAATTTTCCTTTTTAGAAAAAGAATCTGCCATAAATTATTTTTAGTATTTAGTTTCTATAAATTAATTGGTTCAATCTGGTCTGTTTTAGACCCCTATAAAGCCTGGCTATGTTTTCTGTTTTAGATTTTCCCAATCATACAGAGCTTTAAAATTCCGACAAGTATTGTTCTTAGTAGAAGAATAAAAGTTTAAAATATGGCTGCTCAAAAAGCAAAGACTGAATAAAAATATTCTGGTCGTTACAGAAAACAAAGTATTGACTTGGTTATTTAATGTACAAATATACAACAATAAAATGAATTATCAGGTTTTAAATGATTGATTATCAGAAATGGTGTTACAACAGATTTACCGGGATACCTTTATAGTCTGAGTGTAAGACGATAATGTGAGCCAGAATAAGCGCATAAAAAAATCCTCAGAATACTGAGGATTATAAAAAAATATATTATAAAAATGAAGTGGTGTATAATATGGCTGTGAAAGTATCAAATGTTATGCCTAAAATTGATGCGTAATAGTGAATTATAAGGCTTTGTTTAATATATGATGCTTGTTTCAGGTCATATCTGGCTGGTAAATAGCATTCTATTAAAAAATGTTGTTTATATAAAAAAATATAAATGTTTTTGTCTTTCGTTTAAATTAGAATCAGAATAATACCTTTTTCTTTAAAATTTCCGAAAACTTCACCATGTTGAGACCGTTTTTATTATCCATCTTTGCCTCATTAACATTTAAAAATAAAATCGATGTCAACACAAAATGTAAAAGGAAAAGTTGTTTTAATTGCCGGAGGAGGTAAAAACCTTGGAGGACTGTTAAGTAGAGATTTTGCACAGAAAGGAGCAAAACTGGCAATACATTATAATAGTGAAAGCTCTAGAGCAGATAGCGAGAAAACCCTTGCTGAGGTACAGGCGTTAGGAGCAGAGGCATTTTTGTTCCAGGGAGACCTTACCCAGGTAGATAATATTACCAAATTCTTTGATGAGACGATTTCCCGTTTCGGAGGGATTGATATTGCAATCAATACGGTGGGAATGGTACTTAAAAAACCATTTTCAGAGACTACAGAAGCAGAATACGATACCATGTTCAATGTCAATTCAAAATCGGCTTATTTCTTTCTACAGGAAGCCGGTAAAAAACTGAATGATCATGGGAAAATCTGTACCATTGTTACATCATTACTGGCTGCTTACACAGGATTGTATTCTACTTATGCAGGCGCAAAAGCACCTGTAGAGCATTTTACAAGAGCTGCTTCCAAAGAATTCGGAGCAAGAGGGATTTCTGTAACTGCTGTAGCACCCGGCCCAATGGATACCCCCTTCTTCTATGGACAGGAAACGGATGATGCCGTTGCTTATCATAAATCTGCATCCGCATTAGGAGGACTTACAGATATTAAAGATATCGCTCCTCTGGTAGAATTTCTGGTAACAGAAGGCTGGTGGATTACCGGGCAGACGATCTTTGCTAACGGAGGATATACAACAAGATAATTCATTAGATGATCTATTAAAAAGAAACTCACTGAAAACAGCTTTCAGTGAGTTTTTATTTTAAAGAAATCAGAAATTAAATGGTTTTTACCTTTCCTTTTTCCATTATACTTTTGATGATAAAGAATAAGCCCAGAAGAACAAAAGGAATACTTAAAAGTTGTCCCATATTCAGACTCATTCCGTGCTCGAATTCTACCTGGTCTACCTTGATGAACTCAATCAGAATTCTCATGATGAAGATCAGCAGAATACTGATTCCGAAATAAAACCCTCTTCCGATTTTAAATATGTTTTTCTTGTAAATAAAATACACAGAAAGGAAAATAATAAAATAAGAGATCGCTTCATAAAGCTGGGCAGGATGTCTCGGAAGATCATCTACCTGGTGGAATACAAAAGCCCATGGAAGATCCGTAGGAACTCCTATGATTTCAGAATTCATCAGATTGGCAAGCCTTATAAAAGTACCACCCAACGGAAGCACAATCGCTATAGCATCTAAAATTGTCATGAACGGGATAGAAAATTTTCTCGCATAGATAAGCAGCATGATCACCAATCCGATACCACCACCATGACTCGCAAGTCCTGCAAATCCTGTAAAGTGGTAGGTTCCGTCCACTCCCTTTTGAATCGGTAATAAGATTTCAAGAGGATGTTGAGAATAATAATCAAAATCATAAAAAAGACAGTGTCCAAGTCTGGCGCCCAGTAGAATTCCTATCAATGCATAGGAAAATAAAGCTTCATGAGCCTGCGAACTAAGACCTTCTTTTTTGTAAATACGTTTTAAAATATTTAAACATAAAACCAGTCCTGTAAGAAATAGCAGTCCGTAATATTTTAAAGGAAATCCAAGAATATTGACGATTTCGGGATTCACATCCCAGTTGATATATAATAAATTCATTCCTGCAAAGATAATAAAATAGGAATTTCCGGACCGGATGGACGTATTTTGTTATTTTTCAATTTGATTTTCAGAAGGCTATAGGTTGATTTTTGTAGGTCAGATAATGAACATACGATGTCATATTTAAGATAAGAATGAACATAATTTAAAATGATTCTTGATGAAACATTTGGTAACTTTAGCGTACTACCAAAACAAAAAGCTATGCATCATCAGTTGGAGAAACATTATGTAAACAGAGTAGGCTGGCTTCGGGCAGCTGTATTGGGCGCGAATGACGGGTTGTTATCCACCACAAGTATTGTCATCGGGGTTGCAGCTGCAGAACCGGAAAGGCATATTATTATTCTTGCAGCGCTTGCGGGTATGATTGCCGGAGCGATGTCTATGGCTGCAGGGGAGTATGTTTCCGTGAGTTCACAGGAAGATACAGAGAAAGCAGATTTACTTCGTGAAAAACGTGAGCTTGAAGAAATGCCGGAAATAGAACTTAGAGAGCTTGCCAAAGTCTATGAAAAAAGGGGATGCACTAAAGAAACAGCGATGCAGGTAGCCATTGAACTTACAGAGCATGATGCATTGGGAGCCCACGCCCGTGATGAATTAGGAATTAATGAAATAACACAGGCAAAACCTTTACAGGCAGCAATGGCTTCCTTCGGTTCATTTGCTGTAGGTGCTTTATTGCCGTTTTGTGTTTCACTTTTAGCACCCCTTAAACAAATGGTGTATTTCCAATATGGATTTTCAATTATATTTTTAATGCTTTTGGGAGCCGTTTCTGCCAGAGCAGGAGGTTCCGGTATTAAAGTAGCTGTATTGAGGATCTGTTTCTGGGGAACCGTAGCCATGGGAATTACAGCATTAGTCGGTCATCTTTTTGGGGTCAATGTAGCCTGAAAAATTGCAGTTTTTCTTTGAATTTTTACTGCAAAGCAAAACAACTTTACTATAACTTTTTTTGCTGTGTTGATGGTAATGTTCTGATTTATAGATTAAATTTAACCTAACAAGTGTTAGTCGTAAAAATACTACACTTTTTCAGATTTATGCCTGAATTTTATTTTGTTATGATCAATACTTCTAAATTTGGTGATATAACAAACATCAAATCATAAAGTACTAACGATTAAAATTTACAATCATGGCAGAAAGAAATTCAAGAGGAATCTTAAAATTCAACAACGGTGAAGGGCAAAAGTTATTAAAACTAAACTACAGTGTATCAAGAGCTACAGACGTTTCAGGACGTGTAGCATCAGACCCTTCCAATGCGCTTATCAAAATTACAGTAGAAGCTACTGAAAAATCAGACATCCTTGAAAGCTTATTAAACGGAAAGTACAAGCCTACCGTAGGAGAGGTAACTTTCAATAAGTCTCACGAAGAAGGAACTTTAACAACATTGAAATGGACAAACGGTTACGTTATCCAGCACGAAGTAGATTTCGATGCAGTAGATGAAAACAGTATGTACATCAGTTTTGTGATAAGTGCAGAGCAGATTGAGCTTGGTAATTCATCTTATGACGGGGCTTGGCCTGGATCTCAGGGATAAAATCCTTTAACAATTACAAACATAAAAACAGAATAGTAGATCCGTTATCAGAGATCCTGTTCTGTTTTTTTGTCAGTAATCTTTTCCCTTAGAAAAGAACATTATTTTCACTAAGATTTAGAAAAATAAACTGATAATGTGAACTTTATATTGTAAAAAATTGATAACTTTATAAAAAGCTGTTTATTTTAGTTTTTTTCAAAAATAGAAAGCTCACCAAACACTCTACATCATATGAATAAAAATATCTCGAATTCCGAAAAGATTTCAGAGAATCATATTCCTGGAATCAACCGTGTGGTGAAACTGGATATTGTGATTGAAGGCAAAATGATTAAGCACTTCAAACATTTCCGTTTACAGCAGAGCGTAAAAAAACACCATTATTTTGAACTTACATTAGCCCATGATACTTTAGACGGAGTACAAAACCATGACCTGGAAGAAGCCCAGCAGTTTTTAGGAAAACGATTAACAGTCGTTTTTAAATATAAAGACGTTGAAGGAAGCCCGGAAAGAACCTTTGTAGGGGTCATTACGAAAGTGGGATTCAGCCAGGAGAACCATAGCTTGGGAAATATTGTACTGAAAGGGTACAGCCCTACCATTTTGCTGGATGGCGCTCCTCATACCCAAAGTTTTGGCGGGGATAAACCTGTGAATATGGGCATCATTGCTGAAGATGTCATCAAACAGGGGATAGAAAACAATAAATTTGATGTAAGAGTGAATGCGAAGGCATCTTCCCAGATTCTTTACAGTGCCCAGTATAATGAAACCCACTATAATTATCTCTGCAGAATGGCAGAAGCCTATGGAGAACAGTTTTATTACGATGGTGAGGTATTGCATTTCGGAAATATGCCGCCTCAGAACAAATCACTAGAATTAATATACGGAAGCAACGTTTCTGATGTGAATGTAGAACTGAAAGCCGTTCATATCAAACCTCATTTTTATGGATATAACAGCAGTTCCAATGCTAAACTTATTTCTGGTGAAACTCCTATAAAACATGTTGGTAATCTGGCTCAGACAGCCTATAAAAATAATGAAGGAATATTCAAAACTCCATCATTGCAGGTGGCTCCCATAAAAGCAGCAACCGATATGGATGTTGTTATTTCTCAAACAAGTAGTGCCGGAAGCAAAGCGGTGGAAGTTTTTACCGTTTCCGGAGGAACTACTATTCCGTTTTTATATCCGGGATGTGTAGCTGATATCAATATGAGAAAGACAGATACCAGCAAAACAGCGTATTTCACCAAACTGATGATGACAGAAGTTATTCATGAAGTAGATACTCTTGGGCGTTACAAAGGAAGATTCGAGGCCATTGCCTCAGATACAGGTTATATTCCGACGCCGGACTTTACTATGCCTATCGCACAGCCACAGATTGCAACCGTAATTTCCAATACAGATCCGCTGGCACAGGGAAGAATTACAGTAAGATTCGACTGGCAGCTGCATGACACCACCAATTTTATCAGAATGATGGCTCCTGATGCCGGGGGAACAGACCAAATCACTCAAAACAGAGGGTATGTAGCCATACCGGAAGTTGGAGATCAGGTGATGGTAGGTTTTGTACACAATCATCCCGATCGTCCTTTTGTCATGGGAGGAATGTTTCATGGAGGAACAGCTCTTGGAGGCGGAGTAGATAATCATTTAAAATCAATACAAACCAGAAGCGGAATCCGTATTTTAATGAATGATGCTGAAGGAAGTGTAAATATCATAGACCCAAGTGGGAATAACTATTTGATGGATGGTAAAGGAAATATTATTGTAACTGCTCCTAAAAATATGACCTTTAATGTAGGGGAAAACCTGGCAATCAACGTAGGAAAAGATATGAAGACCAGCGTAGGAAATGATAATGCCGTTAGTATCATCAATGATCATAGGTTTACCTCGAAAAATTATAAACAGACCGTCAATGAAAATAAAACGATTAATGTAACGGGTGATCTTAAAGAAACTACTTCAACCACTACCCATAAAGCAAAAAACGGAGATATTTTACTGCAGAGCTCAGGCGTAGCCAAAATGTTAGGTAAAATAGATGCTAAAGTGAATAAAGGGTAATCCAAATAATAAATCAGTTATCAATAAGGTACAGCAAGGCATTAAAGAATGAATAAAGCGATAAAATTTTTACTGAGCTTTTTATTTTTTATCCAGATCTCGTGTCAGGATAAAAAAAGCGATCAAAAAACTAAAACTATGACAAAATACGAATGGACCGAAGGAACTTCTGCAGCTTTAGGCTATCCTATGGAAGTATACAAAGGAGGAATAGAGTGTGAAGGAGGAGAATGGGTAGGATTAAATTTTGGAATAGCATCGGGAAATCAAGGTTGGGGAACCATCAATAATGGGATGAGTAATGGTTTCAAAAGCTTACCAAAGCGATTGGATTTTATCTGGATGTCTTATCTGGAAAACCAGTTTTACCAAGTAGATACAGAAATAGATACGGAAAAGATAAGAAAATATTTCAGCCAGGGATTTGAAATAAAAGGAGCTAGCGGAAAACCGCAACATTTAAACTATGATGTTATCTCTGTAGGCATGGCACCGGGAGGAGTGGTCGTTGTCTGGATATCAGGAGTTGGATGGCAAAAGGAAATAGGAAGATATCAGGGTAAAAAAGTAACCATTCCGGAATCAGAAATTGCTAAGCTGGACAGTCATGAAAACCGGTTTTGGCGCAAAGATTATTTGGAAATGGTACACACAAGAGAACAAATCATTCCCAAAAAAGTACAGGAAGAAAACAAAGGAAAACCAATACCATTGGGTTTATGGGATGTTTACAGAACAAGATTTAGCTGGAAACCCGTTTTTGAACTTCCGGAAAATGCAAAATTAAACCCGCTGAGAGATGTTGGGATTGAAATGATAAATGGTGAAAAAGAACAGTTTGATGCTGCAAAAAATCCTTTATCAGATTTTGATTTTAGGGCAATTCCCCGGTCAATTTCAATGTCTGTATCAGATAAAGACAATAATAGATACGGAGCAGCATGTAATTTGGACGGAAAATCCAGCCTTGATGCTTTCAACACTGTTTTTGGAGATGATCCCAAAAGTACTAAAGCAGAATTAGTTATAAAAGTGAATGAAGCTTTTAGCTTTTTTACGGTAAAACTAAAAGGAGAGAATGGTAAGGAAGCTTTTATCAAGACAGATTCATTAGAAATGTTTAAGTCGAAAAAGAAAAATTAAGAAATTCTCAAATTTAAGATTATGGGAAAAACATTAGTATATAACACTGGCAATGCTAAACCTCCTGTAGATGAATTGCATCTGGAGGTAGGTGTTTTCTTTGACGGAACTTTGAATAATCTTAAAAATACTGAGCTCCGTCAAAAATATAAAGATGGCAAAAACAAAATTGAAAGCACAGATTCTGATGATGTAGTTGCAAAAAAAGAAGAAGCTATAGATAATACTACTAAACTGCAGGAAAAGGAGTATGATAATTTAGATCATAAAAAAAATCCGGATGCAGGTTCCGAATATGAACAGTACCTTAAAGCAATTCACAGGAGCCGTTTAGACAAAATGGGCGTTGATAATAGCTTTAGCAACGATTTTACGAATGTTGCCAGACTGTATAAATGTTGTGAGCAGAGTAACTATGCCATTTACATAGAAGGTATTGGGACGCTGGATAACCGCAGAGATGTAGATGATGGCTTCCAATACGGATCCGGTATCACAGGGGTAAGAGGAAAAGTGAGAAAAGGATGTGAAAAACTGGCGGAAAGAATTAAAGTAATCATTAGAAATGGTTTAAATGCAGATAAACAATTTGCAAAAATATACATAGATACCTTTGGATTCAGTCGTGGAGCTGCCGCAGCAAGGAATTTTGCTTACGAAATCAATGGGAAGAAAAGACCCGTTGATGTTGAAATAAAAAAATCCAGAAAGATAGTAGGATATACCCAAATGGATTCTCCTGAAGGACCCATTACTGTTCCGGAATATGGAGATATCTGGATAGATAAAGACAAAACGGAGGTAGATCCTAATTACCTTGTAGATGGAAAGCTTCCGAAATTTGGTTTTCTGGGATATTATCTTTTAAGTAAAGATGTACTCACCAAAGAAGAATTGGAAGCCTTAGATCTGGACGTCCGTTTTATTGGGGTGTATGACACTGTATCGTCTTATGAAGAATTTGGTGATATGGGAGCAATGAGACGTGTAGGATGGGAAGGAATGAAGCATTCTACATTAGGATCCAGTTATAATTTCGGAGACGATGTAGAACAGTTACAGCTGCTGAATCCGGGATCATATTTTAAAGCCGTTCATTTTACAGCAGGAAATGAACATAGGGAAAACTTTTCATTAACAAGCTTTCCGGGCAGTGTAGAAAAAGAATTTCCGGGTGTTCACTGTGATATTGGCGGAGCTTATGAAAATGGAAAAGAAACTGTAGACGAAATAGAAACCTCCAATCATAAACCAGTGTGGTTCTTAAACAAGCGCAGACAGCAATTGATTGATGAACATTGGTTTGATGATGAACAAATAACAATTAATAACAGCTTCCTGAATGTTCTAACAATGGGGGCAGTATACCGTAAGATTACAGGAATTCGTTTCCTCAGAAAAGAATACAGCTATATTCCGCTTCAGTTCATGGAAGAACACGGAAAGCACCATTATGATCATCAGGTGGTCACAAAAACCGAAACAACCTTTTCTATAGAGCACGACAAATATCTGCCGTCAGCAAGAGATATTTTACACCATTATGTTTTTGAGGACGGAGAAAAATGGAATTTCAAAACAGATGAAGAAGTTAAGAAAGAAAAAGAGGAAAGAGCAAGAAAAAGATTAGAAAATCCCGAACCAGAGCCTGTGCAGGAACCAATACCGGATGAAGTAGTGGATAAAGATGGCAATATCATTAAAACAAAGACGCTGCAGGAGGTGGTAGTTACCGCCTATCATCCTCAGACATTATTGAGGATTATGCGTAATAAATATCTTCACTGGTCAGCAAACAGAGACTGGATGGGAATGGACCCCAATAGTAATTATAAAAGAATAGTATATCCCCTGAAATAATGTTTACGCTACTGGAAAATCTTCACCGGAAAACATACAGGCTTGAAACCATTGTAACAGAGCAGAGAAATCCGGTTTATGCCATTACAAAAAGCTATGCCCGGGAAATTGAAGTATATTATCTCGGGAAAACGAAGGATGAACATCAATTTCAGATTCTGGTAGTTGAGTTCGATTTTTCGGATAATGATACAGCGATGGGGAAGTTGATAAGAAAGCTCAGCTATCTGTTTGATGAACTGGAACTCAGAGTAGATAACGAAGGGAATATAACTGTCGTAGATAATCTGCTTTTCCTGCGTTTGAGATGGGGCAAAATTCAGTCTGAATTATCGAAAACCCATAAAGGTGATGCTATAGATAACTATTTCAACCAGATCAGCAGCTTGTTGGAGGATGAAACAAAACTGATTGATTTTTTAACAGGCTATAATATGTTTGGACTGCTCTTCAACGGCTTGCTGGAGTCATTCAATACCAAAAGAAAAAGAATTTCTCCGGAAGGATTTACAGAAATCATGATTCCCGAAAAAGATGGAGAGAAAATGACTTTAAAAATCTCAGCTCAAAATCTGGAACATACAGAAATTGATGATTTCAGAGGAATATTTATCTGCAAAGGAAATCAGTATGAAGAAGGTTTTGTAGCCATTAAAAAACAGAATTCTCACTTAAAACATTCATTACTATGGATAGGTTAAAGAACGATGGAGAAGGAAATGCTCCGGAAACTCAGACTCAAGCTCAAAATACAACACAGGATAGCGAGCAGATGAAGGCGGAAAACAGTAAAAAGATGGAGGAGAAGCGTGCTGAAAATGAGGAAAAAGATAAAGTAGAAGATGGGTTGAAAGTTGTCATAGATACAGCAACGCTGGAATGCACATTGTGTACTGTTCCCCAGGGTATTATGAAAGTGAATTATGATACTCCAACAATACAGGAAAAGAAAACCGCAACTGTAAAAGAGAGAGGTCCAAAAAGTTTAATTTTCACAGGAAACTGTAAAAAAAGCCCACAAATGGCAGCACCATGTGCTTCTGTTATGAATGTAAGAGATTGGCAGGATATAGGTACCTATCTTTCTCAGGAACAATTTATATTGCTGCAGAAAAGTACCATTCCATGTACTTATGGTGGTGTAGATATTAAAATTACCGATAGCGGACAAATTCATCAGCCGGAAACCGTTGATGTAGCCGGAGCCCCTGTACCTGAATCAAAAGAAAAAATAAATGGTTATTTTTATAATTATAATGGAAGCTTCGAAGGAAATGTAAAAGGGCAGAAAAAAGGAAATGAAAATGATGTATATGCCTGTGAAGGAAAAGGATCGGAAGAAGATATCTATAAAAGTCCTAAAAAGCTGAATATTGTACATAGTGATTTTCAGAAAGTATGTAATATTATTAAACATGAAGGTCTTTCATCAGAAAAAGAAGAATATTTATACATAGCTCATACAAATTATAATGAAGCAAAAAGAGTTGGAAAAACAATGTTCCAGTTACTAAATTCCAGTTATTCCAGTGTGGATGCTAAGGATAAGGTTGAAATGAAAACTTCAGAAAAAGATACCATTTCTTTGTATTCCAGAGCGGGGGCAATTGATGCTCTTTTAAGAGACGTGGATGAGATTAAAAATGATCCTACCGATAATGCAACACAATGGGATGGCGAAGATTTTCTCGCCTGGGGTATTGATACAGACTTAAAACCGGACAGTACCACAAAATATGGTCATAATAAGTTTGATGAGTATGATTATATAAAAATAAGTAAAAGCCTTTATGATTCGTTTGAAAGTAAAATAACCGGAAGAAGAGGAACAACTTTAGCTTATAATTCGGTTCATGAAGAAGGGTGTGATAAAGGGACACATACACACAAAACGGTAAAAGGAAAAAATAAAGCAATTTATACTCTTCCTAATGAAGATTTTGCAAAAAAGGACTATTGGACAACTGGTGATTTTTATTATAAAAATGCAACTAAGAGATCTTTCGGTCTGGAAGCAACCCGGGTTGCTGGATATACTATATTTTGGAAAAAAGTAAAAGTTTAATCATGAGAAAATTAGCATACATATTATTCATTTTGGCGGTGTTTCATACAAATGCCTGTGCACAAGCGCCTAAATCATATACTATCACTCATATTGTTAATAAAACTATTGATAAGGGAGAATATGTTGATGACAAAAGAATTGATAAAAAAGATAAGACAAGTACAAATAACCTTATTTATATATTCAGTCCGAAAAAAGACAGTATTGCTTTTTACAGATTTACTGACTCGCAGGTATCAGAAAAGAAAGTACCGGATGTATATACCTTAACAAAAAACGAAAATACTCTTTTGCTAACCTCTAAAAATGAAAGTTATACAAACCAACTTAAAATTGCATTCAATGAAAAGGATAAAACAATTTTAGTGGGAGAAAAGGATGTATTTTATTTAAATGACCCTTATTTCAGCTATTTGCAGAAAAACGTTAATGAGTATTTAAACATTTCAGATCTTATTGATTTTTTAGAAGACTTTCTGTCGGGGTATAATCTTGGTGATTTAAAATATATTTCTTCATATGAAAAATATAAACATAAGGACTTCAAAATAATAAAAGGATATATGGAGTCTTACAGAACACAGGCAAGTGATTATCTTGACAAATGGAATCTGAAGTTTTTATATGATGATAAAGGAATGCCAAAATATGTTTTAAAAGAATCTGTGGAAGGAGATCAGGAACTGGAAAAAAAAATAATGCCGTCCAATAAAGGATCTTTGAAATATACTCTACATACCAATATTGAAAGCAGGCTTATTACTGACAGTGAAATTTTTATAGATCCAAACAAAAATATCTATGATGAAAAAGTGATTTCAGTTCAGGTAGGATTAGGAAAAGAAACCCGATATGAAATTAAACAACTTTCTTATAAAAGGGTTCCAACCAATGTGTTTACGATAAATTCAACGAATATTCTAAAATTATACCAAAAATAAAACAGCACCAAGATGATGCTGTTGTTTTATTTTGAGTTCATTTTGAAGAAATATAATTATACTCACATTTCACTTCATTGGAAATAACTATTATTTATTTAAAAATCTCTTTTCAACCAAGTGATAAAAAATAGTTGTTACAGGTATTATAAAAACAAAAATAAATATAAAGATAATCCACTGCCGGTTATCATTTGTGAGGTCAAAGTTTTTCAATAAATAAAGGTTTATCAATGCAAGGAAGGGTCCATGTATAAGATATAGACTGTAAGATATTTTTCCTAAAAATTCTAATGGTTTGTTTTCAAGAATATTGATTGATTTTCCTGTTAATTTTTTATAAGTGACTAATGCATACAGTAAAAAAGAGAAAGTTATCCCTGTAATCAATATCATTAAAAAACTGTTAATATCTAATAACGCGAATACGACTAAACTTCCTATGAAAAGAGTTGTGGCTAACGGAATTAAAAATTTATTGATTGTCGTCTTTTTAAATGATAAATAACAACATATAACTCCCATGAAAAATAGAATTATAAATTCAGGTTTTGCCATCGGAATCAGCTTTTTTAATAATAATGCCAACACAGCGAATATAACAAATGATACATACATATTAATTCTTTTCCAAAATATAAGCATAAGTGGAAAAAGCCAATAAATCTGCCATTCTGTAGCTATGGACCAATGAGCTCCATTGATCTTATAAATCCATGAAGAATCCAAATTATGAACTAGCCCGATATGGCTGATAACGGATCCAAAAGTGACTGGTATCTTACTATCCCAAGCTGTATTTTGTGCAGTTTGTAACAAAGGGAAAACTAAGATCATTAATCCTGATAATAGTAAAGCAATATAATATGGCGGAATTAATCTTTTGGCTCTTCTGCTGATGTATCTTTTAAAACCTCCTTTTATTTCCATGTTATTGTTAACCACTGGAATGGCAAGACAAAAACCGGAAAGAACTATAAATATAGATACTGCCAAATGACCAATTGATGTAGATTTTTGTATAAAGTGTAGAATAAAATCATCAGACCATTTAATATCGTGAGCGGTAGAATAGCCATTAAATAATAAAGAATGATATAAAACGACCCATAAAGCTGAAATTCCTCTTATCCCGTCAAGAAACTCAAATCTTATCTTCATAAAAATATTTTCCGCAAAAGTAAAGTAAAATACCAAGACGTGGAAAAATAATGTTACTCTTAACTTTTATTAATAAATCTGTTTAGATTATTTCTAATGGATGGAAAAATAAGAACGATATCATAAGAGTAAAAGTGCAGCCTCATATGTTGTACTTTGAAATACTAAATCTGGAATTATTTCTTGTATAAACTTAGGATTGATAGAATTGGAGAATTATTAGTTACGAAGAATAAAGGAGTGTAAAAGTGCTGCCCTAAAAATCAAAAACCTCTGAAAATCAAATGATTTCAGAGGTTCTTTGTACCCATAACCGAAGAAATATCGAAACATTTGGTGGAAGATTTGGAAAAAATTTCTGAAATATTACCTGGAAAATACTCCCAAAAAAGAAGAATTAGTTAATATATTGAGTATGCTAAAAATGTCTTATTAAAATTTAATTATTTGCAGGGTACTGTCCGTTGAAATATTTTTATTTTTGAATATTTTTCAGGTATAGTATTTTAATTATTTAATTTCCTTAAATCTGAAGGTCTCGATCTGGTAAATTCGCGGAAAGTATCACTAAATGAGCTTACAGAATTATAACCCACGTTATATGCAATTTCATTAATGGACTTATTTGTATTAAGAAGAAGTTCAATGGCCTTAATAATTCTTAAAGTTTTTAAGTATTGGAGAAAAGAAATATCCAAATCTGTTTTAAAAAGACGCGATAGAGAGCGTTCACTCAATCCAAATTTTTTACTTATACTAGCAAGACTGTGTTTTTCTTCTATTGTACATTCAAGATAAGAAACAATATTCCTAGTCATCTTGTTTTTGGTGGCAGGAAGAATAATGGGCAAGGGCTGTTGATGGGTTTTGGGTAGAATTTTTTTTAATGCTACTAAAAATTCAAAATTTTCATCAGTAGATATTACATGTCTCTCATCCCATATTTCAGTATACTTGATCATTTGTATTAAAAGTTCTGTGGCAGGATAAATACCAAGACGACTGAAAAAAGGATCAGACAAATCGTCATGAGCAAAGAAATATAATGATCGTAATACTGTTGCAGAATGACCAATTTGTAAAATATGTTCCAAACCCTGCGGAATCCAGAAGAAATGTCTTGCGGGAACAACATATGTCCGATTATTTATAGTAATATAAGCGATACCTCCTTCAACATAACTAAGTTGTCCTTTGGTATGTCTATGAACCGGGATCAATTTTTCAGATTTTTCATGCATTACAAATACACTTTTATCGTTCTTATCAATATCTGGTAGTGAATTAATTAATCCCATACTAATGTTGTATTTATTGATAACAAAGATAATGAATTTGGCCGGAATCATGAAAAGAATGACTATTGTCGATAAATTTTTTTTATGTAAATAATGTAGATTTGCAATACAATGATTCTAAAATTTTCAATGAAAAATTATCTCACTGGATTTCTAATGTTTGGAATAACTTTTTCGACTTGGGCCCAGAGTTCTGTTTGGAATGCAGACACATTAAAACTCTCACTAAAAGACGCTTGGAACAAAGCAGAGGAACACAGTCGCGATATTAAGATAAAACATTTGGAAGTGGGTATTTCTGCTGAAGAAGTAAAAGATCTTAGAGCGGAGCGGCTTCCCGAAGTGCAGATAAAAGGAAGTGCAGAAAAAGCAAGCAATATACCGATTTATGAAAATGGCTTATTTTCAAAACCAAGTCAACATGAAGTAATACATACACTCTACAGAGCAGGTGCTGATTTTTATCTTAATCTCTATAATGGAAATAAACTTAATCTACAAATTAAAGAAGAAAAAATACTTCACGAGATTTCTGAAATTAAGAGAGAGCAAACTGTTTCTGATATTCGCTACAAGACGGCTGCTTTGTATTTAGACTTACAAAAAATATTAATTTTCAGAAAACTTATAAAAGAGGATATTGAAGACCAAAAAAAACAGCTGAAAGAAATACGTAGCTTATTAAAAAACGGTGTTGTACTAAAGAGTGACGTTTTGAGAATAGAGCTTGAGCTCTCCAGACGTGAAATGGCATTAATTACGATAGAAAATGATATTCTTATTGCTACTCAAAAACTGAATATTATTATTGGAGTTCCTGACGAACAAATTGTAGTTCCAGACGAACCGACTTACATTTGGAACAATACCACCTCCTACGAAGAATATTTAAAAACGGCCTTAGAACATTCATTTGATTATCACATTTCAGAACACAAAACAGAGCTCAGTAAAATAAAAATAGATCAAATTAAAGCTAATGTAAGACCCAAAATTGGAATGTATGGAGAATTTTATTATGCAAATCCACAAATTTTCTTATTTCCTTACAATCCATATTGGTATTCTTTGGGGGTAATAGGGTTAAGAGCATCTTTCAATTTATCATCTTTTTATCATAATACCCATAAGGTAAGAGCTGCCAAAATAGAGTTTGAAAAAGAAGAAGAAAGTTATAAAAATACCGAAGATAAGGTAAGACAACAAGTAAAAGAAGCTTACCTGAGGTATCAGGAGGCTTTAGAACAGATAAAAGTTGCTGAGGCTAATCAGGCTCATGCGAAAGAAAATGCAAGAATTATTAAAAATACTTACTTTAATCAGACTTCTTTAATTACAGATTTGTTAGATGCAGATGTACAACTTCTGCAGACAAAGTTCGAGCTTGAAGCAGCAAAAATAATGGCACAAAATAAATATTACTTACTACAAAATATAATAGGTATTTTATAAATCATGAAAAAAAAATATACGGTAACTGATAGATTTGTTACTAAAATTACAGGGTGGATTGCAAGTTTAATTCTTTTGGGGCTTATAGTTTGGGGGGGAGGATCCTTAATGGATTATTATAAATATGAGCAAACAAATGATGCACAAATACAAGAGTATGTTAATCCTGTTATTTCTAGGGCTGGAGGCTTTATAGTTGATGTTAAGTTTGAAGAAAATCAAAACGTAAAAAAGGGAGACACAATTTTGGTGATTGATAATAGAGAATATGTTCTTCAACAAGAACAAACACAAGCATCTCTTGCAAAAGCTGAGGCTCAGCTTGTCGTTTTAGGAAGTACAATTAATACATTGGAAAATGAAGCTTCTTCTTCTCAAGCACAGATTGCCGCAAATAAAGCGAAGGTATGGAAACAAGGATTGGATTATGATAGATATCTGAAACTATATAATGAAGAATCTGCTACTAAACAACAAGTCGAAAAAGTTCAGGCACAGCTTGATGTAGATAAAAGTGAATATAGATCATCTCAAGAAAACTACGCTGCATCAGTTTCAAAAATAGAAGATATTCGCGCAGAAAGAAATGTTGTAAAGGCTGAAATTCAAAGGTTGAAATCATTGCTAAATAGACATAAATTAGATGTTACTTATACGTACATTACAGCTCCTTATAATGGCAGAATGGGAAGACGTACAGTTGAAGTGGGTCAAATGATTGATGCAGGGGAAACTCTTGCTTTTATTGTAAATGACGATACAGATAAATGGGTCGTTGCAAATTATAAAGAAACTCAAATTAAAGATATGAGAATAGGTGATGAAGTAAAAATTATCGCAGATGCATATCCTGAAAAAGAGTTTAAAGGAACTATTATTTCTCTTTCACCTGCTACGGGTTCTAGTTTCTCGTTACTCCCACCTGATAACTCTACAGGTAATTATGTTAAAATTGTTCAACGTATACCCATAAGAATACGAGTAGATGGTTCGAGGAAAGAAATAGATATTTTAAAGGTAGGTATGAATGTTAACGTATTTGCGTCTAAAAAGCATAGTTAAATGAAGACAGCAATCCCAATATTTAAATCTTGGATTCCTGACTGGATGGTGAAAATAGTACTTTTCAGTATGACCCTACCTGGAATTGTGATTTTCTTTCTTCCTCTAGCTAACATCAATGCAGCAGCAGGCTATTATGGAAGTGAACCCGCAGATATGCAGTTTGCAGTGGCTCTTTTTTACGCCGGATACGTAGGATTTTATTCTCTGGAAAGAAGGTTCTTTACTTTTCTAGCTGCGAAAGAATATTTTATAATTTTTACTACTCTGCAAATGCTTGCTTGTTTGGTATGTTACATTACAAAAGATGTTTATATATTATTTCCCGTAAGGTTTATACAAGGAATGTTGTTTGCATCCAATGTGAATATCTCTTTATCTTTAATGTTTACAAGGTTGAAAAGTGAACGTGCGAGAGAAATTGGTTTTTCAGTATTTTTTGGAACTTTGCTCTGTGCTTTGCCTTTCAACAATTTGGTTACCGCGGAATTAATAGATTCTTACAACTTTAACATCGTTTTTAAGTCTGCAATATTCTCCTTCTTTCCGGGTTTACTGTTTATAATAACAGGAATGAATTCTTTTCGGTTACACGTTAAATTTCCTTTATACAAATTGGATTGGCAAAGCTTTGTAATGTACAGTGCTATTCTGTCACTTATAGGTTATATTACCATATTTGGACAAGAGTACTATTGGCTTGATGATGTCAGGATTTCCGGTAGTGTATTAGCTATTATAATTCTGTTAATTATTTCTATATTTCGTCAGAAATCATTGAAGCGACCCTATATCAATTTACGTATTTTTTCTTATCGAAATTGTAAAGTAGGTTTAGTTGTGCTTTTTGTTATGTATATCTGTCGGTTTGCGTCAGGTATTACCAATAGCTATTTCACGGGAGTATTGAAGTTTGATCCTTTTTACCTCTCTTACATGAATGTTTTTAATATTTTAGGGATAATAGCTGGAGTTATTATTTCTGCTGCGATGATTCTGCAGAAAAAAAGAATCAGAAATATTTGGTTATTAGGATTTTGTTTATTGTTTGTTTTCCACGTAAGGATGTATTATCTTTTTGATATACAAGCTGATGAATTTAATTATTTTCTACCATTATTTCTTCAGGGAATGGGTGTAGGTTTTATTATGGTACCCACAATTGTTTATATTATTGCCTCTGTACCAGTCTCGTTAGGTCCATCTGCTGCTGCTGCTGCATTAGCTATAAGGTATTTTGGTTATGCTGTAAGTATTGCTATTATAAATTATTTCGAGCTTTTCAGAAAAAGTATGCATTATAATGCTTTTCAGGATCATTTAACAAAAATAGATCCTATGGTAAAAAACTTTTTGCATAAGCAAAATACAAAACTTAGTACCAAAGGTATGCTGGAGGGAATATCTTCTAAAGCTTCTGAGAAATTACTTATTAAAAATCTTACTATGCAAACACAGATCCGTTTTGCTATGGATTATTATGAGATGATGGCTATTTTCTTATTAATCATTATGGTACTTATTGCAATATTCCCGTATGTTAATAGGACTCGTGTATATCTTAGATCCCGAAGACTTTCACCGGCTTAAACTTTTTAATCAATACTTATATTATGAAATTAAAACATATATTAATTATTCTTTTGATATTAAATGGTCTTTTTTCCTGTAATAATGATGACAATACTTTTCATCTGAAAACAGTGAAGCTTCTTGAATATTCAAAGAATTTACCCGAACAAAAGCTGTATATAAAAGCTTTTTCTGATGATTTACCAGAGTCGATTGCGCAAACTGAAGAATATCCAAGTACATTACCATTGCCGGCAACTCTAAAAATGTATCCTTCGCCAAGCATGAACCTATACGGGAAAAATTACCACCTGGAGCTTTGGGGCGGGATTTCAGGATATATTGGAAGGTGTGATATTGATATGGATGACTATAAAATTGTTTTCCCTATTGATATGGAAATTGAAAACGATAGTTTAAGTATTTCGATGCAAGGCACCTGGGACTAAGAATAAAACAAGTATGGAGGAAATAAGAATTTTTAGTGAAACTATATCAGAACTCCTAGACAGTGGGTATCTTTTACAAAATGAACTAACGGAATATTTAAATTTAATACAAAATATTAAAAAAGAAGGTTCTGAAATTCCAGCTTCTGGGTTCAAAGTTGATAAAATATATAAATGTTATGACGATAATTCTGAAATAATTTATGTTTTTGCAATATCAAATTCAAATAACAATATAAAAGGAATAACTACTTCAATTCGCGTAGATGAAAACATTATTGAGTTCTCGGAATTGTTCAAGAAAATTAGAAAAGGAATAGAGAAATTCGGAAATTATGTTTTTGGAATAAATAATAATAAAATATTTTAACAATTAATTTAGTATCACTTATGATTAATTTTCAAGAAATTAATTAAAATTAATCATAATATTGCGTAATGCAATCTTATGACCGAAAGTGAATAAATTAAGAGTTATTCTATATTTTAAGCCTTTAATAGCTTAAGAAATTTTTAGAATAGCTTTTATTATTTTTTCGGTGGATTACTATGGGCTACTTTTCAAAAAAATCTAAGATAGTAAACAGGCATATAAGAAGACAGGTTATAGTTTTTATATGAATCAATTTTCTTGTGTTTTTGTTCGTAAAAACGGATTTTCATCTTCCATCAAGTCTTTGACCTTTGAAACAATAGTTTGTAGATATTGTAAACAAAATTTTGACTTTTCAATCACGATCTTGCATAAAGATCTAGATTCTGCTATTATATCAAAATTCTATTTGCGTATTAATTCTTTTGACTTTTATTTTTTCATTATCAATCGAAACAATGATCAAAATTTCTTTTTCGTTTATGACAAAACACAAATAAATTTGTACACTGAACAATAGTCTTGATTCTTTAAAACAAATTACTGAACAGGTTGTCTGGTAAAGAATTGTAATTTAACAGTTATAAACAATGCGAATATGTTTTGTTTTATCTTAAAAAAAAGTATCTAATTCTTTGTTGATGAGTATGGAATATTGTGATTAAAACAAGTTTTTTATGTTGAGAAAATACGATTTGTTCAATCTGACATTACATCAAGTTATTGAAATATTTTAAACTAAATTAACGTAGTTCATTAAAAAAAGAGTACCTATCCAGTTTCATCTTTTTAAATGTATGTGTGAATAGGTGATAAATTAATGACTAAAGCTATAGTTTAAAACACTTTTAATATTGGCTACGTTTGCTATGATGACTTTTAAGGTATTTGTAATTTAAAAGGCCCTTCAAAGTAAGTCTGATAAGAATCAATTAACTTCCCATTTAAATCATATACACCTATAGTAATATTCTGTTTGGAAAGATTCATTTGTGATTCTGGAAAGCTGATGTTGATGGTTCCTTTTGATATTTTATCACGATCTACGACTATTTTACTAGAAGCACTATAATTAATTTCAGCATGTGCCGGTTCGATAACTTTTATAGTAACAATTTTTTTATTATTTGTCTTATTAAGAAATGTGTAATTATACGTATTGATAATTTTTCCTTCTCTTACAAAAAATGTACTACCTGCAGGTTTGATAAACTTCGCTTCCATATCACCTCTGCTTGACAGAAGGAATCCAAGGAACCCGATCAGCAATATCAGAATTGCTGCAAAACCTTTCATTCTGCTAGTAAACTTATAAGGAGTCCCGGTCTCAATCTCTTTTTCTGATGCGTATCTGATCAAACCTTTTGGCAAACCTACTTTTTCCATTATTTCGTCACATGCATCTATACATGCAGTACAATTTACGCATTCCAATTGCTGTCCGTCTCTAATATCGATTCCAGTAGGACAAACTGCAACACATTGATAACAATCGATACAATCACCTTTTCCTGTAACTTTTCTGTCTTCCCCTTTTCTCCATTTAGAGCGGTTTTCACCTCTTTTGAAATCATAAAATACATTAATAGTTTCCTTATCAATTAGTACACCTTGTAACCTTCCATATGGACAAACCAATGTGCAAACCTGCTCTCGAAACCATGCAAATACAAAATAAAAAGTGGCTGTAAAAAGAATCATAACAATAAAGTTGGTGATGTTCTCAAATGGTCCTTCCGAGATAATTTTAAACACTTTTTCGTAACCAACAATATACATAAACATAATGTGGGTTATGATGAGAGAAATGATAATATAAATAGCCCATTTTAGAGTCCTTTTCCAAATTTTTTCAGTATTCCATTCCTGTCGATCAAGTCTCATTTGTTTATTGCGATCACCCTCAATCCAAAACTCTATTTTTCGGAAGACCGATTCCATAAAAATTGTTTGAGGGCATATCCAACCACAAAAAATTCTTCCAAAGGCAATAGTAAAAACAATAATGAAAATAAGAGAAGCAATAGCACCTAGGGTAAGAATAAAAAAATCCTGCGGATAGAAAGGTTGCCCAGCAATAAAATATTCTCCATTAATGACATTTAACAAAAAGAAAGGGTTTCCATTAATTTTAATAAATGGAATGACAAAGTACATAATCAAAAGAGTATAACTTACTAGATCTCTGTAATTAGTGTATTTACCCTTTGGTTTTTTTGGAAAAACCCATTTTCTCTTACCTGATTGTTCCATTGTTCCTATAGAATCTCTATAGGTCTCAGGGTTTAAAACTTGCCCCTGTCCGCCGCGAACGACTTCTTCATTTATTTCTGACATTTCAGTGTTAGTATATATAAATTGTAATTCTTATTGATCATCACGGAGGGGAGCACGCTCTGCTTCATGATAAAATTTTTTTGGTCTTGTGAAAACATAAAGTATGAGAATAACAAAAAGAAATAAAAAAATAATCATGGATAACGTTTGATAAAATCCTGCATAATCAGTATTTGCTAAAATGTCTTTAAAGTTTTGAGGAATCATTTCATGTATATTTAATTGTTACCAGCTGTTTTTATATCGCTTGTTTTTATATCTGTACCTAATCTTTGCAGATAGGCTATAAGGGCTATAATTTCTTTCTTTTCTAGTTCACCTTGTGGCCTTTTGGCGTAGGCTTCTTTCAAGTCTGTAGCCTCCGAAAAAATATCTTTCACTATTATAGATGCCTGATTATCGGCCCATTTATCAGCTGAATCAATTTGGGCTTTTGTGTAAGGTACATCAAATGTATTTTTCATAAATTTTAGCTTATCGATCATTTTAGATCGATCTAAATTATTGGCTATTAGCCATGGATATCGAGGCATGATAGAACCGGCGGATGTGGACCTAGGGTTATACATATGTTTATAATGCCAAGAACTTGGGTTTTTACCACCTTCTCTATGTAAATCTGGTCCTGTTCTTTTTGAACCCCAAAGGAATGGTCTGTCATAAACAAATTCCCCAGCCTTAGAATACTGGCCGTTTTTGCCATTAAATCTTACAATCTCATCTCGGAATGGTCTTATAATTTGAGAGTGACAGGCATTACAGCCTTCGCGGATGTATAAATCTCTACCTTCTAATTCTAATGGGGAATATGGTTTTACCGCTGAAATTGTCGGTATATTTTGTTTAAGCATTAAAGTTGGTATAATTTCTACAGCTCCTCCAATTGATACTGCAATAAAAGATAACACTGTGAATAAGACGGGCAATCTTTCCAACCAAAGATGGATACCTTCTCCCTCTTTCCTTTTATTACTAATATTGGCTAAGGCCGGTGCTTCGGCAGGCACTTCTTTTTGGAAAGAGCCTTTTCTAATAGTAGCTGTAAGATTAATGACCATTAAGATAGCACCTGAAAAGTAAAATAACCCACCTAAAAATCTCATTTTAAAATAAGGGATAATTGCCGTTACTGTATCTAACCAGTTTTTCCATAATAATGTCCCATCCGGGTTAAATTGTTTCCACATTAATCCTTGTGTAAATCCTGAAATATACATTGGTACTGCGTAGAAAATAATTCCTAAAGTTCCTAACCAGAAATGCCAGTTCGCCAGCTTAACAGACCATATTTTTGTTCTCCATAGGATTGGAATAAGGTAGTAGATCATTCCAAAAGCCATAAAACCATTCCATCCTAATGCTCCAAGGTGAACATGACCTATCACCCAATCGGTAAAGTGACCAATTTTGTTGATGTTTTTAGTCGCCAGTAGTGGTCCCTCAAAAGTTGCCATACCATAACAAGTAACTGCAACGACAAAGAATTTTAAAATAGGATTTTCTCGTACTTTATCCCAAGATCCTCTCAGAGTCAATAGTCCATTCAGCATTCCTCCCCATGATGGGGCAATCAGCATAATTGAAAAACCAGTACCTACAGCTTGTGCCCATGCTGGTATTGCTGTATATTGAAGATGATGTGGTCCTGCCCAGATATACACAAAAATTAACGACCAGAAATGAATAATTGAGAGTTTATACGAAAAAACAGGCCGTTCGGCTGCTTTTGGTAAAAAATAATACATTAATCCCAAAATTGGAGTGGTTAAAATAAATGCAACTGCGTTGTGACCATACCACCATTGTACAATAGCATCTTTTACTCCAGCATACGCAGAATATGATTTCCACCCCGTAAATGATAAGGGAACTTCAAGGTTATTGAATATGTAAAGCATTGCTACTGCAATCCAAGTTCCCAAATAAAACCAAATTGCAACATATAGATGTCTAACTCTTCTTTTTGTGATGGTTCCGAACATATTAAGTCCAAAAATTACCCATGAAAAAGTAAGAAGTATGTCGATTGGCCATTCATGTTCCGCATATTCCTTTGATGTATTGATTCCCATGAAGAAAGTAATAAATGTTACTACGACCATTAACTGCCACGTCCAAAAATGAATCCAACTTAATGTTTTGTTAAACATTTCTGTTTTTAAGAGGCGAGGTACAGAGTAGTATACCCCAATAAAAAAGCTGTTACAAACAAATGCAAAGATTACAGTATTTGTATGCAACATTCTTATTCGACCAAATCCGAAGGCTCCATTAGTATCTATCAATGCTTGGATACCTCCGTTTCTCAAGATATGAATAGATTGGTCATCTGTCCCAAAAATGAATTCAGGCAGTTCAGGGTAAAACAAAAGCAGAGCTGCAGTCAGTCCAAAGACGAATCCTATTAACGCAAAAACTATTGTTGCATATAAAAATGCACGTACTATGGTGTTATCATAGTAAAAATTCTGTGTTTCCATTATGTTCAAAGTTAATATACCACTATCATTTATTTATGGTGTTAATCATCGAAAAAATAGCTATTTTTATGATGATTAAAATATTACAGCAATAAAGTATGAAGGAGGTTTATCCAACATTTGAAATTGAAGGTCTGTCGACGTGTAATTCAATTAATGAAGTATTTACCATTGATAGATTTTCAGAATTTTTAGATCAAAATCCTGGAACAACAAAAGTTCATCGCCATTCTTTTTATCATGTTACCTATTTTGTAAAAGGATATGGTGAAAATTTAATCGACTTCAAAACATACGACGTTGCTCCAGAAAAGATTTTTTTTATGCGTCCGGGACAGGTTCATAGTTGGAGATTGGCTGAAAATACAGAAGGTTATGTAATTAATTTTTCCACTACTTTTTTTGATCAGTTGAAGATCAATTCTTCGTTAATTGATCAATTTCCATTTTTTAATTTATTTGAAAGTGACCAGATGGTAAATATTTCAAAGGAAAACCAACGTAAGTTGAAAGTTTGTTTTGAAAATATTATTACAGAAATGACTGACATTCAATCTTGGTCACAAATAATGATTGCATCTTTAATACTTCAGATTTGTGCACTTGCTGGAAAAGATACTATCTCCAAAACTATATTTATTGACACGAATTATAATTCTTTAATATTAAAGCAGTTTATAGAGATTTTAGAAACTAATTTTCATCAATATAAATTACCCAAAGATTATGCAACTTCTCTAAATATAACACCTAACCAATTGAACTTTATATGTAAGCAACAAATTAACCTATCAGCTGGTGAAATTATTAGAAATAGGATTATTCTGGAAGCTAAAAGACTTTTGGTGAATTTTGATTTATCAATTACAAATATTGCTGAAGCATTAAATTATTCAGACCCGTCTTACTTTGTAAAATTTTTTAAAAAATATACATCATTTACCCCCGAGGCCTTCCGAAAGCAATATTATAATAAGTATTAAAAATCATTCAATAGTATTATAAATTTAATAAATTACGATTAATAGAAATGATTTCTGAAAAACATATAAAAGATTATAATTACAATATCACGCAGTATAGTAGTGGAGATTTTATCTATGAGGAAAATTCAACCTGTAAGAGTTATTTTCAAATTATATCAGGAACGGTCAAGCTTAATAATTACAGTGAAGATGGAAAAGAATTCATTCAGAATATTATCAATGCACCACAAGGATTTGGCGAAGTCTTATTATTTATTAATGAAAAGTATCCAACTAATGCCATAGCCTTAACAGATTGTGAGATTATACAGATTTCTTCCAAAGATTTTTTTAAACTGTTGACTGAATATCCTAAATATGCGATAGAAATTAACAAAAGCCTTTCACGCAGGTTATATTATAAAATGATCATGTCTCAACATATATTTTCTAATGACCCTACTACGAGACTTAAAACTTTAATGAATTATTTTAAGAATATCTATTGCATAGAAAATGGTTTAAATTCCGAATATATTGTTCCATTAACCCGCCAACAGATGGCAAATCTAACCGGATTGCGTGTAGAAACTGTTATACGAACTATTAAATTAATGGAAAAAAATAATCTGCTGAAGATAAAAAAAGGATTAATTTACTATTAAATAAACTAACCAGTTGTGATTTCAATCATAATAGAAAATTAGGCATTCAAAGTAGTTTTAAGTAAATAAAGTTGTTTCTTAAAACTTATACTATGAACGAACTTCTTAATGAGCCTGGTTTACAAATTACAATTGTTCTTTTTTTGATTCCCATCATTTTTGCACTTATTCTTATTTTAATAAGAGTAAATCGGATGATTTCTGATACATTGAAAAAAAAAGAACTTAAAAGGATATATGAGCATCTGAGTCATCTGCAGCCAGGCGAAATTTCTGCGTTGGAGGAACGAAAAAAAGAACTTGAATTCCAACTTTCAGGAAACGAACTTTCCGCAAATAAGCAAGTAAAAGACCCGCGTGGGTTAATAGACCAAGCAAATGAAATTCATGAAATCCGTTTTCTGCAAACCAAAAGAGAGGAGGGAAGGAATATTAAAATTCCGGATGAGGAAAAAAAATTAATCCTTTGGTTTCTTGGCACTAGTGTATTCTGGCTTTTTATGGGAACCACGGTTGGTGAATATCTTGGAATAAAATTTGTCGCTCCGGATGCTGACCATATCAGCTGGTTGAGTTTCGGAAGGCTTAGACCCGTACATACCAATATGGTTTTTTGGGGATGGGCATCTATGGCAATGGTAGGTTTCTCATATTATGTCATTCCAAGGGTGGGAAATACAAAAATTTTCAATCTTAAGATAGGATATGTGACTTTAATATTAATGAATTCTGCTGTATTTCTTGGTAGCGTTTGCTTAATGGCGGGAATCAATAATAGTGGCGGAGAGTACAGGGAATATATCTGGCCAGTTATGTTACTTTTTGCTACAGGAATTATAATTAGTATTTATAATCATATCAATACGATCGCGTTCCGAAAAACAGAAGAAATCTATGTTTCCAATTGGTATGTAGTCTCGGCTATGATGTTTGTTGTAGTCATATTGGTGGTTGCTTATCTTCCATTTTGGCAAGACGGTTTGGGAGAAACCATAACGCAGGGTTATTTTATGCATCAGGGAGTGGGGATGTGGTTTATGTTTTTCAATTTGGGATTAATGTATTATTTTCTTCCACAAGAGTTGAACAGTCCGGTGTATTCTTATAGTTTGAGTATACTTGCGTTTTGGACACAGATTTTATTTTATACTCTCATTGGAACACATCATTTTATTTTTAGTGCTATCCCATGGTGGATGCAGACTATTGCTATTGTTGCTAGTGTGGGCATGGTGATTCCTGTTGCAGCAGGCAGTATTAATTTTATGATGACAATTCGTGGGTCATGGCATCGCTTGAAACTGAGTTATGTACTACCTTTTTATGTAGTTTCTATTATTTTTTACTTTACAGGCTCAATGCAAGGAACGGCAGAAGCTTTCAGATCTACCAATCTATTATGGCATTTTACTGATTTTACGGTAGCCCATTCACACTTAACGATGTACGGGATTATTACATTTATGCTATGGTCTTTCACTTATACCTTAGTACCAAGACTTACTTCATGTGAACCACCAAGTATTACCGTCGGATTACATTTTTGGTTAGCTTTGGTTGGGGTTTTAGTATATACCGTTTCACTAATGATAGGCTCTACAGAAAAAGGAATGATGTGGATGGAGAAACAACCGTTTATTGAAGGAGTTATGCATATGATGCCTTTCTGGCTCTGGAGAGCGATCGGGGGAACAATGATGTGGTTGTCACACATCATCTTTGCTTATAATTTTTACAGAATGATAAAGCCCAAAAAAGAAATTAAACTTCCTCAGACACCAGACGATATTTTAGAAATCATTCACAATAAAAAAACAAAAGCATAATGGATTTTTTTAGTGACCATAAGAAACTTTTTTCTTCAGCATTGGCATTTTTCCTTTTTCTGACCCTGTTTATATGCATATTTCCTGCATTGAACAACCAAAAAGTATATCAACCTTTACAGGGAAGTAAACCTCTTACAGAAGAAGAAAGCCGTGGGAAATCAATTTATATCCGTGAAGGTTGTGTAGCATGTCATACTCAGCAGGTTCGTAATGTAGACATGGACCAAGTATTCGGTAACCGTCCAAGCCTGGCTGTAGATTATGCCAGAAACAAAAGACTCAATCTTTTCCAGAATACTGCTACCCTCATGGGAACAGAAAGAACAGGTCCCGATCTTACCAATATCGGAGCCCGACAATCTAGTAAAGACTGGCAATACTCCCACCTATTCAACCCCAGATCTGTAGTTCCCCAATCGATCATGCCTTCTTATAAATGGTTATTCCTAATTAAAGATCAACTTGATCCTGGAGATAAGGAAATCAGTCTTCCTGACGCATTTAAAAAAGGAATTAAAGGAAAAGTTGTTCCATCAAAAGATGCCAGTGACCTGGTGGCATATCTTCTCAGTCTTAAACAGACCGAACTTCCTAAGAGTATTCCGGCAAGAGAATTTTTGTACAAAAAAGAAGAGAAAAAAACTGAAGGAAGTGTTGGAGGAGATAATCTTCCTGATGGAGAAGCTTTATTTGTAGCCAATTGTGCCACCTGTCACCAGGCAACCGGAGAAGGAGTTCCGGGAGCATTCCCACCATTGAAAGGTGACAAAGTAGTCTTAGGAGATAATTTGGAACTGTATGTTACTATTATTATGAAAGGATATAACGGTCTGGCACCTCAATTTGGAGAAATGCCAGCAGTAGGAACCAATGCTAATTTCAAACCTGAAGATGTGGCTGCTATCATTAATCATGAAAGAACAAGCTGGGGAAATAATGGTAAGAAAGTAACTGCTGAAGAAGTAAAAACAATCATGGATAAAATAAAATAGTATGAAAAAATTAAAGTTTATAATTCCTATTTTTGTTCTTTGGACTGAATATGTTCAGGCTTGTGATGCCTGTAGGCTTCAGCAACCCAAAATAACCCAAAACTTTACACATGGTACGGGTCCTGAATCAAACTGGGATTGGGTTATTGTGACAATTATTACAATAATTACCCTAGGAACATTGTTTTATTCTTTCAAATTCTTAATCAAACCAAACGAGAATAGCAAGAAACATATCAAAAATAATATATTGGATTTTTAAATCTTAGAAAAATGTCAAAACATAATGCCGTAGTCTTTTTATATATAGATGAGGAACCGAATCCTATTGCTGAACTTCAGACTCCTATAGTTTTCAATCTCGATACCACGAAATTGGCAGACGGAGAACACACTTTAAAAATTGTTAGCAAATTTGATAATAAAGAAGGCCTGAAAATTACTCGTTTTAATGTGCGTAATGGACCGATCATTCATATGGAGGGGCTATCTAACAATGAAACCGTCAACGGAATATTACCATTGATGATCAATGCGTATGATACAGGTAGAAATCAGAGTTTTATTATTAAAGGAAGTGAAAACCCGAGAACTATTCCAGTTTGGGTTTGGGTTATCGCTTTGATATTTATAGCTTGGGCAGCTTTTTATATTGTTACGAATTTTAGTCTTTAAATTAAATATTTGTCTATTTTTATTAACCTAGTCACGATAAATTTTGACGATTTTTTTAATTTATTTAACATTAATACTACACTGAATGAAAATAAAACTCAAAAGAATCTATGAAACTTTTTCTCCTACAGATGGATACCGTGTTTTAGTAGATAGATTATGGCCTCGAGGAATCTCTAAAGAAAATGCCCATATTGAAGAATGGAATAAAGAGTTAGCTCCTTCTAATGAACTCCGAAAGTGGTTTCACCATGATCCTAAACTTTGGAAGGGTTTTTCAGAAAAATACGAAACCGAACTCAAAGAAAATGGTTCTGGAAAAGAATTTCTAAATCGAAATAAAAAACAAGATATCATCACTTTGGTCTATGGTGCTAAAGATGAGCAGCATTGCCATCCTTTGATTTTAAAAAAATATTTAGAAAATTTGATTTTAAATGATAAAATATGATAGATTTCTTTTTGAATCCATCTATCCAGCACCTAATTTTGTGAAAAAATTGAATTTATATTGGTAATGAAAAGAAAAAGCATACAAAGACACCATTATTTCAGATTAATTTTAATTTCTATCATAATAAGTATCTGCGCTTCTTTTCTAGGATACTCATTAAAGTTAATTACTGAATATTTTCAAAAGCTCATATTTCATTTTGCAGAAGAAGAAAATACCTTAATTTTTATTTTTCTGCCAACGATTGGGATTACAGCAATCTACTTTTTAAGAAAATACTTTTTTTTGAATAGAAAAAATAAAGGAATCACCGAAATTTACAAAACTCTTGATCAAAGAAAAAATCATCTACCTCTTTTCAAGATTCCATCACATTATTTTAATGGATTTCTTACTGTAATCTTCGGCGGTTCCACAGGAATTGAAGTATCTACGGTCGTTGCAACAGCAACTCTAGGAAATACGATATACGAAAAACATTTTTCTGCAAATATTTATAAATTGGAACTTATTAGTGCTGGGGTTGTTGCTGGGGTAAGTATTTTATTTGGAAGTCCAATTGCTGGGTGGCTTTTTGCTATGGAAGTAATTGCAAGAAAGTTTAATAAAACACTTTTTATAAGCTGTACTGCATCTGCTACCATTTCCGCTATTTTTCTTTGTTTTATAAAAAGTGAACCATTACTCTCTTTTGAAATTACTGGATGGAAATGGACTGCGCTTCCGTTTTTTGTAATCTTAAGTTTATTAGGAGGTGTTTTATCTGTTTATTTTACAGTTTTAGTTATTAAGATTAAAGATTTTTTTTCAGGAATTTCCAATAATTTTTTGAGGGTAAATTTAGGAGCTTTAATTGTAGGGGGGCTAATATTTTGTTTTCCGTTTTTGTATGGCGATAGTTATCATTCATTATCGGAAATTCTCAACCATCCCAAGAGCTACTCCTTTCTTTTTCTTCTTTTTCTAATTTTATTAAAACCATTAGCTTCTGCTCTAACTCTTGGCGCAGGAGGAGATGGTGGTGTTTTTGCGCCTAGTATTGTTGCAGGTGCATTCTTGGGACTTACCTTTGCTCTTTTTTGTAATACTTTTTTTGGAACATCTTTAATTTATGTAAATTTTGTGTTGGTTGGGGCTGCCGCTACTTTATCAGCATCTATTTATGCTCCTTTAACTGCACTTTTCTTGGTATGTAATCTAGCACCTAACGGATATGTGTTATTCTTTCCAGTATTATTAGGATGTTGGGCTTCGCAAAACTTAGCTAGGAGAATTATACCCTATAATGTATATTCATATGATATTAAAAGCTAATAATGTCTGTTTTCTTTTCTTAAAAGTGTGTAAATTAAACAAATAATTTATGCAAACATGCGGGTTTTATGACGAATCAGGAGAATTTGCCTTCCGAGTTGGTTTGCCTGGAAAAAGTGGCGTACGGAGCGAAATTGTAGCAACATGCCTAAACATTATATCGTTTCGGTATGGTTTCCAAAATTAAATTTAAAAGGAAACTCGTACAGAGGAATGAAATCCTTGGAAGAATTAACGAGAGTAACGGAAGACTCAATTTTTGGGAATTATAATTACCATTGTTTTTTAGCTATTAAATGATCAAAGAATTTTCTTACAAACAATTTGGCAACGTAGAATTTAGCAATCATTTTTAGGAGACCAATTATTGACAGCCATAGGCTGATCATATCAAAATTCTTTTTATTCCTGAAAATGCTATCATACAGGTTGATTTTCAAGAAATATAAATGCAAACTGATTCGTAGTTATTTATCAATCCAAATGTGGTATTAAAACCTTTCGAAACAATTGGAGGGCAACTCATGAATTTTAATAAAGACTTTTACTGTGTAGAAATCCATGACCAGGAAGTAGCCTGTGATGGAATATTATACAATAATGTCTTTGAAATCCCATCTATTAATTTGAATCAAGAGCAGTCTGCTGACATCCAAAGGATCATAGGGGAAATCTAGTCTGAAATGGAGCTTGAAGATTCAAATACGGAGGAAGTGTTGTGAATACTTTTAAAAATGATTATATTGAAATCTACAAGAATTTGAAAGGAGCAGCATCAATTGGTTGATGTTGAGCAGCAGGCAAATGTACAGTTTTTGAGAAAGTTCAGTAAGCTGATCGAGAAGCAAAGAACTCCATACGGTTGCTGATTATGCAGACCTGCTTTTCATTACTCTTAAAAACTTAAGTAAAAAATAGGACTTGTCAGTAAGGAGACTCCCAATGAAATTATAAAAAATCATATAATTCTTGAAAGTAAAAGGTTTCTGGCTCACATCTCAATTACCGTAAAGAAATTGCTATAATCTGAATTACAAGGATGATACCTATTTTATCCGTTTTTTTACAAAAAGCGCTGGGTCTCACCCATCACTTTTAGAAAGCAGTTCAAATAAATACCATTACCTCAATAATGCATCCATACTGCTTTAAAACTTTTTCCGGAATTATAGTTTAAAGATATAATATTAATAGAAGTTATTTCCAGAACTCATCAGCATACACCTCTTTTTTATCATGGTGGATATGATCCAGTTCTTTTCCTATACTGTCCAGGATAGCATTGTTAAGTTTTTCCTCCAAATGGGGAAACCAGTCCCGTTCTTCAAAACGGATATGCTGCTCAAGAAGGTCCGCAAAGTCAGAAAGCAGACGGGTATCTTCCGACTGTTCGATTTGAGAAGCCAGTACCTTTATCTGAATATGTTCTGACCGGATGCGTTCAGTATATTCATCCTCAAGATAAGCACAAAGGATCTGTTCTTCTTCTCTGAAATGTTCTTCCAGATAATTGTGCCAGAAGTGAAGAATATACTTTTTAATTCTGTCCGTTTCAATTTCCTTCTTCAGTCCTTGTCTGATTTTCCAGCTGCAAAGCAATCCGAAATGATGATCCCGTGAAAGAAGAATTATATTTTTGTTACGTTTCATGATTTTTAAAAAAAATTAAAGAGGAAACTAAACCTCATAAGTTTCTGAAACCTATGAGGTTTAAAGTAAAGATTATATTATCGTTTTTCTTTCAATGACCAGCCGAATTTTAACCCGATGATAAAAACAACCAGCAGAAATTCTCCGGCAGCTAGTAAAATATCCCCGGGAACCCGCATCCATCTTAAGAAATGCATGATATCCGTCTGCATAAATTCTGCGGAACGGGCATACCAGTATCCTTCTTTAATAGAGGCTACCGATTGCATAATACCTATAGGAAGAAGGCTTATCGTCACCATAACCAATAATCCGATATTGGTCAGCCAGAAAGCCCAACCAATTAATTTGTCATTCCATTGGCGGTCCGGGTACAGACCTCTGAGGACAAACATCATTAATCCGATTCCTAAAATTCCATATACGCCGAACAGGGCAGCATGGCCATGAACGGCCGTTGTGTTTAATCCTTGGATATAATACAGGGCAATCGGAGGATTGATGGCAAATCCGAAGATTCCTGCTCCTAGGAAATTCCAGAAGCACATGGCGATAAAACAATATATTGGCCATTTGTAAGCCTGAATCCATTTTGTAGATTTGCTGAGCTGATAATTCTGATAGGCTTCATAACCAATCAGGACAAGAGGTACAATTTCCAATGCACTGAAGGTAGCCCCCAAAGCAAGCACAGCAGTAGGCGTAGCACTGAAATACAGGTGATGGAAAGTACCTAAAATACCTCCGCCAAGGAAAATAATAGTAGAAAATAATACGGCATTGGTAGCGGATTTCAGGCGTAATAATCCCAATCTTGTAAATAAGAATGCCGCCACTACGGTAGCAAAAACTTCAAAGAAACCTTCTACCCAAAGGTGTACAACCCACCATCTCCAATATTCGGCAATAGCCATATGAGTTTGCCTTCCATACATCAGACCGGCGCCATAGAACATGGCAATTGCTACAGAAGAAAGAGTAAACAAAAGGAGTAAGTGGCGGTCTCCGTCTTTACGTCTTAAAGCAGGAAGTAATGCTCTTACCATCAAAATCAGCCAGAGAATCAGCCCGATCAGCAATAAAATCTGCCAGATTCTCCCCAGTTCTACATACTCATATCCCTGATGTCCCCATAAAAAGTTATCTACCAACCCTAATTTTTGCATCACTCCCAGCCATTGCCCGGTTAAAGATCCTAACACAACGATCAGTAACGCTCCAAACAATACATTGACACCCAATTTCTGATATTTGGGCTCATATCCTGAAACCGCTGGTGCTATATACAATCCCGTAGCCAGCCATGAGGTAGCAATCCAGAATATTGCCAGTTGGACATGCCAGCTTCTGGAAACAGATTGAGGAAGAAACTGATCTAAAGGAATGCCGTAGAAACCACTTCCTTCGACTCCATAATGGGCTGTAATGACTCCGGCAAGCATCTGAACCAGGATTAGTAAGGCAACCACCCAGATATATTTTAAAGTAGCTTTCATAGATGGAGTAGGCTTCATATTCCGCAGAGGATCTTCAAGAGGAAGCGCTTCGTTGATTTCTTCCTCTTTATTCCTTGCGTGATAAAATACCAGAAGTCCAACACAAGCCAACAGTAACAATACACTGAATCCTGACCACAGGTGAAGCGATGGAGGTGGAACATTTCCTACAGCCTCATCATGAGGCCAGTTGTTGGTATAGGTGACATCATCTCCGGGTCTTTCTGTGATGCAAACCCAGGTACTCCATGCAAAAAAGGCATTCATTCTGGCCATCCTTCCTCTATCTTTGATGGTATTTTTGGGAATGGCATACTGATCACGCAGTTCCGACATGGAAGGATCATTCATGAATAATCTGGAGTAGTATTGAGAAAGCTGCTTTTGTACTTTTGCTCTTTCAGGAGAAAAGACGATCTCATTTTTATTTTCATTGAAAGTATTGGTACGGAGCTCCTTTTTCAGCAGTACCTGATACCTTGCCTGTTCATCATCAGGAAGTTCTTTGTATGTCTTACCTTCCTTTTTGGCCAGTTCGTCAAGCAGAAGAACCGCTTCCCGATGAAGATAATCGGCAGTCCAGTCAGGGGCAATATAAGCGCCATGTCCCCAGATGCTTCCCACGGTCTGTCCTCCAATAGACTGCCATACATTCTGACCATCTTTAATGTCCTGCCCCGTGGCAATCACTGTACCGTCCGCACTTACTATTTGATCCGGAATCGGAGGAACTTTTCTATAGATTTCGGTTCCGTAAAATATAAGAACTGCAAATGAGGCAATCATCACAATAGCAAGTCCTATCCAAAGTTTTTTAGGTGTCATTCGGAGAAGTTTTTAAGATTCAACAGTAAATTCTTTTTCCAGCTGAATGGCCTTTGGGAAAAGAATATTGTTTTCCAGATGAATATGCTTGTGCAGATCATTTTCAAAATCCTGGAGCATGGCAAAGGCTACTTTGTATGTGTTGCAGGCATCGGCAGGGGGAAGATATTCATCTGTGATCTCCGCTATTTTTCTGAAGCGTTCTCCTTCCACAGTATGCTCATGCTGCATCATATTCACCGGGTTTTCCACGGTGCCGAACGCTGGTTGTGACAGATGGCTGCCTGATATTTTAGCTTTAATCATATTTCTTACAAAAGGAAACAGAATAAGCTCTTCTTTTTTCATATGAGCGGCCAGGTCGTGGGCTGATTCATTAAATAAGGTGTTGATCTCGAATAATTCAGGATGCCTGCCCCCGTGAACTTTACATAGTTTATCCAGGAAGGCCTGCAAGACAGGAGTTTTCTCTTCTACATAACGATGGTGCGTTTTCTCAATATAATCTGCCAGAAGGTCCAGTGGCCAGCTGTTGAAATCGATGGAAGAGCCTTCGTTTTTTGGGATTGCCTCCAGTTCTGCATAAATTTTTTCAGGATCGAGTTTCTTGTTGCTGCAGGCCTCTTCTATCGTTCTTCCGCCTTTGCAGCAGAAATCGATTCCGTGTCTTTTAAAGATAGCAGCGGTTCTGAAGTCTTCGGCTACCATATTTCCTATTAAATCTGTTCTTGTATTCATAATATAATACTTTTTTGTCTTTTATTATTTTAAATTTTTTTGATTACTTTTTGAGCGAAAGAATGTACTTTACCATCTGTTGAGCGTCGTCTTTGCTTAATCCTTCATGAGGCGTCATCGGAATATCCCCCCAGTTGCCTTTTCCTCCGTCAATGATTTTCTGAGCCAGCTGATCAATATCTTTTTCGGTGTATTTTACAGCTACATCCTGGTAAGAAGGCCCGATTAATTTGGCATCTATTTTATGACAGGCAAGGCAATCAGCTCCTTCAATCAATGTAAGGCCGGGATCACCGGAAGTGTTTGGGGCAACAGCCGGTTCGAGGGTACTGACAGGTTGAGACGGCGCCTGTCCTGTGGAAGGTTCAGGTACTGGTATAGGAGTTGTTCCGCTTTTGTCAGAGCATGATAAGTTTATTGCTAATACACTCAAAATCATTGCTATATTTATAAGTTGTGCTTTCATAATAATTGATAATGATTTATACTTTTTGTGCAAGAATGGACACCGCACAAAGGTTGTTCTCAAATTTTTTGAATGTTTTTCTCATTTGCATTATCCTGCAACGGATTTTAGGCTGCATGACTACATTTCCCGCGATTTTCAGGAATCCGGAAAAGCCTTCATCGCTGATTATTCTTTTAATTTCCAACAGGTGCATCGGTGCTGTTTCTGTTTTTAAAACCTTAAATCCCTCTTTTTCCAGTAAATGAGTCCATTCCGGAATGGTGAGTGGACGGGTATTTACCTTCAGGGTTAAAGCGAGCTCCTTCTGAATCTGTAATTTTACATTTTCATCCAGACTGTCAGGAGCGAGGGCCAGCTCATGGATGGCATAAAAGCCCTTAGGTCTCAGGATTCTTGAAGCTTTCTGAATAATCTCAGATTTTCTGTGATCGGCATGCATGCTCAGCATAGCTTCACCATATACTTTATCGGCGGATTGATCAGCTAGTGAACTCTGTGCCGCATTTCCCAGTTGAAATTGTGCAGAAGTATGTTTGAAATTCTTTTTCAACAGGTTTACAGACTCCTGTTCGGCATCAATGCCTATATAAGATGCCGGATTTTTTTCCAGAGTGAGTTTTGCGGTAAAACCAAGACCCGGAGCAAATTCGACTACACGATCACCGGGGGTAATATTCAGCATAGCCAGCATCTCTCGGGTAAGCGCTAAACCTCCCGGACGAAGGACTTTTTTACCGATCTTGGCCAGCAGCCAGTGGGCGGACATTTTTTCAATAGGATCTGTTTTCATTGGGTTGGGTTTTAAATTGTAATACAACAGCCAGGATCAGAATAATGGCTTTTGATGTTTCGGCATAAATAAAACAATCATGCAGCGGAGTAGGAGCCAGTGGCTTACCGGATGAAATAAGATCTGCCCGTTCATCTAAAACCGGAAGCATCCAAAACTGTTCTAAGACTAGGATAGAAAGTAAAACAATGATGATTGTAAAATCAAATTTTGTATAGTGGCTCTGGCTGATTGTCATGAATATCAGAATCAGGATCAGAAATAGGGCCTGTATTTTTGTAGAGATTCCGAACATCAGTTTTCCCAGCCCCAAAGCTGTTGAAAGGGTTATTCCCTCTACCTGAAACTTCAGGGGAGTTTCTACGAAGCTTACTGTTATAAACATTCCTGCCATAAGGCAAAATAACATGAGTATAACAGGATTTTTAAGATAGAGTTTCATTTTTTTGGATTATTTAATATATTAATACCCTTTTATCTTTTATTGATTTAAATTTTTTTATGCCTTAAGGTAGGTCAATTTTAAATCCAGGTTATCTACAAACATTTGTACTTTGGATGTTTCAAGCATAATGAGAAGATCCTGTCTGATACTTTTAAACTGGTTATGGAGAGGACAGGGATGAATTTCAGAGCATTGATCGAGCCCGAGTCCGCATCCGGAAAACAGTTTATCACCGTCAATTTCCCTAACAATATCAGCAATATTGGTGTCCAGGTTTTTCTCATCCATATAGAAACCTCCATTCGGTCCCTTTGCGGATTGTACAAATCCTTTTCTGCTCAGGTCCTGAAGGATTTTCGCGATAAAATGCTCAGGAGAATTAATGCTCTTTGAAATGTCTTTGATTCCGACCCTGCTGTCATTTTTAGACTGCTGGGCAATATAAATTAAAGCTCTTAAAGCATACTCGCAGGTTTTGGAAAACATTGTAACTGATTTTATAGGGCAAATATATAAACTTATTTTTAATAAAAGATAAAAAACTCTTTTATTTTAATGAGGCTTGATAAAGATCATGAAAAGGTTTGGTAAGCATCTATTATTTTTATCATATCATTAGTTCCGGCGTCCATCGGCTCTTCGGCAACTGCAATACGATATTTTGAATTTTGTATCAGTATAGCGCTGATCAATTTTTTTGAACTTTATGAAAAGAGCAGCCATTACAATGCTTTTCAGGATCACTTGAGTGCTGTGGATCCTTTTGTAAAAGACTTTGTTCATAAACAGGCTCTAAGCTTTCGGCTGGAGGAATGCTTGAAGACCATGCTGTAAAGGCTTCCAATAAACTGTTGGTGGGAAGAATGAATGTTCAGAATCATGTAAGTTTTGCCATGGATTATTATGAAATGATGATATGGCTACTGGCAGCATTTCTGTTGCTGATTCTTCTTTTTCCCTATCTCAACCGTACTGCCCTTTATTTAAAATCCCACAGATTATCACCTGCATAAACGTCAATCATTAATTCTACAAGATAGTGCTAGAATTTCATTTTCCATTAACATTCTAGTGTGATCCTGCTTTTCAGAAAGGGATTTACAGTGATTTATACCTTTGAATCTGATAATTTTACCTTGTGGATATTCATCACAGAAGTAAATGTACCTTATTTCCCAATGTTTTTTAAGTTGGTAGCATTTCTTTTATCCCAAGACATAGGATATACTTTTAAAGGGGGAGTGATACGTTTTCATTTTACACGAATTTTTACACGGTTAAAATTTAACGCTCAAGGAAAATTAAAAATATAAAACTGCAAACCCTTTGTGGATGAGGGTTTGCAATGAATTTGTACCCATAACCGAAGAAATATTGAAACATTTGGTAGAAGATTTAGAAAGAATTATAGAATTAAATGATCCTGCCATGTGACCAAGACGAGCTTATCTTCTAACACTTGTGTGAAATTTTACAAGAATTGCAAAGCTGATCTTGTTTGTAAGTTTTATTATAACCTAACTTTTTGCGATTATTGACGAGATTCTAAAATAGAACGAAATGACCATCTAAATTTTTTTGTGATATGTTTTGCATATAGTGATCCCTTAAAATTAAAAAGGGGATTCTATTCTTTATTAGGAATTTTATTTATATTTGAGAATGAATATTCATGAAATATTAGATCCTGATTTCAAGAAGGAAATTGCAGAAAGTAGAGATTTAAAATTGTTTCCTGCTGGGACCGTTATTTTAGATATAGATTCGTATGTCAATTATATTCCCCTTGTTATGTCAGGAAGTGTTAAAGTAGTACGTACGGAGGAAGACGGAAGAGAAATTCTCCTCTATTATCTCACGCCTGGAGAAAGCTGCATTTCTTCTATACTTTCAGGATTAACTCAGGATACTTCTAAAGTTAAGGCTGTGGTAGAGGAAGATGCGGAAATCCTGATGCTGTCTTTGGTTAAGGCTAAGGAATGGCTTACAAAATACCCTGAATGGTCTACATTTGTTTTTGAACTTTACCACAAAAGATTTGAAGACCTTGTAACGATGGTGAACTCAATTGCTTTTCAAAAAGTAGATGCAAGGATTCTATATTTACTGAATCAAAAATCCCAGCTATATAAGTCCAAAGAGCTTAATGTTACTCATCAACAACTGGCAGACGAACTTGGAATTACGCGTGAAGCCGTGAGTCGTGTTCTCAAACAAATAGAAACCGAAGGCAAAATAAAACTTTCAAGAAATAAAATTACACTAATGTAACCTTCATCACTTACAGGCTTTTATTTCCATCTTACATTTGCATCATCAATTTAAAAAATAATACAATGTTAGATGCAATAAAAAACCTTTTCGGAATGGATAAAACCGATTATGCAGATCTTGTAAAGCAAGGTGCAGTGATAGTAGATGTAAGAAGTAAAAGCGAATATGCGGGCGGGCACATTAAAGGTTCCCTGAATATTCCTGTAGACCAGCTGGATAAAAATCTGTCAAAACTAAGTAAAGATAAAACTATTATCACCTGTTGTGCTTCAGGAATGAGAAGTGCCTCAGCAAAAAGCATTCTTCAGAATCATGGTTACAAAAATGTTCATAATGGTGGTGGATGGATGAGTTTAAACAACAAAATTTAAAACAATGGAAGCACATTATTATACCGTAGATGTTGAGTGGAAAGATAACCGTAAAGGTGAAATGTCTTCTCCCGAACTTTCACAGAATATAGAAGTGGCAACTCCGCCTCAATTTCTTAAAGGGATAGAAGGTGTCTGGTCTCCGGAACATCTTTTCACAGCAGCAGTAAGCAGCTGCCTGATGACTACATTTCTGGCCATAGCAGAAAACTCAAAGCTCGAATTTTCAGATTTTCAGTGTAAATCCAAAGGAAAACTTGAGCAGGTAGAAGGTAAATTTCTGATGACTGAAGTGATTCTGGAACCTGTTGTTACCATTAAAAACGAATCCGAAAGAGAAAAGGCAGAAAGAGTTCTTCAGAAGTCTGAAGCCAATTGTTTGATATCCAATTCTGTAAAATCAAAAATAACGATGATCCCACAAATAAAAGTGATGTAGTATTTCCGTTATTTATATTGTAACCGCCCTGCAGGCGGTTTTTTTTATGTTCATTCAGGAAAAATCTCCTTATGTGATGTTGGTTACTGTACAATAGATTTCATCAATCTAATTTTGCTTTAAAATTAGAAAAATGAGAAAATTAGCCATACTTATTTTATTATTGACAACCTATTCAGAAGCTTTTTCACAAGAGATTATCCCTGTTTCCAAAGAGGATCTGGAAAATAAGCTTATAGACAATAACCTTCAGGTAAAAATGGCGAAAAAGGAGACCGAGCTTGCCAAAGCCGAACTTCTGGGAACCAGAGCAATGTACCTGCCGAATGTGAATGCCTCGTACACTTTTTCCAATACCAATAATCCTCTGTATGCATTTGGTTCCAAGCTCAATCAGGAAAGAATAACAATGATGGACTTCAATCCCGATAATCTGAACAACCCTAAAAGCATTTCCAATTTTGCAACAAAAATAGAGGTACAGCAGCCCATCATTAATATGGATGCGGTATATCAGAAAAAGGCAGGACAGGTAAAAGCTGATGTACTCACCATCAAAACAGAAAGAACTAAAGAATACGTTCAGTTTGAGCTGAAAAAATCTTATATGATGCTTCAGCTGGCGTATGAAATGCTTGAAACTCTTGAAAATGCAAAGCAGACAACCCTTGCCAATAAAAAAGTCATCGACAATTATTACAAAAACGGAATGATCCAGAAATCTGAAGTTTTGTATATGGATGTCCGTATCAGTGAGATAGAAAGCCAGACTCAGACTGCAAAATCCAACATCAGAAACGCTTCCGATTATTTATATTTTCTTTTGGATGAAAGCTCAGAAAATAAAATTCTGAAACCTACAGAAAATCTGGAATATACAGAGCATATCCCGGATTCTGATAGTAAGCTTAATCTGAACCGAAAAGATTTACAGGCATATTATAAATCGCTTGAAGCATATGACTGGATGATAAAATCATCAAAAGCAAAGTTTCTTCCCAGACTCAATGCATTCGGAAGCTTTGAAATGTATGATAATAAAGCAGTGCAGTTCAACGCCAACGGATATTTAGCCGGAATTCAGCTTTCCTGGAATGTTTTCGACGGGCTTAAAGCTAAAAGTGAACAGGAAAAATACAGAGCAGAACGTTCCAAGGCACAGACTGAAATAGAACAGTATTCTAAACAAAGTCAGCTTGAGCTCAATAAAGCCAGCCGCCAGATTGAAGATGCCCAATCTAAGGTTAACTTCACAAAACAAGCCTGGGAACAAAGTAAGGAAGCCTACAGGATCCGGAAAAACCGTTATGATCAGGGACTGGAAAAATCTGCTGACCTTCTTTCCGCAGAAACCCTGATGTCTCAAAAAGAACTTGAATATCAGCAGGCTGTTTTCGAATACAACGTAGCCTGGGAATATCAAAGGTTTTTAGAAAAATAACCATAGTAAGCAATATAAATAAATTTAATAATGAAAACATATTTTTATTCAACTTTAATTCTGGGCACGCTTCTTTTGGGAAGCTGTTCTTCAGACGAAAAAAAATCCTTTCAGAATGCTGATGCGCCCATTTCTGTTACGGTAAGCCATACAACAGCAGACTCGGAAGGTTCATCTGCTACAGCGAGCGGAAAATTGGTTGCCAAAAATTCAGTCAATGTTTCTACCCGGATGATGGGATATATCACATCCATGAAGGCAGAAGTAGGGCAGAACGTTAGGGCAGGACAATTATTGGTAAGTATTAATGCGGCAGATATCCAGGCAAAAGGCGGGCAGGCTAATGCACAGATCTCCCAGGCGCAGGCCAGCTACAATATTGCCAGAAAAGATTATGAGAGATTCCAGAATCTGTATAAATCCCAAAGTGCTTCCCAGAAAGAGCTGGATGATATGAGAGCCCGGTACGAAATGGCACAGGCAGGATTGCAGGCCGCACAGCAGATGAAAAACGAAGTCAATGCACAATATAGCTATACCAACGTAACGGCACCTATTTCCGGAACCATTACGGCGAAATTCGCAGAGCAGGGCGATATGGCCAATCCCGGAATGCCTTTGCTTACCATAGAGTCACCATCATCTTTACAGGCACAGGTTCTGGTTTCCGAGCAGAATATCACCATGATTTCCAACGGAATGCCGGTTGATGTCACCTTAAAATCGATGAACAGAACCGTTTCAGGAACGGTGTCAGAAATCAGCAGATCCGCAGCCAATACCGGAGGACAATATATGGTGAAAATCAATATTCATAATACTTCCGATTTGCTTCCGGGAATGTTTCTGAATGTACAGTTTCCTTTCAAAACATCAGGAAAAATCAATCAGGGTTTTCAGGAAAGCATGATGATTCCTAAAACGGCTTTGGTGGAAAATGGTCAGCTCACAGGCGTTTATGTGGTGAGTACACAGAATACAGCTGTCTTAAGATGGTTGAAAACGGGAAAAACAATCGGAGATCAGGTTGAAATCCTTTCAGGTTTGAATCCGAAAGAAACTTACATCGTTTCTTCAACAGGAAAATTGTATAACGGAGCAAAAGTTCAGGTAAAATAAAACGTTTCTGTCATTCTGAACGGAGCAAAGTGTAGTGAAGAATCTCTGTTTGAGATTCCTCGTTCCTCGGAATGACAATCGTGATTTTTAATATTCAAAAAATTATGGAAAAAGGATTCGCAGGACGTATTGCCGAATTTTTCATCAATTCAAAGTTAACCATTCTGTTAATGATTGCTTTGATGATTATCGGGGTATACAGTTCCACACTAATACCAAGAGAAGAGGAACCACAGATCATCATCCCGATGGCGGATGTAATGGTGGGCTACCCGGGAGCTACTCCAAAAGAGGTGGAAAGCCGCGTAGTAAAACCTTTGGAAAAGATTATTTCCAATATAAAAGGTGTAGAACACATTCACTCGATGGCGATGAACGGACAGGCTATGATTATCGTCCAGTTTTATGTAGGAGAAGATACAGAACGTTCTTATGTAAAGCTTTATGATGAGCTGATGAAGAACAAAAATATCTTCCCGAAAGGCGTAATGGAACCTATGGTGAAAACCCGTTCCATTGATGATGTTCCGATGCTGGGGCTTACTTTGTGGAGTGATAATACCAATTACAATGATTTTCAGTTTCGCCAGCTGGGAGAAGAGCTGTCTTCCGAAATCAAAAAAATAAAAGATGTTTCTCTTACCAAAACTATTGGAGGTAGAAACCGCCAGCTGCAGGTCATTTTAGATAAAGATAAAATGGCTGAACTGAATGTTGATGCACTTTCTGTAATGCAGATGATTCAGGCCAATAACGGAAGTTCACAGTCCGGGAAATTTTATTCAGGTGATTCGGAATATCTTTTAACGACAGGTCAGTTTCTTAACTCAGCTGAAGATGTTGAAAACCTCGTTATCGGAACATCACAGAATATGCCGGTCTATCTGAAACAGGTGGCATCCATAAAAGATGGAGCTTCCGATCCTGCCAATTATGTAAGTTTCGGATACGGAAATGCAGTAGAAAACGGTAAAAAATTCAAATCGGAATATCCTGCGGTTACCGTTTCGGTTTCCAAAGTAAAAGGAGCTGATGCCATGAAAATTTCCGAGCAGATTCTTGCGAAAGTAGATGAGCTAAAGAAGAATCTCATTCCAAATGATGTTCACGTTGAAGTGACCAGAAATTATGGGGAAACAGCTTCGCATAAAGTTTCAGAATTACTGATGCACCTTGGCGTTGCAATTTTGGCGGTAACGGTTCTGGTAATGCTGGCTATGGGCTGGAGAGGCGGTTTGGTAGTCTTCTTTTCCGTTCCGCTTACATTTGCTTTAACTTTATTCAGCTATTATATTTTAGGATATACGCTGAACAGGATTACACTATTTGCGTTAGTTTTTGTAGTCGGAATTGTAGTGGATGACAGTATTATCATTGCTGAAAATATGCACAGGCATTTCCATATGAAGAAACTGCCCTTCAAACAGGCTGCGATTTATGCCATTAACGAGGTGGGGAATCCTACTATTCTGGCAACATTTACCGTGATAGCAGCGATTCTGCCAATGGCTTTTGTGTCAGGAATGATGGGACCTTATATGTCACCAATGCCAATTGGGGCTTCTATTGCAATGCTGCTTTCCCTTTTTGTGGCATTAACAGTGACACCTTATCTCGGTTATCATTTATTAAAAGTAAAAGATGATCAGGAACACAAAGAAGAGCAGGGGCTTGAAACAGGAAGGATTTATAAAATCTATAAAAAAATTGAACAGCCATTTCTGGATTTAAAATCAAAAAGATGGACCATGATGGGGATTACGGTTGTTTTATTACTGATTTCCGTAGGAGCATTCTTTACAAAATGGGTAGCGGTAAAAATGCTTCCGTTTGACAACAAAAATGAAATTCAGGTGGTAATTGATATGCCGGAAGGAACAACGCTGGAAAGAACATCAGCCGTTACACAGGATATTGCACAGTACCTGAAAACCGTTCCCGAGGTTATAAACTATCAGAATTATGTAGGATCTTCAGCTCCGATTACTTTCAACGGCTTGGTTCGTCATTATGATATGCGTGGGAACAGTAATACGGCAGATATTCAGGTCAATCTTCTGCATAAGGAAGACCGTGATACACAAAGCCACGATGTGGCTAAGAATATCCGCCCTGAAATTCAGAAAATAGCTGCAAAATATGGAGCCAATGTAAAAGTAGTGGAAGTTCCGCCGGGACCGCCTGTTCTTTCCACAATTGTAGCGGAAATCTATGGACCTGATTATGAAGGCCAGATAAAAGTAGCGAAACAGGTTGAAGATATTCTGAAGAAGACCGATGATGTGGTAGATATTGACTGGATGGTGGAAGCGCCACAGAAAGAATTCAAACTTGTTCCGGATAAAGAAAAAGCAATGCTGAACGGCGTGGCACCACAACAGATTGTAGGAAATATGACGTACCTGATGGGGGAATATCCTGTGGGGAACCTTTACGATGAAAAATCCAATGACCCGGTAGATATTGTTATGAAGCTGAACAATGCTGATAAAGCCAATATCCAGGATATTACAGGTTTGAAAATCAAAGGACAGATGGGAATGGTTCCGGCAAGCGACCTTGTAAAAGTAGAAGAAAAAGAACTGGATAAAACCATTTACAGAAAAGATCAGAAAAGGGTAGTTTATGTTCTTGCTGATATGGCAGGAAAACTGGAAAGTCCGGCTTATGCGATTCTTGGAATGGACGAAAAGCTTAAAAAAATACAGCTTCCAAACGGTTATTCAATGAACGAATTGTACATGAACCAGCCGGAGGATGAAAGCAATTACACCGTAAAATGGGACGGAGAGTGGCAAATCACTTTGGAGGTCTTCCGTGATCTGGGAACTGCTTTCGCTGTAGTAATTATCATTATTTATATGCTGATTGTGGGTTGGTTTCAAAACTTTAAAACGCCAATCGTGATGATGGTTGCCATTCCGCTTTCCTTAATTGGAATTGTATTAGGGCACTGGCTGCTAGGAGCATTTTTCACAGCTACCTCTTTTATCGGAATGATTGCTCTGGCAGGGGTAATGGTAAGGAATTCCGTCCTTCTGATCGACTTTATAGAAATCCGTCTGAAAGAAGGTATTCCTATGAAACAGGCCATTATTGAAGCAGGAGCCGTAAGAACAACACCTATTTTACTTACGACCGGAGCAGTAGTCATTGGAGCTGTTATTATCCTTTTTGATCCTATTTTCCAGGGACTGGCAATTTCTTTAGTGTTTGGAGCTATTGTTTCAACTTTGCTTACACTGGTGGTAGTACCGTTGGTTTACTACGCTACCGAAAAGAAAAAGTGGGAGCAGAAATCCGAATCTAACGACAAGTTTTTTGAAGTATAAAATCAATAAACCTCATAGGTTTTTTTAATCTATGAGGTTTAACTTTCAAAGTTTAAAAACATATAACAAATGAAATTACTATTAATTACGGCAATAGAAGAGTTTGAGACAGAAGTGAAAACTATTCTGAACCATTCCGGAGTGAAGGCCTTTTCCTATCAATCTGTAAAAGGGTACAAAAATAATGGAAATGAACTTGAAAACTGGTTTCCAACAGACTATTTATCAGTAGATTCATTACTGTTTACGGTGTTTGTAGAAGATGCTTTTGTGGATGGAATATATAGAAGCGTTGAAAATTTTAATTCCCAACAGGAAACACTTTCGCATATTCATATCGCAACGGTACAATTAGAAAAATCAATTTAAAAATAAAATATATGCATACAAGAATCGCACACGCTATAGCAGGAATTTTAATCCTGTCCAGTCTCTTTTTAGGAATTAAAGTCAATGAAAACTGGTTTTGGCTTACAGGTTTTGTAGGAGTTAATCTTTTACAGAATGCTTTTACCAACTGGTGTTTAATGTATGTAATCCTTCATAAACTGGGGATTAAGGACGACGGAAGAAGCTGTTCCAGATAAACTGCTTTAAAATGGTACCCTTTCATTATATTAGTGGAAGGGTTTTATTTAAAAACAAGTATTTAATTAATTGAAATAAATTTATTACAGAAATGTAATTCACATCACAGACTTGCTGTTTTTCTATACATAACTTTGTAACCGGAATTTTTAGAACAATAGATGTCATGTTTACAGCAGGTTTTTTTCTTGCAGTTTTAGTGGGGATTTCCCTTGGATTAGTGGGCAGCGGAGGCTCAATTCTTACTGTTCCTATTTTGGTTTATATGTTAGGAATTGATCCTGTTTCAGCCACCGGATATTCATTATTTGTGGTGGGAGTTACTTCCTTGTCCGGAGGAATCAGAAGCTTTTTTCATCAGAAGATAGAGTTTAAAGCCATTTTGTTTTTTGGAATTCCTTCCCTTATTACCGTATATCTTACCAGGGCATTTCTTATGCCGCAAATTCCTGAAGTTATTTTGAAGACGGATGGTTTTCAGCTTACAAAATCTGTTTTTCTGATGCTTGTTTTTGCTGTTATCATGGTATTGGCTTCCGTATCAATGATTCGGCCTTGTAAAGACTGTGAAAAACGGGCAGGTGACTCAGGGACCGATTTTAATTATCTGATGATTATACTGATGGGCTCACTGGTAGGTATTGTTACCGGTTTGGTAGGAGCGGGAGGAGGTTTTCTCATTATTCCTGTTCTTGTTTTTTTTGCAAAGCTTCCTATGAAATCGGCTGTAGGGACATCACTCTTTATTATTGCAATCAATTCAGCTGTTGGCTTTATAGGATTTGCAGCCGGTGAACATTCGGTAATAGATTGGAGTTTGCTTATAAAATTCAGCTTGTTGGCTGTTGCCGGTATTTTTATGGGGATATTTTTATCCCGAAAGATTTCAGGGGAAAAGCTTAAAACAGGTTTTGGCTGGTTTGTATTAATGATGGGGTGCTATATCATTGCAAAAGAAATAATTTTATAGTAAAATCTGCACAGAAAAGCAGTTTTTCTCTGTGATCAAGGTTACTGATCCAGGGGAAAATAAGCTATAACTTTGTATATATAAATCATTAAAATAAAAAGTAAGATTATGTTTTTTCAGCATATTTATGATAAGAGCCTTGCACAGGCTAGTTATTTAATCGGTTGTCAGGCAAAAGGTGAAGCGATTGTAATTGATGCTAAAAGAGATATTGACACCTATCTTCAGATTGCCCAGGAAAATAATCTGACCATCACGCACATTACGGAAACTCACATTCATGCAGATTTTTTGTCAGGATCACGTGAACTTGCAAAAGCTACAGGAGCAAAAATGGATCTTTCTGATGAAGGTGGTGAAGACTGGCAATATCAGTTCCCGCATATTGGGTTAAAGAATGGGAGCATCATTAAAGTTGGAAACCTTACCCTGAACGTCATCCATACACCCGGGCACACGCCGGAAAGCATCAGCTTTTTACTGACTGACCATCCTGCGACAGATGAACCGGTAATGATTTTTACGGGCGATTTTGTATTTGTGGGCGATATTGGAAGGCCTGATTTACTTGAAAAAGCTGCAGGAATTATAGGAACACAGGAAAAAGGAGCCAGAGAAATGTTTCACTCTGTTCAGGATTTCAGCAAGCTGCCGGAATTTATTCAGGTTTGGCCTGGACATGGTGCCGGTTCAGCGTGTGGAAAGGCATTGGGAGCGGTTCCAAACTCTACGGTAGGGTATGAGAAAATCAGGAACTGGGCTTTTCAGTACGAAGATGATGAGGAAAGGTTTATCGAAAATCTATTGGAAGGACAGCCGGAACCTCCAAAATATTTTGCCATGATGAAGAAGCTCAATAAAGAGTATAGACCATTATTAACAGAAATTCCAAAACATAAAAAACTTTCCGGGGACGAGTTTTTGAAAGCCTATAACAATGGAGTGAAAGTAATCGATACCAGAAATAAGGTTGATTTTGCAAAAGGTTTTATTCCGGAAAGTATCAATATTCAGGGAAACAATTCTTTCTCAATGTGGATGGGGTGGATAGTTAATTATTCAGAACCTTTTATTTTGGTTGCTCAGGAGGACGAAATGGAAGACCTTACCCGAAAATTGATGAGAATAGGGATGGATCAGATGATGGGATATATTGACCAGGTTGAAAATTTAGGATTAGATCTGCAGATCGAAGATGCTATTGATAGAGAAGAATTTAAAACATGGCTGAAAAGAGAGGATGTTCAGATATTGGATGTAAGAAATAAAACCGAATACGAAACAGCGCATATTGAAAATGCAGAGAATTTTTTTGTAGGAACATTGGAAGATCATCTTGACGAGATTTCCCGTGATAAACAAGTGGTCATTCATTGCCAAAGTGGTGACAGAGCAGCTATTGCATATTCTTTACTGAAGAAAAACGGTTTCGAAAATGTTAAAAATTTTTCCGGTGGAATGAAGGAATGGCTTGAAAATAATAATCCTGTAACTCAATAATGAATATAAAATGATACAAAATATAATAAAAAACTGGAACTTTGTAAGACTGCTTCGCCTGGTAATGGGAATTGTTGTTGTAGTGGAAGCAGTAAAATCAGGAATATGGTTTTTAGTTGCTGTTGGAGCAGTTTTTGTTGCAATGCCATTATTGAATATCGGATGTTGTGCAACAGGTAATTGTTCCGTACCCACCCGTCATTCAAACAATACAAATGATGACGCTGAATATGAAGAAATTAAATAAAAGGATAGCAAAATGAATAAATTTCAAGAACTTATTAATCAGGATAAACCTGTTTTGGTTGACTTTTTTGCAGAATGGTGTGGCCCGTGCAAAATGCAGGCTCCTATTCTTCAGGATTTAAAAAAGAATATTGGCGATGCAGCCAGTATCGTTAAGATTGATGTTGATAAAAATCAGGCTGTTGCCGCACAGTTTGGAATCCGGAGTGTTCCTACTTTGATGATTTTCAAAAATGGCGAAGTGAAATGGAAACAGTCCGGTGTTTTTCAGGCGGATGAATTGGAGAGATTAATCAAGCAAAACAGTTAAAATGTATAAAAACTTAATCGCTGTATTTTTTCTTATCGTACTTACAGGATGCGGAAAAGCCCAGAATACCAAAAGCGAGAGCAGTCTTCCTGCCACAGAATTTTCTAAAAGACTGGACCAGACCAAAGAGGCACAGCTTGTGGATGTAAGAACCCCCGTAGAATTCCGTAACGGACATCTGAAAAATGCGATGAATATCGACTGGAGTGCGGGTGATTTTAATGAAAAAGCAAAAGCCCTGGACAAATCCAAACCTGTTTTTGTATATTGTATGAGCGGACCGAGAAGTAGGGCCGCAGCTGCGAAACTCAAGGAAATGGGTTTTAAAAATGTCTATGAAATGCAGGGCGGAATGATGAAGTGGAGAGATGCCAGTCTTCCGGAAGTTAAAGTGTCACATTCTGCAGGAATGAGTCTTGCCCAATACAACGAAATGCTAAAAAGTAGTACACCTGTTTTGGTAGATTTTTATGCGGAATGGTGTGCTCCCTGCAAAAAAATGGAGCCTTACCTAAAAAAAATGGCTGCTGAAATGCCGGAAAAAGTAAAAATTATAAGAATTAATGCTGATGAGAACACAGAACTTTGCAAAGAACTGAATGTTTCAGCACTTCCGGTTTTAAAGCTGTATAAAAATGACAGAGTAGTGTGGGATAATCTCGGATTTGTGACTGAAGAAGAAGTGAAGAAACAGATTCTGAAATAATCTCAAATTAATAAACTTAAAATATGGTTCCTGAAAAGCTGGAGCACTGTACTTCTATTTTCAATATTCATAGTATTGCTTGTAAGTCCTGATACAAAAGCGTGGTTGATGCGCCAGATTATCTCTACCGGTCTTCTGAATTCAAAGATTGAAAAAAAGAAAACAGAACCCGGAATTACAGAGAGTTTGAGTATAAGAAATGATAACGGAAAGCTTACCAATACTTCTGAACTCAAAGGAAAAGTGGTTTTCATTAGCTTCTGGGCGTCGTGGTGTCTTCCTTGTCGTGCAGAATTTCCGTCGATTCAAAAGTTTTACGAGAAGTACAGAGAAAATAAAGATTTGGTTTTTCTGACCATTAACCTTGAAGATGACGCTGCTGCAGGAAAAGCATATCTTAATAAAGAACAATTTAATGTGCCGTTTCTGGTTTCGGAAGGATTTGTTCCAAAGGTTTTTTTTAACGGTTCACTTCCGACAACAGTAGTTCTGGGCAAATCAGGGAATATAAGAATGCATCATACCGGAATGGCAGATTACAGCAAAGATTCATTCTATGACGAAATCAATCAGCTTTTAAATGAATAGTAATGAAAAAATTCACTTAAAATATTGACTTAACATTTTTATGACAGACTTTGTAATTTTATATACGAAAGGAATTCGAAGTTGACGACATATAAAATATGAGAATTTATTTTGAATAATATAAGCCGAAATAATTTCTCATTCTTTTATTTAAAATCATTCTTAATTAAATATTTCATAATTTTGATAGAGTGAAAAAGCTGATCTCCATATTGTTGTTAACATTGTATTTGGTTTCTACAACCGAACTATATCAGCTTTTGAAAATGCCGCTTCTCATTGAGCATTATTTTCAGCATAAAAACCTGAATCCTGAAATGTCACTTACTGCATTTCTGAAAACTCATTATGATCATCCTGTGAAAGATAGTGACCACGATCAGGACCAGAAATTACCTTTTATTTCACATGCAAACCTGTTATCTGTCGTTTTCACTATTAATCCTTCCTTAGATTTTCATTATATAGGGAAAGTATTTAGCCCTATCGAGATCAAAAAGGTCTTTTATAAGAGTGCTCTTTACAATAAAGAAATTCTCAATTCTATCTGGCAGCCGCCAAGATTCTGTCAATCTTAATCTGTTTTTCTCAGTCATTTTTTGATTGGGAAGGTATTCTGTTCCTTATAGGTGTTTACATGAAATGTAGATGCTTGTGGCTACGTTTCAGGATACCAGAATTTCATTACAATAATTAAGATAATTAATCATTTTATGCTTACAAAAATCATTGAGTTTTCTGTAAAGAATAAACTCATTATTGCATTGTTGATACTGGGGCTTATCGGAGTTGGTTCTTATCAGGTCACCAAGTTGCCGATAGATGCTGTTCCGGATATCACTAATAATCAGGTACAGGTTATTACGATGGCCCCGTCTTTTGGTGCAACAGATATAGAACGGCTTGTTACTTTTCCTATAGAACAGGCCAACAATAATATTTCAGGATTAAAGGAAATCAGGAGCTTTTCCAGGTTTGGACTATCGCTGGTCACCATTGTCTTTGAAGATGATGTTGATATCTACTGGGCCAGGCAGCAGGTTGCTGAAAGGCTCCAGCAGGTACAGGCTGTTATCCCGCAGGGAATAGGAAATCCCCAGCTTGGCCCTATTTCTACAGGGCTTGGCGAAATTTTCCAATATGTGGTAAGACCTGAAAAAGGATATGAAAAAAAATACAATATCACAGAACTCCGTACCATTCAGGATTGGATTGTAAGAAGACAGCTTCTGGGAGTAAAGGGAGTAGCGGAAGTCAGCAGTTTTGGCGGTAAGCTGAAACAATATGAGATTGCCGTAAATCCTGACAAGCTTAATGCCTATGGAATAACGATCAATGATATATTTGATGCGTTACAGGCAAATAATCAGAATACCGGAGGTGCCTATATTGAAAAAGGTCCTACCGTTTTATATATCAGAAGTGAAGGCTTGGTAGGAAGTATTGAAGAAATCAACAATATTTCTATTGCAACAAAAACAAATGCTGTTCCTCTGTTCATAAGAGATATTGCTGAAGTGAAACCAGGCTTTGCAACCCGCTATGGAGCCATGACCTTTAATGACCAGGGAGAAGTTTCAGGAGCTGTGGTGATGATGCTTAAAGGTGAAAACAGTAATCAGGTTATAAAAAATGTAAAAGAAAAAATTACCCAGATTCAGAAAACACTTCCTAAAGGAGTTGTCATAGAACCCTTTCTGGACCGCACCAAAATGGTAAATAATGCTATTGGAACGGTAGAAAAGAACCTTACTGAAGGAGCCCTGATCGTAGTCTTTGTGTTGGTCCTGTTTTTAGGAAATGTCCGCGCCGGGCTTTTGGTAGCCTCAGTAATTCCACTGGCTATGCTGTTTGCGATCTGCATGATGAACCTTTTTGGAGTCAGCGGGAACCTTATGAGCCTTGGGGCTTTGGATTTCGGGCTTATTATTGATGGGGCAGTTATTATTGTGGAATCTGTTCTGCATCAGTTTACCCATAATTCAAAATTCAAAAGAGTATTTTCTGTGGGCAAAACAGAAATGGATGCTTTAGTTACTGATTCTGCCGGAAAGATGATGAACAGTGCTGTTTTTGGACAGATTATCATTCTGATTGTTTATCTGCCGATTCTTACCCTGCAGGGAATTGAAGGGAAAATGTTCAAACCCATGGCACAGACCGTAGCTTTTGCACTGCTTGGAGCATTTTTACTTTCACTGACCTATATTCCGATGATGAGCGCGGTATTGCTGAGAAAAAGAAGCAATAAACCTACTTTATCAGACAGAATGATGAAAAAGGTAGAGAAGATCTATCTTGCAGTTTTGCTCAAACTTCTCAGAGTACCCAAAATAGTTTTTGGGGTAGTGGCAATCTTATTTATAACAGCCGTTTTCATTTTATCCAAAATGGGAGGCGAATTTATTCCTTCCCTTGAAGAAGGAGATTTTGCCGTAGACACAAGAGTGCTTCCGGGAAGTAATTTGACTACAACAATTGAGAGTACCCAAAAAGCGGCACATATTCTCAAATCAAGATTTCCTGAGGTGCAGAAGGTAGTTACAAAGATAGGAAGCGGGGAAGTGCCTACAGACCCAATGCCGATGGATGCTTCGGATATGATGGTTATTCTGAAAGATAAAAAAGAATGGACCTCTGCCTCTACTTTTCCCGAATTAGCAGATAAAATGGGGAAACAGCTTCAGGAAGTACCCGGAATTACAGCCAGCTTTCAGTATCCTGTGCAGATGCGTTTTAATGAATTGATGACCGGAGCAAGACAGGATGTAGTAGTGAAAATTTTTGGTGATGATCTGGATGTTCTTGCCCAGAATGCTCAAAAACTTGGTAAAATTATAGAAACAGTTGAAGGAACACAGAATCTTTACATCGAACCTATTTCCGGGATGCCTCAGGTAATTATAGAATACAACCGTCCTTTAATTGCCCAGTACCACCTATCTGTTGCAGATATTAACAGAATTGTCAATACGGCATTTGCCGGACAAAGTACAGGGCTGGTGTTTGAAGGTGAAAAACGCTTCGATATGGTTGTACGCCTGGATACCAAAGACCGGAAAAATGTTACCGATATTAAGAATCTTTTGGTTCCCACACCTTTTGGAAATCAGATTCCGCTGTCTCAGCTTGCTAAAGTGGAAGTGAAGAATGGTCCCAACCAGATTCAGAGAGAAAATGCCCAAAGAAGAATTGTCGTAGGTTTTAATATAAAAGACAGGGATGTACAAAGCATTGTTGAAGAGCTACAGGGAAAAGTAGATCAGAAAATGAAACTCCCTACGGGATACTATATGACCTATGGAGGATCTTTTGAGAACCTCAACAATGCCAAACAGCGCCTCATGATTGCGGTTCCTATTGCACTTGCACTTATTTTTGTAATGTTGTTTTTTGCATTTAAATCTGTAAAAGAAAGCTTACTTATTTATACTGCAATTCCTCTTTCCATCATTGGAGGAGTATTTTTTCTGGCTCTGAGAGGAATGCCTTTCAGCATCAGTGCCGGAGTAGGATTTATTGCGCTTTTCGGAGTGGCTGTACTGAACGGAATTGTTTTAATATCTGAGTTTAACCGTCTTTACAAGAGCGGAATGAGAAATATTGTAAGAATTGTTATTGACGGAGGAGAATCACGTCTCCGCCCGGTCCTTATGACCGCTTGTGTTGCCTCGCTGGGCTTTATCCCGATGGCATTGAGTAACGGGGCCGGAGCCGAAGTACAGCGACCACTGGCTACAGTTGTTATCGGAGGATTAATAGTGGCAACTTTCCTTACTCTGTTTGTTTTACCATTGCTTTATGTAAATATTGAAAAAGGAATCAAAATGAAAAAAATGAAAAACAGAAATATAGCTTCCGTATTGGTATTTTTATTCTGTTTTATTGGACTTGAAGTAAAATCCCAAACCCCTGTTACCTTGGAAGAAGCCGTTGATGTCGCTTTGAAAAATAACCGGATTATTAAAAATGAAAAATTAAAATCTGAATATTCAAAGGCACTTATCAGATCAGCATCAGATATTCCTCAGACAGGAGTTACGATGGATTATGGCCAAATCAACAGTGCCCTGACAGATATGAAATTCGGTATTTCTCAGAATATAGCATTTCCTACTGTATATAAAAAACAGAAGAATCTTTATACGGAAGAATGGAAAAAGTCTCTGCTGAATGTTTCCCTTAAAGAATATGAGCTAAAGAAAGCTGTAAGCCTTACTTTTTATAATATTCTCTACTGGAAAGAAAAAGAAAAGCTTCTTCAGGAAACATTAAAGCTGTATACCGACTTTCTTGATAAAGCAAGCATTCGGCTGAAAGCAGGAGAAAGTAATATTTTGGAAAAAACAACTGCTTCTAACCAGAAATCTGCTATTGAAATCCAGCTGAAACAGCTGAATCAGGAGCTTTCAGTTTTGAAATATCAGCTGCAATGGCTTTTGAATACTGAAACAGATTTTGTTCCTGAAGATAAGAAATTATTTAGCGGAGGACTTAAAGAAGAGCTTAGTTCACATCCTGTTATCCAGGTATTGCAACAGCAGAAAAAAGTTTCCGAACAGCAGACAGCCCTTGAAAAAGCAAAGCTGCTTCCGGGACTGCAGCTGGCTTACAATCTTAACAGTTTTAAAGGAACGGGGGCTGATGATAAAGTGTACGGCTCTGCACCACAATTTCATTCCGTACAGCTGGGCGTTTCGGTTCCTGTTTTTTCAGGCGGACAGAAAGCCAGAATTCAGGCTGCTAAAATTGCAGAATCTGTTGCTGAAAATGATATTTCCAATATGGAATTCAACCTGCAGAATCAGCGTAAAAAAGCATCCGGTATCTATCATGCTAATCTTGACATTGTTTCCCGCTATGAAAGCGCAGCACTTAAAAACGCCGCTGTTATCACTGAAATAGCTAAAAAACAGTTTCTTGCCGGAGAGATCAATTACCTCGAATTTGTAATATTGGTCAATCAGGCAGTCACCTTAAAAAACAGTTATACCGATGCAGTCTGGAAATTGAATCAGAGTGCTATAGAATTGGAATATCTTACTTTAAACCCATAATAATGAAACGTAAATTTAAAATCATATCATATTCTCTGCCAATAATAGGATTGCTCATGTTTTATGAGTGTAAAGACCATGGTAAAACGGAACCGGTACCAACAGCGGTCTCTTCCAAAGATGAAAACGTAGTAACGCTTACTGAAGCCCAATTAAAAAATGCTCCTATAGCAACTACAACCCTTTCTTTACAGAAGATATCTTCGCTTTTAAAGCTTAATGGAATGATTGATGTTCCTCCGCAAAACCTGGTTTCGGTAAGTATTCCACTGGGCGGATATCTCAAATCCAGCAGTCTGTTGCCAGGAAAGCCGGTTTCAAAAGGACAGGTGATTGCCGTTATTGAAAACCCGCAGTTTATCCAGCTTCAGCAGGATTATTTAATGGCAAGGTCTAAAATGCATTTTGCCGAACTTGACTACAACCGTCAGAAAACTCTTAATCAAAGCCAGGCTACCAGTGATAAAGTCATGCAGCAGGCCCAGTCTGAAATGAACAGCCAGAAAATCCTGATGAATTCTCTGGCACAGCAGCTCCGTCTTATCAATATTAACCCAGCATCGCTGAATTCCGGAAATATTAAAAAAAGCGTTCCGGTTTACAGCAGCATCAATGGGTTTGTGAGTAAGGTAAATGTGAACATCGGAAAATATGTAAATCCTTCGGATGTCCTTTTTGAACTTATCAATCCGGATGATATACATCTTAACCTTAAAGTATATGAAAAAGATCTTGGAAACCTTAAAATGGGACAACGGTTTACAGCCTACACGAATTCGGCTCCTGATAAAAAATATTACGGAGAGATCATTCTGATCAGTAAGGATGTTAACCCGGGAGGTATGGCTGAAGTGCACTGTCATTTTGAAAAATATGACCAGAGCCTTGTACCGGGAATGTATATGAATGCAGAAATAGAAACTAGCACTTCTTTTTCCAATGCTGTTCCTGAAGAAAGCATTGTCAATTTTGAAGGAAAAAGCTTTGTTTTTGTGGAAGAGAAAACACATACCTATCGGTTGACATCTGTAACATTGGGTGAAACAGAGAACGGGTTCATACAGATACTTAATACTGATGATTTTAAAAATAAGAAAATTGTCACCAAGAATGCCTATACCCTTCTTATGAAACTTAAGAACACAGCAGATGAATAAAAATTATAGTAAAAAAATAAAAGAACTTATAAATAAATACAAATTATGAAAACATCATCTTTAATAAAAACAGGAGCAGGATTTATAGCCCTGTTTCTAATTGTGATTCAGTTTTTTGATACTGATAAAAATATAGCGACGGTTCCTTCGGAAAATGCTATTGAAAAACATTATGTGGTGCCCGGACACGTACAGGGCTTATTAAAAACAAGCTGTTACGATTGTCATTCTAATAATACAGCTTATCCTTGGTATAGTAATATACAGCCGGTAAAATGGTGGTTGGCAGATCATGTTAATTCAGGAAAGAGACATTTGAATTTTGATGAATTTAATACCTATACTAAAGAAAAGAAATTGAAGAAATTAGATGAAGTTGCCGAAACCGTTAAAGAGGGAGAAATGCCGCTTAGCTCGTATACAATAATCCATCATAATGCAAAATTATCTTCTACGGATAAATCGGAAATAGAAAAATGGGTGGTTCAGGTTAAAAAGGAGATCAATTAAGGATTAAAATCATCAATATTATTCTGTTATGACAAAAACATTCAGTAATTTTAATACTACATCCATTTCACATGAATTATAATATCCCTGAAAATCTCAAAGGTCTTACAGAAGCGGAAGTGGAAGCTTCCCGAAAAAAATACGGATATAACCGGCTGGAAGCGGTTAAAAAAGAAACATGGGCAGATATGCTTATTGGTATTCTGAAAGAACCTATGCTTATTTTATTGATATGTGTTTCTCTTATCTATGTAATCATAGGTGACTATGGTGAGGCATTATTTATGTTGGTCGCGATAATAGGAGTTACGGCTATCTCTTTCTATCAGGATAACCGAAGTAAAAAGGCCCTGGAAGAACTTGAAAAATTGAACGAGCCTTTAAGTACGGTCATAAGAAATTCAAAGATTATTAAAATACCCACTTTTGAAATTGCTGTGGGAGATCTTTGTATTACCGAAGAAGGAAATCTGATCAATGCAGATGGTACTATTGTACATAGCAATGATTTTTCCGTTAATCAGTCTTCACTTACAGGGGAGAGTTTCTCTGTTTTTAAAGACAGCAAATCAGAAGATAATAAAGTATATAGCGGAACAATTACTGTTTCCGGACTTGCCGTTTTTGAGGTAGAACAAATAGGAAAAGAAACCAAAGTAGGAAAAATAGGGCAGTCTATACTGGGGATAAAAGAAGAAATATCTCCTTTACAGCTCCAGATCCGGAATTTTGTAAAAGGCATGGCCATTATTGGCCTGATAATTTTTTTGGCGGTATGTATTTTCAGCTATATTAAAACAGAAGATTTTGTTACCAGCTTATTAAGTGGTTTGACTTTGGCGATGTCTGTACTTCCTGAGGAAATTCCTGTGGCTTTTACCACCTTTATGGCTTTGGGAGCCTGGAAGCTGATGCGGGAAGGAATTATTATCAAACGAAGCAGTATTGTCGAAACGTTGGGAAGTGTTACAGTGATATGTACAGATAAAACAGGAACTATTACTGAAAACTCAATGCAGCTAAAGCATCTTTATGACTATAAATCTGATACGATTTATGGACAGGAGAATTTCAAGACAAAAGAGCTGGATGAACTTATTGATTATGCAATGTGGAGCAGTGAGCCGGTTCCGTTTGATCCGATGGAAATAACCTTACATAAGATGTATGAGCAGACTCAGGATTCTGACGACAGAAAAAATTATCAGTTATTTCATGAATATCCGTTGGAAGGAAAACCTCCTATGATGACCCATCTTTTTGAAAATGAACAAAAAGAGAGAATTATTGCGGCAAAAGGTGCACCTGAAGCCATCCTTACTGTTTCTGAACTTTCAGAAGAGGAAAGAAATAAAATCAGACATATCGTAAAAGAATTTGGTGAACAGGGATATCGGGTTCTTGGAGTTGCCAAATCTCATTTTGAAGGAAATAATTTCCCTGAAAACCAGCAGGATTTTAGTTTTGAATTTTTAGGACTGACCGCATTTTATGACCCTCCTAAAAAAGAAATAAAAGAAGTGCTTCAGCATATTTATAATGCAGGGATTAAGGTAAAGGTAATTACGGGGGATAATGCGGATACCACAAAGGCTATTGCATTGCAGGCCGGGATTATCAATAACGCTCCGGCCGTTAATGGGAGTGAAGTCACTGCAAGTTCAGAAGAGGATTTAATGAAGCTTTCTGAAAAAACGACTCTGTTTACAAGAATGTTTCCTGAAGCAAAGCTTGAAGTGGTGAATGCGCTGAAAGCACAGGGTAACGTAGTGGCCATGTTGGGAGATGGAGTGAACGACGGACCTGCATTAAAAGCGGCCCATATAGGAGTCGCAATGGGAAATAAAGGAACCGAAATTGCCAAATCAGCAGCAGCACTCGTCATTACGAATGATGATCTTGAAAAGCTGGTAGTAGGAATTGCTGCGGGAAGGAGAATTTATGCCAATATCAAAAAAGCTGTTCAGTATATTATTTCTATTCATATTCCCATTATCCTTACAGTTTCTTTGCCTTTATTCCTGGGATGGATATTCCCTCACATATTTACCCCGGTTCACGTTATTTTTCTTGAACTGGTAATGGGGCCTACCTGTTCTATTGTGTATGAAAATGAGCCTATTGAAAAAGATGCAATGCAAAGACCTCCAAGAGTGCTTACAGATACATTTCTAAACTGGAGAGAGCTTATGGTAAGTATTATTCAGGGACTGGTTATCACAGCAGGAATACTATGGATATATCAACATTCTGTCCACCTGGGGAACGATGAGCCTACAACAAGAGCTTTGGTATTCAGTACTTTGATATTTGCGAATATTTTACTGAGTTTGGTAAATCGATCTTTCCATTACAGTATTTTTGAAAGTTTTAAAAATCGCAATTATTTATTAGCAGGGATTTCCGCGTTGGTTTTTGTATTATTGTTTGTTATTCTATATGTAAAGCCGGTATCAGGATTCTTTAGTGTAGCGCCTCTTACAGTAAAAGAATTAGGATTAACATTCCTTACTGCTGCAGTTTCTGTGCTTTGGTTTGAGATTTATAAGCTTCTAAAAAGGCTTTTGGAAAGGAAATAAAAAATAATCATTCTTAATAAAATATTTTATAATTTTGATTTGTGAAAAAATTGATTTCCATACTGTTATTGTCACTGTATTTAATTTCAACAACTGAAGTATATCAGCTGTTGAAAATTCCGACTTTGATAGAACATTATTGGGAACACAAAAAGTTGAATCCGGAAATGTCTCTTACAGCGTTTCTGAAAACCCATTATGAAAATCCCGTTAAAGACGGAGATTATGGCAAAGATCAGAAACTGCCGTTTGTAATTCATTCTGCGCCATTAACTTTGATATTCACGATTCACCCAGGCTTTTGTTTTGAAGCAAAGGCTGAAAGTTTCAGACCGTTACAATCTCATAAAATTCCTTCAAAAGATGAAGATTTTTGTTACAAAGGATTTACAGGATCCGTCTGGGAACCACCGAAATCTTTGTCCATATAATCTATTTAATTTGATTGATCTACAATCAAACAACATCATTATTCTCTAAAATCATTATAAAAATTAAATAATGAAAACACTATTTTCAGCCATATTAATGGTTGTATTCGCTGTTGGCATTCAAGCGCAGAGTCGTTGGGAAAGTGCCAAAAAAATGGCGTCTCAAAATAAAGAACTTATTTTACTGAACTTTTCAGGTTCAGATTGGTGTATTCCATGCATCAAACTTCATAAGAATATCATCGAAACCGATGAATTTAAAAAGCTGGAAACAGAAAATATCGCAGTTTACATCAATGCAGACTTTCCAAGAAACAAGAAGAATCAGCTTTCTCCGGAATTGAAAAAAGAAAATGCATCGCTTGCTGATCAATATAATCCGAAAGGACTTTTTCCTTACACGCTTTTGTTGAATTCGGAGGGAAAGATTTTGAAAAGCTGGGAGGGGCTTCCCTCTGAAAATGCTTTAGCTTTCACCAAAGAAGTACGGGATATTAAAGAAAACCAAAATAAATAAGATCATATGTTGAGAGAGTTCAAAAGACCTCAGAAATTAATGGGGAACGCTTTTGAAATTACCGTTGTAAGTGACAATGAAAATTTGGCTAATCAGCATATTGATGCAGCTATTGACGAAATTCGGAGGATTGAAAGACTTTTAACTACTTTCAACGACGAAAGCCAAACCCATCTTATCAATAAAAATGCAGGCATAAAACCTGTGAAAGTAGATGGGGAAATCTTTGGTTTAATTGAAAGAAGTTTGAGAATCAGTAAAATTACAGACGGATATTTTGATATTTCTTACGGTGGAATCGACAAAAGCTTTTGGAATTTTGACCGGCAGATGCAACAGCTTCCTGATTCTGAACTGATCAAAAAGCATCTGAAACTGGTTAATTATCATAACATCATTCTTGACCATCACAATCAAACAGTTTTCCTGAAAGAAAAAGGAATGAGAATAGGTTTTGGGGGAATTGGGAAAGGTTATGCAGCGGAGATGGCAAAAAGACTTCTTCAGAACAGAGGCGTAGAATCAGGAATTGTAAATGCATCAGGGGATTTAACAGCCTGGGGAAATCAGGCGGACGGAAAACCATGGACGGTTGGAATTGCTGATCCTGATAACGCCGGAAAACCATTTTCTTACATGAATATTACTGATATGGCGGTAGCAACATCTGGGAATTATGAAAAATTTGTGATCATCAACGGTAAAAAATATTCTCATACCATTAATCCAAAAACAGGGATGCCTGTTTCGGGGGTGAAAAGTGTTACTATCTTTTGTCCTAATGCAGAAATTGCTGATGCAATGGCAACTCCTGTAAGCATTATGGGAATTGATGCATCACTCAATATGGTAAACCAGATCAATCATCTGGAATGCATCATTATTGATGATCAGGACAATATATATTCCTCTCAAAATATTAATTTAAAATGAAGTTTTAGATTTCATTTTATAACTAAAACAAATTCAACTCAAATGAAAAACCTTATAAAAATATTAGCTTGCTTACTGATCATGGTTACTTCAGTACAGTCCTGCACAACCGTAAAAGAATATGAAAAAAATAAACTTAATGATGCTGAAATGGTGTTGGGAAACAGAACCATTGAAAAAACAGAACTCAGCTTTCAATCTTACAGAGAAGGTTCTTCGGGAGCCAATGCAGGGAAAGTAGGAGGCGGATGCGGTTGTAATTAAAGTAAAATTTAAGTGTGATTTAAAATGAAAAAAATTATAATAAGCATTTTCGCTCTTTTCGGAATTTTTAATGCAAAAGCTCAGGAAACGACCAATAGTGAACAGCCTAAAAAACTTAGTTTTGATGAAGCTAATTTGGTGTCCAGTTATTATAAGCAAGATGGAAATAACTCGGCGGTTACGGGCGGAATAGGAACAGAAAAATTAACTGACATTTCAAATACCATTGATGTAACAATGGTAAAATATGATAAAAAAGCCAGAAAAAATAAATTCAATTTCAGCGTGGGGATAGATCATTATACATCTGCTTCTTCCGATATGATAGATTTAAAGGCCAATTCATCCGCTTCCCATGCAGACAATAGAATTTATCCTGCTCTTAGCTGGAGTCGGGAAAATGACACGAAGGGAACCACTTTAATGGCTGGAGTTTCGTTTTCAACAGAATTTGATTATCAGTCTTATGGCGCCAATATCGGCTTTTCGCAAAAAACAAAAAACAGAATGGGGGAGTTTACAGCGAAATTTCAGGCTTATCTCGATCAGGTAAAACTGATTGCCCCGATTGAGCTTAGAACAAATGGAAGCACAGGAGGGGAACACGAAAACTACGGAACCAGCGGAAGAAATACTTTTGCACTGTCCCTATCTTATTCACAAATTATCAATCAGAATTTTCAGGTTGAATTTTTGGCGGATGGAGTTCAGCAGACAGGATATTTAAGTTTGCCTTTCCATCGTGTTTACTTTACGGACAATTCAGTTCATCAGGAAGCTTTGCCTGATAAACGATTTAAAATTCCTTTGGGGATAAGAGCGAATTATTTCCTGGGGGATAAAGTTATTTTGAGAGCGTATTATCGTTATTATACCGACGATTGGGGGTTGAAGTCCAATACATTCAGTCTGGAAACACCGGTGAAAATTTCGCCTTTTGTTTCGGTAAGTCCGTTTTACAGATATTATTCTCAGACAGCAGCTAAATATTTTGCCCCTTATCAGCAGCATACTGCTTTTGATGACTTTTATACGAGTAATTACGATCTTTCGAAATTTAACAGTAACTTTTATGGAGCAGGAATCAGAATCAGTCCGAAGAATGGCTTATTTGGAGTGGAAAGACTGAATATGCTGGAAATCAGATATGGACATTATACAAAATCTGTGGGAATGAAATCAGATATTATTTCATTAAACCTGAGATTCAAATAAAATCTTTTTTTTTTTTGTTATAATAATCGAGATTAAACTCCTATTAAAATGTGTATTGAAAAAGGCGTTACTTGAAACAAGTGGCGCCTTTTGGCTATTTGTTACCTTGACTAGGCGATTGGGTAAATTCGTTGATGGCTTAAATAATACTGAAAGCAGATAGTATTTTAAAAATTGGCAATACGGACTAATTGTTCAATATTGATCAAACGAATTTTACGTCCTTCAATTCTGATTAGTTTGTCCTGCTTGAAATCGTTGAGTATACGGGCTAATGTTTCTCTTGCAGTTCCTACCATATTGGCTAGATCAATTCGGGATAGTGTAATAAAAATATTTTCCTTGGACTCGTTAGATGTATATTTATCATGAAGGATCAATAAGCTGAGAGCAGCCCGTTCTCTAACGGTTCGATGTGATAATACCGCTATGAGATTAGCCATAACGCTAAACTCGTGACTAAGGGATTTTAATAAGAGTTTTGAAAAAACTGGTGACTGATTAAGGATATTTAAAAAATCATCTTTTGAAATAAATGAGATGACAGAATTTTCAAGGGTTAATGTGGTATCTCCATAAGTTTCATTACTCAAAATAGCAGAATATCCAAAAAATTCACCCGAACTGTAAATATAAATGATTTGCTCTCTTCCATCATTGTCTACTTTGTACTTCTTTATTTTCCCTTCATTTAAATAGTAAATACCGGTGGGCTTTGTGCCGTCTGTAAATATAGCTTCATGATTGCGGTAGTTTTTACTTTTCATCGCAGTAATGAGTAAGTTTTTATCATACTCAGGAAGCTCGTTAAAAAGATATTGATTATTAAAAATAAATTTTGAAACCATAATTTTTACTTCTTAAATATTGAAAAAAAACTCAAAATTTAACTTAAATCACATTTTGAGCCTACATAAATCACCAAGTTATCTTTCTAAACGGATTATTTTTGCAAAAGTAAGAAAATTGCTCTTGAAATGGGAAAGAAAGTCTTTTTAAGAGATGAAATGAATGTAATGATGAGAAGTTATAGATAAATTATTATATAACGAATTTTTAAGTATACTGGATAAATAAAAACATATACTCTTCATATAGATATTGATATAGCTAAATTTTTTACCTTTTATTTATCCAGTTATTTTTATTGAAAATAACAAATAATGAGTAATGTTTACGATAATATCCTTGGCCTAATAGGAAACACTCCTATGGTGAAGCTAAATACTGTTACGAAAGATATTCCTGCAACCGTTTATGCCAAGTTAGAATCATATAATCCTGGACATTCCACTAAAGATAGAATTGCACTTCACATTATAGAAAACGCTGAGAAAAAAGGCTTATTAAAAGAAGATTCTGTAGTTGTAGAAACTACTTCCGGAAATACAGGTTTTTCTATTGCGATGGTCTGCATCATTAAAGGATATAAATGTATACTTGCTGTAAGCGATAAGACAAAGCCGGAAAAAATAGCTTATCTGAAAGCACTTGGAGCTACAGTTTATATATGTCCTGCCAATGTTCCAGCAGATGATCCAAGATCTTATTATGAAGTTGCTAAAAGAATCGCTTCAGAAACACCAAATTCAGTTTACATCAATCAGTATTTTAATGAGCTAAATATTGATGCCCATTACCAAACTACCGGACCTGAAATTTGGGAGCAGACAGGAGGTAAGATCACTCACCTTTTTGCCTGCACTGGAACTGGTGGAACTTTATCGGGATCAGCAAAATTCTTGAAAGAGAAAAATCCTGATATCAAGGTGATCGGTGTTGATGCAGACGGTTCTATTCTCAAAAGCTATCATGAGACAGGTGAGATTCATAAAGAAGATGTTCACCCTTATCAGATCGAAGGAATGGGAAAAAATTTAATTCCTTCTGCCCTGCTTTTTGATAAAATAAATGAATTTGTAAGAGTAAACGATGAAATGTCTGCTTACAGAACCCGTGAAATTGCTTTAAAAGAAGCTATTATGGGAGGTTATACTACAGGAGCTGTTACTCAGGCATTGATGCAGTATACACAATCTCACGAGTTTTCTGAAAACGATATCGTGGTTCTAATATATCCGGATCATGGGTCAAGATATATTACCAAAGTGTACAGTGACAAATGGATGGAAGAACAGGGATTCGTCAATAACTGTGTTCATAATTACGATGAAGTTTTCCAATTATAATTAATTAAATAAAAGGAAAATCGTGTAACAGATATGGAAGTATCTATTGTAACAGTCGAAATAGGGTAGATATGTTTAGACATAGAGGAAAAAACAGGACTTATTTTCATAATATTAAATTAGCATCACTTCTTTCCTTTGTTGCAGGGACAGTCAATATTGTAGGAGTATTATCAATTAAGATATTAACGACAAACATTACAGGGCATTTTGCTTTTTTTTCCGAGGAAGTAGTATTGAAGGATTATTATGATGCAGCACTCTACCTTTTATTTATCGGATGTTTTTTTGGGGGAGCTTTCAGTTCCAGTCTTCTGGTAGAATTTATATCCCGTTTCAGAAAATTCCAATCTCACTTTATTCCCTTATTAATAGAAATTTTTATTTTGAGTTTAATAGGACTATCTGCCGATTTTAAAATAATAATCAGTCCTAATGTGATTGCCTGCCTTTTGCTTTTTGCAATGGGGCTACAGAATTCTTTAGTAACAAGGGTATCTCAGTCCGTTGTAAGAACAACACATTTAACAGGAATCTTTACTGACTTGGGGATAGAGATGTCCAAGCTGTTTTTTTACGGAAACGCGATTTCGTATAGCCATCTAAAAAAAAGCATTATGTTAAAAATTGTAATTGTATTATGTTTTTTTTCTGGAGGGGTAATAGGCGGTTTTACTTATGAAGTCTTTCATATTAAGACATTATTGTTTTCTGTTGGAATACTTTTATTTGTGATCTGGTATGATAGGTTATTATATAAATATTATGTATTGAAAAGAAAATTAAGATGAATTAATCTGTTTTCAAAAATTAATATATGTTCTGTGAAAGCTAGTTCTGGCTAATTTTCAAATTGAAAGATGTTAATATATCAGTATTGGTTTCTGAGGTTTCCGCCGTATTGTTTATTCTATTATTGAGAGCTAATGATGCATCAAGAATTAGGGATTCAATTGTTGTATAAGCCGCAGAAATAAAAAGTTTTTTATTTTTACTTTGAAAGTTATAGAGTCGGTCTATCAATAAATGTCTTATCATATCTTTGGTTGCATGAAGATAAGGAAAAACAAAAATATTCCTTCTTGAATTAAAAAATAAGATCGAATATAGACAAGTAGAATTATTAGAATGATGTTCATAGAAAAGCGAGGAAAAAGAGAACATATATATTTCTTGTCTTTTATAATCACTAAATGAAAACTTCTTATGCGGTCCCATAAACACAACACTATTTCCTTTTATGTAATAAGTTTGATCTTCAAGAGCAATAGTTAGGTCATCAAGTGCAAACAAAATGCAAAAGTATTCTAATGTATTAAAATCTGATTTTCCTTGTTTTTTTTTAATAATATAACTTAACGGATTAATACTGAATCCGGTTTTAGTAAGTTCTTTTTGTATGTGTCTCATCAAAATTAATTCGAGAATAAAATAATGAAAAATTTTTATTAGAGTAAGTTATTTTGATTACTCAAAAGTTTGACTTAAATCAAATTTTACGAAGAGATAGATCATAAAAATTTATTGATAAAGAGGGTACTTTTGCTCGAAAGTAAAAAACTCATCTTGAAATGAATCATTTAGAAAGTTTAAAAGAGTTAGGAATCCAATCTGCAAAAGAGATTTTTTGGAATCTATCAGAAGCACAGTTAATTTCACAAACCTTAAGGAGAGGACAGGGTGTAATAACCGACTCAGGAGCATTGGCTTGTGATACAGGTGAGTTTACGGGACGTTCCCCAAAAGATAAATATGTAGTCTTGGATGATAAGACTCAAGATTCTGTTTGGTGGGGGGATATAAATCATTCTTTTTTGCCGGAAGATTTTGATAGATTATACAATCGTGTAGTGGAACACCTTTCACAAAGCGATCTTTATGTTAAAGATGTTTATGCGTGTGCAAAATCTGAATATCGTTTAAATATAAGGGTTATCACAGAAAACCCATGGCAAAGCTTATTTGCCAATAACTTGTTTTTAAGATTTAATGAAAAAGAGCTTGAATCATTTAAGCACGAATGGCTTATTCTTACTGCCCCAAGTTTCAGGGCTGTTCCGGAAACTGATAAGACCCGTCAGCATAATTTTACCATTATCAACTTCACAAAAAAAATCATTCTTATTGGAGGAAGTGCTTATACGGGTGAAATTAAAAAAGGCATTTTTACAGTGTTGAATTATATTCTTCCCCATGAGAAAGAGATCCTATCTATGCACTGTTCTGCCAATATTGGAGAAAATGGAGATACCTCCGTATTTTTCGGACTTTCAGGAACAGGAAAAACTACCCTTTCAGCGGATCCGTCCAGAAAATTAATTGGGGATGATGAGCATGGATGGGATGACGAAAATGTGTTTAATTTTGAAGGGGGATGTTACGCTAAATGCGTGAATTTAAGCCAAGATAAAGAACCTCAGATTTTTTCTGCAATTCGTCAGGGTACTTTGCTTGAAAATGTACGTTTTTTTGAGGGAACAGATATTGTTAATTATGATGATACTTCTGTAACTGAAAATACCAGAGCCGCTTATCCCATAGATTTTATAGATAATGCGATCCATCCTTCTGTTGGGGGTGTTCCTAATAATATTTTCTTTTTGACGTGTGATGCTTTTGGTGTATTGCCTCCGATCTCAAAATTAACACCGGGTCAGGCAATGTATCATTTTATTTCTGGATATACGGCAAAAGTAGCCGGAACTGAAGCGGGGATTACTGAACCACAGACCACGTTTTCAGCATGCTTCGGAAAACCTTTTCTACCCCTTCATCCTACAAAATATGCTGAACTTTTAGGAAAAAAGCTAAATGAGAATAAAGTAAATGTATGGCTTATTAATACAGGTTGGTCTGGGGGCTCTTACGGAGTAGGGGAACGTATAAAGTTGTCATACACGAGAGCTATGATTACTGCAGTATTAGAAAATAAATTAGAAAATGTTGATTTCATCCGTGATGAAGTCTTTGGACTTCAAATGCCGGTACAGTGCGAAGGAGTTCCTTCTGAGATCCTGAATCCAAAAAATACTTGGACAGACTCTTCTCAATATGATCAAAAGGCTATCGATCTTGCTACTCAATTTATAGAGAATTTTAAAGAGTTTGAGTCTTTTGCTAATAATGAAATTATAGAGGGAGGTCCCGTCCAAAAAAATAAATAAATCAAAATAAAGAACAAATAGAAATGAAAATTCCTGAAAATCTTTTGTATACAGAAGACCATGAATGGGTGAAAATAGAAAAGGATATGGCATATATTGGAATCACAGATTTTGCACAACATGAGTTGGGTGACATTGTATATGTTGAAATCGAAACGGTTGGAGAAAAATTACAGCAACATGATGTATTTGGGACGGTTGAAGCAGTGAAAACAGTATCCGATCTTTTTTTGCCGATTGCCGGTGAAGTAATGGAAATTAATCTGAAGTTGGAAGCAAATCCTGAATTAGTCAATTCTGACCCTTATGGAGAAGGATGGATGATTAAAATGAAAGTCAATGATCTAGTAGATACTGAAGGACTGTTGACCGCAGAATCATATATGTCATTAGTAGGTTTATCATAGAATGGAAGCAGTAAAAATCAAGAAAACACCATTTAATGCATTCCATCATTTGTTAGGAGCGAAAATGGTCGACTTTGCAGGATATGAAATGCCCGTCCAATACAAGGGGATAAAACATGAACATGAAATTGTAAGAAATAAGGTGGGTGTATTTGATGTTTCTCATATGGGGGAAATTCTGATAGAGGGAAAAGAAGCCTTGTCATTAATCCAGAAAATTACTTCAAATGATGCTGCAAAACTTTTTCCGGGAAAGGTACAATACAGTTGTATGCCTAATGATACCGGAGGAATAATTGATGATCTTTTAGTGTATATGATTAACCAGAACGATTATTTATTGGTCGTCAATGCGTCAAATATAGAAAAAGACTTGAACTGGATTCACGGACAGAATTCCTTTGATGCACAAGTTAGCAATATTTCAGATTCTATTTCATTATTAGCGGTTCAGGGACCTAAAGCAGAACAGGTCTTACAAAAATTGACAGATATCAGTTTGAAAGACATGGAATATTATACGTTTACTATCGGTGAATTAGCTCATATTCCTAATGTTTTACTATCTGCCACTGGATATACCGGAGCGGGAGGATTTGAAATATATGTGGAAAACAAATATGCTGCACATGTATGGGAAGCTCTTTTTGAAGCAGGAAAAGAAGAAGGAATAGAACCGATAGGTTTAGGAGCCAGAGATACATTACGGTTGGAAATGGGCTATTGTTTGTATGGGAATGATATTGATGATTATACTTCTCCTTTAGAAGCTGGACTGGGCTGGATTACTAAATTTAATAAAGACTTTGTTCATAGTGGATTTTTAAAAATCCAAAAAGAAAAAGGTGTATCCAAAAAGTTGGTTGGGTTTGTAATGGCTGATAAAGGAATTCCTCGTCATGGCTACGAAATTTGGAATGAGAGTCATGAGATCATAGGAACTGTTACTTCCGGAACGATGTCACCAACCCTTAAGAAAGCGATCGGGATGGGCTACATCTCCGTTGAAAATTCGGCTGCAGGAAATGAAATTTTTATTAATATTAGAAATAAACCAAGTAAAGCAATAATACAGGCTCTTCCATTCATTAACGAAAAATAGCTTACAGTTGATACTACCAATTTTCAAATTGTTGAAACTTGCTTATTTTTCCCATGATTGGTAAAGTGATTTCTTAAACCTGTGGAGAGGATAATTGAATGATTGAATGATTTTTGAATACCTTAAATTAAATATGGATATTGATGATAATGCTTTCAATGAAATATATCCGGAACATATAAAAGCTTTGTCACAATGTCATTGGACTCCTGTTGCTGTTGCTAAGATGGCTGCTAAATTCTTAGCTGATGATACCGGTAAAAAAGTTTTGGATATCGGATCTGGAGCAGGTAAGTTTTGTCTTGTAGGGGCTGCTTCTACAGATGGTATTTTCTACGGAGTCGAACAAAGAGCATCTCTAACTAAAATATCAAAAAAAATAGCTGATAAACATAATATATCTAATGTTGATTTTATTAATTTAAACATAAAGGAAATCTCCTTTTTAGAGTACGATGCGTTCTATTTTTTTAATTCTTTTTATGAAAATATAGATACTTCATGCTCAATTGATGATACAATTATTCATGATAGAGATTTATACTACGATTATTCGGCGTATGTGAGAGAACAGCTTGATGCAACTCCCATAGGAACACGGTTGGTTACCTATTGGAGTAATTGGGATGAAATTCCCAATAGCTTTAAATTAATTGATACGGCTTGTGATAAATTACTAAATTTTTGGGAAAAAATAATATGAACAACAAAATACTTCTGAACAATAATTTATTGTTTCGAAGAAAAATAAAATGGCAATACTGAGAAATTTTATTTGCTGGTAAAATACATAGGTCTGAATATTATGTATATTTTTTTTGTATTACTGCAATCTTTTTGCAGTAATACTTTTTCCAGTTTGTATAGTCATCTTATTATATTTCTTCTCATAAGTGCTGGACGTGATATTTGAATATTAGTTGGACGGCGGAAAGCCTGTTATCCTGAAAGCAGATGAAGTACTTTTCGTTCCGACAGGAAAAATCATTCCGCAAAAAATATTGGCAAGGTTAAAGTTGCCTAACTTGCTACTTATATTGTAAAAAAGATAAGCCATTATTTGTATTCAAGAAGTAATAGAACCTAATCAATGGTTGAGTAAAAACGAAAAACTGTCGCATTTTTGATATTTTATTCTCTATTTTTACAGCAGAATTTTTGACTAAATATATCTACTTAATAATCTTTTAACTCATTAAATGATCAAGGAATTTTCATTCAAAAAATTTGGCAACTTAGAATTTAGCAAATCCTCCGTGCAAAGTGACCTCCTCTCTAAAATAGGAGAACACATCAAAGTCCTGTTTATTCCACAAAAAGCGATCATCCAAGTCGATTTTCAGGAGATTGAAATGAAAACAGATTCTTTGTTGTTCATAAATCCCCATGTTATTTTAAAGCCCTGCGAAACTATTGGCGGACAATTGATGCACTTTAACAGAGATTTTTATTGTGTTGAGATTCATGATCATGAAGTTGCCTGCGATGGTATTTTATATAATAATGTGTTTGAAATTCCATTTATAAGTCTAAATGAAGAACAGTCTGCTGAGATCCAAAAGATCATCAGCGATATTCATTATGAATTAAAAAATGAAGATTCCGGTACTGAGGAAATGCTAAGGACACTTTTAAAACTGATCATCCTTAAATCTACGCGTATCTGGAAACAACAGCATCACTTAGCGGAGAATGTGCAGCAGGCCGATGTTCAATTTCTACGAAAATTCAGCAAGCTTGTTGAGCAGCATTTTAAGACACTACATACCGTCGCCGATTATGCGGATCTACTATGTATTACACCAAAAAATCTCAATAAAAAAATAAGCCTGCTCAGTAAAGAAACGCCTAATGATATTATAAAAAACCGTATTATATTGGAGAGCAAGCGCCTTTTAGCCCATACCAAGATGACTGTCAAAGAGATTGCTTATAGCCTAAATTACGAGGACGATGCCTATTTCGTTCGCTTTTTTACAAAACATACTGGAATATCACCAACAAGCTTTAGAAAACAGTTTTAAAAATAATCAAAAGATATACTTTTAAGAAAAGCACAGCCTATAAGGCTGTGCTTTTTTAATGTTTTGTTCCTTACAATTAGCTATTCGAGGAGGCTATAAACTCTTTTTGGGCAAAAAGTGCAATTCAAAGCGAAAGCCGTCCATTGATGCGCCTTCGAAATTACCCCAACTTTGCAATATCAAAATAAAACAATAGTAATAACAATTAAATAATACAGACATGAACAAGTTTACAGTAAAAGACGGAACAGAAATTTATTTCAAAGATTTAGGCGAAGGACAACCCATATTTTTCCATCATGGATGGCCATTGTCATCCGATGATTGGGATGCGCAGATCATGTACTTTCTGGAAAAGGGATTTAGAGTTATTTCACATGATAGAAGAGGGCATGGTAGATCGACTCAAACCTATAAGGGAAACGATATGGACACGTATGCAGCAGACGTCGCAGAATTGGTAGCGTTTCTGGATCTAAAAGATGTTATCCATGTAGGACATTCAACAGGTGGCGGTGAAGCGATTCGATATGCATCTAAATATGGTAAGGACAGGGTTTCCAAAGTAGTATTGATTAGTGCTGTTACTCCCTATATGATAGTGGATGAAAATAACCCGGATGGAGTTCCTTTAGCTGTCTTTGATGATATCCGTCACAATACCCTGCACAACAGACAGCAATTCTATCATGACCTAACCGTGCCTTTCTATGGTTACAATAGGGAAGGTGCTGAAATTAAAAAAGGCATTCAGGACAATTGGTGGAGACAGGGAATGATGGGCGGTATAAAGGCACAATATGATTGTATCAAAGTGTTTTCAGAGACTGATTTTACAGAGGATCTAAAAACTGTAGATGCACCTGTACTTGTCCTGCATGGTGATGATGACCAAATTGTTCCTTACGCTACTACAGCGGTTAAAGCAGCGGAACTTCTTAAAAATGGTAAACTCATCATTTATCCCGGTTTCTCCCATGGAATGCCTACCATTAATGCTGACGTGATCAACCGTGATATTCTAGCATTTATCAACGGGTAATATTTCAAGGGCAAAAAGTACAATACAAAAGGGAAACGATCCATTGTTGCGCGGTTGGAATTAAACCAGCTTTGTATAATCAAAATAACAAGAAAATAACAACAATAATATCAAAAATCATGAGAAATTTAATCTTAGCATTCACACTGTTTACAACTTTAATCTCAAGCTCATTAATTGCACAAACTAAAAGAACTCCGGCATCACTGGGCCGGGAAGAATATATCGAAGTAGAAAAAAATGTTCGACTGCATGTAACGGATCTTGGCGAGGGAGAACCTATTGTCCTGGTTCACGGCTGGCCTTTAAGCGACGCGATGTATGAATACCAATATGCCGATTTTATACAGAAAGGATACCGCGTGATTGGGATTACATTGAGAGGCTTCGGTCTTTCTGATAAACCAGGAGGAAAATATAATTATGATGTTTTTGCGGATGACATCAAAGTTATACTGGATAAACTAAAAATTGAAAATGCAACAATAGGTGGTTTCTCTATGGGAGGTGCAACAGTAATCCACTATGTGGCTAAATATAATGCCGCCCACGTTTCAAAAATGGCTCTTTTCGGAGCAGCAGCACCGATCTGGACAAAACGAGCTGACTTTAACTATGGTCAATGGACCAAGGAAGATGTTAACGGATTGATCAATCTGAACAACACCAACCGTCCGGAACTATTCGCCACTTTCGGTAAGATATTTCCAGCAAATGAGAACAGTGTTTCGCAAGGTCTGGGCACATGGTTAGGAGGCATCCAGGCACAGGCATCACCTTATGCAATGGCTGAAGGACTAAAAACATTGAGAGACAGTGATCTGCGCGGTGATTTGAAGAAAATAACCATCCCTACTTTGATCCTGCACGGTAAGTTGGATAAAATCTGTTCTTATGACCTTGCAGAACAAATGCATGCCTTACTTAAAAACTCAACTTTAGTTCCTTTGGAAAAAAGTGGTCATGCCCTGTTTATCGAAGAGCTTGATAAATTCAATAGCGAGTTATTAAACTTCATCAAAGAATAAGATAATTCAAGCATGAGGTTAGTATAGAAAGCTAACCTCATTTTTTTATGTAAAATCAATCAGAATGCAAAAATTCCTATTACTTCTAACAACACTCCTATTATTTTCTTGTAGCACAAAATCAAAGATTGTAACCGTAAAACATAGCAGCTTGCCAAAAGAATCAGGCCCTTATAGCCATTCGACCAGTTATGGCAATCTTATTTTTGTTTCGGGTCAAATTGGTTTAGACCAAAAAACCAATACACTTAAAAGAAGTGTCGAGGAACAAATGGTTCAGATCATGGAAAATCTGAAAATTATTTTAAAAAATAATCAATCCGATTTTCAGCACATTACCAAAACAACAATTTTTTTGACGGATATAAAACAGTTTGAAACAGTCAACAAAATTTATGGCAGTTATTTTAAAAATAGTTTGCCTGCAAGAAGTACGGTTGAAGTCGCTTCATTAGCGAGAGGCGCAGGTATCGAAATTGAATGTATTGCTATTAAAAGATGAATTTCTTAATACAGGATATAGATCTTTCATAGGTCTTCAACAACTCATAATTACCTGCAGTGGAGTGGCAGGTTATGGTTTTCTGATCATCAATCCATCATTTTCCAATTGTTTATTTATAAAAATCCTCTTCTTTCGAAAAGGATATTCACACCACAAAAATGATATTATCAATCTTTGTCCTGCAAAAATATCCGCAATATTACCTTGTAATTATGATTTAAATCATAAATTATTACTAAAATTGTATTATTAAAAAATGAAAAGTATTCTGAAAAGGGAGATGATACTTTTTTATTTTTCTATGCATATTTTTTTGTTCTTAAAAAATGTTTCCCGAGAAGTAAATTTCCAGTAACGCAAGGGAGCATTACCAATGACAATGTGCAGAGTAGCAAAATTATGACAATAATCATTAAAATAAAATACCTTTTACTCTTTTATAACTAAGGGAAACATGGCTTGGACAAATTTTTATACTTTTGCCCGAAACCGAACCATACGAATAGTTTTTCATCCATTCGGTTTATTGTTATTAGTTGATCGACAGGATAATGATCTTGTTGATTTTTAGTTTCCGGATCAGACCGGTGTAGTTTACTTTTTGGTTATATATATAGGAACCTCTTTTTGTTTTCGGAGGAAAAAATTGTATTCTTTAACACTTTTTTAATCTCTATTATTTGTAATCATTTTGAAGTTTACTTACATTTGTGCCTGCGATGAAAGGAAAATTTTATCAATATCTATGCAGTTTGTTATTTGCTCTGTTAACCGTCTTGGGATGGTATTACGGGCAACTTCAGCAATATGTATCTGTAGAGAATAATAATGAGTTAGGTTTTCATTTCACGACAGATATTTGTAGTACGTGTGATAAAAGTCCTGGGAAGTCATTCGTTTTGACTAAAGAGAATGAGGGTGAGGATTTATATAATATTAGCCGTCCCCATTACAATAAACTTCGTGCAAATCTTTCTGAAAATGATAGTGAAAATGACGAAAATCTAGAATCATCAGCGTCTTCAGAACTAGCCATGCTTTTAAGAGGCGATTTCTGGCGTTTGATTTCAGGTTTTGTTATTACTTTTCATGATAAACAAAATGCGGTTTCATTCGCTCATTCCGAACATCTAATTATACCTTACGATGATCTGTATATCCAATACAGGGTCATCCGACTGTGATTTTATACTATTTTTTACGAAAAGCTTTAAGGTTTTCATGACGTGTTCTGAAAACCAACAACTCTATTTTTCAAATTTAAAAATATTATAAAATTATTATCATGTTCAATAAAAGTCTCATGTATCTCCACCTGTGCATCATTCTTTGGTGCGTAAGCTGCCAATCTGAGAAAAAAGAAAAAAAAGAAACAGCATCTTTCAATGTCACAAGTCCGCTTGTAAAAGATACTTTAATAGATAAAGATTATGTAGCACAAATCCGTTCTATCAACCATATTGAGCTTCGTGCCCAGGAAAAAGGATATATTCAGGGTATTTATGTTGATGAAGGGCAATTTGTTCACAAGGGACAGTTGTTATTTAAAATTATGCCTAACCTTTATGAGTCTGATGTAAATCGTGCCAAAGCAGAAGCAAAATATGCTGAAATCGAATATCAGAATACCAAAAATCTTGCCGCTAAAGATATCGTTGCTCCACAGGAAATGACGATGGCAAAAGCTAGATACGAAAAAGCGAAAGCAGAACTGGCTTCAACGAATACCCATTTGGGGTTCACTGAAATCCGTGCTCCTTTCACAGGAATTGTAGGAAGATTACACGTAAGAAAAGGAAGTCTTGTAGATGACGGAGAGTTGATTACTGAGCTATCTGACAACAGCAAAATGTGGGTGTATTTCAATGTTCCGGAAGCTGAATATCTGAATCAGATGAGTGACAGAACAACGAATAATCCGATGCACGTGCGCCTGAGAATGGCCAACGGAAAAGAGTTTACTCAGGATGGTGTTGTAGAAACTATCGAATCTGATTTCGATAATGAAACCGGAAATATTGCTTACCGGGCTACTTTCCCGAATCCAAAAGGATTATTAAGATATGGTGAAACCGGAAATGTTGTTATTACCTCTCCTTATGCAAACGCGTTGATGATTCCTCAGAAAGCGACTTTTGAAGAATTAGAAAAGAAATATGTCTATGTTATCACAAAAGACAACAAAGTAAAAGCGAGAGAAATAAAGATTGCTGCCGAATTGCCGCATCTGTATGTTGTTGCTTCAGGTCTTGGAAAAGATGAAAGGATTCTTCTGGATGGTCTTAGAATGGTTCAGGAAAACCAGACGATCAGTTCAAAATACCAGACTCCTGAAAAAGTCATGTCGAATCTGGATCTGTATGCCGAGTAATTAAAAAGCAAGATTATGTTTAAAAAAGTAATACACCGACCGGTATTCGCCATTGTAATATCGGTTATTATCCTCTTTATAGGAGGTTTGGCGATCAAGCAGCTTCCTACTGAACAGTTTCCTAAAATTGCTCCTACAACCGTTGCTGTTACCATTGCCTATCCCGGTGCAAGCGCCGATGTTTTGGTTAAATCTTCATTGATTACCATTGAAAATGCCATCAACGGAGTTCAGGGAATGCGTTACATCACTACCGATGCAACCAGTGCCGGAGAAGCAACTGTAAACGTTATTTTTGATCCCGGAACAGATCCTAATGCGGCCGTTGTTCTGGTGAAAACAAGAGTAGATCAGGTAATGCCTTTACTTCCCGAATTGGTACAGAAAGAAGGAGTAGTGGTAAATCCGATCCAGCCAAGTATGTTGATGTACGTAAATTTGTACAGCACCAACAAAAGCATGGATGAAAAATTCCTGTACAACTATGCAACTGTAAATATTATCCCTGAAATCAACCGTATTCACGGGATTGCAAAATCTCAGATCTTAGGAAGTAGAAGATATGCCATGCGTATTTGGTTAAATCCTGACAGAATGCGTGCTTACTCGATTTCTGTGGATGAAGTGATGAAAGCAATTGGTGAGCAAAGTATTATCGGACGTCCCGGAAGAATCGGACAGAGTTCCGGTATTGCCGCACAGTCTCTGGAATATGTTCTTACTTATAAAGGTCAGTATAATAAACCTGAAGAATATGAAAATATCATTGTTCGTTCCAATTCTGAAGGAGAAAATATTAAGCTAAAAGATGTTGCCAAAGTTGAATTGGGAAGTGAATTTTTTGATATTTATTCTAACCTTGACGGGCATCCATCCGCTTCCATTGTGTTAAAACAAAACTACGGAAGTAACGCGAATGACGTTATTAAAGATGTAAAAGCTAAACTGGAGGAAATGAAAGGAAATTTCCCTCCGGGAGTTGATTATAAGATCAGTTATGACGTTTCGCAATTCCTGGATGCATCGATTGAGCAGGTAATGCATACGTTGAGAGATGCATTTATTTTGGTGGCAATCGTAGTGTTTATCTTCCTGGGTGACTGGCGTTCAACATTAATTCCGATTATTGCCGTTCCTGTTTCATTGATCGGAACCTTCTTTGTCATTCAAATGTTCGGAATGTCGATCAATTTGGTAACGCTTTTCGCCCTGGTTTTAGCCATCGGAATTGTGGTTGATAATGCGATTGTGGTTATCGAAGCCGTTCACGCAAAGATGGAAGAAAGCGATATTACGCCTTATAAAGCGGTAAAAGAAGTAATGGGAGAAATTGCGGGAGCAATTATCGCAATTACAGCGGTAATGGTAGCTGTATTCATCCCGATCTCGTTTATGACAGGTCCTGTAGGAACTTTCTACCGTCAGTTCTCCATTACAATGGCAAGTTCTATTGTAATTTCCGCAGTGGTGGCGTTAACATTGACTCCGGTTTTAGCGGCAATGCTATTGAAAAACCATCATGGAAAACCTAAAAAATCTAATATTTTCACGAAAGCTTTAGATTCTTTCAACAGAGGATTTGATAAAGTGACCGGAAGGTATGCTGCATTTTTAAGAAAAATTGTTACTCGAAAAGTAGTGACTTGGGGAATTTTGGTTGCTTTCTGTGTTGGGATTTTTATTGTAAATAAAGCGCTTCCGGGTGGTTTCATTCCAAATGAAGATCAGGGAACGATCTATGCGATTGTGCAAACACCTCCAGGATCAACTTTAGAGCAAACGAACAAGGTTTCGAGAGCATTACAGAAAATCTGTCAGGGTGTGGATGGAGTAGAGTCGGTTTCATCATTAGCGGGTTACGAAATTATGACAGAAGGTCGTGGATCGAACGCGGGAACGTGTCTGATTAACCTTAAAAGCTGGAACGACCGTGAACATAATGTAAAAGAAATCATGGAAGAGCTTGAAGAAAAATCTAAAGGTCTCGGAGCTACCATAGAATTCTTTGAACCGCCTGCAGTTCCCGGTTTCGGATCTTCGGGAGGTTTCTCAATGAGATTGCTTGATTTGAACAGAACAACCAATTATCAGGATTTTGATAAGGTGAATAAAGCGTTCATTGCTGAGCTTAAAAAACGGAAAGAATTAACCGGAGTATTCACCTTCTTTGCAGCCAATTATCCTCAGTATGAATTGGTTTTCGATAATAATGCAGCGATGCAGAAAGGTGTTTCCATCGGAACAGCCATGGAAAATCTGAATATTTTAATTGGTAGTACGTACGAACAAGGGTTCATCCGTTTCGGTCAGTTCTTCAAAGTGTATGTTCAGTCTTCTCCCGAATTCAGAAGGCTTCCGACTGATATTTTAGGGTTATATGTGAAAAATGATCATGGGGAAATGGTTCCTTATTCAGCGTTTATGACGATGAAAAAAACACAGGGGCCGAACGAAATTACCCGTTATAATATGTATAACTCAGCGGCAATCCGAGGACTTCCGGCTGAAGGCTATACAACAGCGGATGCGATTCAGGTCATCAATGAAGTAGCGGCAAAAACATTACCTCACGGCTATAAAGTTGCTTGGGAAGGGTTGTCTTATGACGAAGCACAGCGTGGCAATGAGGCGATCTATGTATTCCTTGTGGTTTTGGTATTCGTTTATCTGGTTTTGGCGGCGCAGTATGAAAGTTTCATTATTCCGTTTGCGGTATTGTTTTCATTACCGGTCGGAGTTTTCGGATCTTTCTTATTGTTAAAAGCAATGGGGCTTGAAAATGACATTTACGCACAGGTTGGTTTAATTATGATCATAGGGTTATTAGGTAAAAATGCCGTGTTGATCGTTGAGGTTGCTGTGAAAAGGAGACAGGCAGGAGATTCTATTCTGGAAGCCGCGATTGAAGGTTCAAGAGCCCGTTTCAGACCGATTTTGATGACTTCATTTGCCTTTATTGCAGGGTTAGTTCCGCTTGTTTTTGCGGGGGGAGCAGGTGCGATCGGAAACCATACTATCGGGGCTTCTGCCCTGGGAGGAATGTTAATTGGAACTCTTTTCGGAGTTATTGTAATTCCGGGACTCTACTACATTTTTGCGAAATTATCGGATGGCAGAAAAATGATTAAAGACGAAGACGAATCACCATTAAGCGAAGACATGATCCATTATGAATAAGAATAAAATATATCAATATGCAGGAACGGCATTCTTTTTATTAAGTCTTGCTGCCTGCAAATCAATAGACATACAGCAACGTGCCGAAAGCAGGACAGTACCTGAGAAATATGCATCAGCCGAAAATGACACTATCAACACAGGAAAATTAAAATGGAACGAATATTTTAGTGATCCTCATCTTCAGACACTCATTAATCAGGCATTACAGAATAATCAGGAACTCAATATCATTCTTCAGGAAATTGAGATTTCTAAAAATGAAATTAAAGCGAAGAAAGGGGAGTATTTACCTTCTGTAGGTTTAAAAGCTGGAGCTGGAGTTGATAAGGTAAGCCGTTATACTAATATCGGAGCAATGGAAGCTAATACCGAAATGGAACCCGGAAAAGAAATGCCAGATCCTTTATTTGATTTCGGAGTGGGGGTACAGGCAAAATGGGAAACAGATATTTGGGGGAAACTTCACAATGCGAAAAAAGCTCAGGTTCAGAGATATTTAGCGAGTGTTGAAGGGAAAAACTTCATGATTACGAATCTGATCTCAGAAATTGCAGATTCTTACTATGAATTGCTTGCATTGGATAATGAACTGGTTATTTTAAAGCAGAATATTAAAATTCAGAATGATGCACTGGATATCATTAAAGAATTAAAGAAGAATGCAAGATCCAATGAATTGGCAGTGAAAAGATTTCAGGCGCAGGTTCTCAAAACACAGGGAATGCAGTATGATATTCAGCAGAAGATTGTAGAGACTGAAAATAAGATCAATTATCTCGTAGGAAGATTTCCTCAACCTGTGGAAAGAAGCCAGGATTTTGAATCGGTTGTTCCGCAGACTGTTTATGCCGGAATTCCTTCTGAATTGTTGGAAAACCGTCCGGATATCAAACAGGCTGAATATGAACTGGCTGCCTCAAAATTAGACATCAAATCAGCAAAAGCAAGATTCTATCCTTCTCTTGACATTGGTGCAGGTTTGGGATTACAGGCTTTTAATCCGACATATTTGATTAAACCTGAGTCGTTTTTGTTTTCTTTAGCAGGCGAATTGACAGCTCCGTTAATCAACAGAGCTGCGATCAAAGCCGCATATTATAACGCCAATGCAAAACAGGTTCAGGCGGTTTATCATTATGAGCAGACTGTTTTGAGCGCTTATATTGAAGTGGCGAATCAGCTTTCTAAAATCAAAAACTTAGAAAACAGTTTGGATATCAAAACGAAGGAAGTGGATGCTTTGACAAAATCCATCGACATTTCTAATGATTTGTTTAAATATGCCCGTGCTGATTATATGGAAGTGCTTTTGACACAACGTGATGCGCTGGAGTCAAAATTTGAATTTGTTGAAAAGAAAGTTAATCAGTTGAAAGCAAGTGTAGCGGTATATAGAGCTCTTGGTGGCGGTTGGGATCAGAATATACCAGCTTCATCAGATGTTACTTCTCACTAATATTTTATAGTTATTTTAAATTAAAGGAGCTTATCGAAAGATAACTCCTTTTTTATTTAGGACTAGCCAAAGTCTAAATAGATAATGAAAAGCAATTAAAGATATTTTTTTTAAAAGTAATTTCGGATGCTACATCTTTTGTCTTGGCAATCCAATTTCATGTTCTTGGGGATAAGGTTTCCTAAAAGTCATACTGACATCCTCATGCAAATTACGTTGGGCTTCCAATGACTTCTCTTTATCCATTGAATATCTTGGATCCGGAATAAAAGGCATTTTGGCCATTTTATGAATGGTAACAGTCGGAAAATGGAAATCGACCTCTACGGTTCCCAATAGAAGATAACACCCACCACCCTGAAAAGGATATTCTTCAAGGCAGTTTGGAAAATGAGCGGTATCAAAATATTCTCCTTCAGCATCAATCCAGGTACCGAAGTACATGGTTCCTTTCTTGGTGGGAACATGCTTTCTTGAAATAAGATAGGCCAGCATTTTAACCTGATGTTTATGAAACTTCAATAAATCCTTTACCAAAACAGAACCTCTGTATCGGGTTTGTAATAAATCAAAAGGGCTGAATGAAACGGGGAAACCTAATATCTCTATTTCATCAAAAGCATCTTCAAACCGGTTTCTTTCTATAGAAGGAAGCTGATAATCTTTTTGGGGCTCGTCCAATAAAGTCAGATGCCTGAAAGGAACCTTATGAGTTCCCAACAGAAATCTTGATTCAATGAGCAGCTCATGCTTCTGTTTTCCGGTAAAGCGGAATGCTCCGATAAAGATTAAAATTTGCAATGTTTCGATGCCAATAGGAATTCTCTTAATAAAGTTTTCCAGGGAAATATACTCTCCATTTTGATCTCTTTCTTCAGGAATCAGTTGTGCTAATCTCGTTTCAAGCCTTTCAATATGCATCAATCCCAAATAAACATCCAAACCATAAACAGTAGTCTGATATTCACTTAAATTGACACAAGGATTATGAATAACTGCTCCCGACATCCGGGCTTCATGAATATAGACTTCAGTTCTGTAGAATCCGCCGCCGTTATTGATAGCAGAAACCATAAATTCGATAGGATAATAGACCTTGAGATATAAGCTCTGATAGCTTTCTACGGCATAGGAAGCAGAATGTGCTTTGCAAAATGAGTATCCAGCAAAGGATTCGATCTGCCGGTATACTTCCATAGATAACTGTTCAGGGTGTCCCAATCTTTTACAGGACTCAAAGAAGTTATCTTTTACTTTCTGTAATGCAGATAAAGAACGGCCTTTACCGCTCATCGCTCTTCTTAGTACGTCACCATCAGGGGCGGATAATCCTCCGAAGTGAAGGGCAACCTTAATGACATCTTCCTGATACACCATGATTCCATAAGTTTCTCCTAATTCCTTTTCAAAGACCTCATGGAAATACTCAAATTTTGTAGGATTATTATGCCTGAAAATATATTCCCGCATCATTCCGCTTTGGGCCACCCCGGGCCGGATAATGGAGGAGGCAGCAACCAATACTTTGTAGTTGTTGCATTTCAGCCTGCGGAGTAATCCTCTCATGGCAGGAGATTCAATATAAAAACAGCCGATGGTTTTTCCGGAACTTAAGAATTCATTGCATCGGGCTTCGTCTTTTGAGAGCGAAGTGTCCCGGATATCAATATCAATTCCTCTTTTTTCTTTAACCAGCTTTACCGTATCATTAATGGTACCTAACCCTCTTTGTGAGAGAATATCAAATTTTTCAAGACCAATTTCTTCGGCGGTATACATATCGAACTGTACGATCGGAAAACCTTTAGGAGGCATTTCGAGTGCTGAATAATTGGTAATAGGTTCTTCTGATATGAGAATCCCGCAGGAATGCATACTTCTCTGGTTCGGAAACTTTTCCAACAATTTTCCGTAGTAATGAACCTGTCTGGATACCGAATTAGTATCATGTTCCTGGATGGGTTTCGTTGCCAGTATATCAAGCTCATCTTTCGGAAGCCCAAATACTTTTCCTACTTCCCGAAAAATAGAACGGTATTTAAATTCGACATTAGTTCCACAGAAGGCAACATGGTCTTTTCCATATTTATCAAAAATATATTCCAAGATGATATCCCTGGTCTGCCAGCTCCAGTCTATGTCAAAATCCGGAGGTGTTTTACGGTTGAGGTTTAGAAACCGTTCAAAATACAGATCCAGTTCCAGAGGACATATGTCAGTAATTCCAATGCAATAGCTGACAATGGAATTGGCACCGCTGCCTCTTCCTACGTGCATAAATCCCATCCGGTTGCTATACTGGATAATATCCCAGGTGATGAGAAAATAAGCACAGAAATTAAGTTGTTCAATAACCATTAACTCTTTATCCACTCTTGCTTTTGCCTGTAGATTATCATCGGCATACCTTTTAGAAAGTCCTTGATAGGCTAACTTCTTTAAAAGCTCAACATCATTTTCCCTGCTGTCAGTGAAATGCTTTTTGTTTTTAGGTGTTGAAAAATCAAAATCAAAATGGCAGTTATTAATAATATACTTTGTGTTCTCAATAATTTGCGGTTCATGGTAAAATTGAGCCAAAAGCTTTTTTTTATCCGTAAATATTTCGTTGTTTTTACAGTAATGAGCTTCTGTAAGCTTAGAGATCAGGGTATTATAATCGATAGCCCTTAATATCTTATGAAGTTCATATTCTTCAGGAGTGGTAAAGGTAACCGGATGAAGAATGACCATTTTATGAATGAACTGTTTTAATTCTGGTTGAATCAAAAGGTTTAGCTGATCCTGTCTGATGCCTATAAATTCATGATCTGCTAATTTTTCAGGAATATTCTCCAGTGGGTAAATAATAAATGTATCTGTAAAATCAGGATTGGTTTTAGGAATCTCTATGCCTTCGCAATTGTAAACGGTTAAAAGCCTGTTGATCTCTCCGATACTTTTCTGATTTTTTGCCAGGCAGATATAATACAGTTCATCCTGAACCCGTATTTCTACTCCAACGATCGGTTTGATACCGTGATCCTGACAAAGTTTATAAAAATCATAGATCCCGGTAATGGTATTGATATCCGTAAGAGCCAGGGTTTTGATATTAAAACGTACAGCCTGCTCAACCAGTTCCTTAACGGAAATAGTCCCATACCGGAGGCTGTGATAAGAATGACAATTCAGAAACATCTTGTACTTATTTTAATAAACCCGAGGCTCTTCCTACACTTGATGTTCCAAACCTGTTCTTGATTTTATCCATTGTTTGATACAGCGATATCAGCTCTTCTGTATCTTCAAAGAGATCCATTTGATGGCATCCATGAACCAGTCCGGTAAACTTTACTCCCACTAACCTGATTCTCATACGCCTTGTGTATACTTTTTTAAACAGTTCTAAAACATACCTGAGCAGGGTATGATCAGCTGAAGTGTAAGGAATCCTGCATTGTTTGGCTTCAGTATCAAAATTGGAATACCTGAGTTTTACTACCACTACCGATACCAGCCATTTCTCTGCCCGGAGCTGATAACAGAGTTTTTCAACCATTCCGGAAAGAATACTTTTGATTCCCTGAATATCTATAGTATCCTGAGCAAAAGTATCCTCGGTAGAGATGGATTTTCGTTCAGAGTAGGGAACCACAGGGGTTTCATCAATTCCATGTGCTTTTTTCCAAAGCTCATTTCCATTTTTACCAATCAGCTGCTGAAGAACGTCAACAGGCATTTCTGAAAGCGTTTGTATCGTTCTGATCCCCAGCCTTGACAGCAGCTGAAAGGTAACATCGCCGACCATGGGAATTTTCTTTACGGAAAGCGGATTTAAAAACGGCTGTATGTCAGATTGTTTTACTTCCAATCTTCCGGTAGGCTTTGATTCTCCGGTTCCGATTTTAGATACGGTTTTATTGGCAGACAATGCAAAACTTATCGGTAAACCTGTGTTTTTCTGTACGCTTTCTGCGATTTCATATGTCCACTTATAGCATCCGAAAAACTGATCCATTCCGGAAAGATCCAAATAAAATTCATCGATACTTGCCTTTTCAAGGACAGGAACTTTTTCCTGAATAATTTCCGTTACCATATGGGACATATTGGAATACATTTCCATATCTCCCTTAATTACTTTAGCTTCGGGACATAACCGTAAAGCCATTTTAATCGGCATTGCACTTCTTACTCCGAAAAAACGGGTCTCATAAGAGCAGGAAGCCACAACACCACGGTCTCCACCTCCTATGATGACAGGCTTTTTCTCCAATTCGGAGTTTTTCAGCCTTTCACAGGAAACAAAGAACGTATCCAGATCCATATGTGCAATTGCTCTTTCCATGCGACAAAATTAGTTACGTTTTGAAACAAATTTTGTATTTTTGTTGTCTAAAATTGTAACAATGTCAAAATTCTCTGATAACATCGTGTTTTTGAGAGGAAAGAAAAATATGACCCAGCAAGAACTGGCAGATCTATTATTTCTTACCCGATCCAGATATGTTGCCTATGAATATGGAAGGTCAGAACCTCCTATTGAAATATTGCTTAGAATTTCAAAATTCTATAACATTAGCATTGACTTATTGTTGACTGTAGATGTCAGAAAATTTTCTATCGATGAACTCATGGAGCTGCCTGACAATAGAATTGTTCTGCCTATCAGGGTTGACCAAGATGGAAACGATCAGATTGAGATCATTCCCCAAAAAGCTTCTATGGGCTACCTGAATGGCTATGGAGATCCGGAATACATAGAAAGTCTGGAGACCATATCGTTACCTTTTCTAAAAGGGGGGAAGTTTAGGGCATTTCCGGCTGACGGAGATTCAATGCCCCCCTATAAGAACGGAACCTATATCGTGGGAAAATATGTAGAAAATCTTTCGGATTTGAAAACGGACAGAACGTATGTTTTCATTACAACTAATGATGGTATCAGTTACAAAAGATTTCAGTTTCATGAAGCAGATGGTATATGGGTGAAGGCTGACAATCAATTTTATGAGCCTTATAAAATTCCATTGCCTGAAATTAAAGAAATCTGGGAGTTTGCCTGTAGTATTACTACCAAAGAATATGAGCCTGATGAATTTGCAGAACATCATATTCAAAACTTTATCACAGAAATTAAAACTGACATCAGACAGATCAAAGAAAAAATGGGAGATAGGAATTGAATCTATTTTGAGTACATGGCATAATCAAAAACTTCCCCGAAGGGAAGTAAAAACACAAATGATGAAAAAAATCCCGTAGTAACGGGATATTGCTAAGATAGATATTTTAATATAAAGTTATCATGACCCAGCTGAGTTTATTTGAGGCCGAAGAATTCTATGAGTTTCCAAAAGATCTTTTGGAATACAAAGAAAATTTCCTGAGCAGGGAAGAAGCCAACCTGCTTAAAAACAAATTATTGGAAACAGCTCCCTGGGAACAGCGTACTCAAAAAATGTATGATAAGATGGTGCTTACTCCAAGATTGACCGCTTGGTATGGAGATTCAAAATATAATGATTACGAAGAAGAGAAAAAGCCAACCAATCCATGGACTCCTGAATTATTTTCATTAAAACAAAGAATTGAAAAAGAATTTGGCTGCCAGTTCAATGGTGTTCTGCTAAACCTATACCGTGATCATAATGATTCCGTTGCCTGGCATCGGGACAAGGAAAGCCGATATGGAAAACGTCCTGTCATTGCATCCATCAGCCTTGGACAAACCAGAAACTTTGATTTCAGAAAAAAAGATCATCATCAGAGTAAATACAGTCTGCCACTTCCTCATGGCTCATTACTTATCATGAAAGGCGATCTTCAGGAACACTGGGAACATCGCATTGCGAAATCAACCATACGAATGAAAGAACGAATTAATATGACTTTTAGATTAATAAAGTCTTAAAAATCAACTGTACTTGGAATGTGCTATAGTTTTTGTAAATGCTCTTCGGCACATTCATGTAAAATTCGATCAATTTCCGAATCAATCTCAAGTGAGATGTCTTGTATCCTGTTAAATCCAACTCTACCGCTTCCAGACTGTCCGAAAGTAATCATATACGCTGTTGAAAGATCGATTTTTTCTTCAGAAAGAAAATCCTTATGTTTTTCCTTAAGTTCTGCTATTTTAATTTCAACACAGTCTGAAAATCTTTCAGCACCATTTCCAAAAAGCTTTTCAGTTAAGCCCATAGTCTTTCATATTTTATTGTAAATATCGATATTTTTTAAGTAAATATTTATCACTTAAAGCAAAATTCTTTTCGGTACTACGAAAAAGTAGTGATTTTATATGATTTCTGTTGTTCAATTTTACCTCACCAACAATCATAAAAATCACAGTTATGAATATCGAAAGAACAGAATTTATAGCCTGGATGGAGAGAATCATGGAAAGATTTGACCTAGTGAAAGAGCAGATGCTTAAGAACCAATCCAGATTTATAGAAATAGACGGGGAACAGCTTTTAGATAACCAGGATGTTTTACAGCTTTTAAAGATAAGTTCCCGATCATTACAGCGGTACCGGACTGATAAAAAGCTGCCTTACTATACCATCAGCGGAAAGCTGTACTATAAGCTTTCGGATGTCCATCAATTAATCAGAGAATGTTTAAACTCTTGATGGTAATAAGACATCTACAGCCAAATTATTCATCACCATTCCAACCTTTAGAATACTCTTAATTGAGCCTATATTTTGGTTCCATTAAATGAAATACAATGGAAAATGAATTGATAACCCCTCAGGAACCTAGTGAACTCAAACCATCAACAGACACACTCCTTGTCCTGAACATTCATACCAATCAGGTTGAGATGGTCAAAGGAATTGATCAAGATGGGAATCTTCAAAAGGTTCCTCCAAAAGAAAAAAAGGATAATGAACAGCTGATCAGCGTTGATAAGCACGGCGATCTATTCTCCAACTTCTTTTCGAATTTTTACCGGCAGCTTAAAAATCCCACGCATTTCAACTTTTTCAAAGTTTTAGAATACGATGCCGTTAATACCGCTAACGATCTTCAAAAATATGTCGATCAGGCATCTCCTGAAGAAAAAGAAAAGCTGAAAGACTATGAAGTTTTACCTCAACACAACAACAATCCAAAAAATCAAAATACAATGGACAACTACACAGAAAATCAGGAGTATCGTTTTCAGCCTGAACAGATCGACTGGAAAACGATGGAGAAATTCGGACTTAATCTGGAGAAGCTTGAAAAAATGAATGCGATGGATTCATTACTCAGAGGTTTTAAAACCAATACACTAATTCCGATTACTATCAATCTGGGAACGGCAGTGAGCAAAATGGATGTTCGGTTATCCCTTCAGACAGGAGATACAGGACAGGTTGCCGTTCATCTGCATGGAATCCGAAAAGAACCTAGCCTCAATAACAAATTTTTAGGTCACCAGTTCACGGATGAAGACAAAAAGAATCTGAGAGAAACTGGAAATATGGGCAGGGTAGTAGATCTGGTCAATCCTAAAACCGATGAAATCATTCCATCAGTGATCAGCCGTGACCGCCTTACCAATGAATTGGTTGCCTATCGGGCAGAGTACATGAAAATCCCTGATGAAATCAAAGGAATTAGGCTTGATGAACATCAGAAACAAACCTTATTGGAAGGAGGACCATTGTATCTTGAAGGGATGACTTCTAAAAAAGGTGAACTTTTCAATGCCACCGTACAGTTCAATGCAGATAAGCGGTATGTAGAATTTCTGTTCAATAATAATCAGAATCAACAACAAACTCAACAACATCATCATAACCAACAGCAAACTCAACCTACGGATCAAGAGGCCCCCAAAGTATTCAGAGGAAAAGAACTGGACGATTCACAGTATGAAAAATTCAAAGCAGGGCAAACCATTTACATTGACGGTCTTATTGATGCTAAAGGCAAAACCTATCAGGGTTATATTACCTTCAACAAGGAAACTTCAAAAACTGATTTCTCCTTCAATCATCCTAATAAGCTCAAAGGAGAGGCAAAACCTACAGAAGATCATAAGACCCAAACTGCGGTTAACTCTCAGGGTAAAACGAATGAAGCTACTAAAAATGTGAAGGAGTCTTTGGAATCAAAACAGCAGCAGCCTATTAATAAACAACAGGAAGATCAGCAAGAAAAGGTTAGAAAACCAAGAGGACGAAAACTATCATAATCATCTAAATCCATCATATGAAAGCAATCATCGCAGAAAAACCGAGTGTCGCGAGAGAAATCGCACAATTGTTAGGAGCCCATGAAAAGAAAGATGGTTATTTATCCGGTAACGGATATTGTGTCACCTGGGCATTGGGACATTTGATCGCATTAGGAATGCCGGAGGATTATGGTATAAGAGGCTTTAACAAAGCCTCTTTGCCTATCTTTCCGAACCCTTTTCTTCTGACTCCCAAAAAACTAAAGAAAACAAAAGGCTATGAGCCTGATCCTTCAGCTTTAAAACAACTCAACACTATAAAACAAGTCATCAACCAATGCAGCAGTATTATTGTCGCCACCGATGCAGGAAGGGAAGGAGAGCTGATATTCCGCTATATCTATCATTACATACAATGCAACAAACCTTTCGAAAGACTCTGGATCAGTTCCCTTACCGAAAAAGCAATACAGGACGGTTTTAAAAACCTTCAGCCAGGCGATGTCTTTGACGGTTTGTATCAAGCTGCTAAAGCCAGAAGTGAAGCGGACTGGCTGGTAGGAATCAATGCTACTCAGGCATTAACCATCGCAGGGAACCAAGATGTTTATTCATTAGGCAGAGTGCAGACGCCAACCCTGGCTTTAATCTGTCAACGGTTTCTTCAGCATCAAAACTTCACCAAGCAAAAATACTTTCAGATTCAGCTGAGCCACAGGAAAGAATATACGGACTTTACCAGCTTGTCACTATTACAGTGGGAAGAAAAAAAGCAGGCAGAACAAATCCAAAAGATTATAGAGCGAGAGGGAAGAGCTATTGTAGAAGATGTATCTGTTAAAACAGTACAGGAGCAATCTCCCTTACTTTTCGACCTCACTGAATTACAGAAAGAAGCCAACAGAAAGTTGGGGCTTTCTGCCGATGAAGTTTTACAGATTACCCAAAGCTTGTATGAGAAGAAATTCATTACCTATCCCAGAACCGGCAGCAAGTATATTCCTGAAGATTTATGGACAGAGATTCCTGAATTGGTCAGAGTTCTTAACTCAATCGATCAGTTCAAGCCGGCTATCACCTATTTAAAATTCGGAAACTTCAACAAGCGGATTGTTAATGATTTAAAAGTTACCGACCATCACGGATTACTCATAACCACCAAAATACCTTCTGCACTTAGCGCTACGGAAAAAGCCATTTACGAGATGATTGCTTACCGTTTATTGGAATCCCTATCCCATACCTGTACAAAGCAAGTCACCCAAATCCAGATAAAAGTCCATCATTATGAATTCCAGATCAAAGGCTCTACAATCCAAGAGAAAGGCTGGCGAGCCATCAAAGGGATTCTTTCTGACAATAAAAATTCCAATAATAAAAATGAAGCCCTTACTGAGCTTCCGGAATTCAAAATCGGTGATGAGCTGAAAATCTCAAAAACAGAACTATTGGAAAAAACGACCCAGCCTCCCAAACTTTATACAGAGGCCGACCTTTTATCAGCGATGGAAAATGCGGGCCGATCTATTGAAAACAAAGAAGAACAAAAAGCGCTATCCAATATCAGCATCGGAACCCCAGCAACAAGAGCTTCCATTATCGAAACCCTGCTCAGTAGAAACTATATCACCAGAAAAAGCAAAACCCTGCATCCCACCGATAAAGGCTTACAGGTTTACAACCTTGTCAAAGACAAAAAAATAGCCAATGTCCAAATGACCGCAGAATGGGAAATGGCGCTTGATAAAATTGAACAAGGTGAACTTGATATAAACCAATTTATAAACGACAACAAAGCCTACACAGCATAAATCACCAATGAACTTTTATCACTTCATATTCCCCAAGAAAACACCCCACAATTGAAATGCCCCAAATGCCAACAACATACTCTTATTATCAAAGACAAAATCATAAAATGTCCCGATGAGCAGTGCAAGTGGATTCTCTTCAGAACCATATGCGGAGTTCAACTCAGTATTAAAGATCTTACGTTATTATTAACTCAAAACAAAACATCCTTAATCAAGAACATGAAAAGCAAAAACGGTAAAAAGTTTGATGCTTTTATCATTCTAAAAGAAGATTTCAATACATCATTTGAATTTGGAAGAAGAAATTAATTTCAAAAAATTAATACAATAAAGAAGCAGCCAATGAGCTGCTTCTACATTTTACATTTTATCCAAATCTAATCCCCTTTTTCGTGCTCGTGAGGTTTTAGCTTTGGATGCTTTGGTTGATTGGAAGGGGTTACCCTTCTTCTTCTGTCAGGTTCTCCATCTGGTCTTTTAGGCTTCGGCCCTGGTTTGATTGCTTCGATTGCATTCATAGTACAATAAAGATTAATTAATAATTATTTTGATATCAAAACAGATTAATACCAGATCAAAAATAAATTTTTGGTCACCATTTTCATTACGGAAAGCCGTAACTGTTGGTTTCTGAAAAGATGGATGACGTATTTCAGACAATCAATCTTGATTGCAATTACCTCCTTCTCGGTGCACTCCTTGTATGCGGTCTAACATAAGTTCCATCTTTTCGCGTATAGCCTTTAACATGTACTGAACCGCCTGAATTTGATTGAGAACTGTAACTAGAAGATGATGTTACTGATGGAGAAGAATACGATGAGTTTTTAGAATATCTGCTATAAGCTCTGTAGCTGGGCTTATAGACCCACCCGTAATAATTCCCCCATTTAAGTTTGGTGTAATTTTTCTCACCAGCTTTTGAAGACAAGAAAACTTCTGCATCTTTAGGAATGATGGTAACTGATCTACTGCTGTCACTGCTGTAGTAAAGAGGTGTATCTTCCTGAAGTCTAACAGTGTAATAGTTTGTACATGAAATGAAGGAGAGAAGTAATACAAGATAAAGTAATGACTTTTTCATTGTAGTTAATTTTTATCTGCAAATCTAAATGAACTTTAAAGGAACTAATTACGGTTTTCCGTAGTCTCAAAATTCTACATTAAGAATGTTTAAAACCTTGATTAACAAATAAAAAAAATAAATCTATGGGAAACTCACTAAATATTTGCTACCTTACATTATCTCTTAAAGATTAAAACTAATGGCAATTGAAAAATCTACAGGTTATACTGAAACAGAAAGAATATTAGCAAAACTATGTGATGCTACTTTTTTAAAACTATGGTCTTATCCAAATCCTTACAAAGAAGATACAAAGGAATTGTGCGATTTAATGGCTGTCTTTGACAATAAGATTTTTTTATTTTTTGATCGTGAAAGTAGGAAATTCGATAATTTGGAGGGTAATATTGATGTGCAATGGAAACGCTGGCACAAAAATGTAATTGAGAACCAAATAAGAACAGCGGAAGGAGCAAGAAGATATGTACTTGAAAATCCCGATAAAATATATTTGGACAGTAAAAAAACAACACCTTTTCCGATACTCATACCTCATGAAAATTTAATTATATATAGTATTATTATTGCTCATGGAGCAGCGGAAGCTTGTTTGCGGCATTCAACCGAAAATATTAACGGAAGTCTTGCTGTAACTTACAGTAAAATGGATAGATTAGGACTTGATATTCCTTTTCTTGTGGAGCTCGACAGTAATAAGCCTATTCATATTTTTGATACCTTTAATTTAGAAATCATTCTTAAAGAATTAGATACTGTATACGATTTTTCTGAATACCTTTCAGAGAAAGAGAAGGCTTTAAAACACTATGATAGTATTATTTATTGTGGAGAAGAAGACCTGTTAGCTAATTACTTTCAAAATTTTGATTCGGTAAAGCAAAAACATTTTGTTGGAGTAATAGATGAAAAAGCAACCAGTATTATGATTTCCGAAGGTGCGTGGAACTCCTTTGAAAATTCAGCTTTGTACAAAAGGAGAAAAGAAGCAAATAAAACATCTGAGCTGTGGGATAATTTACTTCAATATACTACTCAAAATGCCTTAGATCAAACTCTTAAAGGAAATAGTAACATCTTTAAAGGTGAAAGCGCTATTTGTGAAATGGCCAAAGAACCTAGATTTTTTAGAAGAACATTGTCTGATCTTATGACACGAGCTATAGAGGGATTTCCTGGAGATGGGACAACGCTTATGCGTAATTTATCTATTATGCCATCCTTTTATAAAGATAAAGTTTATGTCTTTTTACAATTACACGATCCCAGAAATAGAGATTACGATAATGAATATAGGCCTAAAAGACAAGCGCTGCTTGAAATTGCATGTGGTGTTACAAAAAACAAATTTCCTAAATATGAAAAAATAATAGGGATTGCTATTGACGCTCCTAAATTTACTCAAACCAATTCTGAGGATTTCATCCTACTTAACGCAAAGGATTGGTCCGAAGAAGATATTTTGTATTATTCGGATGCAAATAAAAACATTAATTTCTTAGAAACTAAAAAAATGGTTCGGGAAACATTAACTGTTAGGGATTTTCCAATTAACAATAATTTGAGCCGTCATAAAAAAATTGGTAGAAATGAACAATGTCCTTGCGGCTCTGGAAAAAAGTATAAGAAATGCTGTATTGGTCTCAAGAAGTAATATCGTTGGTCTAAAATCATTTATACAGAGATGGGTTTTATTAAACACTTATCTATTAAGCATATAATTTTATCTTCCTAATAAGAAACCGTTTGCAACTTTTGTAAGGGGCTTACTATTAGTTTGTTAATATTTTTAGTAAGCTTATCAGCTTCTCTCTTTCCCCACTTCCCGTTGTCGAAAACCTTACCAACGGAATTCCATACTTCTCCAAGATTTCATTCTTCATACGATCTCTTTCGGCTTGTCGGCTTTCCGTTTTATGATACTCATAACCATCAACTTCAATAGCCAATACAGGGTTTTTTCCCAGCTTATTATAGATCAGAAAATCAAGGTGTGTAGCGTGATGTCTGGCGTATCGTTCTTCTTCAGCAGTTAATTTGGAAAAATCTAACAGTAAATTTCTCAATGGGTGATGAAGAATAACACCATATTTTGAAAATTGATCGTCAGACAACACTTCCCTGATTAACACATACATGAGATTCTCACTGTCGAAAACAGATTTCTTTTTTTGATCCGATAAAAGGGCTCTTCTTTTTTCTTCATAGCCTTTGTACAGGTAATCAAAAATAGAATGTACTTCACTCTTGATCGTGCTGAAATTATTGTACTCAATATAGCGGATCAGATCTGAGATGTTGTTGTCGTTGTCACTTTCATTTCCGTTCACCAATAGAATCAGTTGATCTTTGGCTCTGGAAATGGCTACATTCAATCGATTCGGGTTGTCGGTGAATTCTGAGATTTCATTGTCTACTGTGGAGAGAATGATCACATCGTTTTCTCGTCCCTGAAACTTATCCACTGTATCGGCTTTGATATCTGTTCCCCGAAAGGTTCTTTGTAGTGCGATAGTCTGATTACGGTAAGGGGTTACAATTCCCAGATCGACACCTTCGAGCTGTTGTTGTGGAATGATTTCCTGAATAATCACATCAATCTGCCGTTGATTCTCTCTTTGCCGGGCATGGTTGCCTTCAGTTGTTTTATAGACTAATAAAGGTTCTCTTTCTGTTTGACCTTCCGAAAGGATGATCAACTGATCATTATAAAACTTACGGTTACAAAAATCAATGATTTTAGGATGACAGCGATAATGTTCCTTTAACAATGTTTTCGGTACTTCTGGAAATACTTCTATTATAGAAGAAAGGAGACTATGATTGGAATACCGATAAGATTCCGGAATATCATAGTTCTTAAAGATCTGATCCGTATTTTCTGCTGTTGCAGAATCCACTACATTGGGAAGCTGTTTTAAATCTCCTACAATGACGGCCTGTTTTGCGCAGGATAATGCGAGTACACCCGTTGCAAGATCTACCTGCGAAGATTCGTCAACAATCACATAATCGTAGACTACATTTTCAGCAAGGCTTCTTCTTAATGAGTAGGTCGTACTCATAATGACAGGATAATCTTTTATAAATTCTTCGGAATTAAAACGAAGATCCCATTTGGTATATTCTGAACGTTCTTGCCCTTTATATTTTTGATAGAGTTTGTTTTTAAACAGTTGCATCGATCCTTCAGTATATTCTTTCATTTTATCATGGAAGGAAAAATGCTGTAACATATTTTGCAGCTCCTGTTTTCTAAGACTCAGCTCTGAAATTTTTACCTCATAGTATTTTGACTGAACAATCTTGATCAACTCTTCATACAATAAGGTATAAAAAATCTTATCTCTTACCCCATACAGAAAAGGAAATATGAGTTTACGCCACCAGTAAAACTTTTTACCTGCTTTCTCATATTCTTCCAACGTTACCCATAATGAAAGCAGCTGATCTGAACTGACATTCTTTTTAAAACGGATTTCAGTTGCCAAAGCGATATCATCCGTAAAATGCTGATGCTCTGTTTGTATTTTATCTATTTCCAGGGCAAGCAAAGCTAATTCATTCTTTACTTCCAACTTTTCTGCAAGTTCAATAAAAAGAAAGTAAGTAGACTGCATAAGAGATTGTTCCTGTTCTTCCTTTAATCTAAAATCTGATAGATCAGGTATTTCAGTCTGAGCATCGATAAATTCTTTTTTATTCTGACTGCTTCCTAACAATGCCGCTATAAAAGAAACCCCATTGCTCTCCAGTTTCTCAAAAACATTTCTTGTCGCCGAATTATTGCTTGAAACAACAGCCACACTCTGATTATTCATCACTGCACTGGCAATGATATTAAGAATAGTCTGTGTCTTTCCTGTTCCCGGAGGACCTTCTATAACACTTAGCGGATTTGAAAATGCATTATCAACTCCCGTTTTCTGACTTAGATTAAAACCAAAAGGAAAGATTTCAATAGGAGAGGCATGGTAATTCTTATCAGGTACTTTCCCATTAAGATAATTGTAAAGAATTGAAGTTTCAGGAATAAAACGAATACTCCCATAGCTATTGGCAAGAATGTTATTGCCTTCCTCTGTCTTCAAACCAACACTTTCTGCAATCGCCTTTAGATAAGAAAAAATATTTCCGGCTCTCTCACTTTGAATAGCAGATCTCACCATCTTAATTCTATGTTGAGGATAAGAATAGGCTTTACCACTGCTTTTATACACCACGACATACGTATTGCCCTCAAAAGAATAAGATTCTATCTCATCAGTTCTGTCTTTACCATCAATGTAGATTGCTTCTTTTCTAAAGGTATGTGGAGTAGATTTTTGCATAGGTATTATTTACTTATAAATATAGGAAGTAATAGCTAAAAATAAATTCAAAAAATTTAACAAAAAAGAGAAAAAATAAAAGGTTCTTAACGGTGTTTAAATATTTTATTTTAGATTTTGAACTACAATATTGCATCAAATATTTTGATGTTAAAAAGTGTGAAAATATGTCTCGAATACGGAAACCCGTAATTATCAAGTATGATTTTTTAATTATCTTTGAAAGTTGCAAACTTTAGAATTCTAATTAAGAAAGTAAAAACTAAATTTTAAAAATTCAGTGAAATATATAGAGGTAACTCTTGCAATTGGAGATTTTATAATCTAGATTTAAAGTAATATAAGTTGCAAATAATAATTAAATAATAACCATAAAAACAAATAATGTACAGAGGATTTATTATTCATTGCGCAGATTACGAAATTCAAAATAATTATTATAAGATTGGTAGTGAAATTCAGAACGCTAAAAAAGAGGAAATAAAGATAAAGTTTCAAAAATACTTAATAGATAACGAAACTCTTAGTGGCAATGATATAATGAATGAATGGTTTCCAAAAAACGACTATCATATTTTTTTATCCCATTCTCACAAAGACTTAAAGTTAGCTTTAGGTATAGCGGGAGTATTAAAAGAGGTACATAATTTAAATGTTTTTGTAGACTCTAACGTTTGGTTAAATTCGAGTGATCTTTTAAAAATAATTGATAATGAATTTTGTAAAAATATAGATAGCTCAACTTACAATTACGATGCAAGAAATTACAGTACATCTCATGTCCATATGATGTTGATGAATTCATTAAATTCAACAATTAATACAAGTGAAGCTCTTTTCTTTTTAAATACTCCGAATTCTATTTCAGCAAAAGAAGTTATCAGACAAGAAACATTTTCGCCTTGGATATTTGCTGAAATTGAAACCAGTAAAATAATAAATAAAATTACTCCTGAACGACTATTTAGAAAAACAAAAATGTTTAGCGATTTTGAAAAAGGTTATGTTGCCTTAAATGAATCATCGGATAGAGAGTTGCAAATTTCTTATGAATTAGAACTCGGTCACTTAACTGAATTGAATTCATATGAATTTGAAGAGTGGGTAAATAGCAAATTTATTTCACCAGAAAATGCTTTAGATAATCTATATGATTACAAAAGGTTACAAAATATTTTAATTAAATAGAAAAAAAAGATAATAGAAAACTTTTAACATGAAATATAAATACCAACTTATTCTTTTGGGGGAAAATGAAGAGTTTTTTAATGACCTGGAAATAGAGGTGAGGAAAGGTTTTGATGAACTCAAAATTGTTAGTGGCGCCTTAAATATTATTCGAGAAACAAATATTGACCAATATTCTGGTAGTCAACCAGCATTTGTAATTTATTGTGGTCATAAGAATAATCTTACTGGAAGACAAAAAGAGATTTTAGAAAATCAAAAGTTAGATGGCAATATAATTTTGCCTGTTTTCAACGAAAGCTTTGATGATGAAATGCCCGAAATTTTGTCTAATCGAAATGGAGTACCTTTTGTAGGCAAAGTAAAAAAAATAAAAAATATAATACTCGAAGGATTTCAGTTACTTAGAAAAAATCGTAAAATTTTTATTTCTTATAAAAGATCTGAATCAAGCAATATAGCTATTCAACTATATGAGTTCTTAGAAAGTCAAAACTTTGATGTTTTTATTGATACCCATTCCATTGATAAAGGAGAAGAATTTCAAGAAGAATTGTGGCACCGCATGACAGATTGTGATTTAATTTTGATGTTAAATACAAAAGAATTTTTAGAAAGTACTTGGTGTAAGCAAGAATTGGATAAAGCTCATTTGAAAAGAATTGGAATCGTACACTTGCTTTGGCCTGATTGTGACTTCGCAAGTTTTGCACATATCGCTCACTCAAAAAAATTAAAATATGAAGACTTTGAAAATTCACCTGTTGCTGATGTGACTAAAGGGAAATTAAAGGAAAATATTTTATCAGAAATTATTGATTTAGTTGAGAGCTCACGAGCAAGAAATTTAGCTTCTCGTCAAGATTGGCTAATTACTGATTTCACTCAAGCTGCTAATGATAATCATGTAGAGGTTAACCTTCAATATAGTAGATATATTACTCGGAAATTAGACGACGGTAAATTAAAAATATACATTCCTACAGTGGGTGTTCCTCAATCTATTAACTGTCACAATTCTCAAAATCTTATTGAAAAAATAGAGTCTAAAGAAGTAGAATCTATAACATTGATTTACGACGAATTGTCAATTAGAAATTATTGGTTAGGTCATTTAGATTGGTTAAATGAATATTTAAAAGTGAAGACACTTAAGAAGTTAGATTTCAATAAAGAATTTCAAAAGTAAATATAAGTTATGAAAAATATATTTCTATCAGCCAGTATCCCGTTGCCAGAAAGACATCCAAAGTATTATGATTCGGCTGACATTATCGCAATAAGAGATGCTGTAATTGCTTTGGCTAGTTTAGTTATAGGAAAACATAAAATAATTTGGGGAGGACACCCTTCTATTACTCCTTTAATCAATTTTGTAATTGAAAGAACTATTCTATACAAATTAAACAAGGATATTAACGAATTACCTAGCCAAGATCAGGATGAATTGTTATTCAAAGAAATAAAGAAAGAGATTCAGAATCATGTAAAGATTTATCAATCATTGTTTTTTAAAGATATCTTTCCAGAGGATAATGAAAAATTTGAAAATATAGTTTTTACCGATAATGAAGGCGACATACATAGCAGTGTGCAAAAGATGAGACAAAAAATGTTATCAGAAAACAAGTTTTCGGCGGCTGTTTTTATTGGCGGAATGGATGGCATTGAAGTCGAATACAACATGTTTAAAGAATTGCACCCCGAAGCATTAATTTTACCCGTAGCTAGTACTGGAGCTGCAACGAAAATTGTTTTCGATAATTTGGCTGATGGAGATGAAGCAAAACATGAAAGATTCCTTAAAGACTATGGATATATGTCACTTTTTCAAAAATATTTAATTGATAAAATTTAATACTAATGGCAAGAAAAGTTTTTTATAGTTTTCATTTTGATAATGATAATTGGCGTGCCGGACAAGTTCGTAATATTGGAGCTGTTGAAGGAGATAGACCCTTAAACGGAAACAAGTGGGAAGAAGTCAAAAGCAAGAGTGATGCAACAATAAAAGAATGGATTGATAATAACTTAAGAGATAAATCTTGTCTTGTAGTTTTGATTGGAGAGAAAACAAGTGAAAGAAAATGGGTTAATTACGAAATTAATCGTGCATGGGAACTCGGGAAAGCAGTTTGTGGGATTTATGTGCACAAACTTGAAAATGTATATGGTAATCAATCATCTAAAGGAAAAAATCCTTTAGCTAGTTATATTCCAATTTTTGAATCTGATTATTCGACTAGCAAATATGTTTATGATGATATAAAAAACAATATATCTGATTTAGTGGAAAGAGCAATAAAAGTTAGAAGTCAATATTCGTAATCTTATGGCAAAAAAAACTTTCATATCATACAAATACGATGAAGCACAGGAATTGAGAAATAGAATTCTTGTAAAATTAGGAGAAGATGCTAAGTACTATCGTGGAGAAACATCTAACAGTCCAGATTTATCAGACAGCACTACTGAAAGAATTAAAGAGTATCTAAAAGATATGATTTTCAGTACTTCTGTAACAATAGTAATTATTTCTCCTAGAATGATATTAAGTAAATGGATTGATTGGGAAATTGAATATGCATTACATAATTATAAACGAGGTGATATAACCTCTAGATCAAATGGTATCGTTGCTGTTATCATGAACATTAATGGTTCAACAGATTGGTTAAAAATTCATTCAATCAACACTCACGGTTTGTATAAAGTACAGTTCAGAAACGAGTATTTATTTCCAATTATTTCTCAAAACCATTACAATTCAAATCCACCATTGAAACATTGTAATGATTGTAACACTTATGATAGTCTTAATGGATCATATATAACTATGGTTGACGAAAACGAGTTTTTGAATTATCCTGAGTATTATATTAATAATGCGTACGATAAGAGTAAAAAACTATCTAATTATATATTAAAGAAAGAAAGATAATATGAGTTACATTTCAGAATACCAACTAACTAATTACCGAAATAGGACAAGGACTTTTTCAGCAGATAATGTAATAAACTTAAGTAAAAGTTCATTACGGGATACTAATCGTCCAATGATATTTTTATCTCATAAACATGATGAATTTTCTATTATGCAAGATGTTATTGCATTTTTAAAAAATGAGGGAGTTGATGTTTATGTTGATTGGATGGATTCGTCGATGCCTGCTTACACAAATGCAGAAACAGCACACAAGCTAAAGGAAAAAATAAAAGCATCTGATAAGTTCATTTTGGTTGCAACTCAAAATGCGATTAATTCAAAATGGTGTAATTGGGAATTGGGATTAGGCGATGCTGAAAAATACATAAATAACATTGCACTTTTTCCTATTAATAAAAGTAATCAATCTTTTTACGGAGCCGAGTATTTAAAAATTTATCCTTGGATAGAATATCAAGATGGTTCAACACAGTATATTGGAGGAGCATACATCCCCAAAGGATACTATGTATTTTATCCCGCCGACGAAAACGGAAGTAGTAGGCTTTTCCCATTAAAAGAATGGTTAAAAATAAAGTGAACTTTTATACATTTAACTAAACTTAAACTAAACCATGCACGACAAAATACTCAAACACTTAGAATTTGTACAAAATACAATAAATCGTATGAGTACAAATTCGTTTCTTATAAAAGGATGGGCAATAACTTTGATAGGAATAATATTTGGCTTAAATAAGTTTGAAGGAAACTATTTATTTCAATACTCAGATTATAATCTTCCTGTTGAAATTGTTATTATTGTTCTTATTATTCTTTTGTTTTGGTTAACAAATGCCTATTTTCTTCAACAAGAAAGAAGATATATCTATATCTATTCTAAGACTATAGAACAATTTAATACCCCGAATAATAATCTAATTCTGGATATGAATTATAAAAACTATATCACCCCTACAAATTCTAATTTAACAGATCAGAATAGAAAAACAATAATAAAAGCAATACTATTATTTTGTATAATTGGAATAATTGTTTCTCTTTTAAGTTTTGGATCTATATTCTTGAAAGTATTAATTCCAGTTATTTTAATTTTAATATCAACATTTGCTATCACATATTTTATTTTAGAAGAATATTTATGTGAATTTTGGGCTTGTTTTGTTGGCCGCACAATTATGCCGGTTTATGGATTATTAATAATACTCGTTCTTTTACTAAATCATTCAATGTTTAATACTGATTAAAAAAAACAGACTGAAAAAGAAAAATGCGAGTGTAATATTAGAATTATTAAATAAGTTATGTATATAGGATTCGAATTAAAAAGTTTAACTGAAAAGAGTTTTAAGAGTTTAGAGAAATACTTTCAAATTGGAAATCAAGTTTTTAAAAATAGTAGAATAGAGATCAAAAAAACATTAGATACTTTTATTAATGAAGATGGAAGCATTGATGGGGATAAAATGCAGTCTTATTGGTTTCCTAAAATTAATGCTGATATTTTTCTTTCTCATTCTCATAAAGATGAAAAATTAATTATTGCATTTGCAGGCTGGTTGAAAGATACATTTAATCTTGATGTGTTTATAGACTCTTGTATTTGGGGGTATTCTAATGATTTGCAAAAAATTATAGATAATAAATATAATAAAATTGGAGATAACCTGTACAAACATCAGAAGGTCTTATATGCGTCTAGTCATGTTAACATGATGCTTAATTCAGCTTTAATGCAAATGATTGATAATTGTGAATGCATTATGTTTATAAATACTCCAAATTCTGTTAAAACAGAAGAAGTCATTGATAAAATTGTATCTCCTTGGATTTATTCAGAATTAGGAATGTCTAAACTTATAAAAAAGAAAAGTATCAATGAGCATCGAATTCAAGAGTTGCATGAAAGTACTCAAGTATTCTCTGACTTTACCATGGAATATAAATTAGATACAGAACATTTAATACCAATTGATATAGATGATTTAAATAATTGGGAAAAAAAATATTCAGATATTAAAACTACGAATGTTTTTTTAGAAAATTCTTACGAAAAAAAATCAAATGCCTTAAATGCTTTGTATGAATTAAAAGAAAATTAAATTATTTTAATATAAAATAAGAGTAATCAAGATTTGACAAAGTTGATTTTTATTTAATTTTAATGAATTAAACATTTCACATAATTACAATTAAAAGAAACAGAAGAAGTTCTTAATCAATGTTCTGAACGTTATTATAAGGAGATTGATAAATAAAAAATCCTGACATTATCAGGATTTTATCTATTTATATTACCAAAAAAGTCTTCTAAAGTCATTTGCTTTTTTTGACAAATCTTAATCAAAGTTTTTAAAGACATATTGTAGTCAGTCTTCGATGTTCCTAATGCAATATTTTTAATTCTTCTTACTGTACTTTCTTCGACACCACATTTTGAAGCAAAATCTCTCTGTGATTCCGCTTTTGAAATCCAGTTAAAATAAATGTATTTGCAGATATCAACAATTATGTCTTTCTCATCCTCCATTACAACAAATTAAATGAAAGAATAAAAAAATAGTGCGGTTTTCTGTGCGCAATAGGAAATTATTATTATATTTGTAAAATAGGTTACAGAAAGTGTAACTTTGTGATACTTCAAAGAAATAATGAAGCTATTGCTTAGAATCTTGTACTAGAAAACTGGTAATTTTTAAACACACAAGAGGATAAGTATTAAGCTCACGACCTAGGCGTGGGCTCTCTTATCTGTGTGTAAGGTATACCAGTACCCCTAGTTCAGAGAATGTAGAGTCCCATGCCGTTTTTTTTTCCTATGCAGTTCGCTTTATCTCTACATCACAATCTAAGCCCGCTTTCAAAACATAGTATCAGACTACACGATACAATAGGAATGTACAACCTATTGCGGCTTTAAAAAGCTTACACGGGAACACAGATTTCATTCATATTAAATTCTTTCCGGTGCCCTAAAGGTCACTGATTACAGAACCTCACCAGTCCTTTTTCAAACCAAAGGGCATCAGGAAAGTCTTTATCTAAAAAATGAATCAAAAAACTACTCAACTTAAAAATCAGAAGAAAGAAAAAAGCCCCTTCCCATGCAGTTTGGACACTTACGGGAAAGAGCGTAGTTCAGTAATTAATCTTTAAAAATTAAAAACCTTTACAAATCTATGAAAAATTCCTATTACCATATAGGAGGCATTTTCTTTGGGCTCATGTTTACCGCTGTAAGCATTGGTACAAAAGCCCAGACACGCAGCATTTCCGGTATCGTCACCTCGTCCGGCAAACCTCTTTCAGGGGTTGTCATCTCCCAAGAAGGCAATGACCAGGTAACTATGTCCGGCAACAACGGAACCTATACTTTACAGGTTTCAGCAGAAAATCCCATCCTATTGTTCAGACACCCTGATTATGCAGAAGAAAAATTCACAGTCACTAATCAGACCGTCGTTAATATCAGCTTAGAACAAAAAGTAAAGGGAATCGAAGAAGTTATTCTCAACGCCGGCTACTACAAGGTAAAAGACAAAGAAAGAACCGGTAGTATTGCCAAAGTTTCAGCAAAAGATATAGAAAACCAACCCGTCAACAATGTACTCTCTGCACTACAGGGACGAATGGCAGGAGTGAACATTACAAGCTCTAGTGGTAGTAATTCAGGAGGCTTTGATGTTCAAATCAGGGGTAGAAACAGTTTAAGAACTGTTACCAACAGCCTTATCAATGGAAATGAACCGCTATATGTGATCGACGGTATTCCTGTTGGGGGACAACTTTCTACCAGTTATACGACCGGCATTGAACCAATGCGAGACATTAACCCTCTCAACGCAATGAATCCCAATGATATTGAAAGTATAGAGGTTCTTAAAGATGCGGATGCTACAGCAATCTACGGCTCACGGGGTGGTAATGGTGTTATCCTGATTACCACCAAAAAGGGAAGTAATAAAAATATACAATTCACCTTCAATACCAGCTACAGCTTGAGCAGTGTTGCCAACAAGCTGGAAATGATGTCCACAGAACAGTATATTCAAATGAGGAAACAAGCTTTCGCAAATGATGGGATCACAACATTGCCTGCTACTGCCTATGATCTTAATGGGAAATGGGATCAATCAAGATATACTAATTGGCAGAAGACCCTTATTGGCCGTACTGCAGAAAATACACAGACATTATTGTCAGTCAGTGGGGTAGGTGATCGATCTTCTTTCCTGCTCAGTGCCTCTCATCAGGAACAAGGAACCGTTTACCCGGGAAATTCAGGATACAAAACCAATGCCCTTAACAGCAATTACAATTATAACAGTACAGACCGCCGCTTTTCATTAACAGCGTCTAATTACCTGACTTTTCAATCCAACAATGTGATAAATAGCGATTTTACAAGGTTATCTCTATCACTTGCCCCTAATGCACCGGCATTATATGATACTAATGGAAACATCAACTGGCAAGAGAATACTTTCAGCAATCCTATGGCAGCTCTTAACGGAACCTATGAAGCTAAAACCTTTAGATTGAATCAGGATATTAGCGCAGGTTATGCCATATCGGATAATTTTAAGCTCAAGCTCAATGGAGGTTTTAACTACTGGAGCTTACAGGAAACAACCCTTTCACCCAATACGATGTACAATCCTGCTTTTCCGGCGGGGGCAAGTTCAGCTAATTCTACCTCAGCGGTCAATAATTCCAACTTTATTTCTTACCTGCTGGAACCTCAACTTACGTGGAGTAAAAGCATGAATAAGTCTAAGGTAGAAGTCTTGTTGGGAGCTTCTTATCAGCAGACCCTTTCCAGATCATCAGCTGTGAGAGGAACAGGATATTCCAGCAATGCTCTGCTTCATAATATTGCCGCTGCATCGGTGATCAATATGGAAAGCCTGAGTGAAAGCGACTATCGGTATGCAGCCGTTTTCGCAAGGGTTAACTGGAATTACAATAAAAAGTATATTCTTAATATAACAGGCCGTCGTGACGGTTCCAGCAGGTTTGGACCCAATAAACGTTTTGCCAATTTCGGAGCCCTAGGCGGTGCATGGATCATTTCAGAAGAGTCTTTCCTGAAAAATAGCAGTTGGTTAACCTTTGCCAAGCTGCGTGCAAGTTACGGTATTACAGGAAGTGACAGGATAGGAGATTACCAATATCTGAATACCTATACCATTACTGCGTCACCTTATAATTCTGTTTCTGCCTTTACTCCGTCAAAGCTTTTCAATCCGGACTTTTCGTGGGAGAAAACAAAAAAGCTGGAAACTGCATTAGAAATTTCTTTGTTTAAGAACCGGATCAACCTTACGGCATCCTGGTATAGAAACCGTTCATCCAATCAATTGGTAGGGGTTCAATTGCCACTTATTACAGGTTTCAGTTCTGTGCAGGCGAACCTGGATGCTACCGTAGAGAACAGCGGATGGGAGTTTGAGCTTAGTTCGCAAATTATCAAAAGTTCTGACTGGCGATGGAGCTCCGGGTTCAATATTTCAGTTCCAAAGAACAAACTTATTTCATTTCCAGGTTTAGAAGGTTCACCTTACGCTACGATGTATGCTGTAGGTCAGCCTACAAGTATTCTCAAACTTTTGGAGTACCAAGGAATTGATCCTGTAACGGGGCAGTACCGCTTCAAAGATACCAACAATGATGGTAAGATTTCAATACTTGATGATGCGCAGACCGTAGAAAATATTGGGGTTAGATTTTTTGGGGGCTGGCAGCACGAAATAAAATACCGCAATCTCTCCTTCTCCTTTCTCCTTCAATTTGTGAAACAAAGACAAACCAACTATTTCAGGGATATGACAGTTCCGGGGACACTTTCTAATCAGCCTGCTGCTTTTGCCAATGTATGGTCAGCAGATAATCCAAACGGTATTATTATGCCATATTCGTCGGGAAGTAATCCTGCAGCTTCAACAATGACTACTTACCTTAAATACAGTACGGCTGCGGTCAGTGATGCATCCTTTATCAGGTTAAAAAATGTTCAACTAAACTATACGATACCCTTAAAGGGAAAACTTTTGTCTGAAGCCAAAATATTCCTGCAAGGGCAAAATCTTATGACTTGGACTCATTATTTTGGGATTGATCCTGAATTCCTGGTAACCGGCTATATACCACCTTTAAAAACTTATTCTATGGGTGTTCAACTCACTTTTTAAAACAATTATCATGAAGAATACAATTATAAAAAAGATAGTGCTTACACTCGCTGTATTGCTTTGTTACAGTTCTTGCGAAAAGCTTGTTGAAGTTGATCTTCCTATCAACCAGCTTACAACCAGCCAGGTATTTGAGTCAACCAGTACTGCCGAGGGAGCACTTTCGGCATTATACGCTGAAATGCAGTCTTTCTCTATTATTGCAGGTGGCTCTACCGGTGCAGGAGGTTTATTAGGAAGCTATACCGATGATCTGGACGGATATGATGTTTATTCTAATAATGCATCTATGGATTTGTTCAATAATATTCAAAACGCTTCCAATACCACTGTAAAGCTGGTTTGGGGAAATGGTTACAGGCAAATTTATATGGCTAATGCTATTATTGAAGGGTTGGAAAAGTCTTCAGGTATACCTGAGAAAGATAAAAGCAGAATTAAAAGCGAGGCTATTTTTATCCGGTCATTAATCTATTACTACCTCACTGAAATTTTTGGTAACCTTCCTTATACAACATCAACTGATTATTCCATCAACCAGTCACTTTCAAAACTAAGCAGTACCGAGATCCTGCAACGTATATCCCAGGATCTTTCGATAATTAGTCCATTTCTTGATATCGAATACCGAAATGCTGAAAGGATTTATATCAATCGAAAAACTGTTGATTTATTGACAGCGATTGTCTATGTGAGATTAAAACAATGGAACTTGGCAGAGAATTTACTTACAGGTATTACGACCTCTCCATTGTACAGTTTTCCTCAGGATCTTTCAAAGACATTTAAGAAAGATGGGAAGCATATCTTATGGCAGCTCAAACCTATTTACGCCAATACCGCTACACCAGAAGCATCCTTATACAATTTCTCTTCAGGTGTACCCAGATATTATGCGGCCTCAGAAAATCTACTTGCCATCTTTTCTCCTACAGATCAAAGAAAAATATTCTGGATGTCTCCTGTGGTAAACGGTTCTAAAACCTATTATAAAATCAATAAATACAAAACAATAACATCCAATAATGATGAGTATTCTATCGTATTCAGACTACAGGAAGCTTATCTGCTTCTGGCAGAATCCCTTGCACAGCAAAACAGAATTCCTGAGGCTGTCCATTATCTCAATGCCATTCGCAGCTTATCAGGATTGGGTAATATTTCAAACACAATTTCAAAAGATGTAGTATTAGAGGAGATCCTTGCAGAAAACAGAAGAGAATTCTTTTCAGAAAGAGGGATTCGGTTTCTGAGCTTAAAGCGTAATGGAAAACTCAATATACTCAGTCAATCCAAACCCAACTGGAAAAACTTTCACTCGATATGGCCGATCCCGGTATCTGAACTGGCCCTTAACCCATCTTTAAACCCGCAGAACAATGGCTATTAATATAATGAGACAGCTATTTTTATTTCTTTTCCTTTTGCCAGTAATAGTATTGGCTCAGGGAAATTCAACGACATTTCAAATTCCAGATAAACTTAGAAACCATCAGTTTGGTATTGCTGCACCACAATTGTCGGCAGACAGCAGATTTGTTATTTTCAATAAATCATATGAACAGAATAAAGATACGCTGGTCGTAGTTGATACAAAAGACAAAAAGGCGACTATCCTACAGTTTCCCAATAGCCATTCGGCTCGTTTTACTAAATCAGGTTATTTATTTTTCGCAAGTGGTGCCGACGCAGTGCTCATGAAACTGCCTTCAAAAAAAAATGTACTATGGAAAGAGGTTAGTTCTGCTTATTATCTGGCAAAGTTTAATCAATTGATCATCAGAAAAAATGATTCATTAGTGATCAATGATGAACAAGGTGGAGTAGTACGTAGAATAGCAGGGGTAATTAATAGTACCTTCAGAGACGGGGACTTTTATTATGTGACCAAAGAGAAGGATCAGTATAGGCTATGGTCTCTTGGAAAAGATTCTTCTTTGTTGCTGCATAGTTCAGCACAACCTTGGTTAAGTGTCAAGTGGATCTCAGAAAACTCTTTTATTATCTATGAAAAACATCAGTCAGGCTATAAAATTTTTTACCATGATACCGCGGGGCATATAACTAAGGAATTCATAGGTGATGGTGAAAAAGATATAAAGTCAGTGGTTATGGCTCCTGTTAGGATCGACAGCGAAAATATTTTGCTTAACCTGACCTTTCAGGCCGGTCCAAAAGATAAAAATGCAGTAGAAATATGGTACGGAAATGATAAAAAAATCGATAAAAGGTTTTTTGATGATGCGGAGCATAAAATTATGATCTGGAATCATCAGACAGGAAAGATAACAGCAGTCCAGGATAAGAAACGTAGTCATGCTTTTTATGTAGGGAGCTCGAAGTTTTTACTTTCTTACGATCTTTATCAACATAAAGATTTCATTAAAGAAGCCTTTGGATATTCCATATCCAGGTATGACATTAACCTGCAGAAACATGATTTTCTGGTGGAAACAGGAGCTGTTATCTATACAGATCCCTTGGGAAAATATGTATTAACTCCAAAAGACGGACAATGGCTTCTTGTCAGTATTGATGATGGAGATAAAAAAGTTATCCCCGTTAAATCTGAAAGAAGAGCCTACTTTTCTCAGGACTCTAAAGTGATACTCTTTGAAAATGAAGGCAGCCTTGAAGTCTATGCTATTTCCTTAGGAAGGCATCAGGTTATAAAGCTTCCGGAAGGTTTTCGAAGTAAACTTATTAATGGGGAGCAAGTTCCTATTAGCTTTGGTTCGCCTATTTATAAAACTTCTTTTCCTGATGATAAAGAGGTTTTGCTTCATCTTTGGAAAAAAGAAGATAATACGAATGCTATAGCTTCTTTTAATGGGAAAACCATCAACCTTATTGTGCCTCCTACTGGGGATTATATTTCAGAGATGTTTGATTATTCGTCGCGATCACAATTTTTATTTGTAAGAAGCAATATCAACAAGCCTCCTCAGATATGTCTGAAGCAAAAGGATGAAAAAATCTTATACAACAGTGTAAGGCAAGATCATAAAGCTTTGAAAATCAAATCTGAATGGATATCGTCAAAAAATGAAAAGGGAATCGATTTAAAAGGAGTATTGATTTATCCTGTTAATTTTGATAAAAACAAAAAGTATCCTATGGTGGTTTCAATCTATGAAAGTCAGAGATCTGAAAGCAATCAGTACCTTGTTGATGGTATGTTTGGAAGTACGGAAGGAATTAACAGTAGGTATCTGGTTGAAAATGATTATTTTGTTTTTCTTCCCGAAATTGTCTTTGATGAACGGGGACCAGGTCGGTCTGCTTTGGACTGTGTTGAAAGTTCTATAAATGCTTTAAAAAGATATGGCTTTATTGATTTTAAGAAAGTGGGCTTAATCGGACATTCCCATGGAGGTTATGAAACCAATTTTATTGCTACACAATCCGATACATTTGCGGCTTATGTGGCGGGCGCAGCCAATAGTGATTTGGTACGATCATATCATTCATACAACTATTTGTGGAATGGACCTTTTTACTGGCAGTTTGAAGGCGGGCAATACAGAATGCCGGGGGATTTTGCAAACCATAAAAGTCTGTACATTGATAACAGCCCAGTATATCATGCGGAGAAAGCCAAATCACCAATTCTTCTTTGGACAGGTAAAAAAGATGAAAACATAGACTGGCAACAGACGATGGAGTTTTATTTAGCCCTGCGAAGGAATAAAAGGCCGGTGATTGCTCTTTTTTATCCCGATGACGACCACAGTTTGCAGAAAATTGAAAACAGGGTAGATCTTTATTCAAGGATTTATCAGTGGTTTGATTATCATTTGAAGAATAAGGGTTCTAAATGGATCTCCCAAATGAATTAAAAAAGGATGCCTTTTGGCATCCTCTTTTTTTAGTTAGCAACGCTATGTTTAAGTATATTAGGGCAGCTGGTGCCGTTAAATATACGCAGAGCTTCTGTTCCCGGTCCTGAAACGGTACAATCAAAGGCTCCGTTGTTGTCACAGAACTTGGACATGGGCTGACATTGTTCCACTTCATTGGGGCGAAACAAATAACCCTGGATATCAACTGAATTGGAATTCTTTTTTGTGGTGGAAGCAAATGCACTTCCTACTCCTACTGTAGCAATTACTAATGGTAAAATTGCTGATCTTAATTTTTTCATGATATTTTGATGTTAAAAATTATTGCCTACTCTGTTTTATGGTTTTTCGGCTTAACCCCATTCATCCCATCCGTAAGTGGTTTGCGTAGTTTGTAACGGATAAGATCATTTCCGACCAGAGCAAAAAGATACCGATCGGTTACAAGCATATGAGACAGTGATTTACCGCCGCGGTGCTGTACATAAAAACTGCCCCAATATTGAGAAGGATTAATTTTATACACATCGATGATTGAGGATGACTTCCAGCTTTCATTACGCTCATATTTTCCCTTTAACCCTGATCTGTTAAAAATAAGTCCATGGTGTAAAGTTGTAGACTGATTAATTACCTGGGTGGGCTTGCTGATTTTAATTGCACCATCCTTTAATTTTACCGTTTCCACTTTGGAAATCGAGGTAGTATCGATTGTATTGATAATGCCTACGAGATTAAGTTTATTGTTAATTTTCAAAATTTGATTTCGGTAGAAATAAATGTAGTAGAGCTCATTTACATCCTGATCAGCTAGAATTTTTCCATCTGCGTCGAAATTGTTTTTAGATGATAAAATATTCTTATTTAATTTTACCTTAGGCTCATCGTTAAGATTTAACAATCCCAACACATTATTGGTACTTTGATTTTCTTGTGTCCTTATGGCAAAATGTAAAGAATCTAATATGTGAATTTGGCTGAAAAAGGCATCCTCAAAACTAATTGTCTTTAGTCTTATCGCAGAATCTGATATAGATCCTTTATAAATTATAGGAATACTTCCGTCAAAGCCGTACAGCTTTTTGCCAAATATTTGATAAGTTAAAGATTTAAACCTGAAATGACCTTCCGGAATAATCATGATTTGTTTTGTAGCTGTTAAGCTTTTATCCAACTTTAAGATTTGGAATGGTGATGTAGTATTACCTAAGTAAATAGAATCCCCATTAATTCCCGCAAAATAATAGGAATCAACTCCAAGATCAAGAACATTTTCCTGAATAATAGGATGATTTAGAAATCTTCTGGTGAAATTATTCTCTTTTTTAATAATATATTCTGATGAATAGAAAAGATAAATAACAACTGCGGCACTTAAAATACCAGTACCTGCCATAAATGAAAGCCGGAAAGCAACTTTCTTAAATGCATTGGATTTAATATCCGAATCTTTTATCATGAAAATTGCTAATCCTGCCAATATGCAGGTTGCAATGTTAAAAATCAGATGTGTTTTCCATCCCATATTTTCCAATATGCCACCGCATGAACACGGAATAAACTCACTGTAATAAAGTATAAGGTAGATATATACACTAAAGGCGATCATCATACTGAAAGATGCAAAAAGACCGAATATTCGACTTGTGTTTAAGCTTAGCAATCCAGCAATCACTAATTCAATGATTATTACGCCATACGAGATACTGTCGGCATAAGCGCTTAATAATGGTGATTGAGCAATCTGTACTTGAAAGTTTTCAAAATCAAGCAGTTTACTTATGCTTGCATATACAAACAACAAGATAAAGAAGTAGCTTACAATAGTAGGGATTATCAGAGAAAAATTTTTCATGGCTTGTTATTTTTGGTTTTAACAGACCTGTACCAGTCTCCATTTGATTTTCCATCCGCAATATTCAGGCATTGGCTCCCCTTTGGAAAGGGTTATGGTAGTCTTGAAATTCCCCATACTTTCCCAGATGCCACTCTTTGGACATGGTAAGCCTGTAACAACTGATATAGAGGTATGAGGAATCATAGTTCTATCTTTAGTTTTTCTGCTTAGTAAGCCGCCAATTATCGCCGTCTCTTACAGGAGGATCTTTTGTTTCGGGGTTTTCAATCGCCTCTATGGATTTAGCGGAATCCTGTTTCATGATCAAACCGTTTATTGTAGGTTCTGGTTGTTCAATCTTTTCATTATTTGATATTATATCATCATCTCGATGGGTGCAGTTTTGTAGAGAAACTACTCCGATCACTATACTAAAAAATGGGATAAACTTTTTCATTGTAATAATTTTAATTTGGTTATCCCGGCCGGTTTATATTAGAATTCTGATGTCAAAATTATCCGGCTTATGAGGCAAAAAAAACTGTTCGATGACTCTATTTTAAAATTGATACGTATCAATTTTAAAATTAACACATCTGAAGAAGTGGTATAAATATTTGATTTACAGTGTTTTAATTTTGTTTTGTGATTGATGGTGGTCAAGTCCTTAAATTTTGATTTATTTAAAACATAAATGATTATTTTTGAGATGGTGAGGTTCTAAATATCAGTCTATGAAAAAGTTTTATTACTTTCTCGTCTTATTTTCTGCTTTTTCACATTTTTTATTTTCACAAAAGAAAGAGGAAAGAACTTACAGTGAAATCAGAAAACCGTATGAAAAAATGACCATAGATGACATTAACGCAATGCCCTATGTAAAACTGTATATCCAGAAAGCAAAAAAAGAAAATAACTTTTCAAAGCTTATTCAAGGGTATAGAGACGGAAGACAGTTCGACTACAAAAACAAAATGAAGTATGCTGACAGTGCACTGACCGTCAGCTTGAATCATGGAACCCATGATGATATAGGTAAAGAATATTTAAGCAAGGGGATTATCTACTATTTTTATCAGAAAAAATATAAGCTGGCTTTAAATGAATATCTGAAAGCCTATTCCTACTTGAAGGGCTCAAAAGATGAATACCATTACTATAAAGTCCTTTACCATTTAGGAATTGTCAAAGGTCATTTGGGCTATTATGACGAAGCAATGAATCACTTTCTTAAATGTACTTCGTATTACAGGTCGAAGCTGGATGAAAACTATCATGAGAATGAAAAGTTTAATTACGAAAAGGCTTATCTCAACTGCTTACATCAATTGACTGTACTTAACAGATATCTGAATAACTTTAACAAAAGCGACAGTTTAAGTATGTTGGGTTATCGGTTAACTGCCAATAACAGCGATTTTGCATTGGAAAAAAGCTATTTTCTAAAATGCATCGGAATTTCCAGATATCACAAAAAAGATTACAACGGTGCACGGAACCAATTGCAACAATCCTTACCCACTATTCTCAAAAGAAACGATTTTGCCTGGGCTTCTGTCGTATATTATTACCTGGGAAAAACCTATGAAGTTCAAAATGACATTGATCGTGCGGTAGAATGCTATAAAAAGATAGACTCTATTTTTAATCAGCATGATTTTATACTTCCGGAGGTATATAAGAGTTATCATTATCTCATCGATAATTATAAAAATAAGGATGTCAACAAACAACTGTATTATACCAATCAGCTTTTAAAAGCGGACAGTTTAATCAGCAAAGATTTCCCTTATTTATCTTCGAAGCTTCATAAGGACTTCGACCGAAAGACCTTAATTGACGCAAAAGAAGAAATAGAGAAGTCCAGCAGTAAAAAAATTGTAATAGCTCAGATATTAATTGCGTCGGGCAGTGTAGTCCTGGGCTTTTTGGTGCTGCGGCACAGAAAGGATCAAAAGATCAAAAAACAATACGACCTTCTCCAGAAGAGGATAGCTGATGGAACTTATAATATCAATGATATTTTAAAAGACGAATTGACAGAGTTTCCAATAAGAAAGACTTCTCTTACCCCCGAAATGACCGCGGAGATCAGAGAAAAGCTTAAGCGGTTTGAGCAGGAAGAACAATTCAGGAAGAAAGGGATTACACAGAAAAGTATTGCCTTAAAGTTAGGAACCAATTCCCATTATCTTTCTGTATATATTAATGAGCAAAAGGGAATGAATTTTAATAAATACATGGCTGAACTGCGTATTAATTATATAACGAATTTACTCAACACGAACAGCAAATATTTAAACTATACTATTGAAGCTTTAGCTGAGGAATGCGGCATTGCTGCCCGCCAGAACTTTTCAAATTTATTTTTCGATATCAATGGTATCCGACCTACAGATTATATAAAGAATCGAAGAAAGGAACTGGGTATTAGTTGATTACATCATGCATTATGGATTTTTTGTAAATTCCTGAAAAAAGACATGGTAACAAAAACAATTTTTAAAAGAACTTCACAATTATTGGAAGCTCTCGATGTAAAGATTAACGAAGTCTATGACGACGGAAATGATCTGATCAAAATTTCAGAAAAGGCTTTACTCATTATCGATGAGGCAATACGGAAATTGAAACTTCTGGTTTCCAACCATCAATTTGATCATATTGCCGAGGAAGTACTTTTTTTTAAGAAGCTCAAACCACAGTTTATCTCTAAATTTATTTATTACTCTGCTGTACTGGACATTGAGTCTCATAAACCGGCCGCAGGGAATAAGACACTAAAAAAATACTACGAAGCAGAGCAGGAGAAACTAAAAAACTTTTATGTGGAACATTCTGAGTTTTACAGCTATTATAAACGCGAAGCGACTTATCTGGACCATAAAATATTTGTACGTAACTCGTATGATCTGAAAATGAAGCTATCATCTGGTTTTTACAACTACGATCCCAATTTTACCACATCTCATGACCATTTGATCGCCAGATTTATTTCCAATGAGCAATTTGACCAATATTTGAAAAAACAGATTGACGGTTCGAATGACCAGATAACAGCAAAAATATTCTCTCCCCTGACTTGGTCGGGATCAAAGGTTGGCCTTATAGAGCTTACCTATGCGCTTTACCAGATGCGTTGTTTTAACGGCGGTAATATAGAATTAAGCGAAGTGATAAAAGTTGTAGAAAAATCATTGGATTGTGATCTTGGTAATTTCCATAAAACCGTATTTGAAATCCGTAACCGAAAGCAAGGCCCTACAAAATTTCTTCAGCTGGTCAGTGATAATCTTAATCAGTATTTTATGAACAGTGATGCAGAGTAATTAAATCAAAACCTCAAATACCTTACGATTTGAGGTTTCACTATTTAATCATTTTTAATTAAGTGCTGTAAGCCGGGATCATTTTTTATTCTGTCCATCTCATTGGTGACAATGCTAAGAATATCTGCCTTAACTCCTTTGTAATTTTCTTCGATTTGTTTGCGCATCTGATCATTTCCGTCTTTATCAGTGAAAGATCGGATGTTTGGTATTTTCTCATAATTTTTCGTTTCCCGAGAAAGCTTAACTGTATCTACAACAATCTCTGAATGAAAGATCTTCTGTTCTATTCTCTCATCAAAGTTATCTGATACGGCGCCGACAAAAAATCCCTGCGTCAAGGTTGAGATTTTAGAAGCAGGAATCAAACTGTCCAACTGGGTAGAGATGGAGGTTGAAGTGTCATTGCGATTGATAGATATACTTTGTCTTTTCTGGAGTACTTTTCCAAAACGTTCTGATAAACTTTTTGCCGTTTCTCCAACTACCTGACCGCTGAAAATATTACCAACTGTATTCTGTATGACCTTACTTTCTTTATCTCCATAGTCTCTGGTCAACTGGGAAAAATCCTGAAATCCCAGACAAACCGAAACCTTATTGCTTCTTGCTGTGGCGATTAAATTATCAAGCCCCCTAAAATAAATAGTTGGCAGCTCATCAATGATTACTGAACTTTTTAACTGTCCTTTTTTATTGATCAGCTTAACAATTCTTGAATTGTACAAACCCAAAGCAGCAGAGTAGATATTCTGACGATCCGGATTATTACCTACGCATAATATTTTTGGTTCTTCGGGGTTGTTGATATCTAAGGAAAAATCATCACCAGTCATTACCCAGTACAATTGAGGCGAGATCATTCGTGATAATGGTATTTTTGCCGACGCAATCTGCCCCTGTAGCTGATCCTGTGCTCCTCCTTGCCATGCGTCCATAAAAGGGGAGAGATAGTTTTCCAATTCCGGGTAAGAGGTTAAAATTGTAAAAACGTCCTCATACTTTTTATTCAGCAGTTCAATGGCATGTGGGAAAGTACAATACTTACCGTTCTCATAAATCTTTAAAAACCAGATAATCGCTGTCAACAGAATAATGGGACTTTCAACAAAAAAATCTCCCTGTTTCTGTATCCAGCTTCTATTGAGATTCAACATGATCGTGTATGCAGCTTCATAGGCATCAGATATATCGGTCATAAAATTGGGGTTTAGCGGATTACATCGGTGGCTTTTTCCCGGATCATCAAAATTGATGATATAGAACTTTGGTTTTATTTGATAAGCATCTGAATGCAATAACAGATGATTATAAGCAATGGAAGAAAGGTCATCGAATTTAAAATCGTAAATGTACATGGCGAAGCCTTTTTCGATATGCTGCCTGATGTAATTATTGATCACCGCAAATGATTTTCCCGAACCCGGGGTACCTAATACGATCGTTGCACGGAATGGGTTAACAACATTGATCCAGCCACTGTTCCACTTTCCTCTATAATAAAATTTGGTTGGCAGATTGATTGAATATTCATTTTGAAGAAATTTGGTCTCCTGCCGGAAACTTTCATTTTCGTTGTTGAACACATCATGCATCAAACTGCTTTTTAAGAGACGGCTCATCCAGACACCAGCCACCATCAAAAGAATATATCCGCAGGCTGTCAGGAAAATATAGAGAAATACGGCGACTGATAATGATAGTTTTAACAGCGGTGCTGAAAAGAAATATAAAAGAATTCCAATGGTTAAAACTACAGATATTTTAGACCATGTTATTTTCTCATTTTTAACCCCTTTGGTTCCTAGACAGCTTAGAGCGAGCAGTACAAAAGAAAAGAGCTTTGAATTGATTGGATGTGAAAAAAGACCGGCTGTCCGATTGAAATTATACAGTATTTTATTAATAATCGCCAATGTCCAACCCAGTTCTTCAAAAAAGCTATAACAAAACCAGTACATATTCATCAGCGTGATAATGATACTCGTTGCCCTCATAAATGCCATAATTTTGGCAAGCCCCCTTAAATCGTCTTCTCCCTGCATTTTTATATTTTTTAGTGCAGAGGAAAAGTAGATTGGTTTAGATATAGTGTAAAAAATTGGCTGTTAAAATAATGATATGGCCATGTAAGTACTTATTTGTTTCTTTTTCGTTTCCTCTTTTTTCTCATTCGGAATTCAAATTCGGTTTCATTGTATTCTACATTTTGTACCTCGGGTAAAAGCCCGCCAAATGCTTCTGTAATTTCAGAAGTATTCTTGTCTGAGAAATCAAACATCGGATGAACATCGACATTTTGATTGTGGTATTCTATGAAGGGACCATTAACCGGCATTTGTTTACTGATAATAGCTGTTTCATGTCGCGGCCTGTTCCAGTATTCATTAAAGGCGTTGGCTGAACATTCTTTTCCTAATTTTGAGCCGTTCCACACTGTTTTGGAACGGTGGTCGATGAAAGTCATGCCATAAATTCTTCCTTGGTCATTTCTGCGAATCACCGTGTCAATTCCTTTTTCCACAAGACTGTTTTTAAAACTTTCTATATTTTTTGAGGCTTTCAAAACATCTATAATTTCAGATTTCAATGTACTTTTAATACTGTTTGTCATTTCAGTTTTACAGGTATCAAATCGTCTTTCCAAAGCTAATATTCCTGTGTTTTTTCCAAACAGGGAAGATTTGAAGGGGTTTCCGGCTTTTTTCCCTTGACTGTCTAAGGGAAAATAGAGAAGCCCTTTACACGGATTCCCATGTAAGTTTCCTTCGACTTTTTCCACCGTTATATTAAATAACGATAGGAGTGCATTGTATTCGCCTAATGACTGAAATTGGTAATGTTCCGGTAAATATCGTATCACTGATGCGATCTGGCTTTTTATATTTCCGGCCATATAATTGACGGACTTATACATTTTATCATTTTTTATACTTTCCTTTTTTGATGCGTCTGCCAAGCCAAATTTTTTCTCCAGTTTCCTGCAAACTTTCATGGATCGAATTTTCTCAAACTTGTCAGAAATTTTTTTTCCGTTTTCATCTACACAAACTGAAACGATATGAATATGAGTACGGTCTATGTCCGTATGCTTAAAAACTACAAAGGGCTGATTTCCATATCCCATCTCATCCATGTATTGCTGTGCGATTTGCCTAAACTGTTCATCTGAGACCTGGTCTTTCGGATCAGGATTAAGAGAAATATGTAGTGTATGTTTTTCAGTGTTTTGATTTACTAATAAATTAGGTTCAAAAGACTTCGCCAATTGGCTAACTGAATATTTTCCGTCGGGTGTTTCTATCATATTGCGGGTCAGTATGATTTCTCCTTTTTCCTGTTGTATTTTTAAATTATTATAGGATAAAACGCCAAAAAGATTGTTGCTATGTCCAATTTTAGCGATCATATTAGTCTGTATTTTTTATATAATGCCGATTGAATTCCTCAGTAATCTCGATCACTTTTTTGAATATGTCCACCATTTCAACTGCGTTTTTTTCAAGCTTATATAAAAGTCCGGCTGCTTTTTTTTCAGAAAAGGTAGTGTATAACATCTTAACAATCTGGTTATAATTGATCCCTACAGCCCGAAACTGGCTGTGAAAAGATGTTAAGCGCATATAAAAGTCTATGGTTCCTTTGTCAACTTTTATCGTTTTAATCTTATTTTCAAAAATGCATGAAGTGATGAAGTGGGCTTTAATTTTCATGCCGGATTGCTCAAAGAGACTTAAAAAGCGGACATGTTCTTCTTCATTAAAAGAGATTGAATACCGAATCTTTGCCGGGTCAATCTTAGGACGGCGTCCTGTTTTTTTCTGTTTTTTGTTACTGTCTTCCATCATATTCCATTTTAATTTTAAAACACCGACTTCGGAGGATGTTTCTGCCCCCTGCAAGGGCAAGTTGTTTGAAGCAGCTGAATTTATTTCGAGATGCTTAAAACACAACTTGCCCCTTTCGGGTGAAAGGAAATCTCGTCAGTGAAATAGATCAATGCAATCTCTCAATGAAACACTACAATTTCCTAAGGCTCCGCAGTCTCTTGCAAACAAAGTAAGCCACTACAGCTCACATTTACTGTACAGAGAATATTGCCAAAGGCGGACAACTAAAGACAAAATATACCAATTGAAAAACATTGAAATGTAAACAGTATTTATTTGCACCAGATGGATGGCAGTAGCGCCTAATTGCAGATCTGACAGAAATCTTGAACTTTTGAAATCCTGCATTCTTGCAGTCCGGCATGCAAGCCATCCGGATATCATTTGTGAGAGATAGCGATAATACAGTCAATCTGTCATGATAGAAACACAGTATTCATTCAGTACTGATGTAAGCCAGTACATCGGTCAGGAATCTCATCCGGTATTAGCGATAGCCAAATAGCCTGCTTGAAGTCATTACTGCTTAGAAGATTGCACCCGTTCATCCCATCAAATATGTTTAACCAAAAATCAATAAAATGAAATCAAAAAAACAACCCACAGTTATTGCATTTTCAACTCAAAAAGGAGGAGTAGGAAAAAGCACCTTTACAACACTCATTGCAAGTCTTCTTCATTATCAAAAGGGATATCAAGTTGCTGTTTTTGACTGCGACTTTCCGCAATACAGTTTACTACAAATGCGAGAACGGGACCTAAAAATGGTGATGCAGAATGAGACTTTAAAAAAGATGGCTCACAAACAGTTTACGAGTATCAATAAAAAAGCGTATCCCATTTTTCAGAGTAAAACCGATAAGGTTTTAGAAGAAATGGGTGCTTATGTTAACGGCTCAGAGATTATACCCGATGTCATCTTTTTAGATTTACCAGGGACTGTTAATACGGCAGGTATTTTAAGGACCCTTGTGAATGTCAATTATATTTTTTCTCCTATTACTGCGGATCGTGTAGTATTGGAGAGTACGTTAAGTTTTACTGATGTTCTTATCAATGTTTTGATGAAAGAAAATCAAACGGGAATTAAGAGTATTCATTTGTTTTGGAACCAGGTAGATGGAAGAGAAAAATCAATTCTTTACAAAAATTACAGTAAGGTAATTACAGATTTAGGGTTACACCTTATGGAAACAACAATTGCAGACAGTAAAAGATTTCGGAAAGAAGGAGAGTCATTGGCAAAGACTGTCTTCCGTTCGACATTGCTGCCTGCAGATTCTAAGCTGCTAGCTCAATGCAGGCTGGACAAGTTTATAGAGGAATTTTTAAGAATTGTAAAATTATAAGTGTATGGAATATGAAAAAAATAATAGGGAAGATAATGGCATTGATGAGCAATACCTGATGTCCATTATGGCAGGAAGTACAAACAAAAAAGTTCTTGCGCAGACTGATGATCCTCCAACGGAAAAAAGTACAACAAAAAATAGGCTGAAGAATAAGAAGCCCTCAGATGTTAGCTATGTCGAGCAGTTTCTAACCCATCATACGATGACTAAACGGGGTGATAAAAGTATTTATATCCGTCCTGAATATCACGAACGTCTCTCCCGAATTATCCAGATTATCGCCGATGATCAGATTCCTTTGTATGCTTATCTGGATAATATCCTGGCGTATCATTTTGAAATGTTTGAAAAGGAAATCACTGACGATTTCAATAGCAAATACCGACCAATTTTTTAATTATCAAGTATGGAACAGATTATCATAATAGGATTATTAATCGCGATCATTCTGCTGCTGATTGAAAAAAGGTCAAAGAAGCGAAATGACTTTGAGCAGATCGTCAAAAAAAATAAGAAGTCTGACATTTTAATGGGGGAGATAAAAGATGATCAAAGACTTTCATTGCCAATTGATAGCCTTAAAAGCCAGAATCAGTATTTTAATGAGAGCACAATTATTTTTGAGTCAGAAACCAAAGATGACGAAGTAGCAATCTCTGCTGTAAGCAAAAACTTGGAGGAGCTTTTTGCAAGCAGTTGGGACTTGGGAGATGAAGAAGAAGAGTGGCGCTATGAGCGTGATATAAAAATTGAGAGCGGTTTTGCTTCAGGGGTTACCTTTCAGGAATTAAGTACTGTGGGGCGGTTGCTTCAGGACGAAGTTCCGGAGCCCGCTTTGGATAAAGAAGCAGTCAACATTATTCGGAAAATAGAGGGAACGGAGCTTTTCAATCTTTTAGAGAACTCATTGGAAGGTGCTACATTGAAGGTTGCCAGACTATTACAACGAAGTAATTCGGAAAATCAGAGCGTTGATACTTCCAGACATAATGATGATGTAAAAGGTTTCGATATTGGGGAATTTGTTTAGGCAGATTCCCTTTTTTTTGATGAATGGCAGAAGTCAATCTGGTATTTTCTATCATTTATTACAAGAAACGGTGTCTTCTGAAGCCAAATAGGTATGCTCAAAGACAAGAAAAAAATACCTCGTTTTTCCAGAACAAATTTGTTTCCGAAAGCTGCAGAGCGCAGTGTTCCAACAAATTAAAATTCAAGAAATGGAGAAACAAAGAAGAAAATTACTGTATGCAATTTTAACATTGGTAACATTTAATTCAGTTTTTGCCCAAGGTAATGGTTCAGCGGGAATCAATGAGGCAACACAGATGGTCACCTCTTATTTTGAACCCGCCACCCAATTAATTTATGCTATTGGTGCGGTTGTAGGGCTAATCGGCGGTGTCAAGGTTTACAACAAGTTCAGCAGTGGTGATCCAGACACCAGTAAGACCGCTGCAAGCTGGTTTGGAGCATGTATCTTCTTAATTGTTGCAGCGACAATTCTTCGCTCATTCTTCCTTTAAAATGATGATTATGAATACCTATCATATCAATAAAGGAATAGGGAAGACGGTAGAATTTAAAGGGCTAAAGGCACAGTACCTTTTTATTTTCGCAGGAGGCTTGCTGGGGGTATTGATCTGTGTAATGATTATGTATATGGCTGGGCTCAATACCTATCTCTGCCTGATTCTTGGAGGAGCCAGCAGTGGAATTCTCATCTGGCAGACCTTCTCACTGAATGCAAAATACGGGGAACATGGCTTGATGAAATTGGGTGCACACAGAAAGCATCCAAAATACGTCATCAGTCGAAAGAGTATTTACAGGTATTTGAAAACTAACCGTAAAAGAACAGACCTATGAGAAATTCTTCCAAGGCCGCAACTCTGGAAAGTAAATTTCCACTGTTGGCGATTGAAAATGATTGTATCATTTCAAAAGACGCTGATGTTACGGTTTGCTTTAAAGTAAGACTCCCTGAGTTGTTTACCGTTGCTTCTGCTGAGTACGAAGCAATGCACTCCGCCTGGTTCAAAGCGATAAAAACATTACCTGATTTCACTGTCGTTCACAAGCAGGACTGGTTTATTAAAGAAAATTATACTCCTGATCTTTCGAAAGAAGACCAGAGTTTTCTCTCAAAATCATTTGAAAGGCATTTCAATGAGAGACCGTTTTTAAATCATTACTGCTACCTGTTCATCACGAAAACCAGTAAGGAGAGAATGCGTATGCAAAGCAACTTTTCATCTCTGTGCAAGGGCAAGCTGATTCCAAAAGAGATCAAGGACAAAGAAATCATCAATCGCTTTCTTGAAGCTGTTGACCAGCTGGAGCGGATAATGAATGACAGTGGTTATATCCATCTGGAAAGGATGACAGAAGATGAGATATCGGGAACTTCTGAGAAGTCAGGACTACTGGAACAGTATCTGACTCTATCCCGTGAAATCCATCCATCATTGCAGGATATCAAGTTAGGATCTGAAGAAATGCGGATCGGTAATAACCGAATCACTATGCACACCTTATCAGATACTGAGGACCTGCCCGGTACTGTTTCATCGCACAGCCGTTATGAGAAATTAAGTACAGACCGCAGTGACTGTCTTCTATCATTCGCTTCTCCTGTGGGACTTCTGCTCAGTTGCAATCATATTTATAACCAGTATCTGTTCATTGACAACAGTGATGAGAACCTTCGTCAGTTTGAAAAATCTGCAAGAAACATGCATTCTCTGGCAAGGTATAGCAGAGCTAATCAGATTAATAAGGAATGGATTGAAAAGTATTTGAATGAAGCCCATTCTTACGGTTTGCAGTCTGTGCGTGCTCATTTCAATGTTATGTCATGGTCTGATAGTCCTCATGAGCTAAAGCAGTTAAAGAATGATACGGGTAGTGCTTTGGCCCTCATGGAATGTAAGCCCCGCCATAATACGACGGATACAGCCACCTTGTATTGGGCCGGAATTCCAGGTAATGCAGCAGATTTTCCAAGTGAAGAAAGTTTCTACACTTTTATTGAACCTGCATTGTGTTTTTTTACAGAAGAAACCAATTACCAGGATTCTCCATCCCCTTTTGGGATCAAGATGGCTGACCGTTTGACCGGAAAGCCTATTCACCTGGATATTTCAGATCTGCCGATGAAGCAGGGGATTATTACGAATAGAAATAAGTTTATTCTCGGACCTTCGGGAAGTGGTAAATCTTTCTTCACCAACCATATGGTACGGCAGTATTATGAGCAGGGCGCTCATGTTCTGTTGGTTGATACGGGAAATTCCTACCAGGGACTGTGTGAACTGATCAGAGGAAAGACGAAAGGTGAGGATGGGGTTTATTTTACTTATACCGAGGATAATCCGATTGCTTTCAACCCATTCTATACCGATGACGGTGTCTTTGACATTGAAAAAAAGGAGAGTATTAAAACACTGATTTTGACTCTATGGAAAAGAGATGACGAACCACCGACACGCTCAGAAGAGGTAGCATTGTCCAATGCAGTAAGTGGATATATTGAAAAAATAAAATCCAATGACCAACATCCGTCTTTCAATGGATTCTATGATTATGTCAAAGACGATTATCAGAAAATACTGGAGCAGAAGAAAGTCAGGGAAAAAGACTTTGATATTGCCAACTTTCTTAATGTGCTGGAACCGTATTACAGAGGCGGTGAATATGACTATCTGCTGAATTCGGAAAAGCAGTTGGATTTGTTATCCAAGCGTTTCATCGTCTTTGAAATCGATGCCATTAAGGATCATAAAATTCTATTCCCAATCGTGACCATTATTATTATGGAAGTTTTTATCAATAAGATGCGAAGACTGAAAGGAATCAGAAAACTGATCCTTATCGAAGAAGCCTGGAAAGCCATTGCCAAAGAGGGGATGGCGGAATACATCAAATATTTATTCAAAACAGTCAGAAAATTCTTCGGGGAAGCGATTGTGGTGACCCAGGAAGTTGACGACATTATCCAGTCACCGATTGTCAAAGAAAGTATTATCAATAATTCCGATTGTAAGATCCTTCTTGATCAAAGGAAGTACATGAACAAGTTCGATGATATCCAGGCAATGCTGGGATTAACGGACAAGGAAAAATCTCAGGTGCTGTCTATCAATATGAATAACGATCCACGAAGATTGTACAAAGAAGTTTGGATTGGACTGGGTGGAACGCACTCTGCGGTGTATGCTACTGAAGTTTCTACTGAAGAATACCTGGCTTATACCACTGAAGAGACGGAAAAAATGGAAGTGATGAATCTTGCATCGGAACTAGACGGCAATGTTGAACATGCCATCAAGCGGATTTCTCTAAAGAGAATCAAATCGAATACAAAAGACCATTAAATCATTTAAAATTTTATAACAATGAAAAATTTAATTATTAAAACAGTAATGGTAGCATTCTTAGCTACCGTAACTTTTGCAAAAGCACAATTCGTCGTAACTGATCCAGCTAATCTGGCATCAGGAATATTAAATTCCGCCAACGAAATTGTACAGACTTCATCGACGGTATCTAATGTTGTTAAGAACTTCAATGAAGTTAAAAAGGTGTATGAACAGGGTAAGGAGTATTACGATAAGCTTAAAGCCATCAATAATTTAGTCAAAGATGCCAGAAAAGTACAACAGACCGTACTTTTAGTGGGCGATGTTTCGGAGATGTATGTTAACAATTTCGGTAAAATGCTGAATGACCCCAACTTCAATGCTCAGGAATTAGCTTCAATCGCCAATGGCTATTCCGCTTTGCTTACAGAGAGTACGGAGCTGTTGAAAGAACTCAAAGAGATCATTACATCCAACGGTCTTTCCCTCAACGACAAAGAAAGAATGGATGTTATTGATCGAGTGTACAAGGAAGTGAAAGCCTATCATAATCTGGTACGATACTACACCAATAAAAATATTTCAGTCAGCTATCTGAGAGCAAAAAAGCAAAACAATACCCAAAGGGTATTAGATCTTTACGGAACTTCCAATCAAAAATACTGGTAAGATGGAACCAAACAACTTACACGAAGTCCTGCGTTCCGTTTACCAGGAAATGATGCCGATGTGCGCCGATATGGCTGCGGTAGCAAAAGGAGTTGCCGGTTTAGGAGCATTCTTCTATGTGGCATTAAAAGTCTGGCAGTCATTAAGCCGTGCAGAACCTATCGATCTGTTTCCCATGCTGAGACCCTTTGCCATAGGGATCTGCATTATGTTTTTCTCGACATTAGTCTTAGGAAGTCTGAATGGCGTGATGAGCCCTATCGTCCAAGGAAGTCATTCTATACTGGAAAATCAGGTCTTAGATATGAACGATCTGCAGCAGAAAAAGGATCTTTTGGAGCGTGAAGCAATGCTTAGAAATCCGGAGATGGCTTACCTTATTTCAAACGAAGAATTTGACAAAAAGCTGGAAGAATTGGGATGGTCACCTTCGGATCTGGTCACGATGTCGGGTATGTATATTGAAAGGGAAATGTTTGCGATCAAGAAAGATATCCGTGACGGATTTCGTGAATTTTTGGAGATTCTGTTTCAATCAGCAGCGTTGGTTATTGATACCATCAGAACCTTCTTTCTGATCGTTCTTTCCATCCTGGGACCGATAGCTTTTGCGATTTCTGTCTGGGATGGATTTCAGACCACATTAACCCAGTGGCTCACAAGGTATGTTAGTGTTTATTTATGGCTTCCGGTTGCTGATATATTCAGTGCTATTCTAGCCAAGATACAGACTTTGATTTTAGAACGGGATATCGAAATGCTGGCTGATCCGACTTTCATTCCTGACACTTCCAATACCGTGTACATTATTTATATGGTAATCGGCATCATCGGTTATTTTACGGTGCCAACGGTTACAGGTTGGGTAATTCAGGCAGGAGGCGCAGGCAATTTCATGCGCAATGTGAATCAGACTGCAACGAAGTCAGGCAATGTTGCGGGAGCAGCGTTAGGTTCAGCAACGGGTAATATTTCAGGAAGATTATTAAAATAAAAATACAGTTCTATGGAATTTAAAACGTTAAGAAATATTGAGAGCAGCTTCAGGCAAATCCGTCTGTTCACATTCGTTTTTGCCGTGTTAAGTTTTGGAGTTGTAGGTGTTGTGGTATTCAAATCCTACCAATTTGCTGAAGAACAGCGTCAGAAGATTTATGTATTAGATAACGGTAAATCCTTAATGGTGGCGTTATCACAGGATATGTCTATCAATAGGCCTGTTGAAGCTAGGGAACATGTGAGACGATTTCATGAATTGTTCTTCACGATAGCGCCTGATAAGGATGCGATTGAAAGTAATGTCAAAAGGGCCTTCAATCTGGCTGACCAATCCGCATTTAACTACTACAAAGACCTCCAGGAGAAAGGATACTATAACAGGATTATTTCCGGTAATATCCAGCAGAGGATTGAAGTGGACAGTGTTGTTGCCAACTTCGACAGTTATCCCTACGCCGTAAAAACTTATGCCAGACAGTTCATTATCAGATCCAGTAATCTTACCATCAGAAATTTAATTACGAATTGCTCACTGGTGAACTCCGTACGGTCTGACAGCAATCCACAGGGATTTACGATAGAAAAATTCAACGTGATTGAAAACAAAGATGTAGAAACTGTTGAACGCTAACATGATCTCAATGAAAAAAATAAGAGATAAAATCGAACATTATGTTTTAAAGATGGAGAATCATTGGAAGGTTCTTCCTATAGCGAAGCAAAGATTGCTAACCAAAGTTTTCTTTGGCGGTTATGTTCTGCTAACCATCATTGTTATTATCAACGTCTTTATTTCGACAGGTCAAAGAAGAAATACCATATCTATCAATCATATTGACGGAATTTCTAAGAAAGCTATCGGAAAAGAATCAGAACGTCATGAGATAGTAAACTAACCAGCAAAAGAATAGAATATGAAAGATCCAGAGAAAATTAAAATTACAGAAAATGATCTTCCTCAAAATTTCAATGAATTGAGTGATCATCCGAAAGCCCAATGGGAGAGACTGAGGAAACCGGTTATTTATTTCTTGATGGCTGCCGTTTGTGCAACTTGCTTTTACCTTATTTTTAAACCAAAATCCAATAATACCCTAGTTGAAGAAGCAGGTTTTAATGCTTCTATTCCACAGGCAAAGGATGGACAGTTGCAGTCGGATAAGCAAAAGGCTTACGAGCAACAGCTGCTGGAGCAAAAAAATGAAGAGAAAAAAAATACGATAACCACTTTATCGGACTTTTGGAATGATCAGAGTACTTCAAATTCCAATGGTAATACTTCTGCTTTAACATCTAATACGAGTACTCTTCAGCAATCCGATCAGAATGCTATAAACAGTTATCGCAATGCACAGCAGACTTTGAGTTCGTTCTATGGCCGGGATGATCAGGAAGTTAATAATCTGAGGAAAGAAATCTCAAGATTAAAAAATGAAGCGATGCAGAACACTGCTGTTCCAGCAGGTCTTGGAATAAACGATCAGTTAGAACTAATGGAAAAATCGTATCAAATGGCAGCCAAATACCTTCAGACAACTCCAAGACAGGAACGGTCTGCACCAAAAGAAGAGCCTAACAAATCTACTGAAAAGAAAGTTAAACTGACTTCAGTAAGACCTGCATATTCCAATATCGTTTCCTCATTATACAGAGAGCCATCAGACAGTGCTTTTGTTGCAGGTCTGAATCAAAATAGGTTTTATGATGCTCAGAACGAAATGGTAATTTCAGGTCAGTCTAAAAATGCAATAAAAGGTATTATCGATGAGACTAAGACTGTAGTCAATGAAAGTACACTATCCATAAGACTGATCGAGGCGTTGCAGGTAGGGCGTACAGAACTTCCTCCGGGCAGTTTGCTTATCGCTTCAGGTAAATTTCAGGGTAGGCGACTTCAGTTAACAATATCCTCCATTCAATATAAGGGCAGCGTCTATCCTGTAGAAATCAATATCTATGATAATGATGGGCAATTGGGGTTAAATGTTCCGTATTCACCGGAGCAAAATGCGGTCAGCGATGTTGTTGCCAATATGAGCCAGACTTCCGGTACCAACATTATGATGACCCAATCAGCTGGCCAGCAGGTTACGGCCGATTTAAGCAGGGGTGTTTTACAAGGGTTGTCCGGCTATTTTCAAAAAAGGGTGCGGCAGCTAAAAGTAACTGTAAAATCAGGCCATCAGGTCTTGCTGGTATCCAAAAATAATTAATCAAAAAATTAAAAAATGAATACACAAAAGAGCCATTATATTATCATTATTCTGTTTCTGCTGTTTATAAGCAGAGCATTTGGTCAGGATTCCGTGATGACCCATGTTTCATTGGAAGGGGCAAAGCTGGAACCTTTCAGGATGCAGGTGACTTACAGTAAAACCACTCATGTGATTTTTCCTTCATCAATAAAATACGTCGATCTGGGAAGTGATCTTTTGGTTGCTAATAAAGCAGAACCTGTCGGAAATGTTCTTCGGGTTAAGTCGGCTGTCAGGGATTTTGACGAGGAAACCAATTTTTCGGTCATTACAGAAGATGGAAAATTTTACAGTTTCGATGTTTTTTACAGTGCATATCCTGGTGTCCTCAGTTACGATCTTGTAAAGATGCAGAGAAGTATTGAAAGGGAGTATTCAACTGATGTACTTTTTGAAGATCTCAAAGGAAGCTCGTCATCACTTACAGAATTGATTATGGAAAATCTGTATCGAAAGAGCCGGAAGACCATTAAACATATTGCGTCAAAGAGCTTCGGTATTCAGTTCTCTGTCGGGGCGTTACACGTGAATGACAATAAATTCTACTTTACCTTACAGGTTGATAACAGCAGCAACGTCGCTTACGAAATTGAAATAGTGAACTTTAAGATCGTTGATAAGAAGAATTTAAAAAAAACTGTTATTCAGGATAAGTTCTTGGTACCAATCAGAGTTTACTCGCCTTCTGTGACTGCAACTCACCATTCCAATGTTATAGGAGTTTATTTACTGGATCAATTTACGTTGTTAGAAGATCAGGTTTTGGAGATTGAAGTTCTTGAAAGAAACGGAGGACGGCATCAAAAAATTCAGCTTGAGAATAGAGAACTGATCAACGCGAGACTGATCAATAGTTTAAATTTTAAAACCAAATAAGATGAACAGATTATTGATAGCAGTGGTTTTCATTTTAACAATGAGTTCAAAGTCGTTTGCACAACAGATGATTCCGAAGCAAAAAGGATTTGAAATATCCTATTCTGTCTTTCCTAGTTCTCCCGAAAAACAAAATTATGTTTTAGCAGCAGGGCTTATTTCTTATGGAAAGAACGGAAATTATCTGTTTGGGCTGGCAGAATATAGCAGAAAGTATTATAAGTACACCAACTACGATATTCCTATAGAAATATTTCTGTTCAATGGAGGATACAGTTTTTATGTATGGGGAGATATTATGAGATATGTCAATCTTAATTTGGGAATTGGCGCTCTGGCAGGTTATGAGCAGGTTAACAAAGGTAATGAATTGCTATATGACGGTTCAATGCTTACCGGAGCAGATCACTTTATTTATGGGGTAAATGGAAAGTTGTCCATCGAAAGCTATCTGACACCACATTTGGTTTTTCTGGTCAACGGACAACTTCGCTATTTGAGAAATAGTCAGATGGCACAGTTACAGGCTCTATTTGGTGTTGGAATAAGATGTAATTTTTAAAATAATATAAAATGCAAAATATACTTAATCATAAATTTAAATTATTGTTCAAGTATTTCATCATTCCAGTGATGATCTTATTACTTATACAATCATGTGAGAAAGATACTTTGGAAATTCAGCAGGATTTTCCTTTTGAGGTAGAGGTGATGCCTGTTCAGAAATACATTTCTAAAGGTGAAACTGTAGAGATCAGATGTCGTATTATAGCAAGTGGAAATTATGCGGGTACTTCTTACTCGCTCCGGTATTTTCAGTCTGAAGGAGTCGGAAGTTTGCGGTTATTTGACAATCCATCCTTTGTTCCTAATGATTTCTATCCGCTAAGTAAAAAGGAATTTAGATTATACTATACTTCCGAATCGTCAGTCTCTCAAAGTTTTGATATTTGGATTTCGGATAATATGGGTAATAAGCAGGAAGTGAATTTTCAGTTTAATTCTCAAAGTGTAGGAAATTTATAAGAAATCATCATTTAAAATTTCAGGCTATTTCATCAGAAATAGCCTTTTGTTTTACATCTATGGTTATCTGATATAACCTTACTATGTCTGTGTAACCTTTTTGAGAAAATTGATGTAAGCTAATTTTTTCAATAGGGTTACTCCTTACAATATGCGAAAAGACTTTTCCGACCAAAGGAAGGGATTGTCTTTTCGCCGAATTTTAAATAAGCGACAATGAAGGATTGTCGCTTACTCTAATAATTGTAAAACTTATTCAAAGATGTCCTTCATCGGCAAACGACATATAATCTGTTGAAGTTAGAATACAATGATCTAATAATTTAATATTTAAAAATTCTGATGCATTTTTTATGCTGAGAGTAATTTTTAAGTCTTCCGGTGAGGGTTTTAAATTTCCTGATGGGTGATTATGTGCTACTATAATGGCAGTTGCATTGCACAATAGGGCTGCTTGCATAATAATTCTTACATCAACTATCGTTGAGGTAATTCCTGATTCGGATATTTTCTTTATCCCTAAAACTTTGTTTGCCTGATTTAGATATAATGCAAAGAACGATTCTCTATAATCTATTTCATCAGGGTCAAAGTAGTGACGAAATACATCAACGGCATCACGTGAACAGCTTATTAATTTCTCAGAATTTCCTTTTCGTGAGTAGATTAATTTTATTTCATTGACAATATTAAAATCCATGTGATTGCTCTTGTACGGCAGAGACTTGGGTTTCCCGTACCTATTATATTTTAGATTTGTTTCCCATCCCTTCTCCAGCTTATCCTAAAGCCTTTCAGGCGTCACAGAATATTTTTCAAAAGAAAAACCGGAAAAAAGAAAGCAGATATGAAGTGTTGACAATGAATAATAACCAAAAGGAAACGGAATAATTGGAGGGTACCTTTAGGGAGGAAACCGTTTATGCCGTAGTCTTTTGGCGGGAAAAGCGTTGGCTGACAACAATACCTTAGCTGCCTTTTTACCGGTTTATTATGGAAAATAGTTTACAGATTTAATAAATATAAATTTAGTTTCAGATAGTGAAAATCTTAATTATTAATGAAGTTGTAGGTAGTTTTTTTACTTTGTGTTTTTTTATCTTACAAAGCCAAGTACTGCCACATACTGCCAAATGCAGCAATTTTATTTTGATATCCTTAAAATGGCATATTTACCACCATATAATATCGATATTTAGTAAAGAAATAATTTTAAATTTGTAAGTATGAGTCAATTGTCATCACATCTTTTCATTTCAATAAAGCAGTTAATCGAAAATGCTAAAAGCAGTATTGTTCGAAATATCAATACGGCTATGTTATTGACTTATTTTGAAATAGGTAAGGTAATCATTGAGAATGAGCAGGATGGAAAGGACAGAGCAGAGTATGCAAAAGAAACCTTGAAAAATCTAAGTAAACAATTGACAAAAGAATTCGGCAGAGGCTATTCAGTGGATAATTTGCAGTGGATGAGAAAGTTTTATTTAATGTATCAAAATAGAATTTCTGAAAAATACGAAACAGCGTCTCGTAATTCTGCTGAGGCTGTAATTTATGAATCAGTGTCTCGTAATTCTTTTTTCTCATTATCGTGGTCTCACTACATTCAATTAATGAAGATCGAAAACTCAGATGAGAGAAATTTCTATGAAATAGAGGCGAGCCAGAATAACTGGAGTGTTAGAGAGCTTACAAGACAATTTAATTCAGCTATATATGAAAGGTTGGCATTAAGCAGGAACGAGAAAGATTTGAAGAAGTTAGCCCAGAAAGGACAGATCATAGAAAAGCCGACCGATGTTTTAAAAAGTCACTATGTTTTGGAATTCTTAGATCTAAAAGAAGATAATCGCTATTCCGAAAGTGATTTGGAAACTGGGATCATCAATAAATTAGAGCATTTTATGCTAGAATTAGGAAAGGGCTTTCTCTTTGAAGGGCGGCAACGAAGATTTACATTCGAAGGCGATAGTTTCTTTGTGGACTTAGTGTTTTACAATCGTTTATTGAAGTGCTTCGTGCTTTTTGATCTAAAAATTGGAAAGCTGACCCATCAGGATATTGGGCAAATGCAGATGTATGTCAATTATTATGACAGAAAAGTGAAGTTGGAAGAAGAGAACCCTACCATTGGAATTATTCTTTGCAAAGAAGAGAACAAAACAGTGATCGAGTTTACACTTCCAGAAAACAACAATACTATTTTTGCAAAAGAGTATAAGGCGATCCTTCCAAGTAAGGACGAACTTAAAAAGCAAATTGGATAATTGAGTTCATAAGCCCTTGAATTCAAATTAAGGCAAAAAAGTGTCAATTTCATGCTCCGTCCCTACAAAATTTTACAAAGTATAATTAGATTTATACTGTATAATTTTAACATTCAACTGATTATTTGTATTTTAGTTGGATCTAAGAATGATGAATTTCTTCACAACAAATCTTGTTGCCGCTTTAAAAATAATAAACAAAATTATAAATTCTGTTGCTAATGCAGATTTACGGGAGGTAGTCTGTGCTAATGCATTTGTGTAGAATACTGCTTCCGAAAGCAGTATCTTTTGAGTAAACGTTAAGTCTGATAAACTATAGTTTTTATGTTAAGATTAATTTGCACTTCTAAGCCAAGTGTTGCAGGTAAGTACCTCAATTAATTGCGATTAATTATGCCGGATATTTTTATTTAAAAGATATCGGTCGTGGAAAGGAAACTTGAAATTAATATTAGCATTGATGAGATTATCAAAATTTTTAAAGAAGAGGAAAAAATTGAGCTAACTATAGCGGAAGCGGAACTGATTGTAGAATTTTTAAAAATGCTATCAACAATTACTATAAAGCGTTTTTTAGAACAATAATATTTTCTAAGATTTAAATATGAAAAAAGCCGATTTATATATCCGTGTGTCGACTGATGAGCAAGCAGATAAGGGATACTCACAAAGAGATCAGGAAGAGCGATTAAAACGGTACTGTGAAAACAATAACATTCAGGTAGGTCAAATCATTTATGAAGATTACTCAGCCAAGACTTTTAACAGGCCGGAGTGGATTAAATTATTGGATACGCTAAAGAAAAAAAGCTCGAAAACAAATCTGCTGCTTTTTACAAAATGGGATCGCTTCAGCAGGAACGCTGGTGATGCCTATCAAATGATTAATATACTTAGGAAAATTAACGTAGAGCCGCAGGCCATTGAGCAACCTTTAGATCTTTCAATTCCAGAAAATAAAATGATGTTGGCTATATATCTTGCTGCGCCAGAAGTCGAAAACGACAGGCGCGCTTTGAATACTTATTATGGAATGCGCCGTGCTAAAAAAGAAGGCAGATTAATGGGAAGGGCGCCTTACGGCTATGCTAACAAAATAACGGAGAACGGAAAGAAGTATATAACTCTGAAGGAACCAGAAGCTTCTAACATGAGATGGGCATTTAACGAAATGTCAAAAGGCGTATATTCAGCGAGTCAGATAATGGATATGATGAACAGAAAGGAAGGAAAATCAGTTAAGATAAGTGCTTTTCTAGCAAGTTTACGCAATACGGCATATTGTGGGAAAATTTATGTGGAGCAATTCAATGAAGAGGAGGCTCATTTTGTTAAAAGTATTCATGAACCTCTGATCAGTGAAGAACTATTCGAAAAAGTTCAATGTATAATGGATGGAAATGTGAATCCAGCCAGACCCAATGTAAAAGTATTATCTGACGATAATTTACCATTAAGAGGTTTCCTAGTTTGTCCGGATTGCGGTCATTTGATCACAGGTAGTGCATCTACGGGACGTTCCGGAAATAAGTATTATTACTACCATTGCCAGTCTCCCTGTTCATACCGGTACAAATCTGAGATTATTAATTCAAAATTTTTAGAGCTATTGCAGTCATTGGAAATGCGCGCATCTATAAAAAACTATTTAAAAAAGGTATTGAAACAAAATTTTGAAAAATTAATTAATAATCCCCAAAAGGAAAGGAAAGCAATTCTATTAGAGATAGATCGTTTAAACAGCAGATTAAAACAGGCAAGAAATAAACTGATGGAAGGGGTAATTGATGACGATGATTATTTTGAAATTAAAACCGAATGTAAAGGGCAAATTGAAAAGCTCGAAGCTAAATTAACTAAAGGAAAAGATAATAAAAAAATTGATTTTTTAAAACTACTAGACCAAGCATTATCGAACCTGGTAGATCTTGCGAAAGTCTATAATGACGGGGATATTGACGTGAAACGCAAAATAATTGGTTCGATATTTCCTCAAAAATTGCAATTTTCAAAAAATCATTATCGAACCACCCGACCTAATGTTTTACTCTCTTATATATACCAGATAAACAATGACTTAGGGACTAAAAAAAACCGGAAAGAAAGTGAATTATCACCTCTTTCCGGTCTTGTACCCAGGACCGGGATCGAACCGGTACTCCTAAGAACTGGTGTTTGAGACCAGCGCGTCTACCAATTCCGCCACCTGGGCTTGATGTTGAGTTCAAACGTGATGTTTGTTTCAAATTGGTGTGCAAATATATAAACTTTTTTCAATGTTCAAAAGCTTTTTGAAGAAAAATTTTAAAAATTCAGTTCCAAACCATCGTAGGCAAGGTGTATTCCGGGGGGAAGCTGCTTATCTTCAACGTCATGCAATCCCAAATGATGACTGATATGTGTTAAAAATAATTTTTTCGGTTTTAGTTCTTCAAACAATTTAATAACATCAGGAAGAATAAAATGGGCAGGATGGGGATCAAATTTTCTGATACAGTTTAAGATCAGAACATCCAGATTCTTCAGTTTCTCCTTTTCCGTTTCAGAAATGAACCCGGCATCTGTGATGTAGGCAAGGTTTTTAAATTTATATCCGAAGACGGTAATTTTATAGTGAATCACTTCTACTGGAGTGATTTCCGTATCCAGTACATGAAAAGGGTTATTTTCAATTTCATGAAGTTCAAAAGCGGGCGCTCCGGGATATCTTACATCAGCAAAAGCATAAGGAAATCTGTTTTTTATTTCATGAGCAACCCTTGAATAGCAGTAGAGAGGAACATCTTTTCCACTCTTGAAAATCAATGGCCGCATATCATCAAGCCCGATTACGTGGTCATTATGTTCATGAGTTATCAACGCAATATCTACGGTATGTTCGTGGTTGGTAAGCATTTGCTGCCTGAAATCCGGACCGCAGTCGATCAGTATTTTTTTATTTTCTTCCGTAGTTACCATCACGGAAGAACGTAAGCGTTTGTCTTTGGGATTTTCAGAAGTACACACTTCACATGTACAGCCAATAACGGGTACACCTTGGGAAGTACCGGTTCCTAAAAATTTCAACTTCATTTTGTTTTGAGGTTGGTTTAATTTTGGTAAATTTACAAAAAATTTCATGTCCTAATGTATCAGAAACTAACTCCTAAGCAAAAAGCATTAACAATTAATCTAGATCCTACTATTTATGGTACTTTCGCAGAAATTGGAGCAGGGCAGGAGACTGTTCGCCACTTTTTTAGAGCAGGAGGAGCTTCCGGTACGATTGCTAAGGCGATGTCTGCTTATGACAAAGATTTTAGTGATGCCATCTATGGAAAGGAAGTAAAAAACAGGTACGTTACCCAAAACAGGCTTCGCAAAATGCTTCGATATGAAGTAGCTTTGATTGAAGAGAGAATTTCAAGAGATAATAATCCCGATAGAAAATTCTTTTCTTATGCCAATACGGTAACAACCATCAATTTTGACAAGACTGTAAGAGGCCACGGCTGGGTAGGAATTCGTTTTCAGACCAAAGAAAATGAAGATTACAATGAAATCGTGATTCATGTAAAATTCAAAGAAAATGATGCTACCCTTCAGCAGGAAACCTTAGGAAATCTGGGGGTAAATCTTATTTTCGGAGCTTTTAATTACTTTGACAATCCAAGAACTTTAGTAGAATCCTTATACGACGATATTGCAAAAGACAATCTGGAAATTGATATGATTGATTTCAGCGGTCCTGCTTTTGCATATGTTGATAACAGACTGATGTCCCTTCAGCTGGTGAAAAATGGAATGACCGATGCGGTGATTTTCAATTCTCAGGGCAGCAATATGCTTCCGGCAGATGTGTTGTACAAGAAAAATATTTTCGCGGTAAGGGGGAGTTTCAGACCGGTAACGAAAGTAAACATTGATATGCTTAAAAACGGGATGGATATGTTTTTCAAAGATGCGATCTGTACCCATGAAGAAACAGAAGTCCTTATCGAAATCACCATTTCCAATCTGAGAGCAGACGGAGATATTGACGAAAGAGACTTCCTTGACAGGGTTGATATTCTGGCTAAACTGGGATATACCGTTATTATTTCCAACTTCTCTGAATATTACAGGCTGATCGATTATTTCGCCTCTTATACAAGTGGTGATATTGGAGTAGCAATGGGTGTAAATAACCTGTTGATGGTATTTGACGAGAAGTATTACAAAAATATGTCAGGGGGAATCCTTGAAGCATTCGGGAAATTTTTCAGAAACGGGATGAGAGTATATCTGTATCCTTATAAAGATCCTGAAACCCACCAATTGCTGGATTCTTCAAACCTGAAAGTAGAAGAAAACCTGAAAGAACTCTATAAATATTTCAAACACAACAATCGTATTGTAGATATTACCAACTATAATCCGGAGTTTTTGGAAATCTATTCAAGAGAAATTTTGAGAAAAATTGCATGTTGTGTGAAAGGCTGGGAAACTCAGGTTCCGGAAGGGGTAGCAGAAATGATTAAAGAGCGTGGAATGTTCGGCTATAAAGAAGAGCTTTCCCTAAAACAATTCTCTTAAAAAAATATATACAATGTCAGAATTAAAGAAAAGACTTTCCTCAATTCTTGAAAGTCCTAAACATAATACAGAAGAAAAACTTGAAAAAGTTTGTCACTTGTTGGATCAGGAAATTTCTTATTTCAACTGGACGGGTTTCTATTTCAAAAACGGAGATAAGGAAGAATTGATTTTAGGCCCTTATGTAGGAGCACCAACAGATCATACCATTATTCCTTACGGTAAAGGAATTTGCGGACAGGTAGCAGTTTCCAATGAAACATTTGTAGTTCCTGATGTGAACGAAGAAAGCAATTATCTAAGTTGCTCCATTGATACAAAAGCTGAGATCGTAGTTCCTATCTTTAAAGACGGAAAAAACATCGGTCAGATTGATATTGATTCCCATACGGTAGATCCTTTCACCAATGAAGACCGCGAATTGTTAGAATGGCTTTGTAACGAAGTTTCTAAGATTTTATAATAGAATTTCAACACGTACAAAATATAGACTCCGGCTTTATAGTCGGAGTTTTTTGTGAGTATTGAAGTGAAATATAACCCGAAGATTTCCAGCTTTAGTGTTCAGGGATTAGGGATTATAAGTGGTAATGACAAACATGATTAAAGGCTCATCTCCTGTATTTTCGATAGAATGATACCCTATAGAGCTGATCGCTGTAATATCTCCTTTCTTGAGAATTTTCTTTCGTATGGGTCCTTCAATTCCGGTTCTTTCACGGTATTCTCCTGTCCCGTGCACGACTACATACAATTCCTGCTCATTTCTTTGATTGTGTGTATGAAATCCGGACTCATCCCCCTTATTCAATAAAACCATATACGCTGCCAGACGATTATTAGCCAATTCTTTCTGGTTAAACATCTGCAGCATATATACCGTTCCTTTTCCACCATACATATTTAGACGTTTATCCATTTGTGTGATGGCTCGTTCATTCTTTTCAAAAGCCATTACATAAAGATTGATGTATTTTGAAACTTCCTGAATAACGTGATCAAATTCTGCTCCTTCAGATAATATAACTGTATCAGACATGTATGTTTAGAGTTTAATGTTTAGAGTTTAAAGTTGGTTAAAAAATCAGCTTTGCTGCATCAGATGAATCTCAGCCAGCAATTCTTTAAAGTAATTCTCACATTTCGCAATATGGGTTCCATACCAGGAAAATGCTTCGCCATCTACAATCATAATCTTTTTATCAGGATAAAAAGCCTGCAGTTCCTCAATATGTTTTTCTTTAAATGGAAACGGCTCAGAGGACAGCATGATAACGTCCGCATCCGCAAGATCTTCAGCAATAATCTGAGGATAACGGATTTTATCTTTGAAAATATTCTCAAAGCCGATTTCTGATAAAATTCTATGAATAAACGTATCTGAACCAATAGTCATATAAGGATTCTTCCAGATCAGATATGCCGCTTTCACAGGAGTTTCCAGCTTAGCCAGATTCAGGACTTCATATATTTTAAGATTGAAAAGCTGGGCTCTTTCTTCTTTTCCCAAAAGTTTCCCGAGGTTTTTAAGCAGATAATAATTGTCTTCAATCGTTTCAACATTGGTAACGGTTACTTTAAAATCACCCATCAGAGCTTCTACCTGGTCTTTTACATTCTCTTCCTTATTGGCAAGAATAAGATCCGGCTGTAATGCTTTTATTTTCTCAATATTGATATTTTTGGTCCCGCCGATTACGGCTACATTTTTTATTTTATCCTGAGGATGAATGCAGAATTTTGTTCTCCCGATAACTTCATTTTCGGTGAGTCCAAGGTCAAATAAAGCCTCAGTAATAGAGGGTACGAGCGAAACGATTTTCATATTGGCATGTTAGATGATGCCTAAAATTACAAAAGTTTTCCGGTTAAGAAAAGTCCGGCTACGGTAAAATAAATAATAAGTCCCGTTACATCCACCAATGTTGCTACAAAAGGAGCGGAAGAAGTGGCAGGGTCAAGGTTTAATTTCTTTAAAACAAACGGAATCATAGAACCTGATAATGTTCCCCACAGCACAATGGCAATCAGGGAAACAGAAACACTTAGCCCAACGTAAGCCCAGTACTGGCCATAATCAAAAAGACCAATCTGTTGCCAAAGCATGATTCTTATAAACCCTATAATTCCCAAAATTGCTCCAAGACACAATCCTGAGATAATTTCTTTTTTCATGACATACCACCAATCTTTCAGACTGATTTCCTGAAGCGCCATTGCACGGATAATCAATGTTGCGGCCTGCGATCCGGAGTTTCCTCCACTGGAAATAATCAAAGGAACAAATAGAGCAAGAACAACAGCTTTTTCAATTTCTTTATCAAAATACCCCATGGCAGAAGCCGTCAGCATTTCAGAAACAAATAAAATGATCAGCCAGGTTGCTCTTTTTTTGATCATTTCAGTCCACGAGGTCTGGATATAAGGAAGATCCAATGCTTCCAATCCCCCGAATTTCTGGATATCTTCCGTATTCTGTTGTTCAATCTGATCGAGAATGTCATCAATAGTCACAATTCCTACTAAGACACCGGCTTCCGTAATAATAGGAAGAGCGCCACGGTCATACTTTTCAAAATACGTTACCGCATCCTCTTTGGAAGTAGTGGTGGTAATCGCTACAAAATGATTATCTGTGATATCAGAAACCAGTGTGTCTTCCTCTTCCAGCAGTAAAGTCCCGATGGCAAGGTCATCAATCAGACGGTTTCTTTCATCCACCACATACAGGTAGTTCATGGTTTCCACTCTTTTTCCAACCTTTTTGATCTGCTGAAGACATCTCTTTACCGTCCATTCCTTACGGATCTGAATATAATAAGGCGTCATCAGACGGGCAATAGAGTCTGAGTTGTACCCAAGAAGCTTTAAAGCAATTCTTCTTTCCTGAGGATTAAGATGATTGATAGAATATTTAATTAGCTCATCCGGGAAATCTTCGAAAAGAGCAGTCCTGTCATCCGGAGTCATGGCATTCAGGATCTCAGAAACTTCATCGCTTCCGATACTTCTGATGGTATCTTCCTGGAAATCAGGATCAAGATGTGAAAAAACCTCTGCTTTGTATTCTTTCGGAACCTTCAGAAACGCGAGCAGCCTCTCATCAGCAGGAAGTTCGCTGAGAGTTTCGGCAATATCGGCAGGGTTGAAGATAAGTTCGTCTCTAGAATTCAAAACGTGAAATTTTTTGGATATGCAAAAATAATTCAAATTTTTAAGACTGAGCAATAAAGTGGCAAAATTAAGGATTAATTAAAGTTTATCACTTCAGTATAAGGCCAAAAAAAAACACCCGCCGAAGCGGATGTTCAAAAATTAAATTTAAATTCCAATATTCTTTAAATTGGTTCACATTCCGAGGTAGGGATGTATGTGCAGACAGCATTTGTACAGCACTGGTAGGGGCCGCAATCTGAGTTGTCCCCACACTTTTTTATTCCGCTTCCTTTAATATTTTTCTGCTGCAGCCTGTTGAGCTTCTTAAGATTTGAATTTTTCATGGTAATCATAGTAAGATTAAGGCTCTATCGGACAGTCATGATCCAAACATTCTCCGTTACAGCAATATCCCACAGAACATGGTCTTGTTATACTGCATCTGAACGGGCCGATACCACCGTTAATTTCTTTGGCAGCTTGTCTGCTGAGTTTTTTTAGATTTTTCATATGGCTTTAGATTTAATGTTAAACTAAAATAGTAAATATTTTTATATTATTCATTTGGTGGTGAAAATATTTTTCCATAAATCAATATTTTATTTAATTTTTAAATAAAAAAAACACCTACAATTGCAGGTGTCCGTAATGATCATATATTATTCCAGGGGACATGGGTTCACAACACAGATGTTATGACAACATGATCCGCCCGGACATTCGTAATGTTCTGTACATCTTTTGAAAGGTCCGCTGCCTTTGATTTCCTTTTGAACTTGTCTGCTGAGTTTTTTTAGATTTTTCATGAGATTTGATTTTATTTGAGTTAGTTATGTTTTTATATTCTATTCAAGACAGATGAAGGGTGAACAGATTCCGAAGCAGCACCATCCAACAGCACAGGGATTGGTTTCGCTGCATCTTTCCATGGATCCTCCATTCACTTGTTTTGCTTTTTCTCTGCTGAGTTTCTTTAGATTTTTCATGATATTTTGGTTTTAATGTCAGACTAAAATAGTAAAAAATATTTAATAATTCCTTATTTGGTGAAAATATTTAATTGTTAATCAATTATTTATGATGTATTTAAAGTGAAAAGCACCTGTTCCATAAGTGCGGACAAGTGCTTTATTTAACATGAAAATATTTATAATTCAGGAGATGGGAAGTACTTTGTAAAAAATGATGAATGATGAATGATGAATTTTTCTGGTACAGCTAATTGAGCAAAGGAATAACAGTTCACAATTGACTTGCGAAGCAAAATTTTGACCATTGATTTTCAAAGGTCCTATATTCCAACCTTAAACCTTAGACTCTGAACTCAAAGCTCTGCTTCCGTCGGTTTCAGTTTTCTCAGTTTTTTGATAATTCCCTTTATCGCTCCTTCGGTTCCTATTTTGACAGAATTGGTTGTGGAGCCCAGCAGACGCATGTTTTTTCGGTAGGTATCATGGTCAGTTTCGGTTACAAGAGTGCCGTCAGCACCAAAGAGTTTCATACTCACAACCACCTGATTGGAGAAAACATATTTTCCAAATCCAACTTTGAAATATCTCACTTTGGAAACAATGGCAAAATCTGCATCATTGTTGAGGCAGTAGTCTACAATAGTTTGTTTATCTATGCTGTCAAAGGGAACCTGAACTTCTGCGCGAAGCATTTTATTTCTTCTGCCACTGAAATTATCGGTAACGGCATCAAAGAAAGCATTATTGGTAGGGTCTTTTATTTCGTCAATATCAGGCTCTACTTCAGGATTGAAGTACAGAACTTTTTTTATTTTGTCATCAGCCGTTTTCTGGGCTTTTACCGAAGTAAACCCGATGAACAAAAAAGTAATTGCTGTAAAGAATATAATTTTTTTCATTTGTAATTCGAATGCAAAATTACTGCCTTTTCGTTGGATTGCATAAAATTTATTAAGAAATTTTTAACATTTTTTTTCTATCAAATTTGATTTATGAAATCAATAATGTTTGCAGAATCAAAAAATAGTCGTAATTTTGCACCCGTTACATAATAATCATTAAACAATATTGGAATGTACTTAACAACAGACAAAAAGCAGGAAATTTTCGCACAACATGGAAAATCTGCACAGGACACAGGAAGCGCAGAAGGACAAATTGCTCTTTTCACTTTCAGAATCAACCACTTATCTCAACACCTAAAGGCTAACCGTCACGATTTCAACACAGAGAGATCTCTAGTGAAATTGGTAGGTAAGAGAAAAAGTTTATTAGATTACCTTAAAAAGAAAGATATCGCAAGATACAGAGCTATTATTGCTGCATTAGGTTTAAGAAAATAATCTATAAAGATTTTCAAAATAAAAAGCAACTTCGAAAGAGGTTGCTTTTTTGTTTTATAGTGCTTGGAATCTTTAACTATAAAAGGCACAAAAGCTTTTTTAGAAACTATTAGATGTTTGAGAAGAACACTTAAGTTTTGAAAGTCTTTGATTTTAATAAAAAGTATTTAGATTCTGCGGAATGACACAATTCAAATGGAGCTTTGTATTCATTCAGTTTGTCATTCCGTAAGAATCCGGCTTTTATTATCCATAAAAAGATTACAACTTAAGCCAATAGCACAACTGAAGGTGCGAAAATTCCCCTCCTCGGAGGGGTGGCGAAAATTCAAAGAATTTTTGACGGGGTGGTCAGCCCTCTACAATTGCTATTTTATTCAGCCTTCTTTCCAATCTTTCCCAAATGCGTATTCTGAAAACTATCCGGATACTTCAATCCATAGCCCAGAATCCTGTCAAAAGCGGAGTGAGAAAATAAGATGGCCCCTATCATCTGCAAATAGGGAAGTGATAAAGCTGTTCCGGCAAAATAAACAATCACGGCTACTCCAAAGTGATGGAATAGATTATAGAAAAATGCTCCAACCTTAGCATTCACCGTATACCCCAGCATTGAAATGTCCGGCGCAAGGAATAGTCCGGCAAACCACCACCATGAATATCCCGTTTGGGCAAAAGCACAGATCCCTAACAACAGAAATGCTGCGTATTCAAGCTTTAATTGTATTTTCATAATAATTTGGTGTTAATTATTAGATAAGTTCTTTTTTATGGTTGAAAGTTACATTTTAAGATCGAAAAAAGCGGAACACCTTTGAGATATTCCGCTTATACATTTTGATATGATTGATTTTTAATGCCCTGATTTGGATTCAGTACTTTCTACATGACCAAGATATTTGGTACAGTAAGCGCCGAAGATCAGAATAACCAGATAGCAGAATACAGGAATAATGAATGAATGCTGTACTCCAAACTGATCTGCAAGATATCCCTGGAATATAGGAACAATAGCACCTCCTAAGATAGCCATTACCACTAATGATGATCCCTGGCTGGTATATTTACCCAATCCTGAAATAGCCAATGTATAAATATTAGAGAACATGATAGAGTTGAAAATCCCGATTCCTAAAATGCTGTACATAGCCAGTTCTCCATGATTAACCATGGCTGAAATTAATAATACGACATTGATCGCTGCAAAGATTGATAGCGTTCTTGCAGGAGCCGCTTTACCAATGAAAAAGGCAATGAAATTCAGAACGATAAATACAAGGAAAAAGCTGATCTGAGAGAACGTAAGATTTACAATGCTGAAGATTACAAGGAAAACAGCTCCTGCTGCCCCGAGCATATAAACAGCCTTTTTACTCTGGCTTAAAGATTGGTTCAAAGAGATAGCTCCAAGAAAACGGCCAATCATGGCACCGCCCCAATACAGAGAAAGGTAATTCTTACTGATGATTTCATTGAAGCCCATAATTTGAGGCTGCTCAAGGAAACTGATGATAAAGCTTCCCACTGCTACTTCTCCACCCACATAGCAGAACATAGCAAATACCCCGAATTTCAGATGGCTGAACTCAAGCGCTCCCCAACCTTTTACAACTTCTTCTTCACCCATTTGGAATGATGGAAGTTTAACTCTGGAAATCAATAGGGCTACCAACAAGAGAATACCCGCGAAAATAAGATACGGAATTCTTGTTGCTACCGCACTGAATGATCCATCCGGGGATGAGAAAAATTCAAAAATAAGGTGGCCCCCAAGCACAGGAGCAATCGTAGTTCCGAATGCGTTGAATGCCTGTGTCATATTCAGTCGGCTGGAAGCAGATTCCTCACTTCCCAGTAACGAAACATAGGCATTGGCAGTAATCTGCAATACCGTAAAACCTAATCCTAAAATAAATAAGGCCCCTAAAAACAACGGATAATACGAAAACGTAGCTGCCGGATAAAACAGGACACAGCCAAAAGCCGCGAGAAAAATTCCGAACAGGATTCCTTTTTTATACCCTAATTTATTGATAGGATCTCCTTTTGTAATAGAGATCAGGAAATAAATCAGCGATCCGATAAAGTAAGCTCCGAAAAAACAGAACTGTACCAGCATGGATTCGAAAAAGGTAAGATTGAAAAGTTGCTTCAGATAGGGGATCAGGATGTCATTCATACAGGTGATGAATCCCCACATAAAAAACAGCAGGGTGATGGTAATCAACGGAACCGTATAATTCCTGCTTTGCGATTGTACTTCTTTATTAATCATAAACATTTATTTATCTGTATAAGGATAAGTCCTTAACTTTTTTTGCCCACAGCATTGCATTTTGTGAAGTAAGGCAAATATAGGGATCTACCTATGTTTTTGCAATAATTTTAATGGTTTTTATAATGAAATGTATCCTTCTTTTTAATTTAGAATGTTATTTTCATTTTTTGAGACAATAATACAAAAACACCAGCATTTTTCAATGCATTATCTTCAGAAAAACACATTTTTGTTTTCACAAATAACGAATAAGTTGAGGTTACAGCTATAAAATTTTGAATCTTTCATCAACTGATAGCCAATTTTTTGTATTTTGACGACCTATTTATGCAAGTGAAAAATTTAATATTTCATTATTATATAGTACCTTTGCACACGAAATTTAAAGAGTTTAAATATTAATTCATACTCAATACGGAGTATTAAGAAGACAAATTTATGAGTATACCTCAAGCGTTTACAGAAATGATTACTCTTGCTGATGGCAGAGAAATCACTATCGAAACAGGGAAATTGGCTAAGCAGGCTGACGGATCTGTGGTAGTAAAAATGGGTGGAACAATGCTTTTAGCAACTGTTGTAGCCAATAAAGAAGCAAATCCTGGTGTAGATTTTTTACCATTAACCGTTGATTACAGAGAAAAATTCTACGCAGGTGGAAGAATTCCTGGAAACTTCTTCCGTAGAGAAGCAAGACCTTCTGATCAGGAAATTTTAACAATGCGTTTGGTGGACAGAGTTTTACGTCCGCTTTTCCCTGAAGATTTCCATGCTGAAGTTCAGGTGATGATTTCATTAATTTCTTATGACGGAAAAACAATTCCTGATGATTTAGCAGGTTTGGCAGCTTCTGCAGCCATTGCTATTACAGATATCCCTTTCAACGGACCAATGTCTGAAGTAAGAGTTGTAAGATTTGACGGAGTACTTTCTATCAACCCAAGCTATGAAGAATTAAAAAATTCTGAGCTGGACATCATGGTTGGAGCTACTAAGGATTCCATCGTAATGGTAGAAGGTGAAATGAAAGAAATTTCTGAGCAGGAAATGTTAGAAGCTATTAATTTTGGTCATGCTGAAATTAAAAAGCAAATTGAAGCTCAGGAAAGATTAGCAGAAAAAGTAGGAAAAGCTTTCCCTAAGAGAGAATATTCTCACGAAACTCATGACGAAGAAATTCGTGAAAAAGTATGGAAAGAAACTTACGATAAAGTATATGAAGTAGCAAGAACTCCATCTGGAAAAGAGGAGAGAGGTGAGAAATTCAAAGCGGTTCGTGAAGAATTCCTTGCTCAATATGCTGATAACGAAGAAGAATTGGAAAGAGTAACACCTTTCGTAAAAGTATATTATCATGATGTAGAGAAAGAAGCAATGCGTCAGATGATTCTTGAAGATAATATCCGTCTTGATGGTCGTGATCCTCAAACGATCCGTCCAATCTGGTCAGAAATTGATTACCTTCCGGGAGCTCACGGTTCTGCAGTGTTTACAAGAGGTGAAACTCAGTCTTTAACAGCAGTAACGTTAGGTTCTGTGAAAGATGCCAACATGGTAGACAGCGTAATCACGCAGCACGACGAAAAATTCTTTTTACATTATAACTTCCCTCCGTTCTCTACAGGTGAAGCAAGACCTTTAAGAGGAACTTCAAGAAGAGAAGTAGGACACGGTAACCTTGCTCAGAGAGCATTGCAGGCTGTAATTCCTGAAGAAAATCCATATACCATCAGAATTGTTTCTGATATCCTGGAATCAAACGGTTCATCATCAATGGCAACAGTTTGTGCAGGAACACTGGCACTAATGGATGCCGGGGTAAAGATTACAAAACCTGTTTCAGGTATTGCAATGGGATTGATCACGGATGCAAAATCAGGTAAATTCACTGTACTTTCTGATATCTTAGGAGATGAAGATCACCTTGGAGATATGGACTTTAAAGTAACAGGTACTGCAGACGGTATCACTGCTTGTCAGATGGATATTAAAATCCAGGGGCTTTCTATGGATATTATGGAAAAGGCTTTGATGCAGGCAAGAGACGGAAGATTACACATCTTAAATAAAATCACTGAAACAATTGCTGAGCCAAGAGCAGACGTGAAGCCTCACGCTCCGAAAATGGTAGTAATGGAGATCGCTAAAGACTTCATTGGAGCTGTAATCGGGCCTGGAGGAAAAATCATTCAGCAGATGCAGAAAGATACTGATACTGTTATTGCTATTGAAGAAGTCGGAGAAATCGGACGTATCGAGATTGCAGGAACAGACAGAGAGAAAATCAATGCTGCTGTTGCTAAGATCAACGAAATTACTTTCGTACCGGTTGTAGGTGAAGTTTACAAAGGTAAAGTAGTGAAAGTAATGGACTTTGGTGCATTTGTAGCAATTGCTAAAGGTACAGAAGGACTTCTTCACATTTCTGAAATTGAATGGGCTCGTCTGGACAAAGTTCCTTATGCTGAAGGTGATGAAGTAGAAGTGAAGTTCATGGGTTATGATGACCGTAAGAAAATGAAACTTTCAAGAAAAGTTCTTTTACCAAGACCTCCAAGACCGGAAGGACAAGGTAGACCAGAAGGACAGGGAAGACCGGAAGGGCAAAGAAGACCAGAGGGACAAAGAAGACCTGAAGGACAGAAGCCACAAAGCGAAAAACCAGTGGAAAACCAAACTCCTTCTAACGAAGCTTAATAAGAATCATTCTTAAACTGACTAGTCCTGAAAAAGGTTGACTAGTTTTATAACTCAAATATACTTAAATCAGAGTAGGAATTTTCCTATTCTGATTTTGTTTTTTATAGGTTTTTAATTTCACATTATTTTTCATGTGTACTTG